>Ga0209381_1000164_pt1 | contig 193142 bp, 170 predicted proteins | sample DewCreD2012metaG_FD_184111 | JGI IMG/M metagenome (GOLD analysis project Ga0209381, IMG submission 184111) | Hot spring sediment bacterial and archeal communities from British Columbia, Canada, to study Microbial Dark Matter (Phase II) - Dewar... ... | reverse complement strand
CAAAAACTTCCTCACAAGCCTCCCCTCCACCCTCAGACCAAACTCCTCCTCCAAAAGCAGGGGCAGAGCCTTCATGGCCTCATTCTCCAAGATGTACCCCACCGTCATGGAAAGCCCGCCTAACTGCCCCCTGGTCTTGGAATGCTCCACCACCAACTTGTGAAGCTCTTCCTCGGTCCTCTTCTGGGCGGCTGCAAGCTCCTCAACCCGCTCCTCAGTGCGCTTCTGGGCTTCGGCCAGCTCCCTCACAATGTCCTTGAGCTCGTTGAACTCCTTCTTGGTGACCGTCTCTTCCCTCTGCCGCTCTATCTCCTCCAAAACGGCAATCAAGACCTCCCTCAAAAAAGGCTCCACCTGCTCAAGCTTTCTTATGAGGGAAACGCTCACTCCCATGCTCAACACCTGCTCGGGGTTTTCTTGCTCATTTTAGCTCAAAGCCGGGATCACTGCATAGAGAAATAAATGCTTGGGCAAGGCTCAAAAGAACCCTCCAGCCAAGACGCAAAGGGCGCAGAGGGAAAAGCCTCTAAACCGCTTCGCGGCGCCCCGAAGGGGCCCAAAAATGCTTTTCTTGGCGGTCTTGGCGTCTCTGCGCGAGAATAAAGAGGTTTTTCTCTATCCGAGGGGCAGACAAACCAAAAACCATCTCCTCGCGCCAAGACGCAGAGGGCGCAAAGGGAAACCCCTGAGCAGCCGCTTTGCGGCGCCCCGAAGGGGCCAAAAAGCGGGGTTCTCTGCGAGCTTGGCGTCTCTGCGCGAGAACAAAGGTTTTTTGGTCGCCGAGGGACAGGCAAACCGAACATCATCCCTCCCGCTAAAACATAGGGGGCGCGGAGGGGGAGGTGGGGACTTGGGTTTTCCAGAAGGCGGCCACCTCTTTGGGAAGGGCGTGCCAGTAAGCACCCCTGTAGCGCGCCGAAACGTAATTCAGAAAGTCAGCATACAGAGAGGCCGGGTAAAACACCCCGGAGTTCTCCCTCCAGTCAAAGTCCATGTAGTCCGGGTGGGTGCAAAGAAGGGCCATGCCCCTTTTCTCCGCTATCCAATCCAGCTTGCTTTTCCATATGGAGCCGTCCTTCTCACGCAGGATCAAAAAAAGGGTGTGATCCTGGGGGCAAGTGTAAGGGAGTTCTACGAAACCGGAGTTGGTTGCTTTGTACCGGTTACCGGTTACTGGTTCCTGGTTGCTGGTTGCAGGTTGAGAGGCAGAGGTGGAGGGGATCCACCTGGGGAAGATGGTGCCCAGGCCCCAAGGCTGGGGCTCAAAGGGGTCTGTGTCGAAGCTGGAAGAATCATATAGGATATCCAGCAGTTGGAGAAGGCTAAAGTCCCTGTACATGGTGGGGGCACGGAAACCCACCGCCCCCCATACCCTAAGGTAGTGGTTTATCTTGGGGGCCTCCTTCAAGAACCGGCTCACAGGGGAGAAGATGTTGCCCCTGTGGTTCAAGCCGTGCAAGCCCACCTCGAAGCCCCTTTCCACCAGAAATCGCTGCAGCCCGCGGTCCACAGGGTAGTCCTCGGCCACGAAATTGAAAGAGGACCTAAAGCCCAAACTCATCTCCAGCTCAGCCAAGAGGAGGCATTTCTCTTGGCCGCGGGCAGTCTCCACGTCGTGGGTAAGCACGAAGGCGAAGCGTTTCCCCTCGGGCCAGCCCCTCCAGCCCTCGGGGGGGGCTGCGGCCCTCTGGTCAATAGGCCAGATATCCGACACCCTGCTCCGCTTGCTGCGCACAATGGCGCCCCTCACGGCCAGCTGCACCCGCCGGGGGATGAGGGGCTTGATGAGATAGTAGAGGGGGAGGAGCATAGGGGGTTGCTGGTTACTGGTTACCACCTAAAAACAGTTACTGGCTACCGGTTAGAAGCAATACAAGTTACTGGTTACCAGTTGCTGGTTGCTGGTTACAAGTTAGAACTAAAACCGGTTACAAGTTACTGGTTACTGGTTAAAAACTGCAAAATCAGGTATTGAGACGGAAAAGGGGTCCACTGTGGACCAAAGAGACAGAATAGACCGAATAGACGGAACAGACAAAATAGACCAGATGGATGAGATAGACCAAAAACAGCTTCCATACTCATGCCATATGCGGGTAAAGAAGAGTCCCCAAAAGCCTAAGCACAGGCACGGGGAAGCGGGCAATCAAGGCCGTTTGCCACCCGCTCTCCCTGGGTTTCACCCTGGCGAAACTCTTTCTTCTCAGGTCGTACTTGTAGTAGTTTACGGGTTCCTCGACCCCGCCCCAGCCCCTTTTGAACTGGAGCAGGCCCAAGTTGCCTGGCTCTGTTCGGCCCAAAGACAGGGAACCGCATCCTCTGCGGATGCACTCCCTCATGCCCTCCCACATGACTAGGTTGTTGGCTCTAAGGGGCTCTGCAGCCCGGGCAGAGGCCCCGTACTTGAAGACACCCCGAGAGTTGTGATGCAAAAAAACGGCCCCTGAGACCGCATGCCCCCTGTGATAGGCCAATACCACAAAGCCCTTACCCTCGCAAAGAACATGCTCCCAGAGTTTCATGAAAAAACGAAGGGGCTGGGGCGGAAGGCCGTGTTTCTTGCGGGTGAGGCACTGAAGCCCATAGAACATCCTTACGCTTTGGGCACTCGTCTCAACTCTTGCCTCTACCCCCTGTTTGAAGGCCTTGGCAACATTTCTCCTGGTGCTCTCCCGAAAAGAACGGAAAAGATTCTCTTCGCCCATGCCCAGCTCCACCCTGTGGCCCAGGTAACTCAAGGAGGGGATGGCTTTCTGCCAAAGCCCCGCTCCGCCGCGCCACTCCACAGACCTCCAACCCAGGTCTTGCCCGGAAGAAAGGAGACTCTGGAGGAGCCCCTCCCCACAGGAACCCCCATTCACAAGGGGGGGGCACTCATCCGAGAAAGGAAGGCACACACCCTTTTTGCCCAGAAGGGCGTGGCCCACCTCCATAATGGGCATGAGCGCCCCAAAACTCCCTGCCTCAGCTCCGGCCAGATACCTGGGCCGAAAACCGTAGGACTCGCAAAGCACCCTGGCCCAGGCTGCAGAATGGAAGAAAGAGGCCCCAGGAGTGGCCAGGAGCAGCTCCTCGTACCCGGGGAAGGAAAGCGGGTCGATGATATGGACGGGGGAGGGGTTGGACATGGGGGATTCTGGAGTTGGGCCTCCGGCGTTCGGCGTTGGGAGCAAAAAAAGCGGGAGGCCGAAGGGCTCTTAGCCGCCCATTATGAACTCCTTTATACTCTCTGCAATGTATCGGATCTGGGCTTCTTCCAGCTCCGGGAACATGGGCAGGGAAAGGATCTCCCTGGAGGCTTTGGTGGCCTCCGGGAAGTCACCTTGAGAGTGGTTGAGGCGCCTGTAGGCTTTCAGGTGAGGGAGGGCTGTGGGGTAGTGGATGCCGGTTGAGATTCCCTTTGTCTGGAGACGGGCTTGAAGTTGTTGCCTCCTGCCATGGGGGACTCTCACCACGTAAAGGTGGTACACGGCCTTCACATCACCTGCCTCTTTGGGGAGGAGCAAGCCTGAGTCCTGGAGAAACCTGTTGTAAAGTGATGCGTTTTGCCTGCGAAGCTCTGTCCATTCCCCCAGGCGCCCAAGTTTCACATCCAAAATGGCGGCCTGAAGGCCGTCCAAGCGGCTGTTAACACCTTCCAGCTCGTGGTCATACTTGTCAAGGCGACCGTGGTTGGCGTACATTCTCACCCTTTCAGCCAGGGCCCCGTCATTGGTCACCACGGCCCCCCCATCCCCGTACGCCCCCAAATTTTTGCCCGGGTAAAAACTGAAGCAGGCGGCATCCCCCAGGGAGCCTATCTTTCTTCCTTTGTAAAGAGCCCCGTGGGCCTGGGCCGCATCCTCCACTACCAAGAGTCCGTATTTCCTGGCAATTCCCAAGATAGAGTCCATGTCCGCCGGGTGACCGTACAGGTGGACGGGTATCACTGCCCTGGGCTTGAGGCACCTGGCACAGGGCACAGGGTTCTGGTGATTGTTCCCGAGGCGTTTCTTGACTAAGTCTTCCAGGTGGTTGGGGTCCATGGTGTAGGTGGCGGGGTCTATATCAACGAAAACAGGAAGAGCCCCTGCCATGCTTACAGCCTCGGATGTGGCTATGAAGCTGTTGGCCGGGACGAAGACCTCATCCCCCGGCCCTATACCCAGCATCCTGAGGGCCAGGAAAAGGGCGTCTGTGCCGTTGGCCACCCCCACGCAATGTTTCACCCCGCAAAAAGCCGCGAAGTTCTGCTCGAAGGCGGCCACGTACTTGCCGCCTATGAAAGCGCTTTCGGCGATAACATGGGCCAGTGCCCCATCTATCTCGGACTTGATGGAGAGATACTGGCGTTTGAGATCAACTAGGGGAATGTTCATTGGGAAAACCTCGACAAAACACGTTACTGGTTAGTGGTTACTGGTTAGTGGTTACTGGTTACTGGTTACCAGTTGCTGGTTAGAAAAACTGCAAAACCACATCCTGAAGTGCTGGGGGCGCCGTGGACCGAACAGACGGAATAGGCGAAAAGTTACCGGTTACTAGTTGCTAGTTACCAGTTAAAAAAACGCAAAACCAGGTAGTGAGAGGCCAAAGGCTCAACCCTCTACCAAATAGACCAGACAGACAGATGCTTCTCAAAGCAGATTGAACCTTCTTAGAGCCTCGGCCATGTTGGAGTCTTTGGCCGCAACAGCCCTCATCACCTCCAGAAGGGCCCTAAGCTTACCTCGTTCCTCCAGCTCCTCTATGGTCTCAAGCTTGGCCCTCTGGATGATCGTCCTTCTGTCCCAATACGCAAAACCTATCACGGCAACTGTGAGAGCCGTGAAGATCCCGGCCAAAATCCACATGAATGTCATGAGCTCCTCAAAGCGCTTGTTCATGTCTTCCCGTAGCTCCACAAAGCGCTTGTCCACCTGCTCAAAGCGCTTGTCCACCTGTTCCATAAACACCTGAAGCCTGGCCTCGAGCCTGATTAGGCGATCCCTGTCCTCCTGGGCAAACCCCGGCCCCTGGGCCCACCCCAAAGAAGCCATGCCCAGAAGCAAGGCTGTGACGCAACCGGCGATCCCCCACCTCATGGTTTCACCCCCAAGGCGTTCTGCCCGCAACCCCAACCTGCCTCAAATATAATCCATTTGCCGAACAAAGGTCCAGAAATAGCGTGAAAACCAAACACCATTCCTCGCGCCAAGACGCAAAGGGCGCCAAGGGGAAAGCCCCTGAGCAGCCGCCTTGCGGCGCCCCGAAGGGGCCAAGAAACGGGTCTTCTTGGCGGTCTTGGCGTCTTTGCGGGAGAATAAAAAGGGTTTTCTATAGGCGGGGGGCTGCCAAACCAAACACCATTCCTCGCGCCAAGACGCAAAGGGCGCTAAGGGGAAAACCCCTGAGCAGCCGCATTGCGGCGCCCCGAAGGGGCCAAGAAATGGGGTTCTTGGCGGTCTTGGCGTCTCTGCGCGAGAATAAAAAGGGTTTTCTCTAGCCGGGGGGCTGCCAAACCATACACCCTCCCTCGCGCCAAGACGCAAAGGGCGCAAAGGGGAAAGCCCCTGGGCAGCCGCTTTGCGTCGCCCCGAAGGGGCCAAAAAAGGTTTTCTTGGCGATCTTGGCGTCTTTGCGGGAGAATAAGGTTTTTCCCTCGCCGCGGGGCTGCCAAACCAAACACCCTCCCTCGCGCCAAGACGCAAAGGGCGCCAAGGGGAAAGCCCCTGGGCAGCCGCTTTGCGTCGCCCCGAAGGGGCCAAAAAAGGTTTTCTTGGCGATCTTGGCGTCTTTGCGGGAGAATAAGGTTTTTCCCTCGCCGCGGGGCTGCCAAACCAAACACCCTCCCTCCCGCCAAGACGCAAAGGGCGCAAAGGACCGAATAGACCAAACAGACCAGACAGACGAATCAGTGCCCAAGGTGTCTCAGAGCCTGCGAAGTAGGCGGGCTGGGTTGCCGCAATAGATGCCGGGACAGGTGATGTCCTTGGTCACAACAGACCCAGCGCCTATCACAACCCCATCGCAGATTTTAACCGGCAGAATCGTGGCGTTGGTGCCTATGGAAACCCGGTTCCCAATGATGGTTTCATGCCAGAGGCTCGGGTCTTTTCCTGCAGGGCCCCCTTCCCGGAAAAGGTCGTTCACGAACATGGCTCCGTGGGAAATAAAGCAATCATCCCCGATGGTGACCAACTCGCATATGAAGGCATGGGACTGTATGCGGCAGCGCTTCCCTATGCGCACCCCTTTTTGGATCTCCACAAAGGGGCCTATGAAGCTCCCGTCCCCTATCTCACACTCATAGAGGTTAACAGGCTCCACCACGGTCACATTGGAGCCGAAGAGCACATCCCGGATGCGGCTCTTGAGGATTTTGGGCTCATTCATTGGGATCAGCCGAGCCTCACTGCGGCCATCTCTTTACCGTTTATGGGGTGCGTGGCACCGTGGTTGGCCAGGCCCCTGTAAACCACCGGCATGAAACGCCCCTGGGACTTGATGGATCTCTGGGCCGCCTCCAGGATGGAGACCACTTTCAGGCCGCTGAAACCGTCGCTTCTGGGGATCTTGGAGTGCTTGATACAGTCCACAAAGTGCTGCAGCTCCACCTTGAGGGGCTCGTAGTCCTCTATGCGGGGGCTGAAGATGTCCCCGTAGCGGTATGCGAAGTGGAACTCCCCGAAGGTCTCGTAGTAGGGAGGGGCCTCCACGCCCTTGTCGTAAATTTTTATCTTCTCCTGGGTCGAAATGTCGTCGTAAACAAGCATCTTCTTTGTGCCCACAAAGGTGGTTTTTCTTATCTTGTTGGGATCCAGCCAGCTCACATGCACAAAGGCGATCATGCCGTTGTCATAGTTCAAGGTGACTGTGGCCACATCCTCAATGCCCTTCTTGTAGTGGGAGGTGCCCTGGGCGTTCACACCCAGGGGGCTTTTGTCCAACACATAGTTGATGATGGAAATGTCATGGGGGGCCAGGTCCCAGACCACGTTTATGTCCTGCTGGAAAAGCCCCAGGTTCACTCTGGTGCTGCTCACATAGAGGATCTCCCCCAGATCTCCGCTTGCCACGATCTCCTTTATCTTGTTCACCGCCGCAGTGTACTCGAAGGTGTGCCCCACCATGATGAGCCTGTCCACTTCAGAGGCCAGCTCAATTAACTCCAGGCACCTCTTGGAGGAGGTGGCCATGGGTTTCTCAACCATCAGGTGCTTTCCGTGCCTTAGAACCATCTCGCCCAAGACGTGGTGAGTGTGCACAGGGGTAGCCACTGCTATGGCCTCTATGCGCTGGTCCTGGAGGAGGTCCTCCACGTGGGTGGTGAGCTCCACCGTAGGGAAGAGCCTGCCCACCCGGGCCAGCTTGGCCTGGTCCATATCGCAGCAGGCCACGGCCGTCACGTCCGGGAGTTGAAGGAAGTTCCTAATAAGATTGGGACCCCAGTATCCACATCCTATTACCCCGACTTTCATGGTGGCCTCCGTTCTAGTTGCTAGTTACTGGTTACTGGTTACTGGTTGCTGGTTGCTGGTTGCTGGTTAAGAACAGTTACAAGTTACTGGTTGCTAGTTACCAGTTAAAGACAACTACTAGTTACTGGTTACTAGTTAGAAGAAAAAACTGAAAATCTGCATACTGGGAGGGTAAGGGAACCTTCAGGACTGAACAGACGAAACAGACCAGATAGACGACAAATTGTTGGGTAGGAACACTGAGCGCATGCAATTTGGGCCTAGCCAGGAAGGCTGACCAACAAGGATTGCCGATTTGCCGTTCCAGCCTGCCTCATGCTGAAGGCCCAAGACCTCAGCAGGCCCCCCTGGTAGTGAAAACAGCTTTGAATGTCCTCAGTATGATCACGAGATCCAGCCACAGGGACTGGTTCTCCACATAGCGCAAATCCAGCCTCACCTGCTCGTCGAAGGTGGTGGTGGCCCGGCCGCATACCTGCCAAAGGCCCGTGATGCCGGGCTTGGCCTCCAGGAGCCTTCTCAGTTGCCAGCTCTTGTAGCGCTCCACCTCGTAAGGGATGGGGGGCCTGGGGCCCACCAGGCTCATCTCCCCTTTGAGCACGTTGAAAAGCTGGGGAAGCTCATCCAGGCTGGTGATGCGAAGGATCCTGCCCAAGGTTGTCACCCTGGGGTCATGGGCCAGCTTGAAGAAACTCTTTCCCCCAATCTCATGGGTCTCGGCCCTGTTCTCTATGAGCCTGGTCACGTACTCCCGGTGAAGGCTCTGGTCGCAGTCATGGTACATGGTGCGGAACTTCAAGAAGGTGAAAAGGTGCCCGTTTTGCCCCATTCGCCTCTGGCGGAAAAACACGGGCCCAGGCGATGTGAGCTTTATTCCAGCTGCTATGGCCAACATCAGGGGTGCTAGCAGCACCAGGGCCACCGAGCCGGCCACAAGATCCAAGCACCTCCGGGCAGCCCTATCCAGCCGCGCCCAGGCCCCTGACCTCAAACGGCCTTCGCACGGGCTGGTGCAGCTGAGAAAATCCCATTCCGCCGCGCATTCCCCAGAGCCCCGGCCCTGGGGGTTGCCTTGGGAATCCGGCTGCATGGAATCCCCTTCTGAGCCATTTCCCAGGATGTTTTGGGTGAGCGTCCTTGGGTACTCCAGGATCCGAAAGGCCTCCTGCTTGCAGGCCATGACCCCCAAGCTGCAGCGCTCCATGCTCCCCAAGAACCCCCTTAGCCGCTCCAAGACTTTTTGGGCCTCCTGCTCGGTGGTCTCTGGAAGCAGCAGCCCCAGCTCCACCTGGCTGTACCAGCCGGGAAGGTCAGAAAGCCTGGTGCTTCGGGAAAAACTCCTTAAGGCCTGGACCAGGAAACCCACCTCCACCCCGGCCCCTTGAGCCTGCTCTACTGAAATCAGCAGCAGGGCAAAGGGCCGCCCGCTTCGATCGGAGCGGCTCCTCTCTTCCTTGAGTCGCTGAAGAAACTGCTCCCTACCGAAGATGGCCCTAGGAGCCAAGACCTCTTGATTCTTATTCCTTCTCCAACGCATCCCGCCCACAATTCTGCGGCCGGCGGATAAGAAAGGTGCTCTGCCAGGGCCCTCTAAAGGCACCTGAGCTCTTTGCGAGCCGGAGCCATCCCCTGCCCCCAAGGTGCCGGGGTGAGGAGCCGGCCGCGCCGTTTCGTACCTCATGGGAGAACCTTCCATTTTTCATTTCCCTTTCCCGCCGAGCCCGTTGCCTAGCCCGGATCATTCTGCAAAGTTTGTGAGTTTGGGGTTGCCCGTTTTGCGGGCGCATATCAAATGCGCCCCGACGAAGCCCGAACAGACCGAACAGACCAGATAGACTGAACAGACTCGACCCGCATGGGATGCGTTCTTATCAGTGCCTGTGAGTTTCCGGGGCCCGAGGAATTCCAGATCAGACATGCACGATCCCCCTTCTTATGGCTTCTTTTGTCCACTCGGCAATGCTTCTCATGTTGAGCTTTTCCATGATGTGGTATTTGTGGGTCTCCACGGTCTTGGGGCTTATGCAAAGGTAATCCGCAGCCTTTCTTACAGAGTTGCCCTCGGCCAGCAGCTGGAAGACTTGTCTTTCCCTGGGGCTAAGAAGCTCAAAGGGGTCCACCTTGTCCTTGCGCTCAAGGACTTCCTCCAGGTGGCGGGCCAGAAACTCCGGGGCGTTCTCGCTGAAGAAGGTGCCCTCTTTTCGCACCACCTGCACGGCCATGTAGAGGTCCGAGATGGGGCTGCTTTTCAGAACGTAGGCGGAGATACCGGCCTTTAGAAGGTGCACCAGAAAATCCCTGTAAGAGTGCATGGTGTAGATTATGATCTTGGTTTTGGGGGAGATCTTCTTTATCTGGTACGTGCACTCCACCCCGTTGAAATGGGGCATGGCCAGATCCAATATGACTATGTCAGGGATAGTCTCCTCAAAGACGCGCAGGGCGTAGCGGGGCTCGGAGACCATCCCCACGATCTCCAAGTCCTCTTGCTTTCCCAAAGCTGCGGCAATCCCGTGAAGAACCACCTCATGATCGTCTATAAGCAGGACTCTCGTCTTCATGCCAGCAACCTCAGTCCCCATCCAGGGGGAGCTCCGCGGAAACGCAGGTGCCAGAGCCCACCGAAGAATCCACCCAGAGGGTTCCCTTGAGGCTTTCGGCCCTCTCCCTCATGGTCAGAAGCCCCACTCCTGCCGTGCCCAACTCCCCTGAGATCGAAAAGCCTGTGCCGTCGTCTTCCACACTGATGGATATGCTGCTTGGCCCTCGGATCACGTTCACGGCCAGCTCACGGGCTTGGGCGTGCTTGAGAGCATTGGTCACTGCTTCCTGCACGATCCGGTAAACCCCCAGCTCCAACTCCGGGGGGAGCCTCTCTCGGAGCCCACGAAAAAAGGACTTTATGCGCACCCGACCCTTGCCCTCACACTCCTCCAGAAGCCTCGTGAGGGCGGCCTCCAGGCCGATCTTGTCCAAAACCGAGGGCCTCAAACCTTGGGCGATCTCCCGCAGCTTTTCGATGGATTTGGAAAGCCCTTCTGATAGGCTCTTGAGTCTCTCCAATTGCTCATGGGGGCCCTGGAATTCCTCTAGGAGCAACTCGGCCTGAATCTTCAGCGTTGTGAGGGTTTGGCCGATCTCGTCGTGGAGCTCTGCGCTTAGGCGCTGGCGCTCCCTTTCCACTGCGGCCAGGATTTGCCTGGAAAAGATCCTTTTGCGGAGGAGTTCCTCTCTCCTTTGCCGCCTGAGCTCCCGCTCGGCCAGGGAGGCCACCACCTTGCTCTCCAAAGCGCTCAGGGAGAAAGGCTTGGTAAGGTAGTCCACAGCCCCCAGGCGCATGGCGTCGGTGGCCAGGCCCACATCGTCCTTGGCAACCCCGGTCATCATAACCACCGAGCACAGCATGGAGCGCTCCCCCAACTCCTTCAGCAACTCCATCCCCACCCCGTCGGGGAGCTGGTAGTCCAGCAAAATGAGATCCGGAAGACCCAGGGAGACTCTCTGTCTGGCTTCGCTCAGGTTCCTGCATTGCGTGACCTGGAATCCCTTGGACTCCAAAAAGGAGGAAAGGAGCCTCAAAATCCCCTCATCGTCATCCACGATGAGGACCTTGGGGGAGGAAGAGCCTGCCTGAAAGCTACCAGAGGGTGTGCCCATTTTTGTCAGTCCATTGACTAGGAGGGGCAGTTAGTCGGGAAGCTTCCGCGTTCCCCTTGTGGCTTTATGCCTTGGAGCGGGAACTGGGAGCAAAACTTCTTGGGAACTCCGGGTAGGCTCCGCCCGTTAAAGAGCCTCTCGGATCTTGTGAAATAATTATTATCATTAAGTTTTTCGGCTCAAAGCCCATAAAGCCTTGAAGCCAACTTTTGCCCTTGTTCCCCCAAGAGCCTTTCCCTGTAGCCCCTTCAGCCTGCCCGGGGGCTTAAGTCTTGCATGCCAAAAATGTGCCTAGCCCGGATTATTCTCCAAAGCCCTTAGCCCTTAAGTCTGGGGGGTAAGCCCCAAGCCCTCGGTACACTTCCACATATTCCCACTTAAACCCGGGCAAAACCTGAAAACAAAAATCAGGGGGGTTTTGACCTTGGATCACTTCCATCAAGATATCCCTAAGATAGCCCACATCATCCACTGATCCTGAATAATGCCGCCTAAAAATCAAAGCCTCCTGATCGGCCCCGGGAAAATCCCGCGCAGCCAAGCCAGAAGCCCTTTTCCCAGACGGCGTCCTGGGAGGCAAATCCTGTCTCGTCAGCCCCTCAAGTAAATGGGTCTTACCGAATAGGTAGACCTGTAGCTTGCTCCAGGTGTCCCTACCTGACAATCCTAATTTTTCCTGATTTTAGCCTAAGGAAATTCCTGATGCACCCTGTAAAAAAAAGGGGGGAATGCCTTAATCAGGAAGCATTAGGCCATAACCATAAGGCGTAGCCAGCCCGGATAATTCTCCAAAGCCTGTGACTTTGGGGACTTAAGCCTCCAAGCCCCAAATAAGCTTCGACATGTTCCGACTCAAAGCAGGGCCAAATATGAAACGGAAAAACAGGGTGTTCTAGATTATAGACCTGTTTGTCCCAACATGAAGATAGCCCGCATTGTCCACCTGTCGTGAATAATCGGGGCTAGGCGTTCAAAGTTAGGAGTTCGGGTAGTGGGTCATGGTGGTGATCGCTCACAAAGGGTGTTTTTGACTGAGGCTCTAACTTACCCTGGGGACTCCCCCTTTCGGCGTGACCCGGCCAGCAAGCCTTCCCTGGCCAAGGCCTCAGCCTCACGGTTCTTGGGGGGCTCCACTATGATCCACTCGAACTGGGCGAAGTCTGCCCGCACCTCCTCCAGGCGTTTTCTGATGGGTTCTTTTATGCCTGGCAGGTTCTGGGCGCCCCTATTCCCCTTGGGACCCCCGATGGGACTTGTGAAAACAACCACCTTCTCTATGCCGAACTGCCTGGCCTTGGCCAAGGCTTCGGCCACCCCTTGATACATGGCGTTTCGCCGATCCAGCCTCCCTACGGGTTTTTGCATTCGGGCCAGGAGCTCACCCTTGGAGTTCTTCACCACGGCTCCAAAACAGGCCGGGCCCTGTGGCCCCCTGGAGAAGCCTGCAGCCCACACAAAGGCCCTGCCGCCGTTTCTCTCCCCTAAAGAGGCAAAGCTTGTGCGAGCCTGGTTTTCCCCTGCCTGTGCACCCCCGGAGGCGGCCTGCGTGGAGCCGCTTCTGGGAAGATCCAAGACCTCCTCACCCTTGCCTAGGGGATCCACAAGCCCTTCCCACTCCTTGGACCTCTCCTGCCAGGCCGCAAGGTCCATGGCCTGCTGGCACAACCATTTCAGCTCCCCCATCTCGCTTTTGATCTCTTTTATCCAGCGGCGGTGGTAAGCAAAAAAGACCAGAACCACCGCCACCAGAGCCAGCACTAGAAGACCTGCAAGCCAAGGCCAAAAAGCCCCCTCCTGGATCCATGAGGCCATGGGAATCCTCCCCGGGTATGAGTGCCCAAATTTAGATACGACATCGGGGAGGCGGAGTCAATGTTGGAACTAGTTACAAGTTACTGGTTACTGGTTACAAGTTACTGGTTGCAGGTCAAAAACAAAACACAACAGACCAGGTTTGTGGCTGGGGGGCAAGGACTGAATAGACGGAATAGACTACAAGTTACTGGATACCACCTAAAAACAGCTACTGGTTACTGGTTAAAAAAACTGCAAACCAGACACTGGGAGGGCAAGGGCGCCTGCCGGTCATACTAAAGTCTTCGCCTAAAGGCGAGGGTTTTTCTCCCATTCCCCGACTGGGACAATAATGCGGGCTGGTTAACTTCGCCCGTTGGGAAAGAGACCTTCCGGCACATCCTGCCCTCTACTGATCAGTTTATAACGGGCGCAGCGCTTGAAACCGGGCCCTTCGCAATAGAGAGAAATGAAGTGGAAGGCCAAGCCTATCTTCTTGGAAAGGCTCTTGTAGAAGCTGCACTGGCTCCTCTTTTCGCAGCGGAAGGCTGGTTGTTCTCCTATCTTATCAGGCACCATTTGTGCCTCCTCTTGTCGGTCAATCAGGGAAAGAGCAAATATCATGCCGGGGGGGTACATAGTTCAGAGTTCAGTGCAGCGGTTCGGCGAGAAGCAATGACCGGAAGGTGGGAGGCGTGAGGGGTTCCGCCTAAACCGGAAACCGTGAGGCAGAGAAAATGATCAGGGCTGGTTGGGCTGGGATGAACCCGCCTTTCTTTTTCTTGCTGGCGCGCCTGGGGGGATTCGAACCCTCGGCCTACGGATTAGAAGTCCGTTGCTCTATCCTGCTGAGCTACAGGCGCGATTTTTCTCTCAAGCACCCGATGGGTTAGAATAGTCTATCCTCAGTAGGATCGCTTGCGCAAGGTTCAACCTCCCTCACCTGCAGGGCCCAACACGCCTGCCAGAGAGTCTTTGCTCCATCTGCATGCCGGCCTGGCTGAACTTGCTCAGCCCGGTGAAGGTATCCCCTTTATAGGTAATGGTGCCGTCCATGACCGCCTTGCCTTGGTTGGTTTGGCACTCCACCCTCCAAATGACCGTGTCCCCCTGAATCTTCTGGCTAACCGTCTTGCACTGCGAGCCCGGCTCAGAGGCTTGGGGGACCAGATTCTCCTTGGTGAGGCAATAAGTATGCTTCTGGGCGGGCATTTTCATAGTCATGCCTGGGATCTCAGTCTCCACCGTGTATTCCCACATGCCTTCTTTAATGTTGGGGCCACCCCAGGAATCCGCCCCCAGGAAAGATAGGCAAAAGAAGAGGATACCAGCCATCACTTTTCCAGCCATGCTTTACCTCCTTGAGAGCCGAAGATTTTGGTCACGCCGAAGCGTGATCCTTTGAGCTCTGATTGTCAAGACCCAGCAGGGCTGGGAATGGGAAGCCTTCGGTGTGAAGAGATAATCCCAAGGCGGTGAAAAGGGGCAAACGGGCTATTCCATCTGCATCTGCATTCTCTTTAGTCCTCAAGCACGAAAATGACCTCCATCCTGACCCTGTACTCCTTGATCTGGTCGGCCTCCACGGCCACCCTCTGCTCAATGACCCTAAGCCCGGTGATCCCTCTGAGGGTCTTGGTGGCCCTCTTGAAGCCCACCTTTATGGCATCATCGAAGCTCTTGGGAGAAGAAGCTATTATCTCCGTAACCCGCGCCACACGGTCCTGGCCTGCCATGGTTTCACCTCCCTGTGTAATTTGGAAAGACCCTTTTGGCCCGCATGCCCCCTAAAGCCAAGATAGCATAGAAAAGTTCGGCGTAAAGCGTGAATTATTTTGTTCGGCCTGAGGCGCAAGGTGTCAGATGTGGTAAAAAGCGGGCAAACCCAGAATCAGATATGAGGGGATGAACCCCTTCCCTTACGAGGACCTTCCAAAGCAGACAGACCCATCAGAGGAAAAAGATCAGATGCACGAGAAAGAGGAGACACCCCTTTCAGTCCCTTATGGCTGTTAGGGGTTCGTGAATGAGATCCCCCTCTCGGAACCTGGTGGGCCGCAAAGGATGGATGTCCATGCTGCTTGCTTTCCCATCCACTATTAACTCCGCCGCTACCATTCCCGCAGCCGGGCTGTGCTGGAAGCCGTGGCCGCTAAATCCGTTCACGCACAAAAAGCCCCTTAGCTCCGGGAACTCCCCTATGATGGCGTGGTGGTCGGGGGAGACCTCATAGAGCCCCGCCCAACCCCTGGCTATGCGGGCTCTTTCAAGAACAGGGCAGCGATGGAGGGACCTCTCGGCGGTCCACTCCTTGGAGTCGAAATCCACACTCTCGTTGAATGAACTCTCCTGGTCCTGCGGCCCTGAGAGAAGCAGCCCTTTGCCCTCCCGCCTCATGTACCAGCCCAGCTCCAGGTCTATGGTCAAGGGGAACTGCTCTGGCAGATGGGGGAAGGGGTCCGTGAAGAAGAGCTGCCTCCTATAAGGTTTGACCGGCAGATCCAGCCCGGCCATGGAGGCCACAAGGCCCGCTTGGGGGCCTGCGGCATTGACCACCTGCTTTGTGGCCACCAAACGCCCTTGGGATGTCTGGACCCCCGAGACCCTCCCGCCTGAGACCCGGATGGATGTCACCTCCACCCCCTCCACCAGCCTGGCCCCTAGGCTCCTGGCCCCCTTGGCAAAGCCTTGAAGCACCTCATAAGGCCCTGCATATCCGTCCTGGGGGGAGTAGGAACCGCCCAGAAGATCCCCAACCTCCAGGAAAGGCCACCTGCGGGATATTTCATCCGGTTCCAAGAGTTCCGGGGCCACTCCGTGAGCTTCCAGGAGCTGAGCGTTACGCCTCAGCTGGGCCCACTGGCCCTCTTGGGAGGCCAGGAACAAGTATCCCACCCGCCGGAACTCGGGATCCACTTGGAAGTTCTCCTCAAAAGAGTCAAAAACAGACCTGCTAAGAAGGGAAAATTTGACATTGATCTCTGTGGAGAACTGGCTTCGGATCCCGCCTGCGCATTTACCGGTGGAGCCCTGCCCCATCATGCCCCGCTCCAGGAGGAGCACCTGCGGGACCCCCTTGAGGGCTAGGTAATAGGCCACGCTCACCCCTATGATGCCTCCCCCGATCACCACAACATCGGCCTTATCCGGCAGATCCCAGCTCAATTATCCTCTCCCTGGGGGATCCCTTGAGTCCTCAAGTTACCCTTGAGCTCGCGCACCCTTCTGCCCCTTGCCCAGGACCACAATCCCAGAGCCAAAGCCACGCCGATCCCCGCCACCTCAAGCCCCCTGCTGGGGAAAACTAACAAGAAGGCTGTTCCCACCAAGAGGCCCCTTTCCACCCAGCCTAGGGGTGAGGCCAAATGCCCTATGGTGGCTGCGGCCAGGCAGATGACCCCCAGGCCGGCCAGGCCGAAGCTGATGGAGGTGGCCAAAAGATCCCCGGTGACAAGCAAGGCGGGCTGGTAAACAAATACAAAGGGCACCAGGAAACCCGCAAAGCCAAGCTTGAAAGCCTCTATGCCCGTGGCCATCATCTCCGAGCCGGCCAGGTTTGCTGCGGCAAAAGCCGTCACAGCATCGGGTGGGGTCAGGTCAGAGAGCACCGCATAATAAAAAACGAACAAATGAGCCGTTAGAACCGCCACACCCAGGTTCCCCAGGGCCTGGGCCCCCACTGTGACGGCTATGATATAGGCGGCGGTGGTGGGAATCCCGGTGCCAAGCACGCTCACCACCAGGAAGATCAGGAGCATGCACAGAAAAAGGCTCCCCTGGGAGGCGCCCATTATGAGGCTCCCAAAGGAGAGGGCCACCCCTGTTCGGGTCAGGATCCCAACCACCATGCCTGAGCCGGCCAGGGCGGCTGCTATGAGCCCGGCATTTACCGAGGCGCGAACCAGGGCGTCCAGGAGCTTCTTGGGCGTGATCCAGGTCTTTCTGTCCAGGAAGCTGAGCAGGAAGGTGAACCAGACCGTGTGGAAGGCCGCCTTGGCAGGGGAGTAACCGTAGGCCATTAGCAGGAGGATGAGGGCAAAGGGGGTGAAGAAATAAGCATGGCGTAACATGGCCTTGGCCGGGGGGCGCTCCTCCTTGGGGAGGGGCGCCAGCCCTCCTTTCAGGGCCAGAAGGTGCACCATGGAGAAGACCCCCAGATAATAGAGCACTGCGGGCAAGACCGCCATCTGGATGATCTTGAAGTAGGGGACCCCTGTCATCTCGGACATTATGAAGACCCCGGCCCCCATTATGGGGGGCATGATCTGGCCGCCTGTGCCCGAGATGGCCTCTATGGCCGCCGCCTGCTTGGGGGTGTAACCGTGGCGCTTCATAAGCGGGATGGTAAAGCTGCCTGTGGCGTACACGTTGGCAACTGTGCTCCCGCTCACGCTCCCGTAAAGGGCGCTGGCTATGACCGCTATCTTGGCTGCCCCTCCCCTGGCCCACCCTGCTATCCAGACAGCGAAATCCACCAGAAAATCGCCCACCCCGGCCGCTGTCATCACCGTGGCAAAGAGGATATAGATGAAAAGAATCTCGGCCGATATACCCGTGAGAAACCCGAATATGCCGTCATCCCCCGAGAGGTAGAGTATCTCCACTGCCCTGTCCAGCGTGAAGCCCTTGAAGTGGAACATGCCCGGCCAGAACTGGCAGGTCATGAGGTAAACCAGGGCCACTGATATGGTCAAGGCCATCCACTTGGAAAGGGCCCTCCTGCAGGCCTCGATCACGGCCAAGACCATGAGGCCGCCCAGGATCACCTCCAGGGGCATCACCTCGTGGAACCCAAGAAACCTCCTGTTCAGCCTGTCGGCTTCCAAGATGGTAAAGCCTGATGCAGCTATGCAAAGAAGGGAGGCTGCCAAATCCAGAAGTGAAGGCCTGTCTTTGGGGGAGCTGGATCTGGCAGGGAAAAGCATATACACCAAGGGCAAAAGCATGAAGAGGTGAAGCCCCCTCATCTGCCTTGGGCCTGGAGTCCCGAACCCGGATGTGTAAAAGTGAAAGAGAGCTGCCGAAACCCCCAAGAGCAAAACTGGCAGTTTCCACCAACCTTTTAGCTCGCGCATCATGACAGTGTAAGCCAGAGCTGGGGGCAGGCAGGAGCAGGCCCCTGCCATGCCCCCCAAATAGACGCCCGGCCGCCCATCCACAGGGCCGGCCGGGCGCTTGCAAACCCAGTTCTCACTTCAGGACGCCCTTCTCCTTGAAGTATCTCTCGGCTGCCGGATGAAGCGGCACACCCGTGCCTGTGGGGCCGTCGGCCAGCTTGTAAGGCTCCAGGCTCCCGTGGATTTTCCTCACCTTCTCCAGGTTCTCGTGGATGGCCTTGGTGATGCGGTAGGCCACGTCATCCGGGAGGTCCTTGTGGGTGGTGATCACGCTTCCTGCGCTGGCGGTGACTATCTCCTTGTCCGCGTTGGCCGCCTTGGGGTAGGTGTTGGCAGGGATCTTCCCTTCCACTATACCGTACTTGGCAAGGCTTTGGAGAAGGGGCTGGGGAAATGGCAAAAGCCTCATCTTGCGGCCTACAGAAGCCTCGGTGACTGAGGCGCCCGGCAGCGCCAGGAAGGTGAACACCGCATCCACGTTCTGGTCCTTGAACTGGCTTGCCTGCTGGGCGTAGTTGCCGTGGAAGAAGGTGAACCCGGCCTTCTCCAGTTCCTTGTAAGAGGTCTTGTAATGCTCCAGCACCTTCTGGAATACCCACTCCTCGGAGGTGCCGGCAGGCGAGAGGGCTATGCGGATGGCCTTTTTCTGGCCGAATACCTCGTCCATGGTCTGGATCGGGGATTCAGCGGCCACGAAGAAATGGAAGTAGTTCATGCTCATGCCGCCGGCTATGGCCCTCAGGTTGGTGAGCTTTTCCTTGAATGGATCCTCACCGTTGAAAGCCGCCGCATTCATGAAAGGAAGGCCCCAGCCCAGCTCGCACTCTTTCTTGTTGACCAGAGCCGGGTTCACGGTACCACCACCCGGGATCACCTTTATCACTATATTGGGCTCGGCCCCATGGATCACCTCGGCGAAGCCGCCTGCCATGCCGTACCATCCGCCTCCCACACCGCCGGCTGTCCAGGTGAGGGTGATCTGCTTGTCCTGAGCCCCGGCCGGGCCTGCCATAAGCGCGATCCCCAGTGCCAACACTAGCAACCACTTCCTGTTTCCCATGGCCACACCTCCGCTATGATGGATTGAAAGGGCGGGCGTCCCCCTTGGATGCTCCATGGGAGGGATGCCCCCTCGACGAAGTCTCCTGGAGACTACCAGATGGGCGGCTTCAGGGTCAAGGGAGGAGCAGAGAGTGAAGGAGGGAGAGAAGAAAGATGGGGGGACGCGGAGAGGGGAGACTCGGGGAAAGGAAGGACACGGGGACGCAGGGAGGGGGAGAGGGGAGAATGAAGAGTTAAGAGTGAAGAGTGAAGAATGAAGAGTGAAGAATGAAGAATGAAGAATGAAAAGCGAAGAGTGAATAGTGAAGGAAGAAGGACACGGGGACGGGGGGAGGGGGAGAGGGAAGAATTAAGGGTGAAGAGTGAAGAGTGGAAGAACAAGGACGCGGAGACGCGAAGACACGGGGACGCGGGGAGGGGGGGGAGAGGGGAGAATGAAGAGTTAAGAGTGAGGAGTGAAAAAGGGCTGCAAGAATCTGTAAGCTTCTTTGTACATCGGATAGAGAAGGTCGTATGCCCCTGCTCTCTCCCTATCAGGCTGCACAGAACCGCCAAGCCGCACAAGCCTGCCCAACTTCTCAAGGGGGCCGGCCCCTTGCAAGGCACAGAGGGCCCAGAGGGCCGCACCCATGGCCGAGGTCTCCCCCCAAGCGGGCACGCGAAGGGGCCTTCCCAGGATATCGGCCATGAGCTGCATCCAGAAGCTGGATTTGGTAAACCCACCCGAGGCCAGGATCTCCTCCACCTGGAGTCCTATCTCTTCGAGAACCTCCTGAATGCTCCTGAACCTGAAGCACACCCCCTCCAAAATGGAGCGGGCCAGGTGGGGCAAGCCGTGCTCCAAAGTGAGCCCCAGAAAGGCCGCCTTGGCATTCAGGTTCCAGCCGGGGCTTCTCTCCCCAGCAAAGAAGGGAAGACAAAGAACCCCTCCAGCCCCGGGCCCCGCCCCGGCCGCCAAATCCAGGATATGCTCGAAGCCAATCAAGCCCTGCCCGCCGCAGGCCGAGAGGGCCTGATTCAACAGATCCCTCATCCAGGCCAGGGCCACCCCTCCGTTGTTGATGGCCCCTCCCACTATCCAGTGCTCCTGATCCAGCCCGTAGCACCAGGTGCGGGCATGAGGGTCCAATATGGGCCTGGGGGATATGACTCTGAGCGCCCCGCTTGTGCCCACCATGCAGGTGGCCTGGCTGGGCTTGACTGCCCCTGCCCCAAGGCTTGAGTTCACAGCATCGGAAGAACCCAGGATAACAGGGGTTCCAGGGAGAAGCTTCATCTTTCGGGCAGGTTCCTCTTTTAGACGGCCCATGAGTTCTGTGGGAAGAGAAAGCTCAGAGAGGAGCGCTTCCCCTATGCCGGCAGTCCCCAGGGCAAGGGGACTCCACCTTAGGGTTTGCACCTGTAGGAGCCCGGAGCCTGATGCAATGGAAGGATCCACCACCAGCTCCCCCGTGAGCTTCCAAAGCACGTACTCCTTAGCAGAGACAAAACGCCAGGCTTCTTGGTAGAGACCAGGCCTGTTCTCCTTGAGCCAGAGGATCTTGTACAAGGGATACATGGGGTGGGCTGGGCAGCCCGTTTCCTGGTAGAGCTTTTGGGCTTTGCCCTCCTCTCTGGCCGCAAGGGCCTGCTTTACGGCCCTGTTGTCCGCCCAGGTGATGACCCCGCTCAAAGGGCGGCCTTCCCGGCCCAGCACCAGGAGGCTGTGCAGGGCCCCACCCAAACTGAGCCCTTGGCAGCCGCCGGGCTCCACCCCGGCATCCAGCACGGCCTTCCCTGCCGAGTTGAGCGCTGCCTCCAAGAGGATCTCTGGGTCCTGTTCTTCCCAGCGGCTTTCCACATCCCGGGCAGAGTACTCCATGGAGCCAAAGCCCAGGATGCGGGCCTGGGGGTCCAAAACCACGCTCTTGCAGCTCCCAGTGCCCAGGTCTATGCCCAAAAACCATTCACCCGGTTTCATTGCTTAACCAGTTCCCGTCACGCTCCGTACACCTGGGGGTTGACCACGTGTGCAGGCCTCTCCCCCTTCAGCACAGCAAGGCAAGCCTCCAAAGACATCCACCCCATGGCGCTTGTGGCCTGGTCTGTGTGGGCTCCCATGTGGGGGGTGACCATGACCCGCGGGTCTTGCAGCAAGGGGTGATCCTTGGGGGGAGGCTCCTCACTCAGGCAGTCCAGAGCCGCTCCGGCCAAGCGGCCCTCTTCCAGGGCACTTAGCAAAGCCCCCTCATCCAGAAGTTCACCCCGGGCCGTGTTGACAAGAAAAGAACCCCTTTTCATTTTTCCCAGGAACCCCTTGTCCACCATGCCCCTGGTGGAAGGGGTAAGAGGAACATGCAGGCTCACTATGTCGCTCTTTTCCAGGAGTTCTTCCAACTCAACCCAAATCACGCCATGGCGGGCCGCTTCTTGGGCCTGAACCTGAGGGTCGAAGATCAGAACCCGGCAGTCAAAGCTTTTCAACCTGGAGGCCGCCTCCTTTCCTATGCGGCCGAAGCCCAAAATCCCAACGGTTTTCCCCTTGAGTCCGGCTCCAGAAAGCCTGGGCCAAAGGCCGCTCCTTGTGCTCTCCAAAGCCTTGCAGACCCCCCGGGTAAGACCCAGGATAAGAGCCAGGGCAAGCTCGGCCACGGCTGCGGAGTTGGCCCCAGGGGTGTTGGTGACAACTATTCCCTTGGCTGTTGCAGCCTCCATGTCCACATTGTCAAGACCCACCCCGTAGCGGGCGATCACCTTGAGCCTTCCGGCTGCCCGGATAACTGAGGCGTCTATCCTGTCCAGACCTGCTATGAAGCCGTCCACCCCTTCCACAAGGGGAATGAGTTCCTCAGAGCTCAGAGCCCTGGGCAAAGGATTGTAAAGCACTTCCCCAACGCTTTGCTCCAAAAGGGTCTTAAGCCTTGGATCGTGCATCCCGAAGGTGGTGGGGGTCACCAAGACCCTGGTATCACGAAGGCCCATGCTAAAGTTCCTCCAGAACGTTTCATCTCAAAGTGAGTCCAAACGTAAAGGGGCTACCCAGGGTCCCGGGTACCAAGGTTCATGCCCGCCGCACCATGGAGCATGAACTCCTCTGAGAGAAAAGGGGTCATGGGTTTATCACCTCCATGGGCTCTTTGAGCTTGTGCAGGATCTCTCCGGCCCGTTCCACAAGGAGTATCCCCTCCTGTTCCCTTCCCCGGTACTCCTCCAAGCTGAGATGCCTGTGATCCATGTACCCGAGGTTGATCTTTCGGCAAAGCTCTTCCGGAATGCCTGTGGCCAGGACCAAGTTCACATCCGGAGTTTCCACCCCATGAGAGTAGGTGCCTGTGCCTTTGACATGGGTGAGATGGGCCAGGACCCCCCTGGGCACCTCCCCGAACTTCTCCATCTGGGCTAGGAAGTAATCCCGCACGTGGTAGCCTATGCTCTCTATATAGCGGCCCCAGGTCCTGGAAACCTCCCGCACGTGGGGCCCGTAGATTATAAGGGTGCCCCCCGGGGCCACCACCTGCTCCAGCTTGTACATGACCTTGCCCGCGGTCCAGAGCTCATCGTAAAGCTCAGCAGCACAGCCCAAAACCAGCTTGTATGGTTTTTCTTTCAGCACAACGTGAAGCTGGGAGGAAAGATCCGCGGCCAGGCTCCAGCTCTCCTTTAGATCCCCCACAAAAAGACCGCAGAGGCTCTCATCCTGCCCCACCACCATGGCTGCGCATTGGACCGCAACAGGCACCATGGCCGCAGCCCTGTGTATGAGCTCCCTGACCGGGGTTTCCTTTACACCGATGATCTTCCTGCAGGTTATTACGGCTCCCAGCCAGTGGAAGAAGTGGAGGAACTCCCCACCTGATATGCCGGGAAAGAGGTACTTGGCCCCGCCTGAGAAACCCACCACCTCGTGGGGGAAAACCGGACCCAGAACCAAAAGCAGGTCATAGTCCAAGACAGCCCGGTTTATCTCCACATCCACTTCCTCTGCCAGGAGGCCCTGGGAAAGGCTTTCCAACTCCTCCCTTGAGATGGTGCCGATCCGGCAGAAGGTCTCGGGCTTGTCCCACCTGTGGTCCAGAAAAGAGGACCCCGACCAGAGGTCCCCTGGGTGCTGGATGCCGTAGAGATCCAGTATCTTGTCTTTCCCCAAAGGCGGATGGGTGCCCAAGGCCACCATGAAGTCCAGGCGTTTGGCTGAGTCTCCCACAACCTCTGCCAATGCCCTCACCATCATGGGAAGGGGACAGGTCCTCGTGGCATCAGGGGTGAGAACCAGGACTTTCTTGCCCTGATAAGCCTCCTTGGGAATACCCTTGGCCAGAATCTCCCTGATCTTGTCCAACCCCAGTCTTTTATCCGGTGCTCCCTCCCCTGCCACCATGGGTTCTCCTCCTGGTTCACCCGTCTCACTTTTGCGGGTTCGCCTGATCCGCTACCAGGGCCGACAAGATTAAGGGCTGAAGCCCCAAACCCCCGGGATGCTTCAATCTCCCCCGATTAAAGCCTTTTTTAGGGGCCCACTACAACCCCGCCCGAAGCAGGCTTTTGCCAGGGATTTCACCTGGGGCGTCAACTCAGCCCCTCAACCCAGATCCTCCGTGCAGGGGAACAATGCGGGCTGGTCGTTCTTTCCCGGCAGACAGACCAATCTCCCCCCTCAGATGACCCCCTGGTGCGGGATCAGATTCTGCGGAGGGCCTCCAGAAGTTTTTTGGTCCTTTGGGTTATGCGCTCCCAGGCCCCTTCGGCCACCGAGGCCTTGTCCACAAGCTCACCTCCCATACCCACTGCCACAGCACCGGCCCTGACGAAATCCAAGGCGTTTTCGGGACTCACCCCGCCTGTGGGGACCAGCTGCACCTGGGGAAAGGGCCCCTTGAGGGCTTTTATGTAAGAGGGCCCCCCCAGGGCGCCTGCGGGGAATACCTTCACCAGATCAGCTTCCGCCTCCCAGGCGCTCAGGATCTCGGTTGGGGTCATGGCCCCGGGGATCACAGCAACCCTTGCCTGGCGGGCCACTGAGATCACCTGCATGCTGAGGGACGGGCTCACAAGGAACTGGGCTCCTGCCTCCAAGGCTTCCCCGGCCGTTTTTCCATCCAGAACTGTTCCCGCCCCAACCCATATTCCCTCGGGCATCTCCCGGCGCAACTCCTGGATGGCATCCAGGGCGCCTCCCACGGTCATGGTGATCTCGATGAGGTGGGAGCCTCCTCTCACCAGGGCCGCGGCCACATTCAGAGCTTCTCCGGAGGTGGCTACTCTCACCACAGGGATTAGCCTTTCAGATTGAATAAGACTTAAAAAATCTTGCTTGTTCATGAAGGTCTCTCCTCACTTACAAGAATGTCCGGCCTGGGAAAAGCTGTACCCTCCACCCAGAACTACAGGACAGGATAGCTCACAAGACATGTTATCATGCAGAGGCTTGGGCTTGTGGCCATTATGCTACCCCAGCTCTTGGTGCCGCTGGAACAAGAGCAGCAGGCCTCTTCTGATCCCCTAGATAACGCCCGATACACTCCCTACTGTGCCTCATCCCGTGCCCTCTCCACGTTTTTCACCAGGTCCTGCTTGATCATCCCCCGCAGGTAGTCCAGTTGCTCCAGCATGCTCTGTTTTGCGGCCTTGCCATCGCCTTTTCGGATGGCTTCGAATATGGCCTTGTGCTGTCTTAGGAGATCCTCTTTTTCTCGATCTTGGGTAAATTGCTTCATGCTAAAGTAGGCGTGAAAGCTCTCCTCCAGGCCCTTCAGGAGATGATTGGCAATCACTTTGTGGGTGGCTTTGGCTATGGCCGAGTGGAACTCCAGGAGAGCCTTCTCTCAGGCATCCTCCGGAGGTTTCACCTGCTCCATCCGGGCCAAAAAACCCCTGACTCTCCTGAGATCCCCTCTGGCAGCTCAAGCAGCGGCCCTCTCGGCACAGCAGACCTCTATGAGCCGCCTGATTTCCAAAAATTCGAATATCTTCTCAGCCTGTCCCTCAAGCAGAATTGAAGGATAAGGATTCAGACTTGCCTTCAAGGAAGAGATGACAAAGGTGCCTCCGCCCTGGCGGGCTTCCAGCAATCCCTCTGCTCTGGCCCTATGGATGGCCTGTCGCACAGACTGTGGGAAAAGAGCTTCGCCCCCCAAAGGCACTTGGACCTCCCCTTGAAGTCTTCTGTTTCACCCAAGCGGAATAAAACCAGAGACAATGGACGGGTGGTATGACCACCCGTCCATTTTGTTAGCATGTCTCCCTAGGGCTTTTCAAGCTGTTTTTGCCTGGTAACTCCCGTTATGCTTTAAAGCCTGTTACTTTGGGGACTCAAGCCCCCGAGCCAACGTTATCTTTTGCATACTCAGAGTCCAACCTGGGCCAAACCTGAAACCCAAAATCAGTGTGTTTTTGACTATGGACGCCTTTGTCTTAGCATGTCATTAAGACAGCCCGGATTATTCTCCAAAGCCCGTAACTTTGGGGGCTACGCCCCCAAGCCCCCGGTACACTTAGACATATCCCGACTCAAAGCATGACCAAAGCTGAACCCGAAAGGCAGGTTGCTTTTGAGTATAGACCGGTTTGTCTAAACATGTCATTAAGACAGCCCGGATTGTCCTTTGATCCTGAATAGTGCTGGCCGGGGGGGCGTGGGCCTCTCATGACTTGGGAGGCTCTCTTTGAGGCAGGGGTGAAACACTCTATATTGAAGGAAAAAAAGGCTTCGTATATCATCCCGGGTAAACAAAAGGGCAGGGAGGAACAAGGGATGAGCCGGCTCATTGCAGTGAGAAGCAAAGAGGAGATTTTCCCCAGATACCAAGACACCCCCATAGGGTTTCTTCTGGAGTATCAGAACCTGGGGCGGGAGCTGGAGCCTTACGAGAAGGCGCAGCTTCTCATCGGTATGTGCATGGATAATCGAAAGAGACTTAGGATCCCTGACAATTTCGCCTATGTGATCCGCACAGGAGGCGGGAACCTCCGGTACAACGAGTTTCAGGTCTCCTACGCCATAGCCATAGGAGGGGTCAAGGGCATCGCCCTTATAGCCCACAACCACTGCGCCATGGTGAACCTTGTCTCCAAGCAGGAGAACTTTGTCCAGGGTCTGGTCAAAAACGGGGGTTGGGATCCCCAGTGGGCCGAGGAGCATTTCATGCACTTTGCCCCTATGTTCGAAATCGGAAACGAGGTGGACTTTGTGTTGAGTGAGGCCAAGAGGCTCAGGCTGCGCTACCCCCGCATCCAGGTTGCCCCCCTCATGTACCGCTTGGAGGACAACCTGCTATATCTCATAGAAGAGGACTGAATGGGCTTCTCCAGCCTCAAAGAATTTCTGGCCTGCCTGGAGGAAAGAGGGGAAATCTTTAAAATTAAACAGGAAGTAAGCCCCTTTCTCCAGATAACGGAAATAGCCGACCGGGTCATGAAGAGACAGGGCCCGGCCCTGCTTTTCGAGAAAGTGAAGGGCTCTTCCATGCCCTTGGCCATAAACCTCTTCGGCTCTCCGAGCCGCATGGCCCTGGCCTTGGGCTGCCGGGATTTGGAGGAGATCGGGGAGAGAATCCGCAGTCTTCTGAACCTCAAGATGGGCCGCGGGCTTTGGGGAAAGCTCATGGCAGTGCTGCCGCGCCTCAAGGAGCTTTCTGCCTTCTCCCCCAAGCTGGTCAGCTCCGGAGCCTGCCAGGAAGTGGTGCTGGAGGCCCAGAAGGCGGATCTATCCCTGCTCCCGGTTCTGACCTGCTGGCCAGGGGACGCGGGCCCCTTCATAACCCTTCCCATGGTCATAACAAGGGATCCTGAAACAGGGATTAGGAACATGGGCATGTACCGCATGCAGGTATTCGATTCCAGGACCACAGGCATGCACTGGCACCTCCACAAGACCGGGGCCATGCACTTCGCCAAGAGGGCTGCCCGGGGGGAGCGCATAGAGGTGGCCGTGGCCCTGGGTGGGCCCCCTGCGGCCATGTACGCGGCCACAGCCCCGCTTCCCGAGAACGTGGAGGAGTTCGCCTTTGCCGGTTTTCTCCAAGGCCGCCCCCTGGAGCTTGTCAAGGCAAGAAGCGTGGACCTGGAGGTGCCGGCAGAGGCTGAGATAGTGCTGGAGGGCTATGTGGACCCTGCCGAGCCTCTTAGAACCGAGGGCCCCTTCGGGGACCACACCGGCTTCTATTCTCTTGCTGAGCCTTACCCGGTCTTCCACCTCCAGACCATGACCATGAAAAGGGACCCACTCTACCCCACCACCGTAGTTGGCGTTCCTCCCAAGGAGGACTACTGGCTGGGCTACGCCACCGAGAGGATCTTCCTCCCCCTGATCCAGATGCTCCTGCCCGAGGTGGTGGACCTGCACATGCCCATGGAGGGGGTGTTCCACAACCTGGTCTTCGTCTCCATCCGCAAGCAGTACCCGGGCCATGCCTACAAGGTCATGCACGCCCTTTGGGGCCAGGGGCAGATGATGTTGGCCAAGGTAATAGTGGTGGTTGACGAGGACGTGGACGTGCGCAACCCCCAGGAGGCGTGGTGGGCGGCCCTCAATAACATTGACCCTCAGCGGGACGTGCTCATGACCAGAGGACCCATGGACGTTTTGGACCACGCGTCCACACTGGCCACCTTTGGCTCCAAGATGGGTGTCGACGGGACCAGGAAGGGGCCTGGGGAGGGGGTCTCAAGGCCATGGCCGGACAGGATTCGAATGACTCAGGAGGTGAAGGCCCAGGTGGACAAACTTTGGAGCCAGCTGGGCCTGGATTTGTGAGCATGCCTGCGGGAGCCTCCACGATTATGGGAAAGCTTTGGGAGTACGGGAGAATGATCCGGTTCTCCCACTCTGTTTTTCTTCTGCCCTTTGCCCTCTCAGCCCTGATTCTGGCTCCTAGGGAGCAACTGGGCTTAGGGAGGCTCTTCTGGATACTGGCGGCTTTGGTCTCAGCCAGAAGCGCTGCCATGGGCTTCAACAGGATAGCCGACAGGGGACTGGACAGGGCCAACCCCAGAACCGCCGGCCGCGCCATCCCAGCCGGCAGGATCGGTTTGAGGGAGGCCTGGGCTTTTGTCATTATATCCGCCGGGGTGTTTCTTCTTTGTGCGGCCATGCTGAACCCCTTGGCGGCCATGCTTAGCCCTTTGGCCCTGGGTTTTGTGCTGGCTTACTCCTTTACCAAGAGGTTCACCCTTCTGTCCCACCTCTGGCTGGGTCTGGGCACGGCCATGGCCCCGGCCGGGGTATGGGTTGCCCTGACCGGAACTCTGAGCTGGGAGATAATGGTCTTGGTGGGCTCGGTGGCCCTTTGGGTGGCGGGCTTTGACGTGCTCTATGCATGCCAGGACGTGGAGTTTGACAGGAAGTGGGGGCTTTTCTCCATTCCAGCCAGGATGGGGGTAGGAAGGGCCCTGTGGGTGGCCAGGGGATTCCACACCCTCTCCTTCTTGGGGTTTCTCTGGGTGGGGCACCTCTTCTCACTGGGGAGCTTGTATTTGGTGGGCCTGCTTCTGGTAGGAGCGCTTTTCCTGCTGGAGCACCTCTTGGTCTCGGAAAAGGACCTCTCCCGCATAAACGACGCCTTCTTCACGGTAAACGGTTTGGTGAGCGTGCTTTACTTTCTGGCAGTCCTGGCCGACAACTGGTTCAGGGTATGAACCGGGAGCCTGATAGGGGCCTGGAGCAAGGAAATTGGCGCATCCGGTTTCCCGAGGAGGTGGGCCCCAAGGAAAGAGAAGAGGTTTTAAAGGCGCTGGGAGGAGGCCTAGTCCCGGGAAACCGGATCTTGGAGACCCACTCCAGGGTGAAGAGGTTCTACAGGGTCAAGACCGGGGGGACATCTATTTTCGTGAAGGTTAGGGAGTTTGGCTCCTTAAGTAGGCGCCTGGGAAGGGCCCTTAGAGCCACCAAGGAGGAGAGGGAGCTGGCCAACTATGAGCTTTTGAGATCCTCAGGGGTGCCTTGCCCCCGAGCCTTGGCCTCGGCCAGGCTCAGAAAGGGGCTTTTCACGCAAGCCAGTGCCCTCCTGACCGAGTTTCTGGATGGTGCCCGGCCTCTCAGGGAGCTTATCTTGAGGGGAGAGGGTCATAAGCTCGTGGAGCCGCTCCTGAGTTTCCTGGGCATGCTCCGGGGGGTTGGGGTTGTGCACCAGGATCTCCAGTGGGAAAACCTGCTTGTGGGAAGCCCCCAAGAGGGCTATCCCTTGTACCTGGTGGACCCTTTGCACGTGAGATCCATGGCTGGTCCAAATGACACTGGCTTTTCCAGAAGCCTGGCCTGGTTGCTCGGCTTCATGATCCACGGAGGGGCCCCGCAGCAGATCCTCCAGGCCCTGGCAGAGGGCATGGCCAGACAGGGGCTTTGCTCCCCCTTGAGCGGTCCGGAACTCCTTCGCAGGGCCAGGGAGATTTGGCAGCCGTGAGCAGGCTGAGCAGCTATGGCCGCTTCAGGGCCACGTGGGAAGATCCTGGGGAGGCCCTGGCTTACAGAGAAAACCGATTCAGCCGCTCCCGCAGGTGGAGGTGGACTGACAGGCGAGAGAGGGTCATCGTGAGCCGGTTTTTGGCTTCCATGGGAAGGCCGGCTCTGGGCCTGGATCTGCCTTGCGGGGCAGGGAGGCTCTCTGTATGCTTCTTGGAGACCGGGCATGGTTGGCTGGGGGTGGATGCCTCCTTGGCCATGGCCAGACTGGCCCGCAGTTCAGCCAGCGGGCCAGCCCTGGTGGCAGATGCCACGGCCTTGCCCTTCCGGGACAGGACCTTCCCCTTCCTGGTCTCAGTGAGGCTCCTTCACCGCATCCAGGAACCAGGATCCAGAATGCTAATACTGAGGGAGCTGGCCCGGGTTTCCAAGGGGCCGATCCTGCTCACCTACTACACCAGATGGAACCTCAGGGGGATACAGAGGTGGCTCAGGGGCAAGCACCCGGGCCTGAGCCTGGGGGAGATCCGAGCAGAGATCCAGGAGGCGGGCCTCAGCATCCGCCAGGCCATGGCCCTCAGGAGGCTCACCCAGCAGCAGTGGTTCTTCGTGGTGCAGGAGGCGAAATAAAACGCCCAAGCTGGTTCAGGCCTCAGGAGGCAGTGCTTGCCTCCAGCATCCCCCATATCCGGGATGCCAGATCCAGGTAGGCGGCCCCAACCGCTGATTCAGGCCTGATCAAGGTAAGGGGTTTGCCAGCGTCGCATAGCTCCACCATCTCAGGGTCAATGGGGATGCGCCCTAGGAAGGGGACCCCCAGCTCCAGGGCGGCCCTTTCCCCCCCGCCTGTTCTGAACAGGTCAATTCGCCCCCCGCAGTGGGGGCAGAACATGCCGCTCATGTTCTCCACTATTCCCAGCACGGGGATTGATAGCATCTGGCTGAAGACCACGGCCTTTCTGGAGTCCAGGATGGCCACATCTTGAGGGGTTGTAACCACCACGGAGCCGTCAACGCGACCCACCAGTTTGGCCACACTGAGGGGCTCATCCCCTGTGCCTGGTGGAAGATCCACCAGGAGAAGGTCCAGCTGGCCCCAGTCCACCTGCTGGGCGAAACGGCGGATCAGGTTGTGCTTGGCAGGCCCCCTCCAGACAATGGGCCTGTCAGCGTCAGAGGAAAGAAGCGCCATGGAGACCACTTTCAGGTTCTCCATGGCCTCCACAGGCCTAAGCCCCGAGGAGCTCCCCTCCAGGTGTCTGTCCCCTATGCCCAGCATCCTGGGGATGTTGGGCCCGTGGAGATCCGCATCCAGGATCCCCACTTTCGCCCCACGGGAAGCCATGACCGCTCCCAGGTTGGCCGAGAAGCTGCTCTTGCCCACCCCCCCCTTGCCGCTCATCACCATTATGCCGTGCCGTATGCTGGAGGAGCCTGCCGCAGGGCAGGGCTGCCCTGTCTGGGCCTGGCTCTCGCAGCCCTGCTTCAATGCACATTTGCTGCACCCTGGATTCCTTCCTGGTAGACCTCCCATGCCCCACTCCCCGGCTAAATTCCGATACTTTCTCAGTTTCTCCCATGCCGCAGTTGCTGGCAAGCCTCCCCAAGGCAGGCTCCGGACAGGGCTTAGCCAGCTCCCGGGCCGATCCTTGACTCGCAATCATGTTCCATGGTATCTGAGGAGAGTTTCGTGAGGACTGCGACAGGAAAGGAGGAAGGCGAGGGTGACAGTCGTGAGGGAGACCGAACTCTCCGGCCTGACTCTCAGGGGCCGGGGCAAGGTGAGGGACATTTATGATTTGGGTGACTCGTTACTCATAGTAGCCACGGACCGGATCTCGGCCTTTGACGTGGTCATGGCAGAGCCCATACCGGACAAGGGCAAGATCCTGACCCAGATCTCGGCCTTCTGGTTTGATGCCACAAGGGATATTCTCAACAACCATCTTATCTCCACCCATGCCGGGGATTTCCCCAAACAGTGCGCCCCCCACAGGGAGCTGCTTGAGGGAAGGAGTATGTGGGTCCGAAAGGCCCAGCCGCTTCCAGTTGAGTGCATCGTTAGGGGGTATCTGGCCGGCTCTGGCTGGAAGGACTATCTGGAAACCGGGTCTGTGTGCGGCCAGATTCTGCCGCCTGGCCTGGTGGAGTCCCAGCGTCTGCCTGAGCCTCTTTTCACCCCTTCCACAAAAGCCGAGGGGGGAGCCCACGACCAGAACATCTCCTTTCAGGAGGTGGAGCGGCTGGTGGGGCCGGATCTGGCCGGGCGCCTGAGGGAAATCAGCCTGGCCGTGTATGAGAGGGGCCGACAGATGGCCGAGGCCAAAGGCATCATAGTGGCGGATACCAAGTTCGAGTTCGGCCTTTGGAACGGGGAGCTGATCTTGATAGATGAGGTCTTGACCCCTGACTCCTCACGCTTCTGGCCCATGGACGGCTATAAGCCGGGAGGTCCCCAGCCCAGCTTCGACAAGCAGTACCTCAGGGATTACCTGGACTCCCTGGGGTGGGACCACAGCCCTCCACCCCCGCCGCTTCCAGCTCATGTGGTGGAGCGCACCAGGGAGAAGTACTTGGAGGCTCTGGTCAGGCTCACAGGCCAAGGACTCTGATACATTGGTGCCTGGCACCAAAGAGTGGTTAAGTGTTTGATTTTATGGATGGTGATGTGGGATTTTGAACTTTTTGAGGAAAAAACCCCTTCTGTCCAAGCCCATCTGAAGGATTTGGCCTTGAGGTGTGATCCTGAGCCAGCGGTGTATCTCGTGGGGCATCTCCTGGCTGCAAAGATCTACGCTCCCCAAGGATCTTCCCTGCTGGTCCAGAATCATTACCATGCCCACAGGCCTGTCCCTCTCATCCAGAAGGCCCAATACCAGATATATCCTTGATTCTGAATCCTCTCTCACCTCCATTATGCTCTCCACCAACCTCTGCACCGATATCTCAATTTCCCCCCACTGGGAGAACCTCTCTTCTTCCGAGCGGTATAGTATCACCTGGGTGTCACCAAGCTTCTCCGCCCTAAGAAGCCGCCTCCCATCGGCCGAGAGAGTTCCTGGAACCGAAATTTGCCTGGGATCCGCTCTTCCTCCCAAATCGGCTGTGAGCACGGATCTACCCCCCAGGTCGGCCCAGATCCCGCTTAGCTTCCCCTGTGCTTGAACGTATATGCCAGTTACTTCCTGGGCCCAGGGGATACCCCTTCCCTCCAGGGGGACTGAGGATGCCAAAGCACCTTCCTTATCCAGGATCAAGACACACTTTTTGACCGAGTTGTCCAGCAAAGCCAACCTGCCTCCAGGAAGAACAGCCAAGTCCGTAAAGACCCCTTCTCTCGGAAGACCCAGACTTCTTACTCTGGAGCCCCCCGCAAAGACCTGCACTCTGTTGTTGAGCTGATCCAGGACGTAGATTTCCCCCTTTTCCCCCAAGTCGAAACTCATGGGCCCCTCGGGGTTGGCCTCACTGGGGGTCGAAATCCCGATCTCATCCAATGAGCTCCCCAGCCCAAGCCGAAGAACCTCAACCCCTTCCTCGCACCTCACCTGGAAGGCGGCCTCCGCCCGAACACCTTCCATCTGCCCTGCTAAAGGAACACTTACCATGAAGAAGACCAAAGCGCCCCGCAAGCCCCTTGCCTTCATCCAGCTATCCCTCCAAGACTCGAAAATCGCTTTTCCCCAAAACCTCTGGGCGTCAGGCAGAATCGTGACTTTCCCACTCAGTTTCTCTCTCTTGCAAGTTTGGAGCGTAACTCTTCCTAGGCCTGCTCATCCACGCAGTATGAGCCTGCCTGGTCTGGCTCCGGTCAACTTCCCATCCTTGGCCACCACCCGGCCGTTCACCATTACAAGCCGGATTCCTTCCGGGGTAAGATGCGGCTCCTGGTAAGTGGCCCTATCCTTCACCCCATCAGGATCCAAGAGCACCATGTCGGCGTCCATCCCCTGCTTTAGAAGCCCCTTGCCTTTTAGCCCAAAAGTGAAAGCCGCAAGTGAGGTCATCTTGCGCACTGCCTCCTCCAGGCTCAAAAGCTTTCTCTCCCTTGCGTATCTACTAAGTATCCTTGGGAAAGTTCCGCTCATTCTGGGATGAATCCTGCCTGCCCCCAAAGAGGGCATGCCGTCGGAACCCACCATGGTCCAGGGATCCCCCAGAATCCTGGAGATGTCCTCTTCGCACATCATGAAAAACACAGCCATGCACCCCAATCCTTCCTGGGCCAGGAGATCAAAGATCACATCCCAGGGGTTGCGCTCGGTCTGCTGCGCTATCTGGGATATGCTCTTGCCAAGATAATCAGGGTTGCGGCAAACCGATATGACTATGCCGTCAAGCCCGGCTCCTCTGGCCAGGTTCTCCCAGCCATCCTCCATTTCCAAACGCCTAGCCGTCTCCTCCCGCCAAGAGGGATCCAGCAGGTTCCTGGAGAGCACCTCAATCCCTTGGGCTGAAGCCCAGGGAGGCAGGACCGCAGCCAAGAAAGTGCATCCTGCCTCGTAGGGGTACTGATCGCAGGCTACCCGCAGTCCCCTGCTCCTGGCCTCTTCCATAAGGGAGAGGGTCTTTCTGCTCATGCCCCAGTTGGCTCTGCCTGCCACCTTGTGATGAGAGATCTGAACGTGCACCCCTGCCCTCTCCCCTATGTCTAGGGCTTCTTGCAGGGCTTGTATCTGCAAATCCCCCTCGCTTCTCATGTGGGTTGCGTAGATGCCCCCGTAGCGGCCCACCACCTGAGCCAGCCTCACCAGCTCCGAGGTTTCGGCGTAGTTGCCAGGAGGATAGATAAGACCCGTTGAGATGCCCAAGGCCCCTTGCTCCATGGCCCGGGCTACAAGCTTCTCCATCTCAAGCAGCTCGGAGTGTGTGGGGGGCCGGTTTTGCATTCCCATAACAGCCATGCGAACGCTTGAGTGCCCCACCAGAACCCCCACGTTTAGAGCCGGGCCCAGACTCTGAATCCGCTCCAAATAGCAGGAAATCCCTTTGTCCATCTCCCCTGGAGCGGGTGAAGCCCCTGGACAAAGCACCCTTAGCATTCCCAGCAGATGCTCCCTGGTTTCAGCCCCGGCCTCCAGGGCCGAAAGCCCGCAGTTGCCCAGAATCTCTGTTGTGACTCCCTGAAGTACCTTCTCGGGGCACTCTGGCCTTGCAAGCAGGTACAGGTCGTCATGGCTGTGCACGTCTATGAATCCAGGGGTCAGAACCAGCCCCGAGGCATCCCAGACTTGCTTTGCGCAAAGCTTGCCCAGATCAGGCCCTGTGGCAACTATTTTCCCCCCTGCCACAGCCAGATCCCCCCTTTGGGCAGGGGCCCCTGTTCCATCAACTATGAGCGCGTCTCGAATCAGAATCTCAACTTCCTGAGCGCACAAGCTCTCCTCCTTGGGGGAAGTCTTCTTCAAGAGCTCACCTTTGGGCTGCGATTTCCAATGCCACCTCCCGGGTGGCCTCAAGGATTCTCTCTATATCTTCATCCGTGTGGGCCGTTGATACAGCCCCGCCCCCGTGCATCACAAAAACCCCGTGATTCATCATCCTTATTCTGAACTCCTGATCCAACAGCTCCACATCCGTGAAGCTCTGGATCTCTCCAGGATTCCTCACAACCCCGCAGGGCTCCTTGGGGAAATATAGCCCGCACAAGGAGCCCATGCCCGTGGATCTGGCAGGAATCCCTCCTTTCTCCAAAGCCTCCACCATGCCAGATCTGAGTCTTTCCCCCTTTTTCTCAATGCTCGGGTAGATCCTCTCTTGATTGCTTTTTAGATGCTCCACCACCCGATACCCCACTATCATGCTGAGGGGCGAGCATGAGAAGGTGCCCCCTCCCACCACCACCGCCTCCCCTTTGGCCCTGGGGATGGTGGGATCGCAAAGGGCCATTACATCAGCCCTTCCTGCTATGACCCCCAGATTGGTGCCTCCTCCCACTACCTTGCCCAGGGTTGCCAGATCAGGAACTATCCCGTAAGAGCCCTGGGCCCCCTGGAGAGAGAGCCTAAAACCAGTTATGATCTCGTCGAAGATGAGTATCGCACCCCTTTTGCGGGTCTCTTCCCTTAGCATCTCCAGGTAAGACTTCTGGGCAGCCAGAAAGCCCCCTGCCCCCACCAAAGGCTCCACTATTATCCCTGCCAGATCCTCCCCCACCTCATGAATGACCTTGAGGGTTCCCTCCAGATCATTGAAAGGCACGGCCCTCACATAGCGCTCCATCCCTGGGGTCAAGCCTGCGCTTTCAGGCAGATGATAAGGAGGCTTCACGGCCCAAAGCAGTTCGCTGTTGGCCCCGTGCCACCCCCCTTGCATCTTCAAGATGGTGTTGCGCCGGGTAAAGCCCCTGGCCAGGCGCACTGCGTACATGGTGGCTTCAGTGCCCGAGACCCCGAAGACCACCCTCTCGGCGCAAGGCACAATCTCCTGGATGAGCTCTGCAAAACGCACCTGGTGCTCATGTACTATTCCCCAGTGGGTTCCAGCCTCGGATGCCTCCTTGAGGGCCTTCTGGGTTACAGGGGACTTGTGGCCCAGGATAAGGGCGAAGTGCCCCATCCAGAGATCCAGGTACTCGTTTCCGTCCACATCCCAGATGCGGGAGCCCTGGGCCTCCCTCACGAAAAAGGGGTGAGGCGCTATGAAACGATACCTGTGGCTCACCCCCCCGGGCATAAGCCTCGCGGCCTTCTGATAAAGCTCCCTGGAGCGCTTGGTTCTCTCCAGGTAAAAGTCAATGTGATCCTTTCTGCCCATACTCCGGATCTCCTTTCAATCATCTTATGCGCGACTGAAAGCCTGCTTTCTTTCACCTCTCTTGGTCCTTCAGAAAGCCTCTCAACAGCCTGCCATGAGCTTTTGGTTTATCGCCCCCGGCAGAGCTGCTTTTCCCTGGGAGCGGGGTAGGCTGGCCTTAGCCCCCACCTATGTAATCCTTTGCGATTGCCCTCTTGTCTCGACCTGAGAGCACATGGAATCCCCTAAGCCTCTTCAAGGTGGCCGAGGAGAATTGCCCAAGGGGCACATACACTATCTTGAGCCCCATGCGGGAGGCCAAACTGTGGAACCAAAAGCGCGGAGGCCTTGGAGCCACATAAACCACATAGGGCTCCAGGGTATAGTCCAGGGCCGCCATCAGGAGCACCTCAGGCTTGGATCCCAGAACCTTGTACACCGGATCCTTCCAGATGTCCCCCATGCGCCTGGGCGGATAGCTCATAACAAATCCCCCATACTCGCACCTGCTTATTCCGGGCCCAACCAACTTGGCCCCCAGTGGCGTGGCGTAGAAGGCCATATCCGACTCCTGCTCATGCTCTCCGTACCATGTCATGCAGTAAGGGTACTTGTGGCCCTGCTCGTCCGGGTCAAAGATCACCACCACGGCCCCCACTCCGCCCCTGACCCTTCTGGTTTCCCGTACGTAGATCCTTCCCTGGTGCCAGTTGCGCATGGTTTCCCTGAGGTCTATGCCGTCCAGAAGGGAACTGGTGAAAGGCTCCACCCTGCTTTTCTCTTCTGAGAGCAACCGCACCCCTTTTTGCCTTAGGTAGCCCCCGAAGCGTTCCACTAGCAAGTCCTCGGGAGGATAGGAACAAAGCCCGTCTCCGTCCAAGGCCTCAGCCCACTGTCCGGGTTGGGTTTCCTTTTTTCGCTCCCTGACCGGGAAACGCCTAGGTCTTTTTTTTCTGGGCAGCCTGGGCCTGATGCGCAAACGTCTCATGCCCAGCCAAAGATCCTCCCCCCTGATCCTGGTGGTGGGCAGATCCGCGGCATTCTCCCCCTGCCATGGATAGGTGCGGCCCAACTCCCACACTTCGTAAGCAAAATCCTCATCCACGCAAGCCTTGGCCGAAGCCACCCATTGGTAGAAATCCGGCAGCAGCCTCCCTTCCAAAAAGGCATAGTTGCGCGAAAACCTCATTAGCCCGTGTACCTGCCAGGGCTGGAGAGTCTCCCCTGTTCTATGCCGGTACATCTTGGCCGCCCTCTGGAGCCACCTCCAAAGAGCCTTTTGGCGATCCATGGGGAGAAGATGAGCCTTGGGAGGCGGCTCAGGCCCCTGTTCCTCCAGGAGTTCCCTTAGTCCAGCCGGGACAGATGGGCTTTCCTGGTGATCTGTGTGGCAACGCCTGGCGCACCATCGGGCTGCATTCAGACAGGTCTCTGACCTGGTCTCCAGCAGGGGGCCTCCCCCTGAAAGCAGGTGCAATCCGCCCACGCTGCGGCCCTCTGGGCTCATTTGATGCTCCTTAGGCTCGGGAGGAAGGCCCTTTCGGCGAAGCTCGTACAGGGTGTGGAAAAACGGGGGCTCTGCCATTATCTCCACCATGGAATCCGGATGCACGTGGAAAAGCTGGACTCCTTTTCTTTCAAGCCTATCTAGGGGCTCGGGCAATGTACTTCTGAGATCCCTTAGGATCCTTTGAGCGTGGGCCATCCCGCAGGCCAAGAACACCGGACCCCCAAGCCTTAGGAGCCTTTGAAGCCTCAAGGCCATGCCTTGCTCCCTTAGGCGGTCCAGAGGGTGAACCACCCCCAACCCATGGGCGCTCACAGCCTTGTAAAAAGCCTTGTGTCCGATGCGCAAAGCAGCGTATGCATCAGGCAGCTTCTCATGCCAGAGCATTGGGCTGTCTATGTCCACATCCACGCAACAGACCTTGCAGCCATGCTCCATTCCCCAACGAAGAGCCTCCACCAGCGGGTCTGCAGGGCAAACAGGCAGATACAAAGGCTCCCCCCTGGAGGACTCGTAGAGCAGCAGGCTTAGCTGAGGGAGTCTCTCCACAGCCTTTAGAACCTGGGGCTCCAAAGAGGCCGGAAGTTCAACGGCCACGATCTGGGGGCGGATTTCCTCAAGGGCGAGGCGCACGGCCTCGGCGAACTCCAGCTTTTCGTGAAGCACGGGCAGGATGTAAACCCCGTCTTCTTGGAGGGTGTACCAGAATTTTTCCATGGCTCACAGTGCCGGGCGTTGGGCTCCAAACCGGTTCAGGAGCCGCCCTCTGAAGCTTATGGTCCCAAGTACTGGAAGGCCTCCTCCCCCAGGATCATGCGCACCCCCTCCACCACGGCTGAGCCGGCATCAGATGGGTTTCCCTGGTGCAGCAATTTGACCGCATACCTGGCCACATTGATGCCGTCCCGCACAGTGAAGCGTTCTTCCGCCTCGTGGGCCCTTTGGAGGAAGTCCACCACGTAGCGCAGGATCTCCTCACGGCAAAAGGGGAGGTTCTCCCTAAGTATGCGAAGCTCTTCCTCCCTTTCAGGAAAGTCCACCAGTATCTGGGGTTGCAGCCTGGAATGGATGTACTCCGGAAGCTCGTAAGTGCTGGCATCTTCGTTCAAGGTGGCCACGAAACGAAAGTCCTTGTGAGCCCTTATTTTCAGACCTGTGACAATGGACTCTATGTATCTCCTGTGATCCAGAAGAGGGGCCAGGGAAGCCCAGGCCTTCTCACTCATGCGATTGCCTTCGTCCAACACGCACACCCCGCCCCTTATCATGGCCGTCACCAGGGGGCTTGCCACGTACTGGATCCTGGCTTCAGGGGATATGACCGGGGTTATGAGCAGATCCTCGGGCCTTGTGTCCATAGTGGCCTGGTATATGTACACTTCTCTGCCCAAGGAGCGGCCTGCCGCATAGGCCAAGGTGGTCTTTCCAACCCCCGGCTTGCCCACCAACCTGGGGTTCATGGGTATGTCCTGGGGCTCCACCACAAGCCACGCTGCCAGAAGCTGCTTCCAGCATTCCTGCTGACCCACCCAGCCTGTGGGAAGCTCATCCGGATGCACCAGATGCAGCTCCACCCCCTCTATGATTACCTTTTTGTCTGAAGCTTGTTTGGAAAACATCTTGCACAGCCCTTCAAGGTCTGAGCTTGTTCACTATCCTCTGAACACCTTTGACCTTTCTTACGGCATTTTCTATGAGGGCTTTGTCCTTGGGCTCCAGGAGCCGGCCGCTCAGGGTCACGACCCCCTGCTCGTCGCATCTTACGTCCACGCAGCTGGGGCAACTGATCTCAGGATGCTTGATCAAGCTCTCCCGTATGGCCTTTGCCAGACGATAGCGCTGCAAGAGCCCCTTGGCCTGCTGGGCCCTCTTCACCCAGTCTATCTGGCGAAAAGCCTGAAGGAGCATCTTGCCCGCGGTGATGGTGTCCACCAATCCGGTATTGAGCACCAGGTGGTATTGCATGGGATCCGCCCAATCCACCCCAAAGGCCTGCCTTACAAATAAGGCCCTCTCCTCATCCACTTCTTGGATCCGCTTGCGGGCCCCCCTCTCTGAGTCCCCATAACGCTCCATCACCGCCTTCAGCCTGGACTCAAGGGGAGCATCTATTCGCACGTGGAAAGCGTTTGAAAGATCCCTCAGTATGGCCTGCCCTCCCCTGCCCAATATGACAACATTGTCAGCCTCGGCGGCGTCGCAGATGACCTCGTACAGAAACCCCAGAAACTCCTTGGGTCTGTCCCTGAAGAGCACGTCAAAAAGGGAAAGTCCTTTCTCGTCAAGCACCTCCAGTTCCGCCTTCAGGTAACTCTTTTGCCTGGCCTCCTTTAGGAGCTCCTCCCGGTCGAAGTAACGATACTTGAGCCTTTTGGCCACCTCTTTTCCTATGGCCGCTCCGTTGCTCCCAAGGGTCCTGGAAATGGTAATGACCGCCACGGGCTCACCTCCTGCTGCTTGGAATGCGCTGCCTCGGCTTTGCCATTATAGCCCATGAATCCCCAAACCTCACCCTTATTGAATGTGTTGCCCCCAGGCGGCTTTTGGGTTAACATTCTTCAACTTCTTGTGGGGATGGGACTGGACAAATGGCTGTGCGCACGTTAGTGGTTGACGATGAGGCCACCATCCTGGAATCCCTTTCCAGGATCGTGACACACGCCGGCTATGAATGTCTGGTGGCCAGGGATGCTCAGGAGGCCCTGGATTTGCTCGAGCTGCACGCAATAGACGTGGTGATCTCGGATATGCGAATGCCCTCCATTGACGGCATGCAGCTCTTGGAGCAGATAAGGGCCAGGCACAAAGAGGTGGACGTAATAATGATGACCGGCTTCGATTCCAGGGATATCTTCAGCCGTGTGATCGAGGCTGGGGCAGCGGATTTCATTGCCAAGCCGTTTCACCAAGATGAGCTCCTGGCCAAGCTAAAGCGTATTGTCAGGGAAAGAGAACTCAAGGCCGAGTTGCTCTATCTTTCCATCCACGACGGCTTGACAGGCCTTTTCAACCGAAGATACCTTTACCAGAAGCTTCAGGAGGAGGTGGAGAGGGCCAAGCGGCAGCGCAGGCATCTAGCCTTGATAATACTGGATGTAGACCGTTTCAAGGACTATAACGACTCCCATGGGCACCTGGACGGGGATCAGGTTTTGGTCACCCTGGGCTCCATAATAAATTCCTCCATCAGGCAGAACGTGGATACTGCTTACCGTTACGGCGGGGACGAGTTCGCCGTCCTGCTCATAGAGACCAACCTGGAGCAGGCCTCCAAGGTGGCCGAAAGGATCAGGAGCTCCTTCGAGTCCAAGAAAATAGACAACTGCACCCTCAGCCTGGGGGTGGCCGGCTTGAATGTGGAAAAAGACGGCATGGAGGATCTCATAAAAAAGGCTGACGAGGCCATGTACAGGGCCAAGAGGGGGGGCGGGAACCAGGTGGAGATCTTCCTTTGCGCAAAGGACCCTTGTTCCCCATGAGCTACGAGGGCCTGATCATCAGGCCACCCAGCGAGGCCCAGAGCCTGATCTTACAAGTCACAGTGGGCTGCTCCCACAATCGCTGCACCTTCTGCCCCACGTACAAGCAGACCAGGTTCCGCATCCGGGAAATGGGAGAAATTCTGGCCATGGTGGAAGAGGCTCAGCAATGGGCTGCCCACACCCGCAGGATCTTTCTTTGCGACGGAGATGCGCTGGTGATCCCTCAAAGAAGGCTGCTTTGGATTCTGGAGCTTCTCAACGAAAGGTTTCCTCGCCTGGAAAGAATAGGGATCTATGCCAATGCCAGGAGCATTTTGAACAAGTCTGTTCAGGAGCTGGAAGAGCTGAGGAAGAGAAAACTTGGTATTCTGTACTTGGGAGTTGAGTCAGGAGACGATGAGGTCTTAAGACGAGTACGCAAAGGGGCGGATCGTCAAAAGCTGTTAAGAGCAGGCCTCAGGGCCAAGGAAGCGGGTCTTGTCTTGTCGGTGACAGTGCTTTTGGGATTGGGGGGCGTGGAGGGAAGCCACCGGCATGCTTTGGAGACAGCTTCCCTTTTGAGTGAGATGGATCCCCACTATGTGGGAGCCCTTACCCTGATGGTGGTCAAGTCCACACGGCTCCATGAGGAGATGTGCAGAGGGGATTTCAAACTTCCAGACACTTTCCAGCTCATTGAGGAGCTGGGAATCATGATCTCCCGCTCGGAATTCACCGACTGCTTTTTCACCTCGAACCACGCTTCCAATTACCTGCCCCTGAAGGTGAGGCTGCCTGGGCAAAAGGAACAGGCCCTCAGGCTTATCCAAGAGGTGCTTGCCAAGAGGGATCGAAGTCTGCTTAGGCCCGAGTTCTTAAGAGCCCTTTGACCCCACAGCCTTGAACCCCGTGGTGAATGATGAGTTCTGAAATCTCAAAGAGTTTTTTCCTGATGATCCTGGTGGACGGTATAGGCTTGTCTCCCAAGGGCTGCGGGGATCCTGTAAGAAGAAATCTGCCTTGGCTTCAAGCTCTGGGCCAGGAGGGCGCAGCGCCTTTGCCGGCAGGGGGCTGGGCAGCCTCCACTTTGGCCCATCTGGGAGTGGGAGGACTGCCCCAAAGTGCCACGGGCCACACCACTATTCTGACCGGAATCAATGCAGCCCGTTGCATGGGCAGGCATGTGCCGGGGTTTCCGACCCCAACCCTAAAGCGCATGATAGAGTCTTACAACCTCATGGGAGTCTTGGAGCAATGGGGTTACAAGGCCGAATATCTGAACGCCTTCGCTCCCATGCACCCGGTGGTTAGACGAAAAGGCCTCAAGAGCGCCGCCTCCATAGCAACCCTGGCAAATGGAAAGGCTCTTAGGTCCATCCAAGACATCCGAGATCGCAAGGCCCTTTATCACGATTTCACGAACGGGGTTCTTATTCTCAAGGGAGAACCTCTTCCCAGGTGGACTCCCAAGCAGGCCGGCAGGATTTTGGCCCGCATGAGCATGGAATTCGACATGTCTTTTTTTGAGTATTTCCTCACAGACCTGGCCGGACACGCCATGGACCTCCAGGAAGCCTGTTTCCAAATGAGAAGGATCAGGGAGTTCCTGGAGGGAGTCTTGGAGGAGACTGACCTCAGTTCAGGGCACGTGCTGGTGTGCAGCGACCATGGCAACCTGGAGGACCTCTCGGTGCGCACCCACACCAGGAATCCGGTTCCCACCATGGTGTGGGGACCCTGGGCCGAGAGACTGGCCCTTGGGCTGCAGAGCATAGAACAGATAGCCCCCCTTGTGAAGGAAACCCTGGCCCTGAGGAAAAAAGGACTGGTAAAGGAAAAACAGCCTGAATGGGAGGCCAGGCTTTGAGGCCTTGGAGCATATGGGCGGGGCTGCTCTCTGGTGTTATTACGGCCCTGGCTTTCCCTCACTGGGAACTCTGGCCTTTGGCCTGGGTGGGTCTGGTGCCTCTTTTTTGGGCACTTTGCGGAGCCGGCCCCCGTCAGGCTGCTGCTTTGGGCTGGATGGCAGGAGCAGTGCACTATGGAATTCTTTTATACTGGCTGATAGGCACCATGCAGACCTACGGCAGGCTGCCTCTGCTTTTAGCAGGGGCCGCAATGGTGCTGCTTGTGCTTTACCTGGCGGGCTTCTGGGCTCTTTTCTGCGCTCTTGCGAGTTATCTGAGAGAAAGGCTGGGGGTTCCTGGCATGACCATGGGCCCCCCTCTTTGGGTCTCCCTGGAGATCCTGAGGTCGGTTTTCCTCTCCGGTTTCCCCTGGGCGCTGCTGGGATACTCCCAGTGGAGCCTGAAGCCCATCTTGCAGGTGGCGGACATAACTGGAATCTACGGGGTAAGCTTCTTGATAGTGAGCGTGAACCTGGGCCTGTATTCACTGGTTTCAGAGCTGGCCCAAAGGAGAAGACCCAGCCTGTGGTGTTTCTTGAACCTGGCCTTTTGCGGTTCACTTGTAGTAGGGGCATGGCTTTACGGTCAGGGGAGGATGGTTCAGATTTCAAAGCTTTCCTTGGAAGCCCCCTACACCACCGTGGGCATAGCACAGGGGAATCTGGAGCAGTCCCTCAAGTGGGAGCCGGCTTTCCAAGAGGCCACCCTCTCCAGGTATGAGAAGCTAACCAGGGATCTTGTGCAAGCAGCCGGAGCGCAGCTGGTGGTATGGCCCGAGACAGCCGCACCTTTCTTTTTCCAGAGGGAGGGGCCCTTGAGGGAAAGGCTCCTGGGGTTGGCCTCGGAGCTGAAAGTGGATCTCCTTTTCGGCTCTCCGGCTTTCGGATCTGTGGGGGACAGAAGGGTCTTTTACAACAGGGCATACCTTGTGGGGGCTCAAGGCCAGGTTAGAGGATGGTACGACAAGATCCACCTGGTGCCTTTCGGGGAGTACGTGCCTTTGCAAGAGCTGCTGCCTTTCATAAGGAAGATGGTCACGGCCATAGGGGATTTCCATCCGGGGGAGGCCCCCTTTCCCCTTCTCACCTCAGGAGGAGCCTCACTGGGGGTGAGCATCTGCTTTGAGAGCATCTTCCCTGACATTTTCCGGGAGGAGGTCAGCAAAGGGGCGGATTTGCTGGCCAATCTGACCAACGACGCCTGGTTCGGGAAAACTGCGGCACCCTATCAACACCTCTCCATGTTGGCGGTTAGGGCTGTGGAGACCAGACGATGGATAGTAAGGGCGGCCAACACTGGCATCAGCGCTTTCATAGATCCCTGCGGAAGGATAAGATCCCAAACCCAACTTTTCGAAACAAGCTCTCTCGTTGACAGGGTGCCTAGGCTTCAGTTACACTCCTTGTACGTGCTTTACGGAGACATTTTTGCTTGGGCCTGTGCGGTTTGGAGCACAATTCTTTTGGCTTTAGCCTTGTGCAAGGGTTGTCGGAGAAAACATGCTGTCCCCTGAATGGAAAGAAAAGCTGAACCGCATCCGAGAAAAACTCGAACTTTTCCGAGGTCATCTTTGATCTGGAAGGCAAGGAACGTACCCTTTCAGAGCTGGACAGACAGATAGCAGACCCACACTTCTGGGATGACCAGAACAAAGCCCGCGAAGTAAACCGAACCCGCTCCCAGATCTTGGGCATCTTGGAGCCCTGGAAAAGGCTTGAGAGGGAGACCGAGGAGATCTGCGTCCTCATAGAGCTGGTGGAGGAACAAAGCGATCCGGAGACAGAGGCCGAAATAGCAAGAAGGCTCAAGGATTTGGCTAAGGACCTGCAGGATCTGGAGTTCCGCCAGGCTATGAGCGGGGAGTTCGATTCGGGCAATGCCATTGTGAGCATCCATCCAGGGGCAGGAGGCACCGAGGCGCAGGACTGGGCCGAGATGCTCCTCAGGATGTACCTTAGGTGGGCGGAGAGAAGAGGATACGAAACCGAGATATTGGATTACCTGGAAGGGGACGAGGCGGGCTTGAAAAGCGTGACCTTCATGTTGAGGGGGGATTACGCTTACGGTTACATGCGCTGCGAGGTGGGGATACACAGACTTGTGCGCATCTCCCCTTTTGATGCCAGTAAAAGGCGCCACACCTCCTTTGCTTCGGTTTTTGTGTACCCTGAGGTGGAAGATGTGGAAGTGGAGGTGGATGAGAAGGACCTAAGGGTGGACACGTACAGATCCTCTGGAGCGGGCGGGCAACATGTGAACAAGACCGACTCAGCCGTTCGCATAACCCACCTGCCCACAGGAATAGTGGTTCAGTGCCAAAATGAAAGGTCCCAGCAGCGCAACAGGGCCATGGCCATGACCATTTTGAGGGCCCGCTTGTACGAACTTTACAGGCAGGAACAGGCCCAAAAAATGGAGGGGCTCCATGAAGGCAAGAAAGAGATAGCCTGGGGCAGTCAGATACGCTCCTACGTGCTTCAACCTTACCGTCTGGTCAAAGACCACCGCACGGGAGTGGAAGTGGGAAACGTGGAGGCGGTCTTGGACGGTGACATAGATATTTTCATAGAGAATTATCTGCTACAGCGCGTTGCTTGATGGGGATTTCTCCGCACAAACTCTCAATAGCTTCTGCTAACCCGCATTATTGACGATCAGTGGATAATGCGGGCTAGGACTTGAAGTGAAGAAAAATGGGATCACAGGCTTTGTGAGAATGCTGATTGGGTTTTGATCCCACAAACATTTACTGATTCAAAGACTATTGGGAACTGCAGGCAACGGCCTCCAGAATTCTTTTCTCTTCCCGGCTCATAAGAGCTGCTCTTTGCTCATCCCCTTCATGCTCATATCCCATTAGATGGAGTATACCGTGCACCAAAAGCTCCAGGAAACGCTCGCAAAAGCTTATACCCGCCTCCTGGGCTTCCCTCTGGCAGGTGTCCAGGGATATGACAACATCCCCGAGAAGCAAAGGGGCGCCGGGCGGCCCTTCCCCTTCCAGCTGGGAGAAGGCAATCACATTGGTGGGAGCCTGCCGACCCAGGAACTGGAAGTTAAGCCTCTCCATCTCAGAGTCATCCACCAGCAGCAGGGAGAGCTCAACATTTCCCAGTCCCAGCTCTTTCAATACCCGGGAGGCTTTCCTGCGGGCCTCATCCCGCCTGATACCCCTTTTCTTGCTTCTTAAGTCCACCCAGATCTTCATGCAGCCCTCACAGCTCTAACCCGCATTCTCCAGCATTGGTTCATAATTTGGGCTGGCTTGCGGACCGTGGGTTTGGGGGCTTGGGGCCCCCCCAACTCATGGGCCTTGGAGAAGAATCCGGGCTAAGCTTTTGTGTTTCCGCTCCCATTGCCTGCTTGCCCGGTTTGGCTTGTCTCAACAGCCGGTCTTGTCTTGCCAGGCTCCCCCCTGAGGGCTCTCTCGGCCCTTTCATATGCCAATATTATCTCCTGGACCAGGGGGTGGCGCACCACGTCCTTCTCGGTGAAAAACACAAACCTTATGCCTTCAACGCCCCTAAGAATTTGGGAGATCTCCACCAGACCGGAGCGGCTTCCAGAGGGCAGATCAATCTGGGTCACATCCCCTGTGATCACGGCCTTGGAGCCGAAGCCCAGCCTGGTCAGAAACATCTTCATCTGCTCTGAGGTGGTGTTTTGAGCCTCATCCAGGATAACGAAGGCGTCGTTTAGAGTGCGGCCTCTCATGAAGGCCAGGGGGGCCACCTCCACATCTCCCCTTTGCATGAGGGATGCCGCCTTCTCGAAATCCATCATGTCGTGAAGCGCGTCGTACAGGGGCCTCAGATACGGGTTTACCTTCTCGGCCAGGTCCCCGGGCAGGAAGCCCAGCTTTTCACCGGCCTCCACTGCAGGACGGGTCAGCACTATGCGGTGCACCTCTTTCTTGAGCAGGAAGGAGACAGCCATGGCCATGGCCAGATAGGTCTTGCCGGTTCCGGCAGGGCCGATTCCCACCACCATGTCATGGGTCCGAATGGCGTCTATGTAGGCCTTTTGGTTGGGGCTCTTGGGGGTTATGAGCTTGTTTTTGGCGGAGACGAAGATGGTGTCCAAAAAAATCTCTTCCAGCTTGATGTTGCGGTCCTGCGCCAGGGTCCTGGCCGCATAACTAACGTCTGTCTCATACACCGGGTGACCCTTCTGGAGTATTGCGTAGAGCTGCTTGAGCAGGTCCTCGGCCAGGTCCACCTCTGACTCTTCCCCTTGAATCCTCAACACATTTCCCCTGGCGTTCAAACGCACATCCAGTTGCCGGGAAATGATTCTGAGGTGCTCGCTGTTGCGGCCGAAGAGCAGATTGGCCAACTGGTTGTCTGGGAACTCGATCTGTAGGTCTTTGAGCATTGGGCTACCTTATGGCCTTGCCCAGTGTGAAGACCGGCAGGTACATTGCAAAGAGGATCCCTCCTATGACACCCCCTAAAAACAGAATCATCACAGGCTCCAGCAAGGACATGAATCCTTTCACCGAGCTTTCCAGCTGCTGATCGTAGAAGTCGGCGGCCTTCATTAGCATGGCATGAAGGCCTCCCACTTCTTCTCCGGAAGCCAACATGGACAAGAGCATTCTTGGGAAAAATCCGGTCTCCTGGAATGCCCCGGCAATGGGGCTGCCCCCCTCGATGGCCAAGGCCGCCTGCACAAGGGCCTTCCTGGCCACCCTGTGATCCGTGGCCTGGGTGGCCAGGTCCAGAGCTTCCCAGAAGGGAATGCCGCTTCCCACCAGCACCCCCAAGGTTCTGCACAAGCGGGCCAAGGTGGACCTTAAAATCAGGGGCCCCAGAACAGGTATCTTGAGCAGGATCCAGTCCTTGAAATAAAGCCCTTTCTCAGTGCGGATGAAGAGCCACCAACCCAGGCCCAAAAGGGCCACCACTGCGCCTATCTCAGCCATGTGACCCCTGAGCAGTTGGCTTAGGTCCATAAGCAAAAGTGTGGGCCCCGGTATCTTGGCCTTGAACTTATCATAAACCTTTGCGAAAGCCGGGATAAGCCAAACAACAAGCACAAGGAGCACCATCATTGAAAAACTCAAGAGGAAAGCCGGATAAGTGAGTGCCGAGCGGACTCTTCTGCGCAGGTCTTCCACGCGCTCCAGGTAGCTGGCCAGTTGTCTTAGGGTCTCGCCCAGCTTCCCGCTCACCTCTCCTGCCCTGGCCAGGCTTACAAAGAGGTTCCCGAACACGGGATGTGCTGCCAGGGCTTGAGACAATGAGCTTCCCGCTTCCACGCGCAAACACACATCCGCCAGAATGCGACGCAGTCTCAGGTTCTCTGTTTCCTGGGCCAGCACCTGAAGGGATCTGAGAAGCGGGAGCCCGGCATCCACCATGGCACTTAGCTGGGTGGCCAGGACCACCAGCTCTGCCTGCCGAACCCTTGGCTCCACGAGTCTAAGAGCCATCTCCCCGGTGGCCGGGGACCTTCCGGCCTCCCTTTTCTGGAGGCCCAGGATCACCTTTCCCTGGCCGTGGAGCAAGCCTATGAGGGATTCCTCGCTCTCAGCCTCCAGCCAACCCGTGGATTCCCTTCCATCAGGCTCTAAGACCCGGTAAGCGAATACAGGCACGAGCCCCTCCTGCCCAAATACTCCCCCAAATCCGGTCAGTCTTCAACTTGCCTATTTACTCTTCCCGATTCCGGATCGGCCTGCTTTTTTCACTCCTCCTCTATGCAGACCCGCAAGACCTCAGCAAAAGTGGTCACCCCCGAGAGGACTTTCTTAACCGCGCACTGCCTCAGGGTTACCATGCCTTGCTCTGTAGCCATCCGGTGAATGGTCTCGGGCAGAGCCCCTTGCAATACCAGGTCCTTTATGCGCTGGTTGACCTCCAGGATCTCGAATATCCCGGTTCTCCCAAAGTAGCCCGTTCCCTTGCACTTGGGACACCCCCTTCCCTGGTAGAAGCGCGCCGAAGGGTCCCTGGGGTCAAGCCCCAAGCCTGCCAACATGTCTGCACTGGGCTGCACCACCTCCTTACAATCCGGGCAGATCTTGCGCACCAGTCGCTGGGCTACCGACATGGTCAGGGCAGAGCAGACCAAGAAGGGCTCTATGCCCATGTTTAGGAGCCTCACTATGGTGCCCACCGCATCGTTGGTGTGCAGGGTGCTGAATACCAAATGACCTGTGAGGGCGGCCCTCACTGCCATTTCCGCTGTCTCATAGTCCCTGATCTCCCCCACCATGATCACATCAGGGTCCTGCCTCAAGATGGCCCTGAGACCCACGGCAAAGCTGAGGCCTATGGCCGGGTTGGCCTGCATCTGGTAAATGCCCTTGAGCTGATACTCCACCGGGTCCTCCACGGTGACTATGTTTTTCTCAGAGGAGGCTATCTGGCTCAAGGCGGCATACAAAGTGGTTGTCTTGCCGCTTCCTGTGGGGCCTGTAAGCAGGATCAACCCGTAGGGCCTGTGAATGTACTTTTTGAAGACTGATATGGAGTCTGGTTCAAATCCCAGATCCTCAAGATTCAAGGACAAAGGCCCCTTGCGCAAGAGTCTTATGACTATCTTTTCCCCGTGGGAGGTGGGCAAGGTTGAGACCCTCAGGTCCACCTCTCTGAACTCCAGCCGGATGGTGAAGCGGCCGTCTTGGGGCAGGCGCCTTTCGGCTATGTCCATGTCGGCCAGGATCTTGATGCGGGAGATTATTGCATTTTGCAGATTGCTAGGGGGGGAGATCACGTGGTGCAGTATGCCGTCTATCCTGTAACGGATGTCCAGGCGATCCTCCCTGGGTTCGATGTGGATGTCGCTAGCCCTTTCCTTGACCGCGTTGACTATGATGTAGTCCACAAGCCGCACCACGGGCGCTTCCTCCACCTGCGCCCTTATGCGCTCCAGATCCAGAACCTCCTCCTCTTTTTTCTGGAGCTCCACCTGGGACTGTAAAATATCCCTCAGCACCTCCTGGCTGAGCACCCCTTGTTGCTCCTCCTCGTGCCTTCTGTAGAAGAGCTCTATGGCCTCCTGGATCTCTTTTTCAGAGGCGATGAGGGGTTGGATATGAAAGCCTGTGGCCACCCTCAGGTTGTCCAAGGCCGGGATATCAAAGGGATCCACCATGGCCACCTGGAGGACCCGCCCGTGGAGGGCCAGGGGCACCATTCTGTACCTTACGGCCATGGACTCTGGAACTTTGACCAGGATCTCTTGGGGGGGAATGCCGGCCTGGGCTATCTGAGCTCTGGGCACCCCCAGTTGCCTGGCCACCCCCTGGAGGAGTTCCTCCTCTCCTATGACCTTCATCTCCACCAGGATCTGACCCAGCCTGCCCCCCCTCTGCTCCTGGCGGCGAAGGGCTTCTTGGAGCTGAGCCTCGGTGATGAGCCCCTGGTTCAAAAGAAGGCTCCCAAGCCGGCTGTAACCGGCCAGAAAACCTTGGCCGGGCTGCCCCGGACTCATGCACCCTCCTCGTTTATGACCCTAGGGGTGATGAAAATGAGAAGTTCCCTGGATTCCTGGCTTCTGAAATCACTTCTGAAAAGCCAGCTTAGCAAAGGCACATCCTGGAGAAAGGGCACACCCCTTTCCCTCTTTCTTTTTTCCTGGCGAATGATCCCTCCCAAAACCATGGTGTCCCCGTCCTTCATTAGGGCCCTTGTCTTGGCTTCCTGCCTGGCAATTATGGGGAATACCGAGCCTTCAGCCACCACCACGTCCCCGGTGCGGGCGTCGTTGTTGATGGCAACCTCCACTGCTATTCTTTCCTGTCCGATGACATGGGGCCGCACCTTGAGCTGCAGCTGGGCTTCCTTGAACTGCACGTCCGGGACCTCGTTGGACTGCCTTCTTAACACATAGGGAATATCCTCCCCCCTCTTTATTACAGCCTCCTGGTTGTCCATGGTCACTATTTTTGGTCTGGAGAGGATCTGGGCCTTGCCCTGGCTTTCCAAGGCGGTGAGCTGCACATCCAAGATGAGCCCTTCCAGGAGTTTTCCAAAGGTCATGCCCAAGCCCAACACAGGGTTAGCGGCAGGCAGATTCACGGCAAAAGCCCTGCCGGCGATCTCGGTTATGTTCACGGCCGAGGTGGAGCTTGGGGAGAACCCCCTGGCCCCCCCCACAGCATTGGTGTCCCCTCCGGAGGTGGAGCTGTACTGTCCCCCCCACTGAATCCCCAGGTCTTTGACGGCCTCGCTGTTCACCTCTACGATCCTGGCCTCTATGAGAATCTGAGGGATGGGCCTGTCCAAACGGGCCATCAAAGCCGAGATCTCATCAAGTATCTCGGGCAGATCCCTTACCACCAGCATGTTGGCAAATTCGTTTACCTCTATGCTCCCCCTGGGCTGGCCCTTGGGGTCCCGGCTCAAGTGAGGCAGGAGGTTCTTCTGAAGCTCAGCCGCTTTAGCATATCTTACAGGAAAGGTACGGGTCTCAAGCGGCTTTGCCAACTCCTCATCTTCACGCATCTTGGCCAGTATTTCCTTGGTCTTTTGCCTGGCCTCCAGATCCCTTCGCTCTTCCAGGCGAAGCAGCTCCTTGCGATCCAGCTCCCGCTTGAGCCCTTCTGTAGTAAAGACATGGAGAACATTGCCCACCTGACGCCTCACCAGATCCCTGCTTCTGAGTATCTCCTCCAGAGCCTGATCCCACGGCACGTTCACCAAGTGCACGTCCACTTTTCCCCTCACATCATCACCCACCACCAGGTTTACACCTGCCTCCTCTGCCAGCACGTGAAGCACCGTTACTACATCCGCCTCCCTGAGATTGAGGGACACGGGGAACCCCCTGTATTGCACCTCTTGAGCCAAGCCCAAATGTATTAGACCTGCAAGGGCCAATAGCACAACCGCCACAATACCCATGCCTCTTCTCATTTTATTCGTCTCCATTGGAGCCTCAGGGTTCTCTCCATGGCCACCCGGGCTTTTGTTCCAGGGATCCTGCGGTATCGGGGCCATGGGCCCCAAGCCCGGAAAACAGTGTCAGCCGGGCCCCACTTTCCTGAAAGGCCTGTTTATTCGAAGAGGTTTCGGGTCCCCCTCCAAAAACACCTCTTCCTGAGTGATAGACACTATCCTCCTTCCGGCCACCACGTCCCCCTGGGAGTATGCTTTCCCGTCTATGATGGCTTTGGCCTTCCCGCCCACCATGAGAATCCCGCTCAGCACAGGGCCCTGAGTTCTTGGACGCTCCAGGCCCGATCCAGGGCCTGGAAGAGCAAAGGGATCCCTCTGCGGGGCCTGTGAAAACAGCGGGGGACCGCTCTTGTGCCTGGCTTTCGGCTCCAGTTTTTGTCCCAACCACTCATGGGCGGTCAGCTTCAGGGAAGCCCGCAGGCCCTCTGAAGGCTTGGCCCCGGCCTCTATACTGAAAAGGGTGGGAACCAGCAAAAGCTCCTTTTCCAGTCCCTGCAGAAAACCATTTATCTGATGGAACCCCCCCCTCAGCTCCACCAAGAATGGATACATTGCCAGAGAGCCCCGCTGCTCCCTAGGCTGCGGCTCCAAGCGCACCAGAGTCACCCCGCTGGAACGCACCAGGAGATCCACACCTGCTATGATCTGAGCGGTTTGTTCCCTAAAGCCGTCAGAAGAGCGAGGATATACAGCAAGCCCTTTCTCGGCGGCCTGGCCCAAAGCCGATCTCAATGCCTCGGCTTCCCTTTGAAGAAGCGCATTAGCTTCTTGCAGCTCCCTTGTTTCTCTGATCAAGGCCTTGCTTTTTCTGGATTTCTGGGGGTGGATAATCAGGGCGTAGATGAGCAACATAAGACAGGCCGTCACAAGCCCTCCCAATAAGACCAAACGGTTCCTGCTCAACTCCCCCATCCCCTTTCCTTACAAAAATCCCAAACACCCCTAGGTGATAGAGGCTCCCAGCTCAGGGAGATTTACCCCCTGCAGGCCCGCCTTTGGGGGATGTGGCTTCAGAGAGGATCTCTCGCACCCTCTCCTGGGGTTTGCCTTTCCAGGCCTCTGGGCTCCAGATCCCCTTCAGTTCGAAGCTGACCAAGAAAGGGTCATCCTTGCTCACCTGGGTGGAGGCCAGCTCCAGATTGGACACAACCGAGCCGAACCTTGGATCCCCTTTCAGCTCCCTGATCATCTGCGACACTGGTTCCAAGGCCGAAGGGTATCTTCGAGTGTCCACTTTGCCTTCCACCACCATGATGAGTCTGGACTCCTTGGGCTCCGACTGGGCGCCACCTGTGCTCCTACGTGCCTTGGAACCTTTCTCCTCTTCCAAGGAGACCCTTGAGAGCCAGACCCCCTCAACCACCTTTTCGGCCAAGGCTTCCAGCAGCCCGGCCCACCCGGGGCTTTGGGCCTCCAGGCCTGCCAGCTCAGCTGCCTCTTGAAGCAAAATCTCCTTTTCTTGAGCCAAGGCCGCCTGCCTGATTCTCAAAGCCTTTAGCTGCTCCCTCTGGGCTGCATCACTTCCCAGAAGTGGCTCCAGGATCATCAGATAGCCCGCTGCCAAAACCACAATTACCACAAGCCCGACCAGCGTGTAAGCCGATGTTAGGAGCTCCAACAGGCCCGGGTAAAAACCAAACCAACTCCCCCCTGAAGAGGCCCCCTCTCTCAGATCCACCCCGAACCAGGTCCTCTTTCCACCCGAAGCCTTCATGGCCTCCTGATCCCTGTACGGCTCCCCGGGCCTCAGTGGCCCAGTGTGAGCCCCAGAGCCTGTGCCCACAGAGGGGCGGTCTCAGTCACCCAATCCTGGGAAAGGGTGTCTCTGTCCCAATGAATACGGGCCAAAGGGTTCAAGGGCTCCACCGGAAGGCCCAATTTCTCTTGAAGGATTGACGCCACCTCCCGAAGCATAGCCCCCCCTCCTACCAACATCACCCTGGAAAAGCCCATTCTGCCCGTGACATTGTCGTAATAGGCAAGGGAACGGCGGGTCTCCACCACAAGCCCTTCCAAACTTGATCCTTCCAGTTTTTGGGACTCCCCTTCCCCTGCCTCCAGGCTGAAGGGTATGTACCTGGAGAAGAACATTCCTTCTTGGCGGTGAATGGAGATGAGGGTGCCTGAAGATCCCATGTCCATGACCACCATTGTTTCCTCAGAATCCCCCCCGGCCAGCAGGGAAACATTGGCCAAGGCCAGAGGAGCCGCCTCTATGGCGTAGGGCTCCAGGCCCAACCGATCAAGCAGGGCCTTGTGCTCCCTGAGGGCCTCTCTGCCCACCGCCACAAGCAGCACTTGGCATGTGGAGTTTTTTTTGTCCTCAGCCAAGACTTGATGGCGCAGCACCATCCTGCTGGGATCATAGGGCATGTGTTTGCGGGCCTCAAACTCCATGGCCTGGGCCAGTTGGCGAGGGGGCATCCTGGGAAAGCTTATCTGGCGCACCAGTGTGTCCGCATCCCCAAGAGAGGTCACCACAGGGCTTCCTTTCACATCCCTGAGGAGGGCTTTAGCAGCCTCCAGCCTCTGGGAGCTCTCTGGGCTTGAGGATTTTACCCGGGCAAGCCCGACCTGGAGCAGGCGGAGGCTTCTGGGGGTGTGCTCCACCTTCACCATTTTCACCATGCTGTGGCCTATGTCCAAGCCTACCTTGACTCGAGCACGGAACCTGGAACGGGGCGCCTGGGGGGGGCTCAGCAGAACATCCTCTGTTCCCAAAAGAGCAAAGGAGTCCCCTTTTGCAGGCTCAGGGGCGCCGGAGAGGGAACGGTTCCCGGAAACCGGCCCCCCCCGAATCACCTCCAGAAGCTTTTGAGTGGCCACAGTTTCTGAATCTTTGCTCAAGGCTCTACTCTCGTAGGTTGGACCCGAATGGTGAAAACCTGCAACATCTCCCCAGCCCCTATCCTGGAGCGGGCAAACCCTTGCATGTGGGTTTCCCCCTCAACCGCAACCCTGAATACCCCGTAGCCCCCAGAACCATCTCTCTGTTGAGGGGCCAGAAACAAAGTGCCCTCCCCCAGCCTCTCCAGCTCCTGGCGGGCCCAGGCCTCAGCCCTTTCCCTCGAGGGGAACCAGGCCAGCGGTTCTGCCTCCAGCTCTTTTGCGGGCTCCTTTTGAAGCGGCAAGATCAAGCTGTCCCCGGGTTGCAGACGATCCGGGTTGATCAAGCCTGGGTTGGCCCTCTTGAACCTCCTCATCCACTCTGAGTCAGTATCCAGGACCATGCCCAGGTTCCTCTCCACCAAAGCGGAGAGCGTGTCGCCTTTTCTTACCACGACTCTCACACCCGAATCAAGCCGGCCTGATTCCCCAAGTTTTCCTAACCACTCCTCAGGGGAGAGGGCCAGAAGCTGTTTGACTGGGGCTGTGTTCTGCCCGAGGGCGAGGTCTTGACTGACCCTAGGCTCCCCAGCTGATGTGGATGCCTGGGCTTGGGCTTCTCTTGCCTCCTGCTCTTTGCTCTCGGGCTGAGGTGTTTTCTCCTGGAATTCCAAGAGCGGATTCTCAGGAGGGGAGAGCCGGGCGGGAAGCCACATGACTGCCAACCCCACCAGGCCTGCCGCCGCAATGGCGCCTAAGGCCGCTGCCCGGGCTGATCTTTTTCTTGGGCTTTGCTCTTTTTCCTCACCGGTCAGAATTTCCCTTATTTGTGCATAAGCCCATTTTACGGAGTCCAGGTCCACCTGCTGGGCCTGGGTTGTTATGGCCCTCAAGAGGGAGTGGTGACAGAGATTTATTATCTTTCGGGGATGTCCTGCAGAAAGTTTCTGAATAAGTCGCACAGCCCTGGGGGTGAAAAGCTGTTTCTGGGGATCCATCCCGGACTGTGTGAGCCTATGGTGCAGCATGGCCCTGGTTTCATGAAGGCTCAAGGCTTGGAGCCTCACAATAAGGTTCACCCGGTCCAAGAGATTGGGCATCCTGCGCAAACGGTCCCAGAGCTCCACTTGCGCAAAGACCACCACTTGGAGGAGCTTCCACTGGTTGCTCTCGAAATTGAGAAGCTCTCTTAGGGTCTCCAGACCCGAGGGACTCAGTTTCTGCCCTTCGTCTATGAACAAGACCACCACTCGATCTTTCTCCAAGGTTTCCCTCAACAGGATGTGCTGAAGACCGTCCATGAGGGAAACCCTGGAGCCTTTGCTCGGAGGCTCCCCTCCCAGGAGTCTTATCAAGTAGGCCAGCATCTCCTCGTCCGAGGGAAAGCCTGGATCCAGCATCAAGTGCACGCTGAAGCGCTCCTGCTCCGACTCAAAGGCCCTCAACAGCACCCTGCTCATGGTGGTTTTCCCAGTGCCCACATCACCCAACACCAGGTTTAGGCCGCGGCGGAGCCTTATGGCTATTTCCAGTTTCTGGAGGGCCTGCAGGAAAGTTGGGGTGGCATAGAAAAGCTCAGGATCCGGGGAATTGGAGAAGGGCTCTCGCGTAAGCTTCAGCAGTTCAAAATACTCCATCTCAGGGTTCCAATTCATCCTCGGCCAGCTCCCTCCAAAGCCGAGGCTCAAGAGAAAAAGCCGCAGGAAGTCCATAGTTCATCATGGTGGCCCCGGGCAGCTCCAAGCGGTCCAAACGGATGGTGAGGGCCAGATCCTCCTCCTGCAGGGGTTGAACCCCCCAACAATCCCCTGGGGCCACGCAGGGCACATCCAGAGTCTCCCCTGTAGAGGGATTCTGCCACTGGATATTGCCTCCAGCTCCTGTGAAGGTGGGCCTAGCCTCCATGGGGCCGGGACCGTCGGGGTCAAACAGAACCTGATTCCCCAAGGCCCTAAGCTCCCTTTGGGAGCTGCCAAGCCCCTCGGAGCGAACCCAGCCAATGCCCCAGCCCTCCAAACGGAAAGCCATCTGGCCCAGCCGCTGAAAGTCGAAGCTGGCCTTGTCGCCCTCCATTGAGGAAAACCGGATCCTCAAGCGTTTCCATTTGGGCAGTATCCCTTCTTGGTAATCATCCACTGCGGGATCAGGATCCAAGACCTCAGCCCCTTGCAATCTGTAGGCCTGGGTACCCCACATATCAGAAAGATATCTGTCCGATTCAGCCGATTCCCCTTGGTTCAAAGGGTAGGATAGCTCCCCTCCCAAAGAATCCCTTAAGAAAAGTCTGAAAAGGGCCTCCCGTTGGGTTGCAAGGGTCACCCCCTGGCCTAGCTGCTGAATTTTTTTGTAATTGTCCAAAGCCATCCTGATGTCCAAGTAGGTATAAGGCCTCCAGTCTTGGAGGCATCCCTCACATCTGTCCAAAGCAAGCTGGGCCTCCCCACCTAGGGCTGCATCTGCCAATTGCGGCCTCAAGGTGAACCTTAGCACCTGGGCCACCCCATCGTTACCCCCATCCCCCGAGTCCCCGGCCCTGTGAAGGATCTCGTCCTGGAGATACACGCCCTGGGCCAGCTCACCTCCGGTTTTCCCCCACCACTCACCCAGCCCCTCCCCCTCAAACCTCTCCAACAAGACCGGAGGAGGGCTCCAGCCCATGACCCCGTTGAGCACCAATGGATCAAATACCAAAGCCCAGCCTTGGGACTGGATCCTGAGATCCCCTCCTGCCACAATGCTCCCGAAAAAGTATCTGGCAGAACAGGGGCTACTACCAGAGCAACCAACCGGCCTTGGCTCCCCCAGGCAGCCTAGGCTAATATCCCTGCCTGCCACCAACAGACCGTTCAGCCAGGCCTCGGGCCCTGCCAATATCTCAATCTCCTTGGCTACAGCCGAAATCCTCCCGCCCCACCCGCCGCTGACTCCTTGCAGGCTCAATTTCCCGGTTGCCGCCAAGATCAAGTCTTTCCGAGCCCAATCCCTCTCCAGGTCCAGGTCTTGGATTGTCAGATTCCCATCTACCCAGATCACCCCCCCCGCAGGAAGATCTGAAGTCGGATCCGGGTTTTTCCCCAATACCTGGGGGCCTTCCAACTCTTTGAGGGGAATCCCCTGGAAATAGCTTTTCATGGGTGCCCCCTCCGCATCAAAGAGCTGTGGAGGAAGCAGCCTCGAGCCCAAATTCACCTGACCTACCACCAGTGTATTGAAGGAATCATTGGACAAGGCCACATCAAATTGAAATCCTTTTACCCCTATCCCTTTTGCCAGGAGCAAAGGGGCAAGGCTGCTCTGAAGGCTGATCTCATTTCCGCCTGAGTCCAAAACCCGCCCGGCCGCAAGGATCAGATCCTCCCCCAGAGATCCGGGTAGTCCCAGGTAGGTCTCCAAGAACCAATTGCTGTCCTGGGGGTCTGCGTCCTGCAGATCCGGGTACCCGTCTTTGTCCTGGTCTGAGAGTCCGTTCCAGCCGTTCCCGTTCAGATCCACAGATCCCAGAACCCTGACTCTCACCTTGGTGCCTGCCCCCCGCACATCCCCCAACAAATAGTAGGGCTTGGCTTGGGCCGGATAGAAAGGCTGGCCCTCACCCGGTCTTGCCAGCTCCAGGAAATCAGTGTCCTTGGATGGACTGGCAGGCGAGCCGTACCATTTCCAGTGAAAAGGATTGGCAGTGGGGCTCACCCCTGGGAAAGCAAGTCTTCGCAAGAGCCAAGTGGCTTTGCTCACCCCGGCCTGAGCCGCATGGCGGGCTTGCTCCTGTCTGACGGCCTCCTGGCTTAGGTGTGTCTCCAGCTCTCTTAGTTTCAGGAACTCCAGTCCTGCCAGGGATATTAGCAGGACCAGAATGAGCACGGCCAGGTACGCCGCGCCTCGGCTCTGGCTGCCGGGGAGGATCTCAGCTCCTCTGTCTGACCAGTATCTCAACGGCTCTTCTCAGGTGATCCGGGGAATCAGTTGCACTGCCCCGGTCGTCTCTGATCACGGCCCTGATACGCCAAAGCCTGGAATCAGAGGTTTGCGGCCGAAAGACCCTGAATTCCTCCACCCGCACGCTGGATAAGCCCGGCTCCCTGGACCTGTTCTCCAGAAACTCCTTCCACTCCCCCTCGCCTTCTCGCACCTCCAGCACCTCTTCCCTGAGCCTGAAGGAGACCGAAGGGAAAGGGTTGGAGTCCCAGACACCGTTTTTGTTAAGATCCTGGAAGCACTCCCTGGGCGCGCAGGCACCGGTTGCCCCGGTGGAATCCCAAATCCCGTTTCGGTTCTCGTCCCCAAAGGGCTCAGGCGGGAACAGGGCTGTAAAACTGTTTTCTCCGGCCGACTCTCCGGCAGCCGGCACCCTAACCTCCTTTGCGGCTTCCACAGCCTTGCGAAGGGCTTCAGCCAAAAGCCATCCGTTTCTTTGGAGTTCAGCCCTGGCTTCTCCTTCCGAGGTGCGCTCCACCGCGAAAACCAGAAAAAGCCCCATGGCCAAAGCCACAAGCCCGAAGACCATCCCTGCTGCCAAGAGCTCAACCAGAGTAAATCCCTTTTGCTCCTTCAGGCCGGACCAGGGCCTTTTTCGCACCCTTGTGTTGATACCAAGATTCTCTCTTGGCTTAAAGCAGCTCTCTCCCATGAGGCTTTTTGGCACTATATCACCTCAGCGGGCCAGAAGCGTCTCCAAAGTGATGCGTGGAGAAAAGGATGAAAAAGCAGAATCCTGGTTTACCTCCACTCTCACAAGGAGATAATCTCCACCCCTGCCGTTTAGGGGATCCTTCAGCAGTATCACCTGCCATCTCAGATAACCCTTCAGGTCGTCAAGGGAATCTGTTGTACCTTTGTCCTCAAGCAATACCGGGTTTGAGGGCTCCACATGTTCCCTGCCGGGCTCTGGCTCCCCTGCAAGAGAAGCATCGCTAAGGGGGAGCCCCCTTAGCTCTTCAAGCTTTTGGCTGGCCATCTGCAAGGCAGCCCTGTGCCATTCCTCCTCCTCAAGACCCCCCTGACCGGCCACAAACAAGTAGCCTGTTCCTATGACCGCCACTGCCAGAATTGTGGCGGCCACAAGCACCTCCAAAAGGCTGAATCCTTGGGTGCAGACCACCCTTTTGCGAATCCACTTCCCCAGACCCAAAACTTGGGCACAACCCCTGCAGCCTATGGCTTTGAGAGGAAACTTCTTCGGAGATCTCCACACCTTCATGCAGAATCCCGAGCCCCGGATCCGCCCCCAAAGGGGCTTGGCTGTTTTCTCTTACTCCTCAGACAAACAAAGACCCTTGGGGTCGGATTCCCATTTCCCCCTCGGGGATTTGGCTGTGTCATAAACGTACCTCACGTATCCCGAGGCCGGAAGCCGCTCTTTGACCCCCTGAGCATTCACCCAGGCTATGACCGTGAAGGTGTCCTTCCCCGAAACCGAGGTAACCTCGTAGTCGAAAAGCTCGGACTCCTTTACATCAACTCTTAGTCTTTGCAGGAAATCCTGATAGCTGTTCCTGGCCACTTCCAGGAAGGCTCCGTTTCTCTGGGCATAGGCTTTCTCGGCCGCCACTATGGCCCCTATCATGGAGCATGCCTCAGAGACCTTGGTCTGTTTTATGTACCCCTCGTAGATGGGAATTGCTATTACGGCCAGGACCCCCACGAGCAGGATGACCACCATCAGCTCGGTGAGGGTGAAACCCCGGCCTGTTCCTCTCCAGGACATCCTCGGGTACCTCCTGGACCGGCCGCTCCTTGATGCTGGGCAAAAAAACATAAGGCGACTTACTTTGAAGGCCGTATCCGGCCCGCCCAGGTCGGCTTTGCCTTATGTATGGAGATCCTCTCTTGGCTCGGAGTATTCTCCAAAGCCCGTAACTTTGGGGGCTAAGGCCCCGGTACACTTCAACATATTCCGACTCAAACCAGGACCAAATCTGAAACCCAAAGCCAGGGGGCTTTTGGGTATAGACCGGTTTGTCCAAACATGTCATTAAGATAGACCGCATTATCCGCTAATCCTGAATAATGCGGTTTAGGTGCCTGAGGCTGGGATCATGTCCGCTGTGATACAAGTGCCGTCGCTGCTCCACCTTCCCACCGGGGTGGCTGCAGGGTCGTATGTGTACTTTATCCAGCAACCGGTGGGGTCGCTCCTATACTCGGTGGTGGCACTGGCCGTGACCTCAAATTTGGTGTTGGGAGGCCCTCCTGTGGCCGTAACTGAGTAGTTGAAGTACTTGGTGTCCGAGAGATCCAGGCCTTTGGCTGCAAAAGCGGCCCTATCGGCGGCCGTATAAAACCCCTGAGCCGGAACTCTTTGCATCTCAAGTTTCTCGGAGGTGATTATGGCCCCGATGATGCTGGTGGCCTCGGTGATCTTTGATTTCTCGACGTACCCCGTGTAAAGAGGCACCGCCACCGCAGCCAATATCCCAACTATGATGATTACCACCATCATCTCCACCAGAGTAAATCCCCTCTGGTTCTCTTTTCCCCTATCCTTTTTCCCTCTCATTTCCCCTCTCCGGCCAGATGATTGCAATGCTTGCTGTGGGCTTGTATAGCAACCTGCGTGCCATAAAGGAAATATGTTTGCGCCTTCTCTCCTTGAGCCTTAAGAGATTGAAATAAAATGATTTTTCCTTGCACAGGACAGCTTGAGAATCCAATCGTGTGCTGGGACTGAGTCTTGGTAGGTTTCAGGTCAATTTCTTTTGACGTGAACCGTAAAAGCCTCTTTACGTGTTGTTTTCAAGAGCCAAGCCGTAGCGCACCATCTTGTTATGAAGGGTCTGCCGAGTGATGCCCAAGAGTTGTGCGGCCTCCTGTCTTTTCCAGCCTGTCTTGGAAAGTGCCTGGGATATGAGTTCCCGCTCAAATCTCTCCAAGTGAGAATTCAGGTTCAAGCCGGGCTCCAGGCTCAAAGCGGGCTCTTGCTCTGATTCGCCTTTTTTCCTGACCGAATCGGGGAAAAGCTCTGGTGAGATAACGCCCCCCTTGCACAGCACCACGGCCCTTTGGATTGTATTTTCCAGCTCCCTTACGTTCCCAGGCCATTTGTAGCTCAGAAGGGTTTCCATGGCCTGGCTGGAAAGGATCACCTCTTTGCCGAAAGCACGGTTGTACATCTCCAGGAAGTGTTCCACCAGCAAGGGTATGTCCTGGGTTCGCTCCCTGAGAGGGGGCACCCTCAGGCTCACCACATTCAGCCTGTAATACAGGTCCTCTCTGAACTTGCCTTCTCTCACCAGCCCAGGCAGATCACGGTTGGTGGCAGCCATGACCCTTACGTCCACAGGAATACTCCCGCTGCCCCCGAGCCTCTCCAGAGCATGCTCCTGGAGGAACCGAAGGAGCTTCGCCTGTATGGACAGTCCCATATCCCCTATCTCATCCAAAAGCACGCTGCCTCCATTTGCCCTCTCCAGCCTGCCCAGCTTGCGCTCAGTGGCACCTGTGAAGGCCCCTTTTTCATGGCCGAACAGTTCGCTTTCCAAGAGGCTGTCCGGGATAGCCACGCAGTTTATCTTCACAAAGGGTTTGTCCCTCCTGGGCCCCAAGAAGTGGATGGCCTCTGCCACAAGCTCCTTGCCGGTTCCGCTCTCCCCTGTGATCAGAACCGTCACCGGCACATCCAGAATCATCTCCAGCTGCTCGTATAGGCTTTGCATTTGCGGGGACTGGCCCAGAAGCCCCCCGAAGCGGATCCTGAGTTCCTTCTGTGCCTTGAGCCTTACGTTCTCTTCCTCTAGGGCCTTGTACATAGCGGCCCTTTTAACCACTATGCGCACCTCATCCTTGTCCAGGGGTTTGGGGAAATAGTCGAAGGCTCCCAGACGAATGGCCTCCACGCCTATTTCACGGCTGTCAAATGCGGTGATCACTATGAACTGAGTCTTTAAGCCTTCCTGCCTTGCACGGCTTAGTACCTCGAGGCCGTCCAGCCCCGGCATCTTGACATCCACAAGGGCCACATCCGGAGTCTCCCGTCGTGCCGTTTCCAGGGCCTCTAAGCCGTCGTACGCGCAAAGAACCTGGTGCCCCTCAGATTTCATAAGCTCGCTCAAAAAAAAGGACATGGAGCGGTCATCATCGGCCACAAGAACCTTTACCTGGGATTTCATGGCTGGGCCTTTTCCCCTGTGTTTTCCCCTGAGGGCTCAAGGCCCCCCTGGAGGGCTGGGGAGTGAGTTGGCTGGGCCGGGAATTTCATTTTGACCAGAACCCGGCCCTCCGAGGGGGCCTCCATCTCAAGTCTTCCCCCATGATACTGCAGAATCTGCTGTGTTATGAGCAGCCCTAGGCCGCTTCCCTTCACCTTTCCCTGTGAGACAAGATTCAATTCCTTCCCACTGCCTGGGGGAAAGGGCTCTGAAATCTCATTTTCCACCCAGATGACGCACCAGGGAAACTCTTTCTTAGCCCCGTATCTCACGCAACCTCCCCGCGCTGTGGCCTCAAGACCGTTTTTCATCACGTTTATTAGGGCCTGCCTTAGCCTTTCAGGGTCCCCCAGGGTAAAAAGCTCCTTGTCCAACTCCCCTACCTCCAGGGCTATCCCCCTGGTGGAGGCCTCCCCTTCCATCAGGGTGCCCACCTCCTTGAACAGGGCCGCCAAATCCACAAGCTGCCTCTGCCACCTGGTCGGAGAGGAAACGTCCAACAAACGCTTCATTATATTGTCCAGGCGGGCTACCTCCTCCAGGACAGTCTCCAGGTATTTCCGCTTCTGGTGACCTGGCGGGAACTCCTCCTCAAGCAGCTGCACAAGACCCTTTATGGAGCCCAATGGGTTTTTGATTTCGTGGGCCAAGCCGCTTACCAGGAGCCCCAGGTTGGAAAGCCTCTCAGCCCTTTGGAACTCAGAGTGTATCCTTTCCCACTCCCCTTCGTCGAAAACCCCGGCCACTATCCCCCTGAGATGATCCTGCTCGGCTCCCAACTGGAAAACCCCAAGTCTCACAGGAATCCACTCCCCGCTCTTGGTTAGAACTGCTCCGAAAGAGGGCCTTGAGGAAATCTCTTCCCCCTTGCCTTTTCTGATCCACCCGTAAAGCTCCTTGTTTTCAGCATGTTCCGGGAAAATGAGGCCCAGGGATTTCCCAGTTACTTCTTGGGACCTATACCCAAGAAGCAGTTCAGCCTTATTGTTTAAACTTCGTATGATTAGATCCTCTCCGAAAAGGATTATGGCATCGGTCACACTGCTTCTCAGGAATCTCCCCACAGACTCAGCCAGTTCCCGGATGGCAGTGTTCAAGGGTACAAACTCCTGGCTTAAGTCCCCGGGGAGGGCTGGTGATACTATTCCATCTGAGATGCGCCTTACCTGCTCCACTGCGCTTTTCAGCTCCCTCCTGATGGTAAGCGTGAGGGCCAGCCCGGAGAGAAAGGCCACCAAGGCCACTGCCAAGACCTCGCTTCGAATGTTCAAAAGCACCATCTTGATCTGGTAAGGGGATATGGGCCTGGGAGAGAGGGTGAGCTCTCTTAAATTTCTTTCTATAACGAAGTAGCCCACAGCCAGGATAAGCAAGGTGGTAAACACCTGTACCGCGATTCCCAAGCGCACCCCGGCTATTTTTCTAAGCGCTCTGGCCATGCTCTGACCTCGGGGATTCTGCCAAAATACCCAAGCCCTGTATCGCTCATCCGGCATCAGGGGCCTGTGTCTAAGCCCAAAGATCTCTTTTTTTTATGCGCCCCCATCCCCTTGCGGCCCCAGGGCAAGGCTTGGGGAAACAGCTCAGCCCTACAAGAGCAGTTGCGCCATCGAGGAAACCAAAACAACTCCTTGAAGTCAAGGGAAAAGACACCTGGAGGGAATTTGCATGGCATGATACCATTTCAAGAAATTCTTCCAGGGGAGACCTGCCTGAGGAACAACTTCCCCCCAAACTGAAAGGAACCCGGATTTTTCATGGCAGCGAGTGAAGAGCCCTTTCCCAGAAGCAGGTGGCTTCTTTTGGGAGCCTCCTTCTGCGTCATGATGGTGATAAGCCTCTACCAGTATTCCTGGTTTCTTTTTGCTGATCGGATCCAAAGGGAGCTGGGCTGGAGCATGGCCTCCTTGGGATTGATCTACACTGTCTTCCACTACACCTCCACCTTGATCCTGCCTTTCTCAGGATTCATGGCCGACACCTATGGTCCTAGCCGTGTTGCACTGGTCGCATCCATGATGGTGGGAGCAGGTTTCATGCTCTGCGCAGTCTTCCCTGAGCAATGTAGCTTCAGGATCTTCTATGGTCTGGGCGGGGTGGGTGGAGGAGTCCTATACGGCCTTTCCACAGCCACTGCCATAAAGTGGTTCCCGGACAAGAGGGGCTTTGCCTCAGGGATTGTGGTCTTCGGTTTCGGGGCTGGCACAGCCCTTTTCAACCTTGGGATAGAGTGGCTCCTGGAGCATAGAGGCCTGGAGGCCACCTTGCTTTGGCTCGGGGGGGGGATGCTGGCCGCCCTCATGCCCCTTTCCCTTCTTTACAGATATCCTGAGCTTTCCCCCAGAACCATTTCGGTGGGGGCAAACATTCCAGAGGCTCCCAGAAGTTTTGGGCCCCTGGAGATGCTCAAGACCCCCCAGTGGTACGCCATCTATTTCTCCTTCAGCCTCACGGTTTCTGTGGTGCTCATGTTCGGGGCCCAGATGAAGACCATGGCCAGGGACTACCTGCTTCCCGACTCCCACTTCCGGGCCCTCTTGGTGCTTTTCCCCCTTGCCAACGGTCTTAGCAGGGTTTTGGCCGGAGCTGTCTCGGACAAGCTGGGCAGGGAGAAAACCATGGTGATCTTCTACCTGCTTTTGGGAACAAGCGTACTGGCCCTATTGGGCCTTGGGAGAATCCCTACCCTCTTTGTGGCCACAGTGCTTGCGGCTTCCCTTTTGGGCGGAGCCCCCTTTGCCCTTTATCCGGCCACAATAGGCGACTACTACGGGAGCCGATACGCCACTGCCAACTATGGTCTCACATACACAGCCAAGGCCTGGGCAGGTCTCATCTCGGGCTGGTTGAGCGGGTACCTTTTCACCAGATTCGGCTCTTATGAGGTGCCCCTTCTGGTTGTGGCAGCGGGGAGCTTCCTGGCCGCCTTCCTGTCCAGCCCTTGGATTCTCAGGCCCCTGACTCGCAAGCCTCTCTCCAGCCCCCGCCTCGAAGAAGCGCACTGAGGCCTCCTGCCTCGATGAGCTCCATCATGAATTTTGGAAGCGGCTTGAAACTGTAGAGTTCACCTTTGCTGAGATTAATGAGGCGTCCTGCCTTGAGATCCAATCTAAGCCTCTCCCCGCGCGCCACCCTTGCGCGGGCCTCTGCACACTGGATGAGGGGAAGACCTAGGTTAAAGCCGTTTCTGTAAAAGATCCTGGCAAAGCTCTCGGCCACCACCGCAGCTACACCCAGGCTCTTGAGCACCCCTGGGGCATGTTCCCTGGAAGAGCCGCAGCCAAAGTTCCTGCCTGCAACCACCAAGTCCCCAGCTCCGACGGATCCTGCAAACTCAGGATCCAGGTCTTCCAGGCAGTGGGGAGCCAAAAGGCTCAAGTCGGGGGTGGTGAGATATCTGGCCGGTATGATCTGGTCTGTGTCCACATCGTCTCCGAAAATCCAAGCCATTCCCTCGTATATCACCTTTCTTACCTCCGTTGGCTTTTATGCCCGGTTTGACCCCCTCAGGAGACAACCTCTTGGGGGTGCGCTACTCTTCCGGCCACTGCAGATGCAGCCGCCACAGCCGGGCTGGCCAGGTAGATTTCGCTTTCAGGATGCCCCATTCTGCCCAGGAAGTTCCTGTTGGTGGTTGAAACACACCTCTCCCCTCTGGCCAAGATACCCAGGTGACCTCCAAGGCAAGGCCCGCAGGAAGGGGGGCAGACAACTCCGCCTGCCTCCAGAAAGACCTGCAAGATCCCCTCCCTCAGGGCTTGGGCATAAATGCTTCTTGTGGCCGGGATCACAAGCAGCCTGGTGGCCGGGGCAACCTTTCTGCCGGCCAGCACACGGGCGGCCATGCGAAGGTCCTCCATACGGCCGTTTGTGCAGGATCCTATGACCACCTGCTGGATCTCCACCTGGGCCAATTCCTCAACAGGCTTCACATTGGCAGGAGAGTGGGGGGCCGCCACAACAGGGGTCATTCGAGAGGTGTCATATTCCCTGCGATCAGAGTACAGGGCATTTGGGTCTGCTGTGGTGATGTCCCACTGCCCGCGCCCATCCCCTCCCAGGTAGTCCAGGGTAATGCGGTCCACAGGAAAAATACCTGCCTTGGCTCCTGCCTCTATGGCCATGTTGGCCATGGTGAAGCGGGCCTCCATGGATAGGCTTTCCAAGGCTTCACCGTGGAACTCCAAGGCCATGTAGTTGGCACCCTCCACTCCCAGGTCTGCTATGGTGTTAAGAATCATATCCTTGGCCGTAACCCAAGGGGCGGGCTTCCCTTTGTAGTGAAGCTTTATGCTTTCGGGCACCCTAAGCCAAGCCAGGCCTGAGATCCAGGCTGCTGCAATGTCCGTGCTCCCCACCCCCGAGGCAAAGGCCCCCAAGGCCCCGTAGGTGCAGGTGTGGCTGTCTGCTCCCAAGACCAGTTGCCCTGGGCCCACCAAAGCCATCTCCGGCAACAAGGCGTGGGCTATGCCGTCCGTCTCAAAATAGAGCTTGATACCCTGCTCTTTGGCAAACTCACGGCTTTCACGAACCTGCTCTGCAGAGGGGATGTCCTTGTTGGGTGTGAAATGGTCCATGACAAGGCTTATTCTCTCGGGTCTAAAAACCTTTTTCCCGCCTGCTTCCCTGAAAGCCCTTATGGCCAAAGGGGCGGTTATGTCGTTGGCCATGGTCAGGTCCACCTCTGCCAAAACCAGCTCCCCAGGCTCCAGCTCCTGCTTTTTTGCGTGGCGGGCTAAAATCTTCTCCGCCATGGTCATTGCTGTGGAGGCTTTTCCCTTCATCGGCATCTTTCCTTTCACATCTCCTCTTTTACCTGCACCGGGTAGCGCTTCCTGTAGTCCAGACGGTTGAGGGCATTCACGTAAGCCCTGGCGCTGGCCACTATCACATCAGGATGGGTGCCTTGGCCCACCACCTCGTGGCCGTTGGCCTCCAGCCTCACCGTAACCTCCCCCTGGGCATCCGAGCCACCGGTTATGGCGTTAATGGCAAAACGCTTGAGCCTGGCGTTCGCCCCTGCTATGCGGGCTATGGTCTGGAAGGTGGCATCCACGGGGCCTATGCCGAAGCCGGCCCCTGCATGCTCCACGCCGTCTATCTCCAACTTCACGCTGGCTGTGGGCACTGTCACGCTTCCGCTTGTGACGTGCAGATAGTTCAGCTTGTACCTGGCAGGCACTCTCAAGACCTCATCCTCCACCAGGGCCTCCAGGTCTTCGTCGTACACGTCCTTGTTGCGATCCGCCAGGGCTTTGAACCTTTGGAAAACCCGGTCCAGGTCTTGAGGGGTCAGTTCATAACCCAGCTTCTCCAACCTGTCCTTGAGGGCGTGGCGCCCGGAGTGTTTCCCCAAGACCAAAGAGGTTTGACCCCAGCCTACGCTCTCGGGCCTCATGATCTCGTAGGTGCTCTTTTCCTTGAGGATACCGTCCTGGTGGATGCCCGACTCATGGGAAAAGGCATTGGCCCCCACTATGGCCTTGTTGGGCTGTACAGGGATCCCGGTGATGCGGGAGATCATGCGGCTTGTGGGGTAGAGGTATTCTGTGCGCACCCTGGTTCCCACCCTGAAGTGGTCCCCTCTTGTCTTGAGAGCCATTACCACCTCTTCCAGGGCCGCGTTGCCCGCCCTTTCCCCTATCCCGTTGATGGTGCACTCCACCTGCCTTGCTCCTGCGCGCACTGCGGCCAGTGAATTGGCCACAGCCAGCCCAAGGTCGTTGTGGCAATGTACGCTTAGAACCACAGCCTCAATACCCTTGACCCTGGAGCGGATTCGGCGGATGAGCTCCCCGAACTCATCCGGGGTGGCATAGCCCACCGTGTCCGGGATGTTGACCGTGGTGGCCCCTGCGGCTATGGCCGCTTCCAGCACCTGGAAAAGGAACTCAGGTTCAGTGCGGGAGGCGTCCATGGGGGAGAATTCCACATCCCCGCACATGCTTTTGGCCAAACGCACCATTTCTGTGGCCCACTGAAGCACCTCATGCCTGTCCTTTTTCAGCTGGTGGCGCAGGTGGATATCCGAGGTGGATAGAAAAACATGAAGCCCGGGCCTTCTGGCCCCCTTAATTGCTTCCCAGGCCCTCTCTATGTCCTTTCTTTCGCAACGGGCAAGGGCCACCACCTTGGCCTCCTGAAGCCTTTCGGCTATTCTTCGGACCGCCTCGAAATCCCCCTCAGAGGCTATGGGGAAGCCCGCCTCCACCGAGTCCACCCCCAGTTTCTCCAGTTGCAGGGCCACCTGGATCTTCTCCTCGATGTTCATCGTAGCTCCGGGGGATTGTTCCCCGTCCCTCAGGGTGGTGTCAAATATGCGAACATAATCCTCCATGGCTAACCTCCTGGTCTCAATTCTCCTGGCTTAGCAGCTCGCAGACCCTGCTGCCCACCTGGGATGTGGACACTCCCATCTGGCCTGCCCCCATGCCCTTGAGCTCCTTTACCACCATTCTCACGGCCCTCTGGATCCTTTGGCTTCCTGCATGCTCTCCCAGCTCATCCAGCATCATGGCCGCCGCCAGAATGGCCGCCAGGGGATTTATTACGCCCTTTCCAGCGTGCCTAGGGGAAGAGCCGTGAATGGGCTCGAACATGGAAACGCCCCCCGGATGCAGGTTCCCTGAGGCTGCGATCCCGAGCCCTCCTTGAATGGCCGCTCCCAGATCCGTGATGATATCCCCGAACATGTTGTCAGTTACTATTACGTCGAACTGCTCGGGGTTCTTGACCATCCACATGCAGGTGGCATCCACGTGGGCGTACTCGGTCTGCACATCTGGATACTCGCAGGCCAGTTCATGGAAGACCCTGTCCCAGAGATCAAAGGTATAGGTGAGCACGTTCTTTTTCCCGCAAAGGGTAAGTTTCTTTTTCTTGTTTCGCTTCCTGGCCAGTTCGAATCCATAGCGCAGGCAGCGCTCCACCCCTCTTCTGGTCTGTATGGACTCTTGCACCGCCACCTCAAAGGGGGTCCCTTTGGCCATCACCCCTCCGGCCCCTGTGTAAAGGCCCTCGGTGTTTTCCCTTACAACCACAAAATCTATGTCCTGAGGTCCCTTGTCTTTCAGAGGTGTGTCCACCCCCGGCAGCAGTTCCACAGGACGCAGGTTGATATAGAGATCCAGCTCGAATCTGATTCTCAGCAGGATCTCCTTCTCCAGCAGACCGGGCCTCACATCCGAGTGCCCTATGGCTCCCAGGTAAATGGCGTGCATCCCCCGCATCTGCTCCAATGCCTCATCAGGAAGAATGATGCCGGTGCGAAGGTAGTGCTCCCCGCCGAAAGGAAACTCCAAAGTGGAAAGAGAAAAACCCTCCAGCCGGGAGACTCGCTCCAAGACCTTGAGGCCTTCCCGCACCACTTCGGGGCCCACACCGTCTCCCGGGATCACAGCCACACGATACGATCTTTCCATCTCCCCTCCTCCAAGACGTTCATGGATCAGGCCTTTTTAGCCTGGATTATTCTCCAGGGCCTATGACTTTGGGGCTAAGCCCCCCCCAAAGCCCTAGGTCCGCTTCGACATATGCCGACTCAACTCCGGGCAAAACTTGGAATAAAAAGTCAGGGTGTTTTTAACATGGACCGGTTTCTCCAAACATCTCATTAAGATATCCCGCATTGTCCAGTGAACGTGAACAATGCGGGCTAGAGCCCAAAAAGCAAGAGGCCCTCGGTTCCCCGACGGCCTCTTTACCAACAAAAAAGCCGTGGGCAACCCCTTTGCCCACGGCCCGGATTCCCTAATTTTTATTCCTTCAGTTCATACCACCGGGCTGCGGGCTGCTGGTAAGGCTAAGGCCCAGAAGGAGCCCCAGCTCCTGCCCAAGAAGAAGTCCCAGCAACCTTTTGCCCTTTCTCATGTTCTTCCTTCCAAATCCTAGCTTCTCTTTCATAATAAGCCCGTCACTGAGCCGCCGTCAAGCCCCAAGAGCCTCTCCCTTCCAAGACCCCCATCAAAAGACCTTCCCTCACTTCCCTCACCCGCACCTGCCTGATGCTATTTGAAAGCTCTTCTCCTGCCTCCACAGCCACCCTAAAGTAATTGTGGCTGAATCCTTCCAGCCATCCCGGCCTTTCCTTGAGGGCCCTCTCCAGGAGCACCGGCAAGCTCTTCCCCACCCATGAGGCCATGGCCTTTGACCTCCTCTGCTTGGAGAGTTCCCTCATGAGCGCTGCCCTTCTTTTCGCCTCTTGGGGGGACACCTTGGGGCCCATGTCCCAAGCCTGGGTCCCGGGACGTGGTGAAAAAGGAAAAACATGCAGGTAGGTCCATGGAATGCACTCCAGGAAACCCAGGCTCTCTTGGAAATTTTCCTGACTCTCCCCGGGGAAACCCACTATTAGGTCCGCACCCAATGTGAGATCCGGGATGGCTTGTGCAGCCGCCAGGACTTTGGCTTTGTAATCGCCCTTGCGGTAGGGCCTGTTCATCAGTGCCAGCACCTTGTCTGAGCCGCTCTGCAAAGGCACATGGAGGTGAGGACAAATCCTGGGGTTCTGGGCCATGAGTTGCAGGATGCCCTCTTGCAGTTCCTGGGGTTCAATGGAGCTCAACCTGATGCGGGCAATGGAGGACTCCTTCAGGACTTGCTCCAGAAGCCCGCAAAGGGAGGAAGAGGGGCTGAGATCCCTCCCGTATGAGCCAAGGTGAATGCCCGTTAGGACCACCTCCTGTACCCCGACTCTTTCCATGAGAGCCAGGGCCTTGGAGATGGACTCGGGGCTCCTGGAGCGACTCCTGCCCCTTGCCTTGGGCACTATGCAGTAAGAACAGCCCCCATCGCAACCGTCTTGCACCTTGAGAAAAGCCCTGGTGCGGCCCGGAAGCTTTGCCAGCCCATCCCCCCACAAGAGTTCTTCTCCTGAGAGCCCGGCCGGCCCCATGCCCATTCTGAACAGTATCTCATCCAAAAGAGCTTCCTTGTGCCTGTTTCCCCAAACCAGATCCACCTCGGGCATCTCCTCCAGGCTCCATCCAGAGGCCTCTGCCTGGCAACCTGTGGCCACAAGCAGAGCCTTGGGGTACTTGGCCTTGAGGCTTCGGATAAGCTGCCTGTTTTGTCTGTCCGTGGAGGAAGTGACAGTGCAGGTCTGTACAATTATCAAAGAGGGGGGCTCCCCGACTCTGACCGGCTCCATTCCTGAGCCTCTGAGGGCTTGAGCCAAAGAGGCTGCATCGAACTGGTTCACTTTGCAGCCCAGGCTCTGGATGAGGAATCCAGGCCTTCTTAGGGCATGGCCTCTGGAGGGACTCAGGCAGCTCATGGCTCCTTGAGCGGTTCCTCTATCCATCCCCCTCCCAGCACTTCTTCTCCTTTGTAAAGGACTGCGGCCTGCCCCGGGGTGATGGAGGGCTGTGGTTTGAAAAAGGTGACCTGGAAACGGGAATCCCCCAGCAGATCAACCCAGGCCTGTGCTGCCTTGTGTCGGTAGCGGATCTGGACCTGGCAGGAAAAGCCCCTGGCCGGAGGCTCCCCAGCCACCCAGGAAGCATTGCAGGCCAGAAGCCCTCTTGAGAAAGTGCTTTGCCTGGGCCCCACGATTATCTCGGCCTTCTGTGGCAGGACCTCAAGCACGTACAGAGGCTCCCGCCAGGGCACGCCCAGGCCCCTTCTTTGCCCCACGGTGAACCCCCAGACCCCCTTGTGGGTGCCCAACTCCACACCCTTCTCATCCTTTATCTTTCCAGGAGAGCATGCGGCTGGCCCCATGTAATCCCTAACAAATCCCCGGTAGCTTCCTCCTGCCAGGAAACAGACCTCCTGGCTCTCCCTTTTTTGGGCTACAGGGAGCCCCCATTCTTTAGCCAGCTCTCTGACGATAGCCTTGCTCATTTCCCCCAGGGGCCAAAGCACTCTTTTTAGTTGATCTTGGCCCAAAGGAAACAGAAAGTAGGACTGGTCCTTGGTGGGGTCTTTGCCCCTTAGCAGCCTCAGTGCCCCTCCAGAGACTCCATTTGAGATCCTTGCATAATGACCTGTTGCCATGGCCTGGGCCCCTTGCGCAAGGGCCAGCTCCAAAAGCAACCCATATTTTATCCATTGGTTGCAACGGATGCAGGGATTGGGGGTCCTGCCCTTTAGATACGAATCCACAAACTCTCCTATGACCCTTTCCTGGAAGGCTTTCCTAAGGTTCACACTCCTGAAAGGTATTCCCAGGTGATCAGCCACACGGATTGCATCCTTCATGTCCTGCGGGGAACAGCAAGTGGGCCTTTCTTTGCGTTCCACAAGCCCGCAGTCCCATAGTTCCATGAATACGGCTTCAACACGCAAGCCTTGGCGGATCAACAGGGCAGCAGCCGTAGCGCTGTCAACACCGCCGCTCAAGGCGGCCCAGACAGGTTTGCCCGAAGAGACCATGGGAGAGTGCACCGCAAGTCAGAGCATGGCCGTCTGCATGGCGCGGCTGGGGCATACGGGCATACAAAGCCCGCAGCCGCTGCACAGCTTGTTCTCAAAACGTACCTCCATGCTCACCGGGTCCACGTGAAGTGCCTGGGTGGGACAAATGGCCGTGCAAGCCCCACAGTGGTAGCAGAGCTCCTCATCCCTTTGCACGTCCTTGTCCACAGACTTCACAGTAATACCGCACTGTTTAAGATACTTAACTCCTTGGCGGTAGTTGGACTGGGGGCCTGTCAGCTCCATGACCATGTAGCTTTCCTGCCTGGGCAGCACCTGGGCTTTTAGAATGTTGAAGACCAGGTCGTAGTCCTTCACCAGCTTGTAAACAATGGGTTTGTCCCAGGTGGACTTGGAAAAGTAAAGGACTATTTTTTTGGAAACTTCCTTGGTCATGGCTTACCCCCGGCCCAAAGAGTGGGCAATAGACGACTTGTCTTGTATGATAATCGCAAACCCTTCACAGTTTCAAGCCAGCCTTGATCTCGAAGAAATTATATGATATCAAGATATATGATGCTGTGGAAGGATGCAGGGGTTGCCGGAAGGCGCCCCTCGATTCGGTTTTATGGCCAGAATCGCCCCCTTTTGCGCTTGGCGCTACAATCCGGAAAAGATTCCCCAACTCTCCAGGGTTACCTCACCCCCATATGATGTCATTGACCGAAAGCAGCAAGAGCAACTCCACAAGCGGCATCCTTTCAATGTAGTCCGCCTGGAGCTGGGAGAGGAGCTCCCGGGCGATGATGAAAAGCATAACAGGTACACCAGGGCCGCAGGCTTTCTCAAAAAGTGGCAAAGGGACCGTGTGCTTATCAAGGATCCAAGACCCTCGGTTTATTTGTACCAGCACCGCTTTCAGGGTCTCAACGGAGAAAGGATAACCAGAAAGGGGCTGGTGGTTCTGCTTTATCTCGAGCCCCTGGGAGGGGGAGTTGTTTTTCCCCATGAGGAGACCTTTCCAAAACACAAGAAGGATCGTCTGGAGCTTCTGAGGGCCTGCAAAGCCCAGTTCAACCCGATCTTCTCCATCTTTCCAGACCCAATCGGAGAGGTGGCCAGACTCTTGGAGCCCCCCAGTCCGGATCCAGACCTCTTGGTTTCGGACGAGCAAGGAGTGGATCACCTTGTATGGGGCCTTGATGACCCACAGTTCATCAGAGACCTGGTTGAGGCCATGGCCCCTAAAGCGGTCTTCATCGCGGACGGGCATCATAGGTACGAGACTTCTTTGCGTTTCCAGTCAGAGCAAAAAGGGCAGGAAGATCCGAGGTCACCCGCCAACTGGACCCTCATGTACCTCTCCCCGATGGAGGATCCCGGGCTTATAGTTTTTCCGACCCACAAGCTGGTAAGGGGCCTGAGGGATTTTAGCCCTCAGGATTTTCTGAAAGATCTGGAGAGAGACTTTCATCTGGAGGAGCTGCCTTTTTTCTCTTATGGGGAGCCTCAGGCCCGCAGAGAGCTTGCAGCCAGGATGAAGAGATTGGCTCTGGAAAGCCTCCCCATGGGCCTGGCCTTGCCTGGAGAGGAGTCTTACTGGATCATCCGGCCCAAGGACATCTCCAAGATTCAGAGCTTCTTGGGCCACCTGGAGGAGCCCCTCAGGAGGCTTGATGTGACCTTGCTTCACGAGCTCATACTAAAGAACAGAATGGGTATTGACATAGGAAGGCAGGGCCAGTCCCAACTTCTGTTCTCCCACGACCTGGAAGAGGCCCTGGATACGGCTTTTAGAAAAAAAGTCCAGGCAGCCTTTCTCATGAACCCCATCCCCATACAGACCTTGAAACAGGTGGCAGCGGCAAAATGCAAGATGCCTCAGAAGGCAACTTATTTTTATCCTAAGCTGCTCTCAGGACTTCTGATTCGCACCATGGACACGCAAGAGGCTTACATCTCCTGAGCCGCGAGAAAGCGGCCGCCATCACGGGCAGGAGGCGGCGTGGAGTCCCTGGGTCCCAGGCAGGACGAAACCCTCGACAGCCTTTTCCAGGGCAGGCTAAGGATTCTGCAAAAGCGATCTGGATACCGCTTTTCCATGGATCCTGTGCTTCTTGTGTATTTCGCGGGCAAGCTGCGAGGCGGCAGAGTCTTGGATCTGGGAACAGGCTGCGGGGTTATCCCCATGATCTTGGCCCACAAGGGGGATGTGCTGGAGGCCTTCGGCCTGGAGCTGCAGGAAGAGCTGGTGGAAATGGCAGGCAGGTCGGTGCAGCTCAACGGGCTTGGGGGAAAAGTGAAGATCCTGCAGGGGGATTTCAGGTGCATAAAGGATATTTTCCCCCCCCAGAGCTTTGATCATGTGCTTAGCAACCCTCCCTATCATGACCCAGGTGAAGGAAGAAGAAGCCCCAAGCGGCAAAAGGCCCTCTCGCGCCATGAAGAGGAAGGCTCCATAGAGGAGCTGGTGGAAGCGGCCAAGTATGTGCTGGGCACCAAAGGGAGGCTGTGGCTCACCTATTCCCCCTCCCGCCTAAGCCGCCTCATGAGGGCCTTGGGAGATGGAGGGTTTGCTCCAGTGAGACTCAGATTCGTGCACGGAAGAGCCGAGCTACCGGCCCGTATGTGTCTATTGGAGGCAGTGCGGGGGGGAAAAGGCGCCTTGCGTGTAGAGCCGCCTCTTATCCTTTACAGGCAAGCAAGACAGTACACAAGGGAGCTTCAAGAGGTGTACCAATAGGCCAAAGCGGGGCTTCAGCCCTGATCATGTTTTGAGGCTCTGGAGCTTGGAAGTTGTAAACCTAAGGTGGCAAAACCCCCTGCCAAGCCACATGACAGGTTTGGACAAACCGGCCCACACTCAAAAGCAGCCTGCTTATCGGTTTCAGATTTGGTTCTGCTTTGAGTCGGAATATCTCGAAGCGTATCTGGGGTTTGGGGGCGTAGCCCCCAAAGTTACGGGCTTTGGAGAACAATCCGGGCTAAAGGGGCTCATCTTTTGTTGCGGGCCCTTAGGTGGTGTCCCAAGATCCTCTTGAGACTTTCCCTCAAGGCCGGATCTTCTATGTTTTTTGCTACTCCCTCCACCCAGTTGCTCTCATCCGGGCTCAGGCTCCTCTGCTCAAAGGGTTCACTGGCACAGGCCATACCCCTTTTGGAGGCCGCACTTCTTGCGCCTCTGAGGGTGAATCGAATGTCCTTTATCCTGCCGGGGCCTGCCGCCTCAGTCACCTTTTTGAGAAGTTCGCTCTTCTGGAACTGCAGCTCCTGCATCCAGACTGGACCGGCCACTCTTACCAGGAGAACTCCTTTTCTCACAGACACAGGCCAACACCTTCTGGCCAACAAAGGCCCCACTATACTGGACCAGCTTCGAAAGAGCGCGCCATGTTTCAGCTTCTTTTCCAGGGCCTCCCCTTCCATGACCCTGGCCAGGATATCTCCCAGGCTCTCCATCTCTTCCCTCTCTACCTGGCTTCCAAGTCGCCCCCAGTTTTGGGCGAGAGCCCCTCAAAAAGGAGCATACATTACCGGGGCCCAATGGGGAAGGGTTCGATCTTGGTCACTGGGGTGATCGCTTAGGGTTACTGGAGGTGCTCGTAGGAGGGCTAACATCCGGCTCTGTTTCTTGATCCCCATGGGGAAGGCGAGGCCGGCTCAGGACTCAGTGGGCTGGAGGATGGTTGGAATCAGACAGGTGAATGTGGTCCCCTCTCCTTGCTTGCTTCTCACTTGGATGGATCCCCTCATCCGGTTCAAGACCTCTTTCACGATCACAAGACCTAGGCCTGTTCCATGCTCGTCCAAAGCCTTGGCGTTGGAGGCCCTGAAGAACTCTGTGAAAAGCTGCGGAAGCTCCTCCTTTGGGATTCCTATCCCGGTGTCAGATATCTCCAACTTGAGCCATCCCCTGCCCTTTTTGGCCAGCAAGACCTTAACCGCTCCCCCTGCCGGGGTATATTTGATGCCGTTGGATATCAGGTTGCTCAGCAGCTCATCCAACAATCCCTCTTCGGCCAGCACATCCGGGATCGGCTCCTGGATCTCCAGTTCCAACGAAACCCCTTTCCCCTTAGCCTGTTCCATGTAAAAGGAGCAAACCTGTCTTAGCGCCTCTCCCAGATTCATGGGTTTCAAAGGCCTGGGGGAGGTCTCAGACCTCCTCTGTCCGATCCTCAGGAGATCCTCTATGAGCTCTCCCATAAGCCTTATTCTTCTCTGGCAACGGGACATTGCCTCTGCCTGCTTTTGGTTCAGTTCCCCAAGATACCCATCCTGGAGCACCTTGAACATGCTCAGCAGAGCATGAAGGGGGGAGCGCAACTGATGGGCAGCCTTGTGAAAGAACCATGCTTTTGTGAGCTCTCCTCTTAGCCTTTCTATGGCCAGGGCGGTCAGGTCGGTCATTAGGGAAAAAAAGGCTGTGTCATGCTCTGCGAAATGATAGCTCTGATCGCTGTAGACGCAGAATACCCCCAGGATTCTCTTTTCAACTTTCAGGGGAAGGCAGAGCATGGAGACGATTCCCTCCCTGCGGATGTCTTCAGGGTATTGGAAATAATCTTTCTCCCTGATGCTGCCTATGGCATAAAAGGCCCCCTCTATGATCTTCTGGTTTATGGGGCTCTTGGCCACCTCAATGGCCCCCTTGGAAAGATAATCCTGGCTTAACCCGTAGGTGGAGGCGAACCTAAGGTACCTTTGCTCCTCATCCAACAGCTTGATGGAGCAGGCCTTTACCCCCATTATGGTAGCGGCCAGGCGGGTGGCCGAATCCATGAGCTTCTGAAGATCTGTTTCCCCCCCCATCTCTTTGACCATGTCGTACAGGGCCTTGAGTCTGGAGCTTGTGAACTCAAGTTCGGCCGAGACCCTAAGCAGCTCCCTGCCCTTGAGCCTGAGGGAGTGCACAACCTGCGTTATGAGAAAAGCCCCCACCAATAGTGCCGCCCCCAGGGCCCCGAATCTGGCCCATATCACCTTTTCAGGTCCCAGAAGGGAGGAGGTTTGTGCCAGAATCCCAGTCTTTTCAAGCCAAATCATACAGGCCAGTGCCAAGATCACGGCTGCTGCATAAAGAAAACAGCTCATCCTGGAGAGCAAGATCCCGGCCAGGACTATGTGAAAGATGACAAATATGACAAGGGGGCTAGCAGAGCCTCCGGTGAAATGCAGGATTAGGAAAAGGGCTAAGAGGTCCAGGCAGATCTGCACGTGGGCGAAGATTATGAAAGAGCCCACCTCCCGGGTCTCCACCCGCATGCGGCTTCCCAAGAGAAGAAATATCATGTTGTAGCAGGCAATGCTCAACAGGACCGCGATCAAGGCGGTAAAGTCTAGGGGTTCTCCGGCCAGGAAGGCTGCCCAGCAGCCCAGCAGCCCCAGCCCAACGGCTATCCACCTTAAATGGATGAACCAAAATACCCTCTCCCTCAGCTCTCTGCGGAAGAATATCTGTTCCCGGATGAGCTCATAGCCCAATTGCATGAAGCTGGCTCCCCTGGGGCTCAGGGCGTTGACCGCTTATTCCCCCTCATCACTTAGGCCAGCCTTCCTCATCCCCCTAAGAGCGGCCGCCGGTCCGCCTGAGGTTGGATGGTAGGAGGCCCGGGATGCTCTGGCTCGTCCCAGCTGGAATCAAAAACGGCCTGCTTAAAGTTTCCCTGCTTCTTTAAGGAAAGATTCAACTGCAGCCAAGAGCTCCTCAGGGTCTATTGGCTTTTCCAGGAGCTGCGACACCGGCCACTCCATGCCCAGGATATGCTGAAACCTCTCGGGGCCATGTTCAGCCATCTTCTGGGGGAAACCCGTTGTCATGATTATGGGAATCCCGGCGAAACGGGTATCCCCTTTGAGACGGCTGGCCAGGTCAAAACCCTCGGTGTCCGTGCTCATCATGACATCCAGGAGAATCAGGTCTGGCGCCTTCTCCAGAATACGATTGTATCCCTCCTTCCCGTCGTGAGCAGTTCGCACCTGGAAGCCCCTGCTCTCCAGAATAATCTTCATGGAGGCCACCAGGTCTCTGTCGTCGTCTATGATAAGGATCTCAGCCCCTGCGCTCATGGAGACCTCCCTTTCCAAGGCTGCAATAGGTTTACCCGTTCTTACGGGTCTGCACAAGGGGTTGCGGAGCCCTGCAAGAAAATTCTTCCCCTGATCCCCTCAACTGCAACCGGTCCTTTATGAAAGCCTCTATCTCCCTCTGGGCACGCCATGCCAGGAAAAGGGCCTGGGGACTCAGGCCCTGTTGCTGCCCGAAATTCTTGCCTGGTATGGACACAAGCCAAGCCTCTGGACAGGAACCCCTGGCTAGCCCTATGAGCCACAGGAACATACCCGGCTCCATGTGATGAGTGAAGGGAGAGGGACTGGGTCTCGGCTCAAGCTTCCTCCACCGCACATCTTCCCCGCTCTCCTCAGCCGACCCATCCACCAGGATAAGCAGGGAAGCATTCCCCAGGTCATCCAGCAGCCCCTCTTCCAGCTGTTGAAAAATAAAAAAACGCAGCCAAGGCTTGGGCCCCAGACCAGCCCGCAAACGTTGAACCACCAGAGGGCCGACTCCATCATCTCCCCTAAGGGGGTTCCCGTAGCCCACTATGCAGACCTTTTCTGCCATTTCGCCTTTCCCTCATAAATCCCGGCTCAGTTGAAGGATCGGTTCTCCTTGGGGCCCGAACACCTCTAGGCGCAGGGGCATCTGACCCAAGGCGTGGGTGGAACAGGAAAGGCAGGGGTCGTAGCAGCGTATGGCCCCTTCCACCCGGTTCAGCATCCCCTCCTTCACCTTGGAGCCGTTTATGTAGTTTCGGGCAACCAGGGTCACAGCCTGGTTCATGGCCAGGTTGTTGTGTCCTGTGGCCACAATCAGGTTCACTTTTTGAATGACCCCGTGGGAATCCACCTGGTAATGGTGTATGAGGGTGCCTCTGGGCGCCTCCACCACCCCAACCCCTTCCTCGTGGGCGGGTCTGGACACGGTGATCCTCACGTCATTGGAACAGATTCCCTCTGTCTGAAGGCTTTGTTCCGCTCTCTCCAGAGCATGTAGAAGCTCCACCAACCTGGCGTGATGGTAGTACATGGAACCCTGGGGTAGCGCGCAGCCGGCCGAAGCACGAAGGGCTTCCAGGGCCTGTTGGGCTCTAGGGGTACTGATCCCACTGGAGGTGTTGAGCCTGGCCAGGGGCCCTACCCTGTAAAAACCTTTGGGATACCCTTCAGGTTTGAAGAAAGGGAATTTAAGGTATGACCAGGGCTCAACTTTTTCTCCAATGTACTGCAGGTAGTCCTTGGGGGCAAAGCTGGCCTTGGGCTCTCCGGCCGGACCGCAGATGTTAATGTGCCCGTCATAAAGGGCAAGCCTTCCTTCCCCGTCCACCAACCCGGCATAATTGGAGGGGAAAGAGGCAAAGGAGACTGCCTCCTCCCTGTTTTTCTCCCACCAGTTCTGAAAGAGCTCCATGGCCGTGGAGCAGGCCTGGTATGCCTCGGGAAATCCCTTTAGGAGCCTGTCCCGGTCATGAGGACTTAAGGCATTGCTGACTCCTCCCGGCACTGCAAAGACCGGGTGGATCTTCTTGCCCCCAAGGGCTTGGATTATCTCCTGTCCAAAGCGCCTCAAGCGGATGCCTTTTAGAGCTGCCTCAGGAAACTCCTGCAGGACCCCCACCACATTTCGCTTAGCTGGCTCAGAGTCCCAGCCCAGCAAGAGATCCGGGCTGGCCAGGTGGAAAAAATGAAGGGCGTGAGACTGAATGTACTGGCCCATGTGCAGAAGCTCCCTGAGGAGCCTTGCGGTCTCGGGAATCTCCACTCCCAGGATAGCGTCGCAGGCCTTGGCCGAGCCCAACTGGTGGCTCACAGGGCAGATGCCGCATATGCGCTGGGTTATGGCCACCATCTCCTCCATGGGCCTGCCCTGGCAGAACCGTTCATAGCCCCGAAACTGGGTCACATGGAAACGAGCCTCGGCCACCTCTCCTTTTTCGTCCAAGTGAATGGTGACCTTGCCGTGACCCTCCAGCCTGGTCACAGGATCTATGGTTATCTTCTTGAGCTGGGCCATGGTTTGACCTCCTCAGTCAAAATGGAGCATGGCCGTGGGCAGGGCCTCGGGCCGTCCCTGAAGGATCCCGGTTAGGCATTGAGCGATGGCCTCGGGTGAAGGTGGGCACCCTGGAACATAAAGGTCCACCTGAACCACCTGGTTGGCCGCAAGCACCTTGTCGAGAAGCTCCGGGAGATCCGGGTCAGAGGGGATCCTTCCCTCCACGGTGGATATGATCTCCAAGTAACCGCAGCGAAGCACCTCATCCTTGGGGATCCAATTGCGCATGGTGTTTATGCCCCCGAACACAGCGCAATCCCCCCAGGCCACCAGAAGCCGGCAGCTTTTCCTGAGCTTCTTGAGGATCTCCTCTTGCTCCACTGTGCCCACCCCACCTTCCACAATGCCCACAACCACTTCCGGAAACTCATAGTCCTTGTAATCGGTGATGGGGGACACCGTGAGTTCCACTGCCTGCAACACATCCAGCAGCTTCTCGTCCAAGTCCAGGAAAGACATGTGGCAACCGGCGCACCCCTCCAGCCAGACAGTTGCGACCTTGGGCTTCTCCATGACGCAGCCTCCAGTTTCCCCTTTGAGGATCCTGCCCTCCAGATTCCTGTCAGGACAGGTTCATGGTAGCCATGGTCCTCGCTTTGAGGAGCTCAAGCTCCCCGGGAAGACCTCTTACCCCGGTTCGACCTGCCACAGCCAACAGTGTCTCCCAGCTGCGGCGGACCCCCGCCGGGGGACTCAAGACCGCTGAAACATACCCAACCTCATGCCCGTCCAGGGAAAGGTAATTGCCTCCCTGTTCCAGCCAGAGGGGTCTAGGTAATACTACCTGGGCTTTCCCAAAGAGCTCTTGGGGGACATGAGATCCGATGACCGCCAGGAAATCGGACTGCGGCACAGCCCCGTTCAAGTCCCGGACTTGATCTTCTCCCAGCAGCACAAGACACGCCGCAGCCCCCCGGCTCTCCATCTCCGCGGGAATTTCCAGGCAGTTCAAGCGCATGGCCGAGGCCGCATTCCCCCCTGTTTTCAAGAGAATGAGCCTGAGGGCGCTTTGAGGGAGAAGCCCTTTTAAAAGAGCCAGGAACATGAGCCGCCGCAAAGCAGAGTTGTCCCCGCTAGAGCCCAGCTCACCGCCTGCCACTATCAAGGGGGAAAGGGACCTCATGAAACCCAGTGCAATCTCATCCGCTCCATTCTTGAGCTCTTGGGAAAGCCCTGTCAAAGGCGCTTCTGAGCTGACGGGCCCCACCTCCGAGAGAATCCTGCGCCATCTGGTTATGGGATCCGAGCTTCCTGCAGCCTGGATAGCCCCGGCCAGAAGAGCTTTTACGCCCAATGAAAGATCCCTCGGATCAACCCCCACATGTAAAGTCTTACAGGAGGAAAGTGCTGGAGACCTACCCATGGAGGCCACAGAAGCCCCCCTCTCCATGGCCGCTCTCCTTATCATGGAGGCCAGAAGCGGGTGGGATTCCTCGGGATCGGCCCCCACCAAGAGTATGAAGTCCGCTTGGGCTAGATGCACCCAGGAGCATTCCCTCAGCCCCAAAAAGGTGCGCTCCATCTCTTTCAAAGCCTGCTGGATGGGAATGATCGCCTGCCTTTCCAGAAGCCCCACGTGGCCCCCCATCCCCTCTTTGAGCAGCTCCCTCATGAGCCACATCTCTTCACAACAACAGTCTGAGGAGACAAGGCCTAGGATCCCTGCCCTTTTCTGCTTTGCCTCCAGGAGACCTGCGCTGAGCCTCTCCAGGGCGTCCTCCCAGGTCGTGGGATGCATCTGGTTGTCGGCTCTCCTCACCATTGGTTCCAGGATCCTTTTCCCCCTGTTCAGCATGGGCTCGAAACGCCCCTTGCGGCAGAGCTGTCCCCGGTCGGGTCTGCTGGTGGAAAGAAGGCCCTCTATGCGGATGAGATTTTCATTGCGCACGCTGCACTGAGTTTCGCAAAGGAGCCCGCACACAGGACATCTGGTTTGGATCACCCGCAGCGGACCTTTCTTCCCCAAAACCATCTGGTGAGGCCTCAGTCTCTCGTACATGGCCCCCGTAGGGCAGACCTGCACACACACACCTGAGGCGTCGCAGTTGGACTCCTCGGTGGGCTCGTTCAAATCCTTGCAGATCAAGGTACGCGCTCCTCTGTTTTGGTAATTTAGCACCGAATTGCCCGCCAGCTCTTTGCAGGCCCTCACACATCTCCCACAAAGGATGCAACGGTTGTGGTCCAGGGCCATGAAAGGGTTTGTGGCGTCAACCGGAAACTCTTTGAAGGAGGGCGGCACAGTGAGATGGTCCATTCCTAGCTCGTAGGCCAGGCTCTGGAGCTCGCAGTCTCCGCTTTGAGCGCAGAACATGCAGTAGTGGTTGCGCTCCGCGAAAAGAAATTCCAGTATGGTCCTTCGGCTCTCCAGGATGCGCTGGTTGTTGGTCACAACCTCCATGCCCTCCCGCACCGGCATCACACAGCTGGCCACCAACCGGGGGGCCTTGTCCACCTCCACCACGCATATTCGGCAGCCTCCCCAATTGGAAAGAGCGGGATGATGGCACAGCGTGGGGATCCGGATCCCGTTTTCCCTGGCCGCATCCAGTATGGTCATGTTCTCCGGCACCCTGATCTCTTTGCCGTCTATGGTCAATCGCACCGTGGCTGTCTGGTCCATGGATCCGCCTCCTGCCCCTCAGGCAACCTGGATGTCGCAGCGCATGCACCGGGAAGCCTCCCCCACAATCAGCTCCTCGGGAAGCCCCAGTTCTACCTCGGTGAAATCCCTGATGCGCCCTTGGGGGTCCTTGTGGGGCATGGCCACCCGGGGACCCTGGGGCGTTTCCACCACCTCCATGGGGATCTGGATCTCTGGTTCGGCAGGTTCCAGAAAGGGCTCCTCGCCGTTTCTGGCCCTTATGGCAGAATCTATTTCCCTTGCGGCCGTCTTCCCGGCGGCAATGGCCCCGATTACGGTGTCAGGGCCGCTCACCGCATCCCCTCCGGCAAAGATCATGGACTCGCTCACCCGGGTCTTGCTCCCGGCCAGGGTTTGAATCAGCCCCCCGCGGCTCACCTTTATCTCATCCCCATCCGCAGGGAAGGGAAGCTCGGGCATCTGGCCTATGGCCAGTAGAGCCGAGTCCGCCTCCACAAAGAAATCTTCGCCTTGCACAGGCACGGGCCTTCTGCGGCCGCTGGAATCAAAATCCCCCAGGGCCATTTGCTGGCATAGGATCTGCCTGAGCCTGGAGTCTTCTCCCAGAAACTTTACCGGCGCCGCCAGATATCTGATTTTGACCCCTTCCTCCTCCGCCGCCTTGATCTCCTCCTCCTGAGCCGGCATGTCCGGACGAAGCCTCCTGTAAAGGATCGTGACCTCCCTGGCCCCCAGGCGCAAAGCACAGCGGGCAGCATCTATGGCAGAGTTTCCACCTCCTATCACGGCCACTTTCTCTCCCAAAGGAGGCGGATCACCCAGGTTCACCCTTCTTAGGAACTCCACAGCCCCGTACACTCCCTCCAGCTCTTCGCCCTCCACCCCCAGCTTCACGCTCCTGTGGGCACCTACAGCCAGATAAACGGCATCGAACTCCCTTTTGAGCTCATCCCAGGAGATCTCCCTGCCCACCTTGGTGTTACAACGCAGCTCCACTCCCAGATCCAGGATCGCCTGGATCTCCTTTTTCAGCACTTCCCTTGGCAGACGGTATTCGGGTATTCCCCAAAGGAGCATTCCTCCTGCCTCAGGGAGCTCTTCGAACACGGTCACCGGGTAACCCCTGAGGGCCAGTTCCCTGGCTGCAGCCAGGCCCGAAGGACCGGCTCCCACCACCGCTATGCGTTCTTTTCGGCTTGGAGATACACGCTCCTGCCTGGGCATGGGGGCGTGATCGGTGATGTAGCGTTTTATTGCCTTTATGTGCACCGGATCATCCAGAGTACCCCTGCGGCACTTGAGTTCGCACTTGTGGTCGCAGACCCTCCCGCAGACGCTGGGGAAGGGATTGGTGCGAAGCAGCACTTGGTAGGCCTCCTCCAACCTCCCCAGGCGGGCCAGGGTTACGTAAGTGGGGATGTCCATCTCCACGGGGCAGGTGTGGATGCAGGGAGCCTTGAAAAGAGCCGAGCAGACCACAGCCGGGCATCGCTTCTCCCTGATGTGGGCCTCATACTCGTTGCGGAAGTATCGAAGGGTGGAGAGCACAGGGTTGGGAGCCGTCTGGCCCAGGCCGCAAAGGGCTGTGTTCTGTATTATTGAGGCCCATCTCTCCAGGGTCTCTATGTCCCCCTGCTTCCCTTTTCCTTGACAGATCCTGGTCAGTATTTCCAGCATCTTTTGGGTGCCCACCCTGCACGGGGTGCACTTGCCGCAGGACTCATCCTGGCAGAACTCCATGAAGAATCTGGCCACATCCACCATGCACTTGTCCTCGTCCATCACTATCATGCCTCCTGAGCCCATAATGGCCCCCAGCTGAGTGATGGACTCATAGTCAACAGGCGCATTGAGGTGCTGGGCCGGGATACATCCTCCAGAAGGGCCTCCCAGTTGGGCGGCCTTGAAGCGCTTGCCTTTTCTAATACCTCCTGTGATGTCGTAGATTATGGTTCCCAGCGGAGTGCCCATGGGGACCTCCACCAGCCCCACGTTCACAATGTCTCCGGTGAGTGCGAAAATCTTGGTGCCCTTGCTCCTGAGGGTGCCCAAGGCGTTGTACCACCTGGCCCCCTCCAGGATGATCTGGGGAACGCTGGCCAGGGTCTCCACATTGTTCAAAACTGTGGGCTTTCGCCAAAGCCCCTCTACAGCAGGGAAAGGGGGCCTGGGCCTGGGCATTCCCCGTCTTCCCTCTATGGAGGTCATGAGGGCCGTCTCCTCGCCGCATACAAAGGCCCCTGCCCCTCTATAGATCTCCAGGTCAAAGTCGAAGCCAGAACCCAGAATGTCCCTGCCCAGAAGACCAAAGTTTCTTGCCTGCTCTATGGCCAGGGTGAGCCTCTTCACGGCCAGGGGGTACTCGGCCCTGCAGTAGATGTAGCCCTGGTGGGCCCCTATGGCCTTGGCGGCGATTATCATGCCCTCCAGGACCGCATGGGGGTCGGCCTCCAGAACGCTTCTGTCCATGAAGGCCCCGGGGTCTCCCTCATCTGCGTTGCAAAGCACGTACTTCACCTTGGCCCTGGAACGGGAGGCAAACTCCCACTTCATGCCCGTGGGGAAACCTGCCCCTCCTCTGCCTCTGAGGCCTGAATCTTTAACCTCCTTGATGATCTGCTCCGGGCTCATCTCCAACAAAGCCTTGCAGGCGGCCTGGTAGCCCTGCCTGCCTATGTATTCCTCGATACGTTCCGCAGCTATGAGCCCGCGATTCCTGAGCACCCGAGGCTCCTGAAGCCCGAAAAACGGTATGTCCTGCATTCGGTACACGGGTTTACCCGTCTCGGGGTCATGGTACATGAGACGCTCCACCGGGTGGCCTTTGAGCACGTGTCCCTCGATTATCTCAACAGCGTCCTCGGGCTTTAGATACTGGTAGAAGATTCCTCCGGGGTAGACTGTCATCACCGGACCCTGGGCGCAAAAGCCGTTACATCCCGTCTCTATCACCAGAGCCTTTTCCTGAAGACCCCTCCCCTCTATCTCCCTCCTTAAGCGCACCATCACCTCCAGGCTTCGGGTGGCGTGGCATCCTGTTCCGCCGCAGACCAAGAGGTGGTAGGGATACTCGGGCACCCCCGGGGTGAACTCCTGCTTCAACCTAGGGGCAAGGAAAGAGGCCATATCCTGGTGCAGTTTCTTGAGGCTGTCGGGTGAGAGTCTGCTCATGGCCGCTCCTTCTCCTTGTGCAAGAGCCTTCACTATGGGGCTCACTCGTACTGTTGGAGGATCCCCTCCAGGTGCGCCGGTTTCACCTGGGCAAAGGTGTCATTGTCCACAACCATGGCCGGGGCAAGCCCGCACGCCCCCAAACATCGCACGGTCTCAAGGGAGAAGCGGCGGTCGGAGGTGGTCTCCCCCGGGTGTATGCCCAAGTTGGAGCAGAGTTCGTCAAGGGTCCTCTTGCTACCCCTGACATAACAGGCTGTGCCAAGACACACCCTTACCGTGTGTCTTCCCCTGGGCACCATGGTGAAAAATGAGTAGAAGGTCACAACCCCGTAAACTTCGCTCAAAGGCAGGCCGAGGCCTTCTGCCACTTTCTTCTGGATAGACTTGGGAAGATAGCCCAGGCGCTCCTGAATCTCCTCCAGCACGGGGATCAGGGAGCCGGGAGTCCCCTTGTGGCGGGAGATGATGGTGTCCACGGCTGCAAGTTCTTCTTCGCCGAACTCCTCCTCCTGTGCGTTCTGAGGTGCTTTTTCAGGCAACACGGGGTGACCTCCTTAGGAAGAGTTTGCAGGCGGGACCTAATCCGCCGGGAGCCCTTTTTAAGGGCTTCAGCAATTTTGGTGAGCAACCCATGTGCCACCCAGGAGGGAAGCCTTTTTTGGGTGCAGTTGCGGGAAACCAAAGAAGAATAAGACATTTGCCCCAGCTTCAAACCCAGGGCCTTCTCTGCCAGTTTTCTTTACAGTCTGTAAAGCCACTGGGAATATCTTGGACTTGACTAATTGCTAGACCCGATTAATATAGGCGCAGGCAAGGGGATAGAGAGATGCTGGTGTACGGAGTCAGATGGGGGTTCGGGAACCTCCTGGGCTTTGCCATGGGGGGAATCCAGTGGGTGGGTGCACCATCCAGGGATCCCCAGGCTCAGAACCGGGATTTTCGAACACACATGCAGGCTGTCTCGGCCATGGACATTCCCAGGTCTGAAAAGGCCTGGGGGGACCAGTCCAGAAATTCCTCTCTTCCCGTGAACGCCCCAGAATCCCCTCCTAACACTTACGATTTCCAGGGTAGGCCCCACAAGATGCTTCTTGAATCCAGAGGACTCCTGGTGGATATCAGGATCTGATCCTTTCCGAATCCGGGAAAAATCCATATAAAGGAGGCAGCTCCAAGGTGGCCATCTTGATCCTATGTGCGGGGGAAGATCCTGAGCCATGGGTTTTGAGCATGCAGGGGCTGGACCCAAATTGTGACATAAGGGTCTGGCCCAATGTGGGTCATCCCAGGGACGTGCTTTTGGCCCTGGTCTGGAACCACCCGAGGGGGGAGCTGGCCAAGTATCCCCATCTCAAGTGCATCGCCTCCATGGGGGCTGGGGTGGACCACATACTCTCGGACCCGGACCTACCCCTGGGAGTGCCCGTAACAAGGGTTGTTCATGAGAGCCTCACCAGGTCCATGGTGGAGTATGTGCTACTGTCGGTTTTGGATTTCTGTAGGGACATGGAAATTTACAGGCAGGACCAGAGAGACCGGCGCTGGGCCCCACGCTTTCCAAGACCCAGGGCAGAGCTCGGGGTGGGCGTCATGGGTCTGGGGGAACTGGGGAGCGCTTGCGCAAGAAAACTGGTGGAATTGGGTTACAAAGTTTTGGGCTGGAGCCGCACTCCCCGCTCCTTGGAGGGGGTTGCAAGCTTCTGGGGGAAGGAGCAGCTCGGGGATTTCCTGTCCCAGACCGACGTACTTGTGTGCCTTCTGCCTCTGACACCCCAGACCGAGGGAATCCTAAACAGGGAGACCTTCTCCAGGCTGAGGTCGGGGGCCTTTCTCATAAACGCGGCCAGGGGGAAACACCTGGTGGAGGAGGATCTTCTGGAGGCCCTGGGCTCAGGATGGCTCTGCGGGGCCCGCCTGGATGTGTTCAGACAGGAGCCCCTCCCTGCGGACCACCCCTTCTGGATTCATCCCAGTATACAGGTCACACCCCATATCTCCAGCCTCACGGAGCCCCAGGCCGTTGCCCCCCAGATCCTGGAGAACTACCGAAGGGTTTGCCGGGGCCTGGAGCCTTTGAACAGGGTTGATCCCCAAAGGGGATACTGAAATTTCTCAAGCCGGTTTGAGGACCCGTACGCTCACCCCGGCCACAAAGGGCTTGGCCTTCTCCCTGTAAGCTATCATGTGGGGGGTCTGGAAGTGGGCCAGGAGGGACTCCAGGTCTCTCCAGGCCTCCACTATGGTCACCACATTCTCTTGAACCGGCCCCTGCAAGGGTATCCCTGAGTTGGTCTCCACCGTGGGCTCGTACATGATGCAGCCTGCTTCGGACCTCACGCTGGGCACATTGCTTTTTAGCACCTCCAGGTAAGCCTCTTTGCAGCCTTCCTTGCACTCAACCATTGCTATCACGTAGATCATCTCCCCCCTCCCATCGCATCTTGAGAATTGCTTAAGCCCGACCGCCCATCCTTGACACTCACACTACCTTATCGCAATATAGCACTTGTTGGGAAGGCAAACAGACACGCGCCCATAGCTCAGCTGGATAGAGCGTCGGACTACGAATCCGCAGGTCGGGTGTTCGAATCACCCTGGGCGCGCCAGTAACTTCAAGGGCTTAGGCCTAAACGCCTAGGCCCTTGCTTTTTAGGGCAGTCTTTTTCTCTGCCGACTCCAAATGTAAGAGGGGGCAGATAGAACGAGAAAGCGGTGTCAAAGTCAAGTCCTAGACCTCAGAGACAGTTCAGCCAACGAGGTAACCCAAGCTTCCAAGAAGTGATAATAAGTTTTTTGCTTTTCAAATTTTAAAGGATATCTTTGGGGTACACATGGTGATATCATTGTTTTTAGGAGATTAGTTCCACCCCGCCCCGGCTTTGGGCCCGGCCGGGAAATAGGCCAGAAAGTAGAGTCTCTTCCTCTGGAATCCTGTAGTCATGTTCGAAAGAGGAGCTTGTGTGGGCCCTAGCAGAGCTCCATTGATGATCATGACTTTCTTGGCGGTTTGGATGAAGCGGATGCTCAGCATCCATCTTCCGGTATCACAACCAACAGGGAGAGGAGGAAGAAATGAGACTCGGGAATCGCTTTGCAGCGGAGTTTATAGGCACTTTTTGGCTGGTCTTTGGGGGCTGCGGCAGTGCAGTGCTTGCAGCTGCATTTCCCAATGTGGGCATCGGGTTACTAGGAGTTGCCCTGGCCTTTGGGCTGACCGTGCTGACTATGGCCTACGCCATCGGTCATATCTCTGGCTGCCATTTGAACCCGGCCGTATCCTTTGGCTTGTGGGCCGGTAAACGTTTCCCTGGATCAGATTTATTTCCCTATATCCTGGCTCAGGTCTTGGGCGCCATCTTGGGGGCAGGGATACTTTACCTCATAGCCAGCGGCAAGGCCGGCTTCGATCTTAGCGGCGGCCTGGCATCCAATGGGTATGGAGATCACTCCCCTGGGAGATACAGCCTCCTCTCATGCCTAATTGCCGAGGTGGTCCTGACTTTCATGTTTCTGATCATCATCTTTGGCTCCACGGACCGCCGTGCGCCCCAGGGCTTTGCACCCATTGCCATAGGTCTGGCTTTGACTTTGATTCATCTGATCGGTATCCCAGTAACCAACCTGTCAGTAAATCCGGCTCGTAGCACGGGCCCTGCGGTTTTTGTGGGCGGCTGGGCATTGTCTCAGCTTTGGCTGTTTTGGGTGGCCCCCATCGCCGGGGCGTTGGCGGCGGGGTTTGTCTATAGGTGGCTGCAAGGCAAAGAGAATACGCAGTGAGCCAACCCGTCCTGGTAATCCTGCAGAGCTTGTAACTTTGGGGGCTCAAGTCCCCAAAGACCCGAGGACAATTTGGCATAGTTAGACTCAAAACAGGGTCAAGTCTGAAACCGAAAATCAGGGTTTTTGAGCACGGGGCGAATTTTCCTAACATGTCTTGAAGATAGCCCGAGTTATCCACTCATCGTGAGTGATGCGGGCTAGGCGGTCTAGCGAAAGGAGAATGGTTATGCGTTGGCTGAAATGGGTCATCATCGGGGGGCTGGTTCTTGTCGTAGCTTTGATCTCGGCGGTTTATTTCATCCTGTCCAGCTACGACTTCAACGACCTAAAGCCTCAAATCGCCCAGGCGGCAAGGAGGCCACAGGACGGGAACTTACCCTTGGGGGAGACATACGGCTCAAGATGGGACTCAGCCCATCATTGAGCGTGGAGAATGTGAGCTTTCAAAACATCTCCTGGGGCTCCAGGCCGGATTTGGCCAAGATCAAGCGGTTCGAGGTGCAGGTGGCTCTGGTGCCGATGCTAAGCGGAAACATCAGTGTCAAAAGGCTGGTCCTGATAGAGCCGGATATTCTCATTGAGACCGACAAGTCGGGAAAGTCCAACTTGGTCTTCGAACCTGCCAAGAAACCTGAAACTACACCCAAAGAGCCGACCAAGCTTCCGGCCCTGAGCTTCCAACAGGTGAAGCTGGAGAAGGTAAACTTAACTTACAGAGACGGGGTTACTGGAAAGAGCACCATGTTGAAACTGCAAAGCCTGGTGGCGGACTCCCCGAGCATGGGTAGCCCGGTTAGAATTTCCACAAAAGGTTCCTACAACGATAAAGTCTTTGATGTCTCCGGGACTCTGGGGCCCATCTTGGGGATTAGGGACACCAGTAAACCTTGGCCCGTAAAGCTGGAGGCCAAAGCTGCGGGGGCGACTTTTACTGTGGAAGGCCAAATCACGGATCTACAGAATTTGAAGGCACTCTCCTTGGTACTCAATGCACAGGGCAGCTCCATCCTGGAGCTTGCCAAGCTGGGGGAGCTGAAGGATGTTCCTGAGGTTGGGCCTTTCAAAGCCATGGTGAAAATTACGGGCTCCAAAGAGAAACCCTCTCTGGAAGCCCTGGATGTGGATTTGGGAACCGAGGATCTGGCCAAGGTAAAGCTTACCGGTTCTTTCAAGGATCCCATGGCAAAAAAGGGGTTGGATCTCACTTTCTCCATCAAGGGAAAGGAATTAGGGAGTCTACAGAAGCTTACTGGCCAAGAAGCACCCCTCAAAGGCCCCTTTGAGGTCTCGGCACGAGCTGCGGATGGAGGGGAGAAGGCCTTCAAGATCTCGGATTTGAAGGTGTCTTTGCCCAACATGGATCTGGGGGGCAGTGCGGATGTGAACATGGCTGGGCCCAGGCCCCAGATTAAGGCGACTTTGAGCTCGCAAAACATGGACCTGCGGCCACTCATGCCGGAAAAGAAAGGGAAAGAAGATTCAGCCAAAAGCCCCAAAACATCGGGCAAGAAAGACAAGGTCTTTCCCAGCGAGCCTCTTTTCCTGGAAGGGCTCAAGGCAGCCGATGCTGAGGTTCAGCTAAGGGCCAAACAGATCATAACCCACCAGATGGCGCTGGATGACTTGGCCTTGGATCTTTTGCTTAAAGACGGCGCCTTAAATATAAGACCTCTTAAGGCCTTGGTAGGTGGAGGGAACCTGGAGGTGAGCCTGGCCTTACAACCCCAGGGCAAGGAGGCCGATCTGACCTTGGCCGTTAGGATGGCCAGCGTTGACATAGGCCGCATGGCCAAGGAGATGCAGGTCACCGAAGTGCTTGAGGGCAAGATAGACGCAGAAGTGGATCTCAGGGGAAGAGGAGGTTCCGTGGCTCAGATAATGGGGGCGCTTAACGGAAAGAGCGTGCTGACCATGGGCAAAGGAAGGTTGGACAACAAGTACATAGAGTTGATGGGGGCTGACCTGGCAACGAGCCTTTTCAACCTGGTTAACCCATTCGAGAAGGAGAAAGGCAATTACACCGAGATAAATTGCCTGGTCAGCCGTTTTGACATAAAGGACGGTTTGGCACAGTCCACGGTTTTGCTTTTTGACACCAGCCGTATGAGCGTTGTCGGGGAGGGGGACATCAACCTGAAAACTGAGGGACTGGACCTATCTCTTGAGCCATCTCCCAAGCAAGGGGCAGGCCTGCCGGGTGTAGGCAAAGTGGGGGTGAGCCTGAGTGAGGTGGTCAAGCCTTTCAAACTTTCAGGAACCATGGCCAACCCATCTTTGGGAATCGACCCGGCTAAGACCGCCACCACCGTGGCCAAGTCGGTGGGGGGAGCCGCCCTCATGGGACCATTGGGAGCAGCCGCGGCTCTAAGCGGTGGGAAAAGCGCTCAAGGGGATGAGAATCTATGCGCAAAAGCTTTGGAAGCTGCAAGAAGCGGTGTTAAGCCGGAGGCCGCCAGCCGTGAAAAGAAAAGCTTGCCCGAGAAGACAGCAGAAGGGGTGAAGGATGCCACCAAAGGAGCTGCTGAAGGGGTAGGAAGCGGGCTCAAGAAGCTCTTTGGGAAATGATTAAGAGCAATACTGGCATAGAAACCAGCCTTGGATCTGGCCTCAACCGGCCGCCAAGGCTGGTGAGGTGGGGGGTGTGCCGCCCCCCAAAGAAGCGGACACAAAGGATCCCGCATAATCCAGTGAAAGGAAGCCGGGCTCAGTCGGCTGGCTCTCATTTTTCGTGATGAATGGATAATGGGGGCTATCTTGATGATACGTTGGGAAAAACTGATCCACTCCGAAAGTGACCATGATTTTCCGTTTCACCTTTGGTCCTACTTTGACTCGGAAAATGCCAAAGAGTGAGCAGGGGCTTGAGCTTTCGGAGTCATAGGCTTTGGAGAATGATCCACGCCAGAAATTTCTTGACACTCACCTTCCAACCTGATATGCAAGTCTCTCGGGAAAGCCACTTCTTCTTAACTTGAAAGCAAGAATTCTTACTTCGAGGCCTGCCTATTTGGCACCTGCAGACGGGCAGGGGCACCACTGAATTCAAAGGGTTAGCTTTTGAGTTCAGAAAAAAAGGATTTCGCTCCATGCAAGGCTCTGTCCGTTTCCTTGTGCCTGTCCTCTTAATCATCTCGATTTTCTTGAGCCCCTGCCACGCCCAAGAAGCGGTTGTGGCTCGCATGGTGACCCTCCAAGGTGAAGTTCAGATCTCAAGGGACGGGGGACAAAGCTGGAACGCAGCTTCCCCCTCAAAGGAACTCTTTCGAGCCGACATCATAAAGACAGCGCAGCACAGCCGTGCCTCCATTCTATTGGCGGACGGAACCCTCCTAAAGATGGATGCCAATACCACGCTTGGGCTTGTGGATGTGGCTCCCTCCGCTAAACTGCGGTTCGGGTCTGTGGTAAAGGCCGCGGTGGACAAGGCCCGCCAATCCCTCTCCAGACTCCTGGGAGGCCGAATCTGGTGCAGAAGCGGGGGGGCCTTTACGGTGGAGACCCCTGCTGCGGCCATCGGTGTGAGGGGGACCGAATTCGGCATCGAAGTGAAAGGGGATGGAGAAACCATTCTCTCAATGCTGGAAGGCGTGGCAGAGATGTACAACAAGCAGGGTCGAATCAGTGTGGGGGCTGGGGAGATGGGAACTGCAAGGCCAGGGGGAGCTCCAGTGAAGAGCTTTTTGGTGAGGCCTGAGGATGCTGTCCAGTGGTCCCTGTTGTACCCCAAGGAAACCAGCCTTCGGGACTACGTATTTATCTCCTTTGAGCCTAAGAGGCTAAAGGGGCTCCTCAGGGAAACTGAGGCAATTTTGGAGAAAAATGGCCTAGATCCGACCCTGCTGGTCAGAAAGGGAAAACTCCTGTATGACCTGGCTTTTTGGGACCAGGCCCGCTCGGCTTTCCGAGAGGCCCTCATCTTGGAGCCCAACAGCGCCGAGGCCCTGGAGGGTCTGGGTTGGGTAGCGCTGCAAACCGGGGACACAGAGGAAGCACTGGAGAATTTTGGGCGAGTGACCCCAGCCACCGAGATGTCGCTTGCGGGGCTTTCTGTGGCCCTGTACCGCAAGGGCCTGCCTGAGGCCGCCCTTGAGGTGCTGGATGGGGGTCTACGCTCTTTGGGCCCAAGGCCTTTGCTTTTGACTCAATCGGCACTTCTTAGGCTCCTTTGGGGGGATGTGAACGGGGCCATGGGCCAACTCCAGGAAGCCAATTCCCTCAAGCCCACTGTTCAAGCTTACGGGCTTCTTTCCAACATTTCCCTGGTTCTAAACCAAAAAGACCAGGCCTTGGCCTGGGCCCAAGAAGCCGTGAAGCTGAACCCTCTCTCCTCGGGGGCCCGCGTGGACCTGGCCTGGGCTCTGCAGAGTCATTTCGACTTGCAGGGAGCCACCCGCGAGGCAAGAAAGGCAGTAGAACTGGACCCGGCCCATATACGGGCCAAGATGACGCTGGCCAGATTGCTCTTCGGCGCCGGGTATGTGCCTGAAGCCGAGGGGCTGGTGGAAGAGGTCCTGATGCTCAATCCCAAGGAGCCTTTGGCTCACAGTCTCAAGGGATACCTCCTTCTTAGCCGCGGCAGGACGGATGCGGCCCTCGCCGGGTTCCAGGAGGCTATTAAACTGGACCCCTCTCAAGCCGAGCCGCACCTGGGCATGGGTATTGCCTCCATGCGCAAAGGAGATACACTTCTGGCCCTTGAGGAGATTCTCGCAGCCACCCTCTTGGAGCCCAGGGTAGCCCTCAATTTCACATACCTAGGCAAGGCGCTCTATGACCTGAAGGAATTCCACCGAGCCCTTCAAGCCCTGGAATGGGCCAAGCTATTGGATCCCAGGGATCCCACGCCGTATCTATACACCGGGATCATCCATACAGACCTAAACCAGGCCGGTCAAGCCATAAAGGACCTGGAGAAGTCGGTGGAGCTCAACGACAACAGGGCCGTGTATCGTTCCAGGTTCCTCCTGGATCAGGACCGGGCAGTGCGAAATATAGACCTGGCCCGTTCCTATGAGAACCTGGGCCTCACCTCCATGGCCAGGAACAGGGCCTTGCTTTCCTTGAAGGACGACCCCAGCAACAGCTCTGCGCATCTTTTTATGGCCAACACGCTGATAAACGAGAAAGACCGCACTGCAGCAAGTTCCAGCGAACTGCTTAAATTCCTGTTGCTGATGCCGGCCAACCAAAACTCCTTTAACACCTTCAACGATTACACCTCTTTTTTCGAGCGCCCCAAGATCCAGGGCCGCCTGGAGATGGAGGCCGGAACCCAGGACTGGCAAAGGTACAACGGCATGATTTGGGGGGCTTACGAAAACCTGGCGGCAAGGCAGGCCCTGACTTACGACTCTGATGCAGGATTCAAGGACAGCAACTTCAAGAGAAGCTGGGACAACATGGGTTTTTTCAAGTACCAGGCGGACTGGAACCAGGAGCTTCTTTTGTTCTACCAGTACCGCGAGGGTAGGACAGGAGACCGCTCCACCGACCAGAATGCGTTTATCAGGGAGGACAGGGACTTCACCGAGGATTTTGACTCCAGCAACCTAACCCTCGGCTACCATATGCGCACAGCACCCCATTCGGACATTCTGTTGGTGGTTCAAAGGGAAACTTTCAAGCTCAAAGATCTGGACGGGAAGCTGGGCGAGATTCCGTGGTTCGTGGGGCCGTTCAAGCTTCAACAAATCTCCGATAAGGTGGATCTGGATACTGTTTACTGGCATTTGGGGGGAAGCCACACATTCCGTTGGGGAGAGCACAGGGTTGTGTATGGCTTCGATGCATTTCGCGGAGAAACAGAGTTGGGGGAGACCACCACCAACGCGGTCATCAACCTGTCCCCCCGGCTTGTGCTGCCGCCTTTCAAGGTGCGTAACCGCATCAGGCCTTTCTACCTGACCCTTTACGCCCAGGACACATGGCGCGTGCTGCCAGAGCTTTCAATAGAAGCAGGTTTGTACTATGAAAGAACAGAGGACGGCTCTGCCACACCGTACTTTTCCTCGCGGGAGTTCGACATAGAAAGAGTTCATCCCCGGGCGGGGCTCATCTTTCAGCCCTCAAGAGACCACACCTTCAGATTGGGCTACGCCAGATACATCATGAACCCCTTTTTGGCGGCCTGGGAGCTTCGCCCTTCAGACATGGCGGGTTTCACCATAGGGCAGGACGCCTTCAACAGCGCCTTACAGGAGGATCTATCCCTTGCGTGGGAGGGGCACCTCTCCAGGCCGGTCTTCCTCAGGGCCGAGATCTTCAAGAGCAAGCGCACCGAGCAACTGGAGGATCCCCTTCTGAGAGGTTTCTCATCCAGCAAGAGGGATTTCTACGGAGGCAGACTGGATGCCAACATCATGATCCTGGATTACTTCGGATTCACTCCAAGTTACAGGTACCTCAGGAGCAAAGACCATGAACTCACCTGGGCGCACACCTTTTACCCTGAGCGCTGGAGGGAAGATCATGAGTTGCAGATGGGTTTTCATTTCCTGCATCCCACAGGCTGGAAGGCCAGCTTCATTGCCACTTATGTGAAACAGTTCCTGAGGGGGTTTCAACAGGAGGACCCGGGCGATTTCTGGTTCCTGAGCCTGGCGGTACAAAAAGAGCTCTGGAACAAACAGTTGACCATCGGAGGCAGGGTGGACAACCTCCTGGATCAAAGGTTCAACCTGGTGACCGACGTACTAACGGGCGGGGAACGCCGCGAACCCGCCAGAAGGTTTGTTTTTTTTACACGATACAATTTCTAGCCCCAATCATTAGGGCACAGTGGGCCCTAAACTCCCACCCCAGTCCCCCAGCCTGCATTATTCACCATCATTGGATGCTGCTTGCTATCTTGAGGAAATGTTAGCCCGCATTACTCACGATCAGTGGATAATGCGGGCTATCTTTATGATATATTTGGATAAGCTGGTCCACACTCAAAAGCACACTGCCTTTCGGTTTCAGCTTTGGTCGTGCTTTTAGTCAGAACATCTCGAAGTGTACCGGGGGCTTGGGGGCGTAGCCCCCAAAGTTACGGGCTTTGGAGAATAATCCGGCTTAGGAGAAACCATCCCATGCTCCAAGACACCCTGATTTTGGGTTTCAGGTCTTGCCCTGCTTTGGGTCGGAATATGCCAAAGGGTATGGGGGCTTGAGGGCTTCAGCCCCCAATCCAAGCAGCCTTGGGAATTGAATTGCGCTACATCCTTGAAGGAGATATGGTGACATGGTATGAGTTTCCTATTGGGAAGGTGAGGGAAGGTCTTTGCGAGCAAATAGTCGCTGGGAACCAAAACCTTGCTGATGCCATCCAAGATTGGGGGTTTCTCATGCCTTTCCCGTCAAGTGCAAGACAAGTGCTAGGATTGATGGGTTGGCTGCTTGTTGTTTTCGTTGCTGCCGGAATCGGCAGCGCAGGCTCAGCGCAAGCCGGCAGCTTCTACTCCCAACTGACCCGTCCTAGCTGGGCTCCTCCTTCCTGGGTATTCGGCCCGGTTTGGACATTTCTGTATTTCCTGATGGGCATTTCAGCCTGGCTTATCTGGCGGGCAGGCGGCTCCCAAGCTTGCCGCTTCGCTCTTTTCTTGTTCCTCGTGCAACTTGCTTTCAATGCGTTGTGGAGCTGGCTTTTCTTTGTCTGGAATCTAGGCGCGCTGGCCTTTGCGGAGGTGGTCCTGCTCTGGGGCTTGATTCTTGCAACTGCCATTGCGTTTTACCGGATCCGGGCCTTGGCAGGGGTCTTGCTCATTCCATATCTGCTTTGGGTGGGTTTTGCCTCGTTGCTCAGTTATACCCTGTGGCAACTCAACCCAAGCATTTTGGGTTAGCAAGTCGAGGAGACACCTAAACTATGGGCCCTGATGCAAGAAGAGCCAAGGCAAGAGGAGGTGGCCTATGAGCAAGGGGATGAAACGCTCGGTTTGCCCCTATGATTGCCCGGATGCCTGCGGGCTTCTGGTGGAAGTCCGAGAAGGCAGGGCGGTTGGGATAAAAGGGGACCCGGAGCACCCCTTCACCAGGGGCACACTCTGCCCAAAGATGACCAGGTACCAAGACACGGTGCACTCCCCCCTTAGACTCACAAGGCCCCTTGTTAGAAACGGTCCCAAAGGCTCGGGAAATTTCCGGCCCATCAGCTGGGAGGAGGCTCTCCAGAGAATCGCCTCCAGATGGGTTGCCATAATCAGGGAATTCGGGGGTGAGGCCGTACTTCCCTATTCCTACGCAGGCACCATGGGCCTCATCCAGAGAAACGCTGGGCATCCCTTCTTCCACAGACTGGGCGCGTCACGGTTGGACAGAACCATCTGCTCTCCCGCCAAGGAGGCAGGGTGGGCAGCGGTCATGGGGGACACCCCGGGTCCCCATCCGGAAAGTGTGACCCAAAGCGACCTGGTTATCCTTTGGGGCATAAATGCAGTTGCCACAAACCTCCACTTCCTTCACGGGGTCAGGGAGGCCAGGAGGCGGGGTGCCAGGGTCTGGCTCCTGGAGACCTATAGGACACGCACCTCCTCAGAGGCGGACAGGGTTTTTCTGGTGCGGCCGGGAAGCGACGGAGCCCTGGCCCTTGGGTTGATGCAACTGTTGGTAAGACACGGCCTCCTGGATCAGGGCTTTCTGGACTCCCGTGTCCAGGGCTTCGAGGAGTTCAGCTCGCAGGTGCTGCCCAGATTCGGGCCACAAAGGGTCAAGGAGCTGACAGGAGTGGATGAGGGGACCTTGGAGGAGATGGCCGAGACCTTTGGCCGGGCGCGAGCTCCATTTATACGCCTCGGAAGCGGGCTTTCCAGGTACGCAAACGGGGCCATGAGTGTTCGCTCCATTGTCTGCCTGCCAGCCCTTGTGGGAGCCTATGGAAGGCCCGGGGGAGGGTGTCTGGCCTCCACCTCCAGCAGCAAGGCCTTTGACATGAGGCAGATTCTAAGGGAAGACCTCATGGCCGAGGAGACCCGCAGGATCAACATGAACCAATTGGGCAGGGCCCTCAACCAGATGAGAGATCCCCCCGTGATGGCTCTCTACGTCTATCATTCCAACCCGGCTGCTGTGGCCCCCGACCAGAACCAGGTGCTCAAGGGCCTTGCCAGAGAGGATCTCTTCACAGTAGTCCACGAGCGATTCATGACCGACACCGCCCTTTACGCGGATCTGGTTCTTCCTGCCACCTCCTCCCTGGAGCACGACGACCTGTACCGTTCCTACGGGCATTACTGCATCCAGAAGGCAGAGGCCGTGATTCCTCCCGTGGGGGAAAGCAAGTCCAACCTGGAGGTCTTCGGGCTTCTGGCCCGGGCCATGGGATTTGAGGAGCCCTTCTTCGGGAAGACCGCCCGGGAGCTTATCCAACTTCTCCTTTCGATTCCAAGTCCCCTTCGCCAGGGAATAGATGAGCAAGCCCTCGGGGAAGGCAGGGCCGTGGAGCTCAAGATCAAGACAGACCCAGGCGGGCCTTTTGAGACCCCCTCAGGCAAGATAGAAATCCTGAACCCAAGGGAGTCCAGTCCTCTACCCGATTACATTCCCCCATACGGGGGGCCTGGGGAGTTTCGGCTGATGACGGCTCCAAGCCTTTATGGCCTTAACTCCTCCTTTCGGGAGCAGGAAAGGCTAAGGAGGCTGGAGGGAGGAATGTTCCTGCTCATGAACCCTCAGGATGCTGCGGAGAAAAAGCTCTCGCAGGGCCAGAGGGTTTTAGCCTTCAACGAGCTGGGGGAAGTTCCTTTCATACTCAAGGTATCAAGCGGGGTGCCCCGGGGTGTGGTTGTGGCCGAAGGGGTCTGGTGGCTGGCCCATTGCCCTGGCAACCGCTCGGTGAACGCCCTTACTTCCCAGAGACTCACAGACAAAGGTGCAGGCAGCACTTTCTACGACAACACGGTGGATGTGAGGGCCTCTGGAAACACATCCGGGCGGGTATAAAGTTGGGTTTATCCCCACCTGGGGTTTTGGGGTTTTGGCCTGGCCCATTTTACGGGCGCCTATAAAATGCGCCCCTATCAAACCAAACGTCCAACCCATTGCGGGCGGGGGGGGTGAACCCCGCCCCGAGGAAACCCGAACAGAGACATAGAATCACCCCTTTCTTGTCTCCCGTGATTCCTCTCCCAGACGCCTCAGGGTCCAATTTTTGAGGTCTTCAACGGACTCTTCCAGGCTTTTCTCGTCTGTGCGGTAAACCAGTTGGGCGCATCCCAGATACTTCTCACCTGAGCTCTCCCATATGCTCTTGAGGTCTTCCTCCAGGGATGCTCCGGGGTTCACCCTGGGGCGGTCGGCAAGCCTCACCCGGGAGGCCAAAGTTTCCAGGGGGGCGTAAAGCAGGATGAAAAGCCCGGTCCCGCGAAGAACATCCAGGTTCCACTCGTAGCGCACCGTGCCTCCGCCCAGGGCGATCACCGCCTCCTGCAACCCGGCAAAGCGCTTGCAGATAGAGTATTCCAACTCCCTGAATGCAAGCCACCCCTTCTCCCTTACCAGCCTGTGAAAGGAGTAGCCCAAGGCTCGGTCCATCTCCTCATCTAGGTCAAAGAAATCCCGACCCAGCTCCCTTGCCAGGCGCCTGCCTAGGGTGGTCTTGCCCGAGCCGATCATTCCGCAAAGATAGACGTTCAACTACCCTCTCCCTCCGAGGGATTCTCAAAGATCTCGAGCCTGCAACAGGGATCCCCCAAAGCGATCCTTTCCCGGAGTTTCATCCCAACCCCATGGGCCTGCGCTCTCCCCCTGTCCCCCTCCATGGCTATGTCGCAAAAAAGCTTGATCTCCTCCTCTGTGCACCCCATCTCCCTCCAAGCCTCTACCAGGGGGCAGTATTTCATCCTCTGGAGGGCATACCCCCCGCCTGCCTCCACCTCAGAGTCGAAGACAAGGCTGGAGCCCTTTTCCACATGTTTTTCCACCCATGCCCTGGGGCTGAAATCCACCGGATCCTTTAGGGCCTTCATTCTGCCGAATTCCCTTATGGCCTTGCGGGAAAGCCTCTCCACCTCCTGGGCCGGGAGCGCCTCCTGAAAGCTCCTGTAGAGAAGGGCAAACCATACAGCCCTGTCCTTTATGGCCGCCCTTACCTTCTCTATGATTTCCCTTCCGCCCGGGTCCATAGCGCCTCCCCCTTTTTCACCCTGCCATGCTCAGAGCCCTGCCCTGACAGCCTCAACCATGGCCTTGACGGCCCCAGGGTACACCCACGTGTCTATGCTGCAGCCGTTGGCCAGGAAAAACCGTTCCGTGCCCCCCAACTCCATTGCCTCCAGGACGTGCCTTCTTAGAAAGGCAGGGCTGCTCTTGGTGACCTTTGTCTGGTCTATTCCCCCCATGACACAGCCCCTGAAGCGTTCCTTCACATGGGCCAAAGAGGGGCCCTTGGGTCCCCTGTCCCACCAGCTGAGCACATGCACAGGCAGGTCCAGCACATCCTCGAAGAAAAGATCCTCCCCGTGGATATGAGCCGTGTTCATTTTCCCAAGGGGAAGGATTGCTTCTAGAAGTCTCTGGCTGAAGGGCTTGACGAACTTAAGGAAGTTCTCACGGCTCAATATCTCCGCGCCCCCCGGGATGGAAAGGAAGATACCTGAAGAGCCGATCTCCAGGGAGCGTCTTGAGTAGGCTATGAGGTTCTGGGTTATGACCTCCAGAGCCCTGAGCAAGGCCTCGGGCTCTTCATTCATGAGTAGGTCCATGTTCTGGCCTGCCATGTTGCGCCTCAGGGTCTGCCAGGGGTCGAATACGGTGTCCAGGAAAAGGGCCTCCCCCTTTAGTTCCCTGGATATGATCTCCAGAGCCTTGAACTGCTCTTTCCAGAGGGTGTTTTCTATTTCCAGGGGTTCAATGCGCTCCAAGTCCACTTTGTTGCACATCTCTTCCAGGCCTTGGGGCGGGGGGTAATAGTAATCGTTCATGACTTTCAGGAAATCCAGGTCATAGTAACGGAAGAAGGCCAAGGTGGTCTGTGCGAAGCGCTCCCCACTTTCGTGCTGAATCCCGAAATGATACCAGAGGGAAACAGGGGGCCTCTCCACGGTCTCTCCTGCAAGAACTCTCTCCACCAGCTCCTTTTTGTGCATATTTGTTTCTCCCTTTCTCGTCCGATTCACTTGCTGTTTTTCAGGCCACTCCCAGATAGGCTTTCTGCATCAAGGGGTTGTTGAGAAGATTAGGAGCCGTGTCAGCCAGCACTATCTCCCCTGTCTGGAGCACAAAGCCCCTGCTTGCCACAGAGAGGGCCATGTTGGCGTTCTGTTCCACAAGCAGGATGGCCACCCCCTCCTTTTGGTTGATGGCCTGGATGATCTGGAAAACCTTCTCCACAAAAAGCGGGGAGAGGCCCATGGAAGGCTCATCCATGATGAGCAGCCTGGGTTTGGCCATCAAAGCCCTGGCCATGGCCACCATCTGCTGCTCTCCTCCGCTCAAGGTGGAGGCCAGTTGGTCCTTCCTTTGGGTCAGGATGGGGAACAGCTCCCTCAGCCTCTCCAGGTCCTGCCTCACCCCTGGAGCATCCTTTCTGATGTACGCTCCCATGAGCAGGTTTTCCTGGACCGTTAGGTAAGGGAAAAGACGCCTTCCCTCCAAAACCGGGGATATCCCCGCCTTGACCACATGGGAGGGGGGAAGCCCGTCTATGCGGGAACCCATGAATTCCACCTTCCCCCTCCTAGGCTTTACGAGCCCAAGTATGGTCTTCATGGTGGTGGACTTGCCAGAGGCATTCCCCCCCAGGAGGCAGACTACCTCCTTTTCTTCCACCCCCAGGGAAACCCCCTTCAAGACCTGGATGGGCCCGTAGAAGGTATCCACCTCAGTGAGTCTCAGCACGCCCTCTTCCGCCTCCCATGTAAGCCTGTATAACCTGCTCGTTTTTGGCTATCTCGCTGGGCGTCCCCTCGGCGATCTTCTCCCCGTGATCCAGCACCACTATCCGGTCGGATACGGTCATGACCACCTTCATCTTGTGCTCTATGACCAGCACCGTGTGTCCACGGTCCCTTATCAGCTTTATCAGATCCACCACCTCCTGGGTTTCCCTTGGATTCATACCTGCCGTGGGCTCATCCAGGAGCAAGAGCTTGGGCTCTGAAACCAGGGCCCTGGCCATCTCCAGCCGCCGCCTGTTGGCATAAGAGAGCATGTGGGCGTACTGGTTCACTCTGGGAAGCAACCTCTCCCCGAACAGGGAAAGCACACTCATGCATTTTTCCGTGTTGTCCTGCTCCTCCCTTCGCACCCAAGGGGGCCTCAAAAGAGCGCTCAGGATGCCTGTGCGGCCTAGGTGGTCGTTTCCCACCCTCACGTTGTCCAGGACGCTCATGCGGCCGAAGATCCGGATGTGCTGAAAGGTCCTGGCGACCCCCTTCCTGGCCACCTTGTGAGGGGCAAGGCCGGTCAGCTCCTCCCCCAGGAATCGCACAGAGCCGGATGTGGGAGGATTTGTGTTGGTGATGCAGTTGAATAAAGTGGTCTTGCCTGCCCCGTTGGGGCCTATCAGACTCACGATCTCCCTCTCCTGGACACTGAAAGAGACCTCCTTTAGGGCCGCAAGGCCCCCAAAGAGCTTGCTTAGCTTCTGGATCTCAAGTAAAGCCTGGGCTCCCATCCCCCCTCGCGTCCCGCTCAAGACTCCCCCGAAGGGGTCTCCTCTTCAGGTAAGAATTTGTCCCTCCTCAGGTACACCACCTTGGGGCCTTCCTGAAACCAGGGGAGGCGCAGGCTGTAATCCCTCCCTCCCAGGATACCCTGCCGCCTAAAGAGCATCATGACTATAAGAATGCCCCCGTACACGAACATCCTGTACTCTTGGAGAAACCTGAACACCTCCGGGATCAGCACCAGGGAGGCGGCCCCCACCACCGGCCCTATCAGGTTCCCCTGCCCTCCCAGGGCCAGCATGGCCAGGAGCACGAAGGACTCGTTTATGTAAAAGCTGTCCGGGCTTATGAATTTCACGAAGTGGGCGTAAAAGCTCCCGGCCACCCCTGCGTAGAAGGTGGAAACCACGAAGGCCTGCACCTTGTACCTGGTGGTGTGCACTCCCATGGCCTCGGCTGCCAGCTCGTTTTCCCTCACAGCCACGAGGGCCCTTCCGAACCTGGAGTTTATGAGGCGGTGCATGCTAAAAACTGTCAACACCACGAGAAGGAGCATGAGGTAGTAATAATCGGTCCTGCTCTCCACCGACCAACCCAGTATTACAGGCGCCGGGATGTTCATTATGCCAAGGGGCCCGTTGGTAAAGCTCATCCAATTCTGGAGCACCAGGAACAAGACCATGTTGAACCCCAAGGTGGCCAGAGTCATGTAGATGCCCGAGAGGCCTAAGGTGGGCTTGGCTATGAGATAGCCGAAGAGGCTGGAGACAGCCCCTGCCCCAAGCATGCCCAACGGGAAGGCGACACCAGCCTCCATGACCAGCTTGGCCGAGGTGTAAGCCCCTATGCCGTAGAAGGCCGCATGCCCTATGGAGAGAAGGCCTAGGTAGCCATTTAGGAGATTGAGGCTCAGGGCCAATATCACGTAGATCCCGATAAAGGTCATCACCTGGAGCAGGTACGGGTTCTTCACAAGCTCCGGGACCATGAGCAGCACGCACAGGATGGCCAAGTAGGGGGAATTGACAATAAGGATCCTCAGTTGCCTGCCCATCAATCCCCCCGCACCCTGATGAGTTCCTTGCCCCTAAATAGGCCTCCGGGTCTGAAGATCAAAATCAGGATCATTAGGATGAAGGAGACCATGTGCCTCAGGCTGGAGGTCCCAAGCTCCACGGTGAAGGTCTCCACAATACCGATGAGAAGACCCGATACCACGGCCCCGGGCAGGCTCGCAAGCCCCCCTACCACCGCGGCGCTGAAGGCCTTCAGCCCGTAGAGCCCTCCCATGGTGGGGTAGAAAAGGTTGTAATAAACCCCCACCAGCACCCCTGCCACACCCCCAAGCATGGAGCCGATGGCGAAGGCTGCCATGAAGACCAGGTTCACGTTCACACCCATGGCATAGGCGGCCTCGTAGTCCTGAGCAGTAGCCCGGATGACCATGCCCAGCCTGGTTTTGTTGATAAGAAAGTAAAGGCCCAACATGAGAGCCACCGTGACTGCCATGACCAGCACCTGGAAATAGGTTATGTAAACCCCTGCCAGCTCCACCTCGCCGTAGTCCATGCGATCCAAAAGTGCGTGGGGCAGGGACTGGGTCTCAGGACCCCAAAGGAACTGCGCCGCGTTTACAAGTAGGATGGATACCCCTATGGTCACAAGCAAAGAGGTGGAGTGGGGGGCGTCTCTGAGGAAATGGAAGGCCAGGATTTCGATCACTATACCCAGAAAAGCAGTGGCCGCCAGGGCTGCGGCCAAGGCCAGGAAGAAATTGGGGGATAGGAGGCGGATCACCTCAAAGCCCACATAGGCCCCCATCATGTACACCTCCCCGTGGGCAAAGGTGACCATCCTTAAGGTGCCGAAAATCATGGTAAAGCCCAGGGCCAGCAAGGCATAGACCGCCCCCTGGGTGAGCCCGTTGACCAACTGCTCGAAGATCAATTCAAGGCCTCTGTTTTGAGGTTTTCCGGGGGATTCTTAAGAACCCCCCGGTTTTTAAGGCTCACGGCTTGTAAAGGACCCACTTGCCTTCCTTGATGGTGATCTTGACCAGATCCTTGGCAGGGTCCCGACCGTGCTCGTACGTAATGGGCCCCGTGGCCCCCTCGAAGCCCCTGAGCTCCAAAAGCCCTTGGCGTACCTTGGAGCGATCCTCCACCCCCACCTTCTTGAGGGCAGCCACCAAGAGCCCGGCCGCGTCGTAGGCTAAGGCCGCAAACTGGTTGGGGTCAGTCCCGTAAAGCTCCCTGTACTCCTTGGTGAACTTCTGGGCCCCGGGCCTGGGATCTGTGCTGAAATAGTTGGCCGGGATCAGGATCCCTTCCACCGCCTCCCCCCCCAGCTCTATGGTCTTCTGGGAGAAGAGGGAGCTGTTGGCCAGGACCACGGGCTTGAAGTGCATGCGCTTGGCCTGGTTCAGGATGGCTGCCGCATCGGCGTAAAAGGTTGGAAGGTAGATAAGCTCGGGGTTCAGCCGCTTCATCTTGGTTATAATTGCTGTGAAGTCTTTCTCACCCGGGGTGAAGGCCTCCTCGGCCACTATTTCGGCCCCCAGCTTCTTGGCCTCCATCACGAAGTACTTGTTGGCGTCCACCCCCCAATCGTTGTTGATGTAGATGGTGGCGATCTTCTTCTTTTTGAGCTCCTGGACGGCCCACCTGGCATTGTAGGGCCCCTCGAAGCCCTGGGTGGCCACCACCCTGAACATGTACTCCCCCTTCTTGGTCCAGTCCTGGTGGGATGTGGTGGGGGAGAGCTGCACCATCTTTGCTGCCTCGTACACGGGGGCCGCGGCCATGCTGCAGGAGCTGCTGAAATCCCCTATCTCTGCTATCACCTCGGGATCTGCCACAAGTTTCTCGGCTATGAGGACTGCCTCCTTGGGATCCCCCCGGCTGTCCAGGACCACCAGCTCCAACCTGGTGCCGTTTATGCCTCCCTCCTTGTTCAGCTTGTCGAAGACCATCTGAACGGCCCTCTTGAAATCGTTACCGTACTCGGCCCAGTCCCCTGTGAGGGGAGCCGAAAGCCCCACCTTCACCACCTGTTTGGCAGCCTCTGAGGCCTGGGGCCAGGCCGAAAGCAAAACTGCCAAGAAACCTGCCAGGACGAGCCTCAATGAACCCTCCCAGATCCTCCTCATGGCAAACTCCTCCTTTCCTGTTTGTGGTCCCCTGAAACAGAGAGCATCCCTGGGGAAAAAATCACATCTTGCACTTCGCCCCTGTCTGAGACCAGGGGGTAAGTCCTCCGCACCGTCCGTGTAACCTATCTAATACCTCGAAAAAGAGGCCCTGTGAAGAGACCAAAAAGAATTGGCAACAGGCATCAGGGAATCCGGGAAGCTTCCCTTGGGCTTCGCCGGGAGGGGGCTTTATGCCCGTCTGGATGGTTGACAGTGTTTTCCTGGGCGAAAGGCTCACCCAGTGCTTCGGTGTCTCACTTTGAATGGGGCTTGTCAGCAAAGGTGCACACCATGGAGGATTTGGATGCTGTCCTGTATACTTAGCAGATAATGAATCTTGAGGCCAACTTGGATTCAGCTCAACTCAAAGCTTGCAAGCCGGGATCGGAAATGGAAGAGCAGGACAGGCTCAATAGGCTCAAAGAGCACCTTGTGGAGTTCTGCCGGGCTCGGGGCCCGATCCCATTTGCCCTGTACATGGAGCTTTGTTTGTATCACCCGGAGCTGGGCTACTACACAGCAGGCCCTCCCCCCATGGGGAAGGGGGGGGACTACCTCACATATCCCTCGGTGCACCCGGCCTTCGGGAGGCTAATGGGCAGGCAGGTGGCCCAGATCTGGAAGCTCATGGGGGAGCCCTCCCCCTTTACCCTGGTGGAGATGGGAGGTGGTAGGGGGGATCTATCCCGCCACATGCTGGGGCTCATCCAGGAAGAAGCCCCCTGCCTTCTCCAGGTGCTCCAGTTGATACTCGTGGAGCGAAGCCCCCGGCTCCTCGAGGCTCAAAAGCAGGCCCTGGGGGGCTTCCAAGGGGTGAGCTTTATGGACCCCGAGGCCTTCTTGTGCTTGCCGCAGATAGTTGGTTGCATGGTCTCCAATGAACTCCTGGATGCCATGCCGGTACACCTGCTGGAGGTTCACTCGGGAAGACTCCTGGAGGTCTTTGTGGAGGTCAGCCAGGAAGGCATCAGGGAGGTCCTGGCCGAGCCCTCCGATGCCCGCATTCAGGGATACCTCAGGGCCCTGGGGGCAAGACTCCTGGAGGGCCAGCGGGTGGAGGTGGGTCTGGCAGCCACAGAGTGGATGGAGAGGGTGGGATCTGTCCTGGGCAAGGGAGTCGTCATCACCGTGGATTTCGGTTACAGTGGCCCGGATGCCTTCCACCCCCTCAGGCCAGCCGGCACCCTCATGGCTTACAAGAGACACGCGGCCAGCCCTGACCCGTATGCGCTGCCAGGCGGGCAGGACCTTACGGCCCACGTGAACTTCTCGGCCCTGGTCTGGGCGGGGCAACGCGCCGGGCTATCCTTCACGGGCCTGGCATCGCAGGACAGCTTCCTCCTGGCCCTGGGCCTCCTCCAAGAGATGGAGGCCCACGAGGCCAGGTGCAGGGAGATGAGCGCTGCGGCTTTCTGGGCAGAGAAGCTGGCCCTGAGGAGCCTCATGATGCCACAGGCCCCTCAGGGCGGATTCCAGGTGCTAATCCAGCACAAGGGATGGGAGCCGCAAGGGCTGATGGGATTGGCAAGGAGTTTGGGGGATTGAGGTTATTGGGGGTTGCACGTTTCACGGGAGAGGGTAAACCCCTACGGGAGGGGATAAACCCCTACGGGAGGGGATAAACCCCTCCCCTACGGAAAACCGTTCGGTCTGTTCGGTCTGTTCGGGTTTCGTCGGGGCGGGGTTCAACCCCGCCCGCAAGGGGTTGGGTATTCATGGGTTTCGTAGGGGCGCATTTTATATGCGCCCGTAAAACGGGCCAAACCAAAACCCATGGGAGGGGATAAACCCCTACGGGAGGGGATAAACCCCTACGGGAGGGGATAAACCCCTCCCCTACGGAAAACCGTTCGGTCTGTTCGGTCTGTTCGGGTGTCGTCGGGGCGGGGTTCAACCCCGCCCGCAAGGGGTTGGGTATTCATGGGTTTCGTAGGGGCGCATTTTATATGCGCCCGTAAAACGGGCCAAACCAAAACCCATGGGAGGGGATAAACCCCTACGGAGGGGATAAACCCCTACGGGAGGGGATAAACCCCTCCCCTACGGAAAACCGTTCGGTCTGTTCGGTCTTTTTAGATTTCGTCGGGGCGGGGTTCAACCCCGCCCGCAAGGGGTTGGGTATTCATGGGTTTGGTAGGGGCGCATTTTATATGCGCCCGTAAAACGGGCCAAACCAAAACCCATGGGAGGGGATAAACCCCTACGGGAGGGGATAAACCCCTACGGGAGGGGATAAACCCCTCCCCTACGGAAAACCGTTCGGTCTGTTCGGTCTGTTCGGGTTTCGTCGGGGCGGGGTTCAACCCCGCCCGTAATGGGGTAGGGACAGCACCATGGATCAACCCAGGATCTGGCGACTTCTTGACACCGGTTTCAGAAGCGCCAAAGAGAACATGTCCTTGGATCAGGTGCTCCTGGAATCCAGGGCCCAGGGTCAAGGTCCAGACACCCTTCGGTTTCTCCAGTTTTCGAGACCTTCTGCCCTTGTTGGCTACCACCAGCAGCTGGACCAGGAGCTGAGGCTGGATTTCTGCCACAGGCAGGGTATAGAGGTCAACCGCAGGATAACAGGCGGGGGCGCCATCATCTTTGAACCCAGCCACATAGGCTGGGAGATCATAGCCAGCCGCCGGGACCCCCTCCTGGGGGGTCCCCCGGAACATGTAGCTCGCAAGCTCGCCGAGATCTTCTGCAGGGCACTCAGGCAGGAGTTCGGGCTCCCGGTCTTTTTCAGGCCCAGAAACGACATAGAGGTGAAAGGCCGAAAAATCTCGGGCACGGGCGGCACGGCCGAGGGAGAGGCCTTTCTTTTCCAAGGCACGCTTCTGGTGGACCTGGACATCTGGCAGATGCTCAGAGCCCTCAGGGTGCCCATGGAGAAGCTCAAGGCCCACGAGGTGGACTCCCTCATGGAGAGGGTCACAACCATGAGAAGGGAGCTGGGCTATATGCCAGATGCGGCCCGCATAAAGGAGGCTGTGGCCAGGGGTTTTTCCCAGGCCTTGGGGGTGGAGTTCCAGGCGTTTGGCCTCACCCCCTGGGAGCAGGCCCGCTTTGAAGCTCTATTGCCCGAGTTCTCCTCCCCCTCCTGGGTGGACAGACCCAGTCCAGTCTCCCAGAGGAGAAGCCTCATCAAGGCCCTGCACAAAGGGGACGGAGGGCTCATAAGGCTTCTTTTGGACCTGGATCCGGCCAGGAAAAGGATCCGCTCAGCTGTGATCTCAGGGGATTTCTTCTCCTTTCCGGCAAGGTCGATTTACGACCTGGAAAGCAGGTTCAAGGATGTTCCAGCCCGAATGGAGGAGGTGGAAAGACTCCTGGAAGGCTTTTTCTCAGGGGGCTCAAGCCCCTTCCCATCCCTGGGCATCCAGGACTTCTCCCAGGTGTTTCGCAAGGCCCTGGGCAAGATCCCCTACCTGGAGTTGGGCTTCAGCTTCGAGGAGACCCACGAGCTCTTTCCTGTGGGGGGGAGTCTCTCGCAGGTGCTGGCCGGGGGAATGGACTGGTTTCTCCTCCCATACTGCTCCAAGGACCTGGCCTGCGAGCTTCGCCATGCAGACGGCTGCTATGAGTGCGGGCTTTGCTCCATAGGGGAAGGCTACGCTCTGGCCAGACAGTACGGTCTTAAGCCTGTGACTGTAACCAGCTTCGAGAACCTCATGGAGAACATGGAGAGGTTGAGGTCACGTGGAGCCAGGGGCTTTATTGGCTGCTGCTGCGAAGGCTTCTACGTGAAACATGCAGAGGATTTCGAGGCGGCCGGGGTGCCTGGGGTGCTTGTGGCCATGGACAGCACAACTTGCTATGACCTGGGCAAGGCCAGGGAGGCTTACCAAGGAGGCTTCGAGCACCAGACTCATATCAACTTGAGGCTCCTCAGAAAGGTGCTCACCCTGGCCCGGAGGGCCGCGTGAGCCACAAGGAGCCCGAGCTGCAAAAAAAATGGGACGTCGTGGTCATAGGAGCCGGCCCGGCCGGATCCTCGGCAGCCAGAAAAGCGGCTCTGGGCGGCTGCAGGATCCTTCTCCTGGAGCGCCGCAAGGTGGTGGGGGAACCCGTGTATTGCGCGGAGTACGTGCCCATGGCCGTGGCCCTCAGGGTGTCTCAAAACTCCTGGGCCCAAAAAGTGGTTGGAATGCGCACCTTCGTGGAGGGCAGGCTTGTGGCCGAGAATCAATGGCCTGGGGTTGTGCTCCACAGAGAGAGATTCGACCAGGAGCTGGCCCTGGAGGCGGTGGGGGCCGGGGTTTGCCTCCTCAAAGGAGCCAAGGTGCAAAGGGTGGGAAAGGGGCTGGTAAGCTTTTACAATGAAAAAGGGCTACAAGAGGTTGAGGCCCCTGTGCTGATCGGGGCCGACGGTCCCCTCTCCGGGACTGCCTTGGCCCTGGGCTTGAGGCACAAAGCCTTCCTTTATGGGCTCCAGGTAAAGGCCCATCTGAAATCCCCCATGAACCACACAGAGGTGCATTTCTGGCCAACGTTCAGGGGAGGGTATGGGTGGGTTTTTCCCAAGGGGGAGTGGGCCAATGTGGGCCTCGGGGTGGCCAGGTCCGAGGCAGGCCGCCTTCCCCTACTCCTGGGCACCTTTCTGGAGCACCTCAGGCACAGGGGGCTCATCGGCAGCCAACCCCAGGGCCGGCCCACAGGAGGCCTGGTGCCCGTGGGCGGCCCCCATCCCGTGACCGCCGGGGGATCCATTCTCCTGGCAGGGGATGCAGCAGGGCACACGGACCCCATCACCGGGGGGGGTATCCCCAATGCGATTCTCTGCGGGGAGCTGGCAGGCCAGGTCGCCTCGGAGGCTCTCGGCTCCGTGGACATGCAACTTCTGGCACGCTATGAGGAACGCTGGAGAGACCTTCTCATGCCCGCCTTGGAGCGGGCCCTTGGGCACAGAAGCCGGATGGAGGAGAGCTGGCTGAAAAGACCCTTTGAGGCCCTGGTGCGCTCCCACTGGGTGGCCTTCAGGGAATATTTTCTGGAGGGGTCGGAAGCTTGATGGAAGAGAATGGGCACCTCCAGGAGCTTCTGGCAAGGGCCAGGGCAGTCTCCTGGGAGCGCTTCGGAAAGAGGGTGACCCTGTGCCTGCCCGGAATGTTCCTGGTGGAAGGGAAGACCGGACGCTACCCTGCCATATCCATAACAGGCGGCCGATGTAGCCTGGGGTGCGACCATTGCCGTGGGAAGATCCTGGAGCCCATGTACCGGGCCGAGAACTCCAAGGAACTCCTGGAGCTGTGCATGAGACTGGAACAGGAGGGTGTTCTGGGCTGCCTCATCACAGGCGGGAGCGACCGAAATGGGAGGCTTCCTTGGAGAGAATTCCTGGAGGGTGTAGAAAAGGTCAAGGCGCGCACAGGGCTTCATGTTTCGGTCCACTCGGGGATGCTGGATCTGGACACGGCAAGAGCACTGAAAGAGGCCGGGGTGGACCAGGCCCTGGTGGAGGTGGTGGGGGCAAGGGAGACCTGGGCCTCGGTCATGCACCTGGAAAAAGGACCTGAGCTCCTGGAAGAGACCCTGGAGGCCTTGTACGGCTGCGGGCTCAATGTGGCCCCGCACATAGTGGCAGGTATTCACGGGGGGAGAATCCTGGGAGAAAGAAATGCGATGGAAATCCTGCGTCAATACCCCGTGGAGCTCCTGGTCTGGGTTGCCTTCATGCCCCTGAAAGGGACACCATTCGCCCAGGCTGTCCCTGCCTCCCCGCAGGAGGTGGCAAGGTTGATGGCAGAGAGCCGCCTCCTGTTCCCAGAGGCCTTCATGAGCCTGGGCTGCGCCAGGCCCAGGGGCAGAAAAAGGCTGGAGCTGGAAAGACTGGCCCTGAAAGCAGGGGTGCAACGAATAGCTCTTTATAGCGAGGAGACAGTGAGGGCGGCAAAGGAGCTGGGTTTGGAAGTGGATTACCAGCCCTCATGCTGTTCTGTTCCCCTTGGATCCACTCGGCATGGGGCGGAAAGGGATAGAAACGCTGAGCCTTGAGGGTCGGGTATCTATTGACGGGCCAAGAGCGAGAAAGCGTGGGCCCACCTTGGGGCAGGCTTGAGAGATGGATGTGGAGGTTAGCTGGAGATGTCAGCAACAGAAATGGAGTCACCTGAATTTCTTCGTATCAGCCTGGCTGCGGCCATGACCTTGGGCATGAGGCCCGGCAGATTTTACAGAAATGCCAGGCTGGAGTGCATAAACCTACTCATGACCTACAAGGAGGGCTGTGCTGCCAACTGTGCTTACTGCGGCCTTCAGAGGCTCAGGGAGGGCACTTACGACAAGAAGAGCTTCATCCGGGTGCCTTGGCCTGTGGTCGCCCTGGAGGAGATAATCACCAGGTGCGAGAGCAATCCCGAGGTAAAACGCATCTGCCTTTCCATGATCACCCATGGAAGGGCTGTGAAGGACGCGGAGATAATTCTCCAGAGGTTGCACCAGGGTCTGCCTCAAGTGCCTCTCTCGCTTCTTTGCACCCCCACCCTCCTCAGGCGGGAGCACCTGGAAATGTACAGGGCCATCCCGGTGGAGCGGCTTGGGATAGCCGTGGACGGAGCCACACCTGAGATCTTCGACACCTTCAGGGGGAAAGGGGTTAAGGGCCCCCACAGATGGGAGAATTACTGGGATCTTTTCCAGGAGGCCCTGGGGGTCTTCGGAAGGGACCGGGTGGGCATCCACCTCATAGTGGGTCTGGGGGAGACAGAGGAGGAGATAATCCGCCTTATGGACCGGATCCGCAAGGCAGGGGGCTCCACCCATCTCTTCTCCTTTTTCCCGGAGCCGGGCTCCAAACTTCAGGGCCGTCCACAGCCTCCTGCCAGCCAGTACAGGCGCTGCCAGCTGGCGCGGTATTTAATTGACCAGGATTTGGCAGGGGTGGAGGAATTCTCTTTCAACCAGAAGGGGCAGATAGTCTCCTTTGGGCTGAGCCCAGAGGAGCTGGAGCGGGTGGTAGCCTCGGGGGTGCCCTTTATGACAAGCGGCTGCCCAGGGCCCGACGGCAGGACCGTGTGCACCAGGCCTTACGGGGATTGTGCCCCAGGAGAGGACATAAGGAGCTTCCCCTTTCAGCCGGAAAAGGAAGACCTGGAAATGATCAAGAAGCAGCTTGCAAGTTACTGGACGGAATAGACCCATCAAAAATTCCCGATTTCGGATTGCCTGTGGCCTGGAGGGTTAGGCCCTGCCCCAAAACCCAACCGCGCAAACCAACCCCCAAACCCAACCTACGGGGGGGGATAAGCCCTATCTGGTCTATTCAGTCTGTTCGGTCTATTCGGTCTGTTCGGTCTATTCGGTCTGTTCCGTCTGTTCCGTCCATTTGGTCTGATAGGGTTGCGTCGGGGCGGGGTTCATCCCCGCCCGTAAAAACGGCCAAACCCAAACCCCCAAAACCCTAAGGGAGGGGATAAACCCTATCTGGTCTATTCAGTCTGTTCAGTCTATTAGGTCTGTTCCGTCTGTTCCGTCTATTCGGTCTGTTCGGACTGACCGGGTTTCGTCGGGGCGGGGTTCATCCCCGCCCCCAAAACCGGCCAAACCCAAACCCCCAAAACCCTAAGGGAGGGGATAAACCCCTCCCCTACGCTAAAATCGCCTGATTTCAATGGGTTGTACGTTTGGGTCGTAGGGGGCGGGCCTTATACCCGCCCAAATGTGCCTAGGCGGTCTGCTGGGCCGTGAATATGGTCAGGATATCTTCCACCAAAGCATCGATACCAGCCTCGCTGTCTGCCAAAATGTCCTCCGTGCCGTCATTGGGGTCAGAGTCTTCCTGGAAGTAGGTCACATCCACCCCCTTCTGATCGGCTTTCTGGATCCGCTTTTGGTAGGTGTTCCCATACTTGTTCATGGCTCTTTGCCTGGCCCTTTCCCTCTTGGCATCGTTTGGCTTTTGCAGGTTTTGGGCCTCGGCTTTAAGAAGGCTAAAAGCTTTCTGCCCTGCGGCCCTAAGGAGCTCTGCCCCCAGGTTCACCGAATCCTCGTCCGAATCGTCCACCCCATCCGTTATAAGTGCGGCTATCCCCCCCACCTCACCTTCTATCCAGTCCATCAGCCCTGCCAAATCGGCGAAGTTCACCGGATTTCCCGGATCGCTGGGTATTTCTATGTCCTGGTTGAAGGGGAAGTCACAATCATCTGTGGCCTCCGCCGCCTCCCATCTGGCCTGGAACTGCGCCTCAGCCCCTGCCACAGCCCCATCCAGGTTGAACTCAGAATTCTTGAGCGCAGCAGCCTGGGCGTAAAAGAGCTTTTTCACAAATATGGTGGCCGCGTTCACCTTCTTGGACTGGCACTGGGCCGTGGGATCCGGCTTCTTGGCATGGCTCCATCCGGGTAGAACCAATACCAAGGCCAACGCACATGCAGACGACACTCCCAAGATTCTCTTCATGCCTTCTCCCTCCTTCTTGAATACAAATTTGCAAAACCAGAACTACCCTGCACTTGCAAGCAAACCACGTGCCGTCACAGAGGGGGATTCCCAACTCCCAAAATGAGTCGGGCTTGGGGAACAGAATCCTGTTTTCCTACAGACACTTAGCCCTTGGAGCCGGCTATCTCCCATGGGAGCATTGATCCAGACGGGGGTGACAAAAAACGACACTTCATGCACAAAGACTTCATATCCGTCCATGGCAAGGACTTGGAGTGAATTTCCTTCCCCCCTTATTTGCCGCTTCTGGGACCGCGGTAAGTGCGGCTCCGGTCAACCCAGCTCATGCAGAGCCCCTTAGGCCTTGTAGAGCAGAAACATGTGTGCCTGCCAGGGGCCCAGGTCCACAAAGAGGCCCTCTGAGAGCATCTTGGAGCCGTCCCTTCTGTAGGTCTCCCCTCCCAGTAAGTCCTCCAAAAACCAGTTGGAGCCGGCTAGATCATCCCATGGGAATCTCACCATTGCCTGGGCAGGGCCATCGGAGAAGTTCACCACAAAGGCAAACCTCTCCCCACGCCTCTCCCAGGCCCAGGCTAGTAGGTCCTGAAAGCTCAGGTTGTCCGGCCAGCCCATGATATGGCAGATGCGCCACATTCCGGTGGGGGGAAGAGCCCGGCGGCTTAGCTCCAGGATCTTCCTGTAAAGTTCCTTGATCTCCTCCTGGGCCGCCTCCTCAGGAGCGCAGCCCAGCTGAATGGGCAGCCTCTTTCTCCTTCCCTCCCACTGGCCCTGGTGATAGAGTTTGGCCCCCGGCACAGTGGCCAGGCACAGCGCGGCTGCTCTGTGTCTGGGCGGGGGGAGAACCTCTGCGGCCCTCTTCTCATCGTGGTTTTCCAGGAACCTGAGAAGCTTCTGCTGGAATGGAGAGGTCTTCTTGAGGTGATCCAGCAGGCTTTGCGCCCTGTCGTGCAGGAGCCGGTCGTAAAAGACCTTGTCATAACAGAGGTCAAAACCGAGTTTCAGAAGCTCCTCCTCCAAGCCCCAGTAAACCTCTGCCAGTAGGAGGAGGTGGGGGTGGCTTCGGCGCAGGGCGGGGATGATCTGGACCCAGAACTCCTGGGAAAGGGGCTCACCGGCCTTCCCCGCCCAAGTCATCTGGAAGACCCTGTCCAGAAGCAGCATGGCCATGTCGCACCTGAGCCCGTCGCACTGATCAGCGATTCCCTTTAGGGTCTCCAGGGCGGCTTCACGGAACCCAGGGCTGAAAACGTTCACCTGGAGCGTGTCCCTCCAAGGGGGGAAGAAGGGGTCCCGGCCGCATGCAAACACCCGGCCCTGGATCCCCAGGAAAGCCGAGGGCTCCCTCTCCAGCTCCTTCTGGTCCCCCTGAAGCAGGTATTCCGGGTGTTCCCGGACCCATGGATGGTCGGGAGCCACATGGTTGGGCACATAGTCCAGCACGAGACGAAGCCCCCTTCTGGCCAGCATCTCCCTGGCCACTGCCAGCCCCTTGGGTCCACCCAATCTTTGATCCACCACGTAACTGCGTACCGAATAGGGGGATCCCACAACCCACTCTCTCTTTAGGCTGCCAAAATCCTCTTCCCACTCTTTTCGAAGCCCTGGATCTTCCCAGGCCATGCTGGCCGAAAATGGGCTCCTCTCCCAGACCCCCATGAGCCAGACCCCGTCCAGGCCCAAAGCCGCCAGCCTGTCCCACTCCTCCTCGGGCACGCTGTCCAGGGCCACAGACCTTCCCAATTTTAAACTCAGCTCCTCAAGCCAGGCCCATGTGTGGATCTCGTACAGGACAGGCTGGGAGGGCCAGACTCCCGAAAAACAGAGGGATCCCTCAGCAGCCTGTATGTGGCCTAACGGCTCCTGCTTCTCACCGGCTTTCCCGCCCTGAGGCCTGCTGCGGCCTCTGCCGTAAACCCAGCTAAGGCCTCCAAGCCACTCCAGGGTTTTAGGCTCCAAAAGCTCTGGGGCCAGCCTCCAGCGCCAGTTCCCATGGCTTGTGGAGGGACGGTTCATGCGGGCCTCCTCCCCGAGGCCCAGGATGTCTTGCATAGGTAGGATCACGGTCTGGGCCACAGACATCATGGCCAGCCTGATCATCTCCTTGGGGGCATGGGCTCCAGAGATCTCTCTGCCCAGGTACCGGCAAAGCCTCTCCCTCTCCTGAGAGGTGGCCTCCTTCTCGAACCAGCCCCTGGCGGTGTTGTTGTCGTGGGTGCCCGTGTACACAACGCATCCTGGAATGTGATTGTGGGGGAGATATGCGTTTTGGGGGAAATCCCCTGAGAAAGCAAACTGCAAGACCCTCATCCCAGGGATCCCGAAGTGCTCCATGGCGGATTTGACATCAGGGGTTATGATGCCCAGGTCTTCAGCTATCAATGATTCCTTGGGAAACTCTGAAAGGAGCCTCCTCAGGAAAGCCTCCCCAGGCGCCTTCACCCATCTGCCCTTCACCGCCGTGGCCTCTGATGCTGGTATCTCCCAGTAACCCAAAAGCCCTCGGAAATGGTCTATGCGGATCTGATCGAACCACCTTAAGTTTTGGCCTATTCTCCTGATCCACCACTGGAAACCCGTTTCCTCCAAAAGGTCCCACCTGTAAATGGGATTACCCCATCTCTGGCCTGTAGTGCTGAAGTAATCGGGAGGAACGCCGGAGACCACCTTGGGGTTCCCGTCTTGGTCCAGTTGGAAAAGTTCCGGGGCGGCCCACACATCTGCGCTGTCGTGGTTCACATAAATGGGAACATCTCCTATGAGCCTTATGCCTTTGCGGGAGCAATGACTCTTTAGCCCTTCCCACTGGCGGAAAAACATAAACTGGAAGAACCTCCCCCTTTGGAGCTCCTCTTCCAGCTCCTGGCAAGCCTTTCTCAGGGCCACCGGATCCCTCCACTTGAGCTCCTGGGGCCAGCTGACCCATGAGCCCCCCCCTTGGGCTGCCTTAAGGGCTGTAAAGAGAACGTAGTCTTCCAGCCAGCCCTTCTCCCTTTCGCAGAAGGCCCTGTAATCCTCCCAGAGCCCGTGTGCTTTCCCGAACTTCTCAAAGGCCCTGTTAAGGAGATTCTCTTTGTAAGGAATCACCTCCTCGTAAGCACAGGTTTCCTTTGGGAACTCGGGGGGGCAGGCTGTGTCTTTCCTGCTCAGGAGCCCCCAGGCCACCAGCAGCTCGGGGCTCACCAAATAGGGGTTGCCTGCCATGGCCGAGGTGCTGCTGTAAGGGGAGTGACCGCTCAATGGATCGGTGGGATGAAGGGGCAACACCTGCCAACAGCTCTGGCCTGCCTGGGCAATCAAGTCCGCGAATCTGTGAGCCCACGGCCCAAGATCCCCGATCCCAAACTCAGACGGGAGAGAGGTTATATGAAGAAGGATGCCGCTTGTCCTTGGGGCCATATGGAGGCCTCCTCAATTGTTATTGGTTCACACTCTAAGGTAGCCCAGAACAAGGAGCAAGCCCAAAAACCGGCCAGTTTACAGCTTGTGGCCCCAAGGGCTTCGGGAGTAATCTGTTCTGGATTGAACAAGGTTGTTGGGGGGGAGGTGCCGGGTGGAAGAGATGCAGACTGATTTCAGGGTGGACAGGCTGGGCGAGGGCAGGTACCCGTCTCCCATGTCAGGGGTCCATTTTGTGGAGGATGCGGAGAGGATCTTGTTTCATTCCCGGCCCGCTCAGATCGAAGCTTTGGTGGGAAAAGGCCAAGCCCTTCCTTCTATGGAGGCGGCGGGTCCCAGAGAACGCCTTTTTTTTGAGCCGGGCAATACCCGCTGCGCCATAGTAACCTGCGGGGGGCTCTGCCCGGGAATAAACGATGTTATAAGGGCAATAGTGCTTTGCCTGCACTATCACTACGGTGTATCACCGGTTGTGGGTTTCAGGTACGGGTACGAGGGGCTTAGCCCCAGGTACTCTCACCCTGTCTTGGAGCTGACCCCCCAGGCGGTGGACAGGATCCACCAGTTGGGAGGCACCATGCTGGGCTCTTCCAGGGGGCCCCAGGAGGTCCCCTTGATGGTGGACACCTTGGAAGCCATGGGCATCCAGGTGCTCTTCACCATAGGAGGGGATGGAACCTTGAGGGGGGCACATGCCCTGGCTCAGGAGATCAGGAAAAGGAACCTTCACATATCCGTCATAGGAGTTCCCAAGACCATAGACAATGACATTTCCTTCATCGAGCGCTCTTTCGGGTTCGAAACTGCAGTGGCCCAGGCCAGGAGGGTAACCCAATCGGCCCACACAGAGGCTGTAAGCGCCCGAAACGGAATCGGGCTTGTGAGGCTCATGGGCCGGGAGTCAGGATTCATAGCCGCTTACACTGTGCTGGCGGACAATGACGTGAACTTCTGCCTGGTGCCGGAGGTGCCTTTCAGCCTGGAGGGGTTTTTGGGTGCCCTGGAAGAGCGGATAAAGAGAAGGGGCCACGCGGTTGTGGTAGCGGCCGAAGGAGCCGGCCAGGAACTCATGGGAGGCTTGCCTGAGCGGGATGCCTCCGGAAACCCCAAGCTGGGGGACATAGGCCTTTTTTTGAGGGACAAAATAAGAGCCCATTTCAGGGAAAGGGGGATTCGCATAGATCTCAAGTACCTGGATCCCAGCTATAGCATCAGAAGCTGCCTGGCAAATGCCCAGGATGCCGCTTTCTGTCTCCTCCTGGGACATCACGCCGTGCATGCTGCCATGAGCGGCAGGACAGACATGGTGGTAGGTTACTGGAAAGGACACTTCACTCACGTACCCATCCCTCTTGCAGTCTCGGCCAGAAAGCGCATTGAACCCAAGGGGCACCTCTGGGAAAGCGTGCTGGCTGTCACCGGGCAGCCGAGGAATATGTGATGTTGGGAAAAGAGCCACTTAGAGACCACAAGACAAAGATCATCTGCACCATAGGCCCGGCCTCCCAGGATGAGAAGATGATGGGGGAGCTGATCCGGGCAGGCATGGACGTAGCCCGCCTCAACTTCTCCCACGGGGATGAGAAGTGGCACAGGGAGATAATCTCAAGACTGAGGAGGGCCTCTGAAGGCTCAGACAGGCCCCTGACTCTCATGGGTGATCTGCCAGGCCCCAAGATCCGCATAGGGGAGCTGGCAAGGGAGCCCATCTGGCTGGAGAAGGCTAAAGAGATCACTCTTACCACAGAACGGGTTGCGGGAGACCAGAATCGCATCACAGTGGAGCTCCCAGGTTTTCCTCAGAGACTCAAGCCTGGGGACAAGGTTTTCTTGAACGACGGGCTCATCGGTCTGGAAGTCCTGGAGATCAAGGGAGAGGAGGTCCGTTGTCTGGTGGCTTCCGCAGGGGAGCTAAGATCCCACAAGGGCCTCAATTTGCCGGGGGTGGACCTTGGGATCCAGGCCTTCACCCCACAGGACAGAAACTGGCTGGGCTTTGCCCTCAAGAACGGCTTGGACGCTGTGAGCCAGTCCTTTGTGGAGAGCGCACAAGACCTAAGGGCAGTGCGCCGGGCAGCAAGGGAGCTGGGCAGGGAGCTCTTCCTCATAGCCAAGATAGAGCGTTGCAGGGCCCTGGATCATCTGGATGAGATCCTGGAAGAGGCCGACGGGGTAATGATCGCCAGGGGGGACCTAGGGGTGGAGATGCCCATAGAGCAGGTCCCGCTGATACAAAAGCAGATCATCGCCCAGGCCAACAAGTTGGGCAAACCCGTGATCACGGCCACCCAGATGCTGGAGTCCATGACCGAGCATCCCAGGCCCACGCGGGCCGAGGCCGCCGATGTGGCCAACGCCATCCTGGACGGCACGGACTGCGTCATGCTCTCAGCAGAATCAGCAGCCGGCCGCTATCCTGTGGAAGCTGTGGAGACCCTAAGCCGCATAGCCCGGGCAGTGGAAGGCCGGGGACCCGTGCAGAACCAGCCCGCCGCCGAAGGCGCCGCAGAGCCTGTGCTGGCAAGGGATCTTCTGGCCGCTTCAGTGGGAGCCATCCTGGAGAGGGTCAGACCCGCGGCCATCTTCGTCCCCACCAGAAGCGGGGCCACAGCCCGTGTGATAGCGAGGTTCAGGCCCCGTCCATGGATCGTGGCCGTGACCTCCAGCCACGAGACCTCCTGCACCCTGCGTTTCACCAGGGGGATTCACCCCTTGTGGGAGCCGGAGCATCCCACGGATTGGAGGGAGTACATCCGGGGATGGTTACAAGCACAGGGGCTTACCCAAGGGCTCGTACTTCTAACCGAAGGCCCCTCCAGCCTGCACCCGGAGGCCAACCACAGGGTTGAAATACTCGAGCTGGAATGAGCTGGCCTATTCTTCCTCCTGGCCCGCTTCCAGGCAAGGGCTTTCCTTGTCCCTCATGAGCCTGACCGCCCGGATGAGCCCGAGGGTGGAGGCGTCGTGATCCTGGGAAATCTCCCCCCCTTCCAACTCCCCAAGGATCTTTCCGGCCAGCTGCTTTCCCAGCTCCACCCCCCACTGGTCGAAGCTGAAGATGTTCCATATGGCCCCCTGAACGAATATCTTGTGCTCGTAAAGGGCTATCAGACTGCCCAGCACCCTGGGGGTGAGCTTTCGGAAAAGCATGGTGTTGGAGGGGCGGTTACCTTCAAAGCTCCTGTAGGGGGCCAACCGCTCGATCTCTTGCGGGGAAAAGCCTTGTGCTGCCATCTCCTGCTTCACCTCTTCCAGGCTCTTGCCCCTCATGAGAGCCTCTGTCTGGGCTAGAAAATTGGAAAGCAGGATCTCATGGTGGCGGCCCACCGGGAAGTGGCTGAGGGCTGGGGCCAAAAAATCGGCAGGCACCAGCCTTGTGCCTTGGTGAAGAAGCTGGAAAAAAGCGTGTTGTCCGTTTGTGCCGGGCTCCCCCCAGAGTATGGAGGCTGTGTCGTAAGAGACCTTCTGCCCTGACCTGTCCAGGCCTTTCCCATTGCTCTCCATGCTGGCCTGCTGCAAATAGGCAGGGAACCTTTCCATGGACTGGTCATAGGGGATCACCGCCTCTGTCTGGGCGCCGAAGAAGTTGTTGTACCAGATGGAGATGAGGGCCAGAATCACAGGGATGTTTCTCTCCAGGAGGGTGTCCCGGAAGTGGAGGTCCATTTCATGGGCCCCCTGGAGAAGCTCCTGGAAGCGCTCGAATCCTATGTAGCAGGCCAGGGAAAGCCCTATAGAGGACCACAGGGAAAACCTGCCTCCCACCCAGTCCCAGAATTCGAACATGTTGGCAGGGTCTATCCCGAAGGATCTGACCTTTTCGGTCTGCGTGGAGATGGCCACGAAGTGGCGGGCCACATGGGCTGGGTCTTTGGCACGCTCCAGGAACCACTGCCTGGCAGTAAGCGCATTGGTCATGGTCTCTTGGGTGGTGAAGCTCTTGGAGGAGATCATGAACAAGGTGGTCTGAGGATCCAGCCTCTCTAGTGTCTTGAGGATCTCGGCCCCGTCCACGTTGGAGACAAAGTGCAAGGAGAGCTCTGGGTGACCGTAAGGCCTCAGACACCCGGCAGCCATGCGGGGCCCCAGGTCCGAGCCGCCGATCCCTATGTTCACAACAGCCCTGATGGGTTTGCCGGTATAGCCAAGCCAATTGCCGCAGCGCACCTCTTGGCAGAACCGGCTCATCCTGTCCCAAACAGACCTCACTTGGGGCATCACGTCCCGACCTTGAACTAAGATGGGCTCCCCGGAGAGGTTTCTTAAGGCCACATGGAGCACAGCACGGGCCTCTGTTTCGTTTATGGGCTCACCCGAGAACATGCTCTTTATGGCCTCTTCCAACCTGCACTCCCTGGCCAGGCTCATGAGCAGCTCAAAGGTCTTTGCGGTTATTCTATTCTTGGAGAAATCCACCAGGATCTCATCCCGGAACCAGATGGAGAACCTCTGGAACCTCTCGGGATCCTCTTTGAAGAGGTCTTTCATGTGGAGGTCTTTCACCTCTTTAAAATGCTCCTGCAATCTGCTCCAGCTCCTTGTGCCAGTGGGGTCGACCCTGGATAGCATGGCTCACCTCCTAAGCGGGCAGTATAGCACGACGGCGCAGGCCCTGGCCCCAGTTTCAGTAATATGTTTTGAGTGTTACTGGTTACGGGATTATATGTTTAGATAAAGGGCTGGAATCTAGCAGTCGGGATCTCAAGTGTGCAACAAGGGCCCGGGCACCCCTTTGTAAAAGAGGTGCCTCAGGCCTCAAGAGGACAGGAAAAACTCATTCAATAGCTACCTTGTGGCCGTGGATGGTCTCCCGGAAAGGAACCATCACGGTCAGAAGCCCGGATTCGAACTTGGCCTTGGCCTCCTGGGGTTTAACTTCATGGGCCAGCATAAAGCAACTCTCGTAGCGGAAGGAATCCGCCTCGGCCCTGACACAGAACCCGGCAGTGCCCATGTCCAGCTCCACGCTTTCCTTGGAGGCCCCGGCCAGGTCCACCTCTATGCGAAATCCGCTGTCATCATCGTCGTGCATGATATTTACCATGGGCACCACTACCCTTTTTCTCTCGTTTGCCATAACAATCACCCCCTTTTCTTCCAAGGCCCCTTATTCAAGGCGGCCCCTTCCAAAATCCTTTTGGTTATCAGATTAAAAGAGTAGAAAAAGATGTCAAGGGCCTGTTAGGAGATTTTTTTTGCATTCTCCAAAACACGCGGGGCAAACCGCTCTGAGCTAAGGAGAATCCCTGCTTGACACCAAAGGCCCCAAATGTCTAACATTCCTTTCGGCTCACCTGGCGCCAAAGAAGATGCAATGCGCTCTATCCAGTCTCCACAGCAAGAAGTTTCACCGCAGCGCAAGCAAGCAAGGAAGGAGGGGAACAAACATGAAGAAGAAAATGGGAACTGGCCTGCCATGTTGGATCCTGGGAGGGATGATGGTTTTCATGGCTTTGTTTGCTGCTTGGAGTCCTCAAGCCCAAGCTTCAAGCCAGCCGCTTAAGATCATAGTGCCTTATCCTGCGGGCGGAGGCTCCGACGTGGTGGCCAGGCTCCTGGCCGAGAAGCTCAAGGCCTCTTTAGGCCGGCCGGTAATAGTTGAGAACAAGCCCGGGGCTGGAGGCAGGGTGGGCACCGAGTACGCCAAGGGCCTCCCGCCCGACGGGAATTCCATGCTGGTTGTGAACCCAGCCCTGTTCGTGGTCAACCCGGCTGTGTACCCCAAGCTGGGCTATGACCCGGACAAGGATTTTCAGCCCCTCTCCCAGATAACGGTTTACCATTTCGTGCTTTCGGTACCAGCAAGCTCCCCGGCCAAGGATTTCAAGGAGCTGCTTAAATGGCTAAAGGAACATCCCAAGGAGGCCAATTTCGGCTCTCCGGCAGCAGGGAGCCTTCCTCATTTCTTCGGGCTCATGGTGAGCAGGTATGCCGGGGTGGAACTCGTGCACGTTCCGTATAACGGCTCGGCCCCCCTGGTCACTGCCCTCATAGGGGGCCAAATCCCGGTGGGAATAGACACGTATGAGGCCCAGTCCCCACATCACCCTGAGAAGATAAGGATCCTGGCCACCGCTGGGACCAGCAGGAAGCACCCGGAGATCCCCACATTTCTGGAGCTGGGGTTCCCTGAGATTCAGGGTGTTGGCTGGAACGGGCTGGTGGTGCCTGCCAAGACCCCGAAGGAGGTGTTAGAACGTTTGAGCAAGGCCGTGATGGATGCGGTGAGGACCCCGGATGTGGCCTCCAAGATTAAGGAGCTGGGTGTGGATCCCACAGGCACCAGCCCTGAGGAGTTCTCAAGGATCATCCAGGAGGACAGGAAGCGCTGGGTGCCTGTAATCCAGGCCTCAGGATTCAAGCCCGAGTGAGATCAACCCCTTGGGGCAACAGGGCTTTGGGGCTGGATTCTGTGGGGAGAGCCATGGGGACTTGCTGCAGGGAAAGATTAAGTCCTTTGGGAAAATGAGACCCAAGAACACCAAAGACCTTGGTTCGGGGTTGCTCTTTGTGGGTTTTGGCCTGGCAGGGCTGTTGCTTTCTCCTGGTTACAGGATGGGAACTGCTGCCGGGATGGGGCCAGGGTATTTCCCTTTCTTGGTGAGCCTGGGCCTGGCCGGTTTAGGCGCAGCACTGTGTGTGCGATCCCTGTGCAGGCCATCCCTTCCAATCATACATGGGCACCCAGTCCAATACCGCTCCCTGTTCCTGGTCTTGGGCACGCTCTTTCTCTTCGGTTTGAGCCTAAAGCCCTTGGGTCTTCTGCTTTCAAGCTTCCTCCTGGTCCTGATTTCTTCAGCGGCTCACCGGGAATGGCGCCTCTTGGAGTCCCTGCTGGCGGCCCTGGTGCTGTCCGTTTTGGTGACTGCCCTGTTTGTGTACGGCTTGGGCATGCCCTTGGGGGTTTGGCCTCAACTCCCAGGCGAGGCCAATTAGGAGAAGGAGCTTGGATCTTCTGGGCAACCTTGCCTTGGGTTTCCAAACAGTGGCCTCTCCAGCGAACCTGTTTTACTGCCTCTTGGGGGCCCTCATAGGAACCCTCATAGGGGTCTTGCCGGGTATAGGCCCTGTGCAGACCCTGGCCATTTTGCTTCCCACAACCTTTGCCCTGCCCCCTGTTTCGGCCCTTATAATGCTGGCAGGGATATACTATGGGGCCCAGTATGGAGGTTCCACCACCTCCATCCTTGTTAACCTTCCTGGCGAGGCTTCCTCTGTGGTCACTTGCCTGGACGGCTATCAGATGGCCAGGCAAGGCAGGGCAGGGGCGGCCCTGGCTGTATCGGCGTGGGGATCTTTTCTGGCAGGGTGTTTTGCCACCCTGGTGTTGGCACTTCTGGCCTTGCCTTTGGCTGAATTGGCTGTGGGCTTCGGTCCTGCAGAATACTTCTCCCTCATGGTCTTCGGACTTTTGGGCTCGGTGGTTCTTGCCTCTGGATCTGTCTTGAAGGCTGTGGGCATGATTCTTCTGGGTCTACTTTTGGGCATGGTGGGAACCGACATTACAAGCGGCACACAAAGGTTTTGCTTTCACGTCCCAGAACTGGCCGACGGCATAGGCTTCGTGTCCCTGGCCATGGGATTGTTCGGGATCTCCCAAATTTTGGCCACCTTGGAGAAAGAGGAAAAGAGGGAGCTGTTGAAACAGAAGCTGGCAGGCTTCTGGCTGACCTGGAAAGACATCAAAGAGGCTCTCCCTGCCGTCTTGCGGGGCACCCTTTGCGGATCCCTGCTTGGAATTCTGCCGGGCGGCGGAGCCATCCTGGGCTCTTTTACAGCCTACATGCTGGAGAAGAAGAGCTCCAAGGAACCTGAAAGCTTCGGGAAAGGGAACATAAGAGGGGTGGCGGCCCCCGAGTCGGCCAACAATGCTGCGGCCCAGACCTCTTTCGTGCCTCTTCTCACCCTGGGGATCCCCCCTAACGTGGTCCTGGCCATGATGGCAGGAGCCATGATGATCCATGGAATCCAGCCTGGGCCACGGGTCATAAGCTCCAACCCGGCCCTGTTCTGGGGAGTGATCGTCTCCATGTGGGTTGGGAACCTCATGCTCTTGGTCCTGAACCTGCCCTTAATAGGGATCTGGGTGAGGGTGCTTTCAGTGCCCTACAGGCTTCTTTATCCGGCCATACTGCTTTTCTGCTCGGTGGGCATATATGCAGTAAACAACAACACCTTTGACGTGGGGCTCACGGCCCTGCTGGGGCTTTTGGGATATGTGTTTCTCCGCCTGGAGTGCGAGCCTGCCCCACTGATTTTGGGATTCGTTCTGGGACCCATGATGGAGGAGAACTTAAGAAGAGCCATGCTCATATCCCGAGGTGATCCCTCGATTCTTTTTACAAGACCCTTATCCCTGGCCTTTCTCCTATCTGCGGCAGCTCTGTTGCTGCTGCTGGCCCTACCGGCCTTGCGAAAAAGCAGGGACAAGGCTTTTGAATCCAGGGAGGAGGAGGGGCTTTGAAAGACAGGCCACTTGGGGCTCGTGAAAGGGGTGCACATGGAAAATGTTGAGATTCTAAGCACGGATTTCCTCATTTTGGGAGGGGGGGCTGCAGGATGCATGGCAGCCATAAAGGCAGCCGAGGCTGCTCCTTCCCTGGATGTGGTTCTAATGGAAAAGGCCGAGATATCCAGATCCGGGGCTGCAGGAAGGGGCATGGATGCCCTCAACAACGTGGTCATCCCCGGGGTGGGAACCGTGGATGAGTACGTAGAAGCCCTTGAGATCGTTGCCGACGGAGTGCTGGAACCCACCATAAGCCGGGTCATTGCGGAGAGATCCTTCGGGGTGTTGCGGAAGTTGGAGGAATGGGGCTTGGAGTTTCCCAGGGACTCCAAAGGCGGCTACATAGTTGGATCTTTTCACCCCAAGGGAAGATTTCTGGTGGAGATGAGGGGGGAGCTCAAAAAGCTCTTGGCAAAAAGGGTAACTGCCAGCCGTACTAAGGTGTACAACAGGCACGTGGCTTTGGCCATTCTCAAAGAAGGGGATCATGCGGCAGGGGCCGTAGGACTGGATTTGAGGCAAGGAGTGCTCAGGGCGTTTTTGGCCCCGGCAGTGCTTCTGGCCACAGGAGGAGCAGCCCGCATAGGGCTTCCCAACACAGGCTACCTGCACGGCACCTTTGACTGCCCCTGGTGCAGCGGGGAAGCATGGAAGATGGGCTTCGAGGCCGGGGCAGCCCTCACAGGCTTCGAATACACGGCCACCTCCTCCATGACCAAGGACTTCAACGGGCCCGGGCTCTCCACCTTCATAAGACATGGGGCCTGGCTTGTGAACGGGCTTGGCGAGCGTTTCATGGAAAGGTACGATCCTGTGGCCTTGGAGAGGGCCCCCGCTGGGCTGAGGGCTCAGGCCATGCTGCAGGAGATCCGCTCTGGGAGAGGGCCCATCGGTTTTTCCTGCTCTCATCTTCCCGAGGAGACTATCCGGATAATAGAGGAAGGCATCTTTGAGACCGAAAGGCCCACCATGAGGGATTACTTTATGAAAAAGGGCCTCGACTTAAGAAGGGATCCTGTGGAAGTGGTAATGAGCGAGGTGTACCTGTGCGGGGGTCACGGGCTTGCCGGGTTCGTGGGAGACGCTTTTGGGGAAACGACCCTCAAGGGACTTTATGCAGCCGGGGATTGCCTGGCCAACCCCTACGGCTTTCTTGTGGGGGCCATGGTGATGGGTGAGGCAGCAGCGCAAAGGGTTGTTTCTCTCAAAGAAAACAGGCCGCAAAACCCAAACCTAAAGGAGACCCTGGAGGCTCTGCAAGAGGCTTTGATACGTCACAAGAGGGGGGCCCTGGGGGTTTCTGTCAAGGAGTTCGAGTACAAGTTCAGAAGGCTTGTGAACGAATACGTGGCCCCTCCAAAAACGAAGCTCAAGCTCACCAGATTCTTGCGGGAGACCGAGGGCATGTTGGCTGATCAAGAGGATCTCCCGGCAGAGGACTTCCATCAGCTCATGAAGGTAATGGAAGCCAAGGCCGGTCTCTTCTCTGCCCGCATGGCGGCCTTGGCTTCCCTTTACAGGACCGAGAGCCGCTTCGGGCTGTATCACCAGCGGCTGGATTTCCCCCAAAAGGACGATCTTAACTGGAAGACCAGGGTGATTCTCTCTCCAGGGCCTGAGGGTGCGGTGGCTAGGAAGGAGAAGCCGTGAACCTGCTTATAGATGAAAAAACATGTATCAGATGCGGGGCCTGTGTGGAGCACTGCCCCGGGGACGTGCTGTATCTGGACGAGAAAGGCTTGCCTTTCGAGAAATACCCGGATGATTGCTGGTACTGCGGGGTTTGCCAGGCTGAATGCCCCGTGGAGTGCATAGAACTCCTTTTCCCCTATCTGATCCGCTAAGAGGTGCTGGCTTGAGTCCTCTGGATCCGTGGATCCAAATGGAGCAAGTGTAATTGAAGCCCGGCTGTTTAGCCCGGATTATTCTCAAAAGCCCCTGACCTTGGGGGCTATGCCCCCAAGCCCCCATTACGCTTGAGCATAGTCCGACTCAAACCAGGTCCAAATCTGCAAAAGGGAATCAGGCTGTTTTTGAGCGCAGACCGGTTTTTCCAAATGTGTCATCAAGATAGCCCGCATTATCCACTCATCCTGAATAATGCAGGCTGGCAAAGCCCAAAGGCTCTGGCCTCAGCCCCTTTGCAGGAGGGAGAAGACCCTCACAGGCTCGTCTATCCCCTTTAAGCTAACCAGCCCCCTGTCGTAAACTGGCCAAAGCCCCTCTATGAGCCTGGCAGTCTCTTCTCCGATCAGTACTTCCCCTCCCTTGGCGTGGGCTGCCAGGCGGGCCGCCAGGTTGGTCACAGGGCCGCTGGCCGTATAGGTCATACGGGTCCCCAGGGAGCCCTGGAAACGGGTCATACCCACCAGGGCAACCCCTGAGTTGATCCCCATATTTACTCTAACGGGCTCAATCCCCTCTCTCAGCCGCGCGTTGTGCTCCCGGGTCAGCCCGTGGATGTCGAAGGCTGCCTTGACCGCGTTTATGGCATTGCTCCTGGCGTCATGATCCTTGAAAACGATCATAAGGCCGTCCCCTGCTGTCTCCACTATGTCTCCGTGGGACCTCTGGATGGGGTCCACGAAGGTGGAAAAGAGCTCCTCCACCAAACGGTTCACCTCTATGTCCGGACGGCTGGCGCTCAGGCGGGTGTAATCCTCCAGGTCCAAGAAGAGCACTGTGACGGCCCTTTTTTCTTTTTCCAGGTTGGCCATCTCAGGGTTTTTTTCAACTATGCTCCTCACAGATAGAGGCACGAACGGGGAAAGGTGGCTCAAGACCTGGCTTATGCGGATCTTCTCCTGAGTTACCTCCCAGTGCTTCTTGGCCCTCAGGATCACATGCCCCACGCTTTCAGCCAGATCCTTGAGAAGATAGAACTCCTTGCGGGTCATTCTGGCCTCGGGCTTCAATACCACGCTCACCACTGCCAAGAGCTCCTCACCCAGGAACACCGGGATGGCGATCTCAGGTCCTATGGGTATCACGGTCCCCTCAGGCCTGAGGATGGGCTGGCTGTGGGGCACAAGCACGATCTTCTTTCTGTGAATAGCCTTTTGCACCGCCATCCGATCCCTCTTGCAGGACTGGCAGTTTATGGGCCTGTCATACAGAGCGCATTGCAGAGGCCTCGTGTATTTAGGGGCCTCTTCGTCCAGAAGCAGTATGCAGGACTCCATGGCCTGAGGAACCAGAGCCCTGGCCTCCTCCCTGAGCCTCTCCAGGATCTCGTTCACTTCCATGGAGGTGGCCATCCGCTCTGCCAGCCTCCTCTGTGCCTCGAACCGTTCCCTGTAGAATTTGTCCGTGCTTGTTCTTCTGGCCATCTGGATCCACCCTCGCTCCGCCACCCTCAGGGACTCAATCCGTATCTCGCCCTCAACCTGGCCGAAAGCCTCACCAAGGTCTCAAAGGCCTTCTCCACAGTGGCCTCCACGTCCTGGTTTACCAGGCAGCAGGTGGCTGGGGAGAGAAGCCCTCTGTCCAGTATCAGTTCCAGATCCACCCCGCGGCGGCCAAGGGCCTCCCAAAGCCCCACAAGTCTTGCCTCCAAGGAGAGGAGATCCTCCTGCTGGAATGGCTCGGAATTTGTAGGCACGATTCCCCACGCCAGGACCGCTCCCCTGTCCAGGAACCTTCCGATACCCTTTGCATAGGAGCCGAAGACCTCCGCGTTGGTGTACACGTCCAGTGACAGGATACCCAGATCCAGGCCCAACAGGAAGTCCCAGTCAGGGTTCCCGCACAGATATACCCCCCTGGGCCCCTGTATCATAGAGAAAAACGACTCCATGTCAGAGCGGGCTGCCACATCCCCATACCCGGAAAGCCCGCTGAAGACGGACTGGGAGCCCGATTCCATTGGATGGGAGCACAGGAAAGATCCTCAGGAGAGTTGATTGGCTCTCCCAATTGCCTGTACAATCCCTATATCAACACTCAGAAAAAAAGTTCCACGGAGATGATCCATGCAGTCCCTGGAAAAGTCGGTTCAGGAGAAGTATGAGCGTCTCAAGTCAATAATAGCCCAGGCCGGAAGGGTTGCCTTGGCATTCTCTGGAGGGGTGGACAGCAGCTTGCTTCTCAAGGTCTGCTTCGATGTGCTGGGCCAGGCTGTGTTGGCGATCACAGCCAGATCAGAAAGCTTCCCAGAAAAAGAGGTGATGGAAGCTACTCGCATAGCGGCTCTGGTGGGTGCCAGGCATATGCTCATGGATACCGAGGAAATGCAGGTACCCGGTTTCTCGGAGAACCCTCCCAACAGATGTTATCTTTGCAAGCAGGAGCTCTTCGGGAAGATCAGGCAGATCGCGGACAGAGAGGGGATCCAAGTCATATTTGATGGCAGCAATGCTGACGACGCTGGGGACTACAGGCCAGGCAGAAAGGCCGCGAGGGAGGCTGGAGTGAGAAGCCCCCTTGAGGAAGTGGGGCTTGGGAAGGCAGAGCTAAGAACTCTTTCCCTCATGTTGGGGCTTCCCAACTGGGACAGGCCGTCTTTTGCTTGTCTGGCCAGCCGTTTTCCTTACCACACAAAGATCACCGCTTCGGCCCTTCGCCAAGTGGAAGAAGCCGAGGCTTTTCTGTGGCAACTTGGGATGAGGGTCTTCAGGGTGCGCCATCATGGCACGGTTGCCAGAATCGAGCTGGGAGCTGAGGACATGCAGAAACTTTGGGAGGAGTCCATGGCACCGAGCATAGTAAAAGCCCTAAAATCAATTGGTTACAATTACGTAGCCTTGGACCTGGAAGGTTACAGATCCGGGAGCATGAATGAAACCTTGGGTGAGGAGAAACAGGCACTGGCAGGCCCCTGAGAAAGCCTCTGGAACCTTCCGGCAAAGAGCTTCTTTTTGGGGCTCAAGCCAGGGTCTTGTGGAATCTGCGGGATGCCATCCACAAGGTGGCGCAGCCCATCACCGCCAGGGCCCCCATCTGGGGCCATAGAACCTGGAACCCAACCCCCTTTAGGAAGATGCCACGGATGATAACAAGATAGTAGCGCATGGGGTTCAGGTATGTGAGCCATTGGACCACCTGCGGCATGTTGGCTATGGGGAACATGAGGCCCGAGAGCATGATCGCGGGCATAAAGAAGAAAAAGGTGCTCATCATGGCCTGCTGCTGGGTCCTGCTGGCCGTTGATATGAAGAGGCCCACCCCTAGGGCTGTAAGCAGATAGACGGCTGTTGAGAAAAGAAGCAACAGCAGGTTCCCCCGTATGGGCACCTGGAACCAGAGAACACCCACCGTTGTCACCAGGATCACGTCTACCATGGAGATGATGGCAAAGGGAAGGGTCTTGCCCAGGATGAACTCCCAGGGGGCGATGGGGGTGACTATGAGCTGCTCCATGGTGCCCACCTCCTTTTCCCTCACCACGGCCATGCTGGTAAGCATCAAAGTCACTATGGTGACTATGGTGGCTATGACCCCGGGAACGAAAAAGTTTCGGCTCTCCAGGTTCTCGTTGAACCAGGCCCGGCTCTCAAGGCTCACCTGCCCCGGGAACCGCACGGCCCCTCTGGAACGTCGGAACCGCTCCAGGAGCAACTCCTGGGAAAAGGCAGAGACTATCCTCTGGGCGTACTGCAGCACGATGCTGGCCGTGTTGGAATCAGAGCCGTCCACGATGAGCTGGATGTCGCCCGTGCGGCCCGAGTCCACCTTCCCCTGGAAGCCCTCCGGGATCTTGAGCACGGCCTGGAGCTCCCCCCTGTCCAGGAGATCCTGGAACTCCCGGTCCTCCTTTATCTGCCTGGGGGGCTGGAAATAGCCTGACCGCACGAAACGGTCCACTAGCTCCCGGCTCATGACCGTGCGGTCCCTGTCCTGGACTCCCAGGGAGATGTTTCTGACATCGGTTGTGACAGCGTAACCGAACACGATGAGCTGGATGATGGGGGTGCCGAAGATCACCCCCCTGGTCCTCCTGTCCTGAAAAACCTGGATGAACTCTTTTATCAGCATGCGCCAGACCCGCTCCAGCATCCCCCCTCTCCTCACATTTTCTTTTTGAAGGCCAAATTGGCCAGCAAGGCCACCCCCGAGGCGAAGAGCACCAGGAGCCCTGCCTCCAAGGCCAGCACCTCCAACCCCAGCCCCTTGAGATAGATGGCCCTTATGAGCTTCACGAAGTAGCGGGCCGGCACAATCCTGGAAATTATCTGAAGGGTCGGGGGCATGTTCTGGATGGCGAAGATGTAACCCGACAATAGCAGCGCCGGAAGATAGGTTATGACCATGGCCGCCTGGCTGGAGAGGAGCTGGCTCTTGGTGAAGACGCTCAGGAACATGCCTATGGAGAGCACCCCCAGGAGGAAGACCCCGGCCATGATGAACAGCAAAGCCGGGCTCCCCCTCAGCGGTACTCCGAACACATACCGTCCCATCACCACTGCCAGGAGCACATCCAGCATGCCCACGCAGAAGTAGGGGACCAGTTTTCCCAGGAGCAGTTCAGGTCCCTTCAGCGGGGTGGATATGAGCTGCTCCATGGTGCCGTTTTCCCACTCCCTGGCCACGGTAAGTGATGTGAGAAGAGCTGCTATCACGTTCATGATCACCGCGATGAGCCCTGGGATTATGTAATTTCTGGACTGGAGTTCCTCGTTGAACCAGGCCCTGAAATGGAGCATCAGGGGTTCTTTGGGCGGCCTGATGCCTGCTTTTCTGATCTCGTAGAGGACCAGCTCCCTGGAGTAGCCCGATACCACGGCCTCTGCATAGCCTAGGGCCAAAGTGGCTGTGTTGGAATCAGAGCCGTCCACGATGAACTGCACCGAGGCATCCCTTGCGCTTTCCACCCGGGCTGAGAAACCCCTGGGCAGGATGAGAGCGGCCAGCACATCCCCTTTGTCTATGGCCTTCTCCAGCTCCCCATAGGATTCGGCCAAGAACCCCAGGGAGAAGTACCTGGAACCCAAGAAACGGCTCACCACTTCCCTGCTGGCAGGAGTCTGGTCCTGGTCCCAGACCCCCAGGGGCACCCTGTCCACATCCAGGGTGAGGGCGTAGCCGAAGAGCACCATCTGGAGCATGGGGAGAGCTATTGCCATCCCAAGGCTGCGCGGGTCCCTGAGGATGTGCAGAAACTCCTTGCGGGCCACCGCCCACACCCTAAGGGGCCTCACCTTTGCACCTCCCTCAGGGGCTCTTCCAGCTTGTCCCTGGCCTCTATCAGGGATACAAACACGTCCTCCAGAGAGGGCAGGATCTTCTCCACACGATCCACTCTGTAGCCCTTCCTCTCCAGGAACTCCTTTACCCTCCGGGCGGTTTCCTCCCCGTCCCTGGCTACTAGATGCAGTCCTTTGCCGAAAAGGGCTGCCTCCTTCACTTCCTGAATTGCCTCTACCTCCCCCATGGCATCCTGGGGCCTCTCGCAGAACACCTCCAGAACCTCCTCTTCCATGAGCTGCGTTTTTAGCTTTTCAGGGCTTCCCACAGCGATGAGCTCCCCTCTGTAGATAAGAGCCAAACGGTCGCAGTACTCGGCCTCGTCCATGTAGTGGGTGGTCACAAAGACCGTGATCCCCCTCTCGGAAAGCCCGTAGATGAGCTCCCAGAACTGCCTGCGGCTGATAGGGTCAACCCCGGAGGTGGGCTCGTCCAGGAAGACTATGGGGGGCTCGTGCATGATGGCACAGCCCAGGGAAAGCCTCTGTTTCCAGCCCCCCGAGAGGATGGACGTGGGGGAGTTTCGGTGCTCCTGAAGCCCTGCCATCTCTATGACCCATTCTTTTTTTTCCTTTTTTCTTTGAGACGGAATTCCATAGATCCCGCTGTAGAAATCTATGTTCTGCTCGACGGTCAGGTCCTCATAAAGGGAAAACTTCTGGCTCATGTAACCTATATGGGCCTTTATCTTCTCCGGCTCCCGGCGGATATCGAAGCCTGCCACTGTCCCGGAGCCCCCGCTGGGGGCCAGGATGCCGCAAAGCATCCTTATGGTTGTGGACTTGCCGGCCCCGTTGGGTCCCAGGAAACCGAAGATCTCCCCTTTGGAGACATGGAAGCTCACCCGGTTCACAGCCACAAAGTTTCCGAAGCGCTTCTCCAGGTCCCTGACCACAACCGCTTTCTGCGGGCTTGCTTCACTCATCCCGGCTCTCCACCTCTTTGCCTTGCCCGGCCAGGACCGAGACAAAGACGTCCTCCAGACTTGGCTCCACGAGCCTTATCTGCCCAAAAGGGATCCTTTCTTTTGAGAGGATCTCTTCCAGCTCCCGGGCGCTTCTCTCGGGGGAGCGGGTGAGCACGTGGATGCGGTCCCCGAAGATGCCCACAGCCCCCTGCCCCAGGTGCTCTTTGAGGAGCCTGGCCGCCCTCCTTCCCTCCTGAACCCGGACCTCCAAGATTCTGCCCGCCATGAGGCTTTTGACCTCATCAGGTGTGCCCATGGCCAAAAGCCCGCCCTTATGGATCAGGCCCACCCGGTTGCACCGTTCGGCCTCGTCCAGGTAGGCCGTGGAAAGAAATATGGTCACCCTCTCGCGCAGGAGCTGATACAGGATGCGCCAGAAGTCCCTGCGGGAGACCGGGTCCACCCCGTTGGTGGGCTCGTCCAGGAAGAGCACCTGGGGAGTGTGGATCAAGGCGCAAGCCAGCCCCAACTTCTGCTTCATCCCCCCTGAGAGGTTCCCGGCCAGCCTCTTCTTGAAAGGGGTGAGATTGCTGAAGGCAAGCAGGCGATCTATCTTTGCCTGCCTTTCCCTGCGCTTTACCCCATACAGGTCAGCATAGAAATTCATGTTCTCCACCACCGTGAGATCCTGGTAAAGGCCGAACCTCTGGCTCATGTAACCGATTTTCTCCTTTACCGCTTCTGCCTCCCTCACTATGTGGTGGCCCGCCACCCAGGCCTCCCCAAAGCTGGGCTCCAGGATGGCCGTCAGAAGCCTCATGGTGGTGGTCTTTCCCGCCCCGTCAGGCCCCACCAAGCCGAAGATCTCCCCCTGGTGCACCGAGAGGGAGAGCTTCTCCACGGCGTTCAAGGCCCCGAAGCGCTTGGTGAGCTCCACTGTGCGGATGCTCTCGGTCATGGAGAGCAGTCCCCTTCCTTTCTTGAACCCAAGAGGCTCCACTCAGTTCTCATCCAGCAGGATCTCGGCGTCGGCGGGCATTCCAGGCTTGAGCTCCATCAAGGGGTTAGGAACATCTATCTTCACCCTGTAGACCAGCTTCACCCGCTCTTTCTCGGTCTGCACGTTCTTGGGCGTGAACTCCGCCTGGGAGGAGATAAAAGAGATCCTCCCCTCGTAGCGCTTCCCTGGGTAGGTATCTGTTCTCACCAAAACCCTCTGGCCTAATCTCACCCTTCCCAGCTCCGGCTCATCTATGTAAGCCCGAAGCCAGGTGTGTTCCAGGTCCCCCACGGTCACCACAGGGGTGCCAGGGGCCACGTATTCCCCCGGCTCCACATTCTTGGACAGGACCACACCCGTGAGGGGGGAGGCCACCTTGGTGTACCCCAGGCGGGTCTCGGCAGCGGCCAGGGCCGCCCTTGCCTGCTCCAACCTGGCCCTTGCGGCCTCTATGGTCTCCTGCCTCGGACCCTCGCGAACAAGGGCTAGCCTCTCCTCTGCCTCCCTCACTGTGGCTCTGGCCTGAGCTATCTGTTCTGCCCTGGGACCCTCCCTCACCAGCTTCAGCCTCTCCTCGGCCTCTTTGGCCTGGGCCTCGGCCATTCTATAGGCTGCCAGGACGATCTCATACTCCCTGGCTGAGATGACCGAGCGCTCGAAGAGCTGCCTTTGCCTCTCGTGGTCCGCCTTCCAGCGCTCCAGTTCAGCTTTTGCCCTGGAAAAAGCAGCCTCCGCAGCCCTTATCTCCTGGAGCCTGGAGCCTGCCAAGAGCTCTGACAAGTAAGCCTTGGCCCTTTGCAAGGCCGCCTCGGCCTGGGCTATCTCCTCGGGCCTGGAGCCCCGTTCCAGCTCCAAGAGTTGCGCCTGGGCGGCCGCCACCTCGGCCCTTCTCAAGGCCACCTCCTGGAGGATGTCCCTGTCCTCGAGCCTGGCCACGAGCTGACCGGTCTGCACGGCTTCCCCCTCATCCACAAACCTTTGCTCCACCCGGCCCGGGATCTTGAAGCTCACCTCGGCCTCTGTGACCTCAAAATTCCCTGACACCTTGATCAGGTTTCTGGGTTTCTGGCCTCCCCTGAACCCAAGCTGGGTGTAGCCCAGGGCCGCCCCCATGAGTATGCCGGCCAAAGCCAGAAGGACAACCATACGTCTGCCCATTACCTCACCTCACAGGTGAACAAATATTCACTATCCTTTCTCCACCCTGGATTCCTCCACGCCCCTTCTGAAGACCTCCCAAGCCCTCCTGGCGTGCCGGGTCACGTCGAACTCCCCATGGCTCAGGTGCCAAAGTACCGCCGCCGGCTGAAAGAGCCCCAGGAAGACCAGGGCCAAGGTGGTGGGATCCAGGTCTTTTCTTACCAGACCCGCCCTTTGTCCCTCCCTGAGCATGGACTCCACCTCTATCAGGAGGCTCTTTATGATCCCAAGAAGCTTGCTCCTTCTGGCAGAGCTCCTGTGGTGCACATCCTCGGAGAAGATTATGCGTGGGAGAGCCTCGTTTTCCCTGATAAGCTCCACGTGCCGCATGAGAAGCCTTCGCATCTGCTCAAGAGGATTGCGGGTCTCCGCCTTTACGGCCTGCACGTTTGCCAAGACCTTCTTCTGGAAAAGCTCCAGTATGGCGTCCAGGAGCTCCTCCTTGCCCTTGAAATGCCTGTAGATGGCCGAAGGTACGATGCCCACCCTCCTGGCCAAGGCGGCAAGGCTAAGCCCCTTCATGCCCTGATCCCCCACCAGGCGAAGGGCCGCCTCGGCTATCTGTTCCCGTCTGATTTCACTTTGCAAGCGCTGGAAGGCCATACCCATAAGCCTCGTGAATTTTTGTTCACATAATAGCCGTGTCTGATGCCGCAATCAAGGGTAGGGGAGGGGTTTATCCCCTCCCGTGGGGTTTATCCCTTCCCGATGAGAGGTGGGCCATGAGCATGGGAAGGCTTAAGTGGGCTGCTATTTTTAGCTTTGTGGTATCAATGGCGGTGCTCCTGGGAGGGGGCTACTTTGCGGTGGATCAGATGCCCCCTTACCCGGGCAAGGTACTGGGCCCCGAGGGAAAGCTACTGGATCTGTCTTCTCCTCCATGGAGCCTGTGCCCATGTTCGGGCTGGTGGTGAGGGCCATCCTGGAGTACAGGAGCGTGACCAAGCAGGGCAAGGAATTCCCCTACAGGTGGCCACTCTACTTCCTGGTGGCATCCTCTTTCTGGAATTTTCTGGGGGCTGCCCCCCAGACGGCCAGGCAGGCGATCACATACCAGGCCATGGCCATGAGAAAGGCCCACCTGTAATTGCCCGTCACCTCGAAGAGCCAGCCCCCAAGCCAGGGACCTATACAACCTCCGACAGCGAAACAAAGCCAGATGGAACCTATCACAGGACCCACGCGCGGGCCTTGGAAAAGATCCGTCACCGCTGCGGCTATGGTGGGAGAGCCAAGCCCGTTGCCGAACCCAAAGGCCAAGGCATGGATGTACAGGAGCCCCTCCCAGGAGCCCTGTCTCATGAGCACCAGGGCCAGGACCCCGCAAGAACCCGTTACGGCAGCCAAGGTGATGGTGGCTTCCCTGCCGATCCTGTCAGATATGGGGGCCAGCAAAGCCCCCGCCAGGTAGGCTACCCCCACCAAGGAGAGGATAGAGGAGACCCTCATCCTGGGAATGCCCATATCCACGGCAAAGGCCACGTTGTGGGCCATTAGAATGTGCTGCATCAGGCCCCAAAGGGAGAAAGCGGCTAAACACATGAGCCAGAAGCTCCTGGCTTTCAGAGCTTGGCCCAGGGTCCAATCAGGTAAGTTGCGAAGGGGTCTTGCCAGGCTCCCTTGCTCTGACCGATCTAGGGGAACCTCAGGCCCGTCCAAAACATGGGTCCCGTCTTTGCACAGCCCACGGTCCTCGGGGCGCTGCCTCACAACCAGCACCAAGAGGGGCAGGATCACACCCGTCAGGAGAATCCCTTCACCCAAGAAGGCCGTTCTCCAGCCCCAATTCTCTATGGCCCAGGCCAAAGCTGGGTACCAAGCATAGGAGCCCCCCGAGCCCAGGTAGAGCATGGAGAAAGCCAGGCCCCTCCTTTTCTCGAACCAGTTCCTTAGAACCATGGCAAAGGGGACAGCCCCCACCAGGCAAAGCCCGGTCCCAAAAAGAAGCCCGAAGCTTAACCAGAAGTGCCAGGGGCTCTGAGCCAGGGCCGAAAGGGCCAGCCCCAAGCCCAGGACCAAAGCCCCCAGGCCCATGGTGGGCCTGGCACCCAGTCGATCCACGAGTCCCCCCACCACAGGAGCCACAAGCCCGTACACAAGCATGTGGGATGAGAGCACTGTGGCAGTGGTGTCCCTGGACCAGCCGAACTCCTCCACCAGGGAAGGGAAGATCACCGCGAATCCATACCTGGCCCCATAGCCCAAGGCATAGGTCACGGTGCCCGCGGCCACTATCCACCATCCGTAGAAGATCCTGGGAGCCTCTGCGGCCATATTCTTTCTCAAATGGGAAGTGTGGGAAGCCGGACTCAGTGCTTGCCCCTTTGAAGATTTTCCCCAGGGCTCTGCTCACCACTGGACTGGGTCTCCTTGAGGGGCAGGTTAATAACAGCCCTGGCACCCCCCTTGGGTATGCCATGAAGCCGAATCTCGCCTCCATGATCCCGAACTATCCTGCGGCACAAAGGGAGGCCAAGGCCGGTTCCTCCTGGCTTGGTGGTCACAAAAGGCTGGAACAACTCCTCCGAGCGCTCGGGGGAAATGCCCTCTCCGGTATCTTCCACCGCAATCTCAACTTCTTCTGGAGAAACCTTCCGAGCCCGCACCACCACCTTACCATTTCCACCCATGGCCTCTATGGAGTTCTTGATGAGGTTGATAAGTACCTGTCTTAGGCGGTCCTTATCCACACTCAGCCAAAGCTGGCCTTCTGCTTCCAGCGAGAACTCCGTGTCGGAGCAATCCTCTGAGTCCCTGAACATGGAAAGGATCTCCTCCAGAAAGGGGACCAGAGCAATGCGCTCCTTTTGAAGTCTGAGGGGTTTGGAGAAGTCCTGTATCTCTTGAAGCAGACCCTCTAGCCTTTGAACCTCTGAGCGTATTATCTCCAGCTTTTCCCTACCCTCCTCCGGCAAGTTGGCCTGTCTCAAAAGGGAACGGGCAAATCCCCCTATGACCACCAAGGGGTTTTTTACCTCATGGGTAACGAAAGATAAGGCTTGGCCAATGGAGGCCAGCCTTTCGTTCTGAATAAGGCGGCGCTCCATTTCCTTTATCTGGCTCATGTCCCGCATCATCGCAGTCATGAGGAGATGCCCCCCCACCTCGGCCACGGAGAAAGATATGCTTATGGGGAACTCCTCGCCAAAGCGGCGCTGGGCCGAGAGATCCACTGTGTGGTCTATGAAACGACCCCTGCGGGTTTCCACATACCTTCGTACATAATCCCTGTGTACCTCCTTGTGGGGAGGTGGGATGATTATGCTCAAGTCCTTTCCAAGCACTTCCTCCTTGGAATAGCCGAACATAGCCTCCGCGGCCTTGTTGAAAAAGAGAATCCTGTGGGACTCGTCTATTGTCACCACAGCGTCCCTCGCGGTCTCTACCACGCTCTTGTAACGAATCCCCTCCTCACTCCCAACACAAAATTTCTCCAGCAGGCAGGTCACCTCGGCAGGCAGCCATAGCACCTTCCTGGGGAGGTCTTTGGGCCTAGAGGAAGCCCCTTCTCTGAAATCAAGCGCCACATCGGGTAGTCCGGGTCCCTTAATCAAAGTAAGATCCTTGAGAAGAAGCTCTGATGGAGCACTCTGGGACATGTGGGGAGAATCACCCTTTTGCAGAAAAACCCCCACCAGCCGGGGGCCCGCAGGATCACGAGACCATGCCTCCATAAGACATTGAGCTACCTGATTCCATCCCAAAAAGATTACCCTGAGGGGCTTGCTCATAGTGGATTTACCTCCGCTGGCAGGCCGATTCAAAACCACCATAACATGAAAAAGCCTCTCCTTCATCTGGCTGTGGTGCCTGACACCAAAATGAGGGGATCATATTGATATCATTGAATCTAGGTTTTCTTTTTTGAGCTTTGCTTTTATCACGAGGCTGGCACTCAATCCAGTATTAAAGTGCGTCCAGAGGGTTCTTTTTTTTCTTGAGACCTTCTTTTAGCTGGCGTTCCAGATCGCTGAAAAGCTCCTTTTTCTTGCCTCCCTGGGCGGTCTGAAGTCTCTCTATCTCCTCCTGGCGCTTCTCCCGCTCCTCTTTCAAGCGCTGGACCTCGGCCTCCAAAGTTGAGGCCTTCTCCTCTCGCGGGAGCTCTTCTAACCGGAGATGATCCTTGAGGTATATCCTCTCTTCGAAGGCCCCCTCCACCACCTCCAGCACCCCCAGCCCGGCAAGACGATTGCAAAGGTAATGGCCCATCTCGCTGGAGATCCTGAGCATCTCCGAGATGTCCCTGACTGAGGGCGGCCTGCCTTTGCTGTGCAGGAAGAGCCTCACAGCCGCCACAAAAAGATGCCCCTGCTCATATGGATTGGCAAGCTCACTCATAGTAAAGCCTATTTTATCTAGGTTTTGGATGCACTGTCCAGAAAGGTAGCCCAGGCTCTCGGACGGGCCCAAAAGTCCCGAAATACCGCTTGGCAAGATTGCGGGTGGATCAAAGACTTTGTGAAGATTAAGGCTCAAGGATATACTTGAGAAAGCCTGCGCTCCATCCGCCCAAAGAAATGGAGCCTTGGGCCGGGGGGTTGAAAAACTTCTCAGACCTGTGAGCAGGCCAAAAGCCGAGTGCCTTGTGGGGTTACAGAACAGCACATGAAACGCTGCGTCATTTCTTTTGACTTGGATGGAACTCTTGTAGACCACGGCTTCAGCACGGCTGTCTGGCGAGAGGCAATCCCCACCCTGGTGGCCAGGAAGGAAAGGCTTTCTCTGGAAGAGGCCAAGGCCTGGGTGTACGAGCAGTACGACCAGGTGGGCGAGGGCTCCCTGGAGTGGTATGACCTGGCTTACTGGCATCGCAGATTCGGCCTGGATGGGACCTGGCTCCAAACCCTCCAAGCACACCGCCATCTGATCCGGCTCTTCCCGGAAGTTAAAGGGGTTCTGGAGGAGTTAAGGCCGCTTCATGATCTTATCATTCTCTCCAACGCGAGCCGTCCTTTCCTGGAGGAAGAGTTTTGCCATAGCGGGCTCCAGGAGTTTCCATTTCTCCACGTGGTGTCTGCCACCTCTGACTTGGGGATGGTCAAGAAGACCAGCTCCTTTTACAGGGAGGTATGCCGGAGGCTGGGCCTGGATCCATCTGGGCTCATACACGTGGGGGATCATGAGGAGTTTGACTACCAAGCCCCCACCCAGGCTGGCATCCGGTCCTATTTCCTGGATCGATCCGGGAGAGGGTCGGGAGAGCACGTGGTGAGGGATCTCAGGCACTTTGCCCGAAAGGCCTTGGGTGGGGGTAAGGGAGCTCCTCGTTGATGCCTCACGAGACCATGCCTGAGACAGGGACATTCCCTGGAGCTTGGCAGAGAAACTCCCGGCAGATGAAAGGCTTTACGGGGTGAATCAGGCAGACCCCTTTCCCTTCCCAGGAGAAGCGCAAGAAAGGACAGGCTGCAAAATCCTCGCTCTCCCCTTTGGGGTCTAACCGGGTATGGTGGAGGAGATCTTCTCTTTCGAGGGATTTCCAGAATGCCAAATCCAAGGGACTCGTGCTCAAGGGGCCCCGGGCCGGGCCCATGCAGCATTGCCCGCATTGGGCGCAAGAGCCCTTGGCCCCAGCGGGGAGGGAGGTCCCTGGTGCCTCGCGGTTTCTCCCTGCCACGTACAGATCGTGGAGGGCCAGCACAAGCCGATTGAGCTCAATGCGCGGGCCATGGGGGAGGTTCCCCCTGGCCCGCCCGCACAGGTCCACCATGGCTTCCAGGAGCCTCCATCTGGAGCCCCATGATTTTTCAGCGCAGAACCGAACCAGGATCCCCTGCAGAGGGGCCCCTGCTTCCCCAAGCCTCCTGGCCAGGCACCCCAGCTCACCGAGAGTCTCAACCATATTTCCCCGGGCCAGGGGGATGCGCCCGCCATGCCTGCTGCAGCTTTCCCTCAAGAACTCCGCAACACGCATGCCCTCAACACCTGATCACGCAGAAGATCTCTTCCGCCCATCCAGCATCTCCAGGAAGCTCTCTATCTGGCTCTCTAGGCTCTCAATGGAGTAGAGCCTCGGGTCGTTGTGGTCCGCCTCCAATATCACTCCCGGGATTCCCGTTTGTTCGGCCACGGCGCGGCGCAGCTCCGGGATATCTTGGGAGACCATTTTGCAGCTCCTGTTGGAATGATAGAGAAAACCATCCAGCTGATACTGTTTGGCATATTCCACATAGGTCTGAATCCTTCTTTGGAGGTGCAAATTCGCTGTGTAGAGGTATTGCTCTGCCCAATCCTGGAAAGGATCCTCCTCTCCCACCGCAAGGGTGGCCCAGGCCCAGGTATAAAGAGATGTGACAAGGGCTGCCCCCCTGGCATCCAGGAACTCTGAGAGGCGCCTCAGCTCAGGCCAGATGGGGAGATTGTCCCAAAAGAGCCTGAACCTCTCCTGACTCACCGCGCCAATCCCCTTCTCAACCCTCTCTTGGAGTTCCTCCAAGAGCTTTCGGTAGAAATCCACAGCCACCCTCGTACCCCTCTGGGCCACTATGGGGGCCATGGCTATAAACTGGTCGAACACTGTCATGGGAGAGGGCCTTCGGGCCCCCAAGAGCAGGACTTCAGTCCACAGTTGCGAGGCTTCTTGGGAGAGCCTGATGCTCTCTTTTAGCCTCTGCTCCTGCAGCTTACGGCCCGTTATGTGCTCCAATATCCCCTGGAGCTCCTCCAGCTGAGCCCTGAGGTATCGCTCTGCCTGGGGGTCCTTTTCCCCGTTGCCAGAGTGGGGCACGTCTATGAGTACCATGGGAGCTCCATACATGCGCGAGAGCACCTCAAACCACTTGGTCAGAGTCCCGCACTGGCTGTTGGAGACAAGTAGCAGATCCGGCTTTGGCAGGCCGAAGGTGGGGCTCTTGCCTGTGAGAATAGAGCCCAGATCGCAGCGGGCGTAGGAGCAGAGGTCCATTGAATATCCTAGCTTCTCGGCCGCAGGGGCTACCTCCACGGAAAGCCTTCTGGCCCCCAGGATCACGGCGTGGTTCTCGGGGTATATGGGGATGAAGTCCATGGCGTAGAGAAGCTCCACGGGGGTGAAAGCGTTTACGTATGCTATGAACTTCCCGTTTTGCTTGGCCGTGTGGGCAGCTGTGTAATAGTCGATGTTGATCTGCTTCAGATCCCTCAGAGTGGAGATAGGATTCATGGGCTCTTTCTCCTGGTTGCAGCAGCCGAAGGAGGCTCTGAGCTTTCACTAGGGCACAGGGAGAAACCTGGCCTCCTGAGCAGTCGCGATTCTTCCCGGACCATTTTAGGGAGCAAAGTCCGAGCATCTAATCCCCTGGAGGATCCGGTGCGGTTCATAGCAGGTCCTCTCCTATCATCTCCCGAAAGGCTTCCAGTCTGACTCGGATCTGAGCCGGGGAGACCCCCCTTGTGGAGGTCTCCAATACAAGAGCAGGGATCTTCTCTTTCTCCAAGGCTTTCTGGAGATCCGGTAGGTCAAAGCCCGCAGCCTCGCAAAACTTGGGGTTCAGGAAGATGACCCCCTTGGCCCCGCTTTCTTGGACCCTATCCAGAAAACTCTGCACTATTCTCCCAGGCTCGTCATGATAGCCCGGATAGAGAGGCAAGGAGATGAGCCTTGAGACCAAGGCCTCCAGGGGATCTCCCTGCCCGTAATCCCCTGCTATGGATCTGAAGCCGCAGACCATTTCCTCCCCGACCACCAGCAGACCCAGTTCGTCCATCATCTCCAGGATGCCGGGCGGATCCCAGATCTTGCCCCGTACGTAAACCGGCACACGCCCATTGGGCTTTCTACCCTGGTCTATTTCCCAAGGAAGCTTCTCCATCCAGGAGAGATGCTCCTCCCTGGGGGCTTTCATGGCCGAGGCCATAAGCAGATTCACCCTCTCCCACGTCCATATGGAGGGCCTTTCCCTGTGCAAAGCATAGGCCTTCCTGAGCCTTGATCGGCTTTTCTGGTAAACAGACAGACTCAAAGTTATATTTTCCAGACTGGGGTAGCGTCCTGTCATCCTGCCCAGAGCTTCTCCAAACCTGTCCAATTCAGCTCTGAGATACTCCCTTGCACTAGGATGGTAAAGCCGCTTGGGTAGCCTCAGGAATTCATGGCGGCTTTGCGGGAACGTGTGACTCCAGGTATGGTATAGATTCCTTGTGGTGTCACATACATAGGGGATGATGAGCCCGTCCAAGAAATCCAGTTGCCCTGCGAGTCCCATCTCCAAGAGCCCCATGGCATGGGAGCAGGTGTAGCCGGGTAAAGAGGCCTGAGCCTTGGATGCAGTCACTCTAGCCCCCTCCAGGGCCAGAGGGAGGGCCCCTGCAGCATGTATCATTTCCTCAGGCACATCAGGAAGCAGATGACCTATCACTTTTCCGCCGGTCCTATCTTTCCAGGATCTGGCCCATTGCAGGGGATCTGCCATGACTTCCCTGAATGGACTCCATGGGTCCATACCCATTGCACAGCCTCCTGATTTTCATTGGGGTCTTGCCGGGCGGGACTGGCGTGCTGCAAGCTCCGCCCGGCGCAAGGAAGGTATTATGGAAAGGCTTTTGGGTCAAGCCCCGGCAGGACTCAAGATCTCAAAACAATCTAAGCTCCTCTACCACGTAACCCCCCACTGCTCCTGCTCCTGCCCCCACTGCGGCCCCTACAATCAGGGGACCGCCCAGGACTACCGCCCCTGCCGTGCCAAGCCCCGCTCCTATGGCACCTCCGCTTAAAACCCTCTGCTCTGTACGGCTCAAGCCCGCACAGCCAGCCACCAGGAGCGCAAGACCCACAGTCAAACAGATGACACGAAGCCTTTTTCCCCCAACCATCTTCTCACCTCCTCTCTTTTCGGGCCTTACCGGTTACAAAAACCGCCCAGCTACTTGGGGTCATGTACGAATTTGTACCCGGGCCCCAATCGCCTCATATTGAATCAGGGCACAGGCCCACACCCGGGTTCCTCATCCCGAGTATACTAAGCATGAGGCGTGCCACAAGAGGAAGGCGGCCGGGAGCCCTATACAGCCCCCGGCCGAGAATGGAGCCAGTTCAATTCACCGGCTTTTCTTTGCAGGGTTTGAATTGGTAGCCGCTGTCCGGCCCGGGGATTGGGGCCACAGGCTCTGTTAGAAGGAAGGAGCCGGCCTGAATCCAACTCTTCAAGGTCTGGGCAATGGTGCGGGCACGGGCATAGCTGGAGAGGCTGGCCGTGGGGATTTCTTTTCCGTTCAGCTGAATTTTCCCGCTTCTCAACTGGGCATAGGTAACCCAACCCAGCACATCAGGCCCCCTGTTGGGATAGGTTTGGCTGTAGTCCACTACTGGTGCGTAGATGTCCTGGTCTGTGACCAGGGTGTGCTCCAGGACCTCCTCGTCCAAGATCGGGATGGGTATGCCTATCCCGACAGCCATGCTGGCCCCGTAACCTATGAAAGAGACCCCCCTTAGCCAATCCGCGCTCATCTGCTTTAAATCCCCCATCACAGCCAAGGTGCCTGCCCCCACTTTGGGAACCCCCTTTTCGGTTCTGGGAACCCCTGGGTTGTGCTGGGTGCCGTGCCAGACCACGTACCCCATGCCTCCCCCAAGGAAGATTCGGGTGCCCAAGCCTATGGTCCTGTAAAGGGGGTCGTTGAGCAGAGGGGAGAGTTGTCCAGCACTGCAGTAATTGGCGTTTCCACATTGGGGCCTAAGGGTCCCCATGTAAGTATAAATGACCCTGTCCGAAAGGTTCACCGCCACGTTGTAATTTTGGTAACAGTTTCTGGGATTGAAAAGAACCGCCTCGTTCATTTCCTCAAGGCGGATCATTATCTGAAGTTTCTTCTTGGGATAACAGTCCGTGCCGTAGGCTCTGGCCTCCAACCTGACCGGTTTGCCTGCCACCAGGTCTTGAATCAAGTGCCCACCACCGTATCTGAACTCACCGGGGTACACCTGGTTTCTGGGGTCATCCTCCGCAATGGCCGTAGCTCCCACCAGGATATCCACAGCCGCGAAACCCGTGTAAGCCGGGATTCCGTTGAGGGTCACCTGACCGCCCCCCAGTTTGATACGCGGCTTTGTGTGTCCTATGTTGAAATAGGCCCCCGAAGAACACATGGGGGCGAAGGTGCCGGTGGTGACAACGTCTACTTCTCGGGCCGTCTGCTTGGCCCCCTTCTGTTTTGCCAGTTCAATGATTTCCTCGGCCGTGACCACAACGGCCTTTCCCTTGCGGATCCTCTCGTTTATCTCTTCAACGCTCTTGCCCATTTTCGCCTCCAGACGGTTCAGGATCTGGGCCGGAGGGACTGCGCATCTCCCCCGGCATTTGGATGTTCGCCCTCAAGAAGGGCCAGGACCGTGGGTGCCCCTGGACGGGGCTGCGCATGATCCATCCCATTCCCATCACCTGCCTTTCCTGGAAGCTTAAAAGTCTCTTAAGAAACCTCAATACTCGACTATTTTAGTTATGCGCCTTCAAACTGTCAAACTCTTCCCCAATAGGAAAACCTGAACCAGGCCCCTTTCCTCCTCAATCCTCTCTTCTTTCTTCATCGAACAGCCAGGTGCTCAGGTACCTTTCCCCTGTGTCTGGCAAGACCACCACTATGAGCTTTCCCTGGGATTCAGGCCTGCGTGCCACCTCCAGGGCAGCCCAAACCGCGGCCCCGCTGGATATTCCGGCCAGTATGCCTTCCTCCCTGGCCAGGCACTTGGCCATTTTCCCAGCATCCTCGCTTCTCACCTGAATGATTTCGTCCACCACCGAGCGGTTTAGGACCTCTGGCACAAATCCGGCTCCTATACCCTGTATCTTGTGGGGCCCCGGTTTCCCGCCCGACAGAACCGGGGATTCCACTGGTTCCACAGCCACTGCCCGAAAGCTGGGCTTCCTGGCCTTGATCACCTCTGAGACCCCTGTTATGGTCCCCCCTGTGCCCACTCCAGAGACCAGGATATCCACTTGCCCTTCAGTATCCGACCATATCTCCTCAGCAGTAGTCCTCCTGTGTATCTCGGGGTTGGCCGGGTTTTGAAACTGTTGGGGGATGAAATAGCGGGAGTCGGCCTCAGCCATCTCCTCTGCCTTTCGAACCGCTCCCCTCATGCCTTCACTGGCAGGTGTCAAGACCAGCTTGGCCCCTAGGGCCCTGAGCAGGATCCTGCGCTCCACGCTCATGGAGTCTGGCATGGTAAGGACCAGCTTGTATCCCTTGGCTGCACAAGCCATGGCCAGGGCAATGCCGGTGTTGCCGCTTGTGGGCTCCAACACAATGGTCTCGGGGCCGATCTTTCCCGCCCTCTCCGCAGCCTCTATCATGCTAACCCCTATCCTGTCCTTTACGCTGTGGCAGGGGTTAAAAGACTCCAGCTTGGCCACCACCTGGGCTCCCAAGCCCCGAGCTACTCTTTTGAGCCGCACCAGAGGTGTGCGACCTATGGTTTCGGCTATGCTCTCATGGATTCGCATGAGCGGTTCCCTTTTTTTTCTTCTTGGAGGAATGAACCCCTATCATTTCGGCCAAAGTGATCCCGGCCAGGACTTGCCTTACAGCATCAGCCACCTTTCCCCAAACCTCCTTGGTGGCGCAGTCCGAAGACCTTGGGCACCCCTTGGGATGGGCCACACATTCCACCAGGCTCAAAGAGCCCTCCACGGCTTCCACCACCTCCAGCATTCGTATTTCCTGGGGCGGCCGTGAGAGTTGAAAGCCCCCCTTGACTCCTCTTTTGCTCTTGACGAGCCCGGCCTTGCGAAGAGGGCCCACAAGCTGCTCCAGATACTTGACCGAGAGATTTTGTCTGTCTGCCAGATCTTTCAAGAGAACCGGCTCTTGCCCTTGGTGAATGGCCAAATCCAGCATAAACCTTGCACCGTATCTGCCGCGAGTGGAAAGTCGCATCTGAGAATACCTCCCCATGTTTTTCACCATATTATAAAACTGGTCGGATATATCGCAATACCTCCCGGGATTCAGAGCTTGTTGGGGAACATGAAAAAAAGAATTTCTCCATCCTTGCTGAAAACTGCGGCCTTTTCTTCCAGTTAAACCGGATTATTTTCCAAAGCCTGTGATTTTGGGGGCTCAAGCCCCCAAGCCCCCGGCACACTTCGACATATTCCGACTCCATCTTGGCAAGACCTCAAACGAAAACCCAGGGTGTTTTTGACTGTAGATCGGTTTGTCCAAACATTTCCTTAAGATAGCCCACGTTATCCACTGATTTCGAATAATGCGGACTAAGGAGGCAAAAAAGGGGAAAGCCGGTGTTGCAACCCGAGCATCCGTGTGTTAGAGAAGGGATGAGTTACAACGGCTGGAGAGAAGCTTGGGCAGAGCAGAAAAGATCCCCATAGGGGGAGTGCTCCAAGGAAGAGGGCTTGCAGCAGTGCGAATGATGGGGATCCCGGATCGGCCTGGTGTGGCCTCCAGGATTTTCAGGGTCCTTGGACAGGCAGGTATTAATGTGGAGCTCATAACCCACTGCCTGGACGATCGGGGCAAAAGCCATATCACCTTCTGCGTGGAGAGGGCAAGGTTGGAAGAAACTCTCACCCTCCTGGAGAGCCACGGCAAAGAAGTGGGCTTTGAGCAGATGGGCTTTCTCAGCAACGTGGCCCTGATATCCGTCTTCGGTCCTCACTTCAGGGAACGCCACGGGATAGCAGGGGCTTTTTTCCACGCCTTGGCCGGGGCGAATATAAACATTCTGGCCATAAGCACCTCGGTTTCCACTTGCACCTGCCTTATTTCAGAAAGTGAGTTGGGAAAAGCCACGGAGGCTCTGGAAAGGGTATTTGAGGTGCCCGAAGGCTGAGCCGGGCCTTGACCTCTTATGCAAACCCAATGGAGAAAAGGCACAGGCTTTGGAGAATATTCAGGGCTGATTCACGGGCTTTGCAGAAAAATTCGGCTCAGCATAGCCTTCTTACGAATCTTTGAAACCTGCGCATGGCTTCTCCCAGTTCCTCCATGCCGACTGTGAAGGCCATACGCACGCAGCCCCGCCCCGAGGGGCCAAAAGGTGCCCCAGGTACCACCACCACCCGTTCCTGCTCCAGGAGCCGGATGGCAAATTCCTCTGTGTCCTGAGTTATGGACTCCAGGTTGGGAAAGATGTAAAAAGCTCCTTGAGGCTTGCAGACCCGTACTCCGGGAATGGAAGAAAGGGCCTCATAGACCAGGTCTCTTCTGCGCTGGAACTCGGCCAGCATTGCCCCCACCTGACCCTCGGCTTGTCTCAAGGCAGCCAGGCCCGCCCTTTGGGAGACAGAAGAGGCACATGAGGTGTAGTAGGTAACCACCTTGGTCATCTGGCGGATGAGTTCCACAGGCCCGAAAGCGTACCCTAGGCGCCATCCTGTCATTGCAAAGGCCTTGGAGAAAGAGCCTATCACAACCGTGCGTTCCCACATACCTGGGCGTGTTGCCATGGACTCGTGGACACATCCATCGAAAACAAGCCTGTCATACACCTCGTCGCAAACAACCAGCAGATCCGCCTCCCTGGCTACAAAGGCCAGTTGGTCCATAACATGACCTGGAATGACCGATCCAGTGGGATTGTTGGGGGAGTTCAAAAGAAGCACTTTGCTCCTGGGGGTGAGGGCTCTTTGCACCTGCTCGGCCTGGGGAACGTAATTTTCTTCAAGGCGGGTGGGCACATGAACCATTTTCCCTCCTGCCAGCTCTATGTGGGCGCGATATTCGGGGAAGTGAGGCTCCGGTACCAGCACCTCGTCCCCCGGATCCAGCACGGTCCGAAAAAAACCCGTGAGGGCTCCCATCCCCCCGGATGTGATAAGAAGATTTTCCTCCTGCAAAGCAAGCCTGTATCGGCCCCCCAGGTAGGTCCGAAGCTCTCTTAGGAGTTGGGGATCCCCCTGGGAAGGTGCGTAATGGGTAGCCCCTCCCAATGCATCCTCCAAGGCTCTTCGGCAGACCTCCTCGGAGGTTGGGAAATCAGGCTCCCCTATGCCCAAGGAGATGACTCCTTCCAGACCCGAGGCCCGAAGGCTCATCTCCCTTATTTTGGAAGGCATGAGCTCCCTAACCGCTCGGGCCACCCATTTATCAGGTGTTGCCATCAGCCATAACTCCATGCAACCCTCTTAGAAGCGTGAACACCTATCCTCAAACATAACCGAACAACCTGGGCACCCACATGATGATGGCCGGCACATAAGAGACCAGGGCCAGGGTGGCCAGGTTGGCCGCCAGAAAGGGCATGGCCCAGCGGGTCACCAGTCCGAAGGGATAGCCGGTGATGCCGCAGACAACAAAAAGAAGTACCCCCACAGGGGGAGTTATGAGCCCGATGGAGAGGTTCAGAATCATCACAAAACCGAAGTGCAGCGGGTGGATGCCCACCGCCTGCGCCACTGCCAAGAGCGTTGGGGAGAGGATCACGATGGCCGCCCCGGCCTCCATAAACATGCCAACCAAAAGAAGCACCACGTTTATGAGAAGCAATATGAGATAAGGGTCCTTAGTTATGCCAAGCAGGGCAGTGGCTATCTTTTGGGGGATCTGCTCGGCTGTGAGGACCCAGGCGAAGATATTGGCCATGCCTATTATGAGAAGCAGCACAGAGGTGGTGATCCCTGTGTTGACCAGTATCCTCACCAGGTCCCTCCACCGAAGCTCCTTGTATACCCAAAGCCCCAGGATCAGGGCGTAGAAAACAGCCACCACGGCCGCCTCGGTGGGGGTGAAGGCCCCTGCCAGTATCCCCCCGATTATTATCACAGGGGCCAGGAGAGCCGGGCCAGCAGCCACCAACTCCCTCCAGATCCTCCCCAGGGAGAGAGGCTCCTCGTCTTTGGGATAGTTGTGTTTGATGGCAAAGTAGTAAGCCATGCCCATCATTGCCAAGCCTTGCATGATGCCTGGTATCATACCGGCTGCAAAAAGAGCTCCTATGGAAATCCCCGTAGTGACCCCTAGGATCACCATGAGGATGGATGGGGGAATGGTGGGCCCCATTACGGCGGCTGAGGCTGTGATGGCCGCCGAGAAACCCCTTCCATATCCTCTTTTGACCATGCCGGGTATGAGCACCGAGCCCAGGGCCGATGCATCGGCCACGGCCGAGCCTGATATGCCGCTCAAAAACATGGCCGAGACCACGGTTGTATGGGCCAGGCCGCCCCTAATCTTCCCTACCAGGACGTTGGCCAAGGAAATGAGTCGCTGGGTGGTTCCCCCCACGTTCATCATCTCGCCGGCCAGAACAAAGAAAGGGACCGCCATGAGGGGGAAGGAGTCCATGCCAGTGAATATGCGCTGAGCCATAAGGTTTAGGGGCACATCCGAAGCAACAAGAACCGCCAAGGAGGTGATCCCAAGGCAGAAGGCTATGGGGAAGCCCATCACCAAGGTTATGGCAAAAGCCAGGGCCATAAGCAGGATCATTTCTTCACCTTTACATGAAGCCGGTGGCCATCTCAGAGCCGGGGAAGCTTTTTTGTTCCACCAGCCTTGATGGGCCTGTGGGTGTCTCTGAGATTCGGTCCAAAAGCCTCATGGCAGTGTTCTCAACCGTCCAGGGTTGCGGCGGTAAAACGCCTGGGCCTGGCCCCCTCCAATGGGAAGAACTCCCCCAGCACTCCTGTGACAAGCTCCAGTATCATGAGGCTTGCGCCCACCGGCACCGCCATATAGGGGAAGATCATGGGAATCTGCATGGCCGGGGAGAGTTGGCTGGAGTTAAACAAAGCCAAAGAAAAACCTTGCTTGGCAACTATACCCAGAAAACCGATGGTAGCCAGTTGAACCAAGACCAAGAGTTTAGCCCTCCAAGCAGGAGGCAACCTGTCCACAAAGAGGCTCACACCTATGTGTCTGCCCTCCCGAAGAGCTACAAAAGCCCCCAGCATGCCCATCCAGATCATGAGGTACCTGGCCAGCTCCTCTGACCAGGGAAAGGGCACATGGATGAGGAATCGAAAAATAATCTGGAGCAACACTATTACGGACATGACTGCCCCGATCAGGACCAGGGCGCCCATGGATACTTTCCTGAGCAACTCGCAAAGCCGACTCATGGCCTTGGTGATGCCCCTCACTTACCCCTCCCCCATGGTGAAAAGGCGGGAGACATGGGCCCCCCGCCTTCAGAAAACATCAAGAAGCTCCCACAAATATGGAATCCGCGGCCTTTACTGCTTCTTAACCCACTCGCTGTATTTCTGGTTGGCCATCTTGATGTGCTCCTGCACTATCTTATCGGCCTTGTCGCCCACCGCCTGCTCACCTTTCTTGGCAGCCTCCAGAGCCTTGGTGACCCATTGCTCCCCCACCTTTTCTTTTAGGTACCCAAGAGCTGCCGGCTGGGCCACTTCCCTGAACTTGGCCATCTCTTCCTTGGAGGGCTGGTAAACCACCATGCCTTTTTCCTTCAGTTTCTGAAGCCCCTGGATATTGGCCTCCTGGGAAAAGCCGTTGTGGGTGGCTGCCAGCACCTTGGCTGCCTCTGCTACTACCTTCTGCTGCTCGGGAGTCAGCTTTTTCTGATAGAACTCCTCGTTGATGAAGATAAAGAGCGGATCGTACAGGTGCCCGTCCAAGACCAGGTATTTCTGCACCTCGTAGAACTTCATGTCATGGATGAGCACTATGGGGCACTCCATGGCATCCACCACCTTCTGCTGCAGGGCGGTGTAGAGCTCCCCGAAAGCGATGGGGGTCGGGGAGCCGCCCATGCTCTTGACCATCTCCATGTGCACGGGGTTTTCCATGGTGCGCACTTTGAGGCCCTTCATCTCCGCCGGGGACTTTATTTCCCTCACGTTGTTGGTGAAGTGTCTGTAACCGTTCTCGGTTATCCCAAGGATGCGCACACCCGTGGCCTTAAGAAAGGCTTGGGAGTATTCCTGTCCGAAATCCCCGTTGTAGGCCTCCCAGGCCGCAGGGGCGCTCGAAAAAAGGTACGGAATGCCGAAGACCATAACAGGCTGGAAAAATCCGGCCACAGGCCCTGAGGAGAGGGTCCCCATCTGAATGGTGCCCATCTTGACCCCTTCCAGGGCTTCCCTTTCATTACCCAGGGCAGAGGCATGATAGGCCTGCACCTCCACCTCCCCCTTTGTGCCTTTCTCCACCATGGCCTTGAAGATTTCCACTGCCTTTACAGTCCGGTTGTCAGGATTTGCAGGACCTGCATTGGCCAGCTTGATGACCACCTTGGCCGAGGCCTCTGAGACAAGCCCCAAAGCCAGGACCGCGGCAAGAAAAAGGAAAAGGGTTCTCTTCATGTTTGCTTATCCTCCTTGGCTTTCTGGATTCTGAATCACTGCCCGAATAAGATTCACGCAGCCTGCGCCGAGACATAGGCGGTTGAATTGTTTGAGTATACGAACCCGCTGCTTTGCATGTCAAGGCTTTGCCTGGGAGGCAATTCCTATGCCATGAGATCCATCACCGCCCTGCAGTGCAACTCAGTGCCTATGAGCAGCACCTCCTCGTTGAAATCGAACCTGGGGTTGTGAACCGGTGCCCCCCCTTCCCTGCCGACCCCCAGGAAGTAATAACAGCCCGGCACACGCTCCAGGAAATAGGACATGTCCTCTCCTCCCATGGTGGGCTCAGGCTCCAGTACTTTTTGGGAGCCCACCACGGATATTGCGCAGGTTCTCACCCGTTGGGCAACCTGGAGGTCATTAACCAGAGGGGGGCATCCCTGGGTATAGCTGAAATCGTATCTTGCCCCCATGGACTGGCACACACCCCTGATGACGCGCTCCAAACGCTCAGGCCAGCTCTCCCAGATCCCTCTGTCAAAGGTACGGGTGGTGCCCGACAAGCTGGCCTCCTCTGGGATTATGTTGAATGCTGTCCCTGAGTGGAAGCTCCCCACCGTCACCACAGAGGGCTGCAAGGGATTCATCTGGCGGCTTACTATCCTCTGGAGAGCCCCCACCACCTGGGTCCCCACCTCCAGAGCATCCACACAAAGGTGAGGCATGGCGCCGTGGCCGCCCTTGCCCAGGATGCGGATGTCAAACCGGTCCATGGCTGCCATGAGGGGGCCGGCCTTCACCCCAACGGTCCCCTCCGGAAGCCCCGGCCAGAGGTGGCACCCCAAGGCCCAGTCCACCCGCGGGGTCTCCAAGACCCCCTCCTGGATCATGGGCTTGGCCCCGCAAGCCCCTTCCTCTGCTGGCTGAAAAACAAACTTCACATTCCCCTTCAAATTCCCCCTCAAAACGCTCAAAACCTTGGCCGCCCCCAAAACCATGGCCATGTTCCCGTCATGGCCGCAGGCATGCATTACCCCAGGATGTGTGGAGGCGAACCCGAGCCCTGTCTCCTCCTGGATCGGAAGGGCATCCATATCCGCTCTGAGCATCACCGTGGGCCCCTGGGAGGCCCCCTTGAGGAGCCCCACCAGACCCCAACGGGCCACCCCTGTCTTTACCTCCAAGCCCAATTCCCGCAGACGCCCGGCCAAGAAGGCCGATGTCTTCTCCTCGCAAAAGGCCACCTCCGGGATCCTGTGAAGGGCTCTCCTGATCTCAACTATCCATTCCCCGTGGGAACGCACCAACTCCCTTAACTCCATTTCCACCTCCGCTGGCAGGCTCAAAGCCCTCTGACTTCCTCAGACGGGCCATTCTGCCATGTTTCCCCTTGGATTTGAATCAGCCTCATCCACCCCCCTTTTGCTCAGCTCCCAGGTGGAACCTCCCCAAGAAGGCTAGGGCCTTGAGCCAGCTTCCCTGGGCCCTTATTCTCCCCTTCAGATAGAGACTCGCAGGGTTAGCCAGCTTAAACAAGATTCTGCGGAAATCCACGGAATCCATTGTGAGCACGGCCACTGGCTCTGGGGTGCCGGGCAGGGGCTCCCCCTCCCAGACCTCAGCGATACCTCTTCTTACGGTCAGATTGAATCTTTTTGCCTCATCCGGGAACACAAAAGCCATGCACTCCTCAAGATCCATGGCATCCTCGGGTGCCAATGCCGTGCTCATTAGAGAGAAAAGGTGTGGCAGGGGAATCTGCTCCAAGAACCTGGGATCGGCCGTGGGCCCGGGGGTCTTGAGGATCCCTTCCCTGAGCTCTTTCACGCTCTCCAGGAGGTAGCCCCGGCCGTTGCTATTGGGAATCTCTTGGGCCAGCGTTTCATAAGAGGCTGCCAGAAGTTCCTTGAGCCTCTCAAGGGTTTTATCCTGCGCCAGGCCGCTGTCTTTCAGTTTCCCAAGAAGGTGGATCGCCCATCTGGGATCGGCATCATCCAGGGCGGCTTTGGCCAGATCCAGAACCCTCCCAGGGCCGCCCAGGAGTTGCACCTCCCGGCGGGCAGCCTCCAAGTGGCTAAGAGGGTGGACCCTGTGCGCTCTTCCGTCAAACCAGCCCAGGTTGTTGGTGTAGATGGCTTTCACGGACCAGTCCACCTGACCGTAGAGTTCCCGGTTCTGGGGCTCCCCAGCCAAGTGTTGAGGGAGCCTTATGGTCTCTGCCAGGGTGTCCATGTCCAGGCCGCGGTTGGCTCCCCTCACCACCTCGTCCCTCACCCATTGGATGGCATCTCTGTAGTCCCTGAGCACTCGTGCAATCTCTTCCTTACCGTGGAGGGGGCGCGTGTGGCCGGGCACCAAATGCTCGGCCCCGAGGGACCTCATCCTGTCCAGGCTTTGGATCCAATCATCCACTGGCCTGGGGCTTGTACCCCTGAGGGTGTAGAGGTTTGGGAAGCTCCAGTAGAAATTGTCCCCGCAAAGGAGGGTTTTCTCTTGTGGGATCCAGAGGAACAAATGATCATGGGTCTCACCGTGGGCCTCCAAGAGGTGGATCGAAAGCCCTCCCACCAGGAGTTCCCTTTGACCACTGAAGGTGTGTGTCGGAAACAGTACCCCTGTCTCCTGCATGGCCTCCATGTCTGGCCTCGGGCCTATGGCGCTGCATGGAAGGCTCTGCAAGTCCACCCTCATACCGAACTGTTTGAGCCCCCTTCTTTTTTCCGCCTCCCGGAAAAGACCGTACTGTTTGAGTAGATGCTGGCTGAAGCCCTCTGTGGCCCAAATCTGGGTGCCCTCCTGTACCCAGACCGTGGCTCCCCCCACGTGGTCTATGTGACTGTGGGTATAGATCAAGGCCCTGACCGGCCAGGCGGGGGCCTCTCTTTCCAAAGCGCTCTTAATTTCCCGGGCCTTGGCGGGGCTCATCCCCGCATCCACTATGATATTCCCCTCCTGGGTGTGTATGAGCGCCACATTGGCCAGATCAAAACCCAGGGCCACCCAGACCCTTTCCGATACCCTTTCCACCCGAGGGGGGCCAACCATTTGCTCGCATTGGGCCCGAAGCTCCCCCGGGGACACAACCCGGCTTGGGACCTGGGCTTCCTCTTTCTTTGCCTCACATCCCCCCTGCGCCAATAGTAGGAACAGCGCTCCTGAGACCACCAAAGCCCATCTCATAGTCACCCTCCCCTTGCCTGGATTATTCTCTGGAGCCCGTGACTTTGGGGGCCACACCCCCCCGAACCCCCGGCATGTTTTGCCATACCCCGACTCAAACCAAGACCAAGTCTGGAACCGAAAATCAGGGTGTGTTTAAGTATGGACCGGTTTGCCCAAACATGTCATTGAGATAGCCCGCATCATCCACTGATCGTGAACAATGCGGGCTAAAGGCATGCCTCTATGAGGCCACCTATTGAGCACTCCGGTGTTTTTCAATATCCTGGATTGACAAGCTTGTCTAGGGAAAACGGGGAATCAGCCTGGGCTCGAGGGGGAGCGAGAACTATGGAGGGGACGGCGGCTGTGGTGACGGGGGGGACCAAGGGGATAGGACTGGGGATGGCGCAGGCCCTTGCCCGGCGGGGTGCCTCGGTAGCTGTGACCTATCTCACGGATCAGGCCTCGGCTCAGGGGGCCAGGGAGAGGTTGGAGCCTTCCCTCGCACCAGGCCAGCGATTGCTTCTCCTGCAGGGAGACGTGGGGGACCCCCGGACGGTCTCCTCCCATTACCGTCTTGTCAGAGAGGAGCTGGGACCAGTATCGGTTTTGGTCAACAACGCAGGGGTGATGCCCAGGAGATCCTTCAGGGATATCGGTTTCGAGCAATGGGACCAGACCCTGCGCACAAACCTCTCCGGGGCCTTTTACTGGAGCTCCTGCGTGGTGCCAGACATGGAAGCCATGGGGTTCGGTCGCATAGTCAACATATCCTCCATAGCCGGCAGGGGAGGTGGGGTGGTGGGTGCCCACTACGCTGCCTCCAAGGCCGGCCTGCTGGGCTTCACCAAGTATCTGGCCCGGGAGCTCGGCCCCAAGGGTATAACCGTCAATGCCATTGCCCCTGCTTTCATAGAAGACGCGGGGATCTTCACATCTTGGAGCGAGCCAGAGAAGGCCGCCCTGCGCGAGAAGCTTGTGGTCCCACGTCTGGGGCTGGTGGAGGACGTGGTGAGGGCCCTGGAGTTCTTCCTGGACTCCCCTTTTGTGACGGGCATCACCCTAGATGTAAACGGAGGAGCTTTTATGCCCTGAAAGATCTCATAAAAAACTCAGTCGGTGCTGCATCCTGGAGAGCCAAAGCCCGGTTCGTAATAGTGCCAGGGGATCCCTTCCCCTGACCGTAGTCCCATGTTATTAATGTCAGGACTCGTGGTTTTCCAGATGCTGGGAGTCCCCCTCATGAGTGATGCGATCCCCCTAAGGGTTTATGTAATCTCAGATGCCACAGGCAGAACAGCAGAGTCTGTCATAACGGCAGCACTACTTCAATTTCCTGAGATAGAGCCTAGGATTACCAGGTTCCCCAATGTGCGATCCGCCGAACAAATCATGTCCATTCTGGAAAAAGCCAGGAAGAACAAAGGAGTCGTGATCTACTCCCTGGTGGCTCCCGAGCTAAGAGAATTCCTCAAAATGGAAGGTTCCAAACGGGAGGTCATCCTGTTCGACCTTATAGGCCCCATCCTAGAGCGAGTTCGAAAGCTCTTCAATGTCATGCCTACCTCCACCCCTGGATTGTTGGAACACGTGAGGGCCGAATCCTTGAGGGCTGCCGAGGCCATAGAATTTACAATGCGGCACGACGACGGCCTCGGTCTGGAGAGCATAGACCGGGCTCACCTGATCATTCTGGGTGTCTCAAGAGTGTCCAAAACGCCTACAAGTCTGTACCTGGCCTGCAATCAGTTGCTCAGGGTGGCCAACGTGCCCGTGCTGCTGGAACAGGATCTACCCCAGGAAGTGATGCGATCAGATGTGCCTAAGGTGGGGCTAATCATCCAGCTGGAGCAACTCATCGAGATAAGAAGACAGAGGGCCAGATATGCACAAGGCTATACGGATCCCAGGACGGTTCTGGAGGAGTTGGAGCATTGCCGGAGGCTCTTCGGGAGGATCCCTGGTATGCCTGTCATAGACGTAACCCACCTCTCCATAGAGGAGTGCGCAAGCCGCATCATGAAGCTGGTGGCCCCGGGCGGGCTGGGCAGGAGGTAAAATCTGAATGCCTTCCATGGAATCCATCCAGGAACTCACTTGGCTGTGTTGCACACGAAAGGTGGATGACGCGTCCAACTTGAAGGAATCACATAACACCAGGTTGGACAGGTCAGAAAAACTTTGTTTTTCCATTCCTGGTCCGGCCCGGGTTAAAAACTGCACATTGCAAAGCATACCCGGGGGTTTTGGGCCTAGCCAACAACGTAACTGGCCTGGGCCAATGATTCGGATTGGGCTAGCCCGCGTTATTCACGATCAGTGAATAATGTGGGCTATCTTGATAACATGTTTTGACAAACCGATCTATGCTCAAGAGCGCCCTGATTCTGGTTTCCACATGTGGTCCTGCTTTGAGTCGGAATATGTCGAAGTGTACCGGGGGCTTGGGGGTGTAGCCCCCAAGGCTAAGGGCTTTGGAGAATAATCCGGGCTAGTTGAGCTCTTTTTGAACCCGAGATCAAGTGGCTCCAGTTTGAGAAAGGTTACTTCAAAGGAGGGAGGAGACATGGTTGAAGGCGGGACAGAGGACTGGGCCTTGTGGGCAGTGGAAGTTGTGGAGCAACTGCCCGGGGGCGTCACTCTGATAGGCCTGGACGGAAGACTCAGATATTACAACCGGGAGGCGGCCCGCATCCTGGATCGCAAGCCCGAGTACATAGGCCGGGATGTGGCGGCCTGCCATGCAAAGCAGGAGAGCGTGGAGAGGATTCGGGGGATGATAAGGGCTTTTGAGCAGGGCAGGAAGGAGCCCTTTCACTGGGAGATAGAGAGGTTCGGAAGGAGACTCCTCATCAGCTTCTCACCGCTGGGGGTGGAGGGCCGTCTTTTGGGCTGCATTCACATGGCCGTGGTCAAGCCCTCTTAAGCGGCCCTGGCCCTTTCTTACCCGAGTCCCAATACCTGGCCAGCCCTGGAGGCAATGGCCCTACCGATGCCGATGGAAGCTGTGGCGGCCGGAGAGGGAGCGTTGAGAACGTGGATCATGCCCGGGGCCTCCTGGATAAGGAAATCATCCACCATGGTTCCATCAGGGGCTAGCGCCTGGGCCCTGACTCCTGAACCTCCCGGCACCAGATCCTGTGATCTTATCTCGGGCATGAGTCTCTGGAGAGCCCTCACAAAGGCAGCCTTGGAAAAAGACCTGTACATCTCCCCCAGCCCGGTTTTCCAGTATCGCAGGGCCAGACGCCAGAAGCCGCAGAACATAAGGGTCTCAGCAGCATCCCTTGCCTTAAACGAGGTCTTGCGGTATCCCTCTCTCTCCAGGGCCAGCACCGCGTTGGGCCCTGCCTCTTTGATGTCGCGGACCGTCCTTGTGAAATGCACGCCCAGGAAAGGGAATCTTGGATCCGGCACTGGGTAGATAAGCCCTCTTAGCAACTCTTTTCTCTCCGGGACTAGCTCATAGTACTCCCCCCTGAAGGGGACTATGCGCACCCTGGGGCTAAGCCCGCACATGCGGGCGATGCGGTCTGACTGGAGCCCCCCGCAGTTGAGAAGCCCCTTACAGCGCAAGACACCCCGGGTGGTCTCCAGGAGCAACCCACCAGCTTCCTTCCTGACGCTGAGAAGCCTCGTCCCAGTCTTGATTTCCCCGCCCTTTTCCCGGACAACCCGGGCGAATACGCCCGTAACCTCCGAGAAATCCACTATCCCGGTCTCCTCTACCCAAAGGGCGGCGATGCCTGCTGCATGAGGCTCCTTCTCCCGGATCTCCTCGGGGCCCAACCTGCGAAGCCCCGCAAGCCCATTGGCTCTCCCCCTGTTCTCCAATTCCTCCAGGCGCGGTATCTCCTCCTGTCGGGTGGCCACCACCAGCTTTCCGCATTGCTCGTGGGCTATGCCGTGTTCCTGACAAAACCCATACATGGCCTCCCTGCCCTCTTTGCAATTACGGGCCTTGAGAGAGCCAGGCCTGTAGTAAAGGCCCGAGTGGATCACCCCGCTGTTGTGCCCGGTCTGGTGAGATCCCAGGCGATCCTCGGCCTCCAGGAGGGCAAGGCTCACCGGATACCTTTCCAGTATGGCCATGGCAGTGGCCACCCCCACGATGCCTCCCCCCACAATCACCACGTCAGGGCCGCTGGTTCCCAAGGGCTTCATTCCTCCACTAGAGTGACGGGCTTGACCCTTTTTAGGTCCCGCGTGTAGCCTCTGGATCCTACCAGGAGCAGGCCAGAGGCCACAAGCCCGAAAAGCGGGATAACCATGAGGGCATTGTCCAGTCCCACCTTGTCGGAAAGCCTGCCCACTAGCATGGGAGACCATGCCCCGCCCAGGAGATGCTGGCATATGACGCACAGGCCATAGGACAGGGCCCGGAGTCCTGGGTGCACCACGTCCTGGGTAACGGCTGCCGAGGGGGCCACATAGCAGACCGTGAGCACCCCGAAGAGCACCAGCAGCGGTGCGAACAAAGGGGTCTGGGCCAGGAGAAAGGCGCCCGCCAGGAGCACGGCCGAGGCACCTGATGTGATCCCGGAGAATACCATCCTGGCATCCAGCCTCCTCTTGCGCCAGCGATCCGCCATGAAGCCCCCAAGGGGCGCCCCCACTAGCACAAGAAGCGCAAGCCCTGCCGCCATGCTGCCCGCCTTCTGCTCGCTCATGCCGTGGAACCTGTGAAAGTACGAGGGAAGCCAGGTCATCAGACAGGTGGTGATGGCCGTGTTCATGGCAAAGGCCAGGTAAACGAACCAGAGGGTAGGGATCTTCATCAGGTCCCTGATGGAGGCTCCCAGACCCATCAGCGCCGTGGATTTCTGGGACCCGGCTTCCTCCTCCAAAGGCACAGTCCTGTAGTCTTTGGTGAACCAGAACAGCACCGCCAGGGCTAGCCCGGGGAGGGCCACCAGGCCGAAGGCGTGCCTCCAGCCCCAATTTTGGCCTATGTACCCCCCCACCAGGAAACCCACGGCAGCCCCCAAGGGGATGAACGCGTTCCATATCCCCATGGTCCTGGCTCTAACCTGGACTGGATAGGCCCCAGCCAGGACCGCTGTCCCGGCTGGCGCGTATCCAGCCTCCCCCAGCCCCACCATAGCCCTTGCCCAGAGTAACTCCCTGTAGTTACGGGCAAAGGCACAGGCCAGGGTGGCTGCGCTCCAGACGAAAACCATGAGGGAAATCATCTTGCGTCGGCTCCAGCGGTCCACCACCAGGGACAGGGGCAGCACGAACAGGGCTATGGTCACGTATATCACGCTGGTGAGGGTGCCCAGCTCCTGGTCCGAGAGTCCCCAGTCGTTCTTGATGAAGGGGATGAGGGAACCCACCACCATCCTGTCCGCATAGTCAAAAAGATACGTGAGGCACAAAAGCACCAGCAGATACAGTGCCCTCCTGCCCTCCAGGCTATACTCCCGCCTCCCCTTGGCCTTCAGGATTTCCCTTTCTTGGATCACGACGGCCCCTCCTTCTCCCCTCACCTCTCACTCTTCCCTCTTCCCTCTTCACTCTTCATTCTTCATTCTTCACTCTTCATTCTTCACTCTTCATTTCTAACCCTCACCCCCCCTTATCCCGAATGGCTCCCCACCCAAAGGTCCATGCCCGGCGGATCTATGTTGGCCACCGGATCCACCTCCACGTGCAGGACTGCAGGAAGAGCGCTGGCCAGGGCTGCCTCCAGGGCGGGCCTGATCTCTGTTGGTTCCCTGACATAGGCTCCGAAACAGCCCATGGCCTCTGCCACCTTGTCGTATCGCACAGGCCCATGGTCGCAGTTCAAAAAGGAGTCGTGCCCGAATATCCTTCTCTGGGATGCCTTCTCCATCCCCCAGGCACCATCCACCATGACTATGGCGATTATGGAAGCCCCTGCTCTCTTTGCCGTCTCTAGCTCCTGCAGGTTAAAGCCGAAGGCGCTGTCCCCGGAGACCAGGTACACTGTCTTTTGAGGCTGGGCCAGCTTTGCCCCTATGGCATAAGGAAGCCCTGTGCCTAGATGGCCGAACTCGGAGGTCCAAAGAAATGTCCTAGGCTCCAGCACCGGGTGGAGATGCACGCACCAAAGACAGGTGTTTCCCCCGTCCATCACCATCACAGCATCCCTGGGGAAAAAGGAGCGCACCTCATGAATCACCCTGCCCGGTATGAGGGGGACACTATCCAGCAGGTAGCGATCTGCCAGGTCTTTTTCCCAGACCCGGATCGTCTCTCTAATCCCTGTCAAGCGTTCCTGATGGGGTCTCGGGGGACCCAGCCGCTCAAGTTCCCGCAAGAGGCTCCTAAGCACCGGCTTCAAATGCCCCAAGATGGCTACATCAGGGCTCCTGTTCTCCCCCAGCCGATCCGCCGCGATGTGAACCTGAATAAGCTTCTGGGAACCAGGCGGGCCCCAAAGGGGTGGTTTCCCCCAGAACTCCAGCTCCCCGAAGCGACAGCCCAAAGCCAGACAGAGATCTGACTGGGAGAGCGCCACCCTTGCCCCTATACACAGGGTAGGCACGCAAAGAGGATGATCCTCTGGGATGGCCCCGCGGCCCGCCGGAGAGGTGCTCACCGGAGCGCCAAGATATTCTGCCAATTCTGTTAGTTCCCCCCAGGCCCCGCTTCTCAGGACCGCTGCTCCGGCGTGGATCATGGGGGTCTGGGCCTCCCAAAGGAGCCGGGCGGCCTCCCTTATGGCCTGGGGATCCCCCCCTGGCAGGGGAGCCTCCTTCTGCCCGGGCTGTTCCCCTTTCCAGTCAAAAGCAGAGTTTAGAACGTCCTCCGGGATGTCCAGGTGAACTGGGCCTGGTACGCCGCTTCTGGCCACGAGAAAGGCTTTGCGCAGCAACTCCGGCACCCTCTCGGGCTGCAGGGCCTGAAAGCTGGCCTTTGTCACGGCCGAGTAGGCTCCCCTTTGATCGAATACCTGCATGGCCCCCCGCGGGGGTTGGATCACAGACCTACGCCTCTGGGCCGTGATCACAACCATGGGCACCTCCTCTACCTGGGCGGCTATCACCCCGGAGATCAGGTTGGCCGCACCGGGGCCGGCCCCAGCCATGACCACAGCGGGAAGGCCTGTAACCCTGAACCAGCCATCTGCCATGTGGGCGCCTGCGGCCTCGTGCCTTGGGGTCACGAACCTTAAGTCCCTGGCCTCCCCCTTCTCCTGGGCCCACTTGAAACAGATGTTGTAGGTCCCATCAGGAATAGAGAACACCCTTTTGACCCCGAGCTCAGCCAGGGTCTCCATCAAGATCTCGCCAGCAAGCATCTCGGCCATGTCTCATCTCCCTCCTAAGCCCTCTTGAAGCTCTTCTCCGCGATTACCTTTGGGCCTTCAATGTTCGGGGACCACAGACTGAGGCCCAATGTCTTTGGCTCCCTTGCAGTGGTGGATGATCCAGGTTAGCCGAAGCTCACCTCCACGATGAGCTTTCCCTCCCCAGGGGCATGCAGGAGTCTGTCCATGCAGGCCGGAAGCTCCTGAAAGGGGATCACCCCCTCCAGCATGGGCTCAACGTTGAGCTCTCCCCTGGCCATCATACCCAGGCATTCCCTGCACTCGGCCTGGGTATTGGCAAAGGAACCCTGGATTCTGATCTGCTTTAGCATGGTCAAGGCAGGTGCCCAATCCACTGTGCCCTTGACCAGCCCCACCAGGGCCACCTTCCCGCCAGGGGCCACCATCTGGAGGGCCAGCTTAGTGGTCTCTGAGTTGCCGGCACACTCCATCACCGCGGTTACACCCTCTTTTCCTTTCCACTCTTCCACCGCTTTTCCCAGGTCCTCTGCCATGGGGTCCACTCCCCTCTGGGCACCCAGGGCCATTGCCCTATTTCGGCGGCCCTCCTGAGGCTCGGATACCAGGATCCACCTCACCCCAAGGGCCTTTAGCAGGGCCACAGAGCATAGCCCTATGCCCCCAGCCCCCAGGACCACCACCCGGTCATTGGAGCCGATCCCGGCCAGCCTGATGGCGTGCAGAGCCGTGGCCAGGGGCTCCGCCAGGCAAGCAAGCTTGAGATCCAGGCCCTCCGGCACTGGGATGGCCATCTCTTGGGGCACAACCAGGTATTCTGCGAAGGCCCCTTTCAGCGCCCCCAGGCCGATGGCCAGCCTCTGGGGACAGAGGTTCTCTTGAGCGCTTGCACATGCGGCACAGCTCCCGCACCCCACGGGCCTCACTATCACGGGTTGGCCAGGCAGGAACCCTCTCACCCCGTCTCCCAGTGTGTCCACCACACCGCTCATCTCGTGACCCAGCACTGTGCCATCTGCCAGCTGCCCCGAGCGGACGAGGAACAGATCCGAACCGCATATGGAGGCATACCTGACACTTATTTTCATCTGCCCTGGACCAGGCAACGGCTCGGGCAGATCCTCCAGCCTGAGCCCACGGGCCTCTTTTCTGTAGACCGCAGCCAGCATACACCCCTCCCGCCTCATATCCTATAGAGCCCCCAAAAAGCCCCCATTCCCAGGATCACGAGACTTAGGGCCCCCACCATCACCAGGCTCATAAGAGCCCCCGCCCTGGCAAAGTCCTTCATGTTGAAATAACCCGAGGTATATGGGATCACGTGGGTGGGGGTCTGGGTCACCAACACCAGGCCCAGGGAGGAGCTGAAGGCCGCCGGGGCCACAAGGAGCCAGGGATCCATTCCCATGTCGCGTGCCAGCTCTATGAGTAGAGGGATCAGGATCACGCCGCTTACGGTGTTACTGGCAAGAAAGAGCTTCATGAGCATAACCCCTGCCAGAACAAGAGCCAACTTCAACACAGGGCCCAACCCCTGGATCCAACCCAACAGAGTCCAGGCCATCCAGCGGGCAGCCCCGGTGTGATAGGTGAGCATGCCTATGGAGAGGCTCGCAATCACAAGCAGAAGAGCACCCCAGGGCACTAGCCCCTCGGCTTCCTTCCAGGAGAGCACCCGAAGCCCAGGAAGAAAAAGGGCCAGACCCCCTGCCATGGAAACCCACTCCATGGGCAGGTGAATCCCCGTGTTTTCCTTCAGAGCCTCTTCCAAGACCCATAGAAGAGCCACCGCAAGGAAGACTGCAAGGATTTTCTTCTCACTCCCGCTCATAGGCCCCAAGGCTTTCTTTTCGGCCAGGAGTTCCTCTTTGGAAAAGGGAAGAATCCTCATTTCGGGCGGGAAGACCCACAGCAGAAGCAGCCAACCCAAAGGCACCAGAAGCAAAGCCCCCGGCACGCCCAGCTTCATCCAGTCCAGAAATCCGATCCGGATCCCTGCCAGATCGGACAGGAAGGCAATGGCGATGGGGTTGGGGCCGCAGCCGGCAGGAGTCCCAATCCCGCCGAAGGTGGCCCCCCAGGAGCAGGAGATCATGAGGGCCTTGCCGAAGGAACTTTGGCCTGGCTTCATCCCAGATCTCTGCAGGAGACCCACCCCGATGGGAAAAAGCAGGGCGGATACCGCCATGTCCGTGATCCACATGGAAATGAGAGTACCCCCCAATAGAAAAGCCAGGAGCACCCGAGAGGTGGAGGTGCCCACCCGCAGGAGAAAGAAAAGGGCCATGCGCTGGCCCAGTTTGGATTTCTGGATGGCTGCCGTGAGAAGAAACACACCCAGGAAAAAAAGCACGATGCGGTTCCCAAAACCCCAGTGCAGGAGAAGATCCAGCCCCTGGAGAAGGCCGTGGGCAGGCGGGCCTCCCCGGATGAGGGAGAGGCCCTCTGTGGCCCCCAGCAAGGGCGCCAGGATCAGGGCTAGCAAAGCTGTGACCGCAAAGGGTACCACCTCTGTGATCCAAAGCAGGATGGCCGCCGAGAGGACCCCCATGGAGCGCTGGGCCTGAAGGCTCAGGGCAACGCTTTCGCCCCCAGAGGTCTGAAGCGATGGGGGGCTCCACAAATGGCCCACCAGCCAGTATGTGGCAGCCGCGGCCCCCAGCAGGAGAAGTTCCCTACCTTTTAGGCTTTGTTTCATTGCCTTCTCTTGAGTCCTGGAGGCTCCAGGCCAGAGAGCCTTCCCGTTTAAAGCTCCGGCTGCCCGCTGGTCTCAATGCCCGGCTCTTGATTTTCAAGAAAACCTAGCCTAAAACCACAGAGCCGCACCAGACCTACCCCCCGACAGCACGCCCCATTTGGTATGGGGGACCCCTTAGAAATGTCTTTTGTTTCATATGGCTAGAGGATCATTAGCTGACCGCCTGTGACATTTATGGCCTGGCCGGTCATGTAAGAGGCCCTCTCAGAGACAAGAAAGCGCACCAGATGGGCCACATCCTCTGGGGACCCGAGCCTCCCAACAGGTATCTGGGATATCTTCTCCTGGCGCACCTGTCCCAAATCCTTGCCCAGCACCCTGGCCTCCAGTTCCCAACTCCAGCGTTCCAAAGGTGTCTCTATCTGGGCAGGGCACACGGCATTGACCCTTATCCTATGAGGGGCCAGCTCCAGGGCCTGCACCCTCGTGAGCATTATCACGGCGGCCTTAGCCACACAGTAGGCCCCCGCAAAGGCCCTGGGCACTTTCCCGGCCTTGGAGGCCACATTCACTATGGCTCCCCCATTGCCTTGGGAGAGCATCTGCGCCACTGCAGCCCGCGAGACCAGAAACGTCCCATGCAAATTAATCTCCAGAGTCCTTCTCCAGGCAGACTCCTCCATCAGATGCAGGGGCCCTGGGCCTGGTGCCCCGCCCGCATTGTTAACCAGGATGTGAACCCCCCCCAGCTCCTGTAGCACGGATTTGAGCATCCCCCCCACTGACTCCCCGTTTGTGACATCCACCCGCACTGGCACGGCCTTGACTCCCAGGGCGCCCAGCTCGGAGGCGGCCCTCTCAAGGTCCTGCCATGTTGGAAGTCGGTAATAGCCGGGCACACCCAGGTCCTGGCAAAGATCGGCCAGGGCCACATCCGCTCCTTCCTGTGCCAAGGCTCGGGCGATGGCAAAGCCGATGCCCTGTGTGTTGCCAGCCCCTGTCACAAGCGCCACCTTGCCTGCCAGTTCCCCCATCTGCGGAATCCTTTCCCTATGGCCAAGACACAGGCCATGTATTTGGCTTTGCCACCAGTAGCCTCGTGGAGCCGAATTCTATCAGTCCAGGTGGGATCCTTCAAGGAAGGTGGCTCGTTCCATTGAGAAACAAAGGCTGGCCCATGGTATCATTGAGACAGAGCAAAGGAGGTCTGGGTCTGTATGGAGAGCTACCAGGTCATAGTCGTGGGGGCCGGGCATGCGGGCTGCGAGGCTGCCCTGGCCTGCGCCAGGAAAGGGCACAGGACCCTTCTTCTTACCATCAATGTAGACCACATAGCCTGGATGTCCTGCAACCCGGCCATAGGAGGGTTGGCCAAGGGCCAGCTGGTCAAAGAGATAGACGCCCTGGGAGGCGAGATGGCCAAGAACATCGATGCCACCGGCATCCAGTTCAGGCGCCTCAATACCAAGAAGGGGCCTGCTGTCTGGTCTTCCAGGGCTCAGGCCGACATGTTCAGATACGCCAACCGCATGCGTAGGGTCCTGGAAGCTCAACCCAATTTGTCCATTAGGCAGGCCATGGTGGACAAGATACTCCTGGAGGGAAACAGGGTTGTGGGGGTCGAGACCTCCCTGGGGGAAACCATAGAGGCGAGAGCCGCCATCCTGACCACGGGCACATTTCTCCAGGGGCTGGTCCACATAGGCCTTAAGAGTTTCCCAGCCGGCCGCATGGGGGATTTACCATCGGTGGGCCTCTCGGAGTGCCTCAAGGCACTCGGCCTTCGCATGGGGAGGCTGAAGACAGGCACAACCCCAAGGCTGGACGGCAAGACCGTGGACACATCCAGACTGCAGGCGCAGTGGGGGGACAACCCGCCTGTCCCCTTCTCCTTTTCCACAAGTGAGATCCCCCTCCCACAGGTGCCCTGTCATATCACCTACACCACTGCCCAGACCCACGAGATAATCCGCGAGGGGCTGGATCGCTCCCCCCTTTATCGAGGGGTGATTCAAGGGGTCGGAGCCAGGTACTGCCCCTCTGTGGAGGACAAGGTGGTCAGATTCCCGGACAAGGAGCGCCACCAGATATTCCTGGAACCCGAAGGTTTGGACACCCTGGAGATATATCCCAATGGAATATCCACCAGTCTTCCTCTGGACATCCAGCTGAAAATGGTAAGATCCATACCAGGTTTGGAGCGGGCCGAGATAGTCAAACCAGGATATGCCATAGAGTACGACTTCGTGGATCCGACCCATCTTTGGCCCACCTTGGAGATGAAAGAAATCCGCGGGCTCTACCTGGCCGGCCAAATAAACGGTACCTCGGGCTATGAAGAGGCGGCTGCCCAGGGTTTGGTGGCCGGAATAAATGTGGCATTGGCTTTGGAGGAAAAGGAGCCCTTGGTCCTGGACCGCTCCGAGGCTTACATAGGGGTACTCATAGACGACCTGATCAACAAATCCACACAAGAGCCTTACCGTATGTTCACCTCAAGGGCCGAGTACAGGCTGCTTCTCAGGGAGGACAATGCCGACTTGAGACTCAGGGAAAAAGGATTCAAAGCCGGACTGGTAAGCCGGGAGGATTACGAAGGTTTCTGCAGGAAGAAAGAAACCATAGCCTTGGAGCTGGAAAGACTGGAGAAGACCCTGGTGAAGCCCTGCAAGGAGATGGAGGAGCTCCTGGAGGGGCTGGAATCGGGTCCTCTGGAAGGGGCTGCAAGCCTCAAGACTCTACTTCGTCGGCCGGGCATAAGGTATCAAGATCTGGCCCCTATTGATCCAGACAGACCCAAGCTCCCCAGGGAGGTGGAGGAGCAGGTGGAAATCCAGGTCAAGTATGAGGGCTACATCCAAAGGCAGCTAAAAGAGGTGGAGCGATTCAAATCCATGGAGGAGCGAAGGATTCCCCTGGACCTGGATTACGCCCAGGTGCACGGACTCTCAAGAGAGGTTGTGGAAAAGCTTACCAGGATCAGGCCCTTGAGCATAGGCCAGGCTTCCAGAATCTCAGGCGTGACACCTGCAGCTCTGACTGCTTTGATGATCCACCTCAAGAAGCATCGCCTTTGGAGTGCTTGAAGGTAAAAAGCTCCTTGTTGTTTTGCCACCCTGGGAGCTCTTTGGCAGCCCTCAGACCCGAGACCATTAGAAACAAGCCCATGGCTAGGGGGGTTTTACCAGGAAGGCCCGTAAGGATAAGCTCTTGAAGAATGGCTAGCAGAGCTGCGCCCCAAAGCGGACCCCAGCTGCTTGCCGACCCACCCAACAAGACCGCCACTACAGGGCTCAGTAGCACCTCCAGGCCAAAGGCAGACTCGGGGCTCAAGTAACCGCTTTGCAACGGATAAATCCCTCCTGCCAGGGAAGCCAAGCTGGAGCCAAGAAGCAGGGCCTGAGTCCTGAGGGACTTGCCTGGAACGCCCAGGTGCACGGCGGCCGTGGAATCCATGCCTGTAGCCCTAATCCCCCTTCCCCAGCTGGAATGAATGAGTCTGCGGTGAACCAGCAAAGCTGCCCCTAGGAGCACAAGGTTGCAGAAGTATGGAACTTCTCTTGGGATTGCAGGAACCGAGATCCCCGCTACCCCTCCAGTCAATTCCTCTAGGTTTCTTGCCAAGACCCCTGCAAACAGGGCCACACAAAGGGAAGACACGGCGAAATCCCCGCCACTGAGCCTCACAAGAAATGGGGCCAACCCCCTGGAGAGAAGTGTGCCAGCGGCGCCTGCAGCCAGTAGGGCTAACCACCAGGGAAGGCCCGCCTGTAAGAGGATGCCGCTCATATAAGCCCCCAGGCCGAAGAAAACCCCGTGGCCCAGGTGCAGCTCTCCTCCCATGCCACCCAGAAAACTGTAACTTAGGGCCAAAACAGCTTGCTGGCAGACGCTCCAGAGCAGAAGAGATCCATAGGGCCCCAAGAGGGAGGGGTCAAAGAAAAGTAAGCCGGTCCCGAGGATCCAAGTCAAAAAGCCTATCTTTTCTTTCATCCCAGGCCCTTTTTCCTAAAGCACAAGACCATTGGGAGAAGGGCAAAAGCCAAGACCTGATGCCACTGGGGTCCACACCATTGGGAGACCAGAGCCTCCCCCAGGCCCAAGGCCCATCCCAGCCCCATGGTCCTAAAAGGGTTAAGGCCCAGTCCCAAGACAGCCAGACAAAGGGCCCTTATGGTCAAGCCCAGGCCGTCTTGGGCGCTTACCACCTGGGTGGCACCCACCAAGACCCCTCCTAGGCTAACTATCCCAAGACCAATGGAAGTGACCCATCGGCCAAGGCCGAAGGGATCAACCCCCACCAGTCTCAACTCTTCTAAGCCCATATCCCAGGCCCTGAGAGCCATGCCCCTCTTGCTCCAGTTCAAGAGCCCCCAGAGGGCCGTGGGAACCGTTATGGATGTTAAGACCGCAAAGGCCTTAACCCATGTAAAAGGAATCCCGGCCAAATAGAACACCCCCCCAGGCCCTTGCGAGGAGGTGAGGGGGAGGGGCCAAAACCACTGGGCCAATCCCTCCAGGCTCATGGCCCCTCCTAGGGTGATGAGCAGAAAGGCCCTCTCTCCTTGATCCTGCCCCACCAGCCTCCACAAGCCCGGAGGGTGGGTCAGGTAGGAGAGAAGAACTACACAGAGGCTCACCCCCAGCATTGCGGGCAGTAGAAGGAATCCCTCCCTGAGGGCCAGATCCGCGGAAAAAAGAGCTGCTATCACCGCCACCTGGCCCGCGGCCAGGTGAGCCTTCCCCGTAGAGCCCAATATGAGCTGCATCCCAACCCCAGCAACCCCGTAAAGAGCTCCTGTGGCCAGGCCCTGGAAAAGCAACTGGAGGTAGAGGGGCATCACTTCCTCGGCTGATCCGCGGCCGGATACCGGTGGGGGGCCGTAGCCACGGCTTTGGGCCACAGTATCTGGTAGGAGCCTTCCTGGATCTGGGATGGGTAGGTGTTGATGGAGCCCACCCCGTTTTCCTGAAACCAGACCCTCCCGCCTATGGTCTGTGTTTGGCTGCTCTTGAGGGCCTTCATGATTTCAGAGGGTTCAAGGCTCAGACTCCTGGATAGCACATCCTCTACCACCTGGATGGCCATCATGTAGGCCGGAAGCCAAGGATAGTCCTCCAGAGAGATCCGGCTCAGGTCAAGCAGACGAAGGAACCGTTCTTTTCCCGGGCCTCCCATGGTAGGGGTCCAGTAGGATTGCCCCGTGACACCTTCGGCGGCTCTGCCCAAGGCTTTGCGAAACGGCCCGCCATGATGAGTCACGTGGAACTCTCGGGGCTTGAGACCTTGCTCCCTGGCCTGGAGCATAAATAGGGTTGCGAAGGGTATATTGGCAGAGACGAACAGGATGTCCGGATCCTCGGCCCTGAGTTTTAGGATTACGGCGCCAAAATCCCTGGTGTCTCTTGGAGCCGTGTGCACGGAAAGAATTTGCAGGCCGGCCTCCTGAGCTAGCATGCGTGCCCCTTCAAAGACCCCCTTGGGATGCAAGGTGTCCTCCACCAGGAAAGATACGCTTTTGGCCAGGCTCTCCTCCTTTATCATCTCCCAGTAGCGATGGGTGTACCTGGGGGCCTCATCGACGAGGCAGGCTATCCACTTGTAGCCCCTTTGGTAGATCTTGGGAGAGTTGGCGCAGATGGCAAGAAAAGGGATCCCGTGGATCTCGGAAGCGGTGGAGGCCGCAAATGTGAGAGGGCTGGAGTAAGGACCAAGCATCAGGTGGACCTTGTCCACCGTGGCCATTCTTTCATACATGCGCCTTGCAACGGCCTCCTCGCTTCTGTCGTCATAAAGAAAAAGGCGAACCGGAACTCTTACCCGGTCAAGAGGCATACCTCCTTGAGAATTTAACTCTTGGGCCCAGGCTTTAAGGAAATCCCCGAATGGCCCGACCTCTGTGGCAAAATGCCCTGTTTGGGAGATTGTTGCTCCGATTCGCACTTCATGGGCATCACAGATCCATCCCCCAAGGGCCCAGGCCGCCAAAGCTACTGGTATGACTCTTATGGCAACTGAGTTCATTTGCGACTCCTTTCCAAGAAAATAAAAAAGGGCCAACCCAGCTTTAGCCTGGGTGGCCCCTTGGACCTAACATGGCTTGGAGAGTTTTTTTACCCCCAAGGCGTGAAGAAGTCAAGATCTTCCCAAGGCATGGCCCTTGAAAAGCTGTGGGGTTTCATGATACCCAGGGAAGGCCCTATAGATGGGTTCCTTTATCCAGTGCCAGGTTGGTGGGAGCTAGCATGCAGCCGGGAAGAACGCAGGCAGAAGCCCTTTTCCAAGAACGCATGGCAAGGATCAAGAAAGCCGTGGCATTGGAAAGGCCTGATCGGGTTCCTGTGGTCTTGGAATATGCAGGATTTGCCGCCAGAGTTACCGGCACCCCTATGCCGGAGTTCCTTCTTGATCTGGGAAGATCCGTGGAGGTGATGATTCAGGCATACAGAAAGGTCACAGAAGGCCTAGAGGCCGACGGGGTGAACTACGGTCGCTTCTCTCCTTTTGCGTTGAGCTATCTTTGGCTGTCCAAAGTGAAGCTCCCCGGGCTTCATCTTCCACAGACGGCTTCATATCAGGTGGTGGAACAAGAGTTGATGAGCCGGGAAGACTATGATCGGATCCTACAAGAGGGATGGCCCAGATTTCTCGAGGCTTTTATGAGGGAGCGCGTCCTGGAGGATGTGGATCCCAGATTTCTTCCCGGAAACCAGAGGCCTGTGGATGTGGTTGGAAAATGGGCAGCTTTGGGGGTGCCGGTTCTTCGTTCCTACACAGTTGCGCCGCCTTTTGAATTCCTAAGCGGGGCAAGGTCCTTGGAATGCTTTTTCATGGATCTCTTGGAGATCCCCCAGAAGGTGGAGCAGGTCATGGAGGCCATGATGGGGCACATGACAGAGCTCCCATGCCGGCAATCTTTGAAGGAAGGCTATCCAGCCATTTGGGTGGGTGGCTGGCGGGGGGCCCCTTCCCTGCTTTCCCCCCAGATGTGGGAGCGCTTTGTCTGGAGATACTTCCGGAAACTTGTCCAGCATGTGATAGAGGCCGGGCTGATTCCTTTGCTCCATTTGGATGGCTGCTGGGACAGGGAGCTCACAAGATTCAGGGAGCTGCCTAAAGCCAAACTCATCATGGCTTTAGATGGACATACAGACATATTCAGAGCAAAGGAATTGCTGGGGGACCACCTCTGTCTCATGGGAGATGTCCCTGCCAGCATGTTGGCCTTCGACTCCCCAGAGACCGTTTACTCATACTGCTCCAGGCTGGTGAGGGAGGTGGGGCCTGAGGGCTTTATCCTGCATTCAGGCTGCGACATTCCTGAGAACGCCAAGCCAGAGAACGTGCGCGCCATGCTGGCCGCCTCTGTGGTGCCAGGCACCAAATCATATGGAATATAGCATTATCATTAAATTGTAATTTACCGTTTCCTGCTCAGGAATGTTTTGTAAGGCCTATCGGCCCCTGCACTCGGGAGGTGCCCCTCTGCTCTAGGCAGCCCTAGCCCGGATTATTCTCCAAAGCCTGTGACTTTGGGGGCTACGCCCCCAAACCCCCGGTACGCTTTAGCGTATCCCGTCTTTAACCAGGGCCAAATCTGCAACCGAAAATCGAGGTGTATTTGAGCATGGCCCGGTTTGTCCAAACATGTCATTAAGATGGCCCACATTATCCAATGATGGTGAATAATGGGGGCTAGATGGAGCCACATCCTATTGACCTCCGTGCCTCTCTTTCCAATAATAATAATCCAAAGACGCCGCACCTGAGGGCGGGGTCGCAGTAAGCTCCTCTCAGAGGTGCAGCCATGCCCATTTACGAGTTCTACTGCTCGGACTGTAACACCATTTACAGCTTCTTTTCCCCTACCGTCAACACCGAGAAGAGGCCCAACTGTCCCAAGTGCCCCAGGGAAGAGCTGGAGAGGTGGCTTTCCCCCTTTTCCACCCTGCGAAAGAGCAAGGGAGATGGAGAGGAAGACTTCCCGCTTCCTGACATAGACGAGGACAAGATGGAGCGGGCAATGGCCGCCTTGGCCCAAGAGGCTGAGTCCCTGGACGAGGAGGATCCACGCCAAGCCGCTCAGCTCATGCGAAAACTCTCAGATATGACCGGCTTAAATCTGGGTCCCGCCATGGAAGAGGCCATCCAGCGTATGGAAGCCGGCCAGGATCCGGAAGAGATAGAAGCTGAGATGGGAGACATGCTGGAAGAGGCGGATCCCTTTGCTCCCCCCCCAAGAAAGGGGGGCAAGAACCGCAGGCCAGCCCCCAAGGTGGACGATACCCTGTACAGTCTCTAATTCCGGGAGATCTTTCCCAGCCCTGATTACTCCCCGAGCTTGGCGATTCTGGGAGTATCTGCCCCCAATTACAGGCTGTGCTTGCAGATCTCGGGGTTCAAACCTGGCTGGAGGGCAGCAAGCAACTGGACCTACTTGCCAGGGTCCCCGCAAATTTTTGTAAACCCAAATCCCTTTTCTATCTTGACAATTTCTCCTCCAAGCGGCTAAGATTTTTGCGCCTCGGCTTTTGGGCAGGGGCAATTGGGAAATTCTGCAATGGAAGGAAATCAAGTGGCTCTCAAACAGGAAGTTTTAAAAAAATTAAGGGAGGTTTCCCCTTGCTTCCTCTCTGGGGAAGCCTTGGCCCAGGGTGAGGGGGTCAGCCGGGCTGCTGTTTGGAAGGCTGTAACCAACCTTAGAAAGGCAGGTTACAGGATTTCAGGCTCACCACGCAGAGGTTACAGGCTGGTGGAGCCCCCGGATCTTCTCACCCCTCAAGAGGTGGAGCCTCACCTGCGCACCAAGGTGATGGGGAGGGTAGGTTACCACCATTACAAGGAGCTCAGCTCCACCAACGATAAGGCAAAGGCCCTGGCCGCCCAAGGATGTGCTCATGGCACCTTGGTCGTGGCCGAAGCCCAAAAGGCCGGAAGAGGTAGGCTGGGCAGGTCCTGGCATTCTCCTTTGGGAAGCGGGCTTTACTTCTCTTTGGTCCTGAGGCCTGATTTCGCTCCCCATTTGGCCCCTCGGATCACCCTCCTGGGAGGTGTGGCCCTTTGCCACGCCATCCGGGAGCTCACGGGCGTGGAGGCTGGCATCAAATGGCCCAATGATGTGCTGGTAAAACAGAGAAAAGTGGGAGGTATCCTCACCGAGATGGAGGCTGAGGCGGATGCAATTCACCATCTAATTTTGGGGTTTGGGGTAAATGTGAATATGGAAAGTTGCGACCTGCCCGCGACCCTTAAGGCCACTTCCTTGATGCTTGAAACAGGAAAACGTCAATCAAGAGCCCAGATCCTGGCCGGAATCCTCCTGCAAGTGGAGGAATTGTGGAACAGGCTCCTTTCGGATGGGTTTGAGCCCATTGCCGATGCTTGGCGTGAGGCCAGCGTAACCCTCGGCCGGCTGGTAGGGGTGGAGAAAGAAGGCGGGGTTATAGTGGGCAGGGCCAAGGACATAGATGAAGAAGGGGCTCTATTGCTCACAGACCAGGGAGGCCATTTCCACAGAATCACCTACGGTGAGGTCCTCCATGTGCGATAGGTCCAAGGCTGCCCCACCGATATGGTCCGGGAGGGAGGTGTCCGCACAGGTAAAAAAAATGGTTCTGGCCTCTTTGCTGGCATCTCTCACAGCGGCCAGCAGCCTTCTTGCAATCCCCATAGGGCCTGTGCCCATCACCCTTCAAAGTCTGTTCGTCTTGGCTGCAGGGGGCATCCTGGGGGCCCGCTGGGGAGCCTTGAGTATGAGCCTTTATCTGCTCCTAGGGGTGGCCGGGCTTCCGGTTTTTGCAGGGGGCACATCAGGAGTGGGACGCCTCCTGGGCCCCAGCGGCGGATACCTCTTCGGATTTGTGCTTTCAGCAGCCCTTGTGGGATTTATAACCGAGAGGCTTAGGGGCAGGATTTACCTGTTTTTGGCCACCCTTGCTGGATTGGCCCTCATCTATCTGCTGGGATCTTCATGGCTCTCCCTGGTGGGCAGGATGCCCATGGAGAAGGCCCTGATTCTGGGTGTGCTCCCTTTTCTGCCCGGAGATCTGGTAAAAGCCTTTGCAGCGGCTTTACTGACAGCCAGGTGGAGGAGCAGGATTGGGAACATATGATCCAGATTCAGGAGCTTCGCTTCAGGTATGGGAAAGAAGGACCCTGGGTTCTGGACGGGGTGGAACTGGAGATCCCTTCGGGCCAGTTCAGCTTGCTTCTTGGGAAAAACGGCTCGGGCAAGTCCACCTTGGCTGAGTTGCTGGCAGGTCTCATCTCACCAAGCTCCGGGCATGTGAGGGTGGACGGTTTGGACTCCAGAGAGCATCCAGCGCACCTCACGGGCAAGGTAGGGGTGGTGTTCCAAAATCCAGAGCACCAGTTTTTCCATGACACAGTGGCGGAAGATGTGGCCTTTGGCCCCGAAAACCTGGGGCTCTCACCCACCCAGGTGAGGCAACGGGTGGCCAGGGTTCTCTCTGAGGTGGGCATTGAGGAACTGGCAGAACACTCCCCTCAACAGCTCTCAGGAGGCCAAAAGCAACTGGTGGCCATAGCGGGCATACTTGCCATGGAGCCGGCATATCTGATCTTGGATGAGCCCACAGCCATGCTGGATCCACCTTCCAAACGCAGGGTTCGGAGTCTGGTTAGAAGACTGCATGAGACAAGGGGCTGCGCGGTATTGTGGATTACCCAGGACATGGAAGAGCTACGTTTGGCCTCAAGGGCTTTGGTGCTCAAAGAAGGGCGGATAAGCCTGGATGGAACCCCGGAAAAGCTCTTGGAAAGCCAAGAACTGCTCTTCCAAATAGGCCTTGAGCCCCCATTGAGCATAGAGCTGGAGCGGTTCTTGAGGGATCGAGGCATGGAAGAGGAGGCCCGGTTTGTGCGCAGACGAGCCGTGGAGTTCCTGGGGCTGGGGGACTGAGAAATGTTGAGGGCTGCCGGCCAACCTGCCCCCTCCCCCCTTGAGAGAACACCTGGGTGGTTCAAACTGGGTGCGGGCTTGGGCCTAGGTATCGCTCTGGCAGGCCTGTCTCATCCTTTGGTGCCGATGCTGGGCACCCTGCTTTGGCTTATGCTTCAGGGCCTGGCCAAGCATAACCCCTGGGACACAATAGGAGCCTCCTGGCCGGCTTTGCCTCTTGTAGCCGCAATAGGGTTCACCCATTTTCTGAGCGGAGATTACATCTCAGGCCTGCTCCTGGTCTGGAGGCTCTGCCTGCTTCTTTGGGTGGCCCAGCTCTTGGCCGCCTGCACTCGTTCCAGGGAAGTGGTAGGTACCTTGGAGCGGGTCTTGAGGCCCCTTCCCCTTGAGCGGCTTGGTCTTTCCTCCAAGGACCTGGCCCTAATGCTACTCATCTCCATGCGATTTCTGCCCTTGCTCCAGAAGGAGATCAAGAGCCTCCTTAAGGCTCAAAGAGCTAGGGCCTTTTCTCCTCGCAGGCTCTCCTGGAAAGCCAGGATAAAACATCTTGTTCTTCTGGGCCGGCTTCTTCTGGAGGGGGTCTTCAGAAGGGCAGATCAGGTAAGCCGGGCCCTTAGGGCCCGGGCATATGTGCCTGGAGGCCTCAGCGGATCATCTGGCTTGGAAGCCAAGTGATAAGCTCAGGCCAGATGGAACAGACTATGATGCCCAAGGCCAGGCAGACGGCAAAGGGAGCCGACCCCACCAGTATTTTCTCCAGGGCTATACTGGGGGCTATACCCTTGACCACAAAAAGGTTCAGGCCAAAAGGCGGGGTGATCATCCCCACCTCCATGTTTATGGTTATTATGATCCCAAACCAGACAGGGTCGAACCCGTATGCTGTGATCACCGGGTGAAGGATGGGGCAGGCTATGAGCACGATGGCCACAGGGGGTAGGAGACAACCCAAAATAAGAAAGAAGACATTGATTGTTCCCATCAAGACCCATTTGTTCAGCTGCCAGCCCACCAGAGACTGGGTGATGGACTGGGTGATGTAGAGCTTGGTCAAAAGAGTGGTGAAGAGAAAGGAGCTGGCGATTATTAGCATGATCATAACACTCTCCCTCACGGTCATCTCCAGGATGTCTTTGTAAGCCTTGAAGGAGCGAAGCCTGTAGATGACTATCACCATGAGGAAGGTGGCTATGGCGCAAACCCCGGCGGCCTCGCTGGGTGTGGCGTAGCCCCCGTACAGAACAACCAGGAGGAACGCCACCAGGAGCATGAAGGGGCTCACCTTCAGGATCCCCACCATCCTCTCCCTGAAGGTGTAAGACACATCCCCGTAAAACTCCCTTCCTGTGGGGCCACCTCCGGCTCCGGCCTGCACTGCCACGGGTATTGCCTCCCTCCTGCGGGCCCACCTGGCATAGATCACCACCCAGGCGCACATCATGGCCGTGACCACAATGCCCGGGATCACGCTTCCGATGAAGAGCTTGCCTATGGAGGTCTGGGTGGCTATCCCGTACACGATGGGCACCACACCCGGGGGGATGAGGTTTCCCAGGGCCCCTCCCCCCACAATGGACCCGCAGGCCAGGGATTCCGGGTACCCTCGCTTTCGCATCTCGGGTATGCCCATAGTGCCTATGGCTGCTGCCGTTGCGGGGCTAGAGCCGCACAAGGCGGAAAATATAGCACAGGCCAGAACATTGCTTATGGCAAGACCCCCCGGGAGCTTGTATATCCAGCGATGGATCCCCTCGTAAAGGTCCGCTCCGCAGGGGGTCACGGCCACTATGGCTCCCATGAGCACGAAAAGGGGTATGGCTAGAAGGCCGAAATCGTTGACTCCGTCGAACATGACCAGAGCGGTCATGTCGAACTGGGCGGGATCCAGAAAAAGATACATGAAGACCAGGGAGGGCACCCCTAGACCGAATGCTATGGGCATGCCGCTGAAAAGCGCTATAAAGAGAACCCCGATGATGATGAGCCCCAAAAGGTTAGGATCCATGCTCATGTGGGGTCCTCCTCAGGCCTGGGCATTCGACCCGTGGGCCATTCTGTCCCCTGCACCAAGGCCCAGGATCTGGATCACGAATTGAAGGGACAGCATGCTCATGCCCAGAGGAAGGAAAAGATACGGGATGGCCAGAGGAGGCCCCCAGAGAGACTCCGAGCGCCAGCCCTTGCTAAAGGCCTCCCAGAACAGGGCCCAGCCCTTGTAAGCCACATAGGCTGTAAATACAAGGGCCATCAAGGAGGTCACCACCTCCAGCCTTCTCCTGGTAACAGGGGCCAGGGCCCTTACCACAACGTCTATGTTGATGTGGGCCCCATCCTTGAGGCCGTACGCAGAGCCCAGAAACGTGGCCATGACGCCCAGGTAGACGGCCGATTCAATCTCCCAGATGGTAGGGATCTTGAACACATAACGCATAAGCACCTCATAGGTCAGGATGAGGGAGGAAACCAGTATGGCTACAGCGCTGACCCAGTAGAGCACCCGGTTGAACCCCTCCACCCACCTGGCCAGTCTCAGGAGCATTCCCATGAACTCCCTCCAGCGGATCTCTTGCACTTGCTCACGGGGGTGATCGCTTACGATTTTTTAGGACCTGCTGGGGGAGGCTCTCACTTGACCGCCAAGGCCATGTTCAGGAGCTCTTGCCCCCCCTTGACCTTCTCCGCAAACTCCTTCCAGGCTGTCTTCTTGGACACCTCCAGCCAGACCTGGAAATCCTCCGGGGTCATGTCGTAGACCTTCACACCCTTTTCCTGAAAGAGTTGTGCGACTTCTGCGTCGTCCTTTATGGCCTCCTCCAAGGCAAACTTCTCCAGCTCCTTACCGACTTCCGACAGGACCTTCTGGTGCTCAGGGGAGAGCTTCTTCCAGGTGGCCATGGAGATCACCAAAGGTTCCAACATGTACCAAATGGTGGTCTTTCTCGGGGAGGTGTAGTGCTGGACTTGTTCATAGAGCCTGTAGGACTCGAAAGATGAAGAGGAAGTGAGGCAGGTGTCCAGGACACCGGTTTGCAAAGCAAAGTAAATCTCCGAGGAGGGCATGCTGGTTATGGCCGCACCGGCCCCATCGTGGAGCATCTTCTCGAACATCTTGCCGGCCGCCCGGGCCTTAAGCCCCTTCATGTCCTGCGGGAGCCTAACGGGCTTGCCGCGGCTGGCGATCCCGCCCCCGCACCAGGCCCATGTGAGGATCTTCATACCGTTTTCCTCCGAGATACGCTCTATCTCCTTGCCTATGGGCGCATCCTTCCAACGCATTGCCTGAGCCAGGTCCTTCACGATACAGGGCATCAGAGTGATGGAGAACTGGGGTACTTTACCGGCAGCATAGTCCAAAGGGAAAACGCTCATGTCGAGAGCCCCCTTCAGCATGGCGTCATACTGGGCCTGGGGCTTAAAGAGCACCGAGGCGGGATAGATCTCGAACTTGAGGGCCCCCCCCGTGCGTTGCTCCGCCTTCTGGGCAAAAAGCCTGCAAAGCCTGTCTCTGAAATCCCCTTTCTCCAAAGTGCCACCCGGCCACTGGTGTGATATCTTGAGCACCTGGGGTTGGCCGGTCTTGACCTGAGCATTACAAAGCCAAGCCCACCCGCAAACCAGACTCACCATCAAAATGCCCGTCAGTTTGGAACTTGCCTTGCAAAGTCTCATCTTTGCTCCTCCTTTCAGGCTTTTGCAACTGGTCACGGGGGGTGGCGGCATTTCTCTCCGCTTCACGTCTTCGGCGCTTGATTTTCCAAAGGATTTGGCCTCCGGGGGATACTTGCCCCCTCCCTCGGTCGGCCTCAGCTTCGCTTCGGCCGAGAGGGCTTCCCCCAGGTCCAAACCCTGGAAAATCAAAGCGCCTCCGCCAAGCCGCTCCGAGAAACGCCGTCACCCTGTGATCACTTACCAGGCTTTTGCCCATGCACCCGAGAGCTTCTTTGTCTTTAAGCCGCAAGTCACCCTTTTTCCCCGGCTTTTCAGCCTTAGCAGAATTCCATCCCAATGACTCCCCAATAGACTTGCAATGAGCTTCTCAGGCTCGGCCTTGGTGAAAAAGGCCTGGGCCTCTTTCTTTTTGAGGCCCTCTTCAAAGGCAGCTTCAGCTTAGGGAAGGCCCCTGGGGCAGAAGAACCCTCAACAGCCTCAAGAAGCGTAGCCTGTCTTGGTTTCAGGACCACTCCTGTAGCCTATCCAGGGGGAGATGTCAAGAGAAAAAAGCGGGGCTTGATATGCGACATGCAGGTATGGTAAGGGGAAAGAAGCCAAAAATGGGGGGTACCCCATGGAATGCCCCAAGTGCGGCTTCCAACAGCCTGAAGAACTCTATTGCGCCCAATGCGGGATTCATATCCCCAGCGCTTTGCAGCGCAAAAAAAGAAGAACCCTGGCAGCTCTGGCGGGAACTGCTTTGGTTTTTGTGCTATTAGGAGCAGCAGGGAGCATCTGGTGGTTCAAATATCGCTTAGGCCCGGAGGCAGAATCACCTGTTGCCACCGAGGAACGCCAGTCCATCCCGCGCATCCAGCCGCCTCCGCCTTTACCAGGGCCTGCTGGCCGAGCCCAGAGGGAAACCAGCCCGACTCCTTCCCGGAAAAGCGCCCCCGCTTCCAAAAAAGCTAAAGCTGATGAGAAGATTGAGCCCCCAGGAAAAGACTTGAAACCATCCCCCTCGAGCCAGCCTCCCTCGCCAGAGCCGGTGGAGCCTGATCCCGAGGTGCAGTTGAAACGGTGGGCTGCACAGGAGTGGGTGGATCGCGGAAAAGAGCTGGGTGATGACCCTGAGCAGGAGATGGAGATGTACCGAAAGGCTCTGGAAGTGAACCCAGGATACCCTCCCGCACACTACCACCTGGGGATGCTGCATTGGAGAAGATCAGAAAGGGATATGGCTTTGGAGGAATTTAGAAAATTCTGGAAGGAGGCTTCCCCTGAGGAGCGCCGAAACCTCCTTGTGCCCGAAGAAATTGCGCCTGACGAACTTGGACTCTCCCCAGGGGAATAAGCTTTCCAAGCTTGCTTGGACCGCAATTTCATAAGCATGTGGATGAGGCTGGCTGTCTTTGCGATCTGGTAAGACAAGTCAATCCCTGTTCAAGAATACCTTGCTTTTGGGTTTCAGGCTCCCCCTGGTTTGAGTCGGAACATTTGGAAGTTTGCCCGTGGGCTTGGGGGCGTAGCCCCCAAAATCACTGGTTTTGGAGACCAGCCCGGCTTAGTGCTCTTGGGGCAGTGCCGCCTTTGCCTCCCGGTGATCCCTAGGCCTTAATGTTTGGGCTTTGGAGCCTCGGCGGGCTGGTCGAAGGGCAAGACGTGCCACCTCCTCCATGCGTTTTATCAAATGGAAACGCATCTCCTTTCGGATTCTTTGAGGCACCTCCTCCAGGTCTTTTCTGTTTTTCTCAGGAAGAATAACTGTCTGTATCCCAGCCCTGTGTGCTGCCAGGACTTTCTCCTTTATGCCGCCCACAGGAAGCACCAGACCCCGTAAGGTTATCTCTCCCGTCATGGCCACATCGGGCCTCACGGGCCTATCCGTCAAGAGAGAAATAAGGGCCGTCAGTATGGTCACCCCCGCAGACGGACCGTCTTTGGGAATGGCTCCTGCCGGCACATGAACGTGAATGTCGTATTTTTCGAAGAAATCCGGGTCGATCTTGAGCTCCTCGGCATTGGCCCTGATAAAGCTTAGGGCCGCCTGGGCTGATTCCTTCATGACGTCGCCCAGCTGTCCTGTGAGCATCAAGGATTTTTTGCCCGGCATCTTGGTGGCCTCTACAAAAAGTATGTCTCCTCCCACAGGAGTCCAGGCCAAGCCGGTGGCCACTCCTGCCTGGGAGGTCCTCTCGGCCACCTCGGAGTAGAACTTGGGTTGTCCCAAATAGGACAGAAGGCTCCCGGGCCTCACCGATACCTTCTTTGTCCTACCCGAAGCATGCTCACTGGCCACAGCCCTGCAAATAGTTGCTATCTCTCTTTCCAGGTTGCGAACCCCGGCCTCTTTTGTATATTCCTGGATGATCTTCCTGATGGCCCTCTTGTCAAAAGAAATGGCATCCTGAGCCAGACCGTGGGCCTCTAATTGTCTGGGTATTAAGTACTGGCGGGCTATCATGGCCTTCTCTTCCAATGTGTAGCCGGGAAGCTCCAGCACCTCCATCCTGTCCCTCAAGGGCGGGGGGATGGTTTCCAGCACGTTGGCGGTGGTTATGAACATGACCCTGGAAAGATCATAGGGCACCTCCAGGTAATGATCCGAAAAGGAGTGGTTCTGCTCTGGATCCAAAACCTCCAAAAGGGCTGAGGATGGATCCCCCCTGAAGTCCATGCCCAGCTTGTCCACTTCATCCAGCATGAAGATGGGGTTTGAGGAGCCGGCTTTGCGTATGCCCTGGATTATGCGCCCGGGCAAAGCCCCGACATAAGTCCTGCGGTGGCCCCTTATCTCGGCCTCGTCCCTCACTCCCCCCAGGGAAAGCCTGACGAACTTTCTGCCCAGGGCCTTGGCTATGGATTGCCCCAAAGAGGTCTTGCCGGTGCCCGGAGGCCCCACAAAACAAAGGATGGGCCCTTTGGCATCCGGCTTGAGCTTCCGGACCGCGAGGTATTCAATGATGCGTTTTTTCACTTTCTCCAGATCATAGTGATCTTGGTCCAAAACCCCTTTGGCCCGCTCTATGTCCATGTTGTCCTCTGTGAGGATCGACCAAGGCAGTTCCACAAGCCAATCCAAATAGGTGCGCGACACGGTGTATTCGGCTGCAGCCGGGGGCATTTTGGAGAGCCTGTCCAGCTCTTTGAGGGCCACCTCTTTTGCTTCCTGGGGCATGTTGGCTTTCTCTATTTTGTCTCTGAGCTCTTGGATCTCAGCGGTTTTTTCGTCTGTCTCCCCAAGCTCTCTTTGAATGGCCTTCAGCTGCTCCCTGAGGTAATAATCCCTCTGCACCTTGTCCATCTGGCCTTTGATCTCGCTTTGAATCTTACTTCCCAGTTCCAGGATCTGGACTTCCCTGTTTAGAAGTCGAAGCACTTTCTCAAGCCTCTCCTTCACGTTCAGGGCCTCCAAAATTTCTTGTTTCTCGTCAACTTTCACATTCAGGTTGGCAGCCACCAGATCGGCCAAATTCCCCGGGTGTTCCACGTTGAGGGCTATGATGCCCAGTTCCGAGGGCAGATGAGGGGACATCTCCAGGAGCCGTTTGAAAAGGCCTTTGATATTGGACATGAGGGCTTGGATCTCCAAATCCTCCACAAGCTGGTCCTCCAAGACCTGGATCCTGGCCCTCAAGTAAGGCTCCTCTTGAGTGTAATCCACTACACGCATTCTGGAGAGAGCCTGGATCAGCAGCCGAAGACTCCCATCAGGCATCTTCAACATCTTCTGTATGAGAACCAGCACTCCCATTTGGTATAGGCTGGAAAGATCCTTCTCTTCACCGCCTTCTTTTACAGCCACCAGCCCCATGAACCGATCCCGCACAACTGCCTCATCTACGAGCCTCACCAACCTCTCGTCCGCCACGATCATGGGAAGGATCATCTTGGGGAAAGCCACCATCTCTTTTAGTGGCATGATGGGAACCTCTTCCGGGAGACTACCTTGAGCCTCTTGAGCCGCGGAATTCTCTAAAATGGCCTCCTCGGTCATCTGTGTCTCCTCCTTCATGCTGCAATTCTGAGCTCGACTGCCCCAATCTGTCTCACTTAACAAATATTTCCCGACTCAGCTCCGGCCCCTTGGGAACTCGAATCATCAGAAAACCGTCTCGATAAAGAGCCTGTATGTTCTCCTCTTGCACAGGCACCCGGATACGGATGCGTCTTTCAAAAGGCCCGAAATCAATTTCCATCTGATGAATCCTGCGGTTCGGCTCGCAGATGGGATTTGTGCGCACCCCGGAGATTCTGAGGACTCCTCGGTCCATGAGGACTTGAATCTCTTCGCTTCTCATGCCGGCCATTTCCACAAGGATCAGGATCTCCTCGGGTGTCTCGTACAGGTCCATAGGCGGAGCAAAGCCGGAGGAAGACCCTGGGAGAAAAGAACGGGAAAGGTGCTGGGCAACCTCTTCCATCATTCGCTCCACCTGGTCTTGCATGTCTTCCAGCCCTCTTCGGATCCCTATCTTCTTTATGCCCTCCATGAACTTTTCCCTCCCTCCGGGCCAAAAGCGAAACTCAACCTTTCGTCTGTGTTGGGGCCAAATAAACTCTGTTTCGTCCTTGGTCCTTGGCCTTATAAAGGGCTTTGTCCACCCTGCTTATTGCCTTGTCCACGTCTTCCGATGGTCCGATTTCCCCAACTCCCAAACTTATGCTAACACAAAGGGCCAAAGATGGTTTTTCAGGGATCAACTCGCATGGGATCAGAATCCTTGTGGAGGCTACCTCCGCCCTTATCCTTTCCCCTATCTCGGCTGCTGTTGCTGCATCAATGCCAGGCAAGACTATTAGGAACTCCTCCCCTCCGAAACGTGCCACCAGGTCCATTTCCCTAACCCCGTACCGCAATATCTGGGCCAGCTGTTTTAGGACCTCATCCCCCACTTGGTGACCCCATCTGTCGTTGACTTCTTTGAAATGATCTATGTCCGCCAGGAGCAGGGAGAGGGGTTTGGAGTCTCTCCTGCTCCTGGCCAGGAGCATTTCCAAGTGTTTGAAAAGACCTCTTCTGTTTACCAGCCCGGTCATAGGATCTGTATGCGACTGATGCTCCAACCGTCTGAAGGAGTTATACACAAGATAAGAGGAGGCTATCCCGCCCACAAAAGCTGAGAAAAGCCCCGTGTCCTCCGAACAGAAAGCCTCGGGCTCCCGATGAAACAGGCCCCCCACGCCGTGGACCCCCCTAGCGCCGCTCATGGGGATGGGAAGGATAAGGCGGGATCCTATATGAGGCTCTTTGACACGCGGGATCCAAGGTCTCTCCCTAAGGGAGTGTTGAAGTTTCATAGGTTGAACCCGAACCCCCAGGTGAAGCAGTGATCCCAGGATCTCCTCCTGGGCCTGGCTAAGGAATTCCTCTAGTGGGTCTTCCCCTGTGTAAATAGTCAGGCGGGCCAACTCGCCGTCTTCCACCAGGCTCAAGGCAAAGGCTTGGAAAGGAACCGCCTTGGCAAACCGCTCCAATATTCGTTCCAGGACCTGATCGAAGTCGTGCAGATAAGGTGCGATTTGCACCAGATCCCTAAAAAAGGAGGCCGCCTTCTCTGTGATCCCACTGGAGTCCCCAGCAGCCGACCCGAGAGAGAATTCTATTGCTTGCTTACCCAAGAAGAAGACCGGCCTGGTCTTGATAAGGCATTGGATAAGACCTCCCGAGCCATGGAGAAAGAATATTTTCTCCTGAGAGTTTCCTTTTCCTCCCAGGGCCTGCTCAGCAGCCTTTTCAACAGCATCCCATGCCTCAAGCGGGACAAAATCAAAAAAAGGGGCCCCAATGGGAAGGTCTCTCTCCAAGCACAAAAGTTCTTTGAAGCTCGAGTTGACTCCCAAGATTTCCCAGCTGCCCGCTCTTACAACCACAGTGGGCACAAGGGACTCTTCCACGGCCCGCCACCACTGTTCATGGAGCGTCTCCAGGCTCAACGCGGGCATGCCATGATCTTCCCGGTGAGGCGCAAGGGCCTTCTCATTCGAAACCATTTTGGCTGGGGATACCCTTTTAGCCTGGCTGGCTGCCTTCGACAGTTTTCCTCCTGAAGCCCTTCCTCCCCGGGGAATCATGGGAAGCTCTACCCCTCACCATTGCTCACAAGCGGCCTATTTTTCTTAGAGCTTCCTTGAGCACCTCCCGGTTGGCCGGCTTCATCGGAGTCAGAGGAAGACGAAGAGGGCCTGCCGGAAGCCCCACCAGGTTAAGGGCCTCTTTTACAGGCACCGGATTAGTCTCAATAAACAAGGCTCTTACCACCGGGAGGGTACGGAAATGGATCTCCCTGGCCTCTTCCAGACGGCCTTGCAACATCAAGTGAACCATTTCCCGGTATTCTTTTCCTATGACGTTCCCAACAGCGCATATTACCCCATGGCCTCCCAGGGCCATCATGGGAAAAGTAAGGGCATCTTCCCCCGAGAGCACGTAAAAGGGTTTCTTCCCATTGCGGGTGCCCTCCAGGATTCGCATGGTCTGAGTAAGATCCCCGCAGGCGTCCTTGATCCCCACAATCCTCTCATGCTTGGAAAGCTCCACCACTGTTTCGGGCTCTATGTTACGGCCCGTGCGGCCCGGTATGTTGTAAAGCACTATGGGAAGCCGGGTGTTCTCCGCTATGGCCTTGAAATGCGCCAGTAATCCTTCCTGGGTGGGTTTGTTGTAATAAGGACATACCTGGAGGCTGGCATCCGCCCCTACCTTTTCAGCATGTCGGGTCATCTCTATGGCCTCGGCAGTACTGTTGGAACCTGTTCCAGCTATGACAGGCACTCTGCCTTTGGTCTCCTCAACCACGATCTGTATCACGCGGCCGTGCTCCTCATGGGTGAGGGTGGGTGACTCCCCTGTGGTACCACAAGGCACAAGCCCGTCCACTTTTTCCACTTCTATTAAATGATTCACCAACCTCCTCAGCCCCGGCTCATCTATGCTCCCATCCTCCAGAAACGGAGTCACCAATGGTATGTGGCATCCCCTAAGGTCCATCTCGTTCCTCCTTTTTTTCCATCAACGTTTACCGAATTTCATCTCCATGAGCAACTTCTCTGCCGATGGGCTGGCTTTTGTAGCCCGATTTTGCTCCACATCAGACCTCAATGCTCCTTGGCCGTGACCCTTCTTCAGAATTTGCCCTAGGAGTCTAGAAAGCAGGGATTTCTTTCCCATCAACCGTGTGTCCCCGCATTTTCCGCTTTTTTGCCGCCATCCGGATCCCACCTTGGCACACCTAGTTCCTGCAGCCACTTCCCAGCCTGACCAGGCAATTTTTTACCCACCTCCTTGGCGGTTTGAAGCAGAAGTGGGGCCAGCCTAGACTCTTCCAAGACCGGAGTCTTGGAGGGCAGAAGGTTCGCCAGGGCGAGAAAAAGCCCCAAACACAGGATCACCCCTTTGAGGAACCCAAAGCCGAAACCAGCTGTTCTATCCAGCCATCCCAGCTTAAGAAGTTTGAGGCTTCGCCCCAGCATTCTACCTACAAAAGACACCCCCAAAAAAGTCAACAAAAACAATACCCCGCAGCTCACCAAGGCGGCTAGCCAATCTGTTTTCACCCAGGGCTTGAGCCACGCCGCCCCATAGGGATAAAAACGGGCTGCCACCAGGAATCCCCCCAAGATCCCTACCAGGGAAAAAATATCTCGCACAAAACCCTTCCAGGTGCTGTAAATAAGACTCACGCCCAAGATGCCCAAAAAAGCCATGTCCAAGGGATTCATGTTTCTTATATAACCCGGGGTCCTGGAAAAGTCAAAAATAGTCTATTGAGGTGAAAAACGAAAATTTTGAGAGAAAATAAGAGATCCCAAAAGTGTGAAAGGATTTTGATGGATTGTTGATAACTTACTTATCTATTTGATATTGCGATCTTTTTATCTTAAATTGGGTTTTCGCGGTCTTGCGGAAATGGTCTGTTATCGCCCTTGAGATATCAAAGGCTTCTAGTTTGCCTTGCTCATACCTTCTCCAGGTGGAGCGAATCCGGCCCATCAGGCCCAATCCGGGTTTGACTTTCTGGGAGAGGAGGGGGCAAGATACTGCGCGTTTGCACCTGTTGGTGTCGGTTCACTTCCATCTTCCATACCAGCACAGAAAACCAAGGAGTTCAGCGGATGCAGGCTATTTGGGAGCAAGCCAAAGAAGCGGTCAGGGAGGCCATGGATCCTGAGGGCTTTCAGCGCTGGATAGCTCCGCTGCGCCTGGTGGAAGGCGAAGGGGACGCGCTAATGCTTGAGTGCCCGAGCGGGTTTTTCAAGGACTGGGTGGAAAGGCACCATCGCCCCAGGCTGGAGAAGGCCCTAAGAGAGGTTGCAGGGCTTGATCGTCCTTTGAAATTCAAGGTGCAAGCCCAAAGCGAAGAGCCTTCTGTCGGGAAGAAAAGAGCCTTGCAGATGCGCTTTAGCGATCTGAACCCATCCCCTTTGTGGCAGTCCGGGCTGAACGGGGACTTCACATTCGAGAGGTTTGTAGTGGGTCCATGCAATGAATTTGCTTACAGTGCAGCTTTGGAGGTGGCAAGATCCCAAAGGACCCGCTACAATCCGCTCCTGGTGATGGCCAATGTGGGATTGGGCAAGAGCCATCTCTCCTGTGCCGTAGGCAACCACGTTTTGGAGCATGGCCCTCAACAAAGAGTATGTTACACGACTGCCGAGGGCTTTATTACAGAAATGGTAAGGGGTCTCAGGAACAAACAGTTGGAGGGTTTCAAGGAGAAATACAGGCGTCAGTGCGATGTATTGGTCATAGACGGAATAGAGTTCTTAAGCGGTAAAGCACACACTCAAATGGAGCTCTCCCATACCCTAGACGCCCTAACCAGTGCCCGCAAGCGAATAGTCCTGACAAGTAATTTGCCTCCCAGGGAAATTCCTGAGATGGAGGAGTCCCTCAGATCTAGGATCATAAGCGGCCTGGTGGTGGACATAAAACCCCCGGATTTGGACACCCGCTGCAGGATCCTGCAACAAAAATCAAAGCAAGAGGGAGTTGAACTTCCAGAGGAAGTCACCGACTACCTTGCCAGGCGCTTCACGGACAACGTGAGGCAACTCGAAAGCAGCCTTATTCATCTCCTGGCCAAAGCCTCCCTCTTGAAAAGGCCGGTGGACTTGGAATTAGCTAGGGAGGTGACGCGCGATCTGCTCAGAGATGCTTCCCTGCCAGGGAAACCCACCATAGACCAGATAGTGGATTGCGTGTGCCACCATTTCAAGATCGACAAGGAGACCCTTTTGTCCAGGTCCAGGAAAAGGACTGTCTACTACCCAAGACAGGTGGCCATGTATCTTTGTCGCCAGCACACCGACGCCACCCTAACTCTCATAGGCAAGGCCTTTCGAAGGGACCACGCCTCAGTGATCCATTCTTTGGCCGTGATACAAAAGAGGTGCCTTGGGGACAGCACCACCAGACATCAGCTGGCTTTTCTATCACAACAGATCCTGAAGGACTCCTAACCCGCATTATTCACGACCATTGGAGAATGCGGGCTATTTTGATGATATATCGGGACAAAACCGTCCATGCCTAAGAACACCTCGATTTTTGGTCTCAGATTTAGCCCTGTTTTGGTAAGCCATCACCCCAGTGACAAACTACCTGGTTTGAGTCGCAGGATGGGAAAGAGCACACGGCTTTGTGGGTGCGGCCCACAAACTCACAGGCTTTGGAGACTGAGCTGGGATAGGCCGTATTCTCGGCTTCTTGCAAGCAATATGGGTTAAGCGATTATTGAATCAGCAATTATGACTTGGGCAAAGTTGAGATTAACTCAAATTCAGCTGGGCCTCCTGATCCAGGGCTTGGGACTTGGAAGCCTCCCTGATTCACCGTCAAAAAAAGTAGAGGACCTCGTTGGTCCTGTGGTTACAGGATGATAGAATACCTGCGGCAAGATGATTCTATCACCAACGAGGTGAGGGGATTATGGCACAAGGACAGCTTCC
>Ga0209381_1000163_pt1 | contig 193341 bp, 149 predicted proteins | sample DewCreD2012metaG_FD_184111 | JGI IMG/M metagenome (GOLD analysis project Ga0209381, IMG submission 184111) | Hot spring sediment bacterial and archeal communities from British Columbia, Canada, to study Microbial Dark Matter (Phase II) - Dewar... ... | reverse complement strand
CTGCTGCTCCTGTTTGGCCTGATCGTGTCCGGCCAGATCCGCTTGAGGAAGATCGACGGCGGGAGAAAGATCGCCGAAGTCGTCAACGAGCGCCGCGGAATTGAGTCGACAAAGCGGGCGTCTTGAGATTATCTTTCGGGTTCAGCCGCCGGGAGCTACGCCAAAGTCCACAGGTTTACGGGCACACCCCTCAATCCTGTGCCTTCTTTCTTCCCCCACGCTTTGCTCTTTCAACGGATGACCGAGCGGGCGGCACGGGCGTGCCGCCCCTCGGGCTGCGAATCCGGCGGACGGATCGCCAAGTCCACACGCCAACCCGATGCTTCGGATTCTTTCGGCGTCGCGCCCCGCTCTCCTGCGCTATCGCCTGCTCGTCGGGAATCAGCGAGGCATCGAAAAGTCCAGGGTCACTTGAAGTACGCGGGGTCCTTGTCAGAATCGCGCGCCGGTATTATAGTGAGGCACCGGAAGATGTGTAAAAAATGGGACGGGCGACACGCGGGTCGGGGCGGCATCATATACATCGTACATGACGATCATCCACAACTGCCCTGAGTGCGGGTTCACGCACGCCAGCGGAGCAGGTGACGAGGTTCGATGCCGCGCGTGTGACGCGCTGTTCACGGCCCCCGAATCGGCCCCGTCGGTCGCGGGGCTGCCCATCTTTCTGCGCTGCCCCATTTGTCGCACCGATCTGAAGGGGGCCTTCCTGGAGACCGTCTCCTGCGGCCAGTGCAAGGCGAGCTATCGGCTGGACGAAGAGACGATCGAGAGCCTCAACCCGCATGTGACGACCGTCACCGTGAAGGAGGTTCGCGCCTGTCCGGGATGCGGGATGGTTAACCCGCTGTTGGCTCGCGCTTGCGAGGGATGCGGCCGGGACTTGGAGGCCGGGGCGGAGCCTGTCCCGGCGGCGGCTCCCTCCGTGCCCGTTGCGTCCGATGCGTCTTCCGTCCCGGCGGCCCGCCCGCCGGCCTCCCGGGTCCTCAGCCGCACCGCGACGTGGGAGGGCGAGCCGAAGTCGCTGGTCGACCGGATGGGGTTCATGGGCGGCCTCGGGGCCGGGGCGGCGCTGGCGGCGCTTGTCCTGATCATCATCCTGCTGCTGGCCCTCTCCTCCCAGTCCCGGCGCCGGCGGCTGGATGCCGAGCGATCGCGCGCGGAGCAGGCCAAGCCGTCCCGTATCCCCGGAACCATCTGCGACCGATGCGATGGGTGGGGTTTTCTTGACAAGTACACGCCCTCGGAACGGCAGTGCCCGGACTGCAAGGGCACGGGATACAATCCCTGACCCGTGGATTCTTACCTCCCTCCGCCCGGCCCCGTCTCGCCGGGGCGGGGCGCGCCACGCCCTGTCGGATTGAACCGCGCCCATGACGTCCGCTGACCCGCCCCGCAAGCCCGGTGCGCCCGCGCGGAAGCCGCACGACGTCCTTTTCGAGCGCGCCCCGTCGGTCGCCTGGCTCGACCGCGTCCACGTCGTCCTCGTCCGCCCCCAGGGGGCGGCGAATCTCGGGATGATCGCGCGGGCGATGAAGAACTTCGGGCTGACGCGCCTGCGGATCGCGGGGGATGCGCCGCGGCTGAACGACGAGGCGCGCGCCCACGCCTGCCACGCCCCGGAGGTCCTTGAGCGGGCGGAGCGCTTTGCGGGCTTGCCCGCCGCGCTGGCCGACTGCGGCCTCGTTTTCGGGACGTCGAGCCCGCGACCGGCGCTGGCCGACCGGCACGAGCTGGAGACCCCGCGGTCGGCCGCCCCGCGCATCCGCGCCGCGGCGGAGGCGGGGACTCGTGTCGCCCTCGTCTTCGGCCCGGAAGATCACGGCCTGACGACGGAGGAGCTGGCGCCGAGCCATGGCGTGATCACCATCCCCGCGCACGCCGGCTACCCGGTGCTCAACCTCGCCCAGTCCGTGATGTTGGCCTGCTACGAAATTTTTCAGGCGGCGGCGCCGACCCTGCGCGTGCCGGAGTGGGCGGACCGGCGGGCGCTGGAGGCGATGGAGGCGGACGTGGCGGAGACGCTGCGGGCGATCGGCTTCATGGGGCCGGGGCCGGCGGCGGAGGACCGCGCGCTGACGCCGCTCCGGCGGCTCTTCAGCCGGGCGGGGATGACGCCGCGGGACGTGCGGTGGGTGCGGCGGCTGGCGCGGGCCCTGCGCAACGCGAACGCGAGCGCGTCGGGGGACAACCTCCGAAAGATGAAGTAAAGGAGGCCTCCGGGGGACGCGGATAACGGCGGGACGGCCTTGTTCGCGTTCAGCGGCCTTGCGGGCGGGGCTCTGGAAGCGAGGCCGGCTGCGGTTCGGTTGCGCCGGGTTCCTGGGCGGGTTCCCGGTCCATCGCGCGGCCGATCGCAATGGGGGGACGGTTGAGCGCGCCGTCGCGCGCGCGCCACCGGAAAGCCGCCGGGCGGCCCGCCGCGTCCACGGTGAACCACATCGTCCCCCGCCCCACGCCCGTCACCCCCTCCTTCCGCGAGTCGTCCCCGTGCGGCTTTCCCGTGGAGTCGATGACAACGACGCGGAACTGGCCGTCGTCCTCGCGGGCCGGCACGGCGTCCACGATCGCGACGTGACCCGTGCTCTCGCCCGGCGTGATCTCTTGGCGCCGCCAGGCGATCAGGTCGCCGGGGCGGGAGTCGGCGAGGCGCTCGACGCGCAGCCACGCCGCAGCGCCCTTTTCATCCGCCGGCGCGGCGGCGAAGGCGTCGTGGAACTCAAAGGCGAGGGGGCGCTTGCGGCGGGCGGCATGCGGGACGGCCGCGAGCGAGCGGGGCGCACCGGCCTTGAGCACGACCGTCGCCAAGCCCGAGCAGTCGAGCTCGTACGTCCCCTCCTCCTCGTCCACCCGGGTCGTGTGGCTGTAGCGGGAGGCCTTCATTTGCTCCAGGATCCGGCGAGCCTCGGCGTGAACGCGGGCGGACGGCGTCGCGGGAGCGGCGAGCGGTTCGAGAATCGTGCCAGGAGGCGGCTCGGCTGCGGAAGCCAGCCGTCCTGCGACGAGGAGAAGCGCCAGCAGGAGTCGTCGCGGCATCTTCTGGGCCTCCGATTGGGAATTCGGGACGCGCCGCCCCTTCAGGGTTCGAGGTCGAACGTTACACTGACCTGCGCGCAGACGGCGATCTGGCCGAGCGGCATCGTCCCGCCCTCCCCGGGGCCGTCCGCCTGGACGGCGACCTGGGCGTTCCCCTGCCAATGATACCCGCTCCACCCCCCCCAAGACCGGAATCCGCCGCCGCCGGAATAGCCCTCGCCGATGCGGCGCGGTTTTCCGGCCTTGGCGCCGAGCTCGTCGGCCAGGGCCTCGGCCTTCTCCTTCGCCGCGCGGATCGCCCGCTTCCGCGCCTCGTCGCGGCGCTTCCGCAGCTCCGTCGTCTTGAACTCGAACCCCTGGAGCCGGTTGGCGCCGCTCTGGAGGGCCGCGGCGACGATCGGCTCGAACCGCTTCACGTCCTTGAGCGTGATCGAGTACGAGCGCCGCGCGTGGTACCCTTCGACGCCCCGGCTCGGGTGGCCGTGGTCCCGGTAGGCGATCTCCACGGTCGGCGCATCCGTCTGGATGTGCCTCTTCTCCACGCCCGACTCCCGGATCGTCTCGAGCAGCCGGGAGCAGGCCTCGTCGTTGGCCTGTTTCGCCGCCTCGAGGTCGGGCTTGAAGGTTTCGACCCCGAGCCCGACGAGGATTTGCCTTATCCCCGGAATGGGTGAGGGCCCTGTCCGTGAAGCCCGCTACAGTTTCACCGCCGGCGCCGCGGCCTCCACCGGCTCGATCTCGAAGAAGTCCTCCGGCTTGAAGCCGAAGGGGCCCGCAACCAGCGAGGAGGGGAACTGCTCGCATCGGATGTTGTAGTCGCGGACGTTCGCATTGTAGAACCGCCGCGCCGCCTGGATCCGGTCCTCCGTGTTCGAGAGCTCCCGTTGCAGATCCAGGTACTGCCCGCTGGCCTTCAGGTCGGGGTATCGCTCGACGACGACGAGCAGCCGGCGGAGCGCCCGGACGAGGTTGTTTTCGTCCGCGGCCTGCGAGGCGGGGGATCCGGTGGAGGCGAGGGCGGCGTTGCGGAGGCGCGTCACCTCTTCGAGCACCGACCGCTCGTGCGCCGCGTAGCCCTTTACCGTCGCCACCAGGTTCGGAATGAGGTCGTACCGCCGCTTCAACTCGGTATCGACGTTCGACCATGCCTCACGGCACTGGTAGCGGAGCTTCACGAGGCTGTTGTAGATGGCCCAGAGGGCGATCAGGAGGATCAGCGGGATCCCGAGCGCGACCAGGACGATGGGCTCCATGGCATTCTCCTTGAAAGCGCCCCGGCGCGCTCACCGCGTCCCCTCGCGCAGCGCCCGGCGGAGGTACTCCGGGAAGAGGGCGACGAGCCCCTCCACCTGCCGGATCGCCGCATCGAACTCCGGCGGGTCCCACGTCCGGTCGTCGTGCACCAGCACAAGCCCGTCAATCAGCTCCATCGTGAACCGGCGCGGGAGGGCCAGCATGTACTCCATCGCCCGAGCGTGGAAGACGTCGTAGGCGAACTTCCGGTCATCGGACTTGACGAGGAACTCCCGGCTGAACGCGGCCGACTCGAAGTCGATATCGTCGAACCCGACGAACTCGGCGATCTTGTCGAAGACGTGCTCGGTGCGAACGAAGAGGCGCGGAGTTCGGACGCCGAGGTCGAGGATGGCGGCGGAGAGGCGGTGGGTGTGCCGGTTCTTGCCGGAGCCGGTCACGTACTTGTAGTCGAAGCAGATGACGCGACGCTCGTTCCGCGCGCCGTGGAAGACATTGAAGGCGGCGCGGCCGTTGCCGCGGGCGAGGGCGGCGAAGCCGCCGTAACGCTCCTCGATGCCGAAAGGGTCGTGGTCTTCCCAGGTGAATCCCCACGATGCGGCCAGCGCCGCGAGGTCCTTCTTCCGCTGCTGGCTGGCGATATGCCCCCAGACGGCCGCCGCGACGACCAGTCCCGTGAACAGGATGAAGAGGAGCATCGCCATGCGTCTCACCCCACGCGCAGGGCGTGCAGCGCGCCCGGGCCGTGCACGCCGATGAAGAGCTGCTTCTCGATATCCGCCGTCCGGGACGGTCCGCTGATGAGCGTCACGCACGACCGCTCGCCGGAGGCGACCGCCGGGCCGAGCCGCGCGATCGCCTCCTCCAGCGTGTCGACGACCTGGTCGGCCGTGAAGAGGACGACATGAAGCGGCGCCGTGAGCGTCGTCATCCGCCCCTCGCCCGGCTTCGCGACGTGAACGAGCGTCCCCGACTCGGCGATGACGAGGTCGGCGCCGGTGACAAGGGCGTCGAGGTCGGCCGGCCGGGGATGCGCGCCGGCCTCGTCGGGACGATAGGGCGACGCGCAGAAGACGCCGAGCCGGCGGAGTGTTTCCCGCACGTTCATCCGGGCCAGCCGCGGGGTGTCGGTGGCGAAGACGCGGCGAAGTCCCCGGGTCGAGACCAGCCGCTCGAGGGCCGCGCCGACCTCGGCGGCGGAGCGGGCCTCGGCATATTGCCCTTGCAGTTCGGCGAAGACCTCGCGGAATCGGTCGAGGCCTTTCGCGAGCGCCGGCGCGGGCGGCCGCGGCCGTTCCCGGTGCGGCACGAGCGCCTGCGGGCGCGGGTCCTTCAGGGCCGCTCGAATCGCATCCAGAATCGCCCGGCGGTTGTCCATCGGTCATTCCGTGAAATCCGGTCCGCTCGCCTCGCCCGCGCCCGCGTTCTCTTTCCACCAGCGCCGAAAGCTCTGTCGGGCCGGCAGCGGGAAGTCCCGGCATCTTGTCCACGCGTTGAAGGGCGGCGGGATCCAGCGGACCCAGCCGGCGCGGGAGATCGGCCAGAGGAAGGCCCGGGCCATTCTCCCGCTGAGGTTGAAGAGCCAGGGGGATCGCAGGATCCGGCTCGCGAAGGCGACGGCGAATCGCTCGAGGGCGCCGCGAAGCGGGGCGAGGGGGACGGGGGGCGTCCCGCCGGGCGCGTCGGCGGCCGGCGCGGGCGGCAACTCCGCGATCAGGTGGCGCAGGTGCAGGAGCAGGGCGGGGATGTCGATCCGGACGGGGCATGCGTCTCGGCAGGCTCCGCAGAGGGTCGATGCGAAGGGGAGGTCGGCGGCCCGGTCCGTGCCCAGCAAAGCGGGCGTCAGGACCGACCCGATGGGGCCGGGGAGGATCCATCCGTAGGCGTGTCCGCCGAGCATCCGGAAGACGGGGCAAGCGTTCAGGCAAGCGCCGCACCGGATGCAGCGGAGGGCGTCGCGCGCGACGGGGTCGGCCAGGAGCCGCGTCCGGCCGTTGTCGAGGAGGACGACGTGGAGCTCGTCGGGGCCGTCGTCCTCGTCCGGCCGCCGGGGGCCGGTGATCCAGGAGGTGTAGGCCGTCAGGCGCTGGCCGGTGCTGGCGCGCGGGAGGAGGCGCATGACGACGGCGAGGTCGGTCAGGGAGGGGACGATCTTCTCGATGCCGAGGAGTGCGACGTGGAGGCGCGGGAGGGTGGCCGCCAGGCGGATGTTCCCCTCGTTTTCGTGAAGGACGATCGTGCCGGTCTCGGCGACGGCGAAGTTGGCTCCGGTGAAGCCCATGCCGGCTTCCCGGAAGAGGCCGCGGAGGGTCTGGCGGGCGACCTGGCAGAGATAGTCCGGATCCTCGTTGCGTTCCACGCCCAGGACGCGGTGGAAGAGATCGGCGATCTGGCCTCGGGCCAAATGGATGGCGGGGGTCGTAAGATGGGAAGGGGGCTGGCCGGCGAGTTGGACGATGTACTCGCCGAGGTCGCCTTCGACGGGACGGATGCCGGCGGCCTCGAGAGCGGGATTGAGGTCGATCTCCTCGGAGGCCATCGACTTGCCCTTGACGACAAGCCGCACGCCGCGCGCCGTCGCCAGGCCGATGACGATCGCGCGGGCCTCGGCGGCGGTGCGGGCCCAGTGGACGGTGCCGCCGCGGGCCTCGACCTGGGCGGCGAACTGGTCGAGGTACCAGTCGAGGTGGTCGATCACCTCCTCCTTCATCGCGCGGGCGCGGGCGCGGAGGTCCTCCCAGTCGGCGCGCTCGGCGGCGGCGGCGGCGGCGACGGACTCGGCTTGGCGCAAGGCCTTGGCCAGGGCCTGCTGGAGCGGCTCGTCCGCGAGGGCGGCGGCCGCATTCTCCCGGAACCGGTGCGTCGCGACGTCCATCAAAGTCCTTCCGCGGCGATCTCGGCCACATGGACCGCCCGCACGGCGCTGCCCCGGCGGCTCAACCCGCCGCCGATGTGCATCAGGCACGAGACGTCGCCGGCGCAGACGACGGGGGCGCCGGCGGCCTCGATGCGGTCGAGCTTGCTCGAAAGCATCCGGCCCGAGATCGGCCCCATCTTGACGGCGAAGGCACCCCCGAAGCCGCAGCAGACCGCTGCGTCCTCCATCTCCGCGATCCGCCGGCCGGCCGCGCGCAGCAGCGTTCGCGGCTCGGCCTGGATCCGCAGCTCGCGCAGGAGGTGGCAGCTGTCGTGGACGGTCACCGTCCCCTCGCTCCGGCCCGCGGCGTCGGGGCGGCCGAGCACGTTCACGAGGTACTCCGAGAGCTCGAACGTCTTCCGCCCGACCTCGAGGGCCGCCGCCTGCCAACGCGGCTCGTGGCGGAAGAGCTCGGGATAGTGGACTCGGATCATCGCGGCGCACGAGCCGGAGGGGAGGACGGCGGCGTCGTAGGGGCGGAGGACCTCAATCGTACGCCGCGCCAGGGGGCGGGCGGCTTCGCGGTGGCCCATATTGAAAAAGGGCTGACCGCAGCAGGTCTGGTTGGGAGGAAACTCGACGCGGCACCCGGCGCGGCGCAGAAGCTTCAGCGCCGCCCTTCCCACCCCGGGGAAGAACTGGTCGACCAGGCAGGTGGTGAAAAGCGCGATGCGGGGCACTCGGTCGGTCCTGACGGTGCGGCGTTATTCTAGTGGAGAAGGGAAATGGGAGAAAGGGGAAAACGGCGGGCGGCTCCCTTCGTTTTGCTTCCCTTGCGAAAGCGGGGCTGTTTTAATGGAGCTTCGTCGTGGCGCCCCTGCCGGGCGCCATTCCCGCGTCCCCTTTCCCGATGTCCCGTGGGAGCTTCGCATGGCCATCGCCCCCCGCTCCAAAGACCAAGTCCTCGCCCATCTCGCCCGGGAGTGGATCGTCGCCGTCGTCCGCGCGGAGACGAACGATCAGGCCCAGAAGATCGCGGAAGCCCTTCACGCCGGCCACGTGACGACGATCGAGATCACCTACACCTGCCCCGACCCGCCGGCGATCATCCGGGGGCTCGTCGAGCAGGGGCCGCCCGACATGGTGGTGGGGGCCGGGACGGTGTGCACGGCCGACGAGGCCTTCGCCGCGATCGATGCCGGGGCTCAGTTCGTCGTGAGTCCCGGCCTTGTTCCCGAGGTGATCGCCGCGGCGGCATCCCGGGCCGTGGCCGTCATGCCCGGCGCCGTCACGCCGACGGAGATCCTGGAAGCCTCCCGGCTGGGAGCGGACGTGATCAAGCTCTTCCCCGGCTCGCTTTTTGGCCCGTCCTACGCCAAGGCGCTTCGCGGGCCCTTCCCCAAGCTGCGGTTCATGCCGACCGGGGGCGTCTCCTTGGACAACCTCAAGGATTGGAAGGCCGCGGGTGTCTTTGCCGTCGGCGTCGGGACGGAACTGGTCCAGAAGGAAGCGGTGCAGGCCGGCAAGTACGAGACGATCAAGGTCCGCGCCCTGTCGTTCCACGAGCACATCAAACGGTTGGCCTAGCTGAAACCTTTCAGGGCGGTCGGGGGTATACAAGGGGGCGGCCCGGAGGGCCTATGATTCCCGTGCGCGGTTTGATCCTAGGGGGGCTGCTGGCCGCCGCCCTCCCCGCCGCCCGGCCGCTGGCCGCCGGCGAGGGCGGCCCGGCGCGGGCAAGCGACGCCGAAGCCGCCGCCGCGCTCGAGGTGTTCCGGGCGTCCTTTCGGGGGGCGGAGGCGGAGCGGGCTTCCGCGGCCCGGACGCTGGCCGCCGTCCGGCACCGGAAGGTGCTTGACGCGCTGGCGCATGTCCTGGCCGACCCCTCCCCGGTCGTGCGCGAGGAGGCGATCCGAGGTCTTGGCGCCTGGGAGAAGAGCCCGGAGGCGGCGGAGGTTCTGGGGCGCGCCTTGGCGGCCGCCCGCAAGCGTCCGGCCGAGCAGGTCGCCTGCCTGGACGCCCTCGGCCGCGTCCGCGACTGGGGCTCGGTGCCTGTCGTCGTCGACCACTTCAACGAGCCCGAGATCGAGGTCGCCCAGGCGGCGATCCGGGCCGCGGCGCGAATCCGGAGCCCGGCGTGCGTCCCCAGGCTGATCGACGTCCTGAAGGCCCCGAGCGCGGCGGGGGCCGGGGCCACGTCCTGGGGGGACTTGGCGGTGCGGCGCCTGAAATTGCAGATCCCCGCCCAGCTGGCGCTCCAGCAGATCACCGCGGAGGCGCCGGTGCGGCGGGAGCCGGAGCCGCGGCGCGATCTATCCGGGGGCCGGGCGGGACGCGACACGGACGCGCGCCCCCGGCGCGACCCGGAAGCCCGCCGCGCACCCGAGGCGCGCCGCGAAATCCCCCGGGATGCCGAGGAATGGGAGGCGTGGTGGAAGACGCACGGCGCGGAGGTCACGGCACGGCTGCAGCAGGAGGATCGCGAGGAGCGGGAGGCGTACGGTGCCGTCCCGGCGAGCGCCGAGCCGCGCCGATGAGCGTCTGTCTTGGGCGCCGGTACGAATGGGGGGATTCGTAGGAGGCCTGCTCATGAGCCACGTTGTGCGGTTCCTGGCCTTCGCGGGACTCAGTCTCAGCGCCGCCGGTTCCATCCGGGCGGAAAGCGCGGATGCCGATGCGAAGGCGGCGCACGAGCGGGAGGTGCAGGCGGCCTTGGACGCCTTCAAGGAGACGTTCAAGGGGGGTGACGACGAGCGCACCGGTGCGGTCAAAGCCCTGGCGGCCGTGAAGGACCGCCGGATCATTGCCGCGCTCTCGAAAATCATCGCCGACCCCGCCCAAGGCCCGCCCGTGCGGCTCGAGGCGATCGCCGCGCTCGGCGGCTACGAGAAAAGCCGGGAGGCGTCTGCGGCCGTCGTGCGAGCGCTCGCGGGCGCGCGGAAGCAGCCGGAAATCCAGATCGCCTGTCTGAACGCGCTTGGCGAGATCCGGGATTGGAACTCGGCCTCCGTTGTCATCGACCACTTCAACGACACCGAGTCGCAGGTGGGGCTGGCCGCGATGCGGGCGGCCGGGCGCATCAAGAGCCCCGTCTTCGTGAAAGACCTGATCAAGTTCCTGGACGACGCGGGCGGAGGGGGCGCCGCCCGCTCCGCCTCCTTCGAGGAGTGGCGCGCTCGGCGCCGCGAGGTCCGGCTTGCCGCCCACCAGGCCCTCTGCGACATCACCGGGGAGGCCAAGGCCATGCCGGCCGATCCGGCCATGGCGATAATGGGAGGGGGGCGCGCCGGCAACGAGTGGGAGGATTGGTGGAAAGTCTACGGTGCCCGCGTCACCGCGCGGCTCCAGCAGGAGGAGAAGGAGGCGCAGGCCCGGATCCTCAAGGAGAAGCGACCGTACTCGTGAGACCCTCCCGGCGCGCGAAACCCGTCTCGGCGCCATGGGTTGATCGATGGCGAGTTCTGGTGGGGGAAGACGCCCCGATGCGACGGAACACCGGCTTCGCGTTCGTTGGGCTGCTGGCGTTGCCGGCGGCCTTTCCCGGACCGCTCCGGGCCGCCGACGCGGACGCCCAAAAGTCGAAGGATCTCGCCGTGCAGGCGGCGCTGGAGGACTTCCAGAAGGCGCCCAAGACCAGCGACGCCGAAAAGGTCGAGGCTGTCCAGGTGCTGGCGCGCCTGAAGGACCGGCGCCTGCTCGATGCGCTGGTGCGTCTGCTGGGCGATCCCCACCCGCTGACGCGGATGGAGGCGGCCAAGGCCCTCAGCGCCTACGAGAAGGAGCCGTTGGCGGCCCAGGCGCTCGTGCGGACGATCCGCGCCTCGGGCAAGGAGCCGGATGTCCAGATCGCCTGCTTCAAGGCGCTCGGGCGGATCCGGGACTGGGGGGCGGCCCCGGCGGTGATTGATTTTTTCAACGACAACGACAGGGCGGTGGCGCGGGCCGCCATCGAGGCGGCCGGGGAGATCCGCCACCCGTCCTTTGTCCCCGAGCTGATCCAGGTGCTTGACGAACGGAAACGGGGACGGGCCGGGCGCTTCTCGAAGGCCGGCGAGGAGGCCGCGGGGGCGCGCCGCCTGCACGCCGAGGCCCAACAGGCTCTCGAGGCGATCACCGGGGAGTCGAAGCGCGGCGCCGAGGACTGGGAGTCTTGGTGGAAGCTGTACGGCGCGCGGGTGACGGAGCGGCTCGCTCGGGAGGATCGGGAGGCGCGGGAGCGGGCGAAGCGGGATGAGGATTCGGGGAAATAGGCCGCGGTCGCCGGCCCGGAAGCGGCGCGGCGGTCGTTTTCCCCTCCCGCGCCGCTTCCAGGGGGTGCGCCGGCTCAGTGCTCCCCGGCCGCGCGAAGCGGAAGACCGTCCGTCTTCGGGACGGGGCGCGCCGCCTTCCATTCCGGCGACGTGTAGAGGTTCATCTTGATCTCGTGAGCGAGGATGCGCCGCTCGAGATCCTGGACGAGCGCCGTGAGCGGCCCCTCCTCTTCCTTCGCCCCGGCGGCGCGCGCGGCTTCCAGTCGGATCTCCATCGCCCGTTTCTCCTCCCGCCATCGCTGGAGGGTCTGCTCCATCAGCGCCAGGAGCTCATCGCTGATGTCGCGCTGGGCCGCGCGCTCGGCGCGGAGCAACTCGGCGTACGCATCGGCTTGCCGGCCGCGGGGTCGGGCGAGGTGGGCCTCGTAGCGCTCGAGGGTGTACCGGCTCTCGGTCTCCGTCGCGGGGCGCAGGCCGAGGCCCGGGTCGACCGTCATCACGACGATCCCTTTCGAGGTGCTGTAAACGAAGTACGAGCACGGGCGCGCCGGATCGACGACGTGGAAGACGGGGCGGTCGCGATGGAACGTCTCGGCGACCGGGGGCGGCGGCTCGGGCGATTCCGGCCCGACCGGCTCCGGCGACCCGCCGCAAGCCGCGGCGGCGAGCGCAAGTCCCGGCAGCCCCCGACGGATCCCTTTCGCAATGCGCATGGCGATTCCCCCCGGTAACCGGGTCCCTGGATGGTCTGTTCCCGTCACGTCGCCGCGCCGATCGGCCGCAGGGCCTTCCGCCCGGCGAAGAACTTGTCGTGCAGGCGCTTCACGACCCGCTTGACGTCCCCGTCATCGACGACGAACGAGATGTTGATGTGGCTGGCGCCCTGAGAGATCATCAGGACGTTGGCCCCGGCCTCCGCCACGGCGGAGAAGATCTCCGCCGAGACGCCCGGCGTCGACCGCATGCCCTCCCCGACCACGCAGACGATCGATTTGTCGCGCTCGACGGTCACGTCCGCGAACTGGCGGAGCTCCGCTTCGACCTCGGGCAAGCGCCGGGGGTCGTCGATCGTGACCGAGACGCTCACCTCGGAGGTCGAGACCATGTTGATGCTTACGCCCAGGCGCCCGAAGATGTCGAAGATCCGCTGCAGGAAGCCGCTCCGGCCGAGCATCCGGCTCGACTCGATGTTGACGATGTGCTGGCGCTCCTTGTAGACGATCGATTTGGCCACGCCCTCGCACCGCGTGCCCTCCCCCGTGATCACCGTCCCTGGTGCGTCGGGCCGGAAGGTGTTCAGGACGAGAACGGGGATGCCCTTCCGGATGGCGGGGATAAGGGTGGCCGGGTGGAGGACCTTGCCTCCGTAGTAGGCCAGCTCGGCCGCCTCGGCGAAGCTCATCCGGTCGATCGGCAGCGCCTCGGGAATGATGGAAGGGTCGGCGGTCATGACGCCGTCGACGTCCGTCCAGATCTGGATCGCCTCGGCGCCGACCGCCGCGCCGACGAGGGCCGCGGAGTAGTCGCTCCCGTTCCGGCCCAGCGTCGTGATGTCGCCCCCCCGGCTTTTCCCAATGAAGCCGGTCACGACCGGGATCCGGCCGGTCCGATCCTGATAGCCGGAGAGGAAATGGCTCAGCCGTTCCTCGTGTTCGGGGATCGGCCGGGCTTCGCCGAAAGCGTCGTCGGTCACCAGGCCGATATCGCCGGCGTCGAAGGCCTCGGCGGGCAACCCGTTTTTCGTGAAGAAGGCTGCGATCGTTCGGCAGGACATCCGCTCGCCGAAGGAAAGGACATAGTCGGAGGAGCGGGGGGAGAGCTCGCGCACCAGCGAGATCCCGCGGAGCAGAACGGAAAGCTCCGCCAGCAACTCCCGGATCGGTTCCTGGGAGACGCCGAGCGCGTCGGCGATCGACAGGTGGATCCGCTCCAACTCCGAGAGATCGACCACGCCGGCCCGGGCCTGCTCCCCCAGCGCGACCAGCAGGTTGGTCACGCCCTTGTGGGCGGAGGCGACCACGACGGGCTTGCGGGGGAGCTCGCGGCGGACGAGGTCCAGCACCGTGCGGATGCGCTGGGCGTCCCCGACGGAGGACCCTCCGAACTTCATGACGATCATGGAGCGGAAGGCTCCTGCGGAACAGCCTGAAAAAAAAGCGCGGACTCGCCGCGCCGGATCGGACCGCGCGGAAATTCTAGGACCGCCCCGAGTTTATTACAAGCAAAAAGACGCGCCACGCCTCCCGCCGGGTCGATTTCGCTGTCACACGGGGGGCGGCCCGATATAATAATAGTAGCCCTTCTGGACTCGCGACCGAGTTGCTGCTTGGGGGAGCCGCCATGTCCCGCTGTTTCCCCTGCGTGCTGGGCCTGCTCGTGGCGGCGGGTGTCGTGCGCCCTCTTTTGGCCCAGCTCCCGCCGCAGGCCGAGCTGATCTGGCTTCGCGACAACACCACGCGCGAGGGGACGATCCTGCGTGTGACCGAGCGGGAAGTCACGCTGCGCCTTCAGGGGAGCGAGGTAACCCTTCCCCTGACCGATCTGAGACCCGACTCCGCCTATCTCCTGCTTCGGCGACGGCTGGGTCCAGACGACGCGCCGGGATGGATCCATCTGGGCGACTTCTGCGTTCGGAACGGGCTCCCGCGCGAGGCGCTGCAGGCCTACGGGCGCGCCGTGCAGATCGCCCCCGACCAGGCCTCCGCCCTCGCCCCGAAGCAGGAAGCCGCCCGCGCCGCCGACGTCAAGGCGATGGCCGACCGCGCCGACGCCCTCGCGCGGGAAGGGAAGCACGAGGACGCCCTCCGGGCTTGGAGCCTGCTGCTGGATAAGTACCCTGTCGGCGAGGCTTCCGAGCGGGCGAAGGAGGAGCTCAAGCGGCTGGCCGAGACGCTCCGGAAGGAGACCGAGGAGCGCCAGCAGCGGCTGGCGGCCATCCAGCAGAAGGCGCTGGAGCAGAAATCGAAGGAGGAGGAGGCCGCCGAATCCCGGCGACTGACCCAGGCCCTCCAGGCCGTCGAGGAGGCCCGGAAGCTTTACGCGGAAGGGTTGGACCAGGAGGGCAAGGGCGTCACCGGTCGCGCCGAGAAGGCTTGGGAGGCGTCCGTGGCGCGGCTGGAGGCGGCGCGCGCCGCCTTGCTCGACCTGCAGGCTAAAGCCCGCTCCGCCGACGTGCAGGAAACAGCCAAGCGCGAGGTCGTAACGGTCACGCGCTTGCTGATCGCGGTCTACGACAGTCTCGGCCAGATGGCGGCGGTGGACCAGTCGTTCCGGGACGCGATTCGCTGGTTCAACAAGGCCCTGTCCCTTGATCCGACCGACCGTGTGGCCACGGAACTGAAGACGCGCATCGCGGCCGAGCAGATCACCCGCCGGATTCGGATCGGGTACTGAGGACTCCCGTGATATGGTTTGACTTTGAGCCCGTCGTGTGCTTCCCTCCGGGGAGGGGAAGGCACGGCGAGGGGCGGCGCCGCCGGCGGGTGAACGGCGCCGGCGGAGGCGCTCCATGGGACGGCTTGTCCGGGGCGGCCTGAGAGGCCGGCTGGTCGTGCTGGTCCTTCTGGCGGTCTTTCCCTCCTTCGTGCTGATCTTCGTCAACGCGCGGGAGCAGCGGGACCAGGGTGTTCAGGTGGCCCAGGACCGCGCCCTGTCGGTCGTGCGCCGCGCGGTCGCGGAGTACGACCGACACCTCGAGGGGGTGCGGCAGCTTCTCGTCGGGCTGGCCGGTCTGCCGCCCGTTCGCCTGGGCGAGGCGGGCGCCTGCCGGGCGATCGTGACCGACCTCCAGCGGCAGCTTTCCTCCTACCTCAACCTCGGCGTTCGCCGGCCCGACGGCACCCTGCTGGCCTCCGCACTTCCCGCTGCGGCGATTGAGGACCCTGCCGCGCCGCATTTCAAGCGGGCGCTCCAGGGCGTCTTCGGAACGGGGTATCGGATGGACCCGGTCTCGGGGAAGTCCGAGCTGCACTTCGGGTATCCCGTGTTCGACGACCAGGGGCGTGTAAGCGGGGTGGTCTTCGCGGCGCTCGGTCTGGGCTGGCTTCAGGGGGTGGCCCCTCAGCTTCGCGGGGACCTGCCATCCGAGGCGGTCTTGTGGCTTTTCGACCGGAACGGTGCGGTCCTCGAACGCATTCCCGGGGATCGCGTGCCGCTCGGGATGATGTTGAACGAGGCCGGCCCCGTCATCGCCCTGGCGTCGGTGCAAGGGGATGGGGCGACGACGCTCGCCTCGCGCGAGGGCGACCTCCAGCTCGCCGCCTACGCGGCGCTGGGAGGCGCGCCGGCGGATGCGAGCCTGTTTGCGGCCGTGCTGATGCCGCAGGCGGCGGCCTTCGCGGAGGCCGATCGCGCGCTTGTCCGCAACCTCGCCGGGCTCGGCTTGGCGGCGCTGCTGGCCCTCGGACTGGCCTGGCTCGGCGCCGAGCTTTTCCTCCTCCGCCATGTCCGCCGCCTCGTGCGGATCACGGAACAGGTCCGCACGGGCCGGCTTCCCCCCCGCGCGGCGCGCGCCGACGCCCCGGGCGAGCTGGGCGTCCTGGCCGGCGTCATGGACGAGATGGCCTCGGCGATCGTTCATCGCCAGGAGGAAGCGGCGCGGGCGCTGCAGTCCCTCCGCGACTCGGAGGAGTCCTATCGCCTGCTCTACGAGGCGAATCCCTTCCCGATGTTTGTTTACGACCCGGCGACGATGGCCATGCTGGCCGTTAACGATGCCGCCATCCGCCACTACGGCTACACGCGCGACGCATTCATGACGATGCGGATCCCGGACCTGCACCCCCCCGAGGAGGTGGACGCGCTGATCCGTTTCCTGGCCGACCACCCGCCCGGCCTATCGGCCGTAGGGCTCTGGCGGCACCGGAAGCGGGACGGGTCCTGGATCGAGGTGGAGGTCACCTCGCGGGGCATCCCGTTCGGAGGCCGCTTGGCCCGGCTGGCCCTGGTCCACGACATCACCGACCGGAGGCGCGCGGAAGAGGAGCGGGAGGCGCTGCAGCGCCTGGTCCAGCGCCTGAGCGGACCGCTCACGCTTCGGGAAGTCGGGCGGGTCGTCGCGCAGGAATCGCGCCGCCTGTTCCGGCATGACGCCTTTCTCTTCAGCATGCTGGACGAGGGCGGGGAGCACGTCCTGGGAATTTACGCGGAGGACACCGCGGCGGGGGCCGCCGAGCCCGTGGAGGTCCCCTTGGCGGCCTCCCTGCCCCGGAGCCGCTTCGGGCCGGAGTCTCCTGCGCTGGCCGGCCGGGCGATCCGGATCGACCGACGGGAGGAGGAGGCGCCCGCGGGCACGATCCCGTTTGGATTCCCGGACCGCCGCTCCCGTTCCTTGCTCTATGTCCCGATCCGGTGGGAGGAGCGGCAGGTCGGCGTGCTTTCCGTGCAGAGCTACGAGCCGGGGCGGTACGACGAGAAAGCGCTCCGGCTGCTCGAGGCCTTCGCCTCGGCCTGCGGTGGGGTGCTGGCGCGGCTCCGGGCGCAGCAGGACCTGCATGAGAGCGAGGAGCGCTACCGGACGCTGGCGCAGACCGCATCCGTCGGCATCTGGCATGTCGACCCGGCCGGGCTGTCCATCTACGTCAACCCCGCGATGTGCGATCTGCTCGAGATCGACTCGCCGGACGAGTTGGCGGGCACCAGCTTCCATCGATTTTTCACGCCGGAGAGCCTGGCCGTCATCGAGCGCGAGCAGGAGAACCGGGCGGCCGGGCGTCGCTCCGCCTACGAGGTGGAGCTCGTCGGCAAGCGGGGGCGGCGCCGGAGCGTCTCGGTCACCGCGGCCCCCCTGGTCGGGGTCGACGGCCGCCTGCAGAGCGTCATCGGGACCTTTGTCGACATCACGGAGCGCAAGGAGGCCCAGGAGCAGAGCCGTCGCCAGCTCGACCGTCTCTCCGCCCTCCGGACGATCGACATGACGATCACGGCGAGCATGGATCTCCGGCTGACGCTGCACACCTTGCTCGACCAAGCGATCGCCCAGTTGCGGGCGGACGCGGCGGATGTGCTGCGCCTCAACCCCCAAACCCAGATGCTGAACTACGCGGCGGGGCGCGGCTTCCGGTCCGCCTCCCCCTTCACGCCCCCCGTGCGAGTCGGGGAGGGGCTGGCCGGTCGCGCCGCCCTCGACCGGCGCATCGTCAGCGTCCCCAACCTCGCGGAGTCCCGCGAAGCCGCCCTCCCCTCCTGCCGAGCCGCCGAGGGCTTTGCCTCCTACGTCGTCGTCCCCCTCATCGCCCGCGGCCTCGTCAAGGGCGTTCTGGAGATCTACCACCGGCGTCTTTTCTATCCCGACCGGGAGTGGCTCGACTTTCTCGACGCCGTCGCCAGCCAGGCGGCGATCGCCATCGACAACGCGACGCTCTTCAAGGATCTGCAGCGTTCCAGCGCCGAGTTGGGGGTTGCTTACGATTCCACCCTCGAGGGGTGGTCCCACGCGCTTGACCTGCGCGATCGCGAGACGGTCGGCCATTCGCAGCGCGTCACCGATGTGACCCTGCGGCTTGCCCGGGCGATGAACTTGGCCGAGGCGGACCTGATCCATGTCCGCCGCGGCGCCCTCCTCCACGACATCGGCAAGATGGGGATCCCGGACAACATCCTCCACAAGCCGGGGGTGCTGACGGAGGAGGAGTGGGAGATCATGAAGCGCCACCCGGCCTATGCCTTCAAGATGCTTTGGCCCATCGCCTATCTCCGCCCCGCCATCGACATTCCCTACTGCCACCACGAAAAGTGGGACGGGACCGGCTACCCGCGGGGCCTGAAGGGGACGGAGATTCCCCTCCCGGCGCGCCTCTTTGCGGTGGTGGACGTCTGGGATGCGCTCAGCTCGGACCGTCCCTATCGCAAGGCTTGGCCCGCCGAGAAAGTTCGCGAGCACATCCGCAGCCTTTCGGGGACGCACTTCGATCCCGACGTGGTCAAGGTGTTCCTGGAGCTGGACCTGAGCCGCACCATCCGGGAGGAGGCGCAGGCCTCCATCCTGGACGGCCCGGTGGCCACGCCCTAGACGTTCTCTGGACGAGTCCCCGCCCGCTCCTTTCACGTCTCCGGACGTTGCCGCCGGCCCGTTTGCGGGGGTATCAGGGGCCTCGCCCGCGCAGCACGGCCAGCCGGCGGATGGCCTCGCGCGCGTAGCCCGCGGGGTACCCGTCGTCGGATCTCATCATCTCCTTGAGCGGTTCGATGGCCACGGCGTCTCCCAGCAAACCGAGCGACCGGGCGGCGCGGTAGCGCACCATGAGAACCGGGTCGTGCAGCCGCTGGATCAGGTCGGGGACGGCCCCGCGGTGTCGGATGGCGCCGAGGGCTCCCGCCGCCCAGAACCGGACGCGGGGATCCCCATCCCGAAGGGCCTCGAGGAGGAGGGAGCGGGCCTCGGGCGGAAGCCGGGAGGCCTTCTGGGAGCCCTCCCGCATGATCTGTTGCGCCGCACTCATGCGTTCGCAGGGATCCCCGTGGGTGAGCGCCGCGACCGGATCGGCGAGGGGGACCGGCGGCGGGCAGGGCCCGCCGGCGTCCCCCACGGCAGCCAGGACGATCGCCCCCCATCCGGCCAGAGCGGCCGCCGGGCCCACCACCCACGCCACGCGTCGCATCCACATTCCTGCGGCCGCGGACGCGCCGAGAGCGCCCCACGCCCACGCGCTCCACACCACCAGGCCGGCGGCCAGCATCGCCGCGCCCAGCACGAGGAAGAGGTTGGCGGTCTGCAGGAGACCCCGGAGGCCGCCGAGGGCTCTCAGCAGCGGGATGCCGGGCGGTCCGCCGGCGCGGTCCTGGTTGTCCAGCACGGCGCCGATCGCGCCGGCCAGCGCTTCCGGCCTCACCGGCAGCGGCACCTGGCGCGCGCCCGCAAAGGGGCCGCCGGGTTCCGACAGCGTTGCCGGGCCGCCGACGATCACCAGTCGCGGTGTCACGGCTTCGCACCGTTCCCGGAGCGGGGCCAGGAAGGGATCGCTTCCGGCGTCTCCCCCGCGCGGCATCCAGAGGATCACCTCGGGAGGCGGCTCGAGCCGGGACGCCAGCTGCTCCGGCGACTCCGCCCGCTCCGCATAGAACCATGTCACGCCCCGCTCGCGGGCCGAGTAGAGCATCCATTGGCTCCCGAGGCGGAACGTGACCGTCAGAGGCCCCGGGTCTCCGAGGACGAGAGCCAGGCGTTGCGCTGACGCCCGGGGATGGCGTATCGCCTCGGCCGGGAGAACCGTGTGTCGGTAGTAATAGTCCGACAGGGCGCGGCCCCAAGCCGTGCCGAGCAGGACGCGGTCGCGGAAGCCGACCGCCGATTCCTCCCAGGCGCCGGCGGCGTCATCCGCCGCGTCGCGGACGTTCAACCCGGGGAGGCGGTGGAAGGCGATCCCGGCCGAGAGCGCGAGGAGGGCGAAAGCTCCCGCGACGGCGGCCACGACCCGCGGGCGCGGCGGAGGGGCTCCGGCGGCGGACGGGATCCCGCGGCGGAGCGACCACGGCAGGCCATAGGCGATCCGGGCCGCCGCCGGGAGGAGGACGGTCGCCAGCAAGGACGGCAGGACGGGGCCGGCCGGGACGAGGATGAGGAAGCCGAGGAGCAGGACGAAGAGGACGGCCTGCGCGCCGAGACCGCTCCAGCGCGGGAGGATCTCGCCCAGCCCCCACGCAAGGGCCAGCGGGCCGCCGAAAAGCCATCCGAGCGAAACGGCGAAGAAAGCGGCCGCCGCGATTCGGTCTCCCATCGTCAGCTGGGCCAGCGCGGCGAGGGTCGGAACGGGCGTCTCGCCGAGCGCCTCGATGCGCGCCCCCTGCGCCGCCAAGTGCGCCACCGCCCCGTTCACCTGGATCAGGCCGTACGTCCCCATGACCAGCATCGCGGCGAGGACGGCGAAAAGCCCGGAAAGCAGAATGCCGCCGAGCGCGGCGGGGGCCCCGGTCGAGGCGGGGGCGGCGCAAAAGGCGAAGGGGGCGGCCGCGCCGGGCGCCGGGCCGCCGGCCAAGCGTCTCGCGAGCGCGTCGCGGTGGCCTTCGAGCGCTTGGCGGACGCGGGGCGCCTCCCACGGAAGCGCGTCGCCCTCCGCGGAGATCGATAGCGCGGCTCCGGCCCCGGCGAGCCCTTTCACGCGGAGCGTCCGGCGGATCGCATTCGGGTTGAACGCGAGCGGGGCGCCGCCGCGCAAGATGACCGACCCTTGCGCGGCGTCGATCGTGGCCAGGAGGCCGGCCTCCCGGGCATACGCCAAGAGTGCGTCCGCCGTCGCCCGTGCATCGTCCCGCTGGGCAACCGTGGTCTCGACCTTGGGCATGGGAGGGGACATTATAGACCCGGCGCGTCGGGTTCGCAATCGCCCGTCACCTCGCGGGCACGATGAGGCCGGTGCCGCGCCCGGGGTTGGAGGGGGCCGACGGGGTTGAATGGACTTACGGCGCGAGCGGCTTTTGACTTCGCGGGGCGCCGCTGATAGGATGAACCTTTCGCGCCCTCGATTCGGATCCCGACATGGCCCTGGCCCCCATCCCGGACGTCCTGAAGGCGTTGAAGGCCGGCCGCCCGATCGTGCTGGTCGACGACGAGTCCCGCGAGAACGAGGGGGACGTGGTCGTTGCGGCCGAGCACGCGACGCCCGAAATGATCAATTTCATGCTGCGCCACGCGCGCGGCTTCGTCTGCCTGGCGATGACGGAGGCGATGGCGGACCGGCTGGACCTGCCGCTGCAGACCGACCGGAACACGTCGCGCTACAAGACGGCCTTCACGGTGACGATCGACGCCCGGGAGGGAATATCGACGGGCGTGTCGGCGCAGGATCGGTCGCGCACGATCAGGGTCGCGATCCGCGAGGGGGCGAAGCCGGAGGACTTGGCGCGGCCCGGGCATGTCAATCCCATCCGGGCGCGGGACGGCGGAGTGCTGGTGCGCACGGGGCATACCGAGGGATCGGTGGACCTGGTGCGCCTGGCGGGCCTGACGCCGGCGGCGGTCATCTGCGAGATCCTGAGCGAGGATGGCTCCGCCGCCCGGCTGCCCCAGTTGCGCGCCTTCTGCGAGGAGCATGGTCTGCTGCTGGCCAGCATTCAAGACCTGATCGAGTATCGCCGTCAGACGGAGCGTCTCATCGAGCCCGTCGTTCAGGTGAAGCTGCCGACCCGGTTCGGGCCGTTTGACCTCCACCTGTACCGGTCGAAGGTGGATGACTATTTGCACCTGGCGCTTTGCACGGGGGGCGTCGGGCGGTCGGTCGACGGCGCGCGCGTGGTCCAGGCGGATCCCGTGCTGGTCCGCGTACACAGCGAGTGCCTGACCGGCGACATCTTCGGGTCGCTCCGATGCGACTGCGGGAACCAGCTCCACGATGCGCTTTGGCTCATCTCGCGCGCCGAGCGGGGCTGCCTTCTGTACATGCGGCAGGAGGGACGGGGGATCGGGCTGGTCAGCAAGCTGCACGCCTACGCCCTGCAGGAACAGGGGCTCGATACCGTGCAGGCGAACATGTCGCTCGGTTTCCCGGCGGACCTGCGCGACTACGGCACGGGGGCTCAGATCCTGGTGGATCTCGGGATCCGGAAGATCCGGCTGCTGACGAACAACCCGAAGAAGATCGTCGGACTGACCGGGTACGGTCTGGAGGTTGTCGAGCGCGTCTCCCTCGAAGTGCCTCCGACGAAAGAGAACGCGGAGTACCTCCGGACGAAGAAGGAGAAGATGGGGCATCTGCTGACGCTCGGAGACGGGGCGGCGGTCTGAGCCGGCGCCCCGGATGATCATGGCACGGCAGCGGCACGCGATCCGCGTCGGCTCCCTCCGCCTCGGGGGCGGCGGTCCCCTCTTCCTGATTGCCGGCCCCTGTGTCATCGAGGACCCGAAAGAGGCGCTCCTCGTGGCGCGGACCCTGCGGGGCCTCGCGGCGCGGCTCGGTCTGCCGTTCGTCTTCAAGGCGTCGTACGACAAGGCCAACCGCCAATCGGGCGCGTCCTACCGCGGGCCCGGTCTCGTCGCCGGCCTGAAGGTGCTGGCGCGCGTGAAGCGCGAACTCGGCGTGCCGATCCTCACCGACGTCCACACCGTGGAGGAGGCCCGCGCGGCGGCGCGGGTGGTCGACGTGATCCAGGTGCCCGCCTTTCTCTGCCGGCAAACCGACTTGGTTGTGGCGGCGGCGAGGACGGGCCGTGCCGTCAACCTCAAGAAGGGACAGTTTCTCGCTCCGTGGGACATGGGCCCGATCGTCGCCAAGGCGTCCGCGACCGGCAACCGCAACCTCCTGGTCACCGAGCGTGGCGCCAGTTTCGGGTACAACAACCTCGTCAGCGACATGCGGGCGATACCGGCCCTGGCGGAGATCGGCTACCCCGTCGTCTTCGACGCCACCCACAGCACGCAACAGCCGGGAGGCCGGGGCACCTCGTCGGGCGGCCAGCGCGAGATGGTGCCGGTGCTGGCGCGCGCGGCCGTCGCCGCGGGATGCGACGGCGTTTTCCTGGAGGTCCATCCCGATCCGGATCGCGCCAAGTCGGACGCCGCCACGCAGTTGGCGCTTCGCGACGCCCCCGCGCTGCTGGAGTCGTTGGTGCGCATCCGCCGGGCGGTGACGGCGTGAGGGCCCCCCGCCCGGGACCCTTCCTGTCGGATCGCGGGCGGCTCCGGATGTTGCGCCGGCCGCGTCGCGACCCGGGTCCTCGTCGCGGATCCGTCGGGCGCCTCGCTCGGCGACGACGCGGAGCCTGCGGCCCCCGCTCGCCGGGTTCGACGGGGACTTAAAGTCAAAAATGGATGGCCATGACTTTCTCTCCGCTGGTCGAATGCGTTCCCAACTTCAGCGAAGGGCGTGATTCGGCCGTGCTGGACGCCCTGGGCGACGCGATTCGGGGCGTTCCCGGCGTTCGTTTGCTCGACGTCCACCGCGATGCCGACCACCACCGTTCCGTCTTCACCTTTGTCGGGGCTCCCGATGCCGTGGCGGAGGCCGCCTTTGCCGCCGTTCGTTGCGCGGTCGATCGCATCGATCTTCGCGTGCACCGCGGCGAACATCCCCGCTTGGGCGCCGCCGATGTCGTCCCCTTCGTGCCGATCCGGGACGCGACGATGGACGACTGCGTTCGACTGGCGCGGGTGTGCGGGCGGCGGATCGGCGACGCGCTCGGCGTGCCCGTCTACCTCTACCAGGCCGCGTCGACCCGGCCGGAGCGGCGGGACTTGGCGGACGTCCGGAAGCCCCGCTTCGAGGGGTTGTCCGCCTGTCTCGCGTCCGATCCCGCCTGGATTCCGGACTTCGGCCCCCGCGTCGTGCATCCCTCGGCCGGGGCCACGATCGTCGGCGCGCGGGACGTCCTCATCGCGTTCAATGTCGGGCTGGACACGACCGACGTGGAGGCGGCGCGGTCGATCGCGCGCGTGCTGCGCGAGCGGAACGGCGGGTTGCCGGGGGTGAAGGCGCTGGGGTTGTTCGTGGGCGGCCGCGCTCAGGTCTCGATGAATCTTTGCGATCCGGGCCGGACGTCGATGAAGGAGGCCTACGACGCGGTCGTGCGAGAGGCGGCCGCCCGCCGCATCGCCGTCACCCACAGCGAGCTGGTGGGGCTGGTTCCCGAGCGGTTCTTCGACTCCGGCTGGATCTCCGCGCTCCGGATGAAGGGCTTTCGCGTGACGCAGATTCTGGAGCGGGTCCTTGGAGGGGCGTGACGGCCGCTCGGCCCAGGCCGGTGTCACTCGAGGATGCGCACGTCGTCCAGAATGAAGTCGCGATAGTTCTCGACCGGGAGCAGGAACCCGATCCCGTCGATCTTCTTCCAGTTCGGGCGCCCGTTCTGGAAGTCGGCCGCGAACCCGCCCCCCTCGCCCTTGAACTGCGCCCGTTGGACCTGGACGAGCTTCCATCCGTTGGCGTCGGCGCCGACGATGTTTCCGTCGAAGAAGTTGGGCGAGTCCGGCGTCCCGGGGCTGAACAGGACCAGCTTCATCACGCGCTTCTGGTGGAGCTTGGCCTCGCTCCACATCCAGAAGGAGACCATCCGGAGCCTTTCGAGGTTTTGCTCGGGGATCGCGAACTTGACGAGCGTGGCTCCGGCGCTGCTGTTGATGGTGACGTGCGCGGCTCCGGCCCCTTGCCGGACCCGCTTCTCGTCCGTGATGTGCTCGACCTGGACCGAGCCTCCCTTGCCCAGCACGATCGCCCGCGCTTCGGAGGCCGTGTCGAATCCGAGCACGAGCCGGCCGAGGGCGTTGGGCAGGGTCGCCAGCGTCTCGCGGGCTTTTTTCGCCGCGGCGGTGCCGGGGTGCTGCGCGACGACGCGCTCGAGGATGCGCTTGGCCTCGCTGTAGGACTTCCGTTCCACGGCCTGATCCGCCGCCGCGACGAGTCCCGCGGCCTCCGTTTCGGAGTCCCGGGCCTCCGCGCCCGCCGGGGCGGCTTCCTTCCGCCAGTCCTGGATCTCGCTTTTCCGGACGGTCACGGTCCCCTGCTGGGTCTGCACCGTGACCGTGTCCCCCGATTCGGTCGCCGTTCCGTCCAGCGTCCGGCCGTCCTTCAGGCGCAGGACGTCCGGGATGGCCGCGGCGGCGGAGAGGACGACGGCGAGCGCGATCGAGGCGAGCCCCGGCACAGCGTTTGTCGGGTGCGGCATGATCTTTCCCCCTCGTGGTCGGAGAACGGCCGTCGGAATGGAGTCTCGACACGACCGGCAGGATAGCCGAAGGCGGCATACGGATCAATCCGTTGCGCCCCCGCGGTCGTTTTTCTAAACTGGGAGGATGACCGGTCCCTGGGGCCGGACGGCGGCCCTGTCATCCCTGCTGCTGGTGTCCTGTCACGCGCCTCCCGATCCGTCGTCGGGGGAGGATTCGCGTCCGTCGCCGGATCCGGCCGGGGTGGAGGCCGCTGCGCCTGCGCCGAGCCGCTCCGCCCCTCCCGCGTCCGTACGGTCCCCCGAGGCGTCGCCCCCGATCTCCCCGGAAGTCGCCGCCCTCATTCGGCAACTGGGCGATTTGTCGTGGGAGAAGCGAGAAGAGGCGACGGAGAAGCTGGCGCTTCTCGGGGAGGACGTCCTGCCCGCCTTGCGCGCGGCGCTGACGGATGACGACGGCGAGATCCGCTCCCGGGCGGCGATGGTCATCGACGTGATCCGGTTGGGCGTGACGCCCGAGTTGCGCGCCAAGGTGGGGACGCTGCTCAACGGGTTCGACGCTCTCGGGGCGGACGCGAAACGGGACGTCCTGGATCGGCTTGTGCGCGCGGGCGGGCGTTCCGCCGTGCCGGCCCTGGAGCGCATCCTGCGCGTGGAGGCGGATGAACCCATCCTGGAGGAGGTGCTGCGGCGTCTGGAGTCGCTGGACGAGGCCGCGTCGCGCCGGGCGCTGGCACGGCTGGTCGCGTCCCCGGCCGCGCGCCCTTGGCATGTCGAGGCGCACGCGCGCCGGATGGCGTGGCGGGGCGACTTGGCGGGTGCGCTGGCGGCCTACGAGGAGGCGCTGGCGCGCCGGATCGATCGTCCTTCGCTCCAACTGGCTTATGCCGAGACGCTCTTGGCGGCCGGCCGGCCCGCCCGCGCGGCCTCCGTCTTGGAGCGGCTCGAGACGGACGGGCATCTGCCGGCGAACGGCGAGGAGCGCGCCCGCGCGTACTACTGGCTGGCGGAGTCCCTGTTCGCCGTCGGCCGGTTCGCGGACGCCCTGGGACGCTACGAGGCGGCCGCCGGCGGATGGCTCCCGACCTCCGAGGAGTGGTCCGTCGGCCGCGAGGACCCCTTCGCGATGGCCGCCCAGCGGATGGGCGAGTGTCTCCGGCGTCTCGGCCGGTCGCCGGAGGCGGAAGCCCGTTGGCTCGTTCTGCTCGGGTCGGGGGACGCCGGCGGTGTGGATGACAACGGCCGTTTGCGCGTGGCCGAGTTGCTCCGGCGCGACGGACAGACCGACCGGGCGCTGGCGATCGTTCGCCAGGTGTCCCGCGCGGGTCCCGACAACGAGCGCATCCCCTTGCTCAACCGCGCCGCCCAGATATTCGCCTATGCCGGTCGCGCCGAAGAGGCGCTCGCCCTTCAGCGTCGTCTGACGCGGGACGACGGCAGCTTGCTCTTTCCCCCGTTTGTCGAGCTTCTCCTGCGCATCGTGGGGCGGCCTGCCGAGGCCTTGGCCGTCCGGCGGGCCGGTCTCGCGACCGCGCCGAACGACGTGGCGCAGCATCTCGAGGTCGCGGCGGCGGCGGAGCGCGGCGGGCTTTTCGAGGAGGCGGAGGCGCTCTACCGCCAGACCCTCGACCGCTTCCCCGCTTTCCCGATGCCGCGCCTCCGGCTGGCCGAGCTCTACGTCCGGCTTGGGGAGCATCGCAAGGCGCTCGATCTCGGCGTGCTTCCCGTCGGCCCCGCTCTTCTCTGCCACGAAGCGCTCGGGGAGGTTGACGCGGGAATCGCCCTCGGGGAGCGCCACCGGGCCGACCGCGCCGGTCGGGCCGCGAAGCCGGGAATGCGTGACGAGACGGACCTCCAGCCGATGTTAACCCTGTCGCGTCTCTACCGCCGGAAAGGGCAGCCGGAGCGGGCGATCGAATGCCTCGCCGGCCTGCAGGGCGAGGACGCCGGCTTGGCCCGGTCGTTCGATGTCCACCTCGAGCTCGGTCGCGCGCGCGAGTCGGCGGGGGAGGCGGCGGAGGCCATCGTGGAGTACCTGTTGGCCTGGCAGCACGCGGGGCTGCGGGCGATGGATATCCAGGAGGCCCGCCACCGCGCGGGCTACCTCGCCGCCCAGGACCCGGCGGCCGCCCGCGCCGCCCTTGACGCCTTCCGACGCCGCCCCGGCGCGGCGTCCCGGCCCGGCGACGCCGACGATCTGGTTGAGGCGGAACTGCTCCGGCTCGCCGGCGACCCCCTGGCGGCGGCGGAGCAAATCGAGCGGGCGGACGCTCGCCTGCCCCGGCGCCCCGCGCTTGGCTGTCGTGCCGCCCAGCTCCTGGCCCGGGGCGGGAAGCCGGCTGAGGCCCGCCGCCGCTTGGCGCGTGTCATCGCCGAGTGGCCGGAGGACCCGGTCGCCTACCGGGTCCTGGAAGGGCTGGCGAGCGAGGCGGGCGACGCGGAGGCCGCCGACGGCTTCCGCGCGAAGGCTGACGCCGCCGGCGCGCTTGACAAGAAGGCGTGCTTCGAGGCCGCGCACCACTTCATGATGACGGGGGATTTGGCGTGGGCCCGCGCCGAGTGGAGCAAGGTGATCGCGGCTCCCGGCGAGCGCTTCTATTACGATACGAACGCGCACGAGTACCTCGGGCACCTGGCCATCCAGTCCGGGGACGGCGCCGCGGTGGAGGAGGGGTTTCGCCGCGTCCTGCAGGAGCGCGAGCTTCGCGAGAGCGGCACCGTGGAGGAGGGCGGAGTCCCCTACGCCGCCTTGGTCCATTACGGGGCGGGCTTGGTCGCGGAGGCTCAGGGAGAGCGGTTGGCCGCGGCCGGTGCCTTCGCCAAGGCCCTGCGGCTCGCCCCCCGCTTTCCCGATCTTCATGAGGCCCTCGCGCGGGTTCTCCCCGAGGCGCCCGCGCGCGAGGCGCACCATGCGACGGCGGTCGCTCTCTGGCGGGACCGCATCGCCGACGCCCCCCGCGATCCCGAACCGCGCTTCCGGCTGGCGCTGCTGCTCGACCGGACGGCGGGCGGCGACGGGGCGGTCCGGGACGAGGCCCGCCGACTGGCCCGCGAGGCGCTCGATCGCTGGCCGGGCGATGCGCGCTACGAGGCCCTGGCCCGGCGCCTCGACGGGGAGCCGCCGCGTTCAGGGCGCGCGCCGGAGGGGCGGAGGCGGCCGTCGGGATTCGTGAGGGGGAAGGAGATGGGCGTGACGCATTGAGTCGGCGGCGCGCCGCGGGCCGGGGGGGCGCTCACGGCGCCCGCAACGGGGCCAAGATGCCCGTCAGCCCCCTGGCCATCATCTCGATGGCGACCGCGGTCAGGAAGAGGCCGAGCACGCGCGAGACGATGTTCACCACCCGCCTGTTGATCCGCGGGACCAGCAGGGCGAAGACTCCCATCACCAGCGCCACCGCCGCAAAGGCGACAGTCAGGTTGACTCCCAGCGGCCCAAGGCCGATCTCGTGCGTCTTCAACGTAACATAAGTGATCGTGGCGGGTCCCGTCATCGTCGGCGTGGCCAGGATCGACATCAGGCCGTCCAGACTGGTCACCGCGACTTGGCGGTCTTCCCGGCGCCGCACCGTCTCGACGCCCAGCAGCAGAAGGACGATCCCCCCCGCGATCCGGAACGAGTCGAGCGAGATCCCGAAGACGCGCAGCAGGAGGGGGCCGACGACGGCGAGCGCGGCGGCGGTGAGGAAGGCGGTCAGCACCGCACCGGCCGCCAGCCGCCGCACGGGCAGCCCCTGCGCGTGCGCGGCCATCAGCACGGTCAGCGAGGAGAAGGGGTTGATCAGGACGAAGAGCTGGGCGATGATGGCCGGGTCGGGCATCATGGCATCGGCTTCCGGTTACCCGCGGACCCGCGCCATGATCGCACGCGGCGCGCAGGGGTGCAAGACCGAGGCGAGGGCATCCGGCGTCGGACACCCTGTCCGTCGCCGGTGCCCTCCCGTGACCCGGCCTCTACTCCACGCGGACTTGGATCTTGCGGGCCGGATCCGCCTTCGGCAGCGTCAGTCGCAGGACGCCGTTCTTGACGACCGCCTGGATCGCGTCCCGCTTCACCTCGTCCGAGAGGACGAACTCCCGGTGCCAGTCCCCCATCGCGTACTCGCTGTACGTGAGGGTGTAGCCCTCCGGGGCCTCCGATGCCACCGGGCCGTGAATGGTCAGCAGGTTCCGATCGACGCTGACGTCGACCGCCTTGGCATCGACGCCGGGCAGGTCGACGATCACCACGATGGAGTCCGGCGTTTCCAGGATGTCCGCACGGGGGACGAAGGCGCGACGGGGGCGGGTGGGCTCCGCGCCCTCCGGCGTCCGCACCTCCCGTTTCACGTCGCTCAGGTTCTGGGCTGACATGGCCATCTCCTTCCTACCCCTTGAACCACGGATGGGGTTTTCCCTTTCGACAGACGGGCGCGAATGAATCAGTCCGCCTTGATCGTGATCTTGCGCGGCTTATCCTCCTCCGCGCGAGGCAGCGTGACCTGAAGCACCCCGTTGATCAACCGCGCGGCGACCTTGCCGGCATCGATCTCGAACGGCAGCCGCAGGGTCCGGGCATACGTCCCGGTAAGCCGCTCCTGCCGGTGCCACGCCTCGTTCTCCCGAGTCTCCGGCTCGGGCAGATTCATGCGGATCGTGAGGGTGTCGCCGACGACGGTCACCTCGAGGTTCTTCGGATCGAGCCCGGGGACCTCGGCGGTGACCACCGCGTCCTTGTCGCTTTCCCAGAGATTGAGCGCGGGGGCCTCCGGCGCGGGTCGGAAGGATTCCCGCAATCGCTCCATCTCCCTGAACAGATCCCAGATTCCGTTGCGCTCCCGATCGAATCCGAGCATGGCAACCTCCTTTCCGGCCCTGGGGCGGAGCCGAACGGCCCGCCGCGTTTCGGCCGAATCCGAAATGAAGAACAAGCAAACGGCGTGCCATGCGGGAAGGGCCGCGGGACGGCGCGCAAGTGCTTGCGGCGGAACGCGTTCGGGCGGCGGGAGGCGGAAGGGAGGCGATCCGCTCTGTCAAATTGACAGACAATTTCTCGAAGACCGAGCGGGGCGGCCGCCCTTGGAATCGGCGGCGCGATTCAGCGGATGGCCAGCAACTCCACCTCGAAGATGAGCGTCGCGTCCGGCGGGATCACGCCGGGGTATCCGCGTGCCCCGTAGCCGAGGCTTGGGGGGATGGTGAGCTTCCGCTTACCGCCCACCTGCATCGTCGCCACGCCTTCGTCCCAGCCGCGAATGACTTGGCCGGCGCCCAACTTGAACTCGAACGGCTTGCCCCGCTCCCGGGAGCTGTCGAACTGCGTCCCGTCGGTCAGCCAGCCGGTGTAGTGGACGGAGACGCGCTGGCCGGCGCGCGGCGAAGGTCCTTGCCCCAGAACCACGTCCTCGATCTGCAACCGCGGGGACGCCGTCATGCGATGGCTCCTGAGCGGACAATCCTGAATCCGTTGGCGGCCCGGTCGCCGTTTTCGCCGCCGAGACGGGCGGTTTGATTCAGCGAACGTCCGGCGACCTGCTTAGGGGGCGGGGCTCGGGGGCGCGGCCGGCCCGTCGGCAGCTGGTTTTCGGGCGGACTGGATGTCGTTGCGGATCTCCTGGGCGAGCCGCTTGACCTCTTGAAGGTGCTTTCGCGCTCGCGTGGCGGCGACCTTCTTGCCGCCGGCGAACGCCTCGTACTCCTTGCGCGCTTCCGCCACGGCACCCGCCAGCTGGTCGAATTTTTCCAGGCTCATGGCGCCTCCTCGTATGGGTTTGCTCGATTGTGTATCGTTTCGCACCGTTCGTCAATGGGGTTTCTGAGGCCGGGAGCGACAGGCCGGTCGGGGGGATGCGGACGCGCTCACCGCCGCGCGTCGAACTCTTGGAAGCGTCGGCTGGCCTCCTCGAGGAAGCGGCGCTCGTCGGGGGCGAGGCTCGCCAAGCCGGCGGTGTTGACCTTGTCGAGCAACTGGTCGACCTGCTCGCGGAGGCGGGCTTCCTCCTCCTGGCGTTTCCGGGCGCGCCGCTCGGCTTGGCGGCGGCGGATGGACGAGAAAAGGCCGGACTCCCGGCGGCCGGCGTCTTGCTCCGCGTCCTCCGCGTCGAGGCGGGGGATATCGGGGGCGTAGTCGTCGTGCTCGGGGAAGCGAGCGTCGGGTCCAAACCGTTCCCCCTCGCGCAGGAGCCGCCGCTCTTGGAAGGCCTGAACGCCGACGAAAAGCCCGATCAGGACCAGGTTGATCTGGTTCTGGACGAGTCCCCAGAAGCCGAGGACGGCGGCCACGGCGATCGCGAGTCGCGTGCTGAACTCCGTTGCCCGCGTGAAGCCGATCCGCGTCGTGAGGACCCCGCGGAGGATGCGCCCCCCGTCGAGCGGGTAGGCGGGGACGCAGAGGTTGAAGAGCCCGAGCAGCAGGTTCAGTTTGAAGACGTCGACGGCCAGGGCTGTGACGAAGGAGGACGTGAGGACCGCGTGCCAACCGGAGAAGGGATCGATCAACCCCGTTTCGAGCGGGACCCCGCGCAGGAGGGCGACGGAGAGGCCGAGCCCGGCGAGGAGGAGGCTGGCCAGCGGTCCGGCGAAGGCGATGGCGACCTCGTCCCGCGGGGCGCCGCCGCCGCCCACATAGGCCAACCCGCCCAAGGGCCAGAGCAGGATATCGTCGGCCGGCTGCCCCCGGGACCGCGCCGCCGCGCAGTGGCCGAGCTCGTGGGCCAGGATAGAGGCCCAGAACAGCCCGACGAAGGCGGCCATGTAGGGAAGGCTCGCCGCCCCCTGCTGGAGAACGGCCTGGACGATGAGGGCGAGGAGGACGACGGGCAAGGTCCAGTGGATGCGGACCGCAACCCCGGCGATCGCGAACGCGCGGAAGCTCCAGTGCATCGGAAGGCCCTCCGGGATCCGCCGGCGCCGCGGGCCGGTGCGGTCCTGCCGCCTCCCGCCTTCAATTAGATCCCCCGCTCGGACAGGGGTCAACTGTTTTGTGTCCGGCCGATGCCCGGCCCGGCCGCCGCGCGGTTCCTTCCGAATATCCGTTGACGGTTCCCCGCGCCCCGTTCATGATGGACGCCATGATTCGCGTTGCGGAGTTCACCCCGGCGCGCGCCTTCTGCCTGGCGCTTGTCGTGCGCGCCGCGGCAGCCGTCGCGACGCTCGCCGCGGGCCAGGGCGGGGAGTTCCCGGACACGGAGCATTACCTGGGGATGGCCCGGCACATTGCGGCGGGGGAGGGCTGGTACGTCCAGCCTTGGGCCCGGGCCGAGCGCCCCCCCCTGTACCCCGCGTTCCTGGCCCTCCATCTGTTGCTCGGCGGCGGGGTCGGGGCGGCGATGGCGACGCAGGCGGTGCTCGGGGCGGCGGCCTGCGCCGCCATCGCCCGGGTCGGGACGCGGCTCTGGGGGGCGCGCGCCGGCGCGGTCGCCGGGCTGGGGGCGGCGGTTTATCCCCCGTTGGTCTTCGTCTCCACGCGCCTTCTCTCGGAGGCGCTCTGTGTCCCGCTGGTCGTCGCGCAGCTCTTGGCCGCCGTGGAGGCCGGTCGCGCGGCGTTCGCCCGCGAGAGGCGCCGGGCCGCCGGGTGGGCGGTCCTCGCCGGGGCGACCGGCGGCCTCGGGGCCCTTGCCCACGCGGGGCTCCTGGTTCTTCCCGCCGCCCTCGCCGCGGCATTTGCCTTGGCCTGGCATCGCGCCCGCCAGACGAGCGCGGCGGACGGCCGCGTGTATCTGGCCGCCGGCCTTTTCCTGCTTCTGCTCGCCCAGGCGCTCGTCCTCGCGCCGTGGACGATCCGCAACCGGCTCGTCCTGGGGGCGTGGATCCCTGTTACGACCAAGCTCGGATCGGACCTCTACGAGGCGACCTTCCCCGGGGCGACCGGCGGGCCGGTGGCATGGCGGGAGCATCCCGCCGCGCGCGGGGCGCTCGACCGGATCCGCCTGCGGGACGAGGTGGAGGCGGACCGGATCCTGCGGGCCGAGTCGTGGCGGTCGGTCCGCGAAGATCCTGCGCGCATCGCCGGCCTCGCCCTCGTCAAGCTCGGGCGCGTCTGGAGCCCCGTGCCGAACCACGCGTCCTTCCGGACCCCGGCCGTTCTGGCCGTCTCGTTGCTCGCCTGCGGTCCCGTTCTGATCCTGGCGCTGCTGGGCGCGCTCCGCCTCCGGCAGGGATCGATCCTCGCGGTTCTCCTCCTGGCCGTCCCCTTCGCCGTCTCCGCCCTTCACGTCGTCTTCATCGGTTCCGTTCGTTACCGGCTCCCGGTCGAGCCCGTTCTGGTCCTGTTGGCCGCCTACCGGCTGACCGGGGCGGACGACCCGGCTTAGGCCCCGGGGGGGCGGGGCCCGGGCCGGTTCCATTCAATTGCCCTCTCCGGAGAATCCGGATAGGATGGCCGCGAGCGGCGCGGCCCGTGTCGCGCGGCGAGCGCCGCACGACGCATGACGGACGTCCCCGGTCCATGGCCCCCACGTCCATCTACAACATCGTCGTCGGGACGGCGGGTCACATCGACCACGGCAAGTCGGCGATCGTCCGGCGCCTGACGGGCATCGACCCCGACCGCCTGCCCGAGGAGCGGGAGCGGGGGATGACGATCGACCTCGGGTTCGCCCCCTACGTCCTCCGCGACGGGCGGAAGGTCGGCCTCATCGATGTCCCCGGCCACGAGCGGTTCATCAAGAACATGGTCGCGGGCGCGACCAGCATCGACCTCGTTCTGCTGGTCATCGCGGCGGACGACGGCATCATGCCGCAGACGCGCGAGCATCTCCACATCATGACCCTGCTCGGTCTCCGGCGGGGGCTCGTCGTCCTGAACAAGATCGATCTGGTCGATCGCGACCTGGTCGAGCTGGTCGCGGAGGAGGTCCGCGGGTTCGTGAAAGGGACCTTTCTGGAGGGGTCGCCGGTGGTTCCCGTGTCGGCGGCGACCGGCGAGGGGTTCGACCGCCTGCGGGAGACCTTGGAGGCGATGGTGCAGGCGACGCCGCCGAGGGAGGTCGAGGGCGTCTTCCGGATGCCGATCCAACGCGTCTTCTCGGCGAAGGGACACGGGACGATCGTGACCGGCGTGCCGCTCTCCGGACGCGCGTCCCTGGGCGACGTCCTGGAGATCCTTCCCCCCGGTCAAAAGGGCCGCGTGCGGGGGCTGCAGGCGTACAAGGGGGATGTCGTGGAGGTTCGGGCCGGTCACAGCTCGGCGATCAATCTGGCCGACGTCGACCACACGCAGGTGAGGCGCGGCGACGTGGCGGCGGCCCCCGGCTATTTCCGCGCCGCCCGCTGCGTCGACGCGCGATTCCGATACCAGCCGGGGGGTATGCCCGGCGGAGGCGCCGAGGGCCGGCCGCTCCGGCACTTGGCCGCCGTCCGCCTTCACGTCGGCACGACCGAGGGGGTCGGGACGGTCGTCCTGCTCGACCGCGATGTCCTGCGCCCGGGCGAGGAAGCCTTCGTCCAGTTTCGTCTCGAGGAGCCGGTCGTCGTGGGGGCGGGCGACTACTTTGTGGTGCGGCTGCAATCGCCGATGTGGACGATCGGGGGGGGGCGCGTCCTGGGGGCGTCGGACATCCGCCGGCGCCGGAAGCGCCCGGAGGCGCTCGCGGAGCTGGCCGCGGCGGCGGAAGGGCTCGACCGTCCGGAGGCGCGGGCGGAGGCGGCGCTCCGCCGCTTGGGCGTCCGGCCGGCCACGCTTGAGGCGTGGGGGCTCGAGGCGCAGGAGCCCCCCGCGCGAATCGCCGCCTTCTCCCGCGCGTTGCAGGCGGGGGGGCGCCTTGTCGCGCTGGCGGAGGGGCGGAAACTGATCCATGTCGAGAATCTGGCGCAAGCGCGCGGGACGGTCGCGGAGGCGCTGGCGCGCTACCACCGCCAGCAGCCGCTGCGGCTGGGGCTCGACCGCTCGACCCTTCGCGCCGCCTCCGGGCTCGATCCGGACGTCTTCGAGGCCGCCCTCCACGCCGCACTGGTCGCGGGCGCCGTCCGGGAGTCCGTCGCGGCGGGGGGGGAGCGGCTTCTGCACCGCGCGGACTTCGCCCCCCGCCTCGCGCGCGAGGAGGAGGAGATGGCGCAGGTGATCGAGCAGGCCCTTCGCGAGGGGCGTTTCGCGCCGCCGACGCGCAAGGAGCTTCAGGCGCGCTTCCCGAAAGCCCCCACGGACCGCGTCGACCGCGTCATCCGACTCCTCTGCGATCGGGGCGCGGTCGTCCTCCTTCCGGGGGATCTCTTGTTCCACCGCGAGGCGTTGGATGCGGCGCAGCAGCTTCTCGTCGATGCCATTCGCTCGAAAGGGCCTCTCGAGAGCGCGGCGTTCCGTGACCTCCTCGGGACCAGCCGCCGGTACATCATCCCCCTGCTCGAGTACTTCGACGCGGCCGGACTGACCGTGCGCGAGGGAAACGTCCGGCGCCTCCGGACGCGGGAAGGCGGGATTCCCGGGGCCGGGGCATGAACCCCGGAAGCGATCGATGCCCGCATACGATGCGGATCCCGATGTCCAGCTGATGCTGCGCTTCCAGCGCGGCGACGAGAGCGCCTTCGACGCGCTGGTGCGCCGCCACCAGCAGGCGGTCGTGAACCTGACCCGCCGGTATCTCGGCGACCCGGCGGCCGCCGACGATCTGGCCCAGGACGTCTTCGTCCGTGTCTACAAGGCCCGTGCGACCTATCGGCCGGAGGCGAAGTTCTCCACCTGGCTTTACCGGATCGCCGCGAACCTCTGCCTCAACGAGATTCGCGATCGCGAGCGCTACCGCCCGCTCCCGATCACGAGCCGGCGCCGGGACGACGGGGCCGACTCGGGCGGTCCGTCGGAAGGGCTGCCCGAAGCCGGTCATGCCGACCCGCCGTCGCAACGGCTCGAGCACGAGGAGCTGCGCCGCGCCGTGATCGAGGCCGTCGGTGCGCTTCCCCCGCAACAGCGCATGGCCGTGCTTCTGCTGCGCTGGCATGACTGCTCCTACCGGGAGATCGCCGAGGTCCTCGGGACGTCGGTTCAGGCCGTCAAGTCCCTTCTCTCGCGGGCCAAGGAGAACCTGCGCGAGCGGCTGGCGCGATCGCGGGGCCCCGGGTAGCGGGGGTCGGCCCGGCCTCGCACGCTTTGCATTGCACCCCCGCGCAGGCTATCATGGCGGGCCGCGACGGCATTCGGGGGGTTCCCATGACGCGCAGACGGATCCGGCTTCGTTTCGTCCTCCCCATGCTTCTGGCGGCGGCCGGCTTGGCGGGTGCCGCCGCGCGTGCGGAGGAGACGAACCCGACGGGGGCCTGCCGCGCCGCGATCGAGTCCGTCAAGACCCAGCCCGGCTATACCGCCCGCTACAAGGCTCGCATCCACAAAAGCGGTTCCGACCCCTTTGAGCAGATCGGCTCCGCCGTCCGCCGGGGCGACCTCCTCTACCGCGAGGGGCGCCGCGAGGCGGAGAAAGAGCCGAGCGTTCGCCTCTATCGCCGCCGGGACCGCTTGGCCGTTTTCGAGCCCCGCACCGAGCAATGGCTTACCGCCGAGCAGGCCGGGGACCCGAACCTCGGCCGGGGCCTCGAGGATCCCGACGTCGCCATGGATTTCCTGCTGGGGGCGATGGGCGGCGCGGCGCCGGGGAACTCGGTCGAGACGATCGGCGGTGTCTCCTGCCGCCCGTATGCCCTCGCCCTCGACCGTCAGAAGCTCGCGGCCAAGGTTCGGGACCAGTACGAGGATGCGAAGGGCCTCGACTGGGAGAAGGCCGATGTGAGCGCCCAGGTCCTTGTCGGCGGCGAGCCCGCCCTCCCGCGGCGGTTCCGCATCAACGGCGTCCTGCCGTCGAAGGGGGCGTCGGAGGGGGCGGTGACGCTGCACATCGAGGTCGAGGTGACGGGCTACGGCGAGCCGGCGCTGCCGGAGCCGCCGAAGGACGTGCAAGAGATCCTGGGCTTGAAGTAAGGAGCGTCGGGACCCGGAGGCGGATCGAGGGTTCCGGCGGCACCCCATGCCCGGCGCGGCCCGCACGCCTGTCCGCGAGCGACTGGACAAGGCTCGCCGCTTCGTCCAGCGGGGCCTGTGGGAGCTCGAGCCGTCCGCGCTCGGCATCCTTCGCGCCGCCCTCATCTACCGCCTGCGCCTGGTTGTCCTGGTTGCCGAGGGGTCCCTGCGCGACCAGCTGCTTCTCCGCGCCGCGGCGCTGACCTACAAGACCGTCTTCTCCCTCGTACCCCTCGTTGCCGTCATGCTCGCCTTCTTCAAGGGATTCGGGGGGACGGAGGCCGCCGGCAACTCGCTCCAGCAACAGCTCCTGGAGAGCGCGACCCCCGGGCTCGGCATCCAGGTCATGAACGAGCTCATCAGGTCCGTCGGCAACATCCACGCCGGGGCGGTCGGCGGCATCGGCGTGATCCTGCTGATCTACACGGCGATTTCGCTGCTGACCACGGTGGAGGAGTCATTCAACCACATCTGGGGGGTGAAGCAGGGGCGGCCGTTCTTCTGGCGCTGCATCATCTACTGGGGCGTGATCACGCTCGGGCCGGTCGTCTTCGCGGTGTCGATAACGGCCACGGCCTTCGTCGAGAGCAGCGGGCTGCTGGGCTGGATCCGGGAGCACATCGGCCTGCTCAATACGGGGATTCTTTTCTTGACGCCGTTCGTCTTCGCTTGGTTCGGGTTCGCGGCGCTCTACTATTTCATGCCCAATACCCCTGTTCAGTGGGGATCCGCCTTCGCCGGCGGGATCGTGGGCGGTTCGCTCTGGGAACTGGCCAAGCACGGCTACGTTTATTACAACACGACCGTGCTGACGACCTACAAGATCTACGGGGCGCTGGGGGCCGTCCCGCTCTTCCTGCTTTGGGTCTATCTCTCCTGGGTCATCGTGCTGTTCGGCGCCGAGTTTGCCTTCGCCCGGCAGCATGTCAAGACCTACCGGCGCGAGATTGAGATGGAGCCGCCGAGTCTGGCCGCCCAGACCGAACTGGCGCTCCTGGCCATCCTCCTGATCGCCCGGGAGTATGCGGCCGGTCGCGAGCCGGTCACCCTCCGGCGGCTCGGCGAGGCCCTGAACGTCCCCGTTCGGTTCGCCAATGACGTCCTCTTCCGGCTCGGCGCGGCGGGGCTCGTCCGGGAGGTGGTCGCGCGCGAGCCGGGGTACGTGCCGGGGAGGGACGCCGCCGCGATCACCGTCAAGGACGTTCTGGACGCGATGAAAAGGGCCGGCGCGAACCCGGCCTTCGGGGGGAAGGTGGAGGGTGGCGTTCAGGTTCGGGAGCTACTTGCGCGCGCGGACGCCGCCGTCGATCGGGAACTGGGGAGCGTGACGATCGACAAACTGGCGAGATGACACGCTTCTTCCGCTCCGCTTTCGCCCGCCGCTGGCCGCCTCCTGCCATCCCCGATGCCATCTTGGCACTTTCTCCGGCGGCTCGCCGAAGGATCTCCGTGTAACTGGTTTTTTGGCAAAGAGATGCGAAGGCCCGCGATGCCGCCGGCTGGCACATGATTTGCTTTGTCATCAAGCCTGCAGTCTTGGCAAGGCTTTTAATAATTCATGGGTCAAAAGGCCCGGGTTTTGAAAGGGGTCGCGTATGGGCGCCAAGATGATCGCGTTCGACCAGGATGCCCGTGACAAGATCAAGGCCGGGGTCACAAAGCTCGCCCGGGCGGTCACCGTCACCCTGGGCCCCCGCGGTCGAAACGTCGTCATCGAAAAGTCCTACGGCAGTCCCACCGTCACCAAGGATGGTGTGACCGTCGCCAAGGAGATCGAGTTGGAGTGCCCCTACGAGAACATCGGCGCCCAGATGGTCAAGGAGGTCGCTTCCAAGACCAGTTCCGTGGCGGGCGACGGCACCACCACCGCCACCCTCCTGGCCGAGGCCATCTTCCTCGAAGGGCTCAAGAATGTCGTCGCCGGCGCCGGTCCCATTCATATCAAGCGCGGTATCGACAAGGCGGTTGACGCGGTCGTGGCCGAGCTGAAAAAGATGTCCGTCGAAGTCAAGGACCGGAAGGACATCGCGGCCGTCGGCACGATCGCCTCGAACGGCGACGCCGCCATCGGCAAGATGATTGCCGATGCCATGGAGAAGGTCGGCAAGGACGGCGCGATCACCATCGAGGAGGGCAAGGGGATCGATGACGACGTCCAGTGGGTCGAGGGCATGCAGTTCGACAAAGGGTACCTCTCGCCGCACTTCGTCACCCAGCAGGCCGAGATGACGTGCGAGCTGAAGGACTGCTACATCCTCATCCACGAGAAAAAGCTCTCCAGTGCCAAGGACATCCTGCCGCTGCTGGAGCGTGTCGCCCAGACCGGCAAGCCCCTGCTCGTGATCGCCGACGAGATCGAAGGCGAGGTGCTCGCCACCCTCGTCGTCAACCGCCTGCGCGGCACCCTGGCCTGCTGCGCCGTCCGCGCCCCGGGCTTCGGCGACCGCCGCAAGGCCATGCTCGAGGACATTGCCATCCTCACCGGCGGACGCGCCATCTTCGAGGACCTCGGGATCAAGCTCGAGAACCTCCCCCTCTCCGACCTCGGACGCGCCAAGCAGGTCGTCGTGGCCAAGGAGACGACCACGATCATCGAGGGGGCCGGCGAGACCAAGGCCATTCAGGGGCGCATCGCCCAGATCAAGAAAGAGCTCGAGACGACGACGTCCGACTACGACCGCGAGAAGCTCCAGGAGCGGCTCGCCAAGCTTGCCGGCGGTGTCGCCCAGCTTCGCATCGGCGCCCCGACGGAAACGGTCATGAAAGAGAAGAAGATGCGGGCCGAGGATGCCCTCCACGCCACCCGCGCGGCGGTCGAGGAGGGGGTTCTTCCCGGCGGCGGCGTCGCCCTGCTCCGCGCCCGCCGGGCGCTCGACAAGCTCAAGGTGGAAGAGGAGGAGCGCGTCGGCGTCGAGATCGTCCGTCGCGCCCTCGCCGCTCCCCTCCGGCGCATCGCCGAAAACGCCGGCGTCGACGGCGACGTGGTCGTCCTCCGCGTCGAGGAGATGAAGAACCCCACGGAGGGGTTCAATGCCGACACCTGCGAGTACGAGGATCTCGTCAAGGCCGGCGTCATCGACCCGACGAAGGTGGTCCGGAGCGCCCTCCAGAATGCCGCCAGCGTCGCCACGTTGCTGCTGACGACCGACGCCCTCGTCAGCGACATCCCGGAGAAGGAGAAGAAGCCCGCCGGCCCTCCGGGCGGCGGCATGGGTGGGATGGGGGGGGGGATGGACTACTAGTCGACGGGTGATCGTCGAGCCCCGGCCGAAAGGCCGGGGCTTTTCTTTTGGAACGAGGACGCCGGTCCCGCGGGGGGCCGGAACACGGGCGCGGTCGGCTCCGGCTGCTCGCCTCCGCGGTATCTCCGTCGACCGTGCGCGGGGTGATCGTGCTAGGGGAACTGGCCGCTCAGGATCGTCCGGTAGGCCTGCTCGACCGCCTCGGCCTGCCTCTCCGGTCGGTAGTCCGCCAGCGCTTTTCTCCGGGCCGCATTTCCCATCCGCTCCCGCATCGCGGCGTCTTCCGCCATCCGGCGGAACGCCTTTGCCAAGTCCCCCGGCTCCGTCACGGCCAGGAGCCCCGTCTTCTCGTGATCGACGATTTCCGGAAGCATTCCCGCGCGCGAGGCCACGAGGGGCTTCCCCATCGCCATGGCCTCCCGGGCCGCCCGGCACGTTCCGTCCGATCCCGGCACGAGGAAGATCTGGAAGTCGAAGGACGCCAGAACGTCGAGGTAGTCGTCACTCCGGTAGCCGGCAAAGACCGCGGCGTCGCCGAGCCCCAGCTCCCGGGCCGGCCGCTCCGCCACCGCTTCGCGGTGCGTCCCGCGGCCGACGATGACGAGGCGGAGTCGGGGGACGGACTTCCGCGCCAAGGCAAACCCTTCGAGCAGCTCGCGCCACTTCCGGTGGCGCTGGACGCGCGCGACGACGCCGGCGACGATGTCGGCCGGGCTCAGCCCCAGCGCCGCGCGCCCCTTCGCGCCGTCCCCCCGCGCCGGGTCGAACCGGTCCAGATCGAGGGCGGTGGGAATGGCGAACGTCCGCTCCGGCCGCAGGCCGAAGGACGCGGCGTCCTTGGCGAGCGCCCGGGGCGAGAAGCCGAGCAGGGCGGCGGTCCGATGCATCAGGCGCCTGTTGCCCCACGAGGGGGCGATCGGGACGCCCTTGTGGTTCGTTCGGACGAGGGGGGGGCGCCGACCGCTCACCCGCCGCAGCGCCAGGACTCCCACCAAGTGGTCGTGCGAGGTATGGACGTGGACGAGGTCGGGCCGGCGGGACCCGATCCACTCCGCCAGCGCGTCGGCGTCGGCGCGGATCTCGAGGGGGTGGAATCCGGGGCGGAGATGGAGGCCGGGGATCGGCTCGAACCCGCGCGCGCGTGCCTGGGTCTCCAGGGAATTGGAGGCCTCGGGCGGTGGGGCCGGGCAGGCGAGATGGACCTCGTGACCCCGGTCGCGCAATGCCCGGCAGAGGCCCAGCACCGGCTCCGCAGGGCCGGTCCACTTCCAATCGGCGAAGACGTGGAGAATTCTCATGCGAGCGTAGGCGGTACAGGATTTGAACCTGTGACCCTCTCCTTGTAAGGGAGATGCTCTACCCCTGAGCTAACCGCCTGAATCCGCTGGATCGGCTCCGCGCGCGGGGTGATAGCATACCTCGCCCCGCTCTCGGTTGCCACCGTATTGACACTTCGGGCGGTTTCATCCCGGCCGGTGCGCCCGCGCGGCCGCCGGCCCCGAGGGGGTCCGTCACGAGGTCCCGGACCGATGCCTCTCCTTACCTACCGGATCGCCTCCGCCTTCACCGTCTCGGTCGCGCCGTTGACGCGGGCCGTGATCTTACGCGCTTCGGGCGCCGCGCCCGTCCCGGAGGTGGCTCTGCAGCCGCATCTCGCAGACCCCGGCGGCATAGCCGAAGTTGTCGACAGTCTGGAAGGGCGGGTGCGTGTCGAAAAGGTTGGGCGTGATCAAGCTGTCAGCCGTCTCGAAGCCCGAGGGGCGGCACGCCTGTGCCGCCCGCGATCGGTTAACCGGTGGACGTGCGAAGCGGGGGCGGGTAGCGGGCGGGGGCGCAGGGTTGAGGCAATGTTACGATAAGTAACATCGTACGACAGGTCCGCCGAGAACCGGGCTCATCATAAATTATTTCACGCAAGCAACTTACACTGGATTTGAAAGTGTGGCACGGGATTTGCTTATACACCGTCTGCCGTTGCCCCGGTCCCCCGGCGGAGTGGGAAAGGGCTGCGCCGGGGGGCGCGGGGCGCGGCAAAACACCGGCCGGTCAGGGTCGTGGGGAACTCCCGGCGCGCGCGGCGCGCCTCGGGAGATAGGGAGAGGGTGCGTCCCGTCCCCCCTCCGCGCCTGCCCCGCCCCCTGATGGGGCGGGGTGTCGGCGGGGGGGGAGGTGCCTGGGGGGAGAACGGCGCGAAGGATGGATGCCGTTCGAGCAGCGGATCGGCGCAGGACAAGCCCTCTGTCTCGCAGGGTGTGTGGCTGGTACCCCAATCCATCGGGTTTCAGATGACTTTCTTTCGAGCGAAAAGTGTGGGGTAACTTGAGCGCATCCCGCATCTTGACGCACGCCGCCTGCGCGCGTAGGCTGTCCGGACGTGGAGCCCCCATGTTGACTGACGCCCGAATCCTCTCCGTCGAGACGTTCCTGGTGCGAACCGTCTGCCGAACGCCGTTGAAGTTCGGGGCGGTGGTGGTGGACGACCTGCCGATCGGCTACGCGCGGGCGGAGGTGGTGACGCGGGATGGGCGTCGGGGAACCGGGTGGGGGGCGATGTTCCTGATGGATCTCTGGGCGTGGCCGGGCCCGGCGGGAACGCACGGCCCGCGCGCACGCGCCATGGTTGCGCTCTTCGACGCCTGGGGGCGGTTCCTCGCCGGCACGAACCGCCACGCCCACCCGCTGGCCCACTTCTGGGAGACGGAGCCGGAGCTGCACCGGCTGGCCGCCGACATCGGCCGGCGCGAGTCCGGGGAGCCGATGAACGCGCTGGCCGCCCTCGTCTGCGCCAGCCCGCTCGACCACGCGATCCACGACGCCTTCGGGCACGCGCTCGGGATCGACGCGTATCTCGCCTGCGGCCCGGAGCACATGGACTTCGACCTCGCCCGGTTCCTGGGCGACGGCTGGCGCGGCGTGTACCCGGCTTCCTTCCTGCGCCAGCGGTTCGCCCCCGCGCTGCCCGTCTTCCACCTCGTCGGCGGCCTCGATGCGCTCCGCCGGGAAGAAGCGCCGTCCAGCGCGCCCGACGACGGCGTCCCGAACGCGCTGGAGGATTGGATCGCGCGGGACGGGGTCTTCTGCCTGAAGGTCAAGCTCCGCGGACGGGATCTCGCCTGGGACCTCGAACGGACGCGCGAAGTCTCCCGCGTCTACCATGCCGTGCGCGCGACCCGCCGGCGCACCCTGCCCGAGCGGCCGTTCCTCACCGCGGACACGAACGAGCAGTGCGAGTCGCCCGCGTACATCGTGGAGTACCTGGCGAGGCTGCAGGAGACCGCCCCGGCGGTCTACGACGAGTTGCTCTACGTGGAGCAGCCGACGGAGCGGGACCTGCGGGAGCACCGGTGGGACCTGCGGCCGGTCGCGCGGCGGAAACCCGTGCTCATCGACGAAAGCCTCACCTCGCTCGAGGATTTCCGGCTGGCGCTGGAGCTGGGCTGGTCGGGGATCGCGCTGAAGAGCTGCAAGTGCCTCTCGGCGGATCTCGTTTTCGCGTCTCTGGCCGAGCGGGAGGGGATCCCGTACGCGGTGCAGGACCTGACCAACCCGTCGCTGGCGCTGCTTCAGTCCGTCGGGATGGCCGCGCGTCTCCACCCGATCAAGGGCGTGGAGGCCAATTCGCGGCAGTTCTTCCCCCGGGCCAACGATCTCGCGGGCCGGCTGCACGGCGGGATCTGCGAGATCCGGGACGGCCACGCGCACACGGCATCGCTCCGGGGACCGGGGCTGGGGATGCGGGTGGAAGAGATCCCCGGGCTCGAGGCGGCGGTGAGACGGGAAGACGGCGCGTACCGGAAACGGGCTTGAGAAAAGACGCCGTCGCGCGTCGCGGCGGAGGGCGGGACCCGCCGAAGGGTGCCGCCGGATGGGCGATGCGCGCTCATTCGCGGCCCGTCACTCCACATCCAGACGGAAGACGAACGCGTCCCGGCAAGGCGGGCTCTTCTCCGCCGCCTCCGGCACCTCGAGAACGACGCCCGTTCCATCCTCCTTCCAAGGAACCGGGCCGAAGCCGAGCAGGCGCACGGTCGAGCCGGGTTTCGGCCGAAGGCTTTTCAGCGCAACCCGCGCCGGCGGCGCCTCCTCGCCCTCCCCCGCCAAGAGGATGGCATAGACCGCGCCGCCCTTCTTCGTCAGGCAGACCCGCCCCTCCTTGTAGGGCGCCACGGGGCGCGTCCCGTGGATCGCCTCGCCGTTCACCCGCATCCACGCCCCGATCGCCCGCATTCGCTCGAGCGCCGGCGGCGGGAGCTGGCCGTCAGGCTGCGGCCCGACGTTCAGCAGCAGGTTCCCCCCCTTGGCCACGACGTCCACCAGCAGGTGCACCAGCTCGCGCACGGACTTGTACCGGTCGTCCGGCTTGTACGACCACTGCTTCCCCATCGTGATGCAGGACTCCCAGACGCCGTCGAGCGGCTTGTCCGGCACTTCCTGCTCGGGCGTCCGGTAATCCTCGTATTTGCCGCCGACGGTGCGATCGACGATGATCAGGCCCGGCTGATGGCGGCGCGCCATGGCGGCGAGGTCGTCCATCCGGATGTCCTGCCGGGGCGGCCGCACCTGCCCGCCGTCGAGCCAGAGGATGTCGATCGGCCCGTAGCCGGTCATCAACTCCTCGACCTGGCCGTGGACGAACTTCACGAATCCGGCCCAGCGCTCCGTTTCCTTCAACGTGTCGTAGTTGGGGTTGCGGTCCTTCGCGGGGGTGCCGGGGCTCCAGTAGCCGGGGTGGTGCCAGTCGGACTTGGAAAAGTAAGCGCCGATGCCGAAGCCTTCGGCACGGAAGGCGTCGAAGAGGACCTTCGTGACGTTCGCGCGGGGATCCCTCGAGAAGGGGCAGTCGGGGTGCGTGATGCGGTAGTCGGTCTGCCGGGTGTCGAACATCGAGAAGCCGTCGTGGTGCTTGGTGGTGAAGACGAAATACTTCATGCCCGCGTCCTTCGCGGCGGCGGCCCATGCCTTCGGGTCGAGCCGCATCGGGTTGAAGGTCGTGTTGAGGGCGCGGTAGTCGCGCTGGAAGCGCTCCAGGTCCTTTCCCCGCTCGACCCAGGCGGGGAGGTCGTCGGGGCGCGCCCAGGTGTCCGCTGCCACCAGCGGCCACGACTCGATGCAGCCCCACTGGCTGTAGATGCCGAAATGGACGAAGAAACCGAACCGCAGATCCTGGAACCATTCCAGGCGCGCGGCAAGGCGCTCCTCCGGCGTCGTCGGGGGGGCGGCCGAGCAGGCGGGCGCGTGGGCCGCGAAGACGGCCAGGGCAAGGGGGGCGGCGCACAGGCGGATCACCGGGGCACCTCCTTCTCGACGTTTCTTGGAACCTCCTGGGAAGCGGCCAGCCCGGGAAACCGAGGCTGTCCGCTCCGGGAGCGACATCCCGGAAGGGGACGCATCCCCCGATCAATACGACCCCAACGTCACGGCCACGTCGCGCTCGCCTCCGCCGTTGGGGGTCAGGATCCTGAGCGTGACCGTGTCGCCGGGCGACTTGGCTCGAATCCGGCGTAGGAGGGCGTCGACCGTCGGAACGGGCTGCCCGTCCGCGCCGACGATCACCTCCTTCTCCTTCAGGCCGGCCTTCGCCGCCGGGCCGCCCTCCGACAGCTTCATGACCACCGGCCCCTCGGTTCGGGGCGGGAGCGTCTTGAGGTAGTCCGAGCCCAGTTGCCACGTCTCGTCCATCGCCGCGCCGATCGTCGGGCTGAGGATCGTCTCGCGCCGGCGAAGGAGCTCGCGGATGGCATCAACCGGAGCGGCCATGGCGAGGCCGTGGACGGTCTTGTCGACGGTGACGATCTGGGACTGGACGCCGACGACGGCGCCGCGGGCGTCGACCCAGGGGCCGCCCGACATCCCCGGGGCGGCGGAGGCCGCCAAGTACACGATCTCGGTGTAGTCCCGGAAACTCGGGGAAAACTGGAAGGCGGCATCGTTTCGGGCGACGTTGCCGCGGACGAGGAGGCCGCGGCGGAAGATCGGATGCCCGTAGAGGTAGACGGGGTTGCCGGCCGGCGGGAGGCCGTCCGCCAAAGGCAGGGCGGGGTAGCCGCCGTCGCGCGCCGGAAGCCGCAGGAGCGCCAGGTCGTGGCCCCGGTCGAGGGCCAGAACCTGCACGGCGATCCGCCCCGCGCCGTCGAGCCGGGCCTCGATGCGGGAGCCCTCCCGGACGGCGTGGGCGACGGTGCAGACGACTCCGGAGGCGTCGGCGATCCAGCCGGTGCCCTCGAGGTGGTCGTTCACGAGGATCTCGACCGAGGCTTGCCGGACCGCGTCATAGAATCCGCGCGGGATTGCGTCCGCCCCGTCGCCGGCGGGCGCGGCGGCGCCGGGTCGCGCGGCGGCGAACGACAGGGCCAGGCCGAGCGCGAGACGGACGGAACGGGAGCGAGGCGGCCGGGGGATCCTCATGTCTCTCCTCGTATCACATATGCGACTCGGATGGAGCCATGATCGCCGCGACGGGCCGTTGCGTCAAGGGCATTCCCCCCCCTTCAATACCGGCGGCCGTTCCCGTGCCCCGCTCGAGGTCCCCTGCCATGCTCCCGCGCGTTTGGACGGCCGCCCGGCTGGTCTGCTGCATCGCGATGCCGGCGGTCTCCGGCGAGGCGCAACCTCCGTGCTTCAAGGATTTCATGGGGCTCAACGCCCATTTCGCCTTCAAGCCCGCCCTCTACCGCCCGACCTGCCGCCTCGTCCGCAACTACCACAACCTCGACTGGGACGTCGCGGCGATCGGGAACGCCCCCACGTTTCCGGTCTGCGTCAACCGCGTGGACTGGAAACACGTCTACGGAGCCTGGCGAAAGGAGGGGTTCGAGATCGATCTGTGCGCCCAGTTCGGGCGGTTCGGGCACGGGAACCCCGATTTCCGAAGGCTGTGGGAGGGGCAGGAGGCCTGGAGCCGAACCTATGGCCGCGAGATGGCCCGATACTTCGGCCCCTCGGGCGCCGAGCGGCTCGTCACCTCCATCGAGATCGACAACGAGCCCGGCCGGAAGTTCGACGACGCGCTCTACCGGCGGATCTTTCGCGCCATGGCCGAGGGGATCCGCGAGGGCGACCCGCAGGTGAAGATCGTTACCTGCACCGCCCGGGCGCGCGCGGCCGACGACTACTCCAAGTCGCTCGACGAGACTTTCGGCGCGCCCGACCTCCTCCCGCTCTACGACGTCATCAACGCGCACGTCTACGCCATGCTTCCCAAGGCCCCGGGGCGAAGCCCATGGGATCGGAGCCACCCCGAGGACCCCGCCATCGACTACGTGAGGCTCGTGGACGAGATCGTCGCTTGGCGCGACGCGAAGGCGCCCGGAAAGCAGGTCTGGATCACGGAGTTCGGGTGGGACGCCTGCACCGACGAGGCGTTCAAGAACCGAACCGGTTGGTTCCTGAAACTCAACTGGACCGACGTCACCGACCTCCAACAGGCGCAGTATCTCGTTCGCTCGTTCTTCGTCTTCGCGGCGCACAAGGTCGACCGGGCCTACATCTATTATTTCGACGACAACGACGAGCCGGCCTTTCACGCGGCCTCCGGCCTGACGCGGAAGTTCAAGCCGAAGCCGTCGTACTGGGCGGTGCGGCATCTGCACCAGGCGCTGGGCGAGTACCGGCTCGCCCGGGTCGTCCGCCAGGAGGTCGGCTCGCTCTACGTCTATGAGTTCCAGCACGGCAACGAGCCCGGGCTGTCGGTCTGGGCGGCGTGGTCCCCGACCGGATCGGGCCGGGAGGCGGAGGTGACGCTCGAGGGGCTTCCGGGGACGCCGGCGAAAGTCGAGCGGATGCCGACCCAGGAGGGCGACCCCCCGGCGGTGGAATGGAAACCTGCGGGACCGAGGTCGATCAAGCTGACCGTCAACGAGAGCCCGTCGTACCTGTTTTTTTCGAAGCGGCCGTAGACGGCGCGACTGTCCCGGCACCGGGAAGGTGCGCTGGGGGCCGGGGGAACGGCGGATCCGATCCTCCGGCCGGACGCCCCCGCCCCTCCAAACGGGAGCGGCTTCGTCTCGTTCCTCCCCCCCCGCCGGCGGGAAGAGAGCGCCGCTACGCCTTCCTCCCGAGGATCCGATCCATCGAGTCGCTCGTCTGGTAGATCAGCGCCTCGGGGTAATGGGGGTAGGGGTGGAAGTACTCGAAGGTCAGATAGCCGCGGTACCCCGTCCGGTCGAGGGCCTCCATCACCGCCGGCCAGTCCGTCGTCCCGTCCAGCAGCGGCCGGAAGCACTCCAGGGAGTGATCGGGACTCTTCCGGTTGAACTCCTTGAGGTGGGTGTTCCGGATCCGCCTCCCGAGAATCGGGATCCAGTGTTCGGGGAACTCGTAGAGCGCGATGTTGCCGGTGTCGAAGTGGACCTGGACCCACTCGCTGCCGAAGCCGTCGACGAAGGCAGCCATCTCCATCGGCGTCATCAGGTATCCGTTGAAGAAAATGTTCTCGATGTTGAGGCGGACCTTGAGCTTCTCGGCCAGCGGCAGGAGCTTCGCGACGGCCTCCCGGGCCCGCTTGTCGCAGACGTCGTTGGGAACCGGCTCGTGGTCGTCGCGCCAGGGGATGCAGACGGCGCCGGGGACGGTGAGGAGGTTCTCGACGCCGAGGGCGTGGGCGGCCTCGATCATCTTCGCGGCCAGCTCCATGCCGCGGGCGCGCTTGGCCGGGTCGTTGCTGGTAAGCGGGTAGGGCCAGAAGAGGAAGGAGCAGAGGCCGCTGATGGCAATGCCGGCGCGGTCGGCCATGGCGCGGATGGCCTTGAGCTCCGCGGGGCCGGCTTTGGGCGAGAGATCGTTTTCGAGGTCGTAGTTGAGTTCGATGCCGTCGAAGCCGGCGCGCCGGGCGAGTTGCAAGCAGGCCTCGAGGGACATCCGCTGCGGATAGGGGAAGGCCCAGAGGTTGATGGACTTCTTCATGTCGAATCGCTTCGTCGAGCCGCGGAGGGGGCTCGGCGAGCCGGCCGGCGCCGCGCCGGAGGCGTATCCGGCGCCTCCCCCCGCGGGGGCGCTGGAACAGGCGGAGGCGCCGGCGGCGGCGACCGCGGTGCCGAGGACGGCGCGGCGGGAGAGACGAGCCTCGGTCACGTCGGGGGGGCGGGGCGTCATGGGCGGGGCCTCCTTCGGGTCCACGGGGTGATCCGCGTCGCCCCCATCGTAGCCCGGCGCGCGCGGCGCGCAAGCAAATAGCACGGGCGGCGCCAACCTCTGCTTTCGCGGAATTTTTCCAACATCTTGTCACTTCGTTCGTACCCATTGCATTCCGGGCCGGGGCGCCGGGCGTGCCGGACGACCCGGCACGGGAGGCCTATTCCCGGGAGGTGCCATGACGGGACAGCGGATTTCCGCCGCGGCGCGGGGCCTGATCGGCCTGGCGGCCCTGGCGGGCGGAACGGCGGGGTGCGCGCTCACGCCTCTCCGGCCGGCCGACCCGGCCATCGCGCACGTCCTCCCCGCGCTCGTCCGCATCCATGTCGTGACGGAGGAGGCGGAGGGCGGCCGGATGAGGCGCCAGATGGGCGCGGGCAGCGGCGCGGTCATCAGCCCCGATGGCTACGCCGTCACCAACCACCACGTCGCCGGCAAGGCCCGCCACCTCAAGGTCACGCTCGCCGACCTCCAGGAGATCGACGCCGACCTGGTCGGCACCGACCCGCTGGCGGACATCGCTGTCATCAAGCTCCGGCTGGATCAACGGAAGGACCCGAAGGCGCCGGTGGCGGTGGCGGCGTGGGGCGACAGCGATCGGGTGAAGGTCGGGGACGCCGTCTTCGCCCTCGGCTGCCCGATGGCCCTCTCCCAGTCCGTGACGGAGGGGATCGTCAGCAACACCCGGATGATCATCCCCGGCCTCCTGGCCGAGTTCCTCAAAATGGACGGCGAGCCGGTCGGGTCGATCGTCCGGTGGATCGGCCACGACGCGGTGATTTACGGCGGAAACTCCGGCGGGCCGCTGGTCGATGGCGCGGGCCGCATCGTCGGGATCAACGAGATCGGCATCGGGTCGCTCGGCGGGGCCATCCCCGCGAATCTCGCCCGCTCCGTGGCGGAACAGTTGATCCGGACCGGTTCGGTGAAGCGGTCGTGGACGGGGATCGAGGCCCAGCCGCGGCTCAAGGGCGGAGACGCGCTCCGCGGCGTCCTCGTCGCCGGCGTCCTGAAGGACTCCCCCGCCGAGAAGGCCGGGATCCGGGCGGGCGATGTGATCACCTGCTTCGACGGCACGGACGTGGACTGCGAGGTGGAAGAGCAACTGCCGGCGTTCAACCGGCTGGTGATGGGGACGCCGATCGGGAAGCGCGTCGAGGTCCGCGTCATGCGGGGCGGGGAGACGCTGAGCCTGCCGCTGCAGACCGTCGCCCGCGAAAAGGTCCTGGCCGACGCGAAGGAGCTGAAGGCCTGGGGGCTTGCCGCGCGCGACCTCACCCCCCTCGCCTGCCTCAAACGGGAGCGCAAGAGCCCCGACGGCGTCCTGGTCGATTCCGTCCGCCCGGGCAAGCCGGCGGCCAGCGCGGAGCCGGCCCTGGCGGAGGACGACGTGATCGTCGCCGTCGACGACGCGCCGATCCGGAACCTGGCCGCGCTTCAAGCCGCGACGGCCGCGGCGTTGAAGGGCGGCAAGCCCCGGAAGGTCCTCGTCCGCTTCGAGCGGGGCCGAAACGAGCTGCTGACGGTGGTTGAGCTGGGGCGCGACGACAACACGCCGCCGCCGGCCTCCGCGCGCAAGGGGTGGCTGCCGGTGGCCACCCAGGTTCTCACGCCCTCGCTCGCCGAGCAGCTGGGGATGGCGGGCCGAAAGGGCGTCCGGGTCACGCGGGTCCTCCCCCGCCCGGGGGGGGGAACCCTGCCCGCTCCACGTCGGCGATGCGATCGTGGCCGTGGACGGCCAGGAGGTTCGCGCCTACCGGCCGCAGCACGGCGACGTCTTTCCCACAATGATCCGGCAGTACCGTCCCGGCGATCGGGTCGTGCTCGATGTCCTGCGCGCGGGGAAGGAGGAGAAGGTCGAGATCGTGCTGGGCCGCACGCCCGTCCCGGCGGAGGAGCTGCCGCGGCACGAGGACGCGCTTTTCGAGTTCTCGGCGCGGGAGCGATCCGAGCAGGAGGAACTCGAGGCGGAGGACCGGAAGGCCGAGCGCGGGGTGCTCGTCGACCGCGTCGAGACGGGCGGCTGGGCGTCGCTGGCCGGGCTGAGGACGAGCGACACGTTGCTGGCCGTGAACGGGCGCCCGACGCCCACAATCGATGCCCTCCGGGCGGCCCTCGAAGCGGCCCGGGCGGAGCGTCCCCGCCACCTCCTTTTCTTCGTTCGGCGCGGCGTCCAGACCCGCTTCCTGGAGACCGAGCCGACATGGAAAGACTGACCGGGCGGCTCGCGCCGGGCGCCAGCGCCGGACCCGGGCCGCATGCCGTTCGCAGGAACCCCCATCCGGCATCGTCCGGAGCAGAGGAGGCCTCGATGAGAATCCGCCGTTTTCCCGCCTGTCTGGCCGTTCTCGCGTCGGCGACGGCTGCCGCGCCGGCGCCAGCCGAGGTGGAGGCCGCCGCGGAAAAGGGGCGGGCGGTCCTCTTGGCGAGCCAGGATGCCATTGTCCTTGTCAAGGCCGTCGTCGAGATCCGCGGGGGCGGCGAGATGGGTTTTGTCGTCAACGGCGGCAACGAAAACGAGCAGTCCGCCGACGGCGTCCTCGTAGACGCCTCCGGCCTGGTCATGCTGCCGTACAGCCTGCTGGACGCGACGCGGCTGCTCGGCCGAATGTCGTTCCGGATCAGCGGCGAAAACAAGGATATCAAGCTGAAGGCGGACATCTCGGAGATCCGGATTCGCCTGGCCAACGGCTCTCAGATCCCGGCGCGGCTGGTCTTCAAAGACGAGGAACTCGGCGTCGGCTTCGTCGCCCCGCGCGAGCAGCTGAAGGAGACCGACCGGAAGGCGATCCGGCCCCTGGCGCTGGACGACCCGGCACCGGCCCTGAAGGTCATGGACCGCATCCTGGCGGTCGGTCGCCTGCCCGAGTCGCTCGACTTCGAGCCCTGCCTGGACCTGCAACGAGTCCAGGCCGTGGTGAAGAAGCCGCGGACGCTCTATGCGGCGAACGTCTCGCCGGGCATGCCAGTCTTCGACTTGGACGGCCGGCTGGCGGGCTTCTCGATCCTGCATGCCACGGGGGGAGGACGGCACGGGGCGAGCCCGGTGATCCTGCCGGTCGATGAGATCCTGAAACTCGTCGCGCAGGCGCGGGAGGCACTGCAAAAGGACGCCGGCGACGCTGGGAAGTGAAGCCGTGGTACGGCACACGACACGGGCCGGCGGACGCCGCGCGCGCTGCCGGCCCGTGTCCGTCCCCGCCCCCCCCTGGCCGGGATTCCCTCGCATCCCGGCGTCGCGCGGGTACAATACGCCGCGCGCCGCCCAACCCGGTGCGCCCGCGTCCCCTTGGAGTCCCGCCGCCATGCCCTTCTTTGAAGCCCTCATGCTGGCCTGCTTCGGAGTCAGCTGGCCGATCTCCATCGCCAAGGCGGTGCGAACGAAGGTCGTGGCGGGTAAAAGCCCGCTTTTCATGGTCATCGTTCTGCTCGGTTACGCCAGCGGGATCGCCCACAAGGCGCTCAACGCCCCAGACTGGGTGACGGGGCTCTACGCGCTCAACTTGGTGCTGGTGGGAGTGGACCTGACTCTCTATTTCCGATACCGGGAGAAGCCGCCCCGGAACGGAAAGGAAGGGGTTGCCCCGACTTCGCAGAACGCCTTCTCGGGCATAGCCTGACACCCCCCATCCCCGGAGCGACGGAACGGAGGGGGCCGCATCGTGTATACGGCTCGGGTGGGCGTCAGGAGGCTACGCCCCCCGCCGACTCCGGATCCGGTTGACCGCAGGGTTAGGAACGGGCACAATCGGGCGCGAACGGGAACGCTTGGGAGACCCCCCTGGTGCGCCGCTTCCCCCTTCCGACCGTCCTGACGATGCTGGGCCTCGCGACCCCCTCACCCGCGGCCGCCCCCGAAACCCCCTTCTGGCCGGAGTTCCACGGGCCGGATCGGACGAACATCTCCCGCGAGACCGGCCTGATGAAGGGGTGGCCGGCGGAGGGGCCGGCGCGACTCTGGACATTCGGAGGCTGCGGCAAGGGCTACTCCGGCGTCACGATCGCCGGCGGCCTCATCTTCCTTTCCGGGGACTTCGGCGACGAGGAACGACTCATCGCCCTCGACTTGGAGGGCCATTTGAAGTGGCAGATCCCCCACGGCAAGGCCTGGAAAGGCCCGCAGCCCGGCTCGCGGACCGCCCCGACCTGGGACAACGGATTCCTCTTCCACCTGACCCCTCACGCTCTCCTGTCCTGCTTCGAGGCGGCCAGCGGCAAGACCGTCTGGTCCGTCGACCTCAAGCAGGCCTTTGACGCCATGGTCGGAAGCTGGGGGTTCACGGAGAGCGTGATCGTCGAGGGCGACCTGCTGCTCTGCATGCCGGGCGGGCCCGGGGGGCGGATCGTGGCGCTCGAAAAAAGGACGGGAAAAACCGTCTGGGCCAACACGGAGATCCGGGACCGCGCCGCCTATTCCTCCCCGATCATCGTCACGCACAACGGCACCCGCCAATACGTGACGCTCGCGCGCGAGTCGATCCTCGGGGTCGACGTCGCCACCGGCAAGCTCCTTTGGACCCACCCGCACCCGAGCACGTGCGACCAGAACGTCACGTCTCCCATCTACCACGACGGCGGCGTCTTCGTGACGAGCGGCCACCGGGCGGGGGCGCGGGTGGCGAAGCTGGCGGCGGACGGGAAGGGCGTGCAGGAGACGTGGTACCTCCAGGAATTTGACAACTGTCACGGCGGCGTCATCCTGCTCGACGGCCACCTCTACGGCAGCGGGTGCCGGCTCTACGAGCGCGGGCTGATGTGCGTTGAGTTCGCGACGGGGAAGAAGGCCTACAACGCGCGGGAGATCGGGAAAGTCTCGGTCACGTACGCGGACGGACGGCTCTACTGTCTGGGGAACGACGCCTCGATGGCGCTGGTGGACGTGAGCCCACAACGGGCGGTTGTGAAGGGGAAGTTCGCTCCGCCCTGGAAGAACCCGGCCCCCTGCTTGTCGCATCCGGTGGTTTGCGGGGGGCGGCTCTACATCCGGCACCTGGACGAGCTGATGGCTTACGACGTGAAGGCGAGGTGAGTTCTCCCGCCGAGCCTCCGCTTTCCCGACAGCCGCAAGGGGCGGGGGCGAATCCTGGCATGAGCTGCGGATCGGCGCAGGACAAGTCCTCTGTTTCTCGGGATTTGTGGGGGGCCGATCCGTCGGGGTTCAGAGGGCTTCCTTTTTAGCCCACCGCGTGGGGTGATTTGAGGTGGGACGTGCGGCTTGGCTTCAAGGCGAATCGGGGACCCCCACGACCTGCGCCACGAGCCGCCCGACCCACCCCATTCCTGCCGCCGCGATCAGTCGTGCTTCCTCCCGCCGTATCGCCTTCACGTCGAGGCCGAGATCGGCCGGGATCATGGCCGGGCGGATCGTATTCAGGTCGCAGGCATCGGGCGAGACCGCGCGCCCCCGGCGATCGACGATCGGGATCCCATTCAGACGGCAGACCCGCGGCCGATGGGCGTAGAGGAGGCATTCGCGCTCCGGTCCGAGAACGGGACAGGGGACGTCTCCGACGGCATCGCAAAGGGCATCGATCTCGGGATCCGACAGCCCGGCCAGATCCGGCCGTCCCGCGAGCCGAGGTTCGGCCGAGATGACCTTCGCGAGGACGTCCGTAGCGCGGGCACGGATTTCCGCCCGAGCCTCCGGCGGCAGGGCGGCGAGCCCCCCCCGCAGCAGTGCCGCGTCAATCGGCGTCACATCGAAGAGCCCGAGGCAGCAGGCGTGACAACCGCGCCGGCAGGAAACCTGCAGCGGGAATCGCGCGGCGATGCGGCCGAACCAGGCGTCGATCGTGCCAAGGAGGGCGCGGTAGCGGGGGAGGATGTTGCGCATGGGGCCCGCCCATTATAGCGCCGGTCGCTTCTGTGGCCATGGTGATGTGCGGGCGGCGCATGCGGGGCCTCGAACCGGCCGAATCGCCGCCGGTTGCGTGCCTAAAAAAAGCCACCCTTCCCGCGCCCGGGAAGGGTGGCCGTCGATCGCAGCGGGGGCGGGGCGCGTTACTCGCTCTTGTCCAGATCCTTATCCTTCTTGTGGAACAGGACGGAGGCGGGGAGGATCTGCTTGTCCACGCCTTCGGCGGACCAGGAGACCCGGCAGCCGGCGCCGCCCTCGTTCTCGAACATGTCGACCTTGATCTCGTGCTCGCCGGCCGTCAGCTCGACGGAGCCCTCTTTCTCCTCCATGGCGTGCAGGCCGCCGTTGTCGATCAGCTGCTTGCCGTTGATCCAGAGGCGCGATCCGTCGTCCGACTCGGTGTAGAAGGTGTATTTGCCGGCCTTCTCGATCTTGATCACGCCGGTCCAGCGGACGTAGAAGTGCTCGCTGAGCTGGGTGCCCGGCCAGACGTCGTCGGTGCTCTCGACATCGATGGTCTTGTCGATCCGGCGGACGGCAGGCTTCTTGTCGGCGGCGATGGTCGGGAAGTCCTCGATCGCGTCGCCCACATCGAAGACTTCGCAAATGAGTCCCGGCTTCAACTCGACTGCGTCCTCAGCCACGGCGACCAGCGCCCCCATGGAGAGCAAACCGGCCACCACGTACGTCTTCATACGTCCTCCCTCTTGAGGTCCGGGACCGCAGACGGCTGGCGGGCCGGCACCCGCAAGGGCGCGATCGCCCCGCCGCAAGGCCGACGCGGACGCCGGATCGAGGGTGGACTATAATCAGGCGTGACGTCAATGTCAACGGCCGTGCCGCCGGCCTCTGGAGAGCCTCTTTCGCGCGAGCCCCGGAGGCCTGGGGCGATCATATAAACGAAGCGCGTGTCGCAACCCCTTTGCCGGCAACGCCCCGACGCCCTATCTCAGTATTGGCCACAAAGGTGTCTGCGGGGTCTGGCGGGGAGAGGCAGGCGCGAGCCTTCGCCTCCGGGCCCTTGCGCCGGCGTTTGCGCTTTCTCTTTTCGGCGGCGGCCGCTCCGCCTAAGATGCCGGATCGGCATCCCGCCCCGGTTCCCCGTGGCGGCGGGGGGCGGGCGGCCGGATCGCGGATCTTGACGGGAGCTCCCCATGCGGCGCCACCTGCCGGCGATCGGGGTTGCCTTGGCGTCAGCCGCGGGCGCGGCCGGTCATCCCGCCGCGGACGCCCCGCCCCCCGCCTTCCCCTCGCAAGTCCTGGACAACGGCCGCGTGCGCATGACGCTCCACCTGCCCGACGCGGAGGCGGGCTTCTATCGCGGCCCGCGTTTCGACTGGTCGGGGATGATCGCCCGCGTCGAGGCCGCCGGCCACGTCTACTATGGTCCCTGGAAGACGCCCCACGATCCCGCCGGCAACGACTGCGCCATCGGCCCCGCCGAGGAGTTCGGCATGACCCGGCCGGTCGGTTACGACGAGGCGGAGCCGGGCGGCCTCTTCCCGAAGATCGGCGTGGGGCTGCTCGCGAAGGAGTCGGCCTCGGACCCGTCGAAGAAGGCCGCGTACGGTTTCTGGAAGCCTTACGTTATCGCGCGGCCCGGCGTGTGGAGGGTCGCGGTTGACCCCGGCGCCATCGTCTTCGAGCAGTCGCTCGCCGCCCCCGGCGGGTACGGGTACCGCTACGCGAAGCGGATCGTTCTCGTGCCCGGCGCCGACGCCTTCGTGATCGAGCGGCGCCTCGAGAACACCGGGACGCGACCGATCGTCACCGACCACTACAACCACAACTTCACGGTCATCGACGGCACGCCGGTCGGTCCGGACTATCGGGTCGTCTACGGCGTTGCGCCCGGTCCGGGGACGGGGGATCCACCCGCGTTCGCCGTCGAGGCAAAGAAGCCGCATTCGCTCGGGGGCTTCGCCGAGGTCCGCGGCCGGGAGCTCGTTTTCACGGCCGCGCTGCCCCCCGGCCGGGCGATCCACGCCCACCTCCTCGGCTTCCCGGCGGCTATGCCCTACGCCTTCGCGATCGAGAATCGGAAGACCGGCGCGTCGGTCCGCGTCCGCGGCGAGAGGCCCCCGGCCCGCGCCGCGATCTACGCGGTCTGCTCCGCCGTCTGCCCGGAGCCCTTCATCGACATCGACCTCGCCCCCGGGGCGGTCCTGGCCTGGCGGACGGAGTACGTCCTCGAGTCTCGCGCCCCGGCCGGCGCGGCAATCCGGTGATGGGGCTGGCACGCTGGGCCGGCGACATGTTATAGAGGGGAACCGGATTCGTCCCCGTCCGGATTCCCGGGCATTGGAGGCCATCCTGATGCATTACCGGACACCGGTTCCCGCCGTCCTGGTGCTTGCCGCCGCGGCCTGCGCTCCCGCCGACCGGGCGATCGACGCGCCCCCCGCCGGGGCCGGGAAGGGCCGCCCGAACGTCCTCTTCATCCTGACCGACGACCAGCGGTGGGACGCCCTCGGCGTCGGCGGAAGCCGGCACCTGAAGACGCCGAACATGGACCGGCTGGCGAAGGAGGGGGTGCACTTCCGGAACGCCTTCTGCACGACCTCGCTCTGCTCCCCCAGCCGCGCGAGCATCCTCAGCGGCCTCTACGCCCATGCCCACGGCGTTACGGATAACTTCACTGAGTACCCCGCGAGCTTCAAGAGCTTCCCGATGGTCCTGCAGGCGCAGGGCTATGACACCGCCTACATCGGCAAGTGGCACATGGGCGAGAACAATGACGAGCCCCGTCCGGGCTTCAACTGGTTTGTCACGCACAAGGGCCAGGGGAAATACTACGACACGGAGTTCAACCTCAACGGCGAGCGGCGCGAGGTGGTCAAGGGGTATTACACGCACGTTGTCACCGACATGGCGGAGGAGTGGCTCCGGCGCCCGCGCGGCGATAAGCCGTGGCTGCTCATGATCGGCCACAAGGCGCCGCACAGCTTCTACTTCCCGGAGCCGAAGTACGGGAGATCGTTCGAGAACGTCCGCATCCCCTATCCCGAGACGGCCTTCATGCTCGACGACAAGCCCGACTGGATCCGGAAACGGCTCTACACCTGGCATGGCATCTACGGCCCCCTCTTCGACTGGCGCAAGCAGTATCCCGACGACCGCCCCGAGGCCGTCAAGGACTTCGAGGCCATGACGCGCGCTTATTGGGGCACGCTGCAGTCCGTCGATGACAGCGTCGGACGTCTCTACGCCTTGTTGAAGGATCGGGGCGAGTTGGAGAACACCCTCATCATCTTCATGGGCGACAACGGCCTCCTCAACGGCGAGCATGGCATGATCGACAAGCGGACGATGCACGAGGCCAGCATCCGGATCCCGCTCGTGGTGCGCTACCCCGGCCTCGTCCCGCCGGACGCCCCGAAGGTCGTCGGGAAACAGGTGCTCACCGTCGACATGGCCCCCAGCATCCTCGAGCTCTGCGGGGCCCCCCCGCTCGCGGGCATCCACGGCCGATCCTGGGTCCGCCTCGTGCGGGGCGGCGATCCGCAGTGGCGCACCCGCTGGCTTTACTATTACAATTACGAGAAGCAGTTTCCCTACACCCCCAACGTTCGCGGCGTCCGCACCGATACGTGGAAGTACATCCATTACCCCCATGGCGACGGCACCCCCGACCGCCATCTGGCCGAGCTGTATAACATCGAGTTCGACCGCGACGAGCGTTACAACTTGATCCGTGAGCCGAAGTACGCCCCGGTCGTCGAGGCCATGAAGGTCGAGCTCGTGCGCAGCATGGCGGACGTCGGCCTGACCCCCGCGACGGACCGCATGCCCCTCGACGAGGGCGTCAAGTCCGAGCTGCCCGACAAGGCGATCCGGTGATTCCCCTTGCCGACGCGGGCGGGGGGTGCTATTATAATCCAGATAGGTCGGGTCTCTTTTTGGCCAAACGGCTTCGCACGGAAGGAACGCGCTTTGGACTTCCCCGTCTGGCTGGTCGACCACGTGACCGCCCCGATGCTCATCCCGGCGGTCGCGATCCCCCATGTGATCGTGGCCATGTTCGCCGTCGGCGGCGGCATCCTGCTGGCCGACCTCGTCGCCCGCGCGCGCCGGGACGGGCGGGAAGAGGCCCTCCGCCTTCTCCGGCGGCAGACGCGGGCCTTCATGCTGCTCAGCCTCGTCTTCGGCGCGGTCACCGGCGTCGGGATCTGGTGGACGATCGGGGTGGCGAGCCCCGAGACGACCCGGGACCTGATCCGCATCTTCGTCTTCGGCTGGGCCGCCGAATGGGTCGTCTTCGTCGTCGAGATCGTCTCGCTGATGGCCTTCTACCATCTCTGGGATCGCGTGACGCCGCGGGAGCACGCGATCCTCGGATGGATCTACGCGGGCGCCGCATGGCTGAGCCTCGTCCTGATCACCGGCATCACCGCGTTCATGCTGACATCGGGCGCGTGGGCGCCGGGGGCGGGGTTCTTCACGGCTTTCTTCAACCCCTCCTTCGTGCCGCAGACGCTGCTGCGGACGGGGGCGGCGCTCGTTCTCGGCGCCCTCGGGCTCGGCCTGATGCTCTCGCTGCAGCGCGGGGCGGAGGGCGACCGGGAGCGGATGATCCGCCGGCTCTCGCTCGGGGGGCTGGCCGGGATGGCGCTCCTGTGGGTAGGGGCCGCCGCCTATTTCTGGACGCTTCCCGACCCCGCAAGGCTCAACCTCATCCGCGCGCCGATTCTGAACGCCATGATGGCCGCGGCGCTGGCGTCCGGCTTCGTCGTTCTCGCCGCTCTCGCCGGCGGTTTCCTCACCGGGCTTCGCTGGCTGAACCCGCCCCTCGCCCTGCTCGTGCTGCTGGCCGCCGCCGTCGGCGTCACCGCCGGCGAGTTTCTGCGCGAGGCGGCCCGGAAGCCCTACCGGATCGAGCGGCAGGTCTTTTCGCCGGGGTTCCGCGTCGCCGGCGCCGACGCGATCCGCGCGCGCGGGTTGGCGGCGGCCTCCCCCTGGCTGCGCGCGGGGATGGCGGCGGGGGGCTCCAGCGCGGAGGACGGCGCCCGGCTTCGCCTCGGCGAGGCCGTCTTCAGCCACCATTGCGCCGCCTGCCACGCCCACGTCGGCTACAACGGCATCGTTCCCATCGTCCGAACGTGGACGCCGGAGCTGATCGGGGAGACGATCCGGAACCTAAGCCGGGCGAACCCCGCGATGCCGCCGTGGGTGGGGAACGAGGAGGAGCGCGACGCCCTCGTCGCCTATCTCTCCCGGTTCGCGCAGGGCCGCGTCGCGGAGTGATGCCATGCTGATACCGCCCCAGGACCCCATCGGCCTGCCCGTCGCGCCGGCGATCCTGGTCGCCCTCAAGGTCTTCGGCTTTTTCCTGCACGCGCTCTGCATGACGCTCTGGCTGGCGGGGATGCCGATCGCGGCGGCGCTGCAGCGGTCCCGCCCGCGCGTCGCCGCGCGCCTCTTCCGCGCCATGCCGTTCGCCTTCGCCTTCGGCATCAACGCCGGCATCGTCCCGCTCCTCTTCCTCCAGGCGCTCCGCCCGGAGCTCTTCTTCCCGGCGACGATCCTCCAGGCGTGGCCGTGGCTCCTCGTGATCCCCCTCGTTCTCGCCGCCTACACGGCCGCCTACCTCGCCGCGTTCGGGGTGCGGCCGGCCGCCGCGGCCGGGACGGCCTCCGTCCTCCTCGTCGGCGTCGGGATCGTTTTCTCGTCGACCCTGACGCTTGCCGCCTCGCCCGGGCAGTGGCCGGTGGCGCTGGCGGCCCAGGCGGACGCCGGGGCGGTGCGCGGACTCTTCCTCCACCTCGACGCGCAGGTCCTGCTTCGCTTCGGGATGGCTGCGGGCTTGGCGTTGGGGACGGTGGCGGCGTTTCTCGCGCTGGATGCCCAGGGGCGGGACCGGGAGGAGGCGCTCCGGGCGGAGGCGCGGCCGCTGGTGCCGGCCTTCGCGCTGGCCGGGCTGGCGCTTTTCGGGGGATGCGGGCTGGCATATGCGGCGCGGCCGACGGCGGCGCTGCCGGCGGCGTGGGGCGTTCTTGCCGGGGCGGGCGCGTTGCTGGCCGCTCTGGCGGCGATGGCCTACGCCTGGAAGCCCTCGCGCGGCGCCGCGCTCGCCCTCGGCGCCCTGCAGGCCGCCTCGATCGCGCTCAGCGCCGTCGCCCGCCAGGTCGAGCAGGGGCTCGCGATGGCGGAGGCCGCCCCCGCCGCGCCGATCGTCCGCAACGAGTGGGAGAGCTTGGCCCTCTTCCTTGCCGTTTTCGCCGCCGGCTCGGTCGTGCTCGCCTGGATGGGCCGCGTCATCGCCCGTGCCTGGCGCACCGACCCGGCGAAGCCTCCGGCCTGACCGGGCCGCTTCGCCCCCGTTCCTTCGGCCGGCCGCTTCAGTCGGTCTCCACCAGTTCCCCGACCACCGGGATCCGCCGGAGCAGGTCGCTCGCCGCGATCGTGACGCCGAAGAAGAGGCTCACGTCGTCGTTCCCCTCCCCGAAGAGCCCCGAGCCGCCGACGACAAGGTGCGTCTCCTCCCCGATTGATAGCAGCTCGACCTCGCCGGCCAGCAGCAGGCGCGCCCCCGGCAGGCCCTCGTGGTGACCGACCAGGAAGTCGATGCGCGTCCACCGGTCGCGCGCGGCGCGAATGCCGAGGAATTGATAGTTGGCCACGTCGAGGTCCTGGTCGCTCGAGAACCCGACCCGGGCGACCGGCCCGATCCCCATGCCGCCCAGCGCCGCCTGCGGGTCGTCCAGGAGGTAGGATTGGATGGGCCAGTGGAAGTCGACGTCGAGCCGGAGCGTGCTGCGGGCGTTGATGACGTCGGCGGCATCCAGCGCTTGGTCTCCCGCGTCCGAGCTGCCCGACTGGAAGGCGAGCTGGGTCAGGCCGAGGCGGAGCTCCAGCGCGGCGTCGTCGGTTGGGATGCCGGGCGTTCCCTGGACGTCGAGGTATTGCGTGGTGTCGACCCGGAGGAAGCCGAGCATCTGGACGTCCTCCTCGCCGCCGGACGCCTCCAGCTCGGCGCGGGCCTTGTCATCGACCGCGCGAACCTCGACGCGCCGGACGCCCAGGAGTACGTCGACGGAAAAGGACGGCCCGGTCTCCGGGGGCGCGGAGGCGAGCGGCCCGTCGGCGGCCGCCCGCCCGTCGGGGTCCGCCTCGTCGCGGGTCGGATCGGCGGGGAGCGCGGCGGGCAGGGCGAGCGAGAGCGCAAGCGACCACCGGAGGGCGAGACGATACATGACGGGATCCTCGACGGATGCAGGGAGGTGACCGGACACGAAAGATGCCGTCAATAGTAATCTGTGCTTGGATGAGCCGTCAATATTTGAGGGCCGCGGGCGCGGCGGGCTTCTCGGGCTGCCCGCCCTCCGCGGAGACGGCCTGTCCGAAGCGGGCCGATCGCTCCCGCGCGGGATTTGCTTCGGGGTTGTGCGGACGGCGATCTATAATCGGCGACCGTTCCAATGGGAGAAGATCCGATGCGCACGCTCCAGGGGATCGCCGGTCTGCTGGCGGGCGCCTGTCTCGCCGTCCCCCTCCATGCCGCCGACGCGGTGACGATCGAGGTTCGCGCCGGGGCGCACGACCGCCGCGGCAGCGTCGTCCGCGCCGCGCTTCCCGCGGAAGTCGCGCCCGCCGGCCCGTGGCGGCTCGTCGACGCCGAGGGGGGCCGCGAGGTCCCCGTCCAGATCCGGTCCGGGACGCCCCCCGCCGCCGTCTGGATCCTCGAAGCGCCGCTGGCCGCCGGACAGACCCGCACGTACCGGCTCGAGCCGCAGGCGCCGGCCGCGGTTCCGGGTGTCGTGTGCACGGACACCCCGGGGAAAAGCCTTTGCTTTTGCGTCGGCCGGTTGCCCGTCGTCCAGTACAACTACGGTATCGTTCCCCCGCCGGAGAAGGTCGAGCCGCACTTCGCGCGGAGCGGCTACCTTCACCCGGTTTGGAGCCCCGGCGGGGCCGTCGTCTCCAACGACTATCCGCTCAATCACAAGCACCACCATGGCATCTGGTTCCCGTGGACCAACACGGTCTTCGAGGGGCGCAAGGTCGATTTCTGGAACATGGGCGACCGGAAGGGGACGGTCGAGGCGGTGGGTCTCGACGCGAAGTTCGAAGGCCCCGTCTGCGCCGGCTTCCGGGCGCGCCACCGGTTTCTCGACCTCACCGCCCCCGGCGGCCCGAAGGAGGCGCTCCGGGAGACCTGGGCCGTGACGGTCTGGAATTCGAAGGAACCCTTCCTCTTCGATCTCGAGTCCGTCCAGGCGTGCGCCGGCCCGAGCCCGCTTCGCCTCGTCAAGTACCACTACGGCGGCATGGGCTTTCGCGGGTCGATCGAATGGGAGACGAAAGAGGGCGCGGCGTTCCTCTCGAGCGAGGGGAAGACGCGGGCGGACGGGAACGGGACGCCGTCGCGGTGGTGCATCCTCTCCGGCCGGGTGGGCGGCGCGCCGAAGACGATCGTCTTCTACGGGCATCCCGCCAACTTCCGCGCCCCCCAGCCGATGCGCCTGCACCCCGACGAGCCGTTCTTCTGCTACTGCCCCGCGGTGACGGGCGACTTCACGATCGAGCCGGGGACGCCGTACGTCTCGCGGTACCGGTACTCCGTCCACGATGGCGAGGTGGCCCCCTCGGAGGCGGAACGGATCTGGACGGACTACGCCGAGCCGCCGGAGGCGCGTGTGAAGTGAAGGCGGTCCGGGCCGGGGCCCTTTGTTCGGGACCCGGCAACTTCCGTCAATCGGCTTGCGTCATCCGCAGCACCTCTTCCAGCGACGTCCTGCCCCGCAGCGCATGGAGGATCGCCGTCCGGCGGAGCGTCATCATCCCCTGCTGAACGGCGTAGGCCTTCAGATCGAGGGCGGACTTGCCCTCGACGACCATCCGGCGGATCGTGTCGTCCACCTCCAGCGCCTCGAGGATCGCGAAGCGGCCCTTGTAGCCCTGCGTGCACTGGGGGCAGCCGACCGCCTTCATCAGCCGCATCCCCCGCGCCTCCTCCGGCCGGAGCCCGATTTCCGCCAGGCGCTCCGCCGGCAGGGGGGTGTCCAGCGGCCGCTTGCATTGCTCGCAGAGCGATCGCAGCAGGCGCTGGGCCGAGACGAGGAGGACCGAGGAGGCCACCATGAACGGGTCGATCCCCATGTCCACCAGCCGCGTGATCGAAGAGGCCGCATCATTCGTGTGGAGCGTCGAGAGGACGAGGTGGCCGGTGAGCGCCGCCTTGACGGCGATGTCCGCCGTCTCCGCGTCCCGGATCTCGCCCACCATGACGATGTCCGGGTCCTGCCGGAGGATGCTCCGGAGCGCGGAGGCGAAGGTGAGGCCGCGCTTGGCGCTGACGGGGACTTGGTTGACGCCGTCGAGCTGGTACTCCACCGGGTCCTCCACGGTCACGATGTTGTCCTCCGGGCTTTGCATCTCCTGGAGCGCGGAGTAGAGGGTCGTCGTCTTGCCGCTCCCGGTCGGGCCGGTAACGAGGAGCATCCCGTGGGAGGCGCCGATCGCCCGCCGGAACGCCTCGCGCGCCTGCGGCTCGAAGCCGAGGGCGTCGAGCGAGCGCGAGAGCCCGGACGTGTCGAGAATGCGCAGGACGACCTTCTCGCCGTGGACGAGGGGGAGGGTGGAGACCCGGAAATCGACCGTCCGGCCCTCGACCCGCATCTGGAACTTCCCGTCTTGCGGGACGCGGTGCTCCGCGATGTCCAGCCCCGACAGGATCTTGATCCGGGAGACGATCGCGTTGTGCATGGTCCGGGGCGGGGAGAGCACGTCGTGGAGGACCCCGTCCTGCCGGAAGCGGATCCGCGTCGCCTTCTCCTTCGGCTCGATGTGGATGTCGCTCGCGCCCGCCTGCAGGGCCTGGGCGACGAGCAGGTTGACAAGCTTGACGACCGGCGCGTCCGCCGCCCCCTCGGTCAGTTCCCGGACGCTCAGTTCGTCGGACTCGGGCGCGGCCGCCTGCACCTCCACCGCCGGCTCCGCCACCGTCTCGAGGAAGGCCTTTATCTCCGTCCGGCTCGGGCGGTAGGCGCGGGCGACCGCGGCGCGGACGGCGCGTTCCGAGGCGACGAAGGGACGCAGTTCGCACCCCGTCCGCTGCCGAAGCTCGTCCAGCTCCAGGACGTCGAACGGGTTGGCGACGGCGATCGATACGAGATTGTCGATGCGCGAGAGCGGGACGACGCCGCAGCGGGCCGCCGTCTCGGCGTCCAGCAGCCTCAATGCCGCCTCGTCGAACTGCCGGATCCGGTCCAGGTCGATGGGGGGGACGTTCGCCTCGAGGGCGAGCGCGGCGAGGAGGTCCCGCTCCCCGATGCAGTTCGTCTCGACGAGGACCTCGGTGAAGGACCGGTTGTCGCGCGCGGCCGCGGCCAAGGCCTTGTCCGCTTGGTCCTCCGCGACTAGACCGTCCTTGACCAGCACGGCGCGGATCCGCTTGTCAAGGCCGCGCATGCGCGTGTCCCCCCGATGTGGCCGGAACCCGTGCGCGGGGCGGAACGGGCGCTACGCCTTCACGGCCCCCGCGCCCCCGGGGCCCGCGTGCGTCTGGGTCTCAAAGTCGTGCCGGATCGTCTCCAGGAGCCGGCTGCCGTTCCGCTTGATCGCTCCCAGGATCTGGGCGGTCGTCGCGACGCAGAGGAAGACCCGGAGTTTCGTCCGCCCCTCGATCGCGCGCACGACCTCGGCCGGCAGCAGCGTCGCGCAGGCCAACAGCAGCGTCCGGCCGATCCGGTCCAGCGGCAGGATCTGGCACTCGACCGCGACATCGACGGGAATCAGGCGGAGGGCGTCGGAGGGGATGTCGTAGCGCGACGCGTCCAGGTAGGGACAGCCCATGTGCCGGGCGATCACCCGCGCGATCCCCTCCTCCGTGAGATAGCCGAGTTTCACGACCGCTTCGCTCAGCAACTCGCCGTGAAGGTACTGGCGTTTCAGCGCCTGCTGAAGCTGGGCGACGGTGATGAGCTTTTCCTCGAGGAGGATCTCTCCAAGCCGGTGGGCGTTCTGGCGGGCGGCGTGGGACATGCCTGTTCCCCCGACGCGCAGCCTTTCGGGGAACCCCGATCCCAGGATCGGCCGGGATCGGATTCGCCCCCTTGTTTACCCTCCGCTACATAAAATATACGCCATGGAGTTCACGGCGTCAAATCGAGAGGAATTGCTCTTAGTGCATGCGGGATATCCGGTTGCGGCTTTTTCGCGAGCGGGGGCTCGCGGCGCGGCGCCGTCTCTCGATCGGCATGCCGCATGCCGGATTCATTGACCCCTTCCGTCCTCGCGTGTTACTTTCGACCGCATGGCTGACCCGGCCGATACGCCCGGCGTCGAGGACCCCCCGCGCACCCTGGGCGGAGTCCTTGGCGCGATCGGCCCCGGTCTCATCATCACCGCCAATATCGTCGGCACCGGCGAGCTGATCGCCACCACCAAGCTCGGTGCCCAGGCCGGCTTCACCCTGCTCTGGTTCATTGTTCTCGGCTGTTGCATCAAGGTCTTCATCCAGGTCGAGTTAGGCCGGTATGCCGTCTCGTCCGGTTTGTCCACGCTGGAGGCGATGGATCGTCTGCGCGGCCCTCGGCTGGCCGCTTCCTGGCTGGTCTGGCTCTGGGTTCTCATGTACGTCGGCACGCTCCTCCAGGCCTCGGGGATCGTCGGGGCGATCACGCGGCTCTTCGTCCCCGCCGGCGGTTCGGGCGAGGTTGCCGGCTCGATTCTCGCGGCCGCCTCCTGCGCCCTCCTCCTCGGCCTCGGTCGCTACCGGATGGTCGAGCGTGTCGCCACCGGCATGGTCGTGATCTTCACCGGTTGCACGCTGGCCGCCGTGGCCGCGCTCGCGTGGACGCCCTACGGTGTCTCCGCCGCCGACCTGGTCTCGGGCCTGTCGTTCCGCCTTCCGAAGGACCTCCTTGTCATGGCCGTGGCCGCCTTCGGGATCACGGGGGTGGGCGCGGGGGAGCTGATCTACTATCCGTACTGGTGCCTGGAGAAAGGGTACGCGCGGCGCGTCGGGCCTCGGGACGACTCGCCGGAATGGGCGGCCCGCGCGCGTGGCTGGCTGCGCGTCATGCAGATCGACGCCTGGCTCTCCTTCGCCGTCTACACGGCCGCCACCGCCGCCTTCTACCTCCTCGGTGCGGCCGTCCTCCACCGCCAGGGGCTCGACGTCGGCAACCTCGATCTCGTCGCCTCGCTCTCGCAGATGTACCGGGAGGCCTTCGGCGAATGGGGGCTGTGGGTGTTCCTCGTCGGCGCCTTCATGGTCCTCTATTCCACGCTTTTCGTCTCGACCGCCTCGAACGCGCGCATGGCGGTGGACGTCGCGCCGCTGCTGAGGATCCTGCGGTACCCGACGCCGGAGCACCGGCAGCGGGCGATCCGGATCGGTGTCGTGGCGCTGCCTGTTTTTCTGACGACCGCGTACCTGACGATCGGGGAGCCGGTGACGCTGGTGCTGGTCGGGGGGGGTGCGCAGGCGCTCATGCTGCCGTTCCTGGCGATGCTCGCGCTGGTCATGCGCCACCGCTGGACGGACCCGCGGCTGCGGCCGGGGCGCGTCTGGACGATTCTGCTCTGGCTCTCCTTCCTGTCGCTGGCGGCCCTGGGGGCGTGGAAGCTCGCCGAGCAGGCGGGGGCGTTCGCGGAGGAGAAGCCCCTCTCGCCCGCCGCGGAGGCTCCGGCGTCCGGGCCTGCGGGAAAATGATGCGCCGCGCCGCGGAAAGGCGGGCTGCATCGTTTTTCGTATTCTTGCAAGGTTGAGCCCCCCGCCCGAGTAATGGTTCTGACCGGACATCCCCGTCCGATTCAGGAGGCCCCCATGCCGCGCCGCATTCACGCCGCGCTCCTCGTCGCCTGCGCCGCCCTCTCCGCCTGCACCGTCCCCCCCGCCGGCGCGCCGGCCGCCGGCGCCGCGCCCGGCGCGTTCCGCCGCCTCCCCCTGGAGGAATACCGCGACCGGATGAAGGCCGGCTGGATCGGCCAGATGGCCGGCGTCGGTTGGGGAGGACCGACCGAGTTCAAGTGGAAAGGACAGATCATCCCCGAGGAGAAGATGCCGGCGTGGAAACCGGGGCTGATCAACCAGTTCAATCAGGACGACATCTACGTCGAGATGACCTTCCTGCGGACGCTGGAGGAGCACGGCTTCGGCGTCTCCATCCGCCAAGCCGGGATCGACTTCGCCAACAGCGGCTACCCGCTCTGGCACGCCAACAAGGCCGGGCGCGACAACCTGCGCAAGGGCATCGCCCCCCCTGACTCCGGCCACCCCCAGTTTAACAAGCATGCCGACGACATCGACTACCAGATCGAGGCCGACTTCTCCGGCCTCATCGCCCCCGGTATGCCTGCCATGGCCGTCGAACTGGGCGAGACGTTCGGACGGCTGATGAACTACGGCGACGGCCTCTACGGCGGCCAGTTCGTCGGGGGGCTCTACGCCGAGGCCTTCTTCGAGTCGGACCCCGAGCGGCTCGTCGAGGCCGGCTTGAAGTGCATCCCCTCCGGCAGCCAGTACGCCGAGTGCATCCGGGACGTCCTGGCGTGGTATCGCCAGAACCCCGACGACTGGCAGAAGACGTGGGGGCTGATCGACGCAAAGTACCAGAGGAACCCCGCCTATCGGCGGGCGTCATGCGACAAGGGGGCCTTCAACATCGACGCCAAGATCAACGGCGCGTACATTGTCATGGGCCTCCTCTACGGGAGGCGCGAGCCGGATCGGACGATCGTCATCTCGACGCGGTGCGGACAGGACAGCGACTGCAATCCCTCGAGCGCGGCGGGGATCCTCTTCACGACGATCGGGCGCTCGCGGCTGCCGGAGCCGTTCGTCTCGGCGCTTGATCCGGAGAGGATGTTCAGCCACACCCCCTACAGCTTCCGGACGCTGGTCGAGGTCTGCGAGAAGCTCGCCCGCCAAGCGGTCGTAACGTCGGGCGGCCGGATCGAGACGGACGCGGCGGGAAAAGAGTGCTTCGTGATCCCGGTCCGGGATCCGAGGCCGGGGCCGGCGGAGCGGTGCTGGGAGCCGGGGCCGCCCGCCGGCGCGACGTTCACCGCGGCCGAGCGGGCGAAGATCCAGGCCGCGAAATAGGCATCGGTTGCCCGGAAAGGAGCGCGTCATGTGCCGGAAGGAACTGCTCGTGTCGGTCGGCCTGCTCGCATCCTGCGTCCTCCCTGCGGGGGCGGCGCCGGCGGGAACCACCCGCCGCCTCCCGGTGGCCGAGTACCGCGATAAGATGAAGGCCGGCTGGATCGGCCAGATCGTCGGCGTCGCCTGGGGCGCTCCCACCGAGTTCAAGTTCTGCGATAAGATCATCCCCGAGAGCGCGATGCCCGCGTGGACCCCCGGCATGATCAACCACGCCTTCGGGCAGGACGATCTCTACGTCGAGATGACCTTCCTGCGCACGATGGAGCAGCACGGCCTGGACTGCTCCATCCGCCAGGCCGGGATCGACTTCGCCAACAGCGGCTACCCCCTCTGGTGCGCCAACGACGCCGGCCGCAAGAACCTCCGCAAGGGGATCGCCCCCCCGGATTCCAGCCACCCGAAGTTCAACCGCTGCCCCAATGACATCGACTACCAGATCGAGGCCGACTTCTCCGGCCTTATCGCCCCGGGTATGCCCCGCATCGCCGTCGCCCTCGGCGAAAAGTTCGGACGGCTCATGAACTACGGCGACGGCGTCTACGCCGGCCAGTTCATGGGCGCGATGTACGCCGAGGCCTTCTTCGAGACGGACGTCGTGAAGATCATCGAGGCCGGCCTCAAGGCCATCCCCGCCGAAAGCCAGTACGCCGAGATGGTCCGCGACATGCTCGCCTGGTCGAAGGAGATCCCGACCTGGGAGGCGTGCTGGTGGCGCTGCCAGGAGAAGTACCGCAGGAACCCCGAGTACCAGAAGGCGTCGAACGGGGGGATCGACTGCAAGATCAACGGCGCCTACGTTCTCATGGGCCTTCTCTATGGCAAGGGCGATCTCGATCAGACCGTCGTGATCTCCTGCCGGTGCGGCCAGGACTCCGATTGCAATCCCTCCAGTGCCGCCGGCGTCCTTTTCACCACCATCGGCTTCTCGAGGCTCCCGGACCGCTTTTCGAAGGGGCTGAACGAGACGTCCGTCTTCAGCCACACCGCCTACAACTTTCCCGCGCTCCTGGATGTTTGCGAGAAGCTCGCCCGCCAAGCGGTCGTGAAGGAGGGGGGCCGAATCGAGACGGGCCCTGCCGGCGATGTCTTGGTCATCCCCGTAAAGCCGGTCACGCCGAGCCCCCTCGAGCTGAGTTGGGCGCCCGGCCCGATCGCGGGGAGCCGGTTCACCGAGGCCGAAATGGCCCAGATCACCGCCTCCGGATCCCCGGATGCCGTGAAAAAGGCCGTCGACCAGGTCGCCCCCGGCTGGTCGATCGCCCAGTGCGGTCCCGACATGGAGCCCGGCCTTCGCGCCGAGGAGCGCGGCCGCGCGAATGTCCTGGTCACCCACCCGCTCGACAAGGAAACCCCGTGCGTCCTCAGCCGGCGGGTGGCGATCCCCGCCGGGAAAAAGACCTTCCTCCATCTCGTCGTCGGCCACCACCCGAACGGCGACTGGGATCTGGTCGTGCGGGCGGACATGCGGGAACTCCTCCGGAAGACCGTCGGGAAGGGCACCGCGACCGGCGGCTGGCTGGAGGTGAGCGTCGATCTCTCCGAATATGCCGGCAAGACCATCTTGATCGAGCTCTACAACCAGCCGACCGGCTGGCAGTGGGAGGCGGGGTACTGGGCCGGGATCCACCTCGAGAGCCGGTAAGGCCCCGGGGGGGGCGATCTGCTGCGGGACCGTGCGCGATGACGAACAGGTCAACCCGGGGACTCGTCGGGAGCCGCGCCCTCGTCGCCTTGGCTGTCGCGGCGGCCGCCGTCCTCCCGGCGGCCGCCGCCCCGGTCCTGAAGCCCCCTGCCGACCCCGCTGCCTGGCCCGCTTGGCGCGAGGAGATCGCCGCGTGGCGCGCGGCGACCCGCGCGAGGCTGGCGTACGACGACGCCCTCTACCGACGTCCTGAATTCGCATGGGCCCCCTCCTGCTTCGCCGTCTGCTTCCTGATGCTCTGCGACGAGACCTTCCTCGACCGGGAGGCGGGGGCGTACCGCGTCGAGGCTTTCCTCGACCGGGAGGTGCGCGGGTTCGGCGGCTGCGACGGCGTCGTTCTCTGGCACGCCTACCCCCGCATCGGCTTTGATGACCGGAACCAGTTCGACTTCTACCGCGACCTTCCCGGAGGCCTCGACGGCCTCCGCGACGCCTCCCGGCGCTTCCGCGCCCGCGGCGTCCGGGTCTTCGTCGACTACAACCCCTGGGACACCGGCACGCGGCGCGAGGGGAGGGCCGACATCGACGCGCTCGCGGACCTCGTGAAGGCGGTCGAGGCGGACGGCGTCTTCCTGGACACGATGAACGAGGGGCCCGCCCGGATCCGCCAGGCCCTCGACGCCGCCCGCCCGGGGGTCGTCCTGGAGTCGGAGCTCGCGCTCGCGCCGGGGGCCGTCGCCTCCCACCACATGGAATGGGCGCAGTGGATCCCCGACGGCGAGGTTCCCGCCGTCCTCGCCAACAAGTGGCTCGAGCGCCGCCACCTGCACCACGTCACGAGACGCTGGGACCGCGACCACAGCGGCGAGCTCCAGATGGCGTGGATGAACGGGACCGGGATCCTCGTCTGGGAGAATGTCTTCGGAACCTGGGTCGGCTGGAACGCGCGCGACCGGTCGACCCTCCGCGCGATGCTCCCGATCCAGCGGCGGTTCGCGGCGCTGCTGGCGGGCGAGGGCTGGACGCCGCTCGTCCCCGCCGTCCCGCCGCGCGTCTACGCGAGCCTCTGGGAGGCCGGCGGCGTCCGGCTCTGGACGCTCGTCAACCGCGCCGACGCGGACGCGCAGGGGGCGCTTCTCCGCGTCCCGCACCGGGACGGCGAAACGTACTACGACCTCGTCGCGGGCCGCGAGATCCGCCCGGAGGTCGCGGGCGGGGCGGCGGCGCTTGGGGGGACGATCCGCGCGCGCGGCGTCGGCGCGGTCGTGTCGGGGACTCCGGCGGCGCTCGGCGCGGACTTCCCGGCCTTCCTCGCGTCGCAGGCGGCGGTCGACCGGCGCTTCGATTCCGACACGTCCTTCCCGGCCCGTCCCCAGGTCCTCAGACCGGTCGCTCCCACGAAAAAGGCCGCTCGCCAGGCCCCGCCCGCGGGCATGGCGGCCGTCGAGGCCGCCGCCTTCGACCTGCCCGTGAGCTTCCGCGTGCGGGAGTGCGGCCTCTACGATACCGACCCGCCGATCGGCCGCGACCCCCTCGCGATGGGGCTCCATCGGACGAAACGCTTCACGCGCCCGGCGACGGTCGGGCCTTTCGCCGTGGACGCGAAGCCGGTCACGAACGCTCGGTTTGCGGAGTTCCTGAAAGCTTCGGGCTACCGGCCGAGGCACGTCGCCCGCTTCCTCCGGCACTGGGTCGGCGGCCGCCCCCCGGCCGGGGCCGAGGACGCGCCCGTCGTCTGGGTCGATCTCGACGACGCACGCGCCTTTGCGGCCTGGGCGGGCAAGCGCCTGCCCACGGAGGCGGAGTGGTTTCGCGCCTTCGATCGGAAGGCCGCCGGGTGGGGGACGGCTCGGGTCTGGGAATGGACGGAGAGCGAGCGCTCTGACGGCCGGACGCGCTTCGCCGTCCTCAAGGGCGGCGCCGACTACCGGGCCGAGGGCTCCGACTGGTATGCCGACGGCGGCCCCCGCGACATCGACTTCGCCGCCAAGTTTCTCCTCGCCTGGCCCGGCCTCGACCGCTGCGCCACCATCGGCTTCCGGTGCGTGGTGGACTTGGAGTAGGTCCTGTTGGACAAGCGGGGCCTCCGGCGCTATCTTGCTTCCATGCCCGTCATCACCGGCCTCTCCGTTCACGACCTCCGGTTCCCGACCTCCCGCACGCTGGCGGGATCGGACGCCATGAACCGCGACCCCGACTACTCCGCCGCGTACGTCGTCCTGAGGACCGACGATCCCGCAGCCCCCGAGGGGCACGGCCTGACCTTCACGCTCGGCCGCGGGAACGAGCTCTGCGTCGCGGCGGTGCGCGCCCTCGCCCCCCTCGTCGTCGGCCGGCCGGTCGAGGAATTCGAGGCGATGCCGGGGGCCTTCTGGCGCCGCCTGGTTGGCGACAGCCAGCTGCGCTGGGTTGGGCCCGAGAAAGGCGTCGTCCACCTCGCCACCGCCGCCGTCGTCAACGCCCTCTGGGACCTTCGCGCCCGGCGCGCCGGCCAGCCGCTCTGGAAACTGCTCGCGGACCTCCCGCCCGAGCAGCTCGTCGCCTGTGTGGACTTCCGCTATCTGGCCGATGCGCTGACACCCGGCGAGGCGCTCGACCTGCTTCGGCGCGCCGCGCCCGGGAAAGCGGCGCGCGAGGCCGCCCTCCGGCGCGACGGCTATCCCGCCTACACCACCTCCGCCGGATGGCTCGGCTATCCCGACGATACGGTCCGCGCGCTCTGCGCCGAAGCGGTCGCCGCCGGCTGGACCGCCCTCAAGGTCAAGGTCGGCGCCGATCCCGCGGACGACCTTCGTCGCGTCGCCCTCGTCCGCGAGACCATCGGCCCGGACCGGATCCTTCTGCTCGACGCCAACCAGGCCTGGGAGGTCCCCCAGGCCGTCGACCGGATGCGGGATCTCGCCCGCTTCCGCCCTCTCTGGATCGAGGAGCCGACAAGCCCCGACGACGTCCTCGGGCACGCCGCCATCGCGAAGGCCGTCGCCCCCATCGGCGTCGCCGCCGGCGAGGCCGTTCAGAACCGCGTCGTCTTCAAGCAGCTCCTCCAGACCGGGGCGATCCAATACTGCCAGCTGGATGCCTGCCGCCTGGGCGGCGTCAGCGAGGCCGTCGCCGTGGTCCTCCTGGCCGCGAAGTTCGGCGTTCCCGTCTGCCCGCACGCCGGCGGCGTCGGGCTCTGCGAGATCAACCAGCATCTCCCGATGTTCGACTTCGTCGCCGTTTCCGGTTCCTGCGAGGACCGGCGGGTCGAATACGTCGATCACCTGCACGAGCATTTCCTCGCCCCGGTCGAGGTTCGCGGCGGCCGCTACCGGGCGCCGACGGCGCCGGGATGCGGGCTGGCGATGCGGCCGGAGTCGATCGAGGCGTACGCATACCCGGAAGGCCGGGCGTGGCGCTCCGGTTGAGCGCCGGAGGCCGCGGCGCGCCGGGCCCCGAGGGGACCCTCCCATGTTCGACCTGACGGGCAAGATCGCGCTGGTCACCGGCGCCGCCAGCGGCATCGGCGCGGCCGTCGCCGCGGCCTTCGCGCGGGCCGGCGCCTTCGTGTTCGTGACGGACCGCGACGAGCCCGGCGGCCGGGCCGTCGCCGACCGCCTCGCGGCCGTCGGCGGAGGCGCGGCCTTCCATCGGCTCGACGTCGCCGACGCGGACGCCTGTGCCGCCGCGGCCCGAGTCGTCCTCGCCGCCAAGGGCCGCCTCGACCTGCTCGTCAACAACGCCGGCATCGGACACGTGGGCACGTTCCTGACCACGGACGGCGCCGACCTCGACCGCCTCTACGCCGTCAACGTCCGCGGGGTCTTCAACGCGACGAAGGCCTTCCTGCCCGGCATGGTCGCCCGGAAGTCCGGGGTCGTCATCAACATCGCCTCGGTCGCCGGTCTCGTCGGCGTCCGGGACCGGCTGGCGTACGTCGCCTCGAAGTTCGCCGTGGTGGGACTGACGAAGGCGGCGGCCCTCGACCACGCCCGGGACGGCGTGCGGGTCAATTGCATCTGCCCGGGACGGGTCGAGACGCCGTTCGTGCTGGCCCGGTTGAAGGAATACCCGGACCCGGAGGCGGCGCGGCGGGAGATGACGGCCTCCCAGCCGATCGGCCGGATGGGGCGGCCGGAGGAGGTCGCCGCGGCCGCGCTCTACCTGGCCAGCGACGAAGCCGGCTGCGTCACCGGCGCCGTCCTGACCGCTGACGGCGGCTGGACGGCCGGGTGATGCTCCCGGGATCGGACGGGCTGCGGGACCGGGGTCCCGTTCTGGCCCGGTTCCCGGACCCGGCCATTTCATTTGACCTCGCGGCGTGCCTGCGGCATCCTGGCTCTTGCCCGGACGCCGGGAATCCCCGCCGGGCGCGGGGGGAGGGGCGCCAAGCCGGTTCGTTTCGGGGCACCGCCCGATGGGCATCACGCGGAACCTGTTCCGGAGGCGCGTTGCCCGGGGGCCGGCGCCGCCCGCCCCCTGCCCGCGCTGCGGGACGGCTGTCGCGCACGCCGAGGCCTTCTGCCCGCAGTGCGGCACGAAACTTCGTCCCACCGCCCGCGAGCGCGTCGAGCGCATCCGGCGCGACGTCGCGCGCCGCGCCCAGTTCACGCTGCGCCAGAAGATGGTCACCGGCCGCGTCTGGATCCTCCTGGCCTCCGTGCTCGCCCTCGTCCATTGCGTCCAATTCCTCAATGCCGTGGTCGCCTTGGACACCCGCCTGGCCGGCATCGAGTCGGAGTTGACCGACCGGGACCCGGCCGAACGCGACCTCCTGCTGCGGCTTTTCGAGGACACGCACGGCGTGAGCTGGGAAGCCGCTCGGCGCGCCCGCACCGCCGCCGCGGTGCAGCAGACCGCCTACTTGGTTCTCGGCATCGTCTATTTCGGGCTTTCCCTCTGGTCCGCCCGCAACGCCTTCCCGGCCGCCCTTCTGGCCCTGCTCATCTTTCTGGCCACCGCGGCGGTCCACGTGATCGTCGACGTCTCGGGCCTTCTCAACCCCCATGCGCTGCTCATCCATGTTCTCATGTTTGCGGGGCTGGCCTCCGCGGTCTCGGCTGCCTATCGGTACCGGCGGCTCTACGCGGCGCCGTCTTCCGGCGTGTCCGCCGAGGGGACGGCTCCATGAACCGCCTTCGCGTCATCCGCGCCGCGGCCGACTTCGTCCGTGCCCGGATGGCCGGGGATGCCTCCGGTCACGACGCCTGGCACGCGCTCCGCGTGGCCGCCACCGCCGTCCGAATCGCACGGCGCGAGAAGACCGACGTCTTTGTCGTCGCCCTGGCCGCCCTTCTGCACGACATCGCGGACTGGAAGGCGCACGGCGGGAACGAGGAGGCCGGTCCCGCGGCGGCGGGACGCTGGCTGGCTCGGCAGCGCGTGCCGCGCGCGACGATCGCCCGCGTCTGCGCCATCGTTCGCGGCCTCTCCTTCAAGGGGGCCGGCGTCCGGGACCGGCGTCTCAGCCGCGAGGGGGAGATCGTGCGCGACGCCGACCGGCTCGACGCGATCGGCGCCGTCGGCATCGCCCGCGCCTTCGCCTACGGCGGCAGCCGGGGGCGCCCGATCCACGACCCGGCCCTCCGGCCCGCCCGGCACCGGACCGCGCGAGCCTACCTGCGAAGCCGGGGCTCGACCGTCAACCACTTTTACGAGAAACTGCTCCTGCTCAAGGGACGCATGCGCACCGCGACCGGCCGCCGCATCGCGGCGGGGCGCGACGCCTTCCTGCGGCGGTTCCTCGACCGGTTCCACCGGGAGTGGAATGGACTGGCATGAATCCGGCGCGCCTGGTTTTCCTGGCGTCGTGTGTCCTCCCGAAGGCTTTCGCCGGGGATCCGGCTTCCCCGGTCGCGACCGCCCACGCCCCCGAGGCGGCGCCCGTCCTCGCTTTTGTCTGGGCCAGCGATCTGCACCTGGACGCGTCGCGGCAGGACCGCGTGGCGCAGGACCTCCGTGCCGCAGAGGCGGCTTTCGCGCCCGACTTCTTCCTGTTCACCGGCGACAACAACGCCATCCCCGCGCCGCCCCGGGCCGGTGTCCCCGACGAGCCGGTCGGCCTCCGTCGCCACCGACACCTGAAGGCCTTCCTGGACTCGACGCTCCGGGTTCCCGCCGTCGTGATTCCCGGCGACAACTGGCCCGCCGGCTTCGCGGAGGTCTTCGGTCCCACCCAGCGCCGGCTTGATGCCGCCGGCCTCCAGATCCTTCTGTTGGCAACGGACCGGGCGTGCCATGCGGGGGGATCGGAGGGGCTGTCCGTCTTCGACGAGGGGACCTGGTCGTGGCTGCGGAAGGAGCTTGAGGCGTGCCGCGGAAAGCCGACGATCCTGGCCCTCCATGAGCCGGTCTTCCCCCCGTGCTTCCTGGATGCCTCCCCGCTCCGGGGCTTGTTGCGCGGACACCCGGATGTCCTGGCCGTCCTGCAGGGGCATCTGCACGCCGACCTGGAGTTTCGTGCGGACGGCCGGACCTACCTGGTGGCCCCCGCCCTCGGCCCGGGTCCCCGGCCGGCGCTCAAGCGCGCCCGCGTGTACGCGGCGGAGATCCGGATGGAGACGTACGCGGCCGATGCGGGGACGGGCCGGCTCGTGCCACAGGGGGGGGCGCAGGTGATCGCGATCCCTCGCGCGTTGCGGAGCGGGCTCGTGCGGCCTGCGAACGGCCTGTCGCTGGTGCCGCATTCGGCCGTCCCCGCGCACCCGCACGTCGAGGACCCCGCCTTGGCGTCGCGCGCCGGCGAGCTGGCCCGAGGCACGCCGGCGTTCCTGGAAACCCTTCTCCGATGGCGCCCGCGGCGTTGAGGCGTCACGGACGGCGAGACCTCGGGACGCAAGGGACCGGCGCCGCCGAGTTGATGGACAAAGGCGCCGCCGGGGGGCGCAGATCGACGCCGATCGTCCCGCACCGGCCCCCGCTTTCCGCTGCGCCCGCGCTCCGTGTGTGCCGCCGTCCCGAAGCGGCGGATTCGGATCGTCGTGTCCGTGCGGGGGCTTGCGAAGGGCCCGCGTCGCGGCGTTCGCGTCGCTAGACCGCCAGCTCGGCCGCGCGGGCGTTTGTTTCCACCTGCTTCGGGTCCTTGCACCCCGGGATGACGCAGTGCACGTGCGGGGTGCGGAGGCACCAGGCCAGCGCCCAGGCCGCCATCGGGATCCCCGGGGGGACCTCCGTCTCCCGGACCCGCGCCGCCTCGCGGATCTGTTCCTCCACCTTCTCCGACGGCCAGGTCGAGCGCACGTCGTTCGGCGGGAACGTCGTCCCCGGCGCGTACGCCCGCGCGAGGAAGCCGCTGGCCAGGGGGATGCGCGCCAGGAGGCCGAGATGGTCCCGCTCCGCGTGGGGAAAGACGTCCGTTTCCGGCCGGCGGTCGAGCCGGTTGTAAACGACCTGAAGGACCTCCGCGCCGTACGCGAGCGCCTCCCGCGCCTGGACGGGGCTTCCCTTGCTCCGGATCGAGATCCCGAGGTGGCGGATCCGCCCGGCCCGCTTCTGCTCCGCCAGCATCTCCCAGAGCGCGGGATTGGAGGAGGCGGCGTCCGGTCCCGAGTGGAACTGGTAGAGGTCGATGACGTCCGTCCGCAGCGCTCGCAGCGACGCCTCGAGCTGCTCCCGCACGCCCGCGGGATCGAAGACGTCCGTCCGTTTCATGAACGCGTGGAAGCGGTGTCCGAACTTCGTGGCGATGATCCACCGCCCGCGATCGCGCCGCGCCAGATAGTCGCCCAGAAGCGCCTCCGACCGGTGGTCGCCGTAGCATTCGGCCGTGTCGACGAGGTTGATGCCCTGCGCCGCCGCGGCGTCGAAGATCGCGTCCGCCTCGTCCTGCGTGTACGCCTTTCCCCATTCGCCTCCCAACTGCCAGGTCCCGAGCCCGATGACGGAGACCTTCAAACCGGTGCGGCCGAGGATGCGGGTTTTCATGCGCGGTCGGTCCTCGAAAGCGGGGCGCCGGCCCGCATTTTATCCGCCGGCTTCGACCCGATCCACGGACACCTTCCCGTGTCCCGCCCGGTCACGCCTCCCCGTAGCATCGAACATGCCCTTTGTCTCCGGCCCCGTCTGTGGCACAATGCCGTCCGTTCTGGAGGAGCCGCCCATGCCCGGCGGTGTTCGACGCGCGCCGCGTGCCGCGACAGGCGCCTTGCCGTCCGCCCGTGACACCCGGCCCCGGCTGGTCCACTTCAGCGACACCCATCTGGGGCTTCAAGGCTTCGATGCCGCCGACCCCGTCACCGGCATCAACGTTCGCGAGACCGACCTCTACCGCGCCTTCAACGCCTGCATCGAGCGGGCGATCGCGCTGAAGCCCGACGTCGTCCTGCACGCGGGAGACCTCTTCGACGCCGTGCGCCCGGCCAACCGGGCGCTCTGCGTCGCGCTCGAGGGGTTTGGCCGCCTCTCCGCCGCCGGCATTCCCGCGGTCGTCATCGCGGGCAACCACGAGACCCCGCGTACCCCCGCCGTCGGCAACGTCCTCCGCGCCCTTGCCGTTCTCCCCGGCGTCCACGCGGTCTGCGACGGCGAGGTGCGCGTGATCGAGGTCGGCGGGATCGCCGTCCATGCCGTCGCGGACGCCCCCACCGCCGGCGGCTTATCGGACGCCCTGGCTCGGGTCGAGGCCGTTCCCGGCCGCCGGAATGTCCTCCTCGCCCACGCGGGGATCGCCTTCGGATCGGAGCGGACGGTCGCGGGCGAGTTCAACGAGCACCATGTCCCGCACGACCTCCTGACGCGCCTGGCCGGCTTCGACTACATCGCGCTCGGGCATTGGCACCGCCACGCGCCGGTCCGGGGGACGTCCAACGCTTTCTACAGCGGGGCGACGGAGCGGATGAGTCTCGACGAGGCCGCGAACGAGCCCGGCTTCCTCGAGGTGGCGCTCGGCCCGCTGGAGGTGCGGCATCATCTCCTGCCGTCGCGCCCGATGCTCGATCGGGGGAGCGTCGACTGCGCGGGGCTGGGGCCGGAGGCGGTGCTGGCGCGGCTGCGGGAGACGGTGGGCGGGAATCTGGCGGGCGCCGTCGTGCGCGTTGTCCTGGCGCGGCTATCGACGCAGACCTATGCGGCGCTCGATCCGGCGGCCGTCCGCGCGGTGGCGTCGGATGCCCTGCATTTCGAGTGCGTCCGGGAAGTCCTCCAGGAAGGCGTCACGCGATTGCCCGCCGCCGGCGCCCTGGCCTCCCTGCCCGAGGAGTTTGCGCGGTTCCTCGAGTCGCGTCCCCTCGAAGCGGGATTCGACCGCGCCGCGCTGCGCGCGCTCGGCTCGGCGTTCATCGCCCGCGCGATGGAGGGGGGGGGCGCATGAGGATCCGCCGCATCCGCATCCGCAACTACGGCTCCTACCGGGAGTGCGACCTCGAAATCCCCGACGGTCTTACCGGCGCCGTCGGCCGCAACGGGTCGGGCAAGACGACGATCCTCGAGGCCTTGGCCTGGGCGCTCTTCGGCAAGGGGCGCAACGACCGGGAGCAGACCCGATCCGCCTATGCCCTCGGCGACGAGCCCTGCGAGGTCGAGGCGGAGGTCGAGATCGGCGGGCGCGGCTTCCGCGTTCGCCGATCCATCGTCCGTCGCGGGAAGCGCTGGCTGCACGAGGCCCGGCTCGAAGGCGGAGCGGCCCCGGTCGAGGGCGCCGCCCCCGTCACCGCCGAGATCCAGCGGCTCCTCGGCATGGACGCCGCCACCTTCTTCCGTTCCGTCTTCGCCCGCCAGGGCGAGCTCGACGCCCTCTCCGACATTGAGCCTCGCGACCGCGAGCAGCATTTTCTCCGCATGCTCGGCATCGACCGGATCGAGGGCGCGGTCAAGCTCGCCCGGGACGAGGCCGCCGCCCGCGACCGCGAGGCCGAGCTGGCCCGGACGATGAAGCCGGATGCCGAGGCCCTGGCGTCCGAGCGGGTTGCGGTCGCGGAGGACCTCGGACGGCTTGAGGCCCGCCTCGCCGCCCTGGCCGCGGATCGGTCGGCGGCCGACGCCGGCGTCGCCGCGCGCGAGGCGGAGGTCGCCGCGCTCCGGCGGAAGGAGGCCGAGGGCGCGCGACTGGACCGCGAGCGCGCGCGGCTCGGGGAGCGCCTTCGCTTTCTGGCCGGTCGGATGGCGGACCTCGACCGCGACCGCGCCGCGTGCGAGCAGGCCGCCGCCCGTCTCCGGGAACTCCAACCCGACCTCGACGCCGTCTCCCGGCTCCGCGCGGAGATCGCGGATCTGGAGCCGCTCGAGCGGCGATACCGGGATCGGCGTCTTCTCGAGACGCAGGCCGAGGAGACCGGCCGCGCCGTCGCGGAGCTGGATAACCGCCTGGCGGCGTTCGCCGGCATCGAGGCGGAGTACCGCGCGGCGACGGAGCGGGAGGCCGCCCTGCGCGACGCCGTCGACGCGGCCCGACGGGAGATCGGGGAGATCGAGCGCCGGGCGGCCGCCCTGCGCGGCCGCGCCGAGGCCCTTGAGCCCTTGATCCGCCAGCTGGAGGAGCGGCGCGACCGCATCGAGGCGCTCGGTTCGGAGAGCCCCTGCCCCACCTGCACGCGGCCCCTCGGCGACGAGCGGGGCCGCGTCCTGGATCATCTTGCGGAGGAACGCGCACGGGTCTCCGGCGAGCGTGACGGGCTGCTGCGCGACGCCGGAGCGCTTGCGAGGGACCTTGCGGAGCGGCGGGCGCGCCTCGAGGCGGACCTCTCCGCGCGCGACGCCGAGACCGCGGCGCTCCGGCGCCTCGCGGATCGGTTCGCGGAGGGAAAGGCGCTTCGCGCCCAGCGGGACGCTTACGAGGCCCGCCGAGCCGATCTCGCCCGTCGCCTCGAGGCCGAGGGCGCGGTGGCGTTCGATCCCGCCTGCCTCGACGGCGCGCGCGCCCGCCTCCGCGGGTTGGAGCCGCGCGAACGCGAGGCGGTCTCCCTGGCCGATCGCGCGCGGCGGGTCGGGGAACTCGGGCGCGAGCTGGATGCGGCCCGCGTGGAGGAAGCCTTGGCGCGGGAGGCCCTCGCGCAGGCGGATCGGGCCGCCGCGGCGCTGGGGTTCGACCCGGTCGCACTCGCCGCCGCCGAGCGCGACCTGTCCGCCTGCCGCGACGCCCGCGAGCGTCTTCTGCTCGACCAGAAAGCGGCGGAGAATGACCGGAATCTCCTCGCCGCCCGGCGCGAGGCGCTCGACCGGGAGCTCGCGCGGGAGCGCGACCTGGCGGCGCGCATCGACGCCCTCGTGCGGGAAGCCCGGACCCACAAGGCCCTCGAGGCCCTCCTCCGCGACTTCAAGCGCGCCCTCACCGAGCGCGTTCGCCCCGCCCTCTCCGCCCGCGCCAGCCGCCTTCTCGCCCGAGTCACCGGCGGACGCTACTCCCGCATCGAGCTTCAGCCCGACTACCAGATTCGTTGCTACGACGCGGGCGCCCCCCGGGATTTGGCCTGGTTCTCCGGCGGCGAGTCCGACTTGGTTCATCTCTGCCTGCGCGTCGCCGTCTCCGAGGTCGTCGCCGAGGGCTCCGGGGGCCGGCTCAACTTCATCGCCCTCGACGAGGTGTTCGCCAGCCAGGACCAGCGCCGCCGGGACGAGATCCTCCGGGCCCTCCGCGAACTCGGCAAGGACTTCACCCAGGTCTTTCTCATCACCCACGACGAGGGCCTCAAGGATCACCTCGAGAACGTCATCGAAGTCGTTCGCGGCGAGGATGGCACGAGCCGCGCCAACCTGAGAGCGTGAGGGGCGGTTGCCGCCGCGCTCCGGCGGTTGAGGTGAGCTTTGCGTGACGTCTCTGGCATCCTTCCATCGCTGTCTCGCGTGACGTTTCCCGCTTGGTCTAATTTCGCCCGGTGACGCTTTGCTTCCTGTCGGGAGGCGGGGGTGCTCCCCCGCCGGGGGGCGGCAGGGTTTCCGGGCGAAGGCGGTTGAAAGAGAATCCAGCAAAAGAGTTGATTCACCGGCACGGGTCGCTAGAATGGCGGGCCTTGATGTTGCGCGTCTCGTTCGGGATCGCCGCGGGCTTCAACGCGCGATCGCGCCGCGTCGACGCCAGGGTAGCTCAACGGTAGAGCAGCGCTTTCGTAAAGCGCAGGTTATGGGTTCGAATCCCACCCCTGGCTCCCCGCTCAAGTCACCCCACACTTTCGGCCGGCAAGAAAACCCTCTGAAACCCGATGGGTGAAGGTGCCATTCACACATCCTTGGGACAGAGGGCTTGTCATGCGCCGATCCGCAGCTGATGCCAGGTTCGGTTCTGCGGGCCATTTCTTCAAAACGAAAACGGCGCCGCTGGATGCCCGGCGCAGGACCTGCTTCCCCGATCGATGAGAGAGGGGGCGCTTCGAGCGAAGGATTGGCCGCCAGGGACATGGTGCGGATCGCCTTTCGAGCCGCATCGGGGTTCGTCGCCGGCTACGAGATTATTCGGGACATCCTGACGACCTCCCGGCGCTCCAGGTTCGCAACGAACGTCATCCATCCATCACAACGTTCTACCCGTCGACACCCCGCCATCAGGGGGCGGGGCAGGCGCGGAGGGGAGACGGGACACCCCCTCTCCCTATCTCCCGCGGCGCGCCGCGCGCGCCGGGAGCGCCCCACGACCCTGACCGGCCGGTGTTTTGCCGCGCCCCGCGTCCCCCGACGCAGCCCTTTCCCACTCCGCCGGGAGAGCGGAGCAACGGCAGACGGTGTATAAGCAAATCGCGTGCCACACTTTCAAGTCCAGCACAAGTCGCCTACCCAAAAGAAGTTAGGGCAAATCCGGCCCTCGGTGCTTCCGTCGTGCGGTGTTACTTTACGTAACATTGCCTCACTCCTGTGCCCCCCCCCTCTCTCCCCCCCGCTTTGCGCTTCCACCGATTGATAGATCTCGGGCGGCACAGGCGTGCTGCCCCTCGGCTCCGAATCCAACGGACGGCTCGCCGGCTCCACGCGTCAACCCGATGCGTCGGATGCTTCCGGTGTCGCGTCCCTCATCTCCTGCACTGCTAACTGCTCGACGGAATTCAGCGGGTCATCAAAAAGTCCGGGGCAATTCGAGTGGCTCCCCGGTACCGCATGGAAGGCGTCAATGCGGTGCGGGGGGCGCCAAGCCCCGCGTGTCGCCAGGGGCGTCCCGTTTCCCCCCTCATCGCACTGGCCCGTCTTGGGTTCGGGCCTTTGCGTTCCACGCGCAGCGCTTGACGCTCCGCGCTACACTCGGGACGCTTGAGATCGCTCCGCCCTCCCCGCTCCTCCATACCGGCCGTCAAGCCTGTGTCCCCGGATGTCACGCGCCCCGGCGATAGAGTTCATGGCGGCCGCAAACGGTGTCCGAGGTCGGGTGCCGGATGCGGCCGGCGCGAGAGAGGAGGTCGGGCCATGAACCGTTGGGACTTTTCCATTGCGATGTCGTCGGCCGGCTGGATTCTGGGGTCGCCGCGATTCCTGCGCGACGTGGCGGGGGACGCCGCGCCCGCCGGGAGCCCGCGCCGCCCTGCGCTGCGGACGGGGATTGGGGCGCTGGACGCCCTTCTCGGCGGATTTCGGCCCGGCGAGGTCGTTGTCTTGGCGGGTCCCGCCGGCGTCGGGAAGACCGCCCTGGCGGCCCAGGCGTCGGCGCACATCTCGGCCGGGCTGGGGGTGCCTGTCGCCTATTTCAGCCTGGAAGACTCCAGCGACGACCTGCGTCTCCGGATGGCCTGCCAACTGGCGTTCGTCGATCACGTCCGGGAGCGGGTCGATCCGCTGAGCGAATTGGAGGCGAGGCGGCTGTCGGGTGCGCGGGAGATGGTGCGCGGGGCGCCGCTGGCGATCGACGCCTGGTTTCCGCTCGATCCGGGCGATTTTGAGCGGCAGGTGAGAGGACGGGTGGAGGTCGACCGGGCAGACCTGGTGGTGGTGGATCACCATCCCGGCCTCGTCGGGCGCGGGCCGCGCGGCCGGGAGTTCAAGGCCCGTCTGTGCCGGCTGGCGCAGGAACTGGATGTCCCGATCCTGGCGCTCACGCAGGCCCGGATGCCGGGCGGGGTCTTCTGCGGACCGCCCCCGACGGGGGACGGATCGGCGCGGGAGCTGTGGCTTCGGCGGGCCGGGGAGACGGATGTCGGCGGCGTTGCCGGTCGGGAGGCCGTGCTCGTGGATGGAGGCCGGGTCGCGGGGCGCGCCCGGCTCGAGTTCGACGGCCGGAGCGGACGGTTTTGGAGCCCTGGCGCGGGGGCGGCGGTGCGGGAGGCTCACGGGAAAACGGCGGCGCCCGCCGGGCCGTGCCGGGTCCCGACGGGACCGGCGTGAAGACGCCCCGCGGGCAAGCGGGGCCTCCGGCCGCAAGGCGGGGCGAAACAAAGCGGAGCGCGGGGGCCGCCCGCGCTCCGCCGATGCGTTGTCCGAGACCGGTCCCGGCGCGGCGCCGGGCGGCGGATCCTACACGAATCGGTACTTGCCGGGCATGGCGACCTCGGGGATGGGGCAGGGGCCCATCTCGTACTTGTCGGGCCCGAGGCGCTTCTCGCTCTGGATGGCCTTGTCCCACGGGATCGCCTGGCCGCTGTAGCAGGCCTCGCGGCCCAGGATGCCGGTCATGGTGGACTCGGCGACGTTTTGGGCCTCGTTGATCGGCTTTCCGGCGCGGATGCTGGCGAGCAGGTTCTCGTGCTCCTGGTGGTAGGGGTTGGTGCGTTTCCCCTTGTAGCTCCAGCTCTCGCCCTTCTTCAACCAGATGGCGTCGCGGCAGTTGCTGGATCCCAGGGTGCCGACGACGGCCTCCTCGACGATGCCCTGGGTGCGGTTGATCTGCCGGCACTGGCTGAACATGCGAACCCCGTTGGGATACTCGAACTCGACGGCGAAGTGGTCGTAGATGTAGCCGTGGTTCTTGCTGGTGCGGACCTGGCGGCCGCCGAGGCCGGAGACGGCGCGGATGGGGTGGGCGCCGAGGACCCAGTTCATGATGTCGAGGTTATGGACGTGCTGTTCGACGATGTGGTCGCCGGACAGCCACGTGAAGTAGTTCCAGTTGCGGAGCTGCCATTCCATCTCGCTCCACTCCGGTTTCGGCTCGACGACCCAGATCTCGCCGCCGTTCCAATAGCAGCGGGCGTAGATGATCTCGCCGAGGGCGCCGTCGCGGATCTTCTGGATGGTCTCCTGGTAGTCGAACTGGTGGCGGCGCTGCGTGCCGGCGGCGATGCCGAGGTTTTTCTTCTTCGCCAGCTCGCCGGCGGCCATGACCGTCTTGACGCCGGGGACGTCGACCGCGCACGGCTTCTCGATAAAGACGTTCTTGCCCGCCTCGATGGCGGCCATCAGCTGCATCGGCCGGAAGTGGGGCGGCGTGGCGAGGATGACGTAGTTGATCTCGGGGACGGCGAGGAGCTTCTTGTAGGCGTCGAAGCCGGTGAAGCAGAGGTCCGGTTCGACTTTCATGTTGAGCTTTTCGAGCTGCTGGTTGCAGCGCTCGAGGCGGTCCGGGAAGAGGTCGGCAAGGGCGACGACCTTGAGGTCCTTGCGGGATACCTTGGCGTTGTCGGCGACGTCCTCGGTGTGGTAGCCGCTGGCGGGGTAGATGACCTTGGTGCCGGCGCCGAGGGCGTCGAGCATGGCGCCCGTGCCGCGGCCGCCGCAGCCGATCACGCCGATCTTGATGTCGGCGGTGCTGTTCTGGGCGAAGGCGCCGCGGACGAAGGGGATCTCCGCGGCCGTGAGCGTTCCGGCGGTTGCTGCCGTGCGGTTCAGGAAACGGCGGCGCGAGAGGCGGCCCGACGGCGTGTCGTTCTGCTTCTGCATGTCCGGTCTGCGCTCCAAATAAAGAGGACGGAATCCAGGTCCCGGTCCCCGCGGAGGGGACGTGTCAACCATATAGCCGAAAACAGGGTGGACGTTACGGGATTCGCGGACCCCGGACGGGAGCGGGGCCTCGGCCCCTCCGTCGGTCGGTCGGCGGGTGGAGGGTCGTGGGGGGGGCGGCAGGACGGCGTGGGACGCCGGGCGGAACGGGTAACGCGGGTGGTGAACGTGCACGAAGGCTCCGTTCCGTGGGGGGACGCGGTCGTGAGGTTCGGCGCGCGCGGAGGATCATACCCCAAGCGGGCACGGTAAACGAGGGGATTCGATGCGCCGGAGCTGGTTTCGTCCGTGCCGGGACGCCCCCCCTCTTTTTTCGCCGGATGTGTTATGGTCCTGCCGTCCAGGCGCACTGACAGGGCGAGGCCGCCGCCATGGAATCGCGGTTGTCGCGGAGCGTTGCGCCCCGCCGCCCCACATGATGAACAGCCGGCTCTTCGTGGAATAAGTGTGTTAGCGAGGCAACCATGCAGATGAAGGCCGTCCTGCCGCTTCTCTATGCGCTCGCATGGGCCCCCCTGGGCGCCTGTGCCGGCGAGGCCAAACGCCCGAACATTCTCTTCTGCTTCGCGGACGACTGGGCGCGTTATGCCGGCTGTTACGCCGGCCTCGACGGCCGGCCTTCGCCCTGCGATGTCGTGAAGACCCCGGCCATCGACCGCGTTGCGCGCGAAGGCGTGCTCTTCCGCAACGCCTTCGTCACCGCGCCCAGTTGCACGCCGTGCCGCAGCTCGCTCCTCTCCGGCCAGTACTTCTTCCGCACCGGTCTGGGCGCCATCCTGCAGGGCGCCAGGTGGGATCCGGCCATTCCCAGCTATCCGCTGCTCCTGCGCGACGCCGGATACCACATCGGCAAGTCGTACAAGGTCTGGAGTCCCGGCACGCCCGTCGACGCGCCGTACGGCGAGCGGAGGTACGCCTATGAGAAGTCCGGCGGCCTCTTCAACCGGTTCTCGCAGAACGCCACGAAGATGGTCCGCGAGGGGATGACGTTCGAGCAGGCCAAGGAGAAGATCCTGGATCAAGTGCGCGGCAACTTCGCCGCATTCCTGGCCGACCGGGAAGCCGGCCAGCCGTTCTGCTTCTGGTTCGGCCCGACGCTGACGCATCGCGAATGGGAAAAGGGCTCGGGCAAGGCCCTCTGGGGCATCGATCCCGAGGCCTTGAAGGGCAAGCTCCCGAAGTTCATGCCGGACGTGCCGGAGGTCCGCGAGGATTTCGCGGATTACCTCGGCGAGTGCCAGGCCTGGGACGCCGGCGTCGGCGCGCTGATCGAGATGGTCGAGAAGGCCGGCGAACTGGACCGCACGCTGATCGTCATCAGCGGCGATCACGGGATGCCCGGCGTGCCCGGCGGCAAGTGCAATCTTTACGACTTCGGGGTCGGCGTCGGGCTGTTGGCGCGCGTGCCGGGCGGCAAGGGCGGCCGGGTCGTCGATGACTTCGTCAACCTGATGGACCTGGCGCCGACGTTCCTCGAGGCGGGTGGGCTGAAGCCGCCCGACGTCATGACCGGCCGGAGTCTTTGGGACATCCTGCGCTCCCCGCAGTCCGGGCAGATCGACCCGGAACGCACCTTCGTCGTCACCGGCCGCGAGCGCCACGTGGCCGCGGCGCGCGACGAGCACCTGCCGTACCCGCACCGCGCCATCCGCACGAAGGATTATCTCTACGTGCGCAATTTCGCCCCGGACCGCTGGCCGATGGGCAGCCCCAAGGCCGCCGCGGAGGCCACGCTGCCGCCCGCCTCGCAACTGGAGCACAACACCTTCATCGCCTTCGCCGACATGGACGCCAGCCCGACCAAGGCGTGGCTGGTCCACCAGCGCGACAACGCGCAGTGGAAGTGGCATTACGATTATGCCTTCGGCAAGCGCCCCGCCGAGGAGCTCTACGACCTGCGCGCCGATCCCGACCAGACGAAAAACCTGGCCGACGACCCCGCCCACGCCGCGGCGAAGCAGGAACTGTCCGCGAGGCTGCTGAAGGTCCTGACCGACGCCGGCGACCCGCGCGTCGCGGGCGACGGCACCGCCTTCGACAGGCCGCCCTACAGCGCGCCCGTGGAACCAGTCCGGTCGAAGTAGAACCGCGCGAGTCGGGAGGCGGGGAGGGCGTGAACGAGAGCCGGCGGGGCCGCATCCCGTTTGCGGGGCAGAAGCCGCGAGCGGCGTCTAACCAGGAACGAAGTTGATCCGGGTCCTATCGCTCGGCCGGCATCCAACCGACCACGTCCACGTGCCGGTCCGAGGATCGGACGACCCGCAGGCGGTCCAGGCCCGCGCGGCGGAGCTGCGCGCGGAGCTCCGCGGGCGTGAAGGCGGCCAGGAGGGAGTTGTAGAACGAGCGCTGCAGGACGGGCGGCTCGCCGGCGGCATAGCGCGCCACGAGGCGCCGGGCGCGCGCGCAGGTCGGCGGGCGCCGCAGGTCCCGCACGAAGACCAGCCCCCGCGGCTTCGCCAGCCGCGCGATCTCCCGCCAGAGCGCCATCGGGTCGCGCAGGTGATGCGGCAGGCTGTTCGAAAAGACGACGTCGAACGTCCGCGCGGGCAGGCCGGTCGCGCAGGCGTCGGCGCGAAGGAGCCGGATGGCGCGGCCGGCGCCGGCCTTCCGCACCGCCGCGCGGGCGGCGCGGAGCATGGGCACCGAGGCGTCGACGGCTACGATCCGCCAGCCGGGGCGCGCGCGGGCGATGCGAACGGGGATGTCGGCCGGGCCGGTGCCGAGGTCGATGGCGCGTGCGCGGGGGCGGCGGCCGGCGAGGGCGAGGAGCCGCCGCACGAAGCGCGCGTTCACCTCGCGGAAGTCCGCCCGCGCGTACGCCTCCGCCTCCTCGGCGACGGACATAACCTCGGGTTCGGGCATCCGGGGGATGCGGGGAGGCAAGGCCGAGCGCTCCTGCCGGGGGGAAGCAAAGCGTCTCTTCCGGCGCGTCGAATTCACCCGCCTCCGCCCGGCAGCCTCGTTTCTTCGGGGCGGGGCGCCTCACGTGCCCGTCCGGCCCCCCGGGGGCCGGGTTTGCCCGGGAACAATCGACGTCAGGCCGGCTGTTACCGCCTGGCGTCGGCCGCCACCACGAGCCGTCCTTCTTCCTCACGCACCGGGATGAACCGGGCCCGCTCGCGCCCCCCTCCGTTGGGGGCGTGGAGTGCCAGGTGGAGCCGGCCGTCGAAGGTCGTGAAGAGCATGCCATGTCCGCCGTCGCCGCGGCGGATCGGGTCCGGGTCGTGCGTCCAGGGGCCGGTGATCGACCCGGAGCGGGACCGTGCCACGCCCAAGGTGGGTCCCGCCTCCCCGTTGCCGGACCAAAGCAGCAGCAGATGTCCATTCGCGGCCCGGTGCAGAAACAGCCCGTCGGCCACCAGGGCCTTTTCCCGGGGCGCCCAGGGCGCCTCGGAGGCCTTGAAGAGGAGGAGCGGCCGACCGGCCGCCGACGCCAAGTCGGGGGCCAGTCGCCTTGCGCAGATCGCTCCGCCGTGAGCCGGGTCTCCCTCGTGGCAGAAGACGAGCCAGGGAACCCCCGCCTCGCCCACATAGAGCGTTCCGCCGAGGCACTCCCAGTCGCGGGGCGTAACGGCGCTCTGGCTGTGGGGCCGGTACGGGCCGCCGGGGGAGGCGGCCACCAGGATCTGCGTGGCGCGGCAGGCTGCGGGGGTCTTGTGGGAGAAGAAGAGATACCACGCCCCGTGGTAGGGATGAACCTTCGGCGCCCCGTAGTCGCGGTCGGCCCATCCGCCTTCCGGCGGATCGAAGGCGCTGCGGACCTCCCACGTGGCCAAGTCGCGGCTGAGATAGGCGTTGAATCCCGGCGCATCCTTGTTGCGTCCGCCGGTGCCGAACAGGTAGTACCGCCGTTCGTCCGGCACCGGGACGACGAAGGGGTCCCGGATGAAGAGATCGGCGGTGGCAATAGGGCCCCGGGACGTCGGGGGCTCGGCGGCCGGGGCTCGGCGCGCGGCGGCCAGGATCGCGAAGGGCAGGAGCTGTCGGCGGCCGATCATCTAGGCTCCCCGCCCGAACTTCGCCACCAGCGCCCGGTGAACGGCTTCCGGCACATACTTGGCCACGACCGTCTCCCAGCCGGCGGGCCCGACCAGCCCCTTGACGAAGCTGGAGCTGATCTCCGCGATGCCGCGCGGCGGCATGAGGAAGACCGTCGTGATCGTGGCGTCCAGGTCCTCGTTGATGTGGCGCATCATCCGCTCGAACTCGTAATCCCCCTCGGAGCGGATGCCGCGGAGGATGTAGCCGGCCTGGGCGGCGCGGGCGAAGTGGACGAGGTACTGTCCCTCAAACCGGGCGGTTCGCACGTGGGCAAAGGGTCGCGTCGCGTCGCGGAGAAAGGCCAGGCGCTCGTCGAGGGGGAACGTGGACGGCTTTTTGTCGGAGTTGACGCCGGCGGCGACGATGAGCTCGTCGAAGAGGCGCGCCCCCTGCTCGATCATCCAGAGGTGGCCGTTCGTGATGGGGTCGAAGCTGCCGGCGTATACGCATCGTCTCATGGGTCCGCTCCTGAGGGCTCGGTTGCCGTGCCGGCATCGCCCGCCGCCGTGCGGGCCTCCGTGCCCGTTCTCGCGCGCTCCTTGAGGCGGCGGCCCGGGGGGCGTCCGAGCCGGGCCCGCTACTCGGGATCGCGCACGAACTGCCCCTGTCGCAGCGTCGTCTTCTCGACCATCGCCCCGTCGACCACCGCCCTCGCGAACTGCATCGGCAGTCCCACGGCCCGCACGAAGAGCTCCGGCCGATCCTGGAGGTGAAAGTGGAGGTGGGGCTCCGTCGAGTTGCCCGAGTTGCCGCAGCGGCCGATCACATCCCCCCGCTTCACCCGCTGGCCGGGCTTGACGCGGACGCTCCCCTTCCGGAGGTGGGCGAGGAAGGCGAACTCCTCGTTGCCGAGCTCGAGCAGGATGTGGTTCCCGGCCGGATTCCGGAGGTTGCTGGCCTCGAGGCGGGGGCGGTTGTCGTACACGCCGTCGACGGCGACGACGACGGTGGCGTCGGCGGGGGCGAGCACGGGTTGGTCCCACGCCCCGTAGTCCTCGTTGCGGAGGCCGTCGCCCTCGTAAGTCCCGCTGCCGCGCCAGACGACGAAGTCGATGGCGTGACGCTGGTCGAGGGAGGTGACGTGGTAGTTTTCGCGCTCGATCCGTCCGCCCCAGAAGACCCACCACGTGCCGCGGAAGGGCAGGCGGAGGTCCGCCCGCGTCGTGTACCCGGCGCGGGGGTCCGCGGGCAGCGGATCCCGGGGGCGGAGCCAGAGGGCGGAGATCGCCCCCGTGGCGTCGAGGCCGAAGGTGACGGACAGCTCGCGCGCGCCCCAGCGGTGGTCGGCCACGTACGTGCGGTTGGCGGGGGCACCGACGACGGCGCCCTCGTCCAGGCGCGGGCCGATCGGGGCGAGGTTGAAGGTCCCGGCCAGGATGTTGTGCAGCTTGTCGGGCGGGAGGGACTTGGACATGGCGGGATTGAACCGGAGGGCCAGCGCGGCCTCATCCCGGTTGAGGAGCAGGGCGAGGGCCTCGCGGCCCTCCCGGATCGTCCGGCTCCGGAGGGCGGCGTAGGCGACAGGAGCCTGCGGGTCCGCCGGCGGCGGGGGGGGGAGGTCGGACTCCGCTTGGCGGGGCGGCTGGCAGGCGGCCAGGGCGAGGCCCGCGATGCCTGCCGCGACTCCGAGCCTGACGCGCCCGACCATGCGTGTTCCTCCGCTCGACCGGGGCGGGACGGCCGCCCTCGCGGGGGAACAGCCTATCCGAATTTCGCGCCCATCGCCACGTTCTTTTTTCGGTTTCCCTTTTGCGTTCCGCGCCGAAACCCGCTACCCTCCCCGCATGCCGCGACGCCTGGAGACCTGTCCCTCGTGCCGCGCCTTTCTGGACCAGGGCGCCTCCGCCTGCCCCTACTGCGGTGTGGGGCTTCGCGTCCGGCGTCGCGGCGCCTGGGGGGCCGTGGTGAAGGCCTTCGAGCAGGCGCCCGTCACCCACGCCCTGATGCTCTCCATTTTGGCGCTGTTCGGCGCCGAGATCTGGATGGACCAGCGCCTCGGGGTCGGCGGAAGCCTGTTGCAGTTCTCCTCTCTGGCCACCGCCCGGCTGGGCGCCAACTGGTACCCGCTGAACGTCGGCGAGCGGGAACCGTGGCGGCTGGTCACCGCGATCTTCCTTCACGGCGGTCTCGTTCATCTCCTCTTCAACGCGTGGGTGCTCGTCGACCTCGTGCGGCTTTGCGAACAGATTTACGGGCCGTCCCGCGTGATCGCGGTCTACCTGCTTTCCGGCGTGGCGGGCAGCGCGGTCAGTCTGCTTTGGAACGGCGAGCGATTTCATAACGTGGGGGCGTCCGGCGCGCTTTGCGGACTGATCGGCCTGATGGCCGTCTACGGCATCGGCCGGCGCGGGGATCTCGGGGCCGCCGCCGTCCGGGGGGCGATGGGGCGGTGGCTGGTGTACATCGGCGTTCTGGGATTCCTGCTGCCCGGCATTGACAATGCCGCCCACTTCGGCGGGGCCGGGGCGGGGGCCGCGATCGGGCTGGTCCTGGCCGGCGACGCGCCGCGGCGGAGCCGCGCGTGGACGCGCTATGTCTGGCGGCCGTTGGCGGGCACCTTGGTGGCCGGTACCCTTCTGGCGTTCGGGGCGATGGGGACCAACCAGACTCGGTGGGAGGAAGCGGATCGCTTGGCGCAGGCTGTCGAGGCCGCCGACCGATTCCGGGATGCGTTGCGGGCCGCTTCGGTTTCGGGGGGCGGCGCCACCTTCCCGGCCGCGGCCCTCCGCGGCGCCCTGCTCGATTTCACCGGGCGGGAGGAGCCGGATCCGGAGTTGGCGGAGGCCCGCGAGGCTGCGGCGCGCGCCGCCCGCGCCTGGATCGCCGGGGAAGGATCCGAGGCAGGCGTGGCGGGGCCCCTGGGCCGCTACGAAGCGATCCTGACCGCCCGCGCCGAGCGGAACCGGTTCCGCGTCGGATTGCTGCTGGCGATGAGGGATCGGCCGGATTGAGACTGGATCGGGATGGCTTCCTCTCCCGCTGTCTTCCAAGGTGTGTGGATGGCTTCCCAATCCATCAAGTTTCAGTGGGCTTCCTTTTCCATCGATAATGAGGGACAACTTGCGTCGCCGGTGCGGGGTCGATCTCCGCTGGCCGATACATTACAATAGTAAGATTCCGTGTCTGAGGGGGATTTTCTCGGCGGGGCGGGATTCCGAGGATGCCTCGTATCCCGATCCCGCACCATCCCGGTGACGGCGGACCGGGTGGGGAGTCCGGAAACGAGCATTTTCATGCGCCGTCTCGAACTGGTCGTAAACCGGCTGCTCGTGCTGACCCTGCTGGGAACGGGGCTGCTCTGGCTTTTCTCCTGCATCGCGGCGCTTCCCCCGGCGCCGCCGCCGGCGGCCGTCCCAACCGCCCCCGCAGGCTTCGCGCCGCCATCGCCGCCCGTCCCCCCCCCTCCGGCTCCGCAGGAGGAGGCGCCCGCCGCCAAGCCGTTCACCCTGGGGCGCGGATTGACGCCGGCCCCCCGGGCGGCTTTCACGGCCGTCCCGCTGATCGAGAAGCTTCCCAGCGGGGAGATTGCGGAAAGCGGGAGGATCCAGTATGCGGATCGCGGCGTCATGCGCCCGACGGCGATCGTCCTTCATCTCACCTCCGGGCGGACCCTGGAGCAGACGATTGCCGGGCTCGAGGCGCGCAGCGCCGCCGTGCATCTTCTCGTCGACGAGACCGGCCGAGCCTTCCAAGCGATGGATCGGTTGGAGCACCGGGGGCGAGCGGCCTGCGGGATCGACGACGTCGCGATCCACGTTTCCGCCGTCGCCCGGTCGGACCGCGATCTGCTCGAGAACCGGGTCCAGTTCCGGAAACTGATCGACTTGCTTCGGGCCCTCGTCCACCGCTTCGACATTCCGCCCCACAACTTCGACGTGATTGGGCGGGAGGGGATCTTCGCCCACGCGCAGGCGATCAAACGGTACGGGGGCATGATCCCGAACGACCCGCTCCACCCGGGCGAGGACGTCATGAAGGCGGTGCTCAGCGCTCTGGGAGGCGCCTATTTCGAGGAGCGCGATTGGAAGGACCGGTACGAGCCGGGTTGGGTCTTCGTGCTCGAGGGGGGGGCGCGCGGCAAGGCGGCGGGCGCTCCCCTGCCGAAAAAGGGGCGCGGGATCACCCCCGCCCCGCTGGCGGCCCTTCCCGAGGTCGAGCACAACCCAGACGGCACGCTTCCCGAGGAGCGGCGGCTTCGCTATGCCGACCGCGGCCGGATCGAGCCGACCGCCGTCGTTCTCCATTTCACCGCGACCGAGTCGTTCGACGTGACCCAACGGGTCTTGGAGGATCGCAACCTCGCCGCGACCTTCATCGTCGACACGGACGGCCGGATCTACCAGATGCTCGACGCCCTGGAGGACCGCCCGGCCGCGGCGGCGGACACCAACGCCTTCGCGATCCAGGTCGAAATCGTCGGTCGCAACGAGGCCGCCCTCCTCGGCAACGCGGCCCAGAAGGAGCGTGTCCGGGCGCTGGTCTCCCGTCTCTGCGAGCGCTATGGGATCCCCCTGACGAACGCGGACATCGAATCGCAGCGCGGGGTCTTCAGCCACGGCCAGCAGAAGAAGCGCTGGGGGCATTCCGCCCACATGCACCCGGGAACCGATTTCGACCCCGGCGAGACCTACATGAAGGAAATCCTCGTGGGCGTCGGGGGGACGTACGTCCCCGAGGCCGAGTGGAAGGACCGGATGGACGATCGCTGGGCGATCCGGTACGACGACTGGAACCCCTGATGAGTTGAGAATGCGGCAGGGCGGGAAGGGGGAACCATGGGAACATGTCACCGGGCCGTCCTGGCCGCCGCGCTGCTGATCCCGCTGGCCGCGGAGACGGCGCCCCCGCCGGCCGGCACGCCCGCCGGGGCCCCGAAGCCGCCGCCGCCGACCGAGGCCGCGATGCGGCAGTGGATCGAGGACCTCGGCTCCGACTCGTTCGCGAAGCGCGAAGCGGCCTCGCGGAAGCTGGAGGAGGCGGACGAGGCCGCCCTCCCCCTGCTGGAGCAGGTGAAGTCCGACGATCCCGAGGTCCGGCAGCGGGTGCGAGCCCTCCTCGAGGGGGCCGCGACCTTCAACCACAGCAACGCCGGGGCTACGTTGAAGTTGCTCGTGACCCATGAGGGGATCTGGCGGTCGCAGGACGTCGACCGGAACGGCCGGGCGGATTACTGGACGCGGGATATCGCCGCCTTCTATGCGGCCCACGACGCCTCGGGAAACACCGTCCGGCTGATCGACAAGGCCCTCGCGCAGGCCGATGCCGCGCCGGCCCGGGCCTATCCCGAGCTGGGCGACAAGCCGGTGCCGAAGGACGGCTACTTCTTCAAGGCCCTGAAGAAAGACCAGAACGGGAAACCGTACGTGGATCCGGCCTCGGCCCCGGCGACGGCGGCCAACCTCGCGCCCGGCCCCTCCACCCACGCCTCGCGCATCGCCTTCTGCGCCTACCCCGCGCGGTATGGCAAGCACGGAAAGCTGACGTTCTTCGTCTGCGAGGACGGCGTCGTCTGGCAGAAGGACCTCGGCCGCGACGCAAAGGGCCTGGAGGCCAGCCCGTACGGGGACAATGGGGCCCCGCCTAGCCAGTCCGGCTGGACCCAGTTCGGGGGGTGACCCGAAGGCCGCCATGAAGCACCCCGCCCCCCCATCGCCGGCTGCCAGCGCATGCTCCACCTCCCGTTCACCCTCCTCCGTTCTTCCGGGCCTCTACGTCCACGTCCCCTTCTGCGCCCGCAAGTGCCGGTACTGCTCGTTCGCGTCGGTCGACGCCCACGACCCGGCGCTCCGCGAGGCGTATGTCGAGGCGGCATGCGAGGAGATCCGCCAGGCGGGCCGCGACGCGGCGGGCGCGACGAAGGCCGACACCGTCTTCCTCGGCGGCGGCACCCCCTCGCTGCTCGCGCCGGGCCAGCTCGCCCGGATTCTCCAGGCGATGCGGGACGCGGGGCTCCTGGCCCGGGACGGCTGTGAGATCACGCTGGAGGCGAACCCGGGGACCGTCGACCGGGCGTCGCTCGCCGCGCTCCGCGAGGCCGGATTCAACCGCCTCAGCCTCGGGGCGCAGTCCTTCGACGACGACGCCCTCCGCCTCCTCGGGCGGATCCACACCGCGCGGGAGACCGGCGAGGCCGTCCGCGACGCCCGCGCCGCCGGTTTCGACAACGTCTCCCTCGACCTGATCTTCGCCCTGCCGGGGCAGACGCTGGAGGCCTGGAAGGCCGACCTGCGCGCGGCGGCCGACTTGGGCGTCGGGCACGTCTCCGCTTACCTGCTCCAGCTCGACGACGAGACGCCGCTGGCCGCGGTCGTGCGGCGGGGCGAGATCCGGCTGCCCGACGAGGCGCTGCAGACGGAGATGCTCCTCTGTGCCGCCGACGAGCTGGGCGCGGCGGGGCTCGCGCGATACGAGATTTCCAACTACGCGAGGCCGGGGCTCGAATGCCGGCACAACGTCAAGTACTGGACGGGGGCGCCCTATCTCGGCTTCGGCCCGGCGGCGCATTCGTTCGATCCCGCGCGAAGCCTCCGATGGTCCAATGTCCCCGACGCCGCCGAGTACGTGCGCCGCCTCCGCGGCGGCGCGTCGCCCGTCGCGGCGCGGGAGACTCTGACGCGGGCGCAGCGAATGTTCGAGACGGTCTTCCTCGGCCTGCGGATGGCGCGCGGGGTGGACCTCGCGGCATTCGAGCGGGAATTCGGGGAGCCGTTCGATGCGCGGCACGGCGCGACGGCGCGGCTTCTGACCGACCAGGGCCTGCTGGAGCGCGACAGCGGCTTCCTGCGCCTGACGCGCAAAGGACTGCCGGTGGCGGACGCGGTCATGGCGGAATTCCACCTGGGCGAGGGACGCAGCTTCCCCGGCGTCCCCGGTGCCCCATAGGCTGGACGGTCCAGGAGCCTTCCATGCGCGCCTTCGTTTTCGACGGCTCGTCCTGCCGCCTGCGCGACGACTGGCCCGAGCCGGTGCCTGCCCCGGGAGAGGCCTTGCTCGCCGTCCGGCTCGCCGGCGTCTGCCGGACCGATCTCGAGATCGCGAGGGGCTACATGGAGTTCTGGGGGGTTCTGGGCCACGAGTTCGTCGGGGACGTGCTCGTCGGGCCCCCCGAATGGGTCGGGAGGCGCGTGGTGGGGGAAATCAACGCCCCGTGCGGGCGGTGCGACCTCTGTGCGCGGGGACTGCCCGCCCATTGCCGGAACCGGACGGTCCTGGGCATCGCCGGGCGCCACGGCGTCTTCGCCGAGCGTGTCGTCCTCCCGGTCGCCTGTCTCCACGCCGTTCCCGACGTCGTGAGCGATCGCGACGCCGTCTTTGCCGAGCCGCTGGCGGCCGCCTTTCAGATTCTCCGCCAAGTCCGCATCGGGCCGGACGAGGATGTGGTGGTGCTCGGCGACGGACGGTTGGGGCAGCTGGCCGCGCGCGTGGTGCGGACGGCGCGTCCGAAGGGGCTGCTCTTGGTGGGCAAGCACGAGGCGAAGCGCGCCCTCGCCGCGCAGCAGGGGATCGCCACGGCGTCCCTGCTGGAATACGCCCCCGCCGCCGCCGCCGATGTGGTCGTGGACGCAACCGGCACGCCGGACGGGTTTGCGCTGGCGATGCGGGCGGTGCGACCGCGGGGGACGATCGTCTTGAAGAGCACGTTCGCGGCGGAGGGGGGGATGAACCTCGCGCCGCTTGTCGTCCACGAGGTAACGGTGGTCGGCTCGCGCTGCGGCCCCTTCGACGCCGCCCTCGACGCGCTCGCGACGGGCACGGTCGGGGTGCGGGATCTCGTGGGGGCGGCCTATCCGCTCGCGCAGGCCGCCGACGCGATGCAGGCCGCCGCGGACGGGCGGCGCGTGAAAGTGCTGATCGAGATGACCTGACGGGCCGTCGCTACCCCGTCACGTCGCGGATCGCCCGCGCCAGTTGCGGGCCGATCCCCTTCACGGCCTGCAGGTCCGTTTCCGTTGCGGCCGCGACGGCCCGGACGCTGCCGAACCGCGCGAGAAGACGCCCGGCCAGCACCGGTCCCACGCGAGGCAGCCCCTGGAGAACGTACGACTTCAGCCGCTCGGGGCGTCGCGGCTTGCGGCCGGGGCGGAGCCACGGGCCCTTGGCGTCTCGGTGTGCTTGGCGCGCCAGCGCCAGCAGCACCTCGACCGATTCCCGAGGCCCCCCGGCGCGGAGAACGGGCAGGCGCCAGGCGATGGCCAGCGAGACGAGCGCGCCGCGGATCGCGGCGGGGTCGATCGCAATCCCCGTTTCGTACAGGCTCCCTCCTTCCAGCAGCAGCACCGGACGTCCGACCCCGTGCGTGAGGGCGCTCGCCTGCGCAAAGAGCTGACCGCTCATCAGCGAGAGGATGAAGCCCCGCGCTGTTTTCCGTTCCACGACCACGCCGTGGCCGAGGTCGTAGTCGCCCGCCCTCAGGCGGGCCGTTCGCACCACGACCCCCGGAACGCCGGCCAAAAGGCCGGGGACGGCGGAAAGCCGCTCGCGGTCGTCCACCGTGACGATCAGGGATCCCGCGTCCACGATAGTCCCCCCCACAGGCCGCGCGCGTTCGCTCCCGATCGAAAAATTTGGATGCCGGGTTTATCAAAACAAACCAATGGGATCGGCAGGCCTGATGGGGCGTATAAGCAAATGCCGTGCCAATCTCGCGGGTGTGGCGCAAGTGGCCTTCCCGCATTGAGATGCGGCAAGATGGGGCATCCTTCTCCCCGTCGCGCGATGTTTCGTTTCGTAACGTTGCCCCGCAGTCTTCGGTTTGCGAACCCGCCGCTCGAAAATTGCTAGATCCTCCCCCGTCCTCTATAGTAAAAGACTTCGTCCGGGGTCTGACTTCGCGCATGGCGCTGCGGCGGGCGGACGGGACGGTCCGGAAGCGCCTTCCGATGACGGGCGCGGCTTCGGCGGGGGCCCGGCGCTGTTGCGGTTCATAGCTCCGCTCCTCCCGGGCGGGGAGCGACGCGGGGGCGGCGACCGGCGTCACCCCGCGTTCCTGGCGAGGGGCGATCATGCGCATGCACGTCGCGCTCATTCCCGTTTTGCTGCTCCCGGCACTCCCGGCCGTATCGGTCCCCCTTCGTGTTGTCTCGCCCGACGGCCAAGTCGTCCTGACGTTCGACCTCAAGGAAATCGACGGCGCCGCCGGCTGTCCCGTCTACCGCATCGACTACACGGGGAAGCCGGTTGTCGTCGACTCCCGCCTCGGCCTGGAGATCGAGGGGGCGCCGCTTGTCGACGGCCTGTCGGTCGTCCGGCAGACGCCGGGGATGCGCGATGAGACCTGGAAGCCGGTCTACGGCGAGCGCGCCGCCGTGCGCGACCACTGCAACACGCTGGCGGTCGACTTGAAGGAGGCGAAGGTCCCCGGCCGCGTCCTGCGCGTCGACATCCGGGTCTACGACGCGGGGGCGGCTTTCTGCTACGCGATCCCCAAACAGCCGGGTCTCGACCGCGTTGTCATCGCGCGCGAGCGGACCGAGTTCCGGCTGCCCGCCGACTGCCCCGCGTGGGCGGTCTACTCCGCCCAGGGAAAGTACGAGAGGACCCCGATCAGCAAGATCAAGCCGGGTTGCGAGCGCCCGTTGGTGCTCGAGGCCGCGGACGACCGGTTCGTCGCCCTCGGCGAGGCGCGGCTCGTCGATTACGCGCGCATGAAGTTCGCGCCGCTCCCCGGCGCGCCCCACGCGCTCGTCAGCCACCTCGACGGCCAGGTCGAGTCCGACCTCCCGCTCGTCACGCCGTGGCGGTTCGTCATGGCCGCCGGCACGCCCGGCCGGCTTCTGGAGCACAACGATCTCCTGCTCAACCTCAACGACCCTTGCGCGATCCAGGACACCGCCTGGATCCGTCCCGGCAAGGTGATTCGCGAGGTCACGCTCACCACGGCCGGCGGCAAGGCCTGCGTCGACTTTGCCGTGAAGCGCGGGCTCCAGTTCGTCGAATACGACGCCGGGTGGTACGGCCACGAGTACGACGACGCCGCGGATGCCACGACGGTGACCGTCGACCCCAAGCGCTCGAAGGGGCCGCTGGACCTTCCCGAGGTGATCCGGTACGCGAAGGAGAAGGGGATCGGCGTCATCCTCTACGTCAACCGCCGCGCCCTCGAGAAGCAACTCGACCGGATCCTGCCGCTCTACCGGCAGTGGGGCGTCGCCGGCGTCAAGTTCGGGTTCGTGAACGTCGGGCCGCAGCGATGGACCGCGTGGCTGCACGACGCCGTCCGCAAGGCGGCCGAGCACCGGCTGATGGTCGACATTCACGACGAGTACCGCCCGACCGGCTACTCGCGCACCTACCCGAACCTGATGACGCAGGAGGGGATCGGCGGGGACGAGACGAGCCCGTCCAACGAGCAGACGCTGACCCTGCTGTTCACGCGGTATCTGGCCGGGGCGGCCGACAACACGATCTGCTACTACGACAAGCGCGTGGACGCGAACGCCTCCCACGCCTACCAGCTCGCCAAGGCCGTCTGTCTCTACAGCCCGTGGCAGTTTCTCTACTGGTACGACCGCCCGGCCTCGGCGCAGGACGAGCCCGAGCTGGAGTTTTACGACCGCTGCCCGACCGTCTGGGACGATACGCGGGTCCTCCACGGCCGGATCGGCGCGTACGCCGCGATCGCGCGGCGGCGCGGCGCGGAGTGGTACATCGGCGTGATGAACAGCGGCGAGGCCCGGACGCTCGACCTCCCGCTCGCGTTTCTCGAGATGGGAAAACGGTACGCGGCGCACGTCTATTCGGACGACCCGTCCGCCGCGACGCGAACGAAGGTGAAGGTCGAGCGCTTCGCGGTGTCGGCGGAGACGACGCTCAAGGCCGCCGTGACGGAGAAGGGCGGCCAGGCGATCCGGATCGCGCCGGCGGGCGCGGGGGAAACCTACCCGCCGTACAAATGAGGCCCCAAGGCGGGCCCCACGAGATGCGGGGCGGCGCCAGCGCGAACAGGTCAACGTCGGGGGCGAAGCCGGATGCCCGCGCGGGTAGCGCGGCCTGTGCAACCTCGCCATCGGTCATCTTCCGAGGAGTGGCCCCATGGTCATTCGCTCCGCCCTCTTCGCGCTTGCCGCTGCCGGGATGGCGATGTCGCCTCTTCCCGCCGCCCCCGCCGACCCCTACACGGTCGCCGCCTACTACTTCCCCGGCTACCACCCGCACCCGCGGAACGACGCGCGGCTCGGCAAGGGCTGGACGGAGTGGGAGCTCGTGAAGGCCGCGAAGCCGCGCTTCGAGGGGCACGTCCAGCCCAAGGTCCCCGCGTGGGGCTACGAGGACGAGTCCACCCCCGCCGCCTTCGAAAAGAAGATCGCCGCCGCCTCGGGGAACGGCGTTGACGTCCTCCTCTTCGACTGGTACTGGCACGAGAAGGACGGCCCCTTCCTCGAGCGCGCCCTCGAGGAGGGGTTTCTCAAGGCACCCGGCCGCGCGAAGGTGAAGTTCGCCCTGATGTGGGCCAACCACGACTGGGTCGACATCTTCCCCGCCAAGGCCGGCGTCCCGCACCGGCTCCTCTACCCCGGCCCCGTCTCGCGCGCGACGTTCGACCGCGCGACCGACCACGTCATCAAGGCCTACTTCTCCCAGCCGAACCACTGGGCGATCGACGGCAAGCCGTACTTCTCGATCTACGAGACGATGACGCTCGTGAAGGGGCTGGGCGGCGTGGAGCAGACGAGAGCGGCGCTCGACGGCTTCCGCGCCCGCGCGAAGGCCGCCGGCTTCCCCGGCATCCACCTCAATGCCGTCGCGTGGGGTCTTCAGCCCGTCGCCGGCGTCACGGACCCGGGCGAGCTCGTCGCGAAGCTCGGCATCGACAGCGTCACGTCCTACTGCTGGATCCACCACAACGGCCCGCCGGGCTTCCCCGCCGCGTCGTACGAAACCTGGTCGGGGCAGGCGGCGCAGCAGTGGGCGGTGCAGAAAGCGAAGTGGAAGGTCCCCTACCACCCGAACGTCAGCATGGGGTGGGACTCGAGCCCGCGGACGACGCAGACGGATGCGTTCAAGAACGTCGGCTACCCCTACACGGGCGTCGGCGTCGGCAACACGCCGGCGGCGTTCAAGGCCGCCCTTGCCCGCTGCAAGGCGTTCCTCGACCAGGACCCCGCCGACCCGCGCATCCTCACGATCAACGCGTGGAACGAGTGGACGGAGGGGAGCTACCTCGAGCCGGACACGGTCAACGGGATGGGATACCTGCAGGCCATCAAGGACGTATTCGCCGGCCAGTGAGCGGGGCGGGGCTTGGCCCCGCCCGGATGGCGTTCGCCCGATCGCTCCTGCGGATTGCCCGATGACTGCCTCTTGGCCCGCTCACGGTCTTTGCCTTGCCGCGGCCCTCGCCGCACTAACGCCGCCCGCCCCCGCGGAGGAGACCGTCCAGTTCCGCATCGGCTACCACCCCTCCCAGCGGAAGGTCCGCCACATGATCGTGGCCCCGCCGGCGGGGATGACGGACTGGCAGGTGACGCTGGCCGCGCAGGGCGCCGCGACGGTGCTGGCCAAACAGGCCGGGCGACTCCCCTTCAACCCGGCAGGGGAGACGATGGACGTGCCCGACCTGCCCGAGGGGGATTACACGCTGACGCTGACGCTCACCGGCGGCGGCCCGCCGCTTCAGGTCGCGCGGGCCTTCACCCGCCGCCGCTTTCCCTGGGAAAACAGCACGCTGGGGAAGGAGGCCGTGGTGGTGCCGCCGTTCACGCCCCTTGCGGTGGACGCGGACGGCAAGACGGTCCAATGCATCCTGCGGCGCCACACGATGAGCGGCGCCGGCCTCTGGGAGCAGGCGGCCAGCCAGCAGGTTCCCCTGCTTGCCGCCCCGATGCAGATCCGTGTCGCCGCCGGCGGCGCGACGCACACGGCTTCCGGTCCCGGCGTGTCGATCACGAAGCAGGCGGATACGCAGGTCGTGGGCGGCGCCGCCTGGACCGCCGGGCCCGTCCGGGGCCGAACCCGGTTCGATTACGACTACGACGGCTTCATGAAGGTCACCTTGGACGTGGAGCCGACGCCCGAGCGGGTGGAGGCGATCGACCTGGTCGTCCCGATGCGCGCCCGGGAGGCCTGGCTGATGCACGCGGTGACCGACCTCCTGCGGTCGCACTACGCGGGGAAGATCCCCGAGGGCCGGGGCCGCGTGTGGGACTCCGCCAAGGTCCCGCGCCACCAGCTGCCCGCGCCGTTCCTGCCCTATGTCTGGATCGGGGGAACGGAGCGCGGCATCGCCTGGATCGCCGAGAACGACCGCGACTGGATCGTGGATGACAAGGCCGCGACGCACGAGATTGTGCGCGAGGGGGAGGCCGTCTCGCTCGTCGTCCACTTCGTGACGCGGCCCGCGCCGATCGCTCGCCGGCGTACAATCACGTTTGCCCTGATGGCGACGCCGGCCAAGCCGATGCCGGAGGCGCCGGTTCACCATCGCGCCTGGTGGCCGATGTCCACCGCAAACCGGGAGGGCGTGGACTTTCACCTGATCGGCGCCTGCTACTACTGGGGATCGCAGACGCCCTGTCTCCAGTTCTACCCGGCGTTCCGCAACTTCTCGATTTTCGACGAGATCGCCCGGATTCGCAGAACGGGCCAGGCGGACATGGCTTTCACCGACCGATGGCTGGCGCAGTTCACCGCGCCGCCGTACACGGACGAGCTCAAAAAGACCTACCGGGCGCACGTGGACTGGATGCTCCGCTGCGCCCAACGCGCCCCCCGGACGCCCCCCGGCGCGGCCAAGCAGGTCTGGCTCGTCCCGTACACCAACGCGCGCGCCATCAACTGGGACCTGGAGGCGCAGACCTACCTGGACGAGTGGTCCATCTACGACGTCGCCGACCCGCGCTGGAGCCAGGCGGTTGCCGCGAAGACAGACATCGGGCAGTGCGGCCAGCGCATGGTGCGCGAGAAGGCCCGCGAGTACAACGACCTCTCCGGCGTCGCGTACGAGGTCGACCCCCTGCCCAGCTACGCCGACATGGCGCTCTATTACCACAGGAAGATGTACGAGACGTTTGCCGACGGCATCTACTGGGACGACTTCTTCGTCCTCCCGAACACCAACCCCGTCACCGGGCCGGCCTACATCGACGACGACGGCCGACTGCGCCCCGGCGTGGCCTGGTTCGCCTTTCGCGACTTGGCGAAGCGGAACGCCGTGATGCAGCATCGGATGGGGCTGCGGCCGCTCTCCTGGATCCACATGACCAACTGCAACGTAATCCCCGTTCTCTCGTTCGGCACGGTTCTCTACGATTGGGAGTGGCGCGACCAAGGCGAGTACGCCACGAAGGACTTCCAGGACCGGCTGGGGGTGGACGACGACACGAGCCTCATCCTCGCGCAGAGCACCGGGCTCCAGAGCGGCAACCTGATGGTGTCGCTGGACCTCTTCCGGCCGCCGGCCGCCAGCGGCGTCTCGCGCGAGTGGCTGGTGCGGACCGGGCTGGCGGTTTGCATCCCCCACGAGATCAAGCTGCCCGCGGCGGATGCTGTCCACCAGAAGGTGATCGGGCTGTTCGACGCGATGGGCTACGGCAAGCCGGAGTGCGCGGTGCACCGCTACTGGGACCCGGATCCGCCGGTGACCGCCGCCGGCCCGAACGTGAAGACGCTGGTGCTGAGCCGGCCGGGCAAGGCGCTGGTCTTCGTGGGCAGCTACGGCCCCGGGGGCGACTGCGCGCTGACGCTCGACCTGAAGCGGCTGGGCCTGCCGCCCGAGTGCAAGGCGACCAACGGCGAGACGGGCCAGCCGGTGGAGCGCACGGGGCCGGGTCGGTTCACCGTCCCGATCCGGCGGCACGACTTCCAAGTTGTCGTCGTGGAGCCGAGCGGGTGACGTGAAAGGGGGCTCTGCGGGCACGCGTGATCATTCCTTGCTCACCGCTGGCGACAAACCCGACTGCGCGTTTCAGGTCGCGGCACGAATACCGTCTTCCCTTCCGATGTCGGCCCCATCTCCTTGACGGGCGGTCTGTTGCGGCCCCGCCGGCCGGGCGGCGCCTCGTCCCGTGGCACGGCAATTGCGGTGGCGCGAACAGCAGCCAGCCACGCCCTCCAAGGCGAAGCCAGCCATCTTGAGCAGCTTGCGGCCCGGGGTGCCGTTGAGCGTCTTGTCGCCCCGCCGATCCATCGCGACGAGGAGCGTTCCCATGAGCTCAGGTCAGCCGGAACCGGCCCGGTCGTCGGAGCCTCCCGATCGGCGGCCGGCGGTGCGTTGCATTCCTGTCGAGTCCCTGTTGCAGGGGGGGCGGGAGGTCGTGATCCTGCACGGTACGGAGGAATACCATCTTCGTCTGACGCGCAAGGGGAGGCTGATTCTGACCAAGTAGCATCCGGTCCTGTTCCCGGGGGCTCCTGCCTGCCGGTGGGCTCCGGCCGTGAAATACCGAAAGGGGGTCCCGCGTGTGGATGAAGATCAGAGGGAAGGCCATGCTGGATCCGGTCCGGCATGGACCTCTCCTTGCTGCCTGTGCGCTGGCTTTCCCGGCCTGGGCGCAGGACGGCCCGGCCGGCGAATCCGCGCGATCGCCCCGCAGCGAACCGCTGGACGATCTCCCGGGCGTCGAGGCCGCGGGCGGCGGCTTTTTCCCCGCCGAAACGAGTCCCATCCTGGTCATCGGGATCCGGGAGGATGATGCCGACGCCCATCGCCTCGCCTCGCCGACACCGCTGATCGAGATGCCCCAGGAGCGCGTGCAGCGTCTGGGCATGGTCCCGTCGGGACAGGCGATGCGCGGGTTCCCCATGCTCACGGTCTCGGGGCCGCCAGGCTACGCGAACGACGTGCGATTCCGCGGGCTTCGCCAGGGCTACACGCAGGTGCTTATCGACGGCGAGCCGGTACCGGGAGGGACCCGGGAACGGCAGTTTCAGGTGGACCGTCTGCCCACGACGCTCATCGATTGCATCGCCCTCCAACCCATCGCTCCGGTCTCCTTGCCCCAGGAGGGGATCGCGGGTTCGGTGGACATCCGCCTCCGGGAGATCCCCGACACGATGCAGACCAGCGCCCTGATCCGCGGCGGGCTTGTGCGGGAGCGGCCGGTCTACGGCGGCGCCCTCGCCCACGGCGGGACCTCGGGGGACTGGGGGTGGCTCGTGGCCGGCAGCGCGGACCGCCTCGAGCGATGGACGCCCCAGGAGATCGTGACCTCTAATCCCGCGGGGATTATGACGGCCCGGCAGGAGGAGGAGGCCCGTTCCTCGTACGACGAGTACAATCTGACGCCCCGTCTCCGTTGGGCCCGAGACGGCGTCGCGATCCGTCTCGATCCCTTTCTGCTGAGCAAAACGGAGTTCAAGACGCGCGAGATCGACCAACTCAACGGAGCCTGGGTACTTGCCCGTCATGATACGGTCGACGAGGAGCGCCGCCATCGTGTCTATCGTGGCAAGGGATCCGTGACCGTGCCCGTGACGGAGGACGTCGCGCTCACCGCCGGAGCCCTCTGGCAGGCGTCCGAGGAGGACCGGCAGACGCTCACCGAACAGTACGATCCGACCGGGATCCTAACCGCCCACACACGGGATACCTTGGCGTCCGACGAACGACGGACCCAGGGACTTGTCCATCTCGAGGCCGTTCCGTGGACGGGCCATCGGGTCTCCGCAGGGATCGTGGGGGGTGCGGAGCGCCGGTTGGACTCGGCGGAATCGCTCAATCTCCTCACGGGCCTGCCCGTGGTCCCCAAGCCCAGCGGAAGCCGGAATGACCTGGCCGGATGGTTCTGTTCCGCTTATCTCGCGGATTCCTTTGTTGTGGCCGAGCGCCACGTCTTCACGCCTGGACTTCGGATGGAATGGCGCCGACTCGAGATCGATAACGACGCCGGCGACACGTCGACCGCTCGGCACGTCGAGCCGCTCCCGTCCCTTCATTATGTCTGGCATGCGACCGACGACACCGGCGTTCGCGCCAGCGTCGCGCGCCTCATTCGCTGGCCGGACTTCAACAGCCTCTCCTCCATCGTCGAGCCCGGCAATCCCAACACCGTCAACACGCCCGACATTGCCGGCAATCCGGACCTCGATCCCGAGCGGGCGACGGCCGTGGAGGTGGGGGCGGAGACGCGATCTCCGGATGCCTGGTGCTTCGGCGTCAACCTCTTTTATCGTCACATCCGAGGGGTGGTGGAACGCACGACCGAGTTGGAGGGCACCCGTTGGGTGCAGAGGCCCGGGAATGCAGGCAACGCCCACTTCTGCGGCGGCACCTTGGATGGCCGGGTCCATATGAGCGAAATCGGACTCACGGGGTTCTGGCTCTACGCCAACGGCACCCGGCTCTGGTCTTCGATGGTCGACGCCGTCACGGATGACCCCCGCACGCTGCGGGAGATGCCGGACTGGCTGGCGAATGCCGGTCTCGACTGCCGCTATCCGCCGTGGGGTGTCCTGGTCGGCGCCGGTTACAGCTACAACAGCGGATACGATAATACGGAGCCCCAAGACTTCAATAACCGTCGGGCGCATGCCACCGAGGAGCCGACGTCCTTCCTGGACGCTTACATCGCCAAGACCCTCGGTCCGGCCAGCCTCCTGCGGCTGACGGTCCAAAATCTCTTCCGAACCCGGAAACACCGCCGCGCCGTCGTCTACAACGCCGATGGCACGGTGAACCAGGTCCAGACCCGCACCGAGCATTCGCCGCTGGCGGTTACGCTGGCCTTGGAGGTCGACTTCTGATGCCGCCGCCCCCCTCTGCACCCGGTCTTCGGGCCCGGGGCGACCTGGTCGCGGAGTTGGTTCGATTGATGTGGCGCCACCCGTGGCTGACCTTGGGGACGGTGGGGCCCAGCGTGCTGATGCCGGCCATCGAGCCTGCGCAGGCCTGGTTTCTCAAGGTCTTCATCGACCGACTCCAGGAGGGCGGGGAGAGCGTGAGCCGGGACTTGCTGATGTCCTGGGTGCCCGCCGTGGCCGGCGTCTATGCGTTGCTGCTCGGGCTGAAATACGTCGAGAAGATGTTCAACCGCATATTCGACGAGCGGCTCCTCATCGACATGCAGCGGGCCTGGTTCGACCGCCGGGGCGCCTGCGGCTCGGATGAGACGGTGGCCCGGATGATGAACGACAGCGACAAGGCCAGGAAGATCCTGGACCTCTTGCAGCGCGACCTCTGGGGCTTCGCCGTCGGGATCGTCTCCGTGGTCTTCTGGCAGATGCAGATCAGCCGGGAATGGGTCCCGGCCCTGCTGGCGGCCTTGACCCCGATCCTGGTGGCGACGATACTGGTCACCTGGCGGGTGGCCGTGCTGACTCGGGGATGGCTGCGCGACACGGTTGCGGTGGTGGAGCGTGCCCGCGCAGGCGACCGGGACGGCCTCCACGCCGCCCAGGAGTCCGTTTACCGGGGCAAGATCCGTTGCGAATGGTGGAAACAGGGGAGCGAGGCGGTCGCCGAGACGGCGGCGTGGGGCGGGATCGCGATTCTCCTTGGCCTGGCCGCGGTGCTGGCCGTCCCCGTCATGCCTGCCCGGATCGCCGCCGGGGACTTGGCGATGTTCTGGGTCAACCTGGGGCTCATCGGCCGCCAGGTCCAGGAGTTGGCCAAGTTCGCCAACAAGGCGGCCGAGGCGTGGCCGGCGGTGGAGCGCGTGATGCGACCGGACTGGGAGAAGCCCGACGATGCCGCCTAAGCAGCACGTTCCCCCCGCGCCGGCGTCCCGGCCGCTCCACCCCGTCATCAAGGCCACCGGTTGGGTCTCGTTCTTCACGGACCTCGGCAGCGAGATCCTCTACCCGCTGCTGCCGGCGTTCGTGACCGGCGACCTCGGGGCGTCGAAGAAGGTCTTCGGCCTCATCGAGGGGCTGGCGGAGGGCGTGCCGGCGATCGTCCGGTATTTCGCCGGGTCGCTTGCCGACCGCGCGCGGTCGCGCAAGGGGCTCATCCTCGCGGGCTACACGCTCTCGTCGGTCGTGAAGCCCTTCATCGGGCTGACGAAGCTTGCCGGCCTTGCGGCCGCGCCGTTCCTCGTGCTTGTCTTGCGCGTCCTCGACAAGGTGGGGAAGGGGATCCGGGGGGCGCCGCGGGACGCGCTCGTCGCCGATCTCGCCGGCGAGGCGCGCGGCCGCGCCTTCGGTTACCAGCGCGCGATGGATCACGCCGGCGCGATGGGCGGCGGGCTCGTCGCGTTCCTGCTCCTCTCCGCCCTCCACGTGCCGCTGGCTTGGACCATCGCCTTCTCCGCGATCCCCGGCCTCCTGGCGGTCCTGACGATCGTCTGCTTCGTCCACGACGCCCCCCGGGAGGCGGGCGGGGCGGTACCGGCGCCGCCCGGCGTGTCCCCCGCCTCCGCTCCGAAAGGCGGCGCGGAGGCGGACGCTTCCGATCCGGCGTCCGCGGCGCCGATCGACCGCGCCTTCCATTTCTACCTCGTCTCCGCCGTCCTTTTCGCCCTGGCCAACTCGAGCGATGCCTTTCTCCTCCTCCGCGCTGGGGAGCTGGGGATGGCCGTCGCTTATGCGCCGCTGGCGTGGGCGCTGCTGCATGTCATCAAGACGGCGACCGCTTACGCCGGCGGGGCGATTTCGGATCGGGTCGGCCGAAAGCCGCTGTTGTTGGGGGGCTGGCTTCTTTACGCGGGCGTCTACGCCGGCTTTTCGCAGGCGGAGGGCGTGTGGACGGCGTGGTCTCTCCTCGGCGTCTACGGCCTCTTCTTCGGCCTGACGGAAGGCGTGGCGAAGGCGTTTGTCGCGGACCTCGTCCCGAAAGGGGCTCGCGGGCGGGCGTATGGGCTGCTCGGCATGGTGGAGGGGTTGCTGCTCATCCCGGCCAGCCTCGCCGCGGGCTGGCTTTGGGACGCGACGGGGAGCGGGACGGTGCCGCTGCTCGTCAACGCCGGATTCGCCCTGGCGGCGGCGGCGTGGCTGGCCGCGGCCGTGCGGGCGCCCCGTCCCGGCCCGTGGGCCTCCGGGCGTTGATCCGGCCGTCAGGCTGGAGCTGCGCCATCGCGAGCAAGGCTTGAGCCTGCCGACGCTGTCCGGCGGGGATTCCACGTTGAAAGCGGAGTGACCCCTGCTGTCATCGATCGCCCGTATCCTATCCCGGGGTGGACAGGCCGGCCGGATGCCATTAGAGTGTTCGCGGTTCGGGGCCGGGCATCGGTTTTCGGGGGCGGAGCCGCGCGGCGAACATGCTGACCGTCAAGATCGGCCCATTCCATCCCTCCCTCGAGACCGCGTTGGCGGCGGACGTGAAGGCCCTCGCACGCGAGCACCCGTTCGGGCGTTTCGCCGTCGTCGTTCCTTCCCGGCACCTTCTCGACCGCGTCCAGGAGATTCTCGCCTGTGACGCCCAACAGGCCCTCCTCGGCCTCGACGTCTTTACCTTTCACGGTCTCGCCCTCCGGCTGTTCCAGGAGGCGCTTGAGGCCGGCGACCTCGCGTTGGAGGAATGGGGGGGGGCGCCGCCCGAGCCGGTCTCGGACCCGGACCTGCTGTCCTTCGCGATCGAGCGGATCCTGGAGAAAGTGGCGGAGCCGAACCGGGTCCTGGGTCACCCGGCCGAGTTTCCCGGCATTGCTCGCGCCCTCTGCGCGACGCTTCGCGACCTCCGCGAGGCGCAGGTGGATCCCGCCCGCGCGATCGAGGCGGTCGGCGAGGGGGTCTTCGAGGGGGAGGACGAGGAAAAGCTCGTGGCCCTCTTCCGCCTCGCCGGGGCCTACGACGGACTCCTCGGCGAGCTCGGCGCGATCGATCCCTCCGGTCTCGCCCGTGTCGCCGCCGGACGGGCGCCGGCATCGGCATACCTGAGATCGCTGCACCGCGTTCTTTACTACGGCTTCTACGACCTCACGCAGCAGCAGTTGGACTTCTTCGCCGCGGTGGCCAAGGCCTTCCCGACGACGTGCTACTTCCCCTGCCGGCCGGGCCATCCGGCCTGGTCGTTCGCCGAGGCGTTCTACAACCGGCACCTGCGGGGGCTTGCCGGCCCGGTCGAGAACCTGGCGCCGGACGACGGGGTGCTGGCGCTGGGGGCGTCGGCGGAACATCTGTTCAAGACCGGCGGGATCGAGCCGGGGAAGGCCGCGGGGCACGGAGGAGCAGGCCGAGCGAAGACCGGGACGCCATCCCCCCCCTTGGAGATCTGGAGCGCGGCGGGGGCGCGGGACGAGGTCTGGGCGGTGGCCAAGGAGATCGTGGGACTGCTCGATGCGGGGATGCCCCCCGACGGGATCGCCGTCGTGGCGCGCTCGCTGGCCCCCTATCTCGAAGAGGTCGAGCGGACGTTTCGCGCTCATGCGATCCCCTGGTGGTCCCCGGCGGGCCTGCCGCTGTTGCGCTCCCCGGTTGCGCGCGCCGTCGAGCTGCTGCTGGAGGTGGACGGCGGTTTCGGCCGCGCGCCGGTCGTGGAGCTGCTCGCCTCGCCCTACCTCGCGCGCGAAGCCTGGCTGTCGGAGGGTGCCGAGCCGCGGCCCGACCTCTGGGACCTCGTGACGCGCCGCTGCGGCATCCGGGGCGGTCTGGCCGAGTGGGTCCGGCTCCTCGCGCGGCGCGCCGGCGCCCCGCTGCGCGTGATCGGGGATCGGGACGCGTCGGAGGACGAGGCCGGCGACGTGACCGTGCCGGCGGAACAGATCGATCTCCTGCGGCGGGGCGTCGACGCGTTGGCCCGGGCCCTCGGGACCATCCCGGAGCGGGGCACGTGGGCGGACATGGCGGACGCGGCCCGCGCCGCGGTGGGGCGCCTCCTTCGCCTCCCGGCGGACGCGTCGGAGGCGGAGCGCGCGGCCTGGGGCGCGATCGGCGGGATATGGGACCGGCTGAAGACGCGCGACCGGCTGGGCGTGACGGCGGAACGGAAGCCGTTTCTCGACGCGGTGCGGGAGGCCCTCCGGGAAGCGACCTTGCCCCCCTCTCCCGTCCCGCACGCCGGGGTGGCCGTGCTTGACGCGATGGCCGCGCGCGGGCGGCCGTGCCGCGTGCTCTTCCTGATCGGCCTCAATGAGAAGCTTTTTCCCCGCGTCGTCCGCGAGGACCCGTTCCTGCGCGACGGGGCCCGCCGGCGCCTTGCCGGCACCCTCGGCCACAAGATGGCGGAGAAGCTCGCGGGGTACGAAGAGGAGCAGTTGCTGCTGACCTTGCTTCTCGGCTCCGTGCGCGACCGCGTCGTCTGTACCTACCAGCGCTCGGACGAGGAGGGGAAGGTGCAGGTCCCCTCGCTCTACCTGAGGGAGATCCGCCAAGCGGTCTTCGGGATCCCGTTCCCGGACTCCGAGCGGCCGCACACGCTCGAGCGCGCGATCCCGCGCCGGCTGCTCGACCGGATGGCGTGCGTGCCGGCCGACCGTCTCCTTCCCGCCGAGCGCAGCCTCGCCCTCGGCCTGCGGGGGGGGGACGTCGGGGCTTTCGCGGAGGCGACCGGCGGCCCCGCGCGCCTCGTCCAGCGCGCCGTGGCGTCGGTCGCGATCCTCGAGTCGTTTCAGGGCGCGACGGAGCACGACGGGAAGATCCCCGCGCGGGGGGCGGAGGGGCGGTCGGCGCGCCCGCTCTCGCCCACCGCGCTCGAGATCTACGCCCGCTGTCCCTTCCAGTTCTTTGCCTCCCGGCGCCTGAAGCTGGCGCCCCTGGATCGCCCGGAGGCGGAGGGCGAGATGGACGTGGCGGAGATCGGGTCGCTCTGCCACGGGATCCTGGAGGCGTTCTATCGGGAAGGCGCGGCCGCTTTCTCGGGGCCGGGATCGCGGACTCCGATCGGTCCCGGCGAGCCGGCCCTTGTCCGCTTCCGGGCGATCGCCGAGGCCGCCTTCGATCGCTTCGACCGGAACACGCCCGTCGGCTATCCGGTCGCTTGGGAGGCGCTCCGGCGCAGCCTGCTGGCCACCCTCGAGGCCTTCGTGGCGTGGGACCTCGCTCGTATGAAGGAAGACGGGTTCCGGCCGGGGCTCGTGGAGGAGGAGGGGCGCGGCGAGATCCCGGTGCCGGGCGGCGCCGGCGTCGTGGCCTGCCACGGCTTCATGGACCGCGTGGATGTGGCGGAGGCGGGCGACGCCCTGCGCTACCGCGTGGTGGACTACAAAACCGGAAAGCCTTTCCGTGGCAGCATTCGCACGGCCGCCCTCCGCGGGGAGAAACTGCAACTCCCCGTCTACCTCCTGATCGCCAGGGACGCGCTCGCAAGGGCGTTCGCCGGACGGCCCCTCCTGCCCGACGCCGCGTGCTATTACTATGTCGCCGGCGCGGACGAGACCGGCGAACCGGAGGTGGTCTCGATCCAGGGAAACTTCTGGGAGGAAAACGGGGAGGCGATGGGGGAGACACTCCGGCGGCTGGTCGGCGGGGTCGCCGCGGGCTATTTCCTCATTCGTCCCGGGAACCACTGCCGCACCTGCGACTACGCCGCGGTCTGCCGGAAGGGGCACTACCCGACGGCCCGCCGGTCGCGTGAAGACCCCGGATGGGCCCTCTACCGTCCGGAGGGAAGGCGAAGCGGGTGACGCGCGGAAGGGGAGCCGACACCGGCGCGGGTCCCGCCGGCGGGCGACCGCCCCGGGACGCCGCGTGGGGCGTGACGCGTGCAGCGTGTGGAGCGGAAATCGATGTCGCTCGTTGACGCACAGGTCCGACTGGACGCGGCGGCGGACCTCGACCGGAACGTCATCGTGACGGCCGGGGCGGGGACGGGGAAGACGCGCCTGCTGGTGGACCGGCTCGTCCACCTGCTGGTCGGCCGCGGCGTTCCCCTCCGCCGCATCGTCGCCCTGACCTTCACCGATAAGGCGGCCAACGAGATGCGGATCCGCCTGGCCGAGCGTCTCGAGACGCTGGCCGCCGTCGCGCGCGAGGGCGGCTTGCCCGCCTCCCTGCCCGGCATCCGGGACCCGGAATCCGCGACGGCGGCGGCCGACGAGGTCCAGTTCGACCTGCTGCGCAAGCGCTACCGGCTTCCCTCCGATGAGATCGCGAAGCGGGCGCTGGCCGCCCGCGCCGACCTCGATCAGGCCCTGATCGGCACGATTCACAGCTTCGCCGCGCATGTGCTGAGGCTTTTTCCCGTCGAGGCGGGGGTGGACCCGACGTTCGACGTGGACACGGGGACGGCCTTCGAGGCGTCCTTCGCGCGGGAGTGGGCGTCGTGGCTGGGCGTGGAGCTGGGGGAGGCGGCGCCGCGCCGCGACGCGTGGCTGGGCGTGCTGGCACGCCTCGATCTGGACGATGTCGAGGCCGTGGCCAAGGCCTTGTCCAACTTCCTGGTCCCATCGCCCCTGCCGCCGGCGGCCGCAGCGCGGAGGCGTCTGGCGGAGGTCGCGCGCGAGCGGGCGGCCGGCCTCGAGGCGGCGGCGAAGACCTGCGTGCAGCCGGCGAACAACCTCGCGACGCAAATGCGGGACTATGCGAACCGGTTGAGGGCCCTGGCGAAGGCGGGCGGGGTGTCCCGCGCGGCGGCCGGGCAGGGGACGGAAGCATCCTCTCGCCCCGGGGCGAAGCCCGATCTCCTCGACAAGGAAGTCTCGCAGGCGAAACGGGGGTGGACGGAGGAGTCGTTCGCGGCGGCTCGCGACCTGGCCGTCGGCGCCCGCAAGCTGCTTCATGCCTGCCGCGCGATCGACGACGGGTTCCTGGACGGGCTGGCGGGCCTGCTGGAGCCGTTCGTCGATCGGTTCCGGCAACGCTTTCTTGCCGACCGGCGCATCTCCTTCGACGGCCTCCTCGCCCTCGCCCGGCGTCTCGTTCAGGACTCCCTGCGCGCCCAGGAACGGCTCAAGCGCGAGTTCGCCGCGATCCTGGTCGACGAGTTTCAGGACACCGATCCCGTCCAGGCGGAGCTGCTGCTCTTCCTGGCGCAGAAGCCGGGCCGGCCGGTCCGTCGTCTCGAGGAGGTCGAGCTGGCCCCCGGCAAGCTCTTTGTCGTCGGCGACCCCAAGCAGTCGATCTACGGGTTCCGGCGCGCCGACATCGCGGCGTTCGACTGGGTGAAGGGGATGATCCTGCGGCAGGGCGGCAGGGAGTACGCCCTCGAGAGCAACTTCCGAAGCGATGCCCGGATCGTGCGGGTCGTCAACGCCGTCTTCGAGCGAATCCTTCGCGAGGAGCCCGGTCTCCAGCCGCCCCACCGGGCTCTGGCGCCGGCGCGGGACGCGGACGGCCGGATGGAACGGGCGTCGCCTCCCGCCTCTGCGAAGCGCCGCTCGGCCGGTCGAGCGACCGGCGCATCGAGGGCGGATGCGCCCGCCGTCGAGATCCGTCTCGTCAGGCCCGCCCCGGGCGGGGACGCGGAATCGGGCCGCGAGGCGGAGGCGGAGCAAATCGCGCGCTGGATCGCGGGGTACGTCGCCGCGGGGGGCGCGTACCGCGACGTGGCCCTGCTGCTCCGCGCCCTTCCGCCCGTTCATGCCTACCTCGAGGCTTTCAAGCGGCACGCCATCCCGTACCTCGTCGAGGGGGAGCGGCACTTCTTTTCGAACCCGGAAGTCGTCGACATCATCAACCTGCTGCGGGCGGTCGAGAACCCGCATGACCGGATTGCGCTGGCGGGACTGCTTCGCTCCCCGCTTGGCGGCGTGAGCGACCGGGCGATCCAGGCCCTCGCGCAGGCGGGGCGTCTCGACTACCGGCTGGAAGTCCCCGCCGGGGCCGACGGCCGCGAGGCGCTGGAGGACCTTTTCGCGCGGCTGCGCTCGCTCCACGCGCGCGCCCGGCGGCTGCCGCCCGACGGGCTGGTCGAGGCGCTCTTCGCGGATTTGCCGGTCCTCGAGGCGGCCGCCGCGGCCTACCACGGCGAGCAGCGCGTGGCGAACCTCCATAAGATCCGGCGCCTGGCCGCGGAGTGGGCGGAGGAGCCGGGCCTCACCCTCGGCGGCTTCGTCCGGCGTCTCGCCGCCGCCATGGAGGAAGGCGCCGAGGAGGGCGAAAGCCCCCTGGCCGACGAGACCGTCGACGCCGTCCGCGTCCTCTCCATCCACAAGTCGAAAGGCCTCGAGTTTCCCGTCGTGATACTCGCCAACCTCCACGGGGAGCCGCGGGCGGGCCGGGAGGACGCGCCGGTGATCTCCGATTGGCAGACGGGATCCGTCGGCATCGCGGCGGGGGACGTGCGGAGCACGGCGCATGTCGTCGCCGGTCTGCGCGCGGAGCGGCGGGAGGCCGCGGAGGCGCGGCGTGTCCTCTACGTCGCCATGACCCGCGCGAAAGACCGCCTCGTCCTGTCCGGCGTCGCCGGCGGCGGGAAGCGCTGCCTGCTCGAGCTCCTGGAAGAGGCGGCGGGCACTCCACTGGGGGGCGCGGGGGGGGCGGAGAGGGACGGGGGCGGACCGGGCGCCTCCCCCCCCGTCCCGGCGGCCGTTGCGTTCGGTCCCGTCTCCGTGCCGCTGACGATCCTGGACCCGGCCAAACCGGCCACGCCCCGCAAGGCCCGCGCCGCCGCGCCGGAGCGGGAGACCGACTGGGTCGGGTGGCGCGAGCGGTGGGCGCGCCGGCGGGAGCGGGCGGAGACCTGGGCGGCCCTTCGCCGGTTCACGAGCCCCTCGCGCCTCGAGGAGGAGCGGGGCGACCTCGCCCTCTTCGCGCGCGACCCCGCCGCACCCGACCCGGGCCGGGCGTCCGCCCCCGCAGCCCGGCATCCCGAGCCCGGGACCCCGGCCCGCGTCTCGTCCCGCCCCGCGATCGTGGGGACGCTCTGCCATCGTGTCCTGGAGCACTGGGACTTCGCCGCGCCCGCGACGGCGCTTCCGGAGGCCGTCTCCCGCGCCGCGGCGGTGCTTCGCGAGGCCGAGGCGCGCGATGACTGGGAGGAGGCGGGGCGCGAGGCGCTCGCCATCCTCCGCGCCTTCCATGGAAGCCCGGGCTACACGTGGATCCGGGGATGCGAGATCCTGGGGCGCGAGATCCCCATCCTTCTGCCGCGCGCGGGCGGCCAGGCCGTGCGCGGCGTCATCGACCTCCTCGTGCGCGACGGGGATCGGATCACGGTGGTCGACTACAAATCCGACCTCGTGGCGAGGGAGGATCGGGAACGGCAAGCGGAGGCGTACCGGCTGCAGGGCGCGATCTACCAGGAGGCGGTCCGGAAGGCCGCCGGCGCGGAGGCGGCCTTCCGGCTGGTCTTCCTGCGGGACGGGGCGACGGTGGATGTGCGATGACCTCCCGGCCGCTCACGGTTGCCGGGCCGCCGGCTCCTCCGCGTCGTCCATCTTGAACTCCCAGACCTCGCCGTGCATCGCGCTGTCCGTCTCCTCCCGGTGAAACGGCACCGTCCAGAGATAGACGCTGTGCTCCCTGTCGTTGTCCTCCTTCGAGCGCATGGTCAGGACGGCGTCGGGCCGGCACCCCTCCATGTCGAAGTCGTGGGAGACGATTCGGGAGCCGGGTTTGAGCTTCTCGAGCTGGGGGATGAGGCGGACGTTGAGGGAAGGGAGCAGGTAGAGGAAGACGACATCCGCCCCGGAGAGGTCGAGCGTGAAGATGTCCTTTTGCTCGATGCGGGCGAGATGCTCGACGCCGTTCTTGCGGACGTTCTCCCGGGACTCCCGAACCCGGTCGGGGTCGATGTCGAACCCCGTGGCCCGGCAGCCATACCGTTTCGCCGCGGTCACGACGACGCGGCCGTCGCCGCAGCCGAGATCGTAAACCACATCTTCTTTCCTCACCTTCGCCAGGTGAAGCATCATGTCGACGACGTCCTGCGGGGTCGGGACGTAGATGACGTCCGGCTTCTTCTCCTGGTCGGGCGCCGCCGGCTCGGGGCCGGGAAGATCGGACTGTTCCGACGAGCAGGCACCGATGCATGCGAAGGCCAGCAGCGCCGCGGCGGTTCGTCCGCGTAGTTCGGCCATGGCTCAGCTTCCATCAAAGGAGAATGGGGACTATACCTTTTTACCCCAGTTTTTACCCCAGGCGAGGCTATCCCGGCAATAAATTGACAGGGGGAACGCGCTCGCTTCGCCGGGATCGGGGGGCGGCGCGTCAGGAAGTGTGGCTTGGAATGTCGTGAACTCGTACAATGGACGGATCGAGGGGCCGCGGGTCCGGGACGCGCCGCCATGGGCATACGCCTCGCCGTTCTGAGTTCGCTCGGGTTCGGGGTCGCTGTCGCAGCCGCCGCCCAGCCCGCCGACCCCTATTTGCGGTATCTCCAGTCCGCCCCCGAGTTCCAGCCGGTGAGGCAGGATCGCGATTTTCTGCTCGGGCGCTGGCGGACGTGGGTCTACATGCCGTGGCGGTACCAGTGGGCGGCCGGCACCGGCGAGGCGGGCGGTGCGCTCTGCCGCGAGCTCGGCATCAACGGCGGGTTCCTCGACGGGGCCTCCGGGCCGGGAGGGCGAATGCCGGCCGAGCTGGCCTGGCACGACCGGTTCGACCTTCTCTTCTATGTGGACCATGTCGCGGGGAAAGGGACCCTGCATCTGAAGCATCAGGACGGGGATTTTGGCGCGCGGTTCAAGGCGGAGCAGCGGCGCGTCGGCGAGCGCTTCGTCCCGCTCGACGCGGCGGCGATCGCCGCGTGCAAGGGCCTTGTCGAGGCCAACATCGCCGCCGTTCGGGCCAGCCCGCGCCGCATCGCCTACGCGCTCGACGACGAGATCTCCTGGGGCAGCTTTGTCCGGCCGGTCGTCTGGTGGCTGAACGGGGCCCGCGACGGGTATGCGCGCTGGCTTCAAGGCGTTTACGGCGGCGCACCGCCCCATTCGGCCGAGCTGGTCGCGCCCGACGCCGTGCGCGGCTTCTACGGGAAGCCCTTTCGGGAGTGGGACCTCTCGCCGCTCTGCGACGGCCTCGCCTACAACGATTCCGTCTGGGCGAACGTCCTCGGGGACCTTGTCGACCACGCCAACCGGGCCGACCCGGAAACGCCCTGCGGGTTTGTCGGGGGGCAGGCGCCCAGCCCCTTCGGCGGGTTTGACTACCAGAAGCTGGTGCGGAAGGTGCAGTTCATCGAGTCGTACGACCTCGGCTCGTCGCAGGCCATCCTCCGCTCGTTCAACCCCGGCAACGCCCTCCCGCAGGTCACCACGCACTTCCACAAGACGATCGAGGACAGCCGTTGGCAGTCCTGGTATTACCTCGCGCACGGCAACCGCGGGATGATCGGGTGGGTGGAGGGGTGGTTCGACGGGACATCGCCGAAGCCGTGGCTGAAGGCGTTCGCGCCGACGCTGAAGGAGATCGCGGGGAGGGTCGCCCCGAAGCAGGTCGGCGCGACCTGGGTCCATGACGGCGTGGCCCTCTACTATTCCCACCCCTCGATCCAGGTCGGCTGGGTCCTCGACATCGAGCCGCACAAGGCCACTTGGACGAACCGGAACGGCGACCACCGGCTTGGCACGGCGCCGCTCGTCCGCCAGGCGTGGGAACAGATGCTGCGCGACGAGGGAATCCAGTACTCCTTCGTCGGATACCGCGACGTCGCCGTGGGCGGCGTACCCAAGGGATTCCGGGTCCTCATCCTCCCGGCGGCCTGGGCGCTCTCGGACGCCGAGGCGAGGCGGATCCGGGAGTTCGCGGAGTCGGGCGGGACGGTGATCGCCGACTTCGGAACGGGCCTCTTCGACCCGCACGGGCGCGGCCGCGCGAAAGGTGCGCTCGACGACCTCTTCGGGCTCGCGCGCGACGGGACGATCGGGGCGCGGGGGACGCTCTTCGGCGGCGCGCTCTGTGTCGAGACCGATCAGGACGCGGGGTTCTCCTACAAGCGCATCGACCAGCTCTTCGCGACGGTGCCTTGTCCCGAGGAGAACGGGTTCGCCGTCGCCGAGCGGGGGTTGAAAACGCTGCAGTCGCGTGCGGCGGGGCGGGGACGCGCCGTCTTCCTGAACCTCTCGCCCCAGCGCTACCTGATGCATCGCGCGGACTGGGCGGGGGCGGCCGCGCGGCGGAAGGCTTTCCTGAAGCCGATCCTCGAGGCGGGCGCGCGGCCGTGGGTGACGGTTCACGGCGCGGACGGCGCGCGGCCCCCAAACGCCGAGATTACGTACTGGTCGAAGGACGGCCGCACGCTCCTCTTCCTCGTGCAGAACGTCCCGATGGGCGGGGGGGAGCTCGGCGGCGGGTCGGGCGAGGGGCTCGTACCCGGCCGCGAGGAGGTGACGATCCGGTTCGCCGCGCCGGTGCAGGATCTCGTGGACGAGCGGACGGGGGATCGGCTTGGAACGGTGCGTGAAACGAAGCGGTCCTGGGACCGGACGGAGGCGGTGGTGCTGAGCTTTCAGGGGGACCCGCCCGCGGCGCGATGAGGCGCATATCGGGACGGACGGCGGTCCGCGGGCGTATCAGCAAAGGCCGCACCACGCGCGCCGCGATGTCGCAAGTCGCATGGGGCTCGTGGGCGGCGTCGCCCTTGTCATCCGGGGCGATGTGGCGGCGCGAGTCCCGTTTCGTCACCGTGCTCGGGTTCGTCCCGATTCGAGCGTTCGTGTGCAGCAAGAGCCGACAGGGATTCTCCCATGAAAAGCGCCGGCTGGACCTTCGTGCTGATGCTGTCTGCCGCCGCGCCCGCCCAGGCCGCCACCTTCCTGTGCGACCCGGTCCGCGGCAGCCCCCAGGGCAACGGCAGCCCGGAACAGCCGTGGCGGACGTTCGAGGAGGTTCTCGCCGCCCGCCTGGTCCAGATCTGCGATAAAAGCGGGACCCCCTCCAATCCGAAGGCGCCCGTCCGGCCCGGCGACACCGTCCTGCTCCGCTCCGGCTGGCACGGCGCGATCCGAATCCCGGGCGGGTACAACCGCGCGCCGATCACGATCGCCGCGGCTCCGGGGGCGACGCCTCAGGTCGGCTGGGTCGCCGTCGACGGCGGGACGAAGTGGACGATTCGGGGGCTCGCCGTCTCCCCCTCGCTCGCCCCCGCGCCGCTCGTCAAGCCCCCGCACGACCTCGTGGCGCTCGGCGAACGGGGGGAGGACGACTGCGCGGAGCTGGTCGTCGAGGACTGTTTCGTGTACAGCGTTCTCGACGCGTCGGGCTGGGGCGCGAAGGACTGGATGGAGAAGGCCTCGAGCGGCATCTGGCTGGGGCGGAACGGGAGGAATCACGTCGCCCGGAACAACTACGTTCTCAACACGCGCTTCGGGATCAACCTTTGCGCCCCGGAGGTCCTCTGCGAGGGGAACGTCGTCGCGAACTTCTCCGCCGACGGCATTCGCGTCACGCGGGACGGCCAGGTGGTCCAGTACAACGTCGTCAAGAACGTCTTCGTGGGCGACGCGGACGGGGACGACAACCACGACGACGGGATCCAGTGTTTTCTCTTCAACAAGGGGACGGGGACGGTGCGGGATGTGACGGTTCGCGGGAACTTGGTCATCGCCCGGGAGCGGGACGACCTGCCTTTCCCGAACGGGATGCAGGGGATCGGGTTCTTCGACGGGCCGCTCGTGGGGTTTCTTGTCGAGAAGAACGTGGTGCTGGTGAACCACTGGCATGGGATCACGCTGGGCGACGCGCAGGGCTGCACGATCCGGGAGAACGCCTGTTTCAGCCGCTGGACGGGGGCGGCGCGGCCGTGGATCTGCCTCGGGCAGAAGAAGCGTCAGGCGAAGGGGAACACGGTCCGGGACAACCTGGCGCACTCGTTCGACTTCAAGGCGGATGCGGAGGTGGTCGCGGAGCACAACCAGAAGGTGACGGAGGCGGCCTTTTTCCAGAAGATGGCGGAGCTGGCGGCGGAGATCGACCGGCGGTTCGGGAAAGTACACCCGGTGGCGAAGCGGCCGCGGCTGGAGCCTGCGGCGGGTCCCGGCCGGTAGGCCCGCGCCTCGAGCGAAACGGAAGCGGCCGGCCGGGGGGCATTCCCGGCCGGCCGCGATCCCGCTCCTCGGAAGGCGTCTCGTCGTCCCCCCCCGCTATTTCACGTTGGTCAGCTTCAGCGTGTACGCGTGCTTGCCGGGGAAGCTCGTCACGTCGATCTCCGGCAGGTCCACCACGAGCGACCCGTCCACGGACTTGACCTTCAGGTCGCCCGCGTGGCCGAGGAGCGTCGCCTTCGTGTCGGGGCCGGCCGTGAGCGCCTTGAGCGTCACCTGTCTGCCGGGCCAGTAGGGGAAGATGGCATACAGGGCGCCGGGCTTCGTCGTGAAGAAGCACTGCTTGACGGCCTTCCCGTCCTTCGGCTCCGGCCCGATCATGGACATCAGGTCGTACTTCACCTTGTACTCGCCGAAGGACTGCTTCGGCATCTCGCCGTCGGACCACTGGCAGACGCGCGAGAAGGTTCGGGAGCCGTAAATCGCCTCGCCGTTGACCTTCAGCCACGCGCCCATCTCGAGGAGCCGGTTCCGCATCACCTCGGGGATCGTCCCGTCGGCCTTGGGGCCGATGTTGAGGAGCAGGTTCCCGCCGCGGCTGACGAGATCGGCGAACATGATGATCAGCTCGCGGCCGGTCTTGTAGTCCGACTCCTTCTCGTTCTGGTTGAAGCCGTAGGAGTGGCCCATGCCGCGGTTCTCCTCCCACGGGTGGTCGGCGTTGGGGAGCCCGGCGCCGTACTCGGTCGTGTAGTAGTCGCCGTGCTTGTGGCGGCAGCCCTTGCCCCAGCGGTCGTTGACGACGATCTCCTCGCGCGAGGGGGACTCGTTGTAGATCCAGGCGGCCAGCTCCTCGCTGTGCCAGTCCTTGTCCTTCAGGTCCCACTCGCCGTCGAGGAAGAGAAGGGCGGGCTTGTACGTCGTGAGGACGTCTTTGAACTGCGGGATCATGTGGGTCTCGACGAAGGCCTTCCGGTCCTTCTGCCAGAGGGGGTTGAACCACTCGTAGAAGGAGTAGTAGAAGCCGTACTTCAGGCCCTTCTTCCGGCAGGCGGCGCCGAGATCGCCGAGGAGGTCGCGCTTCGGCCCGGCCTCGAGGGCGTTCCAGGGCCGGCCCCACGTCGCGCTCGCCTGCTTGCTCGGCCAGAGGCAGAATCCGTCGTGGTGTTTGCTGGTCGGGACGACATACTTCGCGCCGGCGTCGACAAAGAGCTGGGCCCACGCGTCGGGGTCGAACCGCTCCGCGGTGAACAACGGCACGAACTGATCGTAGGTGAAGTCCTTGCCCCAGGTCGCCGCGTGGTGCTTCCAGTACGGGTTCTTCTCGTCCTTTTCGCCGCGCTGGCTCGGGGCCTTGTTCCCGAGGTCGTGCCAGTACCACTCGGCGTACTTGCCGACGGGGGCCCAGGCGGGGACGGCGTAGACGCCCCAGTGGATGAAGATGCCGAACTTGGCATCGAGGTACCACGTCGGGCAGGGGCGCTTGTCGAGCGACGCCCAGTCAGCCTCGTATCGTGCCGCCGCGCCCGCCGGGAGGGCGAGGGCGGCGGGGAGGAGGGCGGCGAGGGCGAGGCGGGCGACGGCGCGGCATGCGGTCATCATGGCGGCCTCCTAAAACGTTTACGCCGGGGTCCGGACAAATAAACGCGGCGGTGCGGGAAGAACGGGATTATACCCGAGGGCGCGCCTATTGCCAGTCTCTTCCAAGGAATGGCCGGGAGCCTGGCGCGACACGGGAAAACACGGCGCCTGTCCGCCGGGGCCGCGGCCGCGCGCCTCGGCGCTTGCCAGCCGCCCGCGGATGGATACAATGCCGTCACGTCCTGTCTCAATCCCGAGGTGACGCCATGGCCGAGCCTTCCATCCCGCCCGCCGCCCCGCCGGACGGCGAGGCCGTCCGGGACGAGATCCAGATGTGCGGGGCGCAATTTCTCGAGGAGGTCTTCCCGCGCGAGTTGGAGTCCCTTGCCGGCGCCCCGGCGGGCTCGATGCGCCGCGTCGATCCCTCCACGCGCTACGGACTGACGGGGCTGGCGCTTTCGGGCGGGGGGATCCGGTCGGCGACCTTCTGCCTCGGCGCCCTACAGGCCCTGGCGAAGCTCGGCGTGCTCCGGCACGTCGACTATCTCTCGACCGTCTCGGGGGGCGGGTTCATCGGGTCGTGCCTGAGCTCGCTCCTGGCCACGGGGGCCGGCACGGGGTGGGCGCGGGCGTCGTTCCCCTTCCACCATGAGCTGGGTACGGACGAGCCGGCGGCGGTGAAGCACCTGCGCGACAGCGGCCGCTATCTGGCGCCGGAGGGGTGGCTTGACCGGGTGAAGATCCCGGCCCTGCTGCTGGCGGGAGCGCTGGTCAATGTCCTGTTGCTGGCGCCCTACCTCCTGCTGGCGGTGATGGCGACGCACCTGGCGGTGCAGATGCGGTTCCACCCTCTCGTGCGGGGGGTGTACGACGCGCTGCCGGCGGCGTCGATTGGAGGCCTGCTGCTGGCGGTGCTGGTGGTCTTCGTGATCCGTCGGTGCTGCCGAAGGCCGGGGTGGGGGGTGCGGGACGGGCTGGAGCGGGTGGTGGCCGTGGCCGTGCTGGTCGCGCTCGGAGGCCTGGCGCTGCACGCATGGCCGTCGGTCCTGCGGGGGGCGGTGGCGCTGCTGCAATCGCGATCGATGGAGGCGGACCTGGCGGCGGCGCTCGCCGCGGCGGGGTTCCTGGCGCCCGCGCTTTTCTCCGGGGCGGCGGGGCGGCTGGCGGGAGCGATCGGGGGGCGCGTGCTCCTGTCGCTCGCCGGGCTGCTGGGGCCTCTTTTCGTCCTCGCCGTCTACCTCCGACTCTGTGCATGGCTGGTTTACGGCGTGGCCCCGGGGTGGGCGCCGCACGCGGCCTGGGTGTTGCTCCCGCACGGGCACTGGCTCTATGCCGCCAGTGCGCCCGCCCTTTTCGCCCTCGGCGCTCTGCTCGTCGATCTCAACGACACCTCGATGCACGGCTTCTATCGCGACCGGCTCAGCCGCGCGTACTTGATGCGGTGGGGGGGCGGGGGGGATGTCGTCGCGCCGAACGACGGGCAGCGGCTTTCGGGGCTGGCGCCGGGCCGGCCGATCCACTTGATCAATGCCGCGATCAATCTGCAGGGATGCCGGGCGCCGGACTTGCGGGGGCGGGACGCCGATTTCTTTGTCTTCAGCCGGCTCTTCTGCGGCTCGCGGCGGACGGGCTACAGCCCGACGGCGCACGTGGAGGCGGCCGATCCCCGGCTCGACTTGGGGACGGCGACGGCGATCTCCGGCGCGGCGGCCGCGCCGAACATGGGGGTCCTGACGGTCCGACCGCTGACGTTCGCGATGGCGCTGCTGAACATCCGACTCAACTACTGGCTGCCGAACCCGGCCTGGCTCGGCCGGCCGCTCGCCCGGCGGCTCGTCCCCCGCGTCTACTACTTTCTCAAGGAACTGGCGGGCCTCCCGGACGAGCGCGCCCCGCACGTGAACCTCTCCGACGGCGGACACATCGAGAACCTCGGGGTCTACGAGCTGCTTCGGCGCCGGTGCCGGACGATCATTGCGATCGACGCCGGCTGCGACCCGAAAGCCTCTTTCGCCGACCTGGCGCGGCTGGCCTGCTACGCGCGGATCGACCTGGGAGTCCTCATCGAGCTGGACCTGGAGCCCCTGCGGCCGGACGCCGCGGCGAACGGCCGGCGGCACGCCGTCGCGGGAACGATCCGGTACAGCGGGGGGGAGACGGGAATGCTGCTCTACGTCAAGTCATCGATGACGGGGGACGAGAACGAGCTGGCGCGGGGATACCGTGCGCAGCGCCCGGCGTTCCCGCACGAGTCGACGGGCGACCAGTTCTTCGACGAGGCGCAGTTTGAGGCGTACCGGTACCTCGGGTACCATGCCGTGCACCGGGCGCCGGGCGGCCGGGCGGCGCTGCCGGCGGTGCCGGAGCCGGAAGGCCCGGGCGACGACGCGATCGGGCGGTGGATGGAACGTGTGCGGGAGGCGCTGGCTGGGGAAGGCGCTTCGGCGGCCGAGGGGGGAGTGTCGCCGGGCTTGTAGCCCGGCGGCCCAGGCCTGGTTCGTCCCAATGTCTCCCGCGCGACTTCACCTCGTCGCGAACTGCCGCTGGCGGGTGTCCCGCCCTCGTGCGGGGGGGGGGGGGGCGGCCCCCCATCCTGGGGGACAGCGGGTTCGTCGTGCGCCGTTCCTCCGCTTATGCCCGGAACCGGATCGGCTTTCGTCGCCGGCGACAAGGCGTTTTCAGGTCATCGTGACGGTCTCCCGGCGATCCAGGTCCGATGCAAACGGCATCCATCGCGCCGTCCCCTCCGCCACGGGCGGCACCGGCGTGCCGCCCCTCGGGACCCCAATCCGACTGACGGCTCGGTCGTTTGAAGGATTGACCGGGTTGGTCCCGGCCTGTTATTCTGCCCCCGATTTCTTTTGCCCACCTCCTGCGGGAGACTTGCCATGCGGACCCTCGCCGCGACTCTGACCGCGATCCTCCTTTCAGGATGCTCCGCCGTGGAGACGAAGAAGACCGGCCGATTCGGGGATGACGTGGCGTTCATGAAAAAGCACACGGAGGTGATCGTCCTGTCCTCCGCCGACGGCCAGGCGCAGGTGGCGGTGGCGCCTGCGCTGCAGGGGCGCGTCATGACGAGCACGGCCGCCGGTCCCGGCGGCCTCAGCTACGGCTGGGTCAACTTCGATCTTTTCGCCTCCGGCCAGCGCGATCCGCACATCAACGTCTTCGGTGGGGAGGACCGTTTCTGGATGGGCCCTGAGGGCGGCCAGTACTCCATCTTTTTCAAGAAGGGCGTCCCCTTCGACTTCGCGCATTGGTTTACCCCGGCCTGCATCGACACGGAGCCTTTCGAAACGGTGGAGGCGAAGGCGGACCGCGCCCGTTTCCGCCGGAAGATCCGTCTGGAGAACTATGCCGGCTTCGTTTTCGACGTGGAGGTGACGCGCGAGGTCCGGCTGCTCGACGCGGCGGGGGCTTGGCGGGCGCTCGGGACGGCCGCCCCGGCGGGCGTGCGGCTCGTCGCCTATGAAACGGACAACCAGCTCAAGAACGCGGGGACGGCGCCCTGGACGAGGGAGACGGGGCTTCTCTCGATCTGGATCCTGGGGATGTACAACCCATCGCCCGAGACGACGGTGGTCATCCCCTACGTGCCGGGGCCGGAGGCGCAGCTCGGGCCGGTTGTCAACGACCGCTACTTCGGGAAGGTGCCGGCCGACCGGCTGGTGATCGGGCGGAACGTCCTGTTCTTCCGTGCGGACGGGAAGCATCGGTCCAAGATCGGGCTGACGCCGAAGCGGTGCGGGAACGTGGCGGGGAGCTATGACGCGGCGAACGGTGTGCTGACGGTGGTCCAGTTCAACAAGCCGGAGCGGCCCGCGGCATACGTGAACTCGATGTGGGAGCTGCAGAAGGATCCGTACGACGGGGATGCGGTGAACAGCTACAACGACGGCCCCGTCGCGCCGGGGGCGAAGCCGCTGGGACCGTTCTACGAGCTGGAGACGTCATCGCCGGCGGCGGCCCTGAAGCCCGGGGAGACGATCACGCACATCCACCGGACGATCCACCTTCAGGGGGACGCGAAGGCGCTGGACCCGGTGGCGAAGGGCGTCCTCGGGGTGGGGCTGGACGAGATCCAGGGGGCGTTCAAGAAGCAATCGGGGAGCCCGTAGACCACGCGGATCGCGCGGGGCGGATTGCCCGCGGATCACGCAGACCACGCGGATTGATGTCCCCGGCGATTGTCGGCGTATCTCTCACTTCGCGTCCAGGACGACCGCGACGGTCGTGCCGGGGCGCTCCAGTCGAGCCGGGACGGTCTTCACGGCCGTCCCCTTCTTCACGGCGATCTCGTAGTCGCCGAGGAAGCCGCGCGTCGCGAACGTCCCGTCCGCCCCTGTCCGTCCCTCCGCCTCGGTCCACCACCGCCTGAAGACCAGCTCGCGGTACGCCTCGCCGGCCGGCTTGAGGGTCCAGTCCTTCCGAAGGAGGGGGGCGTTGTGGAGCCAGTGCTTCCCGTCCCAGAAGCCCCACAGGATGAAGGCCGTGACGGAGGGGCAGCTGAAGAAGGCGGTCAGGTAGTCGCGCAGGTAGTCCGCCTCGAGCCGCTCCATCTCCGGCGGGACCGGCGGCCCCGGGGTGCGCCACCGCGCCTGGAAGTCCGCCTTGCGGTCCGCGGTGGACGGCAGGAGCCGGATGTCGTACTCGGTCGCCTGGAGGTCGACGCCGAGGGCGGCGAAGCGGTCGAGGGTGCGGAGCACCTCGGGGAGGGGGGCGAGGGACTCGATGTGGTGGGACTGGAGACCGAGGCCGTCGATCGGGGCGCCTTTCTCCTGGAGGAACCGGACGACCCCCTCGGTGAACGCGACCCGCTCCGCCCACCGCTTGTCGTGCATGCGGCTGCAGAGGCCGGCCTCGTTGAGGAAGAGGCGGGCCTTCGGGGCGTGCTGCCGGGCGAGGCGGAACCACCCGGGCATGGCCTCGAGCCCGAGCTTCCGGTGGATGTCGCTGTTGGAGAAAGGCTCGTTCTGCACATCCCACTCGCCGATCGCCCCGCCGAACCCGGGGTTCCCGATGCAGTCGTCGATGTGGCGGACGACGCGGGCGCGGATCTCCGCGGGAGTCTTCTCGATCTGGTCGTCCTTGAAGTACCAGACGAGAACGTGGCCCCGCATCGGGATGCCCTTCCCCTGGAGCCACTGGACGGCCTTCAGGGCCTCGGCGCGCGTCTTGTCGGCCTGCTGAGGCGTCTTCCACTGCATGTAATAGAAGGCATTGACGGTGGCGTAGTTGAAGAGCTCCAGAAAATGCTTGCGGTAGAGCTCGCCCGTCCCGGAGGGGTCGATCAGGAGGTCCTTCTGGACCTGGGTGCCGAAATGGAAGGCGTGGCGCCTCATGCGGACGGAGATCTCGGCGTCCGGGACGGCGGCGCCGCCGGGGCCGGCGACGCGGACGACGAGGTCGCCCTTGCGGTGCTTCTCGATGCGCGCCTCGGCGTCCTTGCGCCAGGGGGCATCGGGCTCGCGGCCCACATAGGAGTCCTGGAGGATCACGGGCGGCTGGGGGGACGGATCGGCGGCCGCGACGGGGCGGCCGAGGACGAGGAGGAGAGCGGGAAGACAGGATGCGTCGCGGGTTGGATGCATGGATCGTTCCTCGATAGTTGGCGGCGGGTTCCTGATGAACGTGTCGTACGGGCGGGGGGAGCATACGACAAACGCGAGGCGGCCGACAAACCGGGCGATTTTTCCCCGGCCGGCCAGGGCCGCGGGGCGTTCCCGGCGACGTCGCAGGGTCGCAGCCGCCGCGCTGGATTCGTCAGCGGCCCCGCTCCAACCGCCAGGCGCCGACGTGGCTGTTGTCGAGGGCGAGGGCCTTCCGGAGCTCGGCCCGGGCGTCGTCGGTCTTCCCGAGGGCGTCGAGGGCGAGGGCGGCGGCGTAGCGGGCGTCGGCGGCGCGTCTTCGGGTGGCCAGGCGCGCCTCGAAGCTCCACCCGGCCTCTTTCCCCTCCTCTGCGGCGGCGCGGCGCCGGGCGGCGTCGACGACAGTCTCCAGGCGTTTTCTCGCCTCGTCCTCCTTGCCCAAGGCGGAGAGGGCGCGGGCGCCGTAGACGGCCATGGCGTCACTGCCCTTCGTCTCCGCAGCCTGCCCGAAGGCGTCTCGGGCTTTCGCGTCGTCGCCGAGGGCCCGGTGAGCGAGTCCGGCGGCGAAGCGAACGCGGGCCCGGCCGGAGCCGAATTCCTCCCAGACCTCGATGCCGGGCGGGACGACAAGGGCAGCCTCGAGGTCGGCGAGGGCCTCCGCGGCCTTGCCCGCCGCCAAGCGCGCCTCGGCGCGGGCGACGCGGGCGTCGACGTAGAGGCCGTATACGCCCGACTCGCCTTCCCAGAGGTGGAAGTGGTGTCCCGTCAGCAGCGAGATCGCCTCGTCGAACCGGCCGAGGATAACACAGAGCCGCGCGAGGCGCGCGATCGCGCGGTCCTTTCTCAGGACGGTCGCCCGGTTGGCCTCCAGCGGCGCGATCCGCTTCTCCGGCGGCGTGCCGGCGAGGTCATGGGCGTCATCGAGCTCGACGAGGACAAGGGGGTCGTCGCGGCCGGCGGCGAGCGCCGTCTCGTAGGCGGCGACGGCGGCGGCGGGGTCGCCCCGGCGCAGGCGGGCGAAGCCGAGGTTGCGGTGGGCCGGGGCGAGGGCCGGGTCGATCGCGACCGCCGCCTCCCACGCGGCGACGGCGGCCTCCGGCTGGCGGTCGTAGAGGAGATTGCCGAGATAGAGGCGGGCGCGGGCGTCCTTCGGGTCGGCCTGGATCGCGGCGCGCAGGGCCTCGGCCGACTCGGCGCGGAAGGGGAAGCAGCCCTCCCAGGGGAGGCGGGCGGCGACGCGGCGGGCGCGGGCGGCTTTCTCCGCCCCGCCCTTCCGTTCCCAGAGCCAGGCGAGGTGGTAGAAGACCAGCGGATCGGCCGCCGGGGGCGCTTTCGCCTGCTCCCCCTCCGGCGGGTCTGCGGGGACGAGCCGGCCGAGAACGTCGATGGCCTCGTCCCACATCGCGGCGGCGGCGTAGTCGCAGGCCAGCTCGAGGTGGGCGTTGGCGTCGCCGCGCAGGCGCGCGCGGAGGGCGTCGAGGGCGGAGGCGGCGTCGGGGGCCTTCCGCCGGGCCTTGACGAGGGCGGCCTCGTTGGCGGCCCAAGGGTCGAGGGGGTCGACGGCGAGGGCTCCGGCGGCGATTGCGGCGGCCTCGTCCAGGGCTCCGGCGCGGCGTAGGACGGCGGCGGTGAGGGCGAGTGCGCGGGTGTTGTTGGCGTTGACGGCAAGAGCGCGCTTGAGGCCCTCGAGGGCGTCGGCCCCGTCGCCGCGCCGGCAGGCGAGCTCGGCCAAGGCCTGCCAGGCGGGGCCGGTGAAGGCGCTGTCCCAAGCGGCGGCAGCGAAGGCGCGGCCGGCCTCCGCGTCGCGGCCCTGCGCGCGAAGGGCGACGCCGAGGTAGTACTGCGGGGCGCCGTCGCGCGCCTTGGTCTGGTTCCCCGTCGTTCGCGCGACCGCCCTCCGGAGGCACGCCTCGGCCTCGGCGGGCATCAGGCGCTTGAGATACAGGATCCCGAGGGCGGTGTTGACGCGGATGTCGTCGGGATCGCGCCGCAGGGCCTCCTCGTAATAAGGGAACGGATCGATCCGGGGGTTATAGAACTGCTCGAGGCGGGAGCCGGCAAGATAGAGCGACTCGACGGTTCGGATCTCCGCGGGCGGCGGGGGCGGCCGGTAGGGTTCGGGCATGGGCTCGTCCTGGCGCGCCACGGGGGCCCCGATGACGAGCTCGCGCCCGGCGGCGGTGGCGAGAACGGCGCGGCAGTCCTCCGGGCGGACGCCTGCGGGGAGCGGGATCTCAACGGCGAAGGGGCGGTCAGGGGCGATGTCGATGGCCCGGTCGAAGAGCCTGGTGTCGCCAACCGCGAGGATGGCGCGGGCGCCGGCGTGGGGGGCGGTGGCGTTGAAGGCGAGGCGGACGCCCGCGCCCTGCGGGGCGAGTCCCACGGCCGCGTCGTCCGTTGCATTCCGAACGGCGGCCAGATCCCGGATCGGGTACCAGACCTGGCGGAAGGCTTTCGTTTCGGCGGGGCGGATCCAGCTGTAGTCGGGCTGGTTGTCGGAGAAGGCGCCGACCATGATCTCGGCATAGGGGCCGTCGGCGTCGGTGAGGATCCGTTCCCACATCTTCCCCGTCGGTCCCGTGCCCCACTGCCAGAGCTTCTTGCCGGGGACGAGGCGGGGGTCGGCGACGTGCATCACGCCGGCCCGCCTCCCGTGGTCGTATCCGGCCAGCCACGCGTCCGTGTCGTTCCACGCGAAGAAGGAGTTCGGCTTCGGATGGTTCCGGATCCAGCTCAGGTCGACGCCGGCGTAGTCGACGCCCTTGTAGGCGCGTCGGCCGACGGGCCACTCGACGAAGGCGTCCTTGGTGTGGGAGGTCGCCCAGACGGTGGCGGGGGGAAAAATCGCCTGGTAGTTGTCGTTGACGGCGACGGCGGGGTTGGCGAAGTAGAGAAACGAGTGTTCGATCGGCGTGCGGTTGAAGAAGCGAAGGGTGGCCTCGAGGGCGGAGGAATCGGGCCGGAGGGTGAGGCCGATCACCCAGCGCATGCGGTGGCGGCGCTCGGTCTCGCCGATCCAGACGGTCTTGCTGCCGTCGGGATTCGCTTGGAGGGCGTGCTCGACGGTCATGAAACTGGTGACGCGGTGGTGGTGGAAGACGTTCCACTCGACGCCGCCGGAGATCCAGGCGCCGGCCATGCCGATCAGGGCGGGCTTGATGACGTGCTGGCGGTAGAAGCAGTCGTAGCCGTTGGTCTTGTCGCGGAAGGCGAAGATTCGGCCGCCGATCTCGGGGAGGACGAGGACCTCGACGAAGCGATTCTCGAGGCGGACGGCCCGCCAGGCGCGGGGGGTCTTGACGGTGGAGAGCGCGTCGAGGAGGGGGTAGGGGTAGACGGGGCCCTGGGCGCCCTGGTAGGCCCGGCCGTCGTAGAAAATCGGATGCGCTTCGGGGGGGCCGACCTCGTAGGTGGGGATCTCGAGGGGCTCCTCGCGGAGGATCACCTCGTCGGCGGGGGCGGGCGGGGATGCGAAGAGGGCGGCCGCCAGCAGCGGGAGCAGGGGGACGGGATATCTCACGGGAGGCTCCTCCCAGGGGGATGGGGGGCGGGGCGGGATCGCTCCGAGAGGCGCCTGGCCGCTCCGGTCCCCGTTACTTCCGGATGAGCTGCACCTTCTGCGCCGCCCCCTCGTCATCCGTGTATTGCAGCTCCCACGTCTCGACCTCGGCGACGGGGCTGCCGGCGGGGGCGTCGGTGCGGGGGACCTTGACGCGGACGAGGTCGGTCACGGTGCAGCCGGTGGCGAAATCGCCGTCGCCGATCGCGTCCCCCTTCCGGACGGAGACGGTCTTCGTACGCCAGCCGCCGCCCTGGAGCTGTTTGCGGATGACGACCTGGGCGACGGGGGCGGGCTTTTCGCCGGGGGCGGCGACGGGCTCGCCGACGAGGCGGAGGTCGATGCTGAAGACGCCGGGGGTTCGGACCTCCTTCGGGTCGCTCTTGATCTCGCCCTCCGAGCCGAGGCCCAGGCGGAGGATCGCCTCGGCGTCCCGCGTCACAGCCGCCACCGCGTACTCGTAGGTCTTCTTCGGCTCCACCGTCTCGTCGGTGTACGTCTTCTTCCGGATCGGCTCGCGCGTCACGCGCGCGTAGTCCGTCCCGCCGGCCGGCCGGCGGTAGACGTGGTAACCGGCGATCTCGACGTTCGTGGCAGGGTCGTCATCCCAGGCGAGCTGGACGGCGCCGAAGTCGGGGACGACGGAGAGGAGGGCGGGACTTCGGAAGGTGACCTTGCGCTCCTTGGGGGGCTCGACGAGGACGATGGTCGGGTCGTTGCCCATGGTGGTCTCGTCGGGAGGGATCTCGACGGTGACGGGGCCCGGGGGGGCGGCCGGCGAGGTCATGTCGGGAGCCGGTCGGCCGCCGATCCGCACGATGTCCTCCCCCGGCCGGGCGACGACGGCCGGCGGGGCCGGGGCGGGAGGCGGGGGCTCCGGGCGGACGGCCGGGGGGGGCGCGGGGGCGGTCTCGGCGCGGGAGGTCCGGGCCTTGGTGGGCTTCCGATCCCCGCCGGTGGTGGCCAGGATGAGGAAGATCGCGATCATGCCGAGGACGCCGGCGGCGACGCCCATGGCGGTCCAGGGCGGCGCGGCGGCGGCGGGGGCGGCAACGCGGCGGACGCGGGCGGTCGCGCGCGGGGCCTCGGGCATGGGCGGCGGAGGACCCGGGGGCCGGATCTCGGCGGGCCGCGCGGGGGCCGCCGCAGCCGGGAGAACCTCGGCGGCGGGCCGGACCGGGGTCGGCGACGGGGCGGGCCGCGCCGAGAGGGGGGGCGCCGCCAGGGGGACCAGGTCCCGGTTGCAGAAGCGGCAGACGATCGCCTCCGCCTTGATCCACTCGGCGCAGAAGGGGCACTTCTTGGTGTCGGCGGGAGGCGGGGCGATCACGGGAACCCCGCCCGTCTTCGGAGGCTGGCCCTCCAGCGTCACGGAGAACTCGACGTTCCCGAACACGACCCGGGATCCGGGCTCGAGCCGGACAGGCGACTTCACCGGGCGGCCGTTCACCTGTGTGCCATAGCGGCTGTCGAGGTCGTTGAGGTACCAGCCCCCGTCGTGGAAGACAAGCTCGGCGTGGCGGCGGGAGATGGAGCGGTCGTCGACGCGTAAATCGGCTCCTTCCTGGCGGCCGACGACCAGGGGCTTGCCCGTCGGGGCACCGACGAGGGTCTGCGCGGGGGACTGGAGGAAGATCTTCATGGATCCGGGCCGCGGGGTCCGGTCGGTCATTCTATCGTTTTCCCGGCCGCGTGCAATGTCCGCTCGCGAGCGGGGGGGCGCGGCGGGGCTCAGGACGGTCGACGTGTCCATGGACGGGGTCTGCTCCTGAATCCGGATGTCCGGATATATGAGGGAAGGGCGTTGGACATGTTGGTTCATCGCGAAGATGGGCGAAGGGGGGCCTCGCGTCAACCGCCTTCGGGGCCGGCAGGACGTGTCCGGCGAGTTCTTGATGGCTTCCATTGGGCGGATGCCGGCGGAGCGGGGGATCGTCTGCGGGTTCAGAGGCGTTTCCACATCCGCCGGTGGGGGCCGACACCGGGGAGGTCGAAGGGCTCGGATGCGACGGTCCATCCGTGTCGGAGATAGAAGGGGACGGCCGTCTCGCGGGCGTTGCACCAGAAGAGGCGGGGGGCTCCGGGAACGGAGGGGAGATCGCGTTCGAGGAAGGCGAGGAGGCGGGAGCCGAGTCCCTGCCGCTGCCGGTCGGCCGCCACGGCGATCCCGCGCAGATGCCAGGCCGGCCGGCCCTCCCAGGGGTGCGCCATGACGGTGGCGCAGGCGACGCAGCGGCCGCCCGCAAAGACGCCGACGTGGCGCGTGGCGGGGTCGTTGTCGCCGTCAAACCGGGCGGTCTCAGGCGGGCGGCCCGTGCGGAGGACGTCGTGGCGGAGGTCGAAGATCTCCGACAGGCGCGCGGAGCGGATCACGAGAGCGTCGGGCGTGGACATCAGGGCATCGTCGGGCATGCGGGGCGCGTTGTCAACGGTCTCCCGTCGCGGGATGCCGCCGATGGGGCGCCGCCGCGCCGGGCTCATGGCGATCCTTCCGGCGCCGGCCGCGCTCCGCCTCGAAGGCGAGGAAGGCCCGGGGGGGGCGGGACTCGAACCGAAGGGGCTCGCCCGTGACCGGGTGGCGGAAGGCCAGGAGGGCGGCGTGGAGGGCCAGCCGGCGCGGGCGCCAGTCCGGGTGCCGGGAGAGGTCGGGCGCGTAGCGGGGGTCGCCGAGGACGGGGTGGCCGGCCTCGGCGAAGTGGACGCGGATCTGGTTGCGACGTCCCGTCTCGAGGCGCACGCGGACGCGCGTGGCGCCCCGCAGCCGGCGCTCGACGCGGTAGCGCGTGATGGCCGGCTCCCCCTCCCCGGGCTCGTCGGTCGAATAGCGCAGCAGGTCGCGGGTCGTGGCCAGTCGGCTTTCGAAGACGCCCGCGTCGGCCTCCAATTCCCCCGCCACGAGGGCGACGTACTCGCGCTCGGGCTTGCGCTCCGCGAACTGCTCGATCAGTCCGCGGGCAGCCTCGCGGGTCTTGGCGAAAACGAGGAGGCCGGAGACGTCGCGGTCGAGGCGCTGGACGACCTCGACGCGGCGGGCGGGCCCGCCCCCGCCGAGGTAGCGCCCGATCGCGTGGACGAGGGTGTCGGTCTCGCGGCGGTCGGTCGGGACGGTGAGGACGCCGGCCCGCTTGTCGACGACGATCAGGTGGTCGTCCTCGAAGGCGACGCGGAAGGGACCGTCGGCGGGGGGGCGGGGTCGGGCGCGGTAGCGGGTGTGGGGGTCGTAGCGGACAACGACGACGTCGCCGCCGTGCAAGGGGGCTCCGGGCCGGAGACACGGCTCGCCGTTGACGGTGACGCAGCGGTGGTCGAAGAGGCCGAAGACGCCGGATCGGGAGAGGAAGGTGAGCTCCTGGACGACGCGGTCGGCGCGGACGCGGCGGCCGGGTGCGAGGGTGGTCTCATGACGGACAAGGGCCATGGGGGGGATCCTGCCGGGTGCGATGCGTGCGGGATTATAGGGAGGGCGTGCGGGGGTATCAATGGGGATCCCCGAAATCCCTGTTGCCAAGCGCGGCGGGCACGGCTATCATCGCCGTGCCATGGGATCCGAGAGCAGGCTTTCGCCGGCCGAGACGTGGTACGCGCAGGGCGTGGAGGCCTACAAGGCGGGGAAGTACGAGGAGGCCCTCGTTGCTTTCGCCCGGGCCCTGTCCTCCGACCCGAAATACCACCGCGCCCTGGTGTTCCAGGGGCTCTCGCACATGGAATTGAAGAACTACGACGACGCCCGGCGGGCGCTGGAGGCGGCCGTGGAGTTGGCGCCCACGTACGCCAAGGCGCACAACGCGCTGGGGAATGTCTATCGGCGGACGGGGGACCTCGACTTGGCGATCCAGTCGTTTACCAAGGCGGCGAGCCTGGAGCCGCGAGTGGCGGAGTACCACTATAACGTCGGGATCAGCCGGCTGGACATCAACCACGTGCCGGAGGCGATCGACGCGCTGAAGGAAGCGGCCCGGTACGCGCCAAAGGACGTGGACATTCAGGCCGAGCTGGCCGCGGCGTTCATGCGGAACAAGGCCTACCACGACGCGCTGCAGGTTCTCGAAGACTTCGTGAGGCGCTGCCCGGAAGACGACCGCGTGGTCGAGATCAAGGTCCGGATCAGCAAGTTGAAGAAGAAGATCGAGGACGAGCGGGCGGCGGCCGGCGAGGCTCCGCCCCCGCCGCCGGAGGCGTAGGGCGCCGTCGCGCTCCGTGCCGGAACGTGCCGGGGCTCTCTTCCCCTCCGGATCCTTTCCCTCGCCAAGGGGCGGATGAGGGCGGGATGTCCCCCTCGCCCGAGTCGTTCCCCAAGGAGAAATCAACCCCGAATCGCGGGATTCCCGCGGATCGGGGTTGTCCGGCGCCCAGCGGGAACGGATCGTCACCCGGCGGACCGACGCTTCCCACCTTCAGCCGTGTAACCGCCGCGCCGCGCCGCGGATCGATTGAGGCCATGATGCGGGCGAATGCAGGCTGTGTCGCGGCGACGTCCGTTGGGAGCCTCCCGTCCCTCCGCATGGTGTCGTGGGCGCTCGTCCTGGCCTCCTCTCCGGCCCCGGCACAGCCTGTTCCTGCGCGCGACCCCGTCACGGTCTCGGTTGTCACCCCCGCCTCGCCGGTTCGCCGCGGGACGCTTTTCCGGATCGACGTCCGGTTCGAGATGGAGCCCCCGTACCACATCTACGGGCCGGCGGAGGCGCTGGGGGAGCCGACGCGGGTGGAGGCGGGGGCGGTGCCGGGCGTGTCGTTCGGAATGCCGGGGTTCCCGGCGCCGGTCCGGAAGGACCTGCCCGCGCTCGGCGGCGCGATCACGCTGTACGAGAAGGCGATCACGGTCTCGATCCCGGCGGTGGCGGCCGCGGACGCGGCGCCGGGGCGGCGCGACCTCGCCGTGACGGTCTCCTACGGCGCCTGCACGGACGACACGTGCCTGCCGCCGGTGAAGGGGCGGGCGGTGGCGGCGACCGTGACGATTTCCGACGAGCCCCCCGCTTCGCCGGCGGCCGTCCTGCCGTCCGCCGAGAGGGCGCCGCCCGGGCCGCCGGCATCGGCGCCGGCCCCCGGCCCCGCGCCCGCACCGGCCGGCCCGGAGGATAGCGGGCTGCCGTCGGGGTCGTTCCTCGGCTTCTTGATTGCGTGCGTGGGCGGCGGGCTGCTTTCGCTCATCATGCCGTGCGTCTACCCGCTGGTGCCGATCACGCTCACCTACTTCATCAAGCAATCGGAAGGCTCGCGGGGGAAGGGGCTTGCCCTGGCGGGGGCCTACGCGCTGGGGATCGTCGCATCGTTCACGGGGCTGGGGATGGCGCTCTCGCTGGCGCTCGGGGCGCGGGGGGCGGTCACGTTCGCGGCCGACCCGTGGGTGAACCTGGGGATCGCGACGGTCTTCCTGCTTTTCGCGCTGAGCCTGTTCGGGCTCTTCGAGATCGCGCTGCCGGGGGGACTGACGACCGCGCTGGCGGGTTCTCCTCGGAAGGGGCTGGCGGGCGCGTTCCTGCTCGGCCTCAGCTTCAGTGTGGTGACGTTCACGTGCACGATGCCGATCGCCTCGACGCTGCTGGGGATGGCGGCGGGGGGCTCGCGATTCCTCGCCGCCGCGGGGATGCTCGTCTACTCCGGCACGATGGCGCTGCCGTTCCTGCTCCTCGGCCTCTTCCCGGCGCTGCTGCGGGCGGCGCCGCGGGCGGGGGGATGGATGGACGAGGCGAAGGTTGCGCTGGGGTTCTTCGAACTGCAGCTGTCGGTCTACTACTACTCGAAGTCCGACTGGGGCTGGGGGGTGGGGGTGCTGACGCGCGGCGTGCTGCTGGCGCTCTGGACGGCGCTGGCCCTCTTCGCCGCCGCCCATTTGCTGGGGCTCGTTCGTCTCCGCGGCCACGAGGGCGGCGGAAGGCCGGGGCCGGGACGGATCGCGGCGGGGACGGCGGCCGCGGCGTTGGCCTTCCTCCTGCTGGCCGGCCTGGCCGGGGCGCGCCTCGGTTTTGTCGAGGCGCTCCTGCCTCCCGACCTGCATCCAGCCGGGCCCGCGGAGGAGGGGATTCAGTGGGGGGACGACTTCGAGGCGGGGCTGCGGGAGGCGAAAACCTCCGGTCGCCGGCTCTTCGTCGAGTTCACCGGATTCACGTGCCTGAACTGCCAGGTGATGGAGCGGACGGTGCTGCGCGCCCCGCGCGTGACGGAGCGGCTCTCCCGGATGGTGACGGTCAAGCTTTACACGGACGGCGCACGCGACGACGCGGCGCGGAACGCGCGGCTGCAGGAGAACCGGTTTCGGACGGTGGCGCTGCCGCTGTACGTGATCCTCGACGGCGAAGGACGGGAGATCGCGCGGATCAACCGGGCGGTGACGGAGGAGGCGTTCGTGGCGTTTCTGGACCGGGCGCTGCCCTGATTCCGCTCCCGGTGCGCGGGAGGATGGGTGTTCGGCGCGCCCGCGCGGCTGGACGCCGGTCTCGACACGTGGTATCATGCGCGCCGTTCGTTCCCCCGAATCCGGAGGCCTCCCGTGTCCCATGTTCCCGCCGTGAACGACGCGACCTTCGAGGCGGAGGTCCTCAAGTCGCCGATTCCTGTGCTCGTGGACTTCTACGCGGAGTGGTGCGGGCCGTGCAAGCGGCTGGCGCCGACGGTCGAGGAGGTGGCGCGCGAGCAGGCCGGGAAGGTGAAGGTGGTGAAGGTGGACATCGACGGGAGCCAGGAGTCGGCATCGAAGTACGGCGTGATGGCGGTGCCGACGCTGGTCCTGTTCAAGAATGGGGCGGAGGCGGGGCGGCTGATGGGGCTGGCGCCGAAGCCGAAGATCGAGGCGCTGATCGGATCGTAGGGGCCGGCGTTGCGCAGCGCCCGCGCGTCGCGCGCGATCATCCCTTCAGGCTTCGGGCGTAGCGGTGGAGGCGCTCGAAGCGGGGATCCTCGCGGAGCGGGTCGAGCTCGGCGTCGTTCTCGATCTTGTCGAGATTCTGGTACCCGGCGCGGATCGCCTGCTCCAACGCGGCGAAGGCGGGCGCGATGCGGCCGAGGACGGCATGGGCGCAGGCGGAGTAGTAGAGCGCCTCGGCGCGGTAACGGCGGGCCTCGGCCGTGTTCATCTTCTCGAGCCCTTGGATCGCCTCGCCGAGCCCTTCGATCGCTTTCTCGTACTCCCCCATGTCGTGCTGGCGGATGGCCTGCACCAGTTTGCGGTAGGGCTCGGGGACGGGCGGGCGGGGCGCGGCTTGGGTCTCCTCTTCCGGTTCCGCGGCCGGCTCGGCTTCCGCGGGCGGCTCGCCGAGGGCCTTGCGGGCCCGCGCGATCGCTTCATCGAGCCCCTCCTTCAACGCCGCGAGCCGCCGTTCGATCTCCTTCAACCGCGTTCCCGCACGGCCCGCCCGCGCCCGGCGCTCCGACTGCGTTCGTTTGCGCGCCTCCGCGTCCCGGCGCATTTCCTCCTCGACGATCTTCCTCACTTCCTCGAGAAGGCGCGCCTCCCGGGTTCGGAGGAGATCTTCGACCTTGCGGAGCGCCTCGCGGAGGATCGACGACTCGCGGCGAACGCCCGGGCCCTTCGGAGGCTCCGGGTCGGTGGGGCTGGCGTCGGGGACGGTCTTCGGCTCGTCCGGATCGGCGAACAGGGCGGCGGCCGGGAGGGTGAAAGAGAGGAGGATCCAAGGCAGCCGGCGGCGCATGGGAGCGGCTTCCGACGGAGGCCGGACGGGACGGCGACCGAAGTGTAGTTCGGATGCGGGGTGGGTGTCAAGGAGGGGGTGCTTCTCAAGTTACCCCGGACTTTTTGATGACCCGCCGAATTCCGTCGAGCAGTTAGTAGTGCAGGAGATGAGGGACGCGACACCGGAAGCATCCGGCGCATCGGGTTGACGCGTGGGTCCGGCGAGCCGTCCGTCGGATTCGGAGCCGAGGGGCGGCACGCCTGTGCCGCCCGCGGTCGGTCAACCTGCCATGCAACACGGGGACTGGAACAGGGGCGCAGGATCGAGGCAATGTTACGATAAGTAACATCGTACGAGAGGCCCGCTGGAGCTCGGGTTCGTCTTAACCTCATTGGGCGATGCGACTTGCGAAATATTCGCGAGTGCGGCACGGGATTTGCTTATACACCGTCCTGCCGTTGCTCCGCTCTCCCGGCGGAGTGGGAAAGGGCTGCGCCGGGGGGCGCGGGGCGCGGCAAAACACCGGCCGGTCAGGGTCGTGGGGAGCTCCCGGCGCGCGCGGCGTGCCGCGGGAGATAGGGAGAGGGTGTGTCCCGTCCCCCCTCCGCGCCTGCCCCGCCCCCTGCTGGGGCGGGGTGTCGGCGGGGGGGGGGAGGTGCCCGTGGGAAGAACGGCGCGACGAATGGATGCCGTTCGAGCAAACGACCTTAGCATGTGCGGCAGATCGGCCCATGACGCCCCCTCCGTCTCCCAGAGTGTGGGGCGGAAACCCCAATCCATCGAGTTGCAGAGGGCTTTCTATTAACTGAAAGTGCGGGGCAACTTGAGACCGTTCTCCGCCTTGACAGCAAGCCCGTCGCGTTCCGGAACGATTTCCTCGTCGCTTTCCACGCCCGGGAGCCCGGAGACAAGGCGACGATGACCGTGCGGAGGGAGGGGCGGGAGGTCGACGCCCCGGCGGTGCTGGAGAAGCGGGGCGAGGGGCGCTGACGAGTCCGCACGCCGCGCGTACGGCGATGCGACCCGCCTCTCACCTCAGGCGGATGACGTCCTCGCCCTTCGAGGCGGCGATCCGGACGAGGATCCAGCCACCGTGGCGCCGCCAGGTGTTCCCGTCCGCCGGCCAGGCCTCGACGCGCGGGGCGGGGGCGCCGTTGACCGTCACATCGCGGAGGGCGGGGGCGCCGGCGAGCGCCCAGACGACCTGCGCGCCGGGGTGGAAACGCCCGCGCAGCGTCAGGGCCCCGTCCGCCCCCACCTCCCCCCGCACGTCCCGCGCCACGGTGGTCACCGCCAGCGGCTGGGCCTGCCAGGCGACGAAGTCGGTCTCCGCGTCGAGCCGGTCGCCGGCCAGCGCCAAGCGGAGGGCGAGGACGGCGGCGGGGTTGATCGAGGGGCCGTCGCGGCGCTGCGCGGCGAGGTGGAAGAAATCGGGGAGGCAGCCGGCCTTCGGCCCGTCGGGGTACTGCATCCGCTCGGCCGCCCCCGCGATCCCCGCGGCGACGCGCCGCCAGTCGACCGACGGGTCGTGCGGCGCTAGTTCCAGGATCCGTCGCGCGTAGACGGTGCCGCACCACTGGACGGGCAGACCGATCCAATTCGGAGCCTTCCAGTGGGTGGCGCCGTAGACGGCGATCGTGGCGTAGCGCATCGTGGGGAGGTCGGCGCGATCCCAGAGATAGACGAAGGGGAGACCGGTCAGCGCCCAGTAGCGCGCTCGCTCGAGCATCGACGGGTTGCGCGTCAACTCGTACCCGCGGACGTAGGCGCCGACGAGGTGGGCGGCGGCCAGGATGTCCGGCGTGTGGAGGGAGAGCTCCCAGGTCTGGGCGCCGCGGGGGACGCGGAAGCGCCTCATCGCCTCGAGCGCCTGGAGGCCGGCGGCGCGCGAGGCGGGATCGAGGCTCATGCGGGCGTGCTCGAGGATCGGCAAAGCCTGGGCGGCCGCGAAGCCGCTGGCGGTGTCCTCCGTGTGGCCGCGCCGGAAGCGGCCCTCGTAGGTCCAGAGGCCGTCGGCGCGCTGGCGTGCCATCGCCGCGCGGGCCGCCGCCTCCGCCGCCGCGAGGCACGGGTCGACGGGCCCGAGCGTGAAGGGGATCATCCGGCTCGGCAGGTGGGCGCCGCCGGGCGGGAGGGTCTTGTGGTAGTCGAGGACCTCCTTGACGCGCCGCGCCTCGGGGCCGTCCGGCGCGCCGGCCAGCAGCCCGAGCTTCCAGAGGGCCCCGAGGAGGTCGAGGAAGGGGTGACGCTCCCAGTTCGGCTCCGCGCAGTGTCCCCACCCCTTCCGCGCCGGGTCCCAGAGGGCGGACTCCAGCAGGGAGGCCCTCGCGAGGGCGAGCGCCCCGGCCTCATCCCGGGGCGGCACGGGCGGCGGCGGCAGCGGATTGTCCTTCAGCCACGCTGCGATCAGGCCGCCCAGGTCCGCGCCAGGCAGCAGGAGGAACGTCGCCTCCATCTCGACGCCGCCCCCCCAGGCGACGGCCAGAGGCTGCTGCGCCTCCGGGGCGTTCTCCGGCCGCAGCGGGCCCACCGGGGGCAGCGAGAGGGACATCCGGAGATTCGGCTCGCCGTCGAGGGTGTCGGGCACGTGGAAGGCGGGCTGGAGGACGGCGGCGTCCGCCGGCGTCGCCGGCCGGAGCGTCCATGCCAGCCCGATCGCCGCACCGTCCTTTACCGCGCCCATCAGCGGCATCGTGATCTTGAGGGGGTCTGGCACCGCCCGGAGGTGATCCGGCGGATCGATGTCGGCCGTGCTCGAGGAGGCTTCGTTCGGGCCGAGGAACTCGAGGCCGCTGAAGAGGGCGCCGTCATGGTCGCGGCCGGGGATGCGGAGGACGATGCCCTCGAATCGGAGAAGGCGGGTGTCAGCCGACGGCCGGAAGGCGGCGCGCACGCGCAGCCCTCTCCCCTGCCGCGCGTGGGACCACTCCCAGAGCCCGACCGCCTCCCCCTTCGCGTTCCGGACGCTGCCGCGGGCGGCCTCCGTCGGCAGGGCGAGCTCCTCCCGCGCGCCGTCCGCCCCCGCCACCACGATCCGATCGGGCCCGGCCAGCTCAGCCGCGGGCGCCGTGCCCCGCGCCCGGGCGTGATAGAAGAGAAGGGAGGGCGGCGCGCCGGCCGTCCGCCACGCGACCGCCGTCACCTCCTCCGTCAGGGGGAACGTCTCGCCGGGGATCGCGCCCCCGACGAACTGCTGCAGCGTCGGGTAGATCCGCACCGTGACGCGCCGCCGCAGCGGGGGCGCACCGGGCGCCTCCAAGACAGCCTCAACGGGGAAAACCCCCGGCCCCGGCGCCCGGACGGTGTACGACAGCGTGGCGCGGCCGCGGGGCGGGACCTCGAGCCGCTCCGGAACCTGCTCCACCGTCACGCCCTCCGGCGCCGAGACGCGCACCGTCGCGGTCTGCGCCGCGTCCTCATGTCCTGTCACCTGATGCGTCACCCGGACGCCCGTCGGACCTGGCTCCTGGACGCCGGGTCCCAGCGCGAGGGGATGGAGTCGGATCTCATCGATGGCGATCCATTCGATCTCGACGGGGCCCGGGTCCCCGCCGGGGTCGAGCCGCAGGCGGGTGATGCGGCCCGTCCATGCCGGCACGCCGGCGAGGGGGATTTCGCACGTCACGAACGCCCCGGGCTTGCCGAGGGGAAACCGGACGCTGCGGGCCTCCTCGAAGGCGGGAGCCGCATCGGTCGCCCAAAAAAGCTGGCCCGTCCCGCCGGCAGGGGTCTTCAGACGGAGGCGGACGGCATGGCGGCGGGAGGCGGCGTCAAGGGAGATCTCGGGCCCGGTTAGGGCGGGATCGGTGCCGCGCGAGAGGATTCGGAGGACCGGCCCGCCGCCGCCCGGGGCGGCGTCGAGGATCGGCTTCCAGCCGGCGTTGCCGCTGCGGAAGTCCCAGCGGAGGACCTCCGAGCGGCCGAGAAGCACCATTCCGTCCGGGGACTGTGCAGGGGCGGCGGCGGGGAGGAGCAGGAGCAGAAGCAACAAGACGGGACGATCTCGGGATGTCATCATGGCCGGATCATACACGGGCTGCGGCGGGAGTCAAACGGGAGCAGACCGATGTTCTTTCTATCCGAAGCCCCGCACCCGTCAGGGGGTGGAACGGGCGCGGAGGGGGGCGGGGGGGGCGGGACGCATTGAGAGAAGCCCTCGCGGACGCTATCTCGGCGCGAGGCGGGCGACGGCCTCCTTCGCTCCGGCGTGGGCGGGATCGAGCTGAAGGACGTCGCGGTACTCCCGCAGCGCCCGAGCGGCGTCCCCCAGTTTCTCGTAGGCGCGTGCCAGCCCGAGGTGGGCGGGGACCGACTCGGGCGCCAAGAGACATCCCTTTTCCAGGGCCTCGCGCGCCGCGCCCCACTCCTCTCGCGCCGCGTGCGCCGCCCCGAGGTTGATCCACGCCCGCTCGTGCTCCGGCTCCAGCGCCACCGCCTTCCTCAACATCCGCACCGCTTCCGCCGTGTTCTCCTGGCGCAGCAGCAGGGTCCCCAGGTTGAAGTGCGCGTCGGCGTGATCGGGATCGATCGCGATCGCCCTTCGGTACGCGGCCGCCGCCTCATCCTCCCGCCCGAGGTCCGCGCAGACGTTGCCGATGGCGCGGTGGACGTCGGCGAAGGCGGGAAGGATCTTCGCACACGCCCGGAAGCCCTCGGCGGCCTCCTCCTTTCGCCCCGCCGCCAAGGCCTCGGCGGCGGCGTTGTAGCGCGCTTGAAAATTCTTCCGCCCCGCCTCGTCCAGCGCCGGCTCGGCAAAGATCCGGAACGTGCGGAGGCTGCGCTCGACGAGCGGCGCGTAGCGGTCGAAATAGCCGCGCCCCGTCGTGAAGCTCAGAACGAAGACGCGGCGCCCCTTCCAGAGCGCGATCGAGAGATTCTTCAGCGGCGCCGACTCGCCCCCCAGCGTGCTCACGATCCGCTTCCCGAGCACGCCGTGGACGCCCGTCAGCTCCTCCGAGACGACCGTCCAGCCGGGGAACGACCGGGCATGGCCGGCCTTCCAGGTTGCCAGGAAGTCGTCGAGCTGGTCGCCGTCGCGCAGATAGACGTGGACGATGTCGAGACGGGGAACGTAGAACTGCTCGGCCGGGCCGTAAAAGGAGAGGGCCGCGGCGGCGGCCGGCTCGCCGGCCTTCCAGCCGAGGGGCGGGCGGAAGGTGAAGGCCAGGAAGGGATGGCTGTAGGGCGCGTCGAGGCGGGCGGGGGTTTCCGCGGGGCGGGCGACCGGCGCCGCGTCCGGCGGCTTCTCACCGGGCGGCGGCGTCCAGGGCTTCGGCTCGAGACGCACGACGTCCGCCTTGTCGACCCGGAACAGGCCCCGCCCCGTGTCGACTTCAAGCCGATCCCCCCGGTCCGTCACCCGTCCCTCGACGCGCCCGCCGTTGCGGAGGTGGACGACGTCCGCGGCGGCGGGGAAGGCGGGCAGCAGGAGGATCAGGACCGGTGCATACATGGCGGACGGGCAGAATCATAGCCCACACGCCTTCCCCCAGACGGCAACGGGACAGGCCCTGGGGAACAGGCCGCCGCCCGGGGCGGGCCCGCCGCCGGAGCGGCGGGCCCGCGGGGAGGCTCGATCCGATCACTTCTTCTTGCGGCCCGGCATGTCGTAGGGCAGATACTCGCCCGGCACGGGGATCGGGTAATTGCCATCCGCATCCGGCATCACCGGGGGCGGGGCGTCCCAGGCCAGATTGGCGGGGAACAGGTCGGGGCCCGTCTTCACGGCGTCGTCCCACTTCACCTCCACGCCCGAGTAGGTCGCCATGCGGCCCAAGACAGCCGTCATGCTGGAGACGGCCCCGAAGTAGGCCTCGTTGTAAGGCTTATCCTCCTTGATGGCGGTGAGCAGGTCGATGTGCTCCTGGACATACGGGTTCCCGCTCTTCAGTTTCGGCCCGGGGCCGGCGCCCGACACGCTGCGCCCGCCCAGGTTGGCCCCGCCGTTGGGGGCCTTGGTCGAGTGGAAGGACTCGCTGACGCTGTTCCAGCAGTTCGGCTGATGGCGGCACTGGCTGAGCAGGGTGATGCCGTTCTCGTAGGTGAACTCCACGAAGTGGGCGTCGTAGATCTGCCCCTTGTTGGTCCCCTTCTTGGTCCGGATGAAGTCACCGTAGCCCCGGTGCCAGAGGGCGCCCATGCCGTTGGCCTTGACCGGATGGGCCCAGTCCGCGCCCGTTTTCTTCAGGACCGTGGACATGACCCAGTTGGCGATATCCAGGTTGTGGACGTGCTGTTCGCAGATGTGGTCGCCGCTGAGCCAGGTGAAGTGATACCAGTTGTGGACCTGGAACTGCATCTCGGTCTGGTTCGCCTCGCGCTTGCGGTTCCAGATGCCGCCGCCGTTCCAGTAGGCGCGCAGCATCGTGATGTCGCCGTACTGGCCGTCCGCGATGGCCTGGATGCCGCCCAGGTAGCCGGCCTCGTGGTGGCGCTGGAGCCCCACGCCCACCTTGAGCTTCTTCTCGTCGGCCAGCGCGGCCGCGGCCATGACCTTGCGGAAGCCGGGGGCGTCCACGCAGACGGGCTTCTCCATGAACACGTGCTTGCCCGCCTTGATGGCCGCTTCGAAGTGCTGCGGGCGGAAGCCGGGGGCCGCCGCGGTGACCACAAGGTCGATGCCGGAGTCGATGGCCCGCTGGAAAGCGTCCAGCCCCGAGAACGTCCGCTCGGCCGTGACGTCGCCGCCTTTCTTGTTGAGCGCGGCGGCCGCGTCCTTGGCCTTGTTCTCGAAGGCGTCGGCCACGGCGACGAACTGGACGCTCAGCCCGACGATCGAGGACGCGTTCAGATTGTCCTCGGCCGCGCCCCGCCCGCGCCCGCCGCAGCCGATGAGGGCGGCCTTGAGCAAATCCGTGCCGGCCGCGTGGACCATCGGGATGGAGAGCGCCGGCAGGGCCGACCCGGCGGCCGCGCCGGCCGAGGCCTTGATGAAGTCGCGACGCGACGCCTCCTTCGGCTTCGAACCCTTCGTCTCGCTCATGATACCCGTCTCCTTCTGAAGGGGCTGGCGGGAGCGCACGCCCCCGCCGGGGATGGACGCCGCATCATAGCACCGCAGACTCCCCGCGCGAAGGAATTTGCGCGATCTTTCATCCGCGGGATCTGCGGATCGAGGAGGGACCGCGAAGGGACCCGCCGCGCGGCGGGTTTCCCCAGGAGCGATGGACACCGGCCGCCCCCTCTTTGTATGATGAAACATTGAGCGCACGCTCGTCCAGGAGATCCCGCATGAACCTCATCCGCCTCGCGACGACAGCCCTTTTCGGGGTCGTCTCTCTGCTTCCGGGAGGTCCGGCCGCCGCCGCGGACGCGCCCCCCGGCTGGTTCGAGTTCGTCATCCCGGGCCTCGATGCCACGGCGACGCCGACGGACGCGTCGGCCCTCAACGACGCCCCCGCCGGCGCGGACGGGTTCGTGCGCGTCCGCGACGGACATTTCGTCGACGGCAAAGGCCGGCGCCTCCGCTTCCTCGGCGTCAACCTGACCGCCACCGCCTGCTTCCCCGACCCGGCCCTCGCCCCGCGGATCGCCGCGCACCTGCGCAAGCTCGGCTTCAACGTCGTCCGCTTCCATTTCATGGACGTCGGGCAGCCCCCGGCGGGAATCTTCCGGAAGGACGGGCGGACGCTCGATGCCGGCCAACTCGACCGGCTCGACCGCCTCGTTGCCGAGCTCAAGCAGCAGGGGATCTACACGAACCTCAACCTGCACGTGGCGCGACGCTATCCGGGCCTCACGCCCGAGATGCTCCAACGCTTCCAGTGGGGCAAGGTCCTCGACCGCTTCTACCCGCCGTTCCTGGAGCTCCAGCGCGAGTACGCGCGCGATCTCCTGACGCACGTGAACCCCTACACGAACAGCGCCTACGCAAAAGAGCCCGCCGTCCTCTGCGTCGAGCTGAACAACGAGAACACGATGCTGCCGTACTGGACGGGAAACGTCGACAACCTCCCCGACCCGTTCGGCGCGGAGCTCGACCGGCAGTGGCGGGCCTGGCTGAAGGCCGCATACGGCACGACGGATCGGCTGCGCGCCGCCTGGAGGGAAGGGGAGACGCCGCTCGGGGCGGAGCTCCTCAGGAACGGCGATTTCCGGTCGGGTTCGTCGGATTGGGTGGTCCAGGCCGCGGGCGAGGCGGAGGCGAGGGGGGAGCCGCTGAAGGCGGACCCGCCGGCGGGCTTGACGGGGGGCCTGCGCTGGGTCGCCTCGAAGGCGGGCACCGAGGGCTGGCATCTCCAGCTCTTCCAAGGCGGGCTGGCGCTCGCGGAGGGGAAACCGTACACGCTCTCGTTCTGGGCGCGCGCGCCGCGGGGGGGGCTCCGCGAGCTCGAGGCCTTCGTCATGCACGAGACCGCCCCGTGGCGCAACCTCGGCGCCCACCGCGTCGTGCCGCTTACCGAGACGTGGACGCGCCACCGCCTCCTCTTCCGCGCCGCCGGCGTCGGCGGCATCAAGGCCCGGGTCAACTTTAGCACGCGCAACCGGACCGGCACGGTCGACCTCGCCGGCGTCTCCCTCCGCGAGGGCGGCGTCACCGGGCTGGCGGAGGGCCAAACGCTCGAGACGCTGACCTACGGCGGGGCGGGCGACACGCCGGCAGCCCGGCGCGACGCCTTTCGCTTCCTGATGGAGACCGAACAGGCCGCCTCGCGCGGGCTCATCCGGTTCCTCAAGCAGGACCTCGGCGTCCAGCCGCTCGTCACCGACACCCAGGCCGACTACGGCCACGCGGCGGGGCTCCTGCGCGAGGGGACTCAGAGCGACTACGCGGACATGCATGGCTACTGGCAGCACCCCGAGTTCCCGGGCGGGGGCTGGGACCGGGCCAACTGGAAGATCCGGAACTCGACCCAGGCGGGCGCCGCCGACGGCGGAACGCTCGGCCACATCGCCGCCTGCCGCCTCGCCGGCCTGCCGCTCTCCGTCAGCGAGTACAACACGCCCGCCCCGAACGACCACGCCGCCGAGTCGCTCGCGATGCTCTCCGCGATCGCCGCCTTCCAGGACTGGGATGCGATCTACCACTACACCTACCTCGACTTCAAAACGGACTGGGAAGCGGACCGAATCCTCTCGTACTTCGACCTCTGCGGCCACGCGGGGCAGACGGCCTTCGCGCCGGTGGCGGCGCTCGTCTTCCGGCGCGCGCTGGTGAAGCCGGGCGCGGCGCCGGTGACGCTGACGCTGCCGAAGGAGGCGATCGCGGGCCTGATGGCGGCCGGCCGGGGGGATATCGACGGCCTGTGGGAGTCCGCCGGCGTCCCGCGGGGAAGCGTTGCCCGGCGACGGCTGGCGGTGCGGCTTGCCGACGGGGCCGGCGAGGTCCGGGCGTCGGAACGGATCGACGCAGCCTCGCCGCGGACCAGCGACACGGGCGAGATCGCCTGGGAACCGGAGCCGGACGCGCCCCGCTTTCTCGTCCGCGCCCCCGCCGCGCGGATGGCCATCGGAAAGATCGCCGGCCGAAAGATCGCCCTGGACGACGTGACGGTCGAGGTCGGCGCGATGGAACGAGGCTACGCCTGCGTCGCGCTGGTCGCCCTCGACGGGAAGCCGGTGGCCGAATCGAAGTCGGTCCTCCTCGCGGCAGCCGGCCGGGTGGAGAACCGGGGAATGGGCTGGAACGCGGACCGGACGAGCGTGTCGACCGCCTGGGGGACAGGCCCGACGATCGCGGAGGCCGTGCCGGCGACGATCACGCTGCCGGGAGCGGGATGGAAGGCCCAGACGCTCGACGGCACGGGCGCACCGAAGGCGGAGATCCCGGTGGAGTCGGCGTCCGCCGGGACGGCCGTGAGGGTCGGGGGGGCGGCGCCGTCGCTATGGTATCTGTTCAGCCGGTAACGTGTGTGGCAGGGGGCTATCGCCCCGGACTTTCGGGAGACACGGGATCGGCGAAGGGCGATCGAGGCGATCGCCCAGCTCCGGGCACCGGTCACGCCGGATCGACAACGCGCACCGGATCGAGGTCGAAGCCGGTGCGGTCCGGATCGCACCGCAGCGCTACCGCTACAGAACGGAGAGAGGACCTGGACATGAACAGCCAATGCCTATCCGTTGTTGCCACGGCCGCCCTGCTCGCTGGCACCGGAGCCGCGCGGGCCGCCGATCCTGCGCCGCCCCTCAAGGTCTGCCTCGTCTCCGCCTCGGCGGAGTACAAGTCCCACGAGTCCCTCGCCGCGCTCCAGAAGCATCTCGAGTCGAATGACGCCGTGACGTGCACCCGCGCCTTCGGCGAGGACAAGGGGAAGGACATCCCCGGGCTCGAGGCGCTCGAGGCGGCCGACGTCCTGGTCCTCTTCACGCGGCGGGTGACGCTGGACGAGGCGCCGCTGGCGCGCGTGAAGCGCTTCTGCGCCGCCGGCAAGGGCGTCATCGGCATCCGCACCGCCAGCCACGGCATCCAGAACTGGCTGGAGATGGATCCGGATCTCTTCGGGGGGAGCTACCAGGGGCATTACGGCAAGGACGAGCCCGCGCAGGTGGTCGTCGAGGAGCGGGCGAAGGAGCATCCCGTCCTCGCCGGCGTGAAGCCGTTCGGGACGCCCGGCAAGCTCTACAAGAACCCGTCCCTGGCGGCGGACGTGGAGCGGCTCCTGACCGGCGTCGCGCCGGGGAAGCGGGAACCGGTCGCCTGGGTCCGCGAGCGCGCGGGCGGCCGGGTCTTCTACACGTCGCTCGGCGTCCCCGAGGACTTCGCGGACGCGAACTTCCTGCGGCTGCTTTCGAACGCGATCTTCTGGGCGGCGCGGCGGGAGCCGCCGGGGCGCTGAGCGCGCGGCGCCGGGACCGGGGGGACCCGAAACAGGGCCCCGCCCCCGCCACGAAGATCCCCGGCCGGTCGGCCCAGCTCTCGGGCGAACGCGAAGACCGCGCGGAGCGTCCGGCCCCGGTTCGCCTTGACACCCCCTCGCGCACCGACCTAATATGGGCCGGCGCGCGGCGGGCCGCGCGCCCTTCCCGATCCCCCGGAGCCCCCATGGCGCGCGTCTGGGACGTCGATTCCGGAGGCTCCGACCGGCGCCCGCGCCTCGGGGACCTCCTGCGCCGCCTCCGCCCCCGCCTCCGCTGGGTCGCCGCCGCCCTCCTCATCGCCGCCGGCGCGCTCACCAGCACCTTCACCGTCAGCCCGGAGGAAGTGGGGGTGGTCACGCGGTTCGGACGTTACGTCCGCACGGTCGAGTCAGGGTTGCACTTCAAGCTCCCCATCGGCATCGAATCGGTCGTGAAGCTGCCGGTGGAGCGCCAGTTGAAGGAGGAATTCGGGTACCGGACGCTGCGCGCGGACACGCGGACGCAGTACGCGTCGAGCGACTTCCCGGACGAATCGCTGATGCTGACGGGAGACCTGAGCCTGGCGGACGTCGAGTGGATCGTGCAGTACCGGATCAGCGATCCCTACAAGTACCTCTTCAAGGTTCGGGACATCCCGAAGACGTTCCGGGACATGGCCGAAGCGACGATGCGCCAGGTCGTGGGCGACCACACGGTGGACGAGGTGATCACGCTCGGCCGGAAGGATATCGAATTGAAGGTGGCCGACCTCCTCCAGGAGATGTGCGCGCAGTACGAAACGGGGATCCAGGTCGAGCAGGTGGTGCTGCAGAACGTGACGCCGCCCGACCCGGTAAAGCCCTCGTTCAACGCGGTGAACGAGGCGGAACAGCAGAAGGAGCAGCTGACGAACAAGGCGAAGGCGGAGTACAACAAGGTCGTGCCCCGCGCGCAGGGGGAGGCGGAGAAGGAGATCCAGGAGGCGATGGGGTACGCCCTGGAGCGGCTGAACCGGGCGCGCGGCGAGGCGGCCCGCTTCGAGGCGCTCTTCGCGGAGTACGAGAAGGCCCCCGAGGTCACCCGCCGGCGGATCTATTTGGAAACGCTGGCCCGGGTGCTTCCCATGACGGGGGACAAGATCATCGTGGACGAGAAGGCGACCGGCATCGTCCCGCTGCTGCAGATGCAGATGCCGGGGTCCCGGAAGGAGCGATGACCTGGATGCGCACCACGGCCGTCGCCCTGCTCCTGGTCGCCGCCGTCCTGCTGGCGTCCTCCGCCTACGTGGTGCGGGAGACCGAGCAGGTGGTCGTCACCCAGTTCGGCAGGCCCGTCGGGGACCCGGTAACGGAGCCGGGGCTCCATTTCAAGATGCCCTTCATCCAAGACCTCCACGTCTTCGACAAGCGGTTCCTGGCGTGGGACGGGGAGCCGAACCAGATCCCGACGGCGGAAAAGAAATTCGTCCTCGTCGACGCCTACGCCCGCTGGCAGATCTCGGACCCGCTCCTTTTCCTGCAGCGCCTCCGGGACGAGCGCGGCGCCCAGTCGCGCCTCGATGACATCCTCGACGGCGAGACACGCAATGCCATCGCGAGCCACGAGATCGCCGAGCTGGTCCGGACCACGAACCGGAAGGCCGCCTCCGTCGAGGGGCTGGACGCGGCGGCCCAGGGGATGATCGACATCCAAGTCGGGCGGGAGAAGATCGCGCAGGCGATCCTCCGGTCGGCCAATGCCCGCGCCGAGGGGCTGGGGATCCGCATCCTCGACTTCCGCTTCAAGCGGATCAACTACGTCGAGAACGTCCGCAAGGAGGTCTACCTCCGCATGATCTCCGAGCGCCAGCGCATCGCCGACAAGTTCCGGTCGGAGGGCGAGGGGGAGGCCTCGAAGATCGCCGGCGAAAAGGAGCGCGAGCTGAAGCGCATCCAGTCCGAGGCCTTCCGGAAGGCGGAGGAGATCCGCGGGAAGGCCGACGCCGAGGCCAGCGCCATCTACGCCGCCGCCTACGACCGGTCCCCCGAGACCCGCGAGTTCTACCAGTTCCTCAAGTCGATGGAGATCCTCGAGCGCAACCTCGATCGCAGCACCACCCTCATCCTGACCACCGCCAGCGAGCTCTACCGGTTCCTGAACCGCATGAAATAGCGCGCCGACGGCCCGGGGCCTTCTCAGGAGCACGCCATGATGAGCTTGTCGCGGCGGGACTTCACGGCCTCCGCGGCCGCGGCGGCCGCCGGCGCGGCCCTGGCGCCCCGAAGGGCGGCCTTCGCCGAGGCCCCGTCCCGAAACCCGCTCCCGCGCTGGCGCGGCTTCAACCTCCTCAACTTCTTCCAGGCCTTCGACAAGGGCGAGCGCGGCCAGGGCGACGTGCGCGAGGACGACCTGCGCTGGATCCGCGACTGGGGATTCGACTTCATCCGCCTCCCCCTGGACTACTGGCTCTGGGTCGACAGCGACTGGCCCCGGACCCGGACGCTGACGCCCGACGACGTCTGCCGGATCCGGGAGCCGATGCTGGCGAAGATCGACCGCGCGGTCGACCTCTGCCGGAAATACGGCCTGCACTGCAACCTCAACTTCCACCGCGCTCCCGGCTACTGCATCAACAACCCGGACCGGGAGCCGTACGTCCTCTGGTCCGACCCGCGCGCCGAGGACGCCTTCGCCTTCCACTGGGACCTCTTCGCGAAACGATACCGGGCCGTCCCCGCGAAAGACCTCAGTTTCAACCTGGTCAACGAGGCGCCCGCCAAGAAGGCGGGCTACATGACCGGCGAGGATTACCGGCGCGTGATGACGCGCGGCCTGGAGGCCGTCCGGAAGCACAGCCCCGACCGCATCGTCATCATCGACGGGTACGGCGCGGGAAGCGAGATCGTGCCGGAGATGGTCCCTTCCGGGGTCGCGCAAAGCGTCCACACGTACTGGCCGGCCACCATCAGCCACTACCGCGCCTCATGGGTGGACCGGAACGGCACATTCCCCGAGCCGGCTTGGCCCGAGCTTCACAAGGACGGTTCGCGCAAAAACGGCCGCCCGGAAATGGAGAAGAAGTACGCGCCGTGGGGGGACTTGGTCCGGCAAGGCATCGGGGTGCACTGCGGCGAGTGCGGATGCTTCAACAAGACGCCCCACAAGGTCTTTCTGGCTTGGTTCACGGACATGCTGGAGATCATCGGCTCGCACGGCATCGGCTGGTCGCTCTGGGAATTCCGCGGCGCGTTCGGCATCCTCGATTCCGGCCGCTCCGACGTCCCGTACGAGGACTGGCAGGGCCACCATCTCGACCGCCAGCTGCTCGAGCTGCTGAGAAAGCATTGACCCCCCGCGTGTGCCGGGAGCGCCCCCGCACGCTACCCGCCCCCGGCCAGCGGCGTCAGCCGGATGTTGCGGAAGAGGAACTGCCCGCCGCGAGGCACCTCGGCTTGGAGGCCGATGTAACCCTTCGGTTGGCGGATCCCCCCCACCGACCACGCCGGCTTCCCGTTGATCTCGAGCGAGATCGTCTCCCCCTTCACGGTCACCCGGAACCGGTTCCAATCCCCCTCCTTCACGAGCCCCCGGCTGGTCGCCGCCTTGATGCCGGGGATGTTCCCCTCCTGACCGCGGGTGAGGTTCAGCTGGTACTGCTTCGGCCAGGGGGCGTTGGGAGGAATCTCCGTGTACCGGAGGTAGATGCCCGAGTCGTAGAACGCGCCGGCGTTCAGCGCCTTCCACTCCAGTTCCAGGACGTAGTCCGCGTACTGCGCCTTTGTCTGAACGATGCCGTCCCCCGACTTGAGCAGGATGGCCCCGTCCCGGACCTCCGCCTCGCATTTGAGAATGTCCCAGCCGTCGAGCGTCCGGCCGTCGAACAGTTCGACCGTCCCGGCGTCGGGGGCGGGCGGCGACGGCGCGCACCCCGCCAGCATCGACATCCCGCAGACGGCCGCGCACGCGATCACGGTTCGCATCGCACGCCTCCTCCCCATCAGGGCCGCTTCGCACAACCACGCCAACGCCGGAACACGGCAACGCCCCTCACGGCTCGTGGACGACAGCCAGGCGGCGGATGACGACCTCGCCGACGGCCGCGGGGTCCTCCCCCCTCGACGGGTTGGACTGGGTGTAGACCCCCGCCTTGAAGTAGCAGCCCTCCGCCGCGCGCGACGTCTCCACTTGCGGCGTTTCCTGGTCGCGGTAAAAGACCCGGACCCGCCCCCCCGACGCCTCCAGCCGGATCGCGAAGTCCGTGCCCAGCCGATAGTCCCGGTCGAGCGTGCCGAGCGCCTTCCCGCCCCCCTCGACGAAGAGGTGGGTCCCTTCCAGCCGGATCATCACGACGTCGTCGGTGGCGTCGTGGATCTGTCCCGCCACCACATGGGGCTTCTTCGCCGGCAGGCGGGTGATCGCCTGAACCAGGTCGAGGACGTGGCGCCCCCGGGCGGTGGACCATGCGGCCATCTCGCGGAGCTCGCAGCGGGGGTAGCGGCTGTTCTTCGTCGTGGCCCCGCCGGCGGGTGCCCGGAAGACTACGCCCTTTCCATCCGGGGCGACGAAGAACCAGTCGGGGTGGGAGAAAGCCCGGAGGCGATCCGGACCGATCTCGTCGGGCTGCCCCTCGGGCAGGGTCAGCTTCCAACCGCTCAGCGCCAGAAGAGAGGCCGGATCCCCCGGCGCCCGCGCCGGGACGAAGAGCGCCGCCAGGACGACCGCCGGGATGCCCAAGGATCCGACCTCCGATCGTTCTGGAGCCGATCAGACGGCCGCCGGCGGCTCCGCGGGAGGCGACGGGACGGCCGCGTGCAGCTTCCGGTAGGCCCGGCAGAAGGGGCAGGCCGGGGAATACCAGCGGACCAAGCGGGCGACCCAGGAGCCCTGCCACCGGCGGGCCGCCATGCAGAGCGGGCAGACGCGGCAGACGAAGGCCAGGATGCGAGTGAGCATCGGGATACCGCCCTTCGGGAAGCCGGCGGTGCGCCTTGCATTCTACCCGCGGGGGAATAGAATGCCAGCAAGAGAAGCATCGGTGGAGCGTCCGGATCGCATGAGCCGGCTGTCGCGCCGTATTCCGGTCCTGCTCGCCCTCGCCGCCTTCCTGGCCGCCCAGGGGGGGATTTGGGTCCACCGCACCGGGCACGCGTCGGAAGACGCGGCGCACGACGCCAAGCATGCCTGCCCGCACGGGACGGCCCGCGTCCACTTCTGCGATCCGGCTCCTCCGCACGCCCACGCAGACGACTGCGCGATCTGCACCAGCGTCGCCAGCCGGCACGCCGAGTTGCCGGCCTCCTCGCCCCTCGTCGTCGCGGTGACGGACATCGCCGCCGCGCCGCCCGCCCGTTCCCTCCCGCGGACGGTCCCCGAGGCCGCCCCGCCCCTTCCGCGCGGCCCGCCCGCCTGAGCGCTCCGATCCGGTTCGCATCGCGATCCCGCCATGCCTCGGCTTCGGTCCGCTGGGCCGGCCGTGCGCGCGGCGTGATTCCCGATTGAATCCAAGGAGAGACTCCATGCGGATGCACGCCTCCGGACTGACGCTCGTCCTGGCGCTCGGCGGCGGCTGGGCGGCCGCGCAGGACCCCGCCCCCGCCGCGGCCCCCGTCCCGGGCGAGACCAGTCTGAACGTCTTCAACCCGACCGTCTCCGTCTTCCTTAACGGGCTCTGGCGTCTGGACAACAAGGACGTCGCCCACGAGCACGACGGCGAGATCCACGAGCTGGACGACCGGTTCCTGCTCCGCGCGGCGGAGCTGGACTTCCGCGCCGCGGTGGACCCCTTCGCCGACGCCGTTCTGGTCGTCGGCGCGCACAAGGAGTCGCCGGGCGAGTACGAGATCGACGTCGAGGAGGGCTATGTCGTGGTCAAGAGCCTGCCCCTCGGGTTCTGGGAGGAGCCGCCCCTCGGCACGGAGATCAAGGCCGGGCGGTTCCTGACCAGCACCGGCATCCTCAACCGCCTGCACGAGCATGACTTGCCCCAATCGATGCGGGGGCTGACGTTCGAGAACTTCTTCGGCGGCCATGCGTATGCGGCCGACGGGGTCTCCCTCCGCTTCCATCTTCCCTCGATCGGCGACTCGGCGCTCACGCTGACCACGGAGGCCGTCCAGGGGGGCGGCTGGAAGATGGGGCACGACGGCGCGGACCAGCCCGCCTTCATCGGCCACCTGGGCTGGTTCAACACGTTCGCCGACGAGCACGACCTGGACCTTTCGCTGATCGGGACGTACGGCTCCAACGACCCGGACCGGAGGCGGCAGACACAGCTCCTCTCCCTCGATGCGTTCTACCGGTGGCGGCCCCTGCAGGGAGGGCAATGGACCTCTCTCGTTCTGGCCGGTCAGCTCTTCTACGGCTCCCGGGAGTGGGAGGATGAGGCAACCTTCGAATCGGGCACGAACCGCGCGCTCGGGTGGCTGGTTTACAGCCAGTACCAGCTCGACCGCCAGTGGTATCTCGGCATCCGGTTCGACCGGACGGAGCACCTGGAGGACCGCGACACGGTCTCGTCCCGGCTGAATCCGTACGTTTCCTTCTACGCCAGCGAGTTCTTCCGGATCCGGGCCGGGTACGAGCAGACGTGGAGCGACGATGACGCCCTGGATGGGCTGAAGACCTTCCTGCTGGAATTCAACATCGTCTTCGGGGCGCACCCGCCGCACCCGTACTGGGCCAACTTCTAACGGGCCGGCATCCCGCATCCTGACGAACTCGACGCAGGAATGAACACCAGGGAGGTGAACTGTGACGATACGACACGAAATTATTCTGGGGATCGCGATCCTCGCCTCCGCCGCCCGGGCGGGTGCCGCGGAGAAGCCGGTCGTCGCCTGCACGATCCCCGTGCTTGAGTCGCTGGCACGGGAGGTCGGAGGCGACGATTTCACGTACTTCAGCCTGGCCAAGCCGGACCAGGACCCGCACTACGTTCGTGCAACGCCGGTCCTGCAGCGGAGGCTTCGGGAGGCGGATCTGTTCCTGGAAGTCGGCCTCCAGCTCGAGCTCTGGGCGGACCTCGTGGCGAACCAGTCCGGGAAATCCCGCCTCCAGCGCGGCCAGTCCGGGCGGATCATCACGTCCCGCGGCATCCCCCGCGAGCAGATCCCCATCCAACTGACGCGCGCCGAGGGGCATGTCCATCCGGATGGAAACCCCCATCTCTGGCTTGACCCGCTCCGGGCCGTCCGGATGGCGGAGAACATCGCGGAGGGGCTCGCCTCCGTCCTTCCGGAGAGGCGGGCGTCTATCGAGGGGCGGCTGAAGGCGTTTCGCGGGAGCATCGCGGAAGCCCTCTTCGGCAAGGCGCTCGTCGATCTCGTCGGCGTCGCGGACCTGGATCGTCGCGCCTTCGACGGGACGCTTCCGGCGTTCCTGGACGCGGAGCGGATCGAAAACCGCCCGCTCGCCGAGCGCCTGGGCGGCTGGCTCCGGAAGGCCGAGCCCCTGCGGGGCCGGAAGGCGGTGGAGTACCACCAGTCCTGGCACTACACGGCGAAGCGACTGGGCTTCGAGATCGTCGCCTCCCTCGAGGAGCGGCCGGGCATCCCCCCGGGCCCGCGCTACCAACTGGAGCTGACGCGACGGATGAAGACGGGCGAGATCGCCTGCATGTTGATCGACAACTTCTATTCCCCCGCGTTGCCCGGGCGGATCTCGGAAGAAACGGGGGTGCCCGTGGTGATTCTCCCGAACCAGCCCGGGGGGATGCCGGGAACGGAGACTTACCTGGCGTTCATGGATGCCGTCGTGGACCGGCTGATAAAAGCGGTATCCCAGTAGCCTCCTCCGGAGGCCGGCGGCGGCGCACCGCCCGCCGCCGGCCCCCCGGCGGGATCCCGAATCGAGGCGCCCCGATGCCCTTCGATCGCGATGCGCTCGAGATGATGCTCCAGATGCTGTCGATCTGCCTGGTCCTGACCGGCATCCACGGCTATCTCGGCATCCACGTCCTGGAACGGAAAGTCATCTTCGTGGACCTGGCGATGGCGCAGATCGCCGCCCTCGGCGCCACCGTCGCCCTCGTGCTCGGGTACGAGGCCGGTACGGACGACGCGGTCGTCTACCTCTTCTCGCTGGGCTTTACCCTCACCGGGGCGGCCGTCTTCTCGCTCACCCGGATGCGGACCGAGCGGATCCCTCAAGAGGCGCTGATCGGGATCGTCTACGCGACCGCCTCCGCGATCGCCATTCTCCTCCTGGCCAAGAGCACGACAGCGGGGGAGCACATCAAGGAGATGCTGGTCGGCAACATCCTCCTGGTGCGGTGGCCGGATGTCTTGAAAACGGCGGCGATCTACGGCGCCATCGGCGCCTTCCACTGGGCCTTCCGCGACCGGTTCTTCCGGATCACGCTTGCGACGGACGAGGCCTATCGCGCAGGCCTGCGCGTCCGGCTTTGGGACTTCCTCTTCTACGCCACGTTCGGCGTCGTCATCACCAGCTCGGTGGCCATCGCGGGCGTGCTGCTGGTCTTCTCCTTCCTCGTCGTCCCGGCGGCGATCGGGGTGGTGCTGGCCGACAGCGTGCGGGGCCGGATCCTGACGGCCTGGGGGGCGGGGACGGCCGTCAGCGTGGCGGGGACGCTCTTCACGTTCTACGAGGGAAGTCTGCCGGCCGGACCGGTGGTGGTCGCGTCCTTCGCGCTGGCGCTTCTGCTGGTCGGCCTCTTTCACCAGGTGCGCCAAGCGCCGCGCCCCGGTCCGGCCCTGGCCCGAGTCGCCGCGGGGGCCGCGGCGGTCGCCGCGCTGGCGGCGCTCCTGCCGTCCCTGCAAAAAGCGGACCTCCCGCACGACCACCGGCATCCTCACGCGGAGGAAGAAGGACCCGACGCCTTCCTGGCCCACCTGCTCGAGGACCTGTCCGACGCGGACGAAATGCGGCAGCTCCACGCGATCGACTCGCTCTCCCGGATCCGCGACCCGCGCGCGACGGAGGGGATGTCCGGGTTGCTGCGGCGCACCCGATGCGACCGGGTGATTCAGAAGATCGCCGCGGCCCTCCGGGAAACGGGCGACCCCGCCGCCCTGCCGGCGCTGAAGGAGGCGCTCGGCCGCGCGCCGGACCCGGCGCTGCGCCTCGACTTGGCCGAAGCGATCCTGGCCCTCAAGGATCCGGCCGGGCTTCGCGCGCTCATCGAGATCTTCGAGGCCGACGACACGCCTCGCCTGACGGCGGAAAAAGCCCTGCGCCGCTACGCGGCGCTGGGCGGTATGACGTTCGATTACCGGGTCGGCGGCGACCGGGCTCCGCTGGAGCGGATCCGGCAGTGGTGGGATCGGAACGGAGATCGGCTGACATGGAACGCGTCCTCCGGGCGCTTCGAGTGACCGTGCTGGCCGCGCTGGCCGCCTGCGCCTCGCCGGGCGGGGCACGCGACGGCGGCGAGCCGGTCACCGCGGACGACCTCGCCCCGCTCCCGGGCGCCGTGACGTCCGAGAACGCCCGGCAAGTTGTCCGCCAGGCCCTCCAGCGCCACGCGCAGGCCGCCACGGACGTCCACCGCCGCGTCGCCTACCGCTTCGGGGGGCGGGGCTTCGTTCAACTCCGGTCCACGCCGGCGACCGACCGCGGCGACCCGGCCCGCGCGGAACGGGTTTACGTCGACTATGCGGCGATCGCCTCCGTCGCGAGCGCGGCGCACACGGACATCCACGCTTTTCGACAGGTCGTGCGCGTGACGCTGCGGGGCGCCTTCCGGGCTTGGTCCGGATGGGTCTCGCCGCTCCGCCCCCCTCCGGCCCCCGGCACGGAGCCGGAGACGCGCGACCGGGAAACCCTCGAGCTCGATTTCCCCGCCTCCGAGGCCGGGGCGGCGAAGCGGCTCGCCGAGGCCCTCGCGATCCTGAAGGCCGCCGGCGAAGGTAATGGCGGACGGCGCGCTGACGGTGCGCGAGAAGGAGCTGGTCGCCCTCGGCATCGCGGTCGCCCAGCGCTGCACCCCGTGCATCCACCTGCACGTGCAGAAATGCCTCAAGGCGGGGGCGGACCGGAAGCAGGTGATGGAGGCGGCCTCCGTCGCCGTGATGATGCAGGGCGGCCCGGCCTACACGCACCTGCCGCCGGTGCTCCAGGCGCTGGACGAACTGGCCCCGTAAGCCGCGGACCGGTATGATAGGCGGCAGCATGAAGACACGGCGCGGACCCAGGCCGCCCTCCGGCCGCACGGCGTCGGGGGGCGACCCGAACGCGATCATCCTGGAAAGCATCTCCGACGGGGTCTTCACCGTCGGCCCGGACTGGCGCATCACGACCTTCAACCGCGCCGCCGAGGCGATCACCGGCGTCCCGCGGCGGGAGGCGGTCGGCCGCCGGTGCGCCGAGGTCTTCCACGCCAGCCTTTGCGAGGCGGACTGCGCGCTGCGGCGGACGCTCGAGACGGGAAAGCCCGTCGTCAACAAGCCCGCTTTCATCGTCGTGGCGGACGGGCGCCGGATTCCCATCAGCCTCTCCACGGCGATCCTGCGCGACGCGAAAGGGCGCGTGGTGGGAGGCGTGGAGACCTTCCGCGACCTGAGCTTGGTGGAGGAGCTGCGCAAGGAAATCGAGGGGCGGTACCAGGTGGGCGACCTGGTCAGCCGGAGCGCCGTCATGCGCCCGCTGATGGACCTTCTCCCGCACGTCGCCGCCAGCGCCAGTTCCGTCCTCATCCAGGGCGAGACAGGAACGGGTAAGGAGGTCCTTGCCCGCGCGCTCCACGACCTCGGCCCCCGCCGGGACCGGCCCTTCGTCGCCGTCCACTGCGGCGCGCTGCCGGACACGCTCCTGGAGTCGGAGCTCTTCGGCTACCGAAAGGGTGCCTTCACGGGGGCGGACCGGGACAAGCCGGGGCGTTTCGCCCTGGCGGAAGGCGGGACGATCTTCCTCGACGAGATCGGCGAGATCAGCTCCGCCCTGCAAGTCCGCCTGCTGCGCGTCCTCCAGGAGCGGGCCTACGTGCCCCTCGGCGGGACGAAGCAGGCCGTGGCGGACGTGCGCGTCATCGCCGCCACGCAGCGCGACCTGGCGGCCTTGGTGAAACGGGGCGATTTCCGACAGGACCTCTACTACCGGCTGAACGTCGTCCGCCTCGTTCTCCCCCCCCTCCGAAAGCGGAAGGAAGACGTGCCGCTGCTCGTCGAGCATTTCGTCGCGCGGTTCAACCGGCTGCAGGGCAAGTCCGTGCCGGGCGTCAGCCCCGAGACGATGGGACTGCTGATGGCCTACGATTTTCCCGGCAACGTGCGGGAGCTGGAGCACGTGATCGAGCACGCGTTCGTGCTCTGCGGGGAGGGTCGGATCGAGCCAAGGCACCTTCCCGAGGAGCTCCAGGCCCGGGCTCCGGGCCCGCCCGCGCGCGGCGGGCTGGCCGCCATCGTCCGGGCGGTGGAGGCGCAAGCGATCCGGGAGGCGCTCGCCCGCCATGCCCGGAGCCGGCAAGACGCCGCGCGGGAGCTCGGCATCGACAAGGCGACGCTCTTCCGAAAAATGAAGAGGCTGGGCATCCCGTTCTGTCGCCCCGGCCGCCCCCCCGCCGCTCGCGGAGATTGATGTTGCATTATTGCAACTTCAATCGACTCAAGAGTCGCATCCTCGCAACTCCCGTTTTCACCCCCGGCACTCCCCCCTCCGCAACCCGCTTCCCAGCCGGCAGTTGGGACGGCCCCGCCCGCCGGGTACCGGCACGCCGTTTGCTCAAAGTAAAGGCGCGGCCGGTTCGAGGACCGCCCCATGATCGTCGCCGTCTCCGTGCTGGAGGGCCGCATCGCGCCGGTCTTCGACGTCTCGCGGCACGCGGTCCTCCTGGACGTGCGCGGCGGATCCGTCGCCTCCCGCCGGCCGGTCGCCTTCGACAGCGACGATCCGGCCCGGAAGACGCGCCAATTGACGGAGTGGGACGTCCACACCCTGATCTGCGGCGCGATCTCGGGCTTGGTGGAAAGCTGGCTGGCGGCCAGCGGCGTCCGGACGATCCCGTTCGTCGCCGGCGGCGAGGACGAGGTGATCGGGGCCTTTCTCGCGGGCTCGCTGCCGGCCCCGGGACTTTCCATGCCGGGTTGCTGCCGGCGGCGGCGGGGACGCGGCGTACTCCCTCCGGGCGCCGCCCTGTTTCGGGAAAGGAGATGGACGATGCCACAAGGAGATGGGACGGGCCCGCAGGGAAAGGGACCCGGGACAGGCCGCCGTCTGGGACGGTGCTGGGGCCAGGGCGGAGGCCCGGGACCGGTGCCGGGCAAACCGGGGCAAACGCCGGGCGGGCCGGGCCGGGGCATGGGACGAGGCTTCGGCCGCGGGGGCGGCCGGGGCTTCGGCCGAGGAGGCGGGGGGGGCCGGGGCGGCGGGTTCGCCCCGTAGGCAGTCGCCCCCGATCCAGGGGATGTTTCCGAACGGGAATCGTTGAACCCGATTGGGAGGGCACGATCATGCCACGCGGAGACGGGACGGGGCCGGGCGGAATGGGCCCGATGACCGGCCGGGCCGCAGGCTTCTGCGCCGGATTCGCCGTGCCGGGCTACATGAACCCGGCACCCGGACGCGGCTTCGGACGCGGGGGAGGCCGCGGCGGGGGTCGCGGATGGAGGCACATGTACTACGCCACCGGCGCGCCGGGCTGGATGCGGGCCGGCTGGGCGGCGCCGGCAGCACTCCCCGCTTCGGACGAGCGGGAGATGCTGGAACAGCAGCTCCGGGTCCTTCAGTCGCAGATCGAGAGGATCCAGAAGCGCCTCGACGAGATCTCCGCGACGGCGGAAACGGGGAAGACGTCCTGACCGCCTGGCCCTTGTGCGCCGGCGGGCGCCGCGCCGTTCTCGGCGCGGCGCGCGTCCAGGGAGCAACGCCATGAAGGTGATCGTGACGACGGTCGGGCCGACGCTGGATTCGCCGGTCGATCCGCGCTTCGGGCGCGCGGCCATGTTTCTCCTGGTCGACACGGAGACCGGGGCGGTCTCGGCCCACGACAACGCGCAGAACCTGAACGCCGCCCAGGGGGCGGGCATCCAGGCGGCGGAGGCGGCCTCGCGCCTCGGCGCGAAGGCCGTCCTCACGGGGCATTGCGGCCCGAAGGCCTTCCGGGCGCTCCACGCCGCCGGGATCCAGATCTATCTGGGCGCGCGGGGGACGGCACGCGAGGCGGTCGAGCAGTTCACGAAGGGGCTCCTGAAGCCCGCCGGCGCGGCCGACGTGGCCGGCCATTGGGCCTAGGGACGCGCTTCCACCTTGTTTCTCCGAGAAAGGACCCACCATGAGCTGCGATTCCCGGCTGCCGTTGATCGGCGAGAAAGCCCCCGCGTTCAAGGCGGAGAGCACGCAGGGACCCGTCAACTTCCCCGACGACTTCAAGGGAAAGTGGGTCTGCTTCTTCTCGCACCCGGCCGACTTCACGCCCGTCTGCACCACGGAGTTCATGACCTTCGCGTCGATGCAGCCGGAATTCGAGAAGCTCAACTGCAAACTGCTGGGGCTCTCCATCGACAGCACCTACAGCCACATCGCCTGGCTGCGGACGATCAAGGAGAAGATCGAGTACAAAGGGATGAAGGGCGTCGAGGTGACCTTCCCGGTCATCAGCGACCTGACCATGGAGGTCGCCAAGGCCTTCGGCATGCTTCAGGCGGCGGCCAGCACGACCCAGGCGGTTCGCGCCGTCTTCCTCATCGACCCCAACGCCGTCGTGCGGGCCATCCTGTACTACCCGCTCAGCAACGGCCGGAACATGGAGGAGATCAAACGGCTGCTGACGGCCATGCAGCTCTCCGACCAGCACAAGGTGGCCACGCCCGCCAACTGGCAGCCCGGCGACGACGTCATCGTCCCGCCGCCCGGCTCCTGCGGCACGGCCCGGGAGCGCGTCGAGAAGGCCGCGGCGGACACCCGGGTGCTCGACTGGTTCATGACGCTGAAGCGGTGCCCGAAATGATCCTCGCCGTCGCCTCCGGTAAGGGCGGCACCGGCAAGACGACGGTGGCCGTCGCGCTGGCGCTGGCCGCCCCCGGGCCGGTCCGCCTGCTGGACTGCGACGTGGAGGAGCCGAACGCCCATCTCTTCCTGAAGCCGGAGATCCGGAGTCGCGAGCCGGTATCGATCCCCGTGCCCGTCGTGGACGAGGCGCGCTGCGACGCGTGCGGCGCGTGCGGCCGAGCCTGCCAGTACCACGCGATCGTCTCCCTGAAGACCAAGCCGCTCGTCTTCCCGGAGCTCTGCCACGGTTGCGGCGGGTGCGCGGCGGCCTGCCCGCGCGGGGCCATCACGGAAGTGGGGCGCGAGATCGGCGTCATCGAGATCGGCAGCGCCGGCCGGATTGCCTTCCTCGGCGGGCGCCTGCACGTCGGCCAGCCGATGTCGCCGCCCCTGATCCGGGCGGTGAAGCGCCTCGGGACGGGCGACGGATTGACGATCCTCGACTGCCCCCCCGGCACCTCCTGCCCGGTCGTCGCGGCGGTCCGGGGAAGCGACTTCGTCCTGCTCGTCACGGAGCCGACCCCCTTCGGCCTCAACGACCTGCGGCTGGCCGTGGGAACGATCCGCCAGTTGGGGCTGCCGTTCGGCGTCATCATCAACCGGGCCGACGCCGGGGACGGGCGGGTAGGGGACTACTGCCGGGAGGAGGGGATCCCGGTCCTCCTGCAGATCCCGGAGGACCGGCGGATCGCGGAGACCTACGCGCGGGGCGAGTCGGTCCTGAGCGCGCGGCCGGGACTCCGGGCCTCCCTCGAGGCGCTGCTGACCGACGCATCCCGGCGGCCCTCTTATGGAGGAGCGCACGATGCCGACCTATGAGTACGTCTGCGACGCGTGCGGAAAGCGGCTCGAGCGCTTCCAGCGCATGAGCGACCCCCCGGTCGACCGATGCCCCGGCTGCGGCGCGCCGGTCCGGCGCCTTCCGGGCACCGGCGTCGCTGCGATCGTCAAGGGGGCCGGCGGCGGCTGCTCGCTCCGAGACTCCGGCCGGACCTGCTGCGGCCGAGACACGCGCTGCGACAAGCCCGCCTGCGGAGGCTAGATGCGACCGCCCCCCCCGTCCCGGCACGTCTTCGGACCCGTCCCGTCGCGACGCCTGGGCCGGTCCCTCGGCGTGGATCTCGTCCCTTTCAAGACTTGCTCCTTCGATTGCATCTACTGCCAACTGGGGCGAACCACGATGAAGACTCGCGATCGGAGAGACTGGGTGCCTGTGGACGAGGTCCTGGAGGAGGTCAAGACCCGTCTCCCGGCGCGCCCGGACTACGTCACGCTGTCCGGCTCAGGGGAGCCCACCCTGCACGCGAGGCTCGGCGAGATCCTCTCGGGTCTGAAGCGCCTCACCGACATCCCGGTGGCCGTGCTGACCAACGGCTCCCTGCTGGACAACGCGGCGGTGCGCGAGGCCCTGGCCGAGGCCGACCTCGTGATCCCCTCCCTCGACGCCGGCGACGCGGCGCTCTTCAAGCTGGTGAACCGCCCCTGCGAGGGGGTCGCCTGGGAAGGGCTGCTCGACGGGCTCGAGTCGCTCCGGCGCGGGTATCGGGGGCCCATCTGGCTGGAGGTCTTTCTGCTCGGCGGCATCACGGCGATCCCGTCGGAGGTGGAAAAGATCGCCCGCCTCGCGCGCCGGATCGCCCCCGACCGCATACAGCTTAATACGGTCGCCCGGCCGCCGGCGGAGCGGTTCGCCGAGCCGGTCCCGCGCGGCCAACTGGAGCGCTTGGCGGCCCTTTTTGATGGCGGCGCGGAAGTCATCGCGGACCCGCCGCCGGCGCACCCGGGGAAGGGCCCCGGGACGCAGCCCGACGACGTGCTCGCGCTCCTGCGCCGCCGCCCATGCACGGTCCGGGACATCGAGGCCGGCCTGGGCCTCCACCGGAACGAGGCCGTCAAGCACATCGCCCGCCTGGAACGGGACGGACTGCTCACCGTCGCCGAGGCGGGAGGGGAGTCCTATTATCAGGCCTTGGGCGGGACCTCGGACGCTCCGGCGGCCGCCGGGACGGGGGGAACGTCATGATGATCCTCGGAATCTGCTGCAGCCCGCGCAAGGGGGGGACCACGGCCGAGGCGATGGCCCTCTGCCTGTCGGCCGCCCGGGAGGCCGTGCCGGGCGCGGAGACCCGTCTGGTGGAGCTGGCCGAGCTGGATGTCCGCGGCTGCATCGCGTGCGGACGGTGCCGGGGGAGCCTGGCGTGCAGCCAGGAGGACGACCTGTCGCGCACGATCCTCCCCGCCCTCGCCCAGCCGGGCGTCGCCGCGATCGTCGTGGGAACGCCGGTCTACTTCGGCTCCATGACGTCCCAATGCAAGGCCCTGCTCGACCGCACGGTGCCGCTGCGCCGGAACGGGTTCCGGCTGCGTGGCGTCGTGGGGGGCGTCCTGGCGGTGGGCGGGGTGCAGCACGGCGGGCAGCAGCTGGCCATCCAGACCGTCCAGGCGGCGCTCCTCTGCCACGACATGGTGGTCGTCAGCGACGGGCAGCCGACGGCGCACTTCGGGGCCGCCCTCTGGAGCGGCGGCGCGGGCGGGATCACGGGGGATGCGGCGGGTCGGGAAACCGCCCGGAATCTCGGGCGCCGCGTGGCGGAGGTCGCCCGGGACCTGTCCGCGGGACGATCCGGAGCCCGGCCCGCGTGACGCAACGGAACGGGAGACGCCCTTGACCCTGACCTGGATCCTCCTGGCGACCCTCGTTAGCGGCACCGGCTCTGTCGGACTGGCCGGCGCGGCGCTCCTGCTGCCGGAGCAGGTCCGCCGCCGCCTGGCGTCGCCGGCGATCAGCTATGCGACGGGCACGCTGCTGGGCGCCGCGCTCCTCGGGCTTCTGCCGCGCGCCCTGGATGGGCTCCCCGCCGCCGAGGCGTCGGGCACCCTTCTGGCCGGGCTGATCGTCTTCTTCCTGCTCGAAAAGATGGCACTCTGGCGCCATTGCCATGCGGAGGCCTGCACGGTCCATCCCGCCACCGGATGGCTGATCCTGGTCGGCGACAGCCTTCACAACTTCATGGACGGGGTCGCAATCGCCGCGGCGTTCGCAACCTCCGTGCCGCTCGGCCTGGCCACCACGGCGGCCGTGGCCGCGCACGAGCTTCCGCAGGAGATCGGCGACTTCTTCATCCTGCTCGAGAGCGGGTTCACGAGGCGGCGGGCCTTCGCCTGCAACCTGGCGTCGGGCCTGGCCGCCGTGGCCGGCGCGATCCTGGCCTATGCCGGGATCCGCGAGATCCGCCCGGCCGTCCCCTACGCCATGGCCTTTTCGGCGGCCGGCTTCCTGTACATCGTGCTGGCCGACCTGGTCCCCGGCCACCGCCGCGACGCCAGCCTGCTCGGCGGCGTCCTGCAGCTGGTCCTGATCGGGACGGGGATCGCGACCATCCTCGTGCTGCAGGGCGTCGGCGCCGGCTAGCGGCGCGTCGCCCCGTGGGAGGCTCCGGACATCATGGACGAGCTGGTGGTCCTCAGCGGCAAGGGGGGGACGGGCAAGACGAGCGTCGTGGCCGCTTTCGCCGCGCTCGCCCGGGACGCCGTCCTGGCCGACTGCGACGTGGATGCGGCCGACCTGCACCTCGTCCTCGGCCCCTCGCTCGTTCATCGCGAGGCGTTCACGAGCGGCCGCGAGGCGGTCATCCGCTCCGCGGACTGCATCGCCTGCGGGGCCTGTCTCGCCCGCTGCCGGTTCGACGCCGTCCGGATGGAGGGCGCCGCGGCCGGGGAGGCGACCTTCTCGATCGATCCGTTCGCCTGCGAGGGGTGCGGCGTCTGCGTGCCGGCTTGCCCCGTCCGGGCCATCGACTTCCCGGAGCGAACCTGCGGCGAATGGCAGGTCTCGTCGACCCGCTTCGGGCCGATGGTGCATGCCCGGCTGGCGCCGGCCGCGGAGAACTCCGGGAAGCTCGTCAGCCTCGTCCGGCGCGAGGCGAGACGGATCGCCCTGGAACGGGGCGCCGGGCGCATCCTGGTGGACGGCCCGCCCGGCATCGGGTGCCCGGTCATCGCCTCGGTCACCGGGGCGACGGCGGTGCTGGCCGTCACGGAGCCGACGCCGTCCGGCGAGCACGATCTGGAGCGGGTTCTCGCCCTGACGCGCCATTTCAGCGTCCCGGCGATTGTCTGCGTGAACAAGTGGGACCTGTACCCGGCGGCGGCGGAGCGCATCGAGCGGAGGGCCGCCGGGGCGGGCGCGCGCGTCGCCACGCGGATCCCCTACGATCGCGCCGTCACAGCCGCCCAGCTGGAAGCGCGATCGGTCATCGAACACGGGGATGGCCCGGCGGCGCGGGCCATCCGACAGGTCTGGGAGGACACATGGCGGATGATTTCCTGACGGACGCACGGCTCGTGCCCGCGAATTTCGGCCCGTTGCGGGGGGCGAGCGGCAATGCCCGGATCACGGGACCGTGCGGCGACACGATGGAGATCTGGATCGGGGTGGCGGACGGGCTCATCGTCCGGGCCTCCTTCACCACGGACGGCTGCGGGCACTCCCTCGCCGCCGGGAGCGCCGCCGCCCGGCTGGCGGAGGGCAAGTCCCTCGATGCGGCCTCCGCGATCAGCCAGACCGACGTGCTGGCTGCCTGTGGCGGCCTGCCGGAGGATTCCCGCCACTGCGCGCTCTTGGCCGCCCGCACCCTCCACGAGGCGATCGGCGACGCGCGGCGGAGGACGGGCGGTCCGCAGCCCCCCGCGGACGGCGCCCCCCCCTCGGCGGGGCCGGCCGCCGGGGACGATCGCGCCGCCCTCCGGCACCGCCTCGACCGAATCGCCCACACGATCCTCGTCCTCTCGGGAAAGGGAGGCGTCGGCAAGAGCACCGTCGCGGTCAACCTCGCCGTGGCGCTGGCCCGCGCCGGCCGGCGGGTCGGACTCCTCGATGCCGACCTCCACGGGCCGAGCATCCCGACCCTGCTGCGCCTCGCGGACACGCCCGTCCGGATGGAGAATGGGCAGCTGATCCCCCTGCCGGCCGCCGGGGTGAGCGTGATGTCCATCGGGTTCCTGCTCCGCCAGCGCGACGACGCGGTGGTCTGGCGCGGCCCCCTGAAAATGCGCCTGCTCGAGCAGTTCCTCCGGGACGTGGCGTGGGGCGATCTCGATGACCTGGTCATCGACCTGCCGCCGGGCACCGGCGACGAGCCGCTTTCCATCTGCCAGCTCGTGGGGGCCGCCGACGGCGCCGTGGTTGTGACGACCCCCCAGGACGTGGCCACGGCGGACGTCCGCCGGTCGATCGGCTTCTGCCGGGCGATGCATCTGCCCGTCCTGGGGGTCGTCGAGAACATGAGCGGCTTCGCCTGCCCGCACTGCGGACGGGCCACGGACATCTTCAAGACCGGCGGGGGGGAGCGCCTGGCCGCGGAGATGGGCGTGCCGTTCCTCGGACGGATCCCCCTCGACCCCGCGGTGGGCGAGGCCTGCGACCGGGGGACGCCCTTCGTCTCGCAGGCCGCGGACTCCGCGACGGCCCGCGCCTTCGCGCGGGTCGTCGCGCCGCTGCTAAACCTGCCGCCCCGTTCCCGCCCCCTGCCTGTATGACGGCCGTATTGGGTGCCCTTTCCAGGAGGCGCTTATGCGCATCGCGATCCCCGTCGCGGACGGCGTACTTAGCCTGCATTTCGGCCATTGCCGGACGATGGCGCTTCTTGACGTTGACCCGGCCACCCAGGCCGTCCTCCGCCGCGAGGACGCCGAGACCCCGCCCCACCAGCCCGGTCTGCTGCCGCGATGGCTCCAGGAAAAAGGGGTCCAGACCGTCATCGCCGGCGGGATGGGCGTCCGGGCGCGGACGCTTTTCGAGGAGTTGGGCATCCGGGTGATCGTCGGGGCGCCGGCCCTGGCCCCGGAGCGCTTGGCCGCGGATTTCCTGGCCGGGACGCTGAAAACAGGCGAGAATGTCTGCGACCATTGACCCCGGGAGGATCCCCGCCATGGCGCCGGCGCCGCTCGTCCGCCACCGCGACCAGACAATGCCCGTCGATTGCCCTTACGGGCACGTGCAGCGGATTGTGACGGGGGGCGAGGGCGGGGTCGCCAACGTCCACGTCGTCCGCGTCACGGAGGGGAAGCCGCACGTGCACGCGGGGTATCACGAGGTCTACTACGTGCTGGCCGGGCGGGGGCGCATGACGCTCGACGGGCGGGAGCACGCGCTGCGGCCGGGCGCGGTGGCGGTGGTCCCCGCGGGCGTCGCCCACGCGCTGGCGGCTGAGCCCGGCGAGACGCTGGAGTTCGTGATCTTCGGGACGCCCCCGATGCCGATCGACGACGACCGCGCGCGTCCGCGCCCGCCCGCGCCGTCGGCGTCGTGATGGGCGCGGCACGGGGCGGCGGCCGCCCCGGAGGAAGCACCATGCCGGAGCGTGTCCGCATCACGGTGCTGGTCGATAATGCCCGGTGCCGCGACGACCTCGCGACGGAACACGGGCTGGCGCTCTGGATCGAGGCGGACGGGGAGCGAATCCTGTTCGACACCGGGGCGGGCGCGGCCCTCCTCCCGAACGCCGAGCGGCTGAACATCCCCCTCGCCCGCGCCTCCGCGATCGCGCTCAGCCACGGACACTACGACCACACGGGGGCGCTCGCCGCCGCGCTGGCGCTCGCCCCCGGGGCGCGTATCTACGCCCACCCCGAGTCGCGCCTCGCGCGCCACAGCCTCCACCCCGGGGCCCCCCCTCGACCGATCGGGATCCCGGCGGACGCGGCGGAGGCGCTTGCGCGCGCGGGGGATCGGGTCGCCTGGACATCGTCGCCGGTCCGCCTCTCGGATCACGTCGGGCTGACCGGTCCGATCCCGCGAACACGGGCTTTCGAGGACACGGGAGGCCCCTTCTTCCTCGACGCCGCAGGCGCCCGTCCCGACCCGATCGCCGACGACCAAGCGCTCTGGATCCATACGGCGGGGGGACCGGTCGTCGTGCTCGGCTGCGCCCACGCGGGGGTGATCAACACGATGGAGGCCGTCGCCGCGCAGGCGGGAAGCCGTGCGGTGTACGGCATCCTCGGCGGGATGCATCTGCTGCGCGCGACACGGGAGCGGCTGGAAGCGACGGCGGCGGCGATCGAGCGGAGCGGAGTCCGGCGCTTGGCCCCGTGCCACTGCACGGGGGATGAGGCCGTGGCGTTCCTGCGGGCGCGCCTGCCCGGGCGCGTGGAGACGTGCGGCGCGGGGGCGGTCTTCGACTTCCCGTGACGTCAGCAGGCCGGCTTCTTCGGGCGTCCCGGCTTGAAGGCCTGAAGGTGACGGACCGGGAGGGCCAGGCCCGGGACGGCGGCGGCGGCGCCCGCGAGCGCCCCTTCGACCGCCGCCTGCAGCGTCCCGGGAGACGCCTCCGCGCGCAGGTTCAGGACCAAACGGCCGCCGGAGACCGGCGCCGCCAGGGCGTGAGTCAGCGCCGCTTCCCGATCGTTCCCCACGACGTTGAGCGCGGCCACGTCCCCCGACCAGTCGCCCGGCGACAGGATCATCTTGAGGTGGGCGATCTCGCCGCCGGCGGCGGCCAGCCGCTCGCGAACCTGGACGGCCAAGTCCCGGAGCAGCGCGTTGCCGTCGAACGGCGCCGGCGCGGCCGCCGCAATCTCGGCGTTCAGCCACCCCAGCCGCTCCTCGCCGTCCCCGTACGTCCCGTAATCAACCTCCATCGCCGGTCCTGACGCCGACTCCTCCGCGAGAATCCGGTCGAACCACGCGTCGAGGCCGTCCCCGGTTCGGGCGGAGACCTCGAAGAGGGCCGCACGGGGGAAGGCGGCGCGCAGGGCCTCCCTCAAGCGTCCCCGCCGGGCCCCGTCGACAAGGTCGATCTTGTTGACGACGATCGCGTCCGCCTCCTCCAGTTGCTTCCGGTAGATGTAGACGACATGCTCCGAGAAGCGCGGCCCCGGCTCGAGGCCGAGGATCCGGAGGGCGCGGACGGGGTCGACGAGAACGCTGAAAGGGGAAACGACGTAGTCCTCGCCGTACAGGACGCGAAGCGGCCCCGTGACGGTGGCGACCAGATCGGTGCAACTGCCGACCGGCTCGGCGATGAACACATCGGGACGCGCGGCGCGCGCGAGGCGCCAAGAGGCCTCGACCAGGGAGGCGAACTGGCAGCAGAAGCAGCCGCCGCCGACCTCCTCGACGGGGAAGCCGCCCGCGCGCATCAGGCCCGTATCGACGAGCCCGGTCCCCTGGTCGTTGGCGATGAGACCGACGCGGAGGCCGCGCGCACGCAGGCGCTCCGCGAGCCGGAGGACGGCGGTCGTCTTGCCGGCGCCGAGGAAACCGCCGATCACAATGTAGCGCGCCGGGCCGCCGGGCGCGGCGCCTTGCGTCCTGTCGTCCATGCCAGAGCCCCCGGTTGCAGACGTTGCTGAAAACACCGGCGTTGACAGCCGCGTCCGGGCGCAATATAGCGGTCGCGGCGGGGGAGGGCCACGGCTATCCGCTTGCGGGCTATCGCGCGGCCGCCGGGATCACCTGGCAGGCGATGTCCCGCGTGAAGGCGGGCACGGCCAGCGTCAGCGCCGGGCCGGCGACCCGGGCCGCCTCCTCCTTGACAACCGTCCCTGCCCGTGTGTTCCACCACGCCACCCGGTAGGCGCCCGGCGCGAGCCCTTCAATGGTTATCGCCTCCCCGCTCACCTCCGGCGCCGCCGCCTTCTCCACGACCGCCTTCCACCATGTCGACTGGAGACTCTGAACCCAGAGATAAGCGCGGTCCCGCCCCTGAAGGCCGACAACGCGGCAACCGGGGCCGGCGGGCCTCGCGGAGGAAGGTTGGAGGCCCGCCGTCGTGAAGGGGATATCGGCGACGAAGGCGGAAATGCCGCGATAGGGGGCGTAGAGATCCATGCGGTCGATCTGGTCCCACCACCAGAAGAGGGCCGTTCCCGAGAGCCCGGAGAGCGCGCTGGCCCAGAGCGCATTGTGGATGTGGATTCCCTCGGTGTCCTGCTTCATGAAGGGGCTCAGCCCCCACTTGTCGTCGGCCAAGCCGAACTCGCCGAGGAGGGCCGCCTTGGCGGGGACGTTGTCGCGGATGAGCTTCGCCCGGTCGAGGGCGGCAGCGGCGGCGTCCTTCGAGAGATCCCCCCAGGCGGGGCGGAGATACCAGTGCAGGTCGGCGTAGTCGAGCTCCGGGTGGGCCCACTGCCGGGGATTCGGCCCCCAGTCGCTGGTCGCGCGGAGCCGGCGGGCCGGGTCGATCCGTTCCAAATACTCGCCCCACTCCCGGTAGGCGCGGCCGGCAGGCTTGCCCGGGTCCATCTCGTTGAAATACTCCCAGCACGCGACGTGGGTCGAGTATCCCCAGCGCGCGACCGCGTAACGGAGGACGCGTTTCGCGTCCGACACGGCCTGCTCGTATTCCGGCTTCCGCTCGTCGGAGAGCGCGCTCATGTACAGGTCGCGCGCGAGCAGCGTCAGTTGGAGACGGATTCCCGTCCGCTCCGCAGCCTCCACGATGCCGTCGACGACGGCGCAGTCCGGCTGGTTGAAGTGGCCCCGGACCGGCCGATCAATCGCCGCCTCCTCGAGAAGCTCCGCGCCGCCGACGGCCTCCTTTAAAGAGAGACCCCGGACAAACGCCGCACCGGAGCCGGTCGCGCGGAGCTCGATCTTGGGAAGCCGCCACTGGTCCCCCTCGGCGGTGAAGAGGCGATGGATCGCGGTCCACGCCTCTTTCGACGCGACCGCGTCGCCGAGCCGCTTCCCGCCCAGCGCGATTTCGAGAAACGCGTCGCCCTCGGTCCGGGCCACCGCAGAGAGAACGTACGCGGTCGAGGGCCTGACAAAGACGGGCCGCGTCGGGTCCACGGCCACGGCCGCGCCGCCGGCGACGCGGACGGCGCGGGGCGCCGCGTCCTGGCTCGCGAGGCCGGGCGCGGGAACGAACGGGGGCTTCCAGGCCCAGGAACGGCCCCAGGCGCTCTTCCGCGCCTCGATCGCGGTCGCCCAGTCCTCGCAGCAGACCCAGAAGCGGACGTAGTTGGCGCCGTGCGCGGCCAGTTTCCGGAAGACCGACTCGGCCGTGGCGGGCTTCACGTGCTGGGAGTCGCCCACGAAGGCGACGTTCTGGCCGACGGGGAAAAAGGGCGTGCCGTCGCCCAGCTCGAAATACCGAGGGTCTCGCGCGGAAACGCGGACGTACCCTTTTCGATCCGAGCGAACGCACACGAAGGAAACGGGCTTCGATTCCGCGGCGCCGGACGCGTCCCGAATCCGCGCCTTCGCCGTCCAGGCGCCGGGCTCGTCGGGGGCGAAGCGGGCGCGGAAGCCGGGAGGACCGGCAGGATACCGCCAATCCGGCCCGCCGGCGCCGCCGGCCGCTCGCTCATAGACCTGCATGAAAAAGGCGGGCAGGGTAACGACCCGGCCCGAGGGGCCGATGAAGTCAACGGAAACGTCGACGTCGGCGGGATCGAACGGATTGGGCCACGCGCCGGCAACGGGGATGCGGAACTCGATTTTATCGAAACGGCCGACGGACGCGGGCCCCTCGACGAGGAGGTCGGGGGCGGGGACGGCGCCAGCGGGGAGCGCCCACGCGAGCGCAAGGACGGCAAGCGGGCAACGCATGGGGGTCCTCCTGGGTTTTCGGAGGCCACAGCCGCCGCGGCGGCACATGCACCGACGGCTGCGCCGAGCGAGCCGCGCCGGTGCGGGCTCCCGCCGGGCGCAGGCGCTCATATTAACGCGGAAGGCGCGGGGCGTGACAGCAAATCCCTCGGCCGTCGCGCCACAAGTTGCCCCGGACTTTTCATGCCCCCTGATCCCCGGCGCGCTGACGGGTGTGTAGGAGACACAGATCGAGGGGCGAAAGAATCCTGCACATCGGGTCGGCGCGCGGATCCGGCGAGCCATCCGCCGGATTCGAAGCCCGAGGGGCGGCACGCCCGTGCCGCCCGGGATCGTGCATCCGATGAAAGAGCAAAGCGTGGGGGGGGGGGGGGGGGGGAAGGAGGCACAGGATTGAGGCAATGTTACGTAAAGTAACACCGCACGACGGGAGCGCCGAGGGACGGATTTCCCCTAACTTCTTCCGGGTAGACAACTTACGCTGGATTTGAAAGTGTGGCACGGGATTTGCTTATACGCCGTCTGCCGTTGCTCCGCTCTCCCGACGGAGTGGGAAAGGGCTACGCCGGGGGGCGCGGGGCGCGGCAAAACACCGGCCGGTCAGGGTCGTGGGGCGCTCCCGGCGCGCGCGGCGCGCCGCGGGAGATAGGGAGAGGGTGTGTCCCGTCCCCCCTCCGCGCCTGCCCCGCCCCCTGATGGGGCGGGGTGTCGGCGGTGGCCAAGTGTAGGCGAGGTGAACGGCACGATGGATGGATGCCGTTCGCGACGGACCTGGCGCGCCGGGAGGTCGTCAAGGTGTCCCGCCTGTAGCCGGCAACGAAACCCGCTCCGTCTCAGAAGGCGATCCGCACCATGTCCGTTACAGGAAACCCGTCGTTCAGGACGCATCCCCCTCTCATCCATTTGGAAAGAGGTCCCTGCGCCGGGCCTGCCGCGATTCCGTTCCCGTTTTGAAAAAATGCCCCACATGACCGATCCTGGCATGAGTTACGGATCGGCGCATGGCAAGCCTTCTGTCTCACGGGATGTATGGCTGACACCTCCATCCGCCGGGTTTCAGAGGGCTTTTTGTTATTATTCGCCGAAAGTGTGGGGCAACTCGAGCCGCCGTGCCGCTTGACGCGCCCGGGTCCCGGTGGTTTAATCGCCGGCCTTGAACCCATTATGGGAGGAGCGGACATGCGTATCGGACTGGCGATGCTGGTCGGAATGGTGGCGGTCGGCCTCGTCCTCGGCGGGTGCGCAACGCAAGGCGGGTCCACCGGCGACACCAAGCCGGCTCCGGGGACCGCCGCCTCCGCGCCGGCCCCGGCCCCCGCGCCGAAGCTCGCGGGGCCGTTCGCGCCCGACGCCGACAGCTTTATCCGCAACTGGCTGGTCGTCGGCCCCTTCCCGAACCCGGGCGGCCGGCCCCAGGGCGAGATGGACGCAGTCCCGAAGTGCAAGGGGTTTGACACCGACTTCCTGAAAGGCGAGGCGGCGTACATCGCGGAGGCCGGCAAGGAAGTCGCCCTGGACGGCGGCAAGAAGCTCGCCTGGAAGGCTTGCAAATCGGACAGCGACCTCGTCGATTTCCTCGCGTTGAGCGGTCTCTCCATGGGCGACGGCGAGAACATCGTCGCGTACGCCTTCTGCTGGGTTGAGCTCGACCAGGACGTGGACGCGCAAGTCCGCGTCGGCTCGGACGACGGCTACAAGCTCTGGATCGACGGCCAGCTGGTGAAGGCGGTCCACGAGCACCGAGGGGCGGAGCAGGACCAGGAGACGTACAAGATGAAGCTGTCCAAGGGGAAGCATCCCGTGCTGCTCAAGGTCGATACGGACTGGGGGCAGTTCGCGTTCTACTTCCGCATCCTCGGCGCGGACGGGAAGAAGATCCCCGTGAAGGTCTGGAACTAAGCGGGACCGTTCGTCTCGGTCGGAAGCGACGCCCCGCCGGCCCCGGGCGACAGCCCGAAGGTCGGCGGGGCTTTTTTACGGGCCTTTTACTTGCCCGGTCCCCCGCCGGGTGTAGACTCGGTGCGGGGACGGCCGCGGGACCCCAGTTCCGGGAGGAAGTGCCGGATGCGCATTTTGGTGGTGGAGGACGAGCCCGTCCTGCGCGACGGCTTGACGGACCTGCTCACGGGAGCCGGTCACGAGGTGGCGGCCGTCGGGGATGGCGCCTCTGCGGCAAGGCGGGGCGTCGAGGAACCCTTCGACCTCGTCCTGCTCGACCTCATGCTGCCGAAGCTTGACGGCATCGAGGTCTGCCGGCGGCTGCGCCAGGCGAAACCGGCCATCCCCGTCATCATGCTGACGGCGCGCGGGGCGGAGGCGGACAAGGTTCGCGGGCTGCGCATCGGGGCGGACGACTACGTCACGAAGCCGTTCGGCGCGAAGGAGCTTCTCGCCCGCATCGGGGCGCTCGCCCGCCGCGCGAAGGCGGCCCCGTCGGAGCCGGACGAGCTGGAGGCCGATGGATGCCGTCTCGACTTCGGGCGCTGCGAGGCGCACCGGGGAAAGAAGACGGTCCCGCTGACGGCTCGCGAGATCGGCATCCTGCGCTGGCTGCACCGGCACCGCGGGCGGGCCGTCTCGCGGGCGGAGCTGCTCGAGCAGGTCTGGGCGGCGCCGGGGGACCTGGAGACGCGGACGGTGGACATGACGGTGGCGAACCTACGGGCGAAGATCGAGCGCGACCCGGCGGCCCCCAAGATCGTGGTGTCCGTGAAAGGCGTCGGCTACGCATGGGGATTGTGAGGAACAGGCCCCCCAGACATGGCGGGCGCCGGGAGGGCACGAAGGCTCCGGCGGATCCCCAGCTCCGGGTTCGCCGTGCCGTCGCGCCCGATCACGGTGACGCATGAACCGCACCGTGGTGGCCTCGATCCTGACGGCGTCGGCGCTGGCGATCCCGCTGGGGGCGTGGTACGTCGCCGGGGCGCGGGACGCGGCGCGGGAGGCGGAGCGGATCGAGGCGGAGCCGGCCCGCGCGGCGCAGGCGCTGGCGGACGCGCTGGCCGTCAAGCTCGCCGCCCGCCTCGAGGACCTCCGCGAGGTGGAGTCCCGCCGGCCCTTCTACCAATATCAAAACCTCTATTACGACCCGGAGGCCGCCGCCGACGGGCCGGCCATCGTTCCCTCGCCGCTGGCCGATGGCCCGCTCGATCCCCTCGTGCACGCCTACTTCCAGATCGACGCCCAAGGGAACGTCTCGCTGCCGACCCTCAACAACGAGATCCCGGAGCGGAATCGACATGAGAATCTGCCCCTGCAGCGGCAGATTTGGGAGGAGATCGCCGCCAATACCGCGGACCTGCTGGCCGCGGCCCGCGAGGCCGCCCGGCAGGCGGAACCGCCGCCGGCATCTGCGGCGTCTGGATCCCCCCCCCGGGCCCCGCAGGCGCTTCTGGAGGAAGCCCAGCCGCAGACAAGCTCCCCCATCCCGCTCTCCCAGACTCTGAACCTGCAGCAGGCCGACCGGGGCCAAGCCCGATACTTGGAGCTGGTCCAGACGCTCGAACCCGCCGACGCGGAGCTCCTGAAAGCGAACCCCAACAAGGCCTACCAAACCCTCAAGCAACGCCGGGCCGGGACAACGGGCCAGGAGCCGTTTCAAGCCGACCCGGGCAAGAAAGCCGCCTCCGCCGGCCAAGGCAAGGTCAGCATCCGGACGGAACCGCTGCGGTGGCGGACGGTACCGGTCGGAGGCGGGGTCGCGCTGGCGGCGCTCCGGGAGGTCTCGGCGCTAGGCGATCGGCTCGCGCAGGGGCTGATGGTGTCGACGCCGGCGGTGGAGGCCTATCTGAGAAGCCCGGCGACGCCCGTGCGGTTCCGGCCCGGGCGCCCGGAGCGGCCGGGCGAGGCACGGGTGCCGGTCCCGGGAGCGGACTGGGTGGTGTCCGTCGATCCGGCGCACGCGGGGGCGACGGCGCGGGCGGCGGCCGGGGAAGTCGTGAGGCGGTTCCGGCGCACGTTCGGGCTGGGCGCCGCGGCGGCGATCATCGCCGGCTTCCTCGTCGTCGGCCTGGTCTGGCAGTCCGACCGCCTCGCGCGGCAGCGCTCTCGCTTCGCCGCCTCCGCGGCGCACGAGCTCCGCACGCCGCTGGCGGGGCTTCGCATGTACGGCGAGATGCTGGCGGAGGGACTCGGGGATCCGGCGAAGTCGAAGGACTACGCGCGCCGCGTGGCGGACGAGGCGGAGCGGCTCGGCCGCGTCGTGTCCAACGTCCTCGGCTTTTCGCGGCTCGAGCGCGGAGCCCTCGCCGTGCGGCCGGGGCCGGGCGACCTCGGCGCGGCGGTGCGCGAGTGCGTCGAGCGCCAGCGGCCGGCGCTCGAGGCGCTCGGCGCGAACGTGGCGCTGCGCGTCGCAGCAGGGCTCCCGCCCGTTCGGTTCGACCGCGACGCCGTGGCGCAGATCCTGCAAAACCTCCTCGACAACGCGGAGAAATATGCCCGCGGCGCCGGGGACCGGACGATCGACGTGACGGTCCGCGGGGTCCCGGGCCCCACCGAACTCGTCCGCGTCGAGCTCGCGGTCGCGGACCGGGGGCCGGGCGTTCCGACCGACGTGTGCGCGCGGCTCTTCCAGCCGTTCGCGCGGGGCGGTGGGGCGGACGCGCCGGCCGGCCTCGGGCTCGGCTTGGCCCTTGCCCGGGCGCTTGCGCGGGCGATGGGCGGAGACCTCCGGCATGACGCGGCCCCCGGGGCCGGCGCGGTCTTCACCCTCGTCCTCCCGCTCGCATGAGCCTCGCGCACGCCGGCAAGCTTCGAGGCGCCGGGTCACCGGGAATCGGGCCCACGCCGCAGCGCCGCAGGGGGCGCTCGACACGGCGGCGCGAGGATCGAGGCACAAGCAGGAGACCCGCTTCGAGCCGCACGCGAATCCGGAGACAACGCCGACGCCCCGGCCGGCGGCGGCCGGGGCGCTGTCGTCCCGATTCCCGCCCGCCTACGACCCTGCCGCGGCGCGCTTGACGGTGCCGAGGATAACGGTCAGGATCGTCTTCCGCTGGTCGAGCAGGTGGGCGCGGTCGAGGGCCTTCGCAGGCGCCTTCCCGCCCGCCTGCGGGTTGGCCGCCCGGGCGTCCTCGTCCGCCGCGTCCTTGAGCTGCTTGGCCTTCAGGTCGAGCTTGAGCAGCGTCTTCTCGATCCGCACCGACAACTTCGAGAGATCCTCGGGTTTCGCCGCCGCGATCGCCTTCGGCAGCCCGGCCGCCTTCCACTCGATCAGCTTGTCGTTGAAGGATGTCTCCAGGCGAACGCGCGTCTCCCCGAGCTGCTGGGCGGCGGGCGATCCGGCGGGAGCCTGTCGCGCCGGGAAGAAGGTCTCGCTGTCCGCGCCGTCCAGGAGCTCGTCCATCGAAGGCCCCGGCCAGGGCTTCGCCGCGAAGGAGACCAAGGCCCCGTCGGCGCGCCGCTCGCACGCCGTCAGGACGTACGCCTGGCCCTCGAACAGGTACGGGACCGAGGCATCCCGGGCGTGCCACTCGCCGGCCTTCAAGCTACGCGCGGTGATCCAGACGGCGGAGGGCCGGGGGACGCTGGTCCGGGCGGGATCGGAGGGATACAGCTCCACCGTGTCCAGAAGCTGCCCGATGAACCCCACGCGGTCCCCGATCGCCCAGGCCACCCGGTCGCCCAGCTGAACCCGGAGCGGGGCGTGCGCGGGGGATCGAGACCGCTGGGCAGCCAGCCCCGGCAGGTCGCACGGGATGAACGCCCGATCCAGGTTCAGCTGTTTGATGCGCGATATGGCGGCATGATTTCCCACGTTGATCTGGTCGCGCCATCGCGGCTTCTCGTTGCCATCCACGCCCACGATCCGCATGTGGACGATCGAGACGGGCTCGCCCCCCTCCACCAAGTCGCTGAAGCGGACCAGGTCGGGCGTGACGCCCTTATACAGGTCGAAGTTGGACGTCAGGGGAAGATACGACAGGCTCGCCCACACGTACCCCGCCTCCCATTCCTCGTCCCCGTCCTTGAAATCGAGCCAGATCGGGTACTCGTAGTAGATGCCGTGCTGCTGGCACAGCAGGAGCGTCGCCCGGGCCGCGGGATCCATCGGGTCTTCCGTGGCATACGCGACCGTGTTGTAGGCGTCCGGATTCGGCTCCATCATGTCGAGGCACCCGCCGAGGGCGGCGACGAGGAGGGGAAGCACGAGGGCGACAACCCAACGGGGTGCAGACGGGCGGTGAGTCACGGCGGACCTCCTCGGACAGGACGGGGGACAAGAATGCACCGGTACCCTGGCGCGGGTCAATCGTCGGGATGCGGCACGTGAATGCCCAGACGGCCCGGCGGTTTCGGGTCGCGATCGGGCCTCGGGATCTCTTCCACCGGGACCCCCAGTTCCTTCGCCAACTCTTCGCGCGTGCGGCGGAGATCCGCAACCAGCTTCTTGTTCTGCTCCGACAGGACCTCCAGCCTCGCCCGGTAGGCCTCGTTGAGCCCGTCCTGCTCCCGGATCGTCCGCATCGCCTGGAGCTCCTTCCGGATGTCCATGCCGCTCTCGACGATGGACTTTCCGAAGGCCCAGTGAGGGCCGAGGATGCCGGCCCGTTCGCCGAGGTACTCGAGGTCCTTGGCCAGGTTTCGCTTCGAGGTCAGCCAGTCGATGTCGTCCGACGCCTGGTTGATGTGCTCGGCGATCTTGTCGACTCCTTCGACGGCCTGGAGGGTCTCCTTCCAGAGGGCGGAGTCCGACTTGACGGTCTTGAGGTGGTCGATGGCCTTGCCCTTGCCGGCGAGGAGGGCGTCAACGGCGAGGCCCATGCCGCGCTCCATCGCGGCGTCGGTGGCCTCGCGGACGTCCGCCTCGGCCGCCTCGTACATGCGGATCGAGGCCTTGGAGCTCCGTTTCAAGTCGATCAGCTGATCGCGGACGGCGCCCTGCTTTTCCTCGAGCTCGGAAAGACGCTGGGCCAAGACCTTCGCGTCGGCGTTCTCCGCCACCATCTTCTCATACCGGGCCCGGCGGTCGGCCGCCTCGCGGGCCGCCTTGTCGATGGCCGCCTGGGAGACGGGGAGGGCGGGATCGCCGTCGCGGAGGGGCTGGACGATTCCCTGTTTGCCCCGGAGATCGACGACCGCCGGATCGTTGAGCGCGGCGGCCAGCGGGTCCTGGGGGGCGGTATCGAAGCCCCCGCCCATGGCGGCGCGAAGACTTTCAAGGCTGGCGTCATTCTCGGCATCGCGCCTTTGGCGCTGCGCGGTGACGAGGGAGGCGCGGCGCTGCCGCTCGGCGGCCTCCCACGCCGCGCGGGCCTGGGCCTCGAACTTCGCGCGCTCGGCGGCGGCGGCCGCCGCCGCGGCGGCGGCGCGCTCCGACGAATCGTCGAACATGCTGGAAAAGAGGCCTTGGAAGAGACCGCCCGCCAAGCTGACGGCCATCTGCTGGGAGGGACTCAAGACGGGCGGCGCGACATGAACGACGGAAGAAGACTTCTGCTGCTGTTGCTGCGGCCGGTCGCCCTGGGGACATCCCGGCGCGTGGCCGGTCCCGATCCGCCTGTTGCAGTAGGCGCAGTGGGGCGGCCCTGGATCCGGGATGCTGCTGGGACGGGCCCCGGGAGAATTCAACAACTGATCGTAAGCCGACTCCGCGGAGACCGTCGCCGCGAGCGCGCCGGCAACCCACCCCGCGACCCACGCGGCGACACGGAAAACCTTCATAACACCACCATCCTCCCGCACCCATAGTGTATTGATAATCCGGCTGCGATTCAAGGCAAAAAACCCTCTCCGCCTCCCTCAAGCAAGCAACCCGTTGAGCTTCGCGAGAACGTCGTCAACATCCTCGAAGGATCGGAAGAGGAGGTCAGGCTTCAAATCGGCCAGGGCGTCGATTGCATCGGCGCCGGTGGCGACGGCCACGGTCTTCATCCCCGCCTCCTTGCCGACGGCGATGTCGCGGACCGCGTCGCCGACCACGATGGCGTCCTTCGGCTCGAAGGCAACGCCGAGGGATTCTCGGGCGCGCTCGAGAAGGAGGGGAGGAAGCGCGTCGCGCAGCTCGCGGTCGTCCGCAAAGGCGGCGACGGGAAACTTGTCGAGAAGGCCGTGGTGGCCGAGCAGGAGGCGAGCCGTCATGGCCGACTTGCGGGTCAAGAGGCCCAAGGCCCAGCGGGGGTCGGCCGACAGGCGATCCAACAGGCCGCGGACGCCCGGGAGGATGTTGCCGCGCGGGCGCCGCTTGAGCATGTTGCCGAAAAAGGTGGCGTACCGCGTCAGGATACGGGGGCGCTCCGCCTTGATCCGCTCCGGGGGCATTCCCGCGGCCCGCAAGACGTTCCGGACGATCTCGGTCTCGCTCCGCCCCGCGAGGGGGAATCCCTCGAAGGGCTTGGCCCCGCCGCCGACCTCGCGCAGGACCTGTTCGAGGATCTCCGTGCTCAGCCCATCCGTCGTCAGCAGCGTCCCCTCGATCTCGAACGCCAGCAGCCGGAGCGGCCCGGCGCTGCGGATCACCGGGATGTCTTTCTCCGTGCGCGACCGATAGAAGGCCTGAAGACGGTCGGCCACCGACTTCCCCCCCGGGCGGCCGGGCGGCTTTCCCGCGGGAACGGCCAGGGGCGCCGATTCGACCATGAAGACCAGGACGGTGTCCCCCACCCGGAGATGGTCGCCGGGCCGGAGGCGCCGCTCGGTGATGGGGGTGTTGTTGACGAACGTGCCGTTCTTGCTGTTCAAATCGACGGCGTACACCCCGTCGGGGCGGACTTCGACGCGGCAGTGCTGGCGGGAGGCGCGGCCGTCAAAGAGCGGAAGGTCGGCCGCCAAGTCCCGGCCGAGGACCACCGCCCCCGTCTCGGGGATGTCGAGCCGCTTGCCGGCGTCGCGCTCGGAGCCGTCGTGCACGGTGAGATACGGCATAGCCCCCCCCCTCCCGGCCGACCCGCGCGCCCCCCGAGGCCTCGCTACGCGAGTCCCGCGTTGAGCTTCTGCAAAACCGCGTCCACGTCCGCGAACGAATCGAACGCGAGGAACGGGTTGAGAACGGCGAGGGCGTCACGGGAGCTCCCGCCGGTGGCGACGGCCACGGTGCGCATGCCGGCGGACTTGGCGTACGCCAGATCGCGAACGGTGTCGCCGACGGCGTAGACGTCCTGTTCCTTGATGGGAAGCCCGGAGGCGTCGCGGGCGCGCTCGAGGAGCAAGGCGGGGAGCGCGGAGCGATTCTCGTGGTCGTCGGCGAACGCGCCGTACTTGAAGTAATCCCAGAGGCCGTGCCGGCCGAGCAGGGGGCGGGCGCTGAGCAGGAGATGGCGGGTCATGAGCCCCACCGCCCAGCGGGGGTCCTTGTCGAGCCGCTCCAGGAGCGTTTTGACACCGGGCAGGACGTCTCCCCGCGGCCGCTTGCGGAGGATCTCCACGAGGATGTCCACGTAGCGCGCCAGCGCCCGGGCGAGGAATTGCCGGATCTTCTCCGGGGGGACCTTGGCGGCGGCAAGGGCGACCTGGATGACCTCCCGCTCGCTCCGCCCCGCCAAGGGACAGTTGACGAGGGCCTTCGGCACGCCGTAGACCTCCTGGATCGCCTGCTCGAAGGCCTCCTCCACCATCCCCTCGGTCTTGATCAGGGTCCCATCGATCTCGAAGACGATGAAGCGGCTGGGACCCTTTGGAGCCTCCTCGCCCTTCTGCCTCTCCGCCCGGAGCCGGTAGAAGGCTTGAAGGCGTCGCGCGATCGAGTCCCCGCGGACGGCGGTGGCCGTCTCGGTCGAGGCGGACGGGCCGGGGACGGGTTTCGGCGTGCGGACCGAGGTGCTGCCCGCCGGGGCCGGCGCAACCGCCTGCGGCGAGGACGCGGTCCGCGGCACAGGCTTCGGGTCGGGCGCCACCACGAACGTGGTGTCCCCGACCATGAAGTGGTCGCCCAACCGGAGAGGGTGTTCCTTGACCGCGACGCCGTTGATGAACGTCCCGTTCTTGCTGTTCAAGTCGATCAGCCAAAGACCGTCGTTCCGAAACTCGACGCGGGCGTGGAAGCGGGATGTCTTGGTGTCGCGCAAGGCAAGATCCGCCGCCGGGTCGCGCCCGATGGAGACCGTCTTCCGCATCGTGAGCGGCACGGTCCTCCCCTTGTCGGCGCCGTCTTCGACGCGCAGGATGGGCATGGCGGAGCGGATCCCTCGACCGCCCCGCAATCGCGCGACGGCCGATCCCCGGGGGCGTTATTCTTTGTTACCAGTTCCCGGGCGCAAGGTCAACCCTTGAAAGTTGGGTAACCGGCGGCTGAAGCCCCCTTCGCCGTCCTTCAGGGCGCATTATGGGCGAAGGGGCGGGGCGGGCTCGGCCGAGACCTCGTCGGCCGCGTTCAAGCGGTGAAAAATCGCCTCGGATTCCGCCAGATCCCGGGCCAGGAGAGTCGGGTGCTGTCCGGCGAGGTCCTCATAGGATTCCCCGCCCGTGGCCACGGCCACCGCCTTCCATTTCGCGTTCCGGGCGACGGCGAGCAGCCGGACGGAGTCGCCGACCAGACAGGCGTCCAGGGCGATCGGCCGCCCCGCCGCCTCGCGCGCGCGCACCAAGAGCAGCGCCGGAAGAGAGTCGGGGTTCTCCGCATCGTCCGCGTACACCCCGTAATGGAACGAGCCGAGGAGCCCGTAGTGACCGAGCAGCAGGCGGGCGCTGAGCTGAATGTGCCGGGTGAAGAGCCCGACGATCCATCGCGGGTCGGCGTTCAGGCGGTCGAGCAGGTCCTTCACGCCGGGGAGTACGCGGCCGCGGGAGCGGCGGGAGAGGGCGTTGCCGAGATAAGAGACGTACCGGGCGAGGATGCGAGGCCGTTCCTGCCGGATCTGCTCGATCGACATCCCCGCGGCGCGCAAGGCGTTCCGCGCGATCTCCGTCTCGCTCCGGCCCGCCGTGGGAAACCCATCGAGCGGATGGAGGAGACCGCACATCTCGCGGAGCGTCTGCGCAAGCGCCTCGGCGGCAAGTCCGTCCGTCGTCAACAGCGTCCCCTCGATGTCGAAGGCGATGGCGCGGGGGGGGACCGCCGGGGCGACCGGCCCGGCGGCGTGGGCGTCCCGATCCCGGTAGAAACCCCGCAGGCGGTCAGCCAGCGACTTGCGCGCGGCGGCGCCCGGCGGGCCGCCGGGCACGGCTTCCTCCACCCAGCGCAGGACGGTGTCCCCCACGCGCACGCGATCGCCCGCCTGGAGCCGCTTCTCGCGCACGGGGACGCCGTTGACAAGCGTCCCGTTACGGCTCTGGAGGTCAACGACCCAGAAACCGTCGGCCCGCCGCTCGAACCGGGCATGGGCGTGCGAAACGCGGGTGTCGCGGAGGAAAAGGTCGGCGGCGGGATCCCGCCCGATCCGGGCCGCGTTCCGGTCGCCCCAGTCCAGGCGATGCCCGCGGTCGGGCCCCTCTTCGACGACGAGGCGGATCATGGGATCCTCCGCCCCCGCGCCCCCGTTCAACATCCATTATACGCCGCGGGCTTCCGGGGAGCCAGTGCGCCGGAAAACCCGGCCGAGGCGCCGTTTCGCCGGGACGGCGCCGGCGGCCGGGCGGCCCCATATGGGGAGCGGCGCCGGCCGCCCCAACCGGGCACCCGCCGGATTCCATTGCGCGAACCCGTCCCAGGCTGCTATGTTTCCCCCACACACGCCCATTCTTGGAGGGTACGCGCATGGACCGGACCGACCTCGCGGACCTGTTTGACTACGACGCCTGGGCGACGAAGCGGCTGCTGGACGCGGCCGCCGCCCTGCCCCCGGAACATTATACGCAGGACCTCGGCTCGAGCTTCGGCAGCCTGCACGGCACGCTCGTCCACATCTACGCCGCCCAGCGCCTCTGGCTCGACCGGTGGAAGGGAAACTCCCCCAAGGCCATGCTCGGCGCGGACCAGATCCCCACCCTCGACGACCTGCGAACGCGATGGGAGACCTACCGCATCGAGTTCGAGGATTTCATCCGCTTCATGAACGACGACAACATGAAGGAGAAGTTCAGCTACGTCGACTTCCAGGGCCAGTTCCGGGAGATGCCCCTCCACCTGCAGATGCTCCACGTCATCATGCACTCGACCTACCATCGCGGGCAGGCGGCGGTCCTGCTGCGCCAGATCGGCGCCGAGCCGCCGGAAACGGGACTGATGACGCACCTGATGGAGAAGTCGGGGTAGGCGGAGCCGGACCGGGAACCGGAATCAGGAGGGCGCCCCGCCGGAACCGGGGGGACGTCTGCTCACCGCGCTTCGCGGAGAACGAACCGGACGGGCTGGCGAAAGGTGTGGGGAACGGGCCTGCCGTTCCGAAGGGCCGGGGAGAAACGGACCCCGGCAAGCCCCCGCAATGCGGCGGCATCCAGCACCGGATGCCCCGAGGAGACCGCCACCCGAAGGGTCGTCACCGCGCCCGTTTCGTCCACGGCGATCTCCACCTCCACCACGCCCTCAAGCCCCCGGCGCCGGGCGTGCGCGGGGTAGTCGATCCGAATGGGCTGGGCCAGATGCGCGGCGGAAAAGGTCTCGACCGGAGGCGCGACCGCGGTCTCGGTCGCGGATGACTCGCGGGCAGCGGGAGGCGCGATCCGGACGGTCAGCGCATCGACCGGCACGCGGTCCTCGGCCAGCGGCTCGGCCGACACGACCAACTGGGGCGGGTCCGGCGCCTCGAGGCGCGGCACGGCGTCCGCAGGCGGCAGCAACTCGGGCACCTCCGCGGGATCCGTCTCGCGCGCAGCCGGGGCGGCCGGCGGCGGCCTGAACTCCATCGCAATCGTCGCCTCCGTCTCGGGATGGATGATGAGCGGAGGCAGCGGCTTCCGGTCCACCGAGGGGCCACCGGGCAGGAAAATGGCATAGGTGGCGATGAGCAGGAACCCGCCGTGGACGGCGGCGGAAAACAGCCAGGAAAGCCCACCCAGGGTGAAGGTCGCGGCGGCGGGCTGCGCCGCGCGGAATGTCGTCCCGGCCCCGAGTTCGCTCCCAGGTGTCATCGCAAGACCGTTCCTGCAAAAGCCGTGCCCGCGGGACCGCGGCAACCCAGGCGGGAAGCCGCAACCCCTTGCCTGGCGAGCGTTTGCACCCGCGCGACCGCGCCGCATCCGGCAGGAATGAACCGGCCTTGCGGCGTGTCGGAAGGATGTCCAGGGCGTGGGCAAAAGGCCGTCTACGGGAGCAGGGTGCGGCGCCGGTTCATGGCCTCAGCCAGCCGGAGAAGCGCCTGCTTGGCGGCGGCCCAAGCCTCCTTCGCCTCCCGCTGCTTCCGGACCGCCAGATCGCCGAGCTCCTGCGCCTCGCGCTGGCGGCGCGCGGCCAACTCCGACAGGGTTTGAGCTCGGAGGGCCGCCCGCTTGGCCTTTCGCCACGCCAATTTGGCCGCGCGATCCTTGAGGATGGCGATGGTGCGCGTGCGGTCCGCCTCCCGCCCCTCGGGCGTTCGCTTCCGTTCGAAAACCCGGCGCTTCAGCATCGCCGCACGGCCCGACCGCGCCGGCCGACGCCCCGCCGGCTTCGGCCGGCGGGCGGCGCGACGCCCTCGCTTCGCGTTCGCCATGCCCGCTCCTCCCCTCGATCCTGACGAGCCTCCCGATTCTAGCGCCTGTCCGGAATCCACGCCAACGATTTCAATGCTCGATGCGCGCCCGCCCGCGGCCGTGGCGCGATCACCCCTTTCCCAGATAAACCAGGAGCACCGAGACATCCGCCGGGCGGACCCCGGCGACGCGGGCGGCCTGCCCGAGGGATCTCGGGCGGATCTCCGCCAAGCGCTCGCGAGCCTCGCAGCGAAGATGCGGGACCGCGGCGTAATCGAGATCCGGCGGAATCGGGAGCTCCTCGAGACGGCGAATGCGCTCGCGCTCGCGCCGGTGGCGCTCGAGGTAGCCCGCGTACTTCACCTCGATCTCGACCTGTTCGCGCGCGGCGGGGGAGAGTCGGAGGCTGCGGAGCACGGGATCGGCCGCCTCCAGGTCGGCGAGCGTCGTGTCCGGCCGCCGGAGCGCCTGCTCGAGGCTCGCGCCGCCCGCGAATCGCCGCGGCAGCAGCTCGCGCGCCGCCGCGATCTGCGCCTCTTTCGCCTGCAGCACCGCCCACGCCGCGTCCCCCACCAGCCCGCATTCGCGCCCGTACCGCATCAGCCTCCGGTCGGCATTGTCGTGTCGCAGCACGAGGCGGTGCTCGGCCCGCGAGGTGAACAGCCGGTAAGGCTCGAGGACGCCTCGCGTGACAAGGTCGTCGACAAGGACGCCGGCGTAGGCCTCGTCGCGGCCGAGCACCAGGGGGGGGATTCCGCGGAGGCGGCGCACCGCGTTGATCCCCGCGAGCAGTCCCTGTGCCGCCGCCTCCTCGTAGCCCGTCGTCCCCAGGATCTGCCCGGCCAGGAAGAGCCCCCTCACCGCCTTCGTCTCGAAGGAGGCGTCGACCTGGGTGGGCGGGACGTAGTCGTATTCGACCGCGTAGCCGTACCGGAGGAGCGTCGCGCGCTCGAGGCCGGCGATGGAGTGGACCATCGCCTCCTGGACGTCGGCGGGGAGGCTGGTGGCCAGGCCGTTGGCGTACCATTCGACCGTGTCGAGCCCCTCGGGCTCGAGAAAAACGATGTGGCGCGGCTTGTCGGCGAAGCGAACGACCTTGGTCTCGACGGAAGGACAGTAACGCGGCCCCTCGGACCGGATCTGGCCGGTGTAGAGCGGGGCGCGGTGGAGGTTGGCGCGGAGGATCTCGTGGGTGGCCGGGTTCGTGTAGGTGGTCCAGCAGTCGACCTGCGGCCGGTCGATGCGCGGGGTCGAAAAGGAAAAGGGGACGGGCTCGGGGTCGCCGGACTGCCGGGAACATTTCGTCGTGTCGACCGTGCGGGCGTCGAGACGGGGGGGGGTCCCGGTCTTGAAGCGCCCGATCCGGAGGCCGAGGGCGCGCAGCGAGCCGGAAAGCCCCTCGACGGGGGGCTCCCCGCTGCGCCCGCCGGGCTCCGTCCGCTCGCCGACGTGGAGAAGCCCCTGCAGAAACGTGCCGGGGGCGAGCAAAACCGCGCGGGCGGACGCCGCGGGACCGGCGCGGAAGGCGACGCCCGACGCGCGCGGCGCGCCGTCCGGGCCGGGCGAGACGAGGATTCGCTCGACGGTCCCCTCGCGGAGGACCAGGCCCGGCTGCCCCTCGACGGCGCGCCGCATGTGGCGGTGGTAGGCGTGCTTGTCGGCCTGGGCGCGGGGGGAGCGGACGGCGACCCCCTTGCGGGTGTTGAGCATCCGGAACTGGATGCCGGTCGCGTCGATCGCCTTCGCCATCTCGCCGCCGAGGGCGTCGATCTCGCGGACGAGCTGTCCCTTGCCGATCCCGCCGATGGCGGGATTGCAGGACATCCGGGCGATCGCGCCGGCGTCCTGCGTGACCAGCAGGACGCGGGCGCCCATGCGGGCGGCGGCCAGCGCCGCTTCGCACCCGGCGTGCCCGGCGCCGACAACGACCAAGTCGAAGGGCTCCGCGAACGTCATGGCGCCTTCAACAAACCCCGGAGGGCAGACCTCGAAGACAGGCGCCGGGCCTCGCGCCAAGACGCCCCGCCCGCGACGAACAGCCCCTCGGCGGATCTTGGCGCCCAGGCGGCAGCGCGAAAGGCGACCGGCCTCTCGATCTCCGCATCGCCGTGGCTTGCCCGGTCAGGCCAGCTTCAGCCGCTCGCGCAGGAACGGCACCAGGTCCGGGATCGCCACCCGCTCCTGCGCCATCGTGTCCCGGTCGCGCACGGTCACCTGCTTGTCCTCGAGCGACTGGACGTCGACGGTGACGCAGACGGGCGTGCCGACCTCGTCCTGCCGCCGGTAGAGCTTGCCGATGGCGGCGGTGTCGTCGTACCATGTCGTGAAGTGCTCGCGGCAGGCGGCGGCGAGGGCCTTCGCCTGGGCGACGATCTCCGGGCGGTTCTTGAGGAGCGGGAAGACGGCCACCTTGAAGGGGGCGATCTCCGGGTGGAATCGCATCACCACCCGCTTCTCCTCCTTGACGGTCTCCTCGTGGTACGCGTCGACGAGGAAGGCGAGGGCGGAGCGGTCGGCGCCGGCGGACGGCTCGATGACGTAGGGCACGACGTGCTGCTTCGAGGCGTCGTCGAAATACGTCAGCGCCTTGCCGCTGTACTGGGCATGTTGCTTGAGATCGAAGTCAGTCCGATTGGCGATCCCCTCCAGCTCCGACCAGCCCCAGGGGAAGCGGTACTCGACGTCGTAGCACCCCTTGGCATAGTGGGCGAGCTCGTCCTTGCCGTGGGCGCGGAGCTTGAGGTTCTCGGGCCGGATGCCGTACCGCGCGTACCAGTCCATGCGGACCTGCTTCCACTCCTCGTGCGCCCGCTCGTCGTCCCCGGGCTTCACGAAGTACTCGATCTCCATCTGTTCGAACTCGAGCGTCCGGAAGATCATTTTCTGCGGGGTGATCTCGTTGCGGAAGGACTTCCCGATCTGGCCGATCCCGAAGGGAAGCTTCTTCCGCATCGCGGTGAGGACGTTCTCGAAGTTGACGAAGATCCCCTGCGCCGTCTCGGGACGGAGGTAGACCTCGGCGCCGGCCTCTTGGACGGGGCCGATCGCCGTGCGGAACATCAGGTTGAACATCCGCGGCTCGGTCAGCGCGCTCTCGCCGCAGGCCGGGCAGTGGTCCGCGGGGCGGGCCAAGCCGCAGAACTTGCACGCCTGGCCGCCGGGGACGTCGATCCGGTTGTTCGCCTTCGACGGGCACTTGTGGAACCAGCCGAGCTCCGCCATCTGGTCGGCCCGGAAGCGCTTCTTGCAGGCCTTGCAGTCGACCAGAGGATCGGCAAAGTGGTCGACGTGGCCGCTGGCCTTCCAGACCATGGGGTGCATCAGGATCGACGCGTCGAGCCCGACCATGTCCTCGCGGCGGAGAATCATGTCGCGCCACCAGAGGCGCTTGACGTTGTTCTTGAGGAGCACCCCCAGCGGGCCGTAGTCCCAGCACGAGCCGAGCCCGCCGTAGATCTCGCTCGACTGGAAGATGAAGCCGCGGCGCTTGCAAAGGTTGACGATGGTGTCGAGATCGACGGTGGACATGGGGGGTGACCGCCAAAGAAAATGGCGCAACACCCTGTTGCGCCGGGAGGACGTTTCTAGCACGGGGGGATATGCGAGTCAACGGCTTTCCCCGAACTGACCTGCCCCCAAATCTGGTCCAGATTATGGGTTAATGGGTGCTCCGTTGTTTGCGCCCTGAATGGCAGAGTTCAGGGCCGTGGCGGCGTCTTCAGGGCTTCGAGCCGCCTCGGCTGGCGTCCGGTATCCTGTACCGCGCCTGTCGAGTGAGAGTTTTAAGGCCTTTATTGAGGTAACACTTCGGGCCTCTCCCCAGCCTGAAAATAGCGGACCAACTTCCACTCCTTGAGCACGACCACGGCGGCGATCCGAAAAG